>ERZ780203.4-NODE-4-length-412017-cov-14.345646_pt1 | contig 412017 bp, 364 predicted proteins | sample MGYA00511168_ERZ780203 | MGnify/ENA primary metagenome ERZ780203 (study PRJEB29588, sample SAMEA2156577) | human gut metagenome | biome: human gut; feature: human-associated habitat; material: faeces | place: Denmark | collected 2008/2010 ...
CATCGTTTACAGCGTGGACTACCAGGGTATCTAATCCTGTTTGCTACCCACGCTTTCGTGCCTCAGCGTCAGTTAAAGCCCAGCAGGCCGCCTTCGCCACTGGTGTTCCTCCCCATCTCTACGCATTTCACCGCTACACGGGGAATTCCGCCTGCCTCTACTTCACTCAAGCTCTACAGTTTCAAATGCAGTTTATGGGTTGAGCCCATAGATTTCACATCTGACTTGCAAAGCCGCCTACGCACCCTTTACACCCAGTAAATCCGGACAACGCTTGCTCCCTACGTATTACCGCGGCTGCTGGCACGTAGTTAGCCGGAGCTTATTCATTAAGTACCGTCAAGTTTCGTCCTTAATAAAAGAAGTTTACAATCCGAAAACCTTCATCCTTCACGCGGCGTTGCTGCGTCAGGGTTGCCCCCATTGCGCAATATCCCCCACTGCTGCCTCCCGTAGGAGTCTGGGCCGTGTCTCAGTCCCAATGTGGCCGTTCAACCTCTCAGTCCGGCTACCGATCGCGGTCTTGGTGAGCCGTTACCTCACCAACTAACTAATCGGACGCGAGTCCATCTTCAAGCGATAAAATCTTTGATATCAAAACCATGTGATTCCGATATGTCATGCGGTATTAGCATTCTTTTCAGAATGTTATCCCCCTCTTGAAGGCAGGTTACTCACGCGTTACTCACCCGTCCGCCACTAAACTAAATCAAATTCATTCCGAAGAAATCTTTCAAAACAGTTCCGTTCGACTTGCATGTGTTAGGCACGCCGCCAGCGTTCGTCCTGAGCCAGGATCAAACTCTCTAAAATTTGTATCTCAACAGCCTTTCGACTGTTCAAATCAATTTCAGAGCTTTAATCGCTCATTGACGAATATGTCACTGACTATATCCGTAATTCCTGATGCTTTTTAGTGTACATCTCACTGTAATTCTTTGAGCTTTCCTCAAAGTCATTACGGGTTTCTTTACTATTTTCTCGTTGTTCAATTTTCAAGGTCCTATGTTCACTTTGCACAAGAAAAACTTGATTCTCTCTTTTGTTTTAAGAGGATTTGTTGTTTTCTTCGCGGAACATTCTCTATTATATACCTTTTTCCAGAAAAGTCAACCCCTTTTTTCAAAAAAATTCAATTTTTTCAGAAAAAGTTTTAGCCTTGTGGTTTTGCCAACAAATTTCTTTGTTTTATCACAACATATTGTGGTTGTCTAAAATACACCTTTTTACAATTTTCAAAATCCTATTGTATTTTCCCTTTCTATAATATAAAATAGAAATACAAATTAATTTTTCGGAGGAAAATTTATGATTAATTCCATTCCCTATTATCCGTATCAACAGAATGTGCAGATATTGAAAGGATTCTTTTCCAAACCGCTTACATTAATATGTGCAATAGTCTCCGGCCTTACATGTATTCTCGGAATGTTTAGCATTAATACAAGAGCAGGTTCTACGAACATATCTTTCTCGAGCGGCACGGGCGGTTCAATTTCAATTCTTTTATGTATTGCTCTTATCCTGCTTTATGCAAAGTGCCGTTCAAATGATCCAATGCCGTTTGGCGCAACGGTTACTCTCATCAAAATATATTCTATCATTGAAATAGTAATTGGCGGACTTGCATTGCTCGCCTTTACCGGAATAACTTTTCTTCTTGCATTAGTTTTGCAGGGACAGGAAGTATTCGGATACATTCTTATCCTCTGCATCTTTGCTATTCCTCTTGCACTTGTAACACTCATACACGGTATCGGATTGCTTTTATGGTCTGATTCAATTAAGAAGGGTGCAACATCGGTTTATCTCAAAAGCAGAGGTTCAATACTTCTTGCCGTGTCTTCTATTCTCTCTATTATAGTAAGCGTTGCATCCGCAATTGCTTCATTCATCTTTATTAAGGAATACGGTCCGGAAATTTCAGCGTATCTGCATCATTTGGCTGAGGAGAATCCGAACTTTAATTTTAGCGGTCTATTTGATTCGTCAGATCCCATGAATTCGTTGTTTATTTCCGCTGCGGGGGTTGTAACGGTATTAAATACAGTACTGTCTGCTGTATTTTACGCTTTGCTTGCAGCACTTGCTATTTCTTTTCACACATATATAAAGAAATACACAAACGGAATTAACTTCGGTTCAGGTCAGTCTCCTGAATATGACGCTCAGCAAAACGCTGTTCCCGTACCTCCTGTTACTCCTGTAACAAGTGAAGTGCAGACAGAAGGTATTCAGCCGCCTGTTCAGCAACCGATTGATTTTCAGCCCAAAAGCGTTGATTTTGGCTCAATGAGTGCAACTTCCGACAACAAACAGATTAACACTCAGTTTGAAAATCCTTACATGCAAGCTGTCGCAGACGATATGAGTGATAAATCAAATACGGTTGTTTGCCCGAACTGTCATGCACAATGCAATAACGATATGAAGTTCTGCGGAAACTGCGGTACAAAACTCAAATAAAAAACGCTATACATATATATAGAAAAAAGCGGAGATTGAAGTTGAATCAATCTCCGCTTTATTGCGTCACAATTATTTACATATATATGTATATGTTACTTTTTAAAAGCCTTGAAATCTTTGATAACCTGCTCACGATGCTTATAGTTATCACTATTCTTGTCGGGATTCGTCTTATCAATAGCAGTGTCTGTATAAATCATAAGATAGTTGCCGTTATCCGAAAGATAGGCTGTTACATCGGGAAGTCCGTAGATGCTGAATGTGCCGTTGTCCTTAACAGACTTTACAATCTCATCGGCTGTGCTGTTCGTTTTCTTTGTATCATAAGAGTAAAGCTCAATGATAATATTTGAACCTGCATACTTTGCAGCAAACTTTTTACCTTCTTTGGCGCCGATAGCGGACGCATCCATTTTAATGCTGCCGTCTTTACTTCCAAGGTATTCCTTAGCTACAAAATAATCAACAAGTCCGTCAAGGTCGTTGCTGTATTTATCATCCTTAACCGAAGATGTTGTAGGCTGAGTGCTGTCCTCGCTTGTCTGTGAAGAACTGTTACCGTCCTTATAAAGTGCATCATTATAGCTGCAACCAACTGCAGTAACCGCAAGAATGCCTGCACATAAAATCGCTGTAAGAATTCTCTTCATAATATTTTTCCTTTCGGTTCATTCTTTCGTTCTGTCATAAGCACAGTATATTATACCGCATATTTTCCGATAAATCAATATAAATTTCAAAAACAATAGGCAGATGCCGAAGCGTCTGCCTTGATTATGTCGTAACATTATTAATATCGTAAGATTTGATTATATAGAACTGCCCTTTCAAATTAAGTGTGAGGCACTCACCATACAGAGTTAATTCTATCACCAAGTCAAGCTCGGGAATTCATAGTTTAGATTATATCAAACTATCTACACGAACTAAAATTAACACGAGCTAAAATTAACCTACTATATATACATTCACATTTCGTCTGCCAAAGCTTACGCATTCATCATATGTGTTGTAGAAACAGTCAACAATTGCAGTTCCCGACATGAGCGCACCGCCTGTGTCAACGGCTGTTGCGTAGCCGTAAACAAAACTGCCGTCTGTTGATACGATGTAAAGCTTTGAGCCATACGGAATGATGTTCGGGTTGACTGCCACACCGCCGTGATAAGCCGTTACGCCTGTTGCCGTAAGTGAACCTGCGGGTGCTGTGTACGCTGTACCTGAACCTGTAACAACCGATGAATAGGCAACGGTGTTGCCGTTCATATCCGTAAATGTGCCGACAGGATTGCTGACATTTGAACCCTTTGTACCCATAAGTACAACCTTGTCAACAGGCTCTTTTGTAATTTTGGTGTCTACTGTTTTTGAAGATACCTTTTTGCCGTCAACATACTTGCACTTCTTTGTTACAAGAGCTTCGCCCTGTTTGCCCTCAGTCTGAACCTTTGTTTCGCCAAGGTCAACATCTTTTGAATTTTTCTTAACGGTTTCAAAATCAACCGACTGAGTTTCGGTTTCGTTCCTATAGGTCACACGCTTGATTGTGATGCTGTCTGCGTCCTCAATGTTGCTGTCCTTGTCAACGCTGAGAATATCGTCATCGGCAAGCTTGTAGCCAAGCTGATTGAGGACATCGCAAACATTGCCGTTCAGAACATAAACGCTGTCGGTTTTGCCGTCAGCCGTAATTGAAAGCTTTTTGCCCTTGTAAACCTTAACAACGAGATTATCCGAAACCGGAGTTGAAAGTGACGGCTCAACCACCTCGTTATATGCGGGAGTGATGCCTGTTCTTTCAAGCACATCGGCAACCGTACCTTTTGCGAGGCTGACTGTCTGAACATCGCCGTTATAGTCAACGCTGATTTCAACAGCCTTAATCATGCCGTGTGTAAATCCGTTTTCATCAAGTCCTGCATAAACGATATCGCCGTTTGCAAGCTCAACACCGTCTGATGTTACAGCATGTTCTGTTTCTGCACTGTAGTTCACGGCAGCAGCTACCGTGTAAATCGAACCTGTAATAATTGCAGCTGCAAGTGCAAAAGTCGTTACGGAACGCAGGGAACGAAAGTTCTCTTTCTTTTTCTGCATAATAAATTTCTCCTGACTTGCAATTTTCTCAGGGTTGATTTTGCATAGAAAATTGCATATTTAATTCATAAACCTTCACTAAAGAGCCGTCTTGCTCTTTACAGGCACACATTATAGGACTGTGTTTTGTGAATGTCAAACCAATCAAAAGTAAATTTTTTGTGCAATTCCACAAGACTTTCGCCTTTATTTTCTATTTTTGCAATATAATCTTGTTTCTTATTGGGAATTATCCTGCAAATTTATATGCAATTTGCAAGAAATTCACTTTTACCGTTTCGTTACCGATTTGTTACTGTTTTGTAACCACTTTCCCATAGAGAATTTTATCGCTTTAAACAGCCGTTTTTAATGTCTTTTCAGCAAAAAAGAACCGTGAAAAAACAGCCTTACAAAAACAATAAGTCACATAACCGTCATTGTTTTCGGTTATGTGACTTTTGCGGTTTATACATCCTTATATAAATGTTGCAAAGTTTCTGTAACACCGTAGTGGCACACGGTTTTTATTATGTCAAAACAACGGAATTGTTCAAATGGTAGCTATATTACGCTCGGGCATAAATGTTTTTATGCAAAACAAGTCAAATTGCGAGGATTTAAGTTTTAAGCGTCTTTTTCATTTGCGTGCTTTTTGCGGTACTCCGTAGGGGTGATTCCTTTCAGCTTTCTGAAAACCTTTGAAAAGTATAACTGATCGGAAAAGCCTACCGAGAGGGCGACATCCTTAATCTGAACATTCGTGTTGTTAAGCATTGTGCAGGCTCTGCCGATTCGGCAGTTGTTGATGTACTCGATAACCGAAAATCCCGTTTCTTCCTTAAATAGTCTGTAAAGGTAAGTGCGGTCAATCTGGACTTTGTCGGCAACGCTTTTAACCGTGCATGAAACCTGCCTAAAGTTTCTTTCTATATAATCTCTCGCCTGCATAATGTAGTCGGTTTCGGTTGATTTCCGACTCGGATAATACTGAATATAGTATGACAGCAGAATAAGCACCTTGCCGTTTGTGCGACAGGCGGCATAAACCGTGTCGCTGTTGTCATCACAGACATCAAAATATTGAAAAAGACTTTCAACGGGAATTTCGGGGGCAACAGGACGGCTTTTTGAAAAATTGGTTCGGCTTATCATTACGGCAATTTCAAACCCCGTGAGTTCAACCCATTTGTATTCAAACATTATATTCGGATACGCCTTGACGCTTATGCTTGAATACGGAAAAAGCATAACCGAATTACCCCTTTTCACGGGATATTCGATGCCATCTATAATAAAAATTCCCTTGCCTGCCGTAACAAGAAACAGACCGTAGGTTTCACGCATTGCGGGTTTGATTTCAAAATCAATATCAGGAATCCTCACACCGCACGAAACACAAACATTTGACAGTACTCTGTAATTACTATTTTGTTCCATATAATCGCCTCAAATACAACATTTGTCCATAATATCATAACATATCTATATAGATTTTCGTGCTTTTTCACGCTATAATTATGTTATTATACAATAATTTTGCATTTTTGACAATAGGTGATTCGGAGTGAAAAATTTTGAACTATAAATACGAAATAATAAATTATGACCAAAACACACCTGCAAAGGTTATGTATCTTAACCTTTCGTCAGAAACACACAAGACTGAACTTCATTGGCACAGAGAGCCTGAGCTTGTCTATGTGATTGAAGGTCAGGCAGAATGTCCGAGAAACGGCGAAACAACGCTTGTAAACGAGGGGGATTTTATTCTTTTCAACAGTGAAGATGTTCACCTTGTTCGGCCTGTTGTCGGAACAAGCGTCCGCCTTGTGTGCATTCAGCTTTCGTTTGAATATATGCGAATGTTCTGCAAGTCAATTGACAGCGTTGTTTTTGACCTTTCTGTTTCTCCTCAAACGAAACAGAAGCTTATTGAAGTTCTTCAGGAAATTGCCGAAACAAATCCCAATGATGAGTACAGCACACTTCTTCAAATTGCTCATGTCAATAAGATTTACTATCTGCTCTTGAAGAATTGCACCTGCTTTAAGAGAGCGACCAACAATCCGATTATTCCGCGCAGAGATTTTTCATATGCAAAAACAGCAATTGCATATATTAACGAAAACTATAAGCGTGAAATTCCTCTTAACGAGATTTCATCGGTTGTAAATCTTTCTCCGTCTTATTTTTCAAAGTACTTCAAAAGCATCACCCGTGTGAGCTTTTCGGAGTATCTTGCAAACCTCCGACTTGAAAATGCAATCAACGATATGCTTGATAAGAACTCGACGGTTTCTGCCGCTGCACTTGAAAACGGCTTTGCAAATGTAAAGTCATTCATCACACAGTGCAAAAAAGTCTATGGTCTCACACCGGCGCAGTATAAAAAGAAACTTCTCAACAGATAAAATTTTAAAGGCTCAGAACTTTGTACAGGTTCTGAGCCTTTTTGCATACGGCATACAGCCGTTTCCTATTGATAAAGTTTATCCTTGAAAAATTTCGCCACCATATCCCACAGCTTTTCCTGTGCAAAAAATATGTCGGCGTGTTCCGCTCCGTTAATTGCAACCAATGTGACATCGCAACCGTTTTTCTCAAGCAAATCGTGCAATTCGGCACTCTGCGAAAAAGGAACGGTGGAATCGTCTGTTCCGTGAAAAATCATAAACGGCGGTGCTGACGGGGTTACATACGAAACGGGGCAACACTTCATTGCCTTTTCCTTATTGAGTGCAACATTCATTCCGAGCATGAGCGACTCCATACTTGCCGCCGAAGTTAACGGCGATTCATATGGAAATGTCGAAACATCTGTCGGCGGATAAAAGGCACAGCAAGCCTGTACCTCACTTGAACAGTCAAGATAATTTCCGACATCAAGAGCCTTATCATTATCTAAAGCGCACATGGCAGCAAGATAGCCTCCTGCGGATTCGCCCGCAACACCGATTTTGTTTTCATCTATATTATAACGGTCTGCGTGAGCCTTGATGTAGCGAATAGCCGCTTTTACATCCTCCAACGGCATCGGATATGCCCCTTCATTGCTTGTGCGATATTCAACACTTGCAACTGCAAAGCCCTCGAGTGCCAACTTTGCAAGATAAGCAAAATGGGCAGATTTATCCAGTCTTATCCAACCGCCACCGCAAAACCACACAATACACGGGTATTTTTTGTTTTTTAATTTTGGATAAATCAAGTCGAGTTTCAAGTCCCTTGTGGTGTGTCCGAACCATGCGTCAACCTGTGCATAGGTTATGTCGGATACGGTAAAATATCTCGGTTTTTCAATTTTAAGATTCATTTCAAACTTCATAATATTATCCCTTATCAGTTGTATTTGCGGAGCAAGCCTATATTATATGACTCAATCTCCGAAAGGTCGCTTTCGCTGAAATTGTAGTTTTTGTGATACCAGCTCCGACTCTCATAGTATTTCTGAATTGATTTTGTTTTGAAAACATATCCGTGACGGGCATAGATTTCATTGATTGCATCCTGTGCAACATCTCCGCCGAGTCCCGTAACTTCATCTATAGTAAGTTTTCTTTGTGACGAATGCGGAAATATAAAACCGTTGTTACGGCTTTCATCTGATTTTGACGAAGAACTGTTTGAGCTTTCAGCCCTCTTAGCGCTATCACTCTTTGTAGGCTCTGTTGATTTTGTGTAACTTTCGGCCGGATTCATATTGTTGCCCTTTACGGTAACGGTACAGGTTGCCTTTTTGCCGTTTGCGGATTCGCAGGTGATTGTTACAACGCCTTCGCTTTCACCAAGAACCATGCCGTTGCCGTCAACACTTGCGACCTTCGGATCCGATGACGACCACACAAGGTTGTCGGACGGAGCGTCAACAGGTTTAACCTTTGCCTCAAGCTGAATTTTACCTCCCTGTTTTACGGAAGTTGAGCTCTCGCTCAGAGTCACGCTTTCAATCTCTTTGTCAAGAACGGTCACATTGCAAAGTTTTTTAAGTCCGCTTTCGCTCTCTGCCGTCACAACGGCTGTTCCCTTTGATTTGCCTGTGATTGTTCCGTCATCAACGGTCACAATTTTATTATCCGAAGATGACCAGCTTATTTTTCCCGCATCCGCACCCTCGGGTTCAATTGTTACCGAAATATGCTTAGTATCGCCCACACGAAATTCAATTTCTTCATAGCTTAATTTCATGCTTTTGGCTTGTTGTACAAAGCATGAGCAAATCACAAACGGCACAAGCATAATCATCGCCAAAACGGGTATTAATTTTTTCACAAATACTCCCCCTGTCTTAATATATGTAAAATCCTTATTCTTATCTGTATTCTAACCTATTTATATACTTTTGTAAACCGCAGCCGATCAACTTTCATTCACAAGCTTTTCAAGACCTTCTCTGCTCTTTATAAGTATTCTTCGGTACTCGGTAGAAATGTATCCCGATTTTGCAAATCTGCTCAGAGTTTTGCTGACCGTTACCCTCGATACGCCTACCGTATTGGCAATTTCTTCATGCGTAATTGCAACAATGCCGTCATGTTCGCTTTCAAGCAAGAGCCCTGCAATACGGGCGTCTGCCTGCATAAAGGTCATTGAGTCAAGCTGTGATGACAAAAGTCTTATTCTGTTGGCAAGAATTTCAAGCAATTCAAACGCAAGCGTCGGGTGCTGTGCGATAATGTCGGTCAATCGCTTTTTGTCAATCATTATAACTTCGGTATTTGTAAGTGCCTTGGCGGAACTGACTCTCGGCTTTTTGTCAAAAAAAGCACCCTCACCGATAATCTCGCCGTGTCTTGCCGTGTTGAGAGTTTTCTCGTTGCCGTCAACGGAATTCATATACACCTTTACACTGCCCTTTTTGATGTAGCAAAAGCTTTGCGCCGTGTCGCCCTGAAGATAGATTATCTCATCTTTTGTGTATTTTCTGACGCTCCCCGACTGTTCAATCAGCGACTGCATATTCTCATGAACAGTGCTGTTTGCGTGTCCGCAGGCATTAATCGTGTGTTCCATAATACACCGCCCTAATAATCCGATTTATTTCCTTAATTGTAACATAGTTTACAATCTTTTTGCAAGGTGTATGCAATAATTATCTTAAAAGAAAAGGAGTGATTTATTATGGGTATGACTATGTCGCAGAAGATTCTTGCGGCTCACGCAGGACTCAGCGAAGTCAAGGCAGGTCAGCTTATTGAGGCAAAGCTCGATATGGTTCTCGGTAACGATGTAACATCTCCCGTAGCCATTAATGTATTCGAGGAAAACGGCGCTACCTCAGTATTTGACAACACAAAAATCGCAATGATTATGGACCACTTTACACCTAATAAAGATATCAAGGCAGCAACACAGGTTAAACAGGTTCGTACATTTGCAGACAAATATGATATCAAAAACTACAGAGATGTAGGTCAGATGGGTATTGAACACGCACTTCTCCCTGAACAGGGACTTGTAGGACCGGGCTGTCTTTGCATCGGTGCAGACTCACACACCTGTACATACGGCGCACTCGGCGCATTCTCAACAGGTGTCGGCTCAACAGATATGGCGGCAGGTATGATCAGCGGTAAGGCTTGGTTCAAGGTTCCGTCAGCTATCAAATTCAACATCGTAGGCAAGCCACAGGGTTTTGTAAGCGGTAAGGATGTTATTCTCCACATCATCGGCAAAATCGGCGTTGACGGCGCACTTTACAAATCAATGGAATTCACGGGCGAAGGTCTTAAATACCTCAACATTGATGACAGACTTTGCATTGCAAACATGGCAATTGAGGCTGGCGCAAAGAACGGTATCTTCCCTGTTGACGACATCACCCGTGAATACTGCAACGGCAGATATCAGGGTACTCCTGTCGAATACACGGCAGACGAGGACGCTGTCTATGACGAGGAGTACACAATCGACCTTTCAACTCTCCGTCCGACAGTTGCATTCCCGCATCTTCCCGAAAACACAAGAACAGTTGATGAAATCGGCGAAAAAGAAGTTAAGATTGACCAGTGCGTAATCGGTTCATGCACAAACGGCAGAATTTCAGACCTGCGTGCCGCCGCAAACATTCTCAAGGGCAAGAAGATTGCAAAGAATGTTCGTTGCATCATCTTCCCCGGCACACAGCAGATTTGGCTTGACGCTATGCACGAAGGCCTTTTTGATATCTTCATTGAGGCAGGCGCAGTTGTTTCAACACCGACCTGCGGTCCGTGTCTTGGCGGTCATATGGGTATTCTTGCCGCAGGCGAAAGAGCAATCTCAACAACTAACCGTAACTTTGTCGGCAGAATGGGTCATGTTGACAGCGAAGTTTATCTTGCAAGTCCGGCTGTTGCCGCCGCAAGTGCTGTCGCAGGCTACATTATTGACCCCGAAAAGGTATAAGAAAGGCAGGTAACAAACAATGAACGCAAAAGGTACTGTACACAAGTTTGGCGACAATGTGGATACCGATGTAATTATCCCTGCTCGCTACCTTAACACCGCATCTCACAAGGAGCTTGCGGCTCACTGCATGGAGGACATTGACGCAGATTTCGTAAACAAGGTTAAAGAGGGCGACATTATGGTTGCCGAAAAGAACTTTGGCTGCGGTTCTTCCCGTGAACACGCACCAATCGCAATCAAGGCAAGCGGTATTTCATGTGTAATCGCATCAACCTTTGCAAGAATTTTCTATCGTAACTCAATCAACATCGGTCTTCCGATTCTTGAATGTGATGAGGCGGCAAAGGATATCAAAGAGGGCGATACAGTTTCCGTAAACTTTGACACAGGCGTCATCACCAACGAAACAACAGGCAAAACATATCAGGCTGAGCCGTTCCCCGAGTTCATTCAGAACATCATCAAAAAAGGCGGTCTCATCAACTCGATTATGTAATCTGTTTGAATTTGCAAAAACAGACATAACGCCTAAAACCATACTATAAACAACCAACGGCAGACTTGTAAGTAAGTCTGCCGTTATTTTTACTCTTTAAACAAAATATTGTAGGTGCGTTCATTGGACGCCCGCCTTGATGAAATTTTATGTTTTGTCAAAATGTTTTGATGTGATGAAAGTCACGCATTCATTTGTAGCGGCGATCAGTGATCGCCAATCGTTTTGGTTGTAAAACCAAAACGAACAAACAACAATTTTATTGTTGCATCATAATCGGTTAAAACAAAACATTTGTACTGTCTAACCGATTTTATAATCGGTTCGATTGGCGGTCAATGACCGCCGCTACATTATAATAAATTTTCAACACAACAAAAAAGCCTCCCGATATCTCGGGAGGCTTGAATGCTTTTACGCACAAATATTTAAAGTAAAACCTTTTAACAAATTACTTCTTGTAAGATGTGTGCCAGATTTCCTTAGCATACTGGAGGATTGTACGGTCAGATGAGAACTTACCTGCATTTGCAATGTTGATAAGGCACTTCTTACCGAATTCCTTACGGTTAGCGTACTCTGTGTTAGCTCTGATCTTTGTATCAACATAATCAGGAAGGTCATAGATGAGGAAGTAGTTATCAGCCTTCTGCCATGAAGAATCCTTGAGGAGTGAATCATGGAGTTCCTTGAAGCTGCCTTCGCCCTGAGCGCCGCCGTCATCAAATGTGCCGTCGATAAGAGTATCAACAACTCTCTTAATTTCCGGATTAGCGTCATAAAGAGCCTTTGGATGGTAGCCTTCCTTCTTCATTCTCTCAATATCCTCAACCTTTGCACCGAAGATGTACTCGTTCTCAATTCCTGCGCACTCAGCGATTTCAACATTAGCACCGTCAAGTGTACCGAGTGTAGGAGCACCGTTGAGCATGAACTTCATGTTACCTGTACCCGATGCCTCAAGACCTGCTGTTGATGTCTGCTCAGAAAGGTCAGCAGCAACAACAATCTTCTCAGCGTAAGATACATTGTAGTTAGAAATGAAGTAAACCTGAAGGAGATCCTTTGTTTCGGGATCGTTGTTTACAAGCTTAGCAATCTCGTTGATGTACTTAATGATTGCCTTTGCTCTTGCATAACCCGGAGCAGCCTTTGCGCCGAAGATAAATGTTGTAGGAGTCCAGTTTTTAAGCTTCTTATCCTTCAATCTGAAGTAGATTGTCATGATTGAGAAAGCGTTGAGGAGCTGTCTCTTGTACTCGTGAAGTCTCTTAACCTGAATATCATAGATTGAATCGGGATTTACATCGTAGCCGTCCATCTTCTTGATGTAGTCTGCGAGCTGCTGTTTCTTCTTCTTCTTGATATTGTTGAACTTTGTGATTGTTCTTGTGTCAATGCAGTCATTGAGCTTTTCAAGAAGTGAAAGGTCTGTAAGCCATGCATCTGAGCCAACCTTCTCTGTGATAAGAGCTGAAAGCTCAGGGTTGCAAAGACCGAGCCAACGGCGCTGTGTGATACCGTTTGTCTTGTTCTGGAATCTCTCGGGATATACCTGATACCACTCTTTGAGTACATCAGCCTTGAGGATTTCTGTGTGAAGCTCGGCAACACCGTTTACATATGTTGATGCGTATGTTGCAAGTCTTGCCATATGAACAACATTACCGTCGATAATGCGCATCTTAGCCTTTGTATCCTCATGCACGCCCTTAGCAGTAAGCTCTTCCTGGCACTTGTTGGCGATAAGGCAGATAATGTGATAAATCTCAGGAATAACCTGTGTCATAAGGTCAGCAGGCCACTTCTCGAGAGCCTCACCGAGAACTGTGTGGTTTGTATAGTTAAATGTCTTTCTTGCAATTTCAAAAGCGTCGTCAAAGTTGAAGCCTTCGTTCATAAGAAGTCTTACAAGCTCGGGAACACATGATACAGGATGTGTATCGTTAAGCTGAATTGTGTTTTCCTTTGCAAAGAAGCTGAAATCATTGCCGTGCTTCTTCTTATAACGGCGCATAATGTCCTGAAGTGATGCAGAACAGAAGAAATACTGCTGTTTAAGTCTGAGAACCTTGCCCTCATACTTGTTATCGTTAGGATAAAGAACCTTTGTGATGTTTTCGGCATCGTTCTTTTCCTGAACGGCATTGTTGTACTCTGTGTTGTTGAAAGCAGTAAAATCAAAATCGTTTACTGCCTCAGCCTGCCAAAGACGAAGTGTGTTGATGTTTGTTGTCTTACAGCCGATAACAGCCATATCGTAAGGAACAGCCTTAACTGTCTGACCCTTGAATGATACTGTAACAGCCTCATCTTCAACACGGTTGCACCACGGATCTTCAAATCTCTGCCAGTTATCAGCTGTTTCAACCTGATAACCGTTTTCGATAAGCTGCTTGAAAAGACCGTACTTGTAACGAATTCCGTAGCCGTCAAGTGGTACTTCCTGTGTAGCAGCACTGTCGAGGAAACAAGCGGCAAGTCTGCCGAGACCGCCGTTACCGAGAGCAGCATCGTCGATATCCTCAAATACATTAATATCAATGCCCTTCTTTTTGAGGAGCTTTGTAACATCTTCAAGAATGCCGAGGCAGTAGAGGTTGTTGTACATCATTCTGCCCATGAGGAATTCTGCAGAGAAATAGTAAGCTCTGCGTTCGCTGTCATGTTTAATCTTGCTTGCTTCCCAGTTGCCTGCGATTTCGCCCATTACTGCTTTGCCGAGTGAGTAGTGAAGCTCAGCGGGTGTGAGCTCTTCAATCTTTTTGCAGTACATAGACTGAGCTGTGAGTTCAAGCTTTTCCATAATATTACCCATTTGTTTAGTCCTCCAGTCGTCCGCTTTTTTCAGACATAGTTTTTAATTTATCAGCAAGCTCATCAGTAAGAGCTGCACCATCGAGTCTCCATACCCAGTTTCCGCCGAGTGTTGACGGAATATTCATTCTTGCCTCCTTGCCAAGGCCGAGAATGTCCTGCATAGGTACGATTGCTGTATCTGCCTTGCTTTCATAAGCAACACGGATGAGCCCCCAGTTGAACGGTTCGTCATCAGGCATCTGACAATAACTTCTTGCATAGTTAACGTCCTCGGGTTTAGCTGTTTCAAGCCAGCCCATAACAGTATCGTTATCGTGAGTACCTGTGTAAACAACACAGTTTTCGGTGTATTTATGGGGAAGATAGTCGTTCTCTTCACCACTGTCGAAAGCGAATTCAAGAACCTTCATTCCCGGATAGCCTGTCTGCTCCATAAGCTCGGTTACATCGGGAGTGAGTGTTCCGAGGTCTTCGGCAACAATATCAATCTTGCCGAGTGCCTCTTCCATCATATTAAAGAACTTAATGCGCGGACCTTCAACCCATTCACCGTTGATTGCGTTTTCGGCAGGATAAGGAATTGAATAGTAGCTTGCAAAAGCTCTGAAATGGTCAATACGGGTGATGTCATAAAGCTTTGATGCGGCTTTGATACGCTCAAACCACCACTCATAGTCAGTAGCCTCAAGGTAATCCCAATCATAGAGAGGATTGCCCCAAAGCTGACCTGTTGCCGAGAAGTAATCCGGCGGACAGCCTGCAACTGCGATGGGATCACCGTCGTCATAAAGCTGAAACAGCTCGGGATTTGCCCATGTGTCTGCGCTGTCCATGGCAACATAGATTGGCATATCGCCCAAAATCTTGATGCCGAGACCGTTTACATACGCACGGAAGGATTCCCACTGCTCATAGAATTTGAACTGTACAAACTTCCAGAAATCAACATCATCCTTGAGCTTGCGTTCATAACGCTTCACGGCAGCCTCATCACGCATTTTGATTTCCTCATCCGGCCATTCTGTCCAGGAAACCATGTCAAAGCTCTTTTTAACTGCCATATAAAGTGCATAGTTTTTGAGCCATGAACTGTTTTTACGCTTGAAGGATGTAAATGCCTTCTGGTCACCCTTTTTGAAGTTATCGTAAGCAATCTTCAAAACTTCAAAACGGTTGTTGTAGATTTTTTCATAGTCAACCTCGGAGTCATCTGAGCCCCAGTCACGGCTCATGACCTCTTCCTTAGTCAAAAGACCTTCTTCACAAAGAGTGTCAAGGTCAATGAGGTAAGGATTGCCTGCATAGGTTGAAAAAGACTGATACGGTGAATCACCATAACTTGTCGGTCCAACGGGGAGAATCTGCCAGATTGTCTGACCTGATTTTTTCAGAAAGTCAGCAAACTTGCGAGCCTCTTTGCCGATGGTGCCGATACCGTAGGGGGATGGAAGCGAAGTAATCGAAAGGAGAACACCTGCGCTTCTAGCCATAAAAATCAACTCCATTCTGACGGACTGTTAAATTTTTTAAATCTGCGAATTCGGGCGCAATTCGCCCCTGAACCCACAGTATCAAGATAATTTTAGCACATAATCTAAATTTTTACAAGTTATTTTTTTAACAACGACAAGTTATTGCAATATACTCAAAATAGTCAGTAAAACAGCGTCAGAAGTTAGTTTTCTTATATAGCCTCTTGAATTTACCATGTTAATACTGCCGCCAAGCATAAGCTTTATTGCATAACTTTTGTCTTTTGTGCTGATTCCGCAATAAACAAGACCGACAGGCTTTTCGGGAGTTCCGCCCGTAGGACCTGCAATTCCCGTTGTACTTACGGCTAAATCCGCACCCGAAACATTTCTTGCACCCTCTGCCATCTGCATTGCAGTTTCAGCCGAAACTGCGCCAAGCACAGACAGCGTTTCGTTTGAAACTCCAAGCACCTTATGTTTCATTTCATTTGCATATGTGCATACGCCAAAATCAAACACATCGCTTGCACCGCTTACTGCGGTAATTCTTTCACTTAAAAGACCGCCCGTACAGCTTTCTGCGGTTGCAAGCTTTACACCCTTTTCACGGAGCTTTGCAACAACATTTTCCTGGAGCGTGTCGGAATTGAGATTGTTTTTTCTCAAAAGCCGAACCACATCTGTATCTGTCAGAGTTATCATTAATAATCATCTCCGAAAATTTTTCGTATATCCATATTTTAGCACCGGCATATGAATATTGCAATTATTTTTATTTTTTGATATATTAAATAGAAAAGGAAAGCGCTCACGCAAAAACGCTAAAAAAAGAGGTAATTTTATGGCTTGGTTTTTTACCGAAAAAAATATATTCGGCAACAACTACACCCTTGTCGGAGAAAACGCAAAGCATATTTCTAAGGTGCTGCGTATGCGTACAGGCGATGACATCACCCTTGTTTCTCCGGACAAAACGCAGTACGAATGTAAAATTTCGCTCATCACACAGGGTGAAGTCACGGTTGACATCATCTCACAAAAGCCGTGTGAAAACGAACCCGATGTTTTTGTAACCCTCTATCAGGCTCTGCCTAAGGGTGATAAAATGGATTTCATCGTTCAGAAATGCACGGAACTCGGAATCAGCAGAATTGTGCCGATGATTTCGGCAAGATGTGTTTCCCGTCCCGATGAAAAATCACTGAAAAAGAAGTGTGAACGCTGGCAGAAAATTGCTCTTCAGGCGGCAATGCAGAGTCGCAGGGGCATTATCCCTGAAGTAACTCCGTGCATTTCGTTTAAAGAGGCAACAGAACAGACAAAGCAGAACGAAAAGACCGTATTTTTTTACGAAATGGGCGGAGAATCCGTCAGAAAAATTCTGAATGGCACAAAGCCTAAAACCGTCGGAATGTTCATTGGCAGTGAAGGTGGATTTGAACAATCGGAGGTTGACAGCGTAACCGCAATCGGCGGTCAGGCGGCAACCCTCGGCAAACGAATTCTCCGTGCAGAAACCGCCCCCCTCGCCGCCCTATCCATTATTATGTACGAAACCGACAATTTTAGTTCGTGAAGACAGTTTGTACAATGCACAACAAATGATGCCCGAGCGCAGCATAGCAGTTGCATATACCGACTCGTAGGCGAGTGCCTCGCACCCCTCTCGTGAAGACAGTTTGTGCAATACACAACAAATGATGCCCGAGTACAATATTGTATGGATTTATGCAAACAGTAGCGGCGTTCAGCGACCGCCAATCGAACCGATTACAAAATCGGTTCGACATTACAAATGATTTTTAACCGACAATGATACAACATAAATTTATCGCTTGTTCGTTTTGGTTTTGCAACCAAAACGATTGGCGTTCGCTGAACGCCGCTACATTTCAACACCAAAATCGGAGGAAAATTTATGACAGGAATTATATGTGCCATGCAGATTGAGGCCGACGGAATTATCGCCCTTTCTCAGAACACACAAACCGAAGAAATCGCAGGAATGAAATTCACCACAGGTACTCTTAACGGCAAGGACATAGCCGTTGTAGTCTGCGGAGTCGGCAAGGTCAATGCCGCCATGTGTGCCGTTGTGCTTATTGAAAAGTTCAATCCCGATGTTGTAATCAACAGCGGTGTGGGCGGTTCACTCTCCCCTCTTGTATCAATCGGAGATATTGTTGTTGCGACAAAATCCGTTCAGCACGATATGAACACAACTGCTCTCGGCGACAGACAGGGCGAGGTTTCATTTCCTGACGGTACAAAGATATTCTTTGACTGCGACAAAACAGTAGTTGAAAAGCTCACGCAGGCGTGCAGAGCACTCCCCGACACCAAGGTTGAGCAGGGCATTATCGCAAGCGGCGACATATTCGTTTCCGACCGCAAAAAACGCAAAAGAATTGCCGATACATTCGGTGCTCTTGTCTGTGAAATGGAGGGTGCGGCAATCGGTTATGTTTGCTATGCACTCAAAACTCCTTACGGAATCATCAGGGCAATCTCCGATGACCTTGACGAAAACAAGGGTGTTGACTATGAAAAATTCTGCAAACTTGCAAGCAAAAAAACCGTAGGCGCAATATGTGAATATCTCAAAAATGAATAATTATGACCGACTCAAAACGGGGAACGCTTTTGTTTCCCGTTTTTTCTTTTGTAATGAGTTGTCTTTTTCGATTTCTATTGACAATATAATCACATTTGGATAAAATAAAAGGTAACATTGTTTTATGGAATAACACTACATATACAAGGGAGAGATATATATGCAGCTTACAGGTGCAGAAATCATTTGCGAGTGTCTTCTTGAACAGGGTGTTGACACGGTTTTCGGTTATCCGGGCGGTGCGGCACTCAACACATACGATGCGCTCTATAAATACAGCGACAAAATTCGTCACATTCTCACAGCACACGAACAGGGTGCTTCTCATGCGGCTGACGGTTACGCAAGAGCAACAGGCAAAACAGGCGTTGTTATGACAACATCTGGTCCCGGTGCAACAAACATTGTAACAGGCCTTGCAACAGCCAATATCGACAGCATTCCGCTCGTTGCAATCACAGGCAATGTAACAACCGATCAGCTTGGAAGAGACAGCTTTCAGGAAGTTGACATTGTAGACATCGTAAAGCCCGTTACAAAGGCAAGCTTCCTTGTTGAAAAGGTTGAGGATCTTGCCGACACCATACGCAAGGCTTTTGCTCTTGCTCAACACGGCAGAAAAGGACCTGTTCTCGTTGATGTTCCAAAGGATGTAACGGCAAACAAAACAGAGTTTGTACAGACTATTCCCGAAAGACCGAGAACCTTTGAAATCAGAAACCCCGAAAAAGTTCGTGTTGTTCAGGAAATGATTAAAAACGCAAAGCGTCCTATGATTTACGCAGGCGGCGGTATCATCAGCGCTAATGCAAGCGAAGAATTCAAGGCATTTGCAGAGCTTATTGACGCTCCTGTTTGTTGTTCGCTTATGGGACTCGGCTGTATTCCCGCCGATCATCCGCTCTGTGTCGGCAACATCGGTATGCACGGCGGTTACGAAACAGGTATGGCAACAGCCGAATGTGACCTTATGATTGCGTGCGGTGCAAGATTCTCCGACCGTGTTGCAGGCGACCGTGAAAAGTTCGGCGAACAGGCAAAGATTGTTCAGCTTGACATTGACGAAAAAGAAATTAACAAGAATGTAAAGGTTGATGAATACATTCTCGGAGATATAAAAGAAATTCTTATTGCACTCACAATTGGTCTTGACCGTCAGAACCATCCGGACTGGCTTGCGAAGATTGAAGAATGGAAGCATCATTTTGACGATAAAAAGCTCCCCGAGTGCGACCTTCCGCTCCCGCAGCAGGTTCTTGATACAATCAACGAAATCAAGTGTCCGTCAGACATCATCGCAACAGATGTAGGTCAGCACCAAATGTGGGTTGCACAGTTCAGCAAGATTATGGAAAGCAGAACGCTCCTCACATCGGGCGGTATGGGTACTATGGGTTACGGCATGGGCGCCGCAATCGGTGCGCAGTGTGCCCGTCCCAATGACAGGGTTTGCCTCATCACAGGTGACGGCAGTTTCCACATGAACTTAAACGAACTCGTAACACTGAAGTCCTATGAACTCCCCGTTGTTGTAGTTGTTATGAACAACACGGTTCTCGGCATGGTTCGTCAGTGGCAGAAGCTTTTCTACGGCAGTCGTTTTTCACAGACTGATCCGCACAGAGCAACCGACTTTGTAAAGCTTGCAAACGCTTTCGGCGTTGACGGTTTAAGAATCACAAAGCCCGAGGAAATCAAGCCGATTCTCACAAAGGCTTTTGAGATGAACAAGCCCGTTGTTGTTGACTGCCGCATCAGTCCCGACGCAAATGTTCTCCCGATGATTCCTCCGGGAAAAACAATCAACGAAATCATCACCGAAATGTAAGCCGAGAGCCTCGGCACACAGTTCGTGTAGGCAGTTTTGTTAAGGAACAGCTTTCAGTTCCCGAGCACAGCAAACCGCTGTTCCTTGTTCGTTTAGGTAGTTTGATTAAATAACATCTGCATATTTCCGAACACAGCTAACTTAATAATTAAACATATATAGGGTACTCGTTCGAGTACCCTGTTTTTTATGCCATTCAGTAGGGGCGTTCAACTTTGAATACATAGCTTTAAATAAAGCGTAAAAAAACAGCCGTAAAAATACGGCTGTTTTGTGTTACGACTATTAAAGTAAAATTACTTCTTTTCTTTCTTTTCCTTTGGTTTAACTTCTTTTTCAAAGTTTACGGCATCGGCAACATCCTCTGTGTCGAACTTATAGTCCTTACCGGGGAAAACTGCGTTGAGAACGATACCTGCAATTGATGCAACAGCAAGCGGCGAAAGTGTTATTGCGGCACTGCCGATTGTGAAGCTTACCGTGTCGCTTGAAAGACCGAGCGCACAAACAAGAATAACTGCGGCAACGATAAGGTTACGGCTCTTTGTGAAGTCAACCTTGTTTTCAACAACATTTCTGACGCCGATAGCAGAAATCATACCGTAAAGAACAAACGAAATACCGCCGATGATACAGCTTGGAATTGAACCGATAATTACCGAAACAATCGGGAAGAATGATACTGCAACGGCAAAGTAAGCGGCAATTCTTATTACTCTCGGGTCATAAACTCTCGTAAGAGCGAGAACACCTGTGTTTTCACCGTATGTTGTGTTTGCAGGGCCGCCGAAAAGGGATGCAAGTGTTGTTGCAAGGCCGTCACCGACAAGAGTTCTGTGGAGTCCCGGATCTTTGATGTAGTTATTGCCTGTTGTTGAACTGATGGCACAAATATCACCGATATGCTCCATCATTGTAGCAAAAGCAATCGGAACAATGGCAATAATTGAAGATGCGATAAGCGCACCGTTTGAGTAATCAATACCGCCGAATACCGTTTTATCCCAGTGAATCGGAATTCCAATAAGCCCCTCACTGCCGAAAATATGACCTTTTGAGATGTTGTCACAAATTGTGTTCAGGCTTGTAAAGTCAAAAATCGGCTGATAAACACCGTTTGCGTCAGCACCGCCCGAGAAAAGCCACGGAACATTCTGAATAAGGTCGGGATTTGCCTGTGAAATGAAGTAAAGCACAAGACCTGTGCCGTAGGAGATGAGCAAGCCGAGTATAATCGGAATGATTTTAGCCATTCCCTTGCCCCAGATGTTGAAAACAACAATTACAGCAAGAGCAACTACAGCCAAGAACCAGTTTGTTGTGCAGTTTGAAACAGCCGACGGAGCAAGTCCAAGACCGATTGCAATGATGATAGGACCTGTTACAACAGGCGGGAAAAATCTCATTACCTTTTCAATGCCCACCGCCTTGATAACTGCGGCAAGGATGAAGTAGATAAGACCTGCACACGCAACGCCAAGGCACGCATACGGGAGCATACTGTTAGGGTCATTGGGTGAAAAAGCCTTGATTGCGGCATAACCGCCCAAGAATGCAAAGGACGAGCCGAGGAAGGCAGGTACTTTAAACTTTGTAATGCAGTGGAACAAAAGTGTTCCCAAACCTGCCATAAGCAAAGTTGTTGAAATGTCAAGTCCCGTTAAAATCGGAACAAGGATTGTTGCGCCGAACATTGCAAACATATGCTGAACACCGAGAATTATCATCTTCGGTTTTCCGAGTTTGCGGGCATCATAAATTGCGCCGTTGTTTTTGTCCATTAGAATTCCCTCTTTCTCATGTTCGGGTTTAAAATCTGTAAAAACCCATTCCTGTTAATTATACCTTTACACAGATATAAAAGCAATAACTTTTTATTTTAATGCCAAAAGTTCCCATATCATTGACATTTTGAACGGTTTTTAGTATCATTAAGTTAATCAAATAATCAAAATTCAACAAGGAGGCAATGATATGTCAGTTTCGTACATGACACATCCGCTTATAAGACACAAAATTACACTTCTCAGAAAAGAAGACACATCAACAAACGAATTCCGCAAATTGGTTGAAGAAATTGCAATGCTTATGGGTTACGAGGCTCTCTCTGACCTTGAAACTCAGGACATCACAGTTAAAACTCCGATTGAGGAGTCTGTTCAGCCTGTTATTTCAGGCAAAAAGCTTGCCGTTGTTCCGATTCTTCGTGCAGGTCTTGGTATGGTAAACGGTATTCTCGCACTCGTTCCGTCTGCAAGAGTAGGTCACATCGGTCTTTACCGTGACCCCAAAACTCACGAACCGCACGAATATTACTGCAAGCTCCCCGATCCGATTGATCAGCGTCAGATTGTTGTTGTCGATCCGATGCTTGCAACAGGCGGTTCGGCTATTGCCGCTGTTGATTTCATCAAAAAGCACGGCGGTCAGAAAATCAAGTTCATGTCAATCATCGCAGCTCCCGAGGGTGTTGACGCTCTTATGAAGGCACACCCCGATATTCAGCTTTATGTCGGCTGTCTTGACCGTGAGCTTAACGAAAACGCATACATTTGCCCCGGTTTGGGCGATGCAGGCGACAGAATTTTCGGCACAAAATAATTTATTTTCCGCATTCAAAAAGCCTGAGCAAAAATGCTCAGGCTTTTTCTGTTTCGCATAAATGTAAATGCAGCAGTGTTAAAAGTGTTTCGGGGTTAGGATGTGCGAAACAGGATAAGGTTTTCCAAAATAACATATCTTTCGGAATAACTTTCAAAGAACAAGGTCTGTGTATTTATTTGTGACCGGTTAAATTCACATACCCTGTTTTCGATATTATTATAGCACAAAAAATATGTTTGTATTAATTAGTCTTTAAATTGCCGATTTTTGACCGCTAATTTAATACTTTAGTCAACACGCATCAATCATGAATGATTTTACTCCCCCAAAAATCAAGCAGCTTCTCCTTAATTTCCGCATAGAGTGATGCGCTTATCGGCACTCTGTCGCCGTTTTTGCACACCCATTCCCGGCGGTCAACTTTCTCCACATTCTCCATATTTGCTATACAGCCTCTGGAAATATAAATAAATTCATTTGAGTCAAGTTCTTCAAACACAACAGACAGCGGTTTTCGTATTTTTATCGGCTCTTTGCTTTTGAGGTGGTAAATTTCACTGTTTTTACCTCTTTTGATAATGTACAGAATGTACTTACACGGCAACATACCGCACATATCGTGCCGTTCAATCAGGTACGATTTTTTGCTTTCAAGGTCAATGACATTAGCTGCGTCAAGCAATGCGTCCTTTAGCCTATAATCTCCGTCTTGCTTTGGAACAAATCTGAAAATATCAAGTTTATATCCGTCAACGGCATAATTTACATGGGAGGTCATAAAAATAATAAGACAATTCGGGTTTGATTTTTTCACATAATTCGCAATCTCAAAACCCGACATTTTTGGCATTTCGATATCAAGAATCAGAATATCCATTTGTTTGTTGTCGCCAAGCTCAAACATAAACTGACTGCTGTCGGTGTATACCGAAATATCCGCCGATATGTTCATTTCGCAAAAAGCACGTTCGGCTATTTCCTTTTCCCGTTTAACCGCCGAAGGGTTATCATCACATATTGTACAATGCAAAATCATATTCATAACATTCACCGTTTAAAGTTAATATAAATCACTTCTACAAAATCATTATACTATAGAAATTATCGCATTGCAATATATTGTCTGAATTTTATAAAACTTGTGCCTGTATATACCAGACAAAAGAAACACCCGAACTAAAAAGTTCGGGTGTAAAAGAATAAATTTAACTCAAAGATTATTCCGATTTATTTGCGGCAACACTTGAAGCCTGTTTGACAGCAGTATTGACTTTTGACTGATATGCATGACCTGCAACTCTGCCGTTGACAACCGCAACATAACGGTTGCCGTCAGACTTGTAATAGCTTACGGTGTCTGTTGAGCCGTCAGATGAGTATTTATATGTAACGGTAAGAACAGGCGAACCGTTTTTGCTGTCAGACTTTGTGTCGGCAAGCTCGACCATTGTAAGATTCTCATAGAAACCCGAGAATGTTGCAAGCTCAATTTCTGTCTTGCCGTTCTTAACGGTTGTTGTGGTTGTTGTTGACTCACTGCCGTTATCGTCTGTCTTTGTTTTCTGTGCAGTGCTCAGCGAGAATGTGTAGGTGTTCTTGCCGTCATTTACGGAAACCTCAGACAATGCGCTCATCTTCGGATAAAGCACATATTCGTTTACAAGGCTGTCGTAGCTTGTTTTAACCCACGGAACCTTTTCGGCAGAAATTGTATATACAATATTTCCGCCCTCTTTCATAAGGCACACATTGCCGTCACCGTCAGGCTTTGAAGCTCTGAGGCTGACTGTTGTGTCGGGATAAACAGCCTTTAACTTTGCATATGGATTAGAAAGACCTACGCTTGAAAGCTGTGAGGATGACGGATTAACCATTTTTACCGTGAGGGCATAAAGACCTCTGATGCCGCCTGCAACAAGACTGCTTTCTTTCTCGTTTGCGTAGCACTCAACGGGGCTTGTCATAACATAAGAAGCTGAGTTCTTATTGTCTGAATTTGGCTTGAGTGTGATTGTATTTGAAAAATTAGAACCTGAAATCTCAATTGACGATGCCTGACTGTTGTCATTATCAGATGCCGCATCGTTGATTGTAAGACTGATAAGATCTGTAAGGCCGTAGTCAAATGCAGAAACAGAATCTTTTGCAACAAGATAAACAGTATCGTTGCTGCCGAACTTAATATATGTTCCGGCATTCTGCGGAGCATCATCACCGACATAGATAATAGCCTTTGTCTTGTCGGTATAAGTTACGGTAACAGTATCTCTCGGCTTATCAAGTCCGTAATCTGCAAGCTTTGAGCCGTCAAGAGTCATAACCTTTGTAAAGTCAATGCTTGCGGCATTGTTTGCGATATTGTCGGCAATACCGCCCTGAAGGTCAAAATCTTCATAACCTACAATAGTGTACTGTGTAGCGCTTGTTTTGCCGTTTTTATCGGTCGGTGTATATGACTTGATGTCCACAGTACCCTTTTTGTTTTCAAGATGAATCTTTGAAATCTTTGCAGGGATATAATCCATAAGAGTGCCGTAGCTGTTGTTATCAATTTCACCCTTATCGTTTGTCTGAATCTGTGCCTGATGAACACCGTCTTTATCGGTTGTAACGCTCATCTTTACACCCTCATCATATGTTGCTGCTCCCGATGACGAACCGTCGCCCTTCGGAAGAAAGATGAGCAGACACATAAGTCCCGCAAGAATCAATGCTGCTGCGCAGACAATAATCAATATTTTAGTATTCTTTTTCATTATCTGTTCCTCCTGCGTAACCAGAAAACAAAGCCTGCAACAAGTATTGCAATCGGGATAATGATTACAAACACAACAAGCATTGTGTTCTGTGTTGCAACATCGGTGATGCCGAGTTCCGTATTGTCAATCGACTTACTCTCAATTGTAATGCCGACATCTTCCTTATCTGCAATTGTGTTGATTACATTCATAAAGTAAGCGGAGTTATTAAAGCTGTTGTACTTCATAATTGTGTCGCTGAACATAACATATGAACCGAATATGATAACTCTCGATGAGTTCTTGTCCTCGTTTGTCATAACACCTTCTGCCGCAACATTTTCACCGTTACCCGAAACTGCGTCCTTGTAGTCCCAGTTCTTGTCGGCGTCAATCGGCAATACGCCTGCCTTATCGGAAGTTTTAAGCAATGCGTGTGCAGTGTTTTCATCTGTAATATTAACAGCGTGTGACTCTGATACAACAACAGGAATCTTGCTGTTTTTGAGGTTATCTTTGTAGTAATCACCGTAACTTACCGTGAATGCATACGGTGAGCTTGCGCTTACAAGGGTGCTTTCATCAGTTTCAAACACATATCCTCTGTCAATTGACATACCCCATTCCTTGAGGAAATCGTCAAGGTTCGGCATCTCGCCCATATCGGCAGTAGGAACATAGATGAGTGAGCGTCCGTATTTGCCGTCATTTGAAAGCCATGTTGAAAGCTTTTCAACAATCTTCTCGTCAAGGTCAACAGACGGTGCGTACATAATTGCAATCTTTGCGTTGCTGTCAAAGTCGCCTGTTGCGAGTGAAACCTCGTTCACCTGATAAGCATTGTTTTCAAGAAGTGTTTTAAGTGATGAATAATCCTGCTCGTTGTTGCCCTTAATCATATCAACAACAACCTTGTCATCTGTTGTAACATTGAGAATAGCCGTTACAACAGCCTGCTCAATCTTTGTGCCGGTAAAGCTGTATGAACCGTAGTAATTGTAGGTCTGCTCGTCATATTCAAAGCAATCCGTAAGAGTAAGCACCTTGTACTGCTTGCCGGATTCAACAAGAACAATGTTATTTGCCGAGCTTGACTGCCAGTCAACATTCGGATAATCGGATGTGAACGACGGGTTGGAGGTAAGGTCAACATACTTAATTTTCATCTTGCCGTCTGACTTGCTCGCCATTTTGTTAAGCATTTTCTGAGCCTGTACAAAGTAGGTACCCTGGCTCTCAAATGATTCCTTTGCCATAAGTATATTTACCGTAACATCCTTGTCAAGGTGTGAAACATAGTCAATTGTATCGTCCTGAAGTGCAAACGACTTGTTTGATGTAAGGTCAAGCTCCAGGTCGGGGAATCTGTTAACAAGAAGTCCGACAATAATGTTTACAATAATTACCATAACGATAACAAGCGCCGTAATTGCCATTGCAACCGTGCCGTGTTTTGCTTTTCTTGACTTCATGAACTTTTTGAATCTGCCCTTTTCGGACTTATTCTTCTTATTCTTTTTGGCCTTTGTATCTTCCTTTTTATCGGCTGTTTCCGCCACAGCATTGCTGTCTGCATTTGCAGTATCTTCGGAGATAGTATTCAGGTTTTTATTTTCTTCGCTCATTTATATTACCTCCTTAGCTCCAGCGTCTTTTTTCCAGAACACGAACAGTAAAAAATACGAACAATCCTGCCACACTCAGGAAGAATACGATATCAGGTGCGCTGAGCAGACCGTATTTGAATGAATTATAATATGTAGCAAAATCAATCTTTTCAATAATGTTCTTGATCCAGTCAATTGAAATCATACTTGTGAAGTTTGTCATCATATAGATAACAAGGTTAACTGCCATGCTTACAATTGCGGCAACAATTGTGCTTTCCGTAAGTGATGAAATGAAAATGTTAATTGCAAGCAGAGCCGCACCAAAGAGGAGAAGTCCGATGAATGTACAGAGAATAACCGACCATTCCGGAGTTGCAAAGAATGAAATTACAACCGCATAGAGAAGGAAGATTGCACTGCAAATTGCATAAAGCACAAATGCACCGAGGAACTTTCCTAAAACGACCCTTGTAAGGCTTACAGGTGCAGTAAAGAGCGCCTGATCTGTTTTCTGATACTTTTCATCTGCAAAAGATTTCATTGTCATAATCGGAATTATAAACAGAATAATCAAAAGCATATTGCCGTATACATAGCTTAAACTTGCCGAGTTGTACACAATACAGTAGTTGTAGAAAAACACACCCGAAAAGAAGAAGTAAGCGGCAAGAACAACATATGCAATTGCCGAATTGAAATAAGAGGAAAGCTCCCTCTTTAAAATAGCACCCATTACATATCTTCCTTTCTGCTGTCATATTTACCCGAGGTAAGCTTGAGGAACATATCCTCAAGTGTTTCATTGCCTGACTGCATATCAAGAATTACCGCACCGACTCTTACCATGGCATTGTAAACATCTCTTCTGATGTCGCTTGATGTTTCGTATTCAATCATATACTTTCCGCTGCCGTCGGCATTACTGCCTGTCTTTGTAACACGCTTAACAGCAGGGATTTTCTTTATTGCCTCGGTAATGTCAGCGGTACTTCCCTCTGCAGTAAGCGAGAGCTTCTGACCGCCCGAAACCTGAGCAGAAAGTTCATCGGTTTTTGCATCGGCAACAATTTTGCCCTTTGAAATAACGACGATTCTGTCACACACCTCAGAAACCTCGGAAAGAACATGAGATGAAAAAATTACAGTATGCTTTTTGCCGAGATTGCGGATAAGCTTTCTGATTTCGATAATCTGCTTAGGATCAAGACCTACTGTCGGCTCGTCAAGAATGATTACGGGCGGATTGCCGAGAAGCGCCTGAGCAAGACCTACACGCTGGCGATAACCTTTTGACAGATGCTTGATAATTCTGTCAGCCTGCTCCGTAATTTTTGTCAAACGCATAACCTCGTCAATGTGTTCCTTTTTCGGCAGCTTCACCTTCTTGAGATCAAACATAAACTCAAGATATTTTTTAACCGTCATATCAATGTACAAAGGCGGAATTTCGGGAAGATAACCGATTTTTGACTTTGCGTGAATCGGATCGTCAAGAATTTCGCATCCGTCAATGGTAACAGTACCGCTTGTTGATGAAAGGTAACCTGTTATCATATTCATTGTTGTGGATTTGCCCGCACCGTTAGGTCCGAGAAATCCCAGAACTTCACCTGTTTCAACAGTGAAGCTGATGTCATCAACGGCCTTTATGCTGCCATAAAATTTTGTAAGGTTTTTAACCTCGACCATGTGACTTTTCACTCCTTAAAATTAATTGCGTAATTTCTGTGATTTGAATGTGCCGTACAAAAACACAGAAACGAACATTATTGATTATACTATAAAACGAGCAGTTTGTGTAGAGTTTTTCCAAATAAATCAACGCAATCTCACAAAAATTCAGTTTTTCATCACATAAAGAAATGTCTTGGGGAATTATTCACCAAAAACTCGGAACAATATTTATTGATAATGACAAAACAAAGGAAGTGTCAGTATGCAGTATGTAAATGCATTCTGGGTTGGCGGACTGATCTGCGTGGCAGGTCAGATTCTTATTGACAAAACAAAACTCACTCCCGCAAGAATACTTACGGGCTTTGTTGTCGCAGGCGTAATTCTGGGGGCAATCGGACTGTACAAACCGCTTGTTGATTTTGCGGGAGCCGGCGCAAGTGTGCCGATCAGCGGATTTGGTTTTCTTATGAGCGAGGGCGTGCGAAAGGCGCTCTCTCAGGACGGCGCACTCGGAATTCTTACAGGAGGTCTTACAAGCGCCGCCGCAGGAATCTCCGCCGCAATAGTTTTCGGACTTATCGCCGCCCTGTGTACAAAATCGGGAGATAAGTAAAGGCAGTATGATATAGAAAATTATTGCACCAATGCATAGTATTGTAATCGTTTGTGCAATCAACTGTAGGTGCGTTCATCGGATGACTGCGCCTACTGATTGTTTTACAACAAAAACCGCCGTACAGATTTTTCGCTGTACGGCGGTTTAATTTATTCACCTTATTCAGTTAGAGGTAATCATATCCATTTTTGTCACACCATATTCTGTATCCAAAAATTTTATCCATGCAAATAAAATTATTATCTATGTATGTGCCACTTGTTACATCATTTCTGCGAGGACAGATATTGAAATTGCAGTAATTATACCAACGCAGAGTGTCGTCAAGTGAACTTACACACCTCTGTTCGTCAATGAAAATATCGTTGTTTTTAAATTCAGGCTCAAGACCTACGATATGTTTCTGAAGGTTTGTTGCAGTCGTGACCGTAATGTTTTCATAATTTTTTTCATTTGTCAGCATTTTCTGCGCACCTGTAAGGTTCTCAATATGAACAACATATTTTTGAACAAGCGTTGCATCTTCAATATTTACTTCACCGTCACCGTTCACATCACCTTTGACGGTATACGCATTGGTCATTTTGTTGTAAGATGTCATCATCTCTTTAAATGCTTTTGTAAGTTGATTACACGGAAATTCATTCTTATGTGCATAATAATAATCAAATGCGTCACCAAGATTTTTTAACTTTTCCTGAAAATCATTCCATTCATTTTCTGAATACCAATTATTATAATTTTCTTCTTTCAAAGCATTTTTATATGTAGCCTCTGCATATTCAATATTAACAAGCGGTGCATCGTAATACATATCATAAACCTGTTTTAGTGCAACAGTATATTCATCTGCCGATAAACCGTCAGTATCATACACTTCTCTTGCGTTGTCCATTATTGACGGCCAAACTCCATCATATATCACTGCACAATCCAACCAAATATCTTTATTCAAATTCAATATGTAACCTAGCTTTTCCTGCTGAATTTCAGCGTCTGTTTTTTCAACAGCAGATGCATTAAAGCCAAATGCTGTAACAGACATAACTCCTACAAGTAATATTGCTAATATCTTTTTCATTAGTTAGTCCCCCTTGTTATATTTAATGCCATTTTCTGAATCAATGTTGCATCAATTATGTCAATATCACCATTTCTATCAACATCACCCAAAATGACAATCCTAAACTTAGTTAAGTTAATTAGAACATATCGTTAATTTAATTAATTTTATTTTTATTGCAATTTAAAATAGAGCTTTATAACTAACACTATTATAGCATAATTAAATAAGTATTGATAGTTTTTTATTATTTATGTTATAGAATTTCATGATGATTTTTTGTGCATTTTGTTAAATTAAAGAAAAACCGCCGTACAGATTTTTCGCTGTACGGCGGTAATGTTTAAAAATATTTAATTTTATTATTCAGCGTTAATCTGAACTTCTTCGGGATTTTCAGAAATATCGCCTTTCTTTTTTCTGCGTTTTTTGATGATATATGTCCATACGCAGAGGAACGCAAAGGTTGCGGCACATATGATTGTCACGGTCAAGCCTATTGCAAATCCCTTTGGATAATACTCAAGCTTGATTGTATGCTCGCCCTTGTCAAGATTGAATGCAACAAGTGCGTTTCCGACAGGAGTAATTGTTACTTCCTTGCCGTCAACATATGCCTTCCAGCCTTCTTCATACGGAACAGAGGTGTAGAACAATCCGTTTTCCTGTGCATTGATTGTTCCCTCCATAGAACTGCCTGTAAGCTTTGTTGTTGTCATTACGCTCTTTGAAAGCTTATTGTAACCTTCTTCAAAGACATCCTGATTCAGAACATCAACAAATACCATTGCAGAACCCGACTGTCCCTGCTGGAGATTTGAATAAACGGAAATCTTGTCGCCCTTTTTGCATTGACCGATGCAGGCAATGTAGCTTCTGCCCATACCGTAGGTCTTGCTCTGGGCAACATCGTTAATCATAACGGTAACATCATCACCGCCCGTAATATCCGCATACATAAGATACAAGCCGTCCTTAGGTGCTTCGTAATTCCACTTTACATGCGGAGTAACTGTTGTATCGGTACAGCTGAATGAATATCGTCCGTAACCTGTCTTATTTACGGGGAACTGATTGTAGTCTGTGTGTCCCTGTGAAACAACATCAAGCGGAGTGTAAACATCATCCTTAATGCCTGTTGCAAGTTTGAAAAATTCATTCTGTTTGTCAAACGGATTGAACTGATCTTCGTTTTCATCAACCTGCCAGCTTGCAAGTGCGGAGTTTGTCATAAAGCCCATCGGCAGATAATGATTGTTCTGCAAAAGCTTTACATTACCGACACCGTAAACCTCTGTAAGGTCATAGGTGTTCATATAGATATTGTCACGGGCAATAAGATATTTAAGATTCATAAAGAGGTTTGTAACAGGTGACCCCTCGGCATAGGTGTAGCGGTTACCGCTCTTCCAACCCATCATACCAAAGTTTTCAAACAGAACGGTCATATCAACATTAGCCATTGAGTTGAACATTGAAAGTCCGTTGTAGTGGTTGAGAGCCGCATCGTTAAGCGTCTGAGTTGATGTCATCTCCGCTCTCCACATTTCGGTTGTGTTGCTTTCAAGGCTGTCCATATAGTCAATTACCTGTGCAGTACTTTCCTCGCCTCTCGGATAATCGTAAGTACCCGTTACAGTTGTTGTCTTAACACCGATATAACCTGCGGCGGCACTCTCGCCTATTATGATTACGCCGAATACAATCAAAAGAACCTGTTTCGGAACAATTCTCTTTGTATAGAGGAAAAGCAGAACGCAGATTACAGCCGCAATAACTGCCGTGCCGACAAGCGCATAAGTCTCCTGTGTGCCGATACCGAAGATGATAACAAGCGCAACAAAAAGTGCGGCAAGAATAACATCCCAGCAAGAGCTTGATTCAAGGAGCATAAATGCTCTGAATGCCATAACAACAAGTACAAAGCTGATAAGATAGCTGAAACGGTACGGAATCATATTTGTAAAGTGGAAACCGTGCCAGATGTAGTCAAGCTGTCTGATGATACAGCTGATAATCATAAAACCGATAAGGCAGCCATCAACGATTTTCTCCTTGAGCGAAATTTTCTTGCTTGTGAAGAAAAGAATTCCGAGTACAAGAGAAAGTGTACCGCAGGCAATGTTAGGCAATGCATCAGCCTCTTTAATTGCAGGAGCGGCAAATGTTATGAAATTGGAAAGAATCTTTCTGATTGCCTCAAGCACACCCATAAGGTCATTTGTCGAGCCTATATTGATTGCAAAGGTTGTCGGGAAAGTTGCCCCCGATGCGTTTGTGTTTTGCAGACCGAAGAATGCCGGCAACAGGAAAAACGCAGTAAGTCCGATTGCAATCAATGAGTAGATGCCTGTGCGAAGAAGATTTGTTGCAAACTTTTTGATGCCGTCCCATTTTACAATGTTGTATGCAATAAATGACAACAGTACAAAAATGCAGGCGAACAAACCTATATAATAGTTAGTCAAAAGTGAAAGTGCAAGCGAAACTATGTAAAGTCTGAACTTGCCCTCTGTGAAGAGCTTTACTGCGCCAAGAGCAACAAGCGGTGTGATACAAACCGTATCAAGCCAGATTGTGTTCCAATAGTAGCCCATAAAGAATGCACAAAAGCCGAAACTGCATCCGAAAATCACAAGAGAAAAATCATTCTTCTTAAAAAGACTGCGTAAGAAGATTGCCATAAACATACTCGCACATGCAACCTTGATTACAACAGAGAACATCAAAAATTCTCTCAGCCATTCACTCGGCAAAAATACCGTAAGAAAATTCAGCGGGCTCATAAGGTAGTATGACATAAGTGCAAAGTAGTTTACACCTCCGCCCTGCGTCCATGACCAGAACAGCGATTCGCCGTGTTTAAGTTTTTCCTGCATATCCGCAAGGAACGGATAATACTGATGCCACAGGTCGGTTACGAGAATCTGATTGTCACCGAACGGCGAAACCTTCATAACTCCGAAAGCGGCTGTCATAAGCACAAACGGTATGACAAAAGCCAAAACGATAAACATGTTTTTTGAGAAAAAGCCTTTGCTGTTGCTCTTGTTATTCAGCGTAACAGGCTCAGCCTTCTTCCTTTTCTTTACAGCGGGCATAATTTGACCTCCGAAATATTTTGTAATTGTTTTCCGATATGCACAAAAATGCAATCGGGTACAAGTAATCCATTCTATTTTAACGCTTTTCGTGTGTGATGTAAATAAAAAAACATAAAAATCTTAAAAAAAATAGACTTTTGGCGTTAGCTTTGTTATAATCTAAGTGCGGATAATCTCCACCTCTTTGAGGTTGGAGATTATCTTTGGAATTTAGTGTGAGTTTCACTCCCTCTAAATTCCACGGAGCTTTCGCTCCTTCGCACTGATTGCAATCTGTCGCAAGCTCTGCTCCTTGCAAGCAAAGCATCGCTTGCTCCGATTTAAATCTAAATACAACTATTTACAGACAAAGCATATTATCATTCAGATAAAGAAACAATTGCTACTGTTCTCACCCCTATGCGGTGAGTTTAACTTTATAAAGGTGATGTGAAAAATGAAAACCATAGACTTAGTTGTTCCCTGCTATAATGAAGAAGCTGGACTTGAACATTTTGTGCTTGAAACCAACAAGGTTATCAACTCTCTGCCCGAGTATTCTTTCAGATACATACTTGTAAATGACGGCAGTAAGGACAGGACCTATCTCATTATGAAAAAGCTTGCGAAAGCTTTTAACAATATCAAGTATATTTCGTTCTCACGAAATTTTGGCAAAGAGGCGGCAATGTATGCCGGACTCAAGCATACAACGGCTGACTATGTTGTTGTTATGGACGCCGACCTTCAGCATCCTCCGCAGTTGTTTCCTCAGATGATTCAGGCTGTTGAACATGAGGGTTACGACTGCTGTGCGACAAAGCGTGCCGACCGTGAGGGTGAAAGCAAGTTCAGAGGAATTTTTTCAAAACTGTTCTTCAAGCTTTCAAATAGGCTTACAGATGTAAAAATGCCCTACGGCGCAATGGACTTCCGTATGATGAGCCGTCAGATGGTGGACTCAATCCTTGAGCTCAGCGAAGTTCAAAGATTTTCAAAGGGCATTTTCTCATGGGTTGGCTTCAACACAAAATGGATTGCCTACAAAACAGTTGACCGTCAGCTCGGTCAGACAACATGGAAATTCTCAAGTCTGTTCAAATATGCAATTGAGGGAATCACAAGCTTTTCGGTTGCACCGCTCAGATTCACGGCTGTTATGGGATTTATCATCTTCGTAATTTCGCTCATATACATTATAATAACGCTGATTCAAACGCTTTTTCTCGGAATTACCACACCCGGTTATGTCACCACGCTGTGCGCAATCCTCTTTATGGGCGGAATCACCGAAATGTCAATCGGTATTCTTGGCGAATACATAGGAAAAATTTATATGGAAGCCAAGGACAGACCTATTTACATTACAAAATTCTCCAATTTTGAAGATGAAGATAACGAAGAAAAAGATGATAAGGAGATTAACGGTTAATGGGTAATTTTATAAAGCAGTTTTTTGACATTAAATTTTGGAAGTTTATACTTGTCGGAATTTTAAACACGGTTGTGGGTATGGGACTTCAATTTCTGTTCTTTAACCTCTGTGGTTGGAATGAATGGGTTTCATCGCTTATCGGCTACATCCTCGGCAGTATTTTAAGCTATTTTCTCAACAAATACTTCACATTCAAAAACAAGGACAAGGGCTGGAAACCAATCGTTAAATTTGCACTCAATATTGCAATATGCTACGGACTTGCCTACGGAATTGCAATTCCACTCATCAGTATGCTCTGTACGGCAAACAGCTGGACAATGTTCGGCTGGAGTGTTGAAAAGTTTGCAGGCAACTTCTCAATGATAGTAGGTGCTTGCCTTTTTGTTGCATTCAACTACATCGGACAGCGTTTCTTCGCTTTCAAAGAAAAAAAGAACGAAAACAATAAGTAATCCAACCCAATAAAAGTTTTCAATATTTAATAAACACCAAATAAACACCAAAAGGACTGAAAGCGGTTATCTTTCAGTCCTTTTAAATATGTCTTGATATAATAAAAATGTATTTCAATTGTAGCGGCGGTCATTGACCGCCAATCGAAACGATTGTAAAATCGGTTCGACAGACAGTAAAGCAAATTCTATCATCTAACAATATTTTTAACATTATTGGTATTTTGTTGATTTGGTTTTGCAACCAAATCAAATGGCGAACACTGTTCGCCGCTACAAATGAATAAACAACATTCATCACATTAAAAAATTTAGCAAAACATACTATTTCTTGATGCGTGTGATCAATTTGAACAAACTTATTGTTTTTGCAACTCCGAGGACCCGAAGGTGAAAAAATCCCCAAAGCCATAAGCGACTTTGGGGTTGATAATAGCAAATATACAATTATCTTTTTGAGAACTGAGGAGCTCTACGAGCTGCTTTAAGACCGTATTTCTTACGCTCTTTCATTCTCGGATCACGAGTTAAGAAGCCTGCCTTCTTGAGTTTGCCACGGAGATTCTCTGTGTCATACTGAAGAAGAGCTCTTGAAATACCGTGACGGATAGCACCGGCCTGGCCTGTTACGCCGCCGCCTGATACTCTGCAAACGATGTCGAACTTCTCGTCTGTTTCTGTAAGAGCGAGAGGCTGTCTTACGATGAGCTTGAGTGTTTCAAGACCAAAGTAATCGTCAATGTCACGATCGTTGATTGTGATTTTGCCTGTGCCCTGATAAAGTCTTACACGAGCAACAGAACTTTTTCTTCTGCCTGTACCGTAAAAATAAGGTGTCTTATCGTACATTATCTTTTGCCTCCTTCAATTAGTCTTCAATCATTGCAGGCTTCTGAGCCTGATGATTGTGTTCTGCACCCTCAAAGAGTCTTAATCTTAAAAGAGCTGCTCTGCCGAGTGTATTTTTAGGAAGCATACCCTTAACGGCAAGCTCCATAGCCTTTGTAGGCTTTGTTGCCATAAGTGTATCGTAACGAGTTTCCTTAAGATGGCCGATATAGCCTGTGTGGCGCTGCCACTTCTTCTGTGTGAGCTTGTTACCTGTAAGAACAGCGTCCTTGCAGTTGATGATGATTACATGATCACCACAGTCAACATTGGGAGTAAAAGTAGCCTTGTTCTTACCTCTGAGGAGAGTAGCTGCCTGAGCTGCTACACGACCGAGTGACTTGCCGGCTGCATCAATTACATACCAGTTGCGCTCAACTTCGTTTGGTTTAGCTAAAAAAGTTGACATAACAATATCCTCCTGTATTTTTTCACTGTGAGATTGATTATATTACAATTTATGCCCATTGTCAACACTTTTTTGAAAAAATTTAATTTAGCTTTGAACAACCTCTCAAATACGCTTGTTTGCTCTCATATACTCTCGTATACTCACATACTATTTTTAAAATAATTTTCTGAAAATGCCGATAAATACTGAATTTTTTAAATTTTGCGCACATTTATTAAAAAAGCAAAAATTCACAATAAGTTCACAATATGAATATTTTTCCGTCAAAAACGGCTGTTATGATATAGTCACAATAAAAAAGGAGGTGAAAGAATTGAAAAACACGAAGTCGGCAGTTCTTGCCTGCGTCACAAGTCAGTACAACTGTGACAGAATTATCCGAATTGCCAAAGAAATTGCCGACAGCTCTGATTGCGAACTCAGAGTTATGAGCGTTTTAAAACCAATGTCAGACTATTCGTCAGTAAGTGATGAAATCGAGTATCTTTACCTTATTGCAAAGGAATCGGGTGCAGATATGACCGTAATGTTTTCGGATGACGCACCAAAGGTTACTGCCGAATTTGTAGGTGACAACAATGTTGAACGCATTGTAACGGGTATGCACGACGGAAAAGACAACAGCTTTCTTGTAAAGTTTAACGAGCTTTCCCCCACAACCCCCATAACCATGGTTTCAAAGGACAATATGGTTTACAGCATGGATTTGTGCAGATCCTATTCATAAATTTTTTTGATACAAATTTCCTTTCTCTCCACCAAACATACACAAATACAATTTTATTAACACCGAAGAATCGTATAAATCTTTCTTCTTAAAATATACTCTCTCCGAAAATGACCTGCTGTTTTTCAGTAGGTCATTTTCATATATATCTGCCATTGGCAGGTTATATTTGCCGTTGGCAAACTATGTTTGCTACGCAAGCTATCTCGCTGTTCCGTCGATTATAGTCGAGAATAAAAACTGTTTCAACATAAGTTTATGTTGCCAACCAAATTATAAAAGGGACTGCGAAGAATGAAATCTTAAACTTCATTTCTTCACAGCCCCTTGAACAGCAACAACTATACAATTAAAAAATCACCTAAACGAAAAAAACAGCCCTCATGGCTGTTTTTTGGTGCCGGTGACCGGACTTGAACCGGTACGGTCGCAATGACCGAGGGATTTTAAGTCCCTTGTGTCTGCCTATTCCACCACACCGGCAAATATATTTGGTGACCCGGACGAGAATCGAACTCGTGTTACCGCCGTGAAAGGGCGGTGTCTTAACCGCTTGACCACCGGGCCAAATATGGTAGCGGAAATAGGACTTGAACCTACGACACTTCGGGTATGAACCGAATGCTCTAGCCAGCTGAGCTATTCCGCCATGTAATACATGAGGATTTCTAACCGAAATCAGCAAGATTTATTATAGGGCAAAAAGGACGATTTGTCAACACTTTTTTTAAATTTTTTTCAAAAAAGTTTTTATTATTTTAAGAATCCGCTTTTCGGGCAGAAAATACATTTTTCCGCCCGAAATCACGAAGTAAATTTTAACGGTTTGTCAATTATTCAAGAAAAGCCGCACCGATAATACCTGCATCATTGCCAAGGCTTGCCTTGCAGATGACTGTCTGCTTATCGTTATGCTTTGTATATCTTTCCTTTTCAACAATCGTACGGAGCGGAGCAAGAAGATTCTCGCCCTGATTTGAAATACCGCCGCCGATACAAAGGATATCCGGCTGGAAAATATTAATAATATTCACAAGACCGCAAGCGAGATAACCGATATACTCGTCAATTACGGCTTTGGCATTTGCATCACCTGCAAGAACAGCATCAAACGCAGTCTTGCCTGTAACCTTGTTAATATCACCGTCACATGACTTGAGCATATAGCTGAAGTCGAAGTTCTCCTTGAGGATTTCCTGCTTTGTGAGGTTAATAAGACCTGTTGCAGACGCATACGCCTCCCAACAGCCCTTTCTGCCGCACGCACATTCCTTACCGTCTTTAACGATAACCATATGTCCAAGCTCAGCGCCTGCATAGTTAGAACCGCTGTAAATCTTGCCGTTAATAATGATACCGCCACCGATACCTGTGCCGAGTGTTATTGCAATCGCATTTTTTGCACCCTTTGCACTGCCTGCAAGATACTCGCCGAGGGCAGCAGCGTTTGCATCGTTTTCAACGCAAATCTTTGTATTGAGCCTTTCCTCCATCATCTTGACAACCTGCCAGTTATGGAAGAAAAGATTAGCCGAATACTCTATAACGCCTGTTTTCGGATTAACCGCACCCGGTACACCGATACCGATTGACTCAATATCATCAATTGTGAGTTTTGCTTTTTCAATTGCCTTTAATGCAACATCTGCCATACTGTCGCAGATTTCGCTTTCGGGACGGGGCACATTTGTTTTACAGCTTGCCTTTGCGATAATTTCGTAATTTTCGTCAACAACACCGGCTACAATGTTTGTTCCGCCCAGATCAATTCCGAGTCTGTACATAAACTGTCGGCACATCCTTTTCTTTTATTTTATGCAAATATTTATGATTTATCAATTATGAATGATAAGAGTAGTTAGGAGCTTCTTTTGTAATCTGAATATCATGCGGATGGCTTTCACGCAGACCTGCACCTGAAATCTGAACAAATCTTGCCTTTTCATGAAGATCCTTGATTGTTGCACAGCCTGTGTAACCCATACCTGCACGAAGTCCGCCGAGCATCTGATAAATTGTGTCTGAAAGAGGTCCCTTGTAAGGTACACGACCTTCAACACCTTCGGGAACAAACTTGTTGTTACTTGCCTGGAAGTATCTGTCTGCACTGCCTTTGCCCATTGCTCCGAGACTGCCCATGCCTCTGTAAACCTTAAACTGTCTGCCCTGATAGATTTCGTTGTCTCCGGGGCTTTCGGCACAACCTGCAACAAGTGATCCGACCATTACAACACTGCCGCCTGCGGCAAGTGCCTTAACGATATCACCGCTGTACTTGATACCGCCGTCTGCGATTACAGGGATACCGTACTTTGACGCTTCACAAGCGGCGTCATAGATAGCTGTAATCTGAGGAACACCGATACCTGCAACGATTCTTGTTGTACAGATAGAGCCAGGACCGATACCAACCTTAATAGCGTCTGCGCCGGCATCAATAAGAGCCTTTGCTGCTTCTGCCGTAGCAATGTTACCTGCGATAAGAGGGAGGTTCGGATATGCTTTCTTAACCTTTGCAACAGACTGAACAACATTTGAATTGTGACCGTGTGCAGAGTCAAGAACAACAACATCAACCTGTGACTCAATAAGAGCGGCAACTCTGTCAAGAACATCCTTTGTAGCACCGATAGCGGCACCGCAGATGAGTCTGCCCTTGTCATCACGGGCAGAGTTGGGATACTGAACGCTCTTTTCAATATCTTTAATTGTGATAAGTCCTTTAAGACTGCCGTCCTTGCCGACAATCGGGAGCTTTTCAATTCTGTGCTCACGGAGAATCTGCTGAGCCTGCTTAAGAGTTGTGCCGACAGGAGCGGTAACAAGGTTTTCGTGTGTCATAACAGCAGAAATCGGCTGTGCAAAATCGGAGCCTGTCATAAAACGCATATCACGGTTTGTAATAATGCCGACAAGCTTGCCGTCACGGCAAATCGGAACACCTGAAATTTTGTACTTACCCATAAGTTCATCCGCATCTCTTACTGTGTTCTCGGGAGAAAGGAAGAACGGATTAACGATAACACCGTTTTCACTTCTCTTTACTCTGTCAACCTGATCTGCCTGCTTTTCAATTGACATATTTTTATGAATAATACCAACGCCGCCCTCACGAGCCATGGCAATTGCCATATCTGTTTCGGTAACGGTATCCATAGCGGCAGTCATAAGCGGAGTGTTAAGCTTGATGGTCTTGGTAAGATGAGTTGACACATCAACATTCTTGGGTTCAACATCTGATTCGCCCGGAATAAGGAGAACATCGTCGAATGTAAGGCCCTTCTTGCCAAATTTCTCGTCATAACTTGTATTCAGCATATTATTCCTCCATACTACAAAATTCGATTTTTATTGTTACCTATTATTATAACAAATCGACCTGTGATTATCAAGACAGAAAAAGTTTTTTTAAACAAAAAATTTGTAATTCATTTTTCTGTATTGACAATATGTTCCGTAAATTATAAAATAGTATTGTGTTGCCTGTTTTACTGAATATTTGCTTTATTTTGGTTACCGTGACAGGCTTATTATGTGATAACAGAGGTATAAAATGAACATAACAAAACAGATTTTTAAAAAAAGCGTTTTAGTCGGTACAATCGCTCTTTCGATTGCAGTATTTGCAGGATGTTCCGACTCGGCAAATTCTTCAACAGCTGATACCACAAAACCCACTGAAGCTCAGACAACCGTACAGGCTACTGAAGGCACTGCAAAATCCGGTACGACGAATGAATCGTTTGACTTGAAATCATTGCATACCTGCAAAGAAAATGATGAAGATGACCTTGTAGGCACATGGCAGATAACCTCGGGCGAGGGTTCGCAGTATACAAGCTTTTACTATATGTTTAACGGCGAGGGCAAGTCTATACTCATCAGCGGAACTTCGGGATATTTCGGCAAATACAGCTACGATACCGATGATGACAACAATCCGACATTTACCACAAAGCTTGTTTTCGGACTGAACGGAACTTACACCTACAAGCTTTCAGATGACAAAAAAACTGCCGAGCTGACAAATACGGATACAAAGGCGGTTTCAACGCTCAAGAAAACAGACGATCCCGACTTTATTCCCACCCCCGACAAAGACGCATCAATTGATGATAAGCTTGTAGGCTGTTGGAAATCAGAAAGCGGTGAGTATCTCTGCTTTGACAAGAGCGGAATTATGTATCAGAATCTTTTTGACTATATGTTTGCATATTCAAACTACACGGCAAGCGAAGGTAAAATTGTTTCAACATACACAACCTCCGACAAAAAAACAACAGATAAATACACATACTCTGTTGACGGCGACACTCTTACACTCAACAATGATACATACTCAAGAATTTCTTTCAGCGATTTAAAGTGATAAATCACCGTTGATTCAATGTTGAAAACTTTTCGTATTTTCTTAACATCATAACAACAATCCCCGAACACAAAAATGTTCGGGGATTTCTAATTTTCAGAAAGTTATTAACATTTTATCCATACGGTCTTAAAAAATCAAAAGGCGGAAGATTTCTGACAACTCCGAAAACGAGCAGTATTCCTATCAGCACAAATGTCAGAACCGTGTCGAATTTTTTCAGAGTAAGTCTGCCGTACCTTATGTAGCCGTAAAGCATTTTTCCGAGCAGATACAGAATGAACGGTGAGATTACAAACAAAACCTGATTGCACTCAAAAGCACCTTTAAAATCAAGCCGCACAATATGTGTAAGCATACCGGTTACACCGCAGCCGGGGCAATAAAGTCCCGTTATCTTTCGGAATACACACGGAATTGCAAAGCCTGTAAACGAAACAATTAAATAATATAAAACACCGGCTGCGACCAAAATAATCGCAGCCGTTGAAAATTTTAATAATCTTTTTTTCATTGATTACTGTGGAGGAAGCATCTTGTTAAGCTCACTCTGCATAAGAGCATAAGAAACAATGCTAAGACCAAAGATTGAAAGTATAAGATAAAGTACCGAAGCACTTGAATCAACCATAATACCTCTCTGCATCTTTGCTTCATTGAGCTTTTCGCCCTGCTTGTAGCACCAGTAATAACCGTAAATACCGCAAGTTACAAGTGTAAGCAGAAATACGACTCCGCCTGATGTGCCGTCCTGCTGATGACCTGAAACATAGTTTGTTTCGTCATTGAGCATAATGAGCCAGTAAATTCCGTAAATACCGCAAGTGATGATTGAAAGAAGAATTGCAATACCTACACTTCTCTGTTTCATAATAATTACCTCCGTTAACCTCTTTCAAGGGATTTTAGCAAGGTAAATTATACCATTAGTACGGTACAATGTCAATATAATTTTGTTTTGATATTTGCTATAGTTTGCTGATTTTTGTGAGAACACAGTATGTTGATTACTTGATAACCTCCATACCGCCCATGTAAGGACGAAGAGCCTCAGGAATCCTGATTGTGCCGTCTTCGTTAAGGTTGTTCTCAAGGAACGCAATGAGCATTCTCGGAGGTGCAACAACCGTGTTGTTAAGAGTATGTGCAAAATATTTCTTGCCGTCCTCGCCTGTAACTCTGATTTTAAGGCGGCGAGCCTGTGCGTCACCGAGGTTTGAACATGAACCAACCTCAAAATATTTCTTCTGACGAGGTGACCAGGCTTCAACATCAAGTGAACGAACCTTGAGGTCAGCAAGGTCGCCCGAACAACATTCGAGTGTACGAACAGGAATATCCATTGAACGGAAAAGGTCTACTGTGTTCTTCCAAAGCTTGTCAAACCACATTTTGCTGTCCTCAGGCTTACAAACAACAATCATTTCCTGCTTTTCAAACTGATGAATTCTGTAAACGCCTCTCTCCTCAATGCCGTGAGCACCCTTTTCTTTTCTGAAGCAAGGCGAATAGCTTGTGAGAGTGTAAGGAAGATTTTCTTCCTTGTTGATTGTGTCAATGAACTTACCAATCATTGAATGTTCGCTTGTGCCGATAAGATAAAGGTCCTCGCCCTCAATCTTGTACATCATTGAATCCATCTCGGCAAAGCTCATAACGCCTGTTACAACATTACTTCTGATCATAAAAGGCGGTACACAGTATGTGAAACCTCTGTTAATCATAAAATCACGGGCATATGCGATTACTGCACTGTGAAGTCTTGCAATATCGCCCATAAGATAATAGAAACCGTTACCCGCAACCTTTCTTGCAGAATCAAGGTCGATACCGTTGAATTTTTCCATAATCTCTGTGTGATAAGGAATTTCAAAATCAGGTACAAACGGATCGCCGAATTTCTCAATTTCAACATTCTGACTGTCATCCTTACCAATCGGAACAGACGGATCAATAATATTAGGAATCTGCATCATGATTTCCGTTACCTTTGCAGAAAGGTCTGATTCCTGCTTTTCAAGCTCTGCAAGCTGCTCTGCCTGCTTCGTAACTTCTTCTTTAAGAGCCATACCCTCTTTTTTTTTGCCCTGAGCCATAAGAGAGCCAATCTGCTTTGAAATTTTGTTTCTGTTTGAACGGAGTTCATCAGCCTGTTTTTTAACGGCTCTGCTCTGCTCATCAAGCTCAATTACCTGATCAACAAGCGGAAGCTTGTAATCCTGAAACTTCTTTTTGATATTTTCTTTTACTGCGTCGGGATTTTCTCTTAAAAATTTAATATCTATCATTTTAAAATACCTCTTTATGTAATGTTATTTAAGTTTGTTTGAAAGCTCTGTAAGTTCTTCGTCCGAATAGAATTCGATCTGAAGAACACCGCCTTGCTTGCCCTTGCTCTTTGAAACGCTGATTTTTCGTCCAAGGCTTTCCGAGAGTGCAAGTTCAACCATGCTGTAGAACGAAGGCTTTTTTTCAGGCTTTTCTTCCTTCTGAACTGTCGGTTTTTTCTTGCAAATTTTCTCAACCTGTCTTACCGAAAGATCTTTTGCCACAATTTCATCTGCAAGCTCCGTCATAAGTTCTTCATTCTCAAGCGTAAGCAATGCTCTTGCATGACCTGCCGAGATTTTGCCGTCTTTGAGATATTCCATTATATTATTGGGAAGTTTAAGAAGTCTTAATGCATTTGCAACTGCGGGACGGGATTTTCCGACCGACTTTGCAACTTCTTCCTGTGAAAAACCATGTTCATCAATAAGAGCCTTGTAGCCGAGTGCCTCTTCAACAGGGCTTAAATCCTCACGCTGAAGATTTTCAATAAGAGCAATCTCCATTGTTTCGGTATCAGTAAGCTCCTTTATTATAACAGGGACTTCGGTAAGGCCTGCCATACGGCTTGCTCTGTATCTTCTCTCGCCTGCAACGATTTGATAACCGCCGAGTGTAAGCGGACGAACAAGCAACGGCTGTAAAAGTCCGTGCTGTGAAATACTCTCTGCAAGCTCCGACAAAGCCTGTTCGTCAAATTCTTTTCTCGGCTGAGTGCGGTTCGGTTCAATCTCCGAAATTTTAAGTGTTACTGTTCCGCCCTCTGTTTCGGAATCGTTCTCTATAAATATTGCGTTAAGGCCTTTTCCAAGACCACCGAGTTTTTTTGCCAAATCAGCCTCTCTCCTTTCCGACTATTTCCTCGGCAAGTGCCATATATGCCTGACTGCCCTTACAGGATTTGTCGTAGTAGATAACAGGCATACCAAAGCTCGGTGCTTCGGAAAGTCTTACTCCCCTCGGAACAACTGTTTTGAAAACCTTTCGTGGGAAGAATTTTTTCACTTCATCTACTACCTGTTGTGTAAGATTAAGTCGTCCGTCATACATTGTTAGCAGAACGCCTTCAATTTCAATTGATTCGTTGTACTGTCTTTTTATTCTTCTTACCGTATTGATAAGCTGTGACAATCCCTCAAGTGCATAATATTCGCATTGAATCGGCACAAGAAATGTGTCGGCAACCGTCAACGCATTTGCCGTGATAAGTCCGAGTGACGGAGGACAGTCGATGATTATGTAATCATAATACTGCTTTATTGGGAGCAAAGCATTCTTTAAAAGTGCCTCTCTGTGCGGTTTTTCTGCAATTTCAAGCTCTGCGGCAGCCAAATCAAGGCTTGACGGAAGAATATGCAGATTGTCATACGGGGTTGTAAGAACACATTGCTCGGCTTTTGCACCGTCAACAAGAATTGAGTAAGTTGAAAACTTAACTTTGCTCTTATCAATGGCGACACCGCTTGTTGCATTTCCCTGTGGATCAGCATCAACAAGCAATGTTTTCTTTCCCATTTTTCCCAGACAAGCCGCAAGATTAACGGAGGTTGTGGTCTTTCCCACACCTCCCTTTTGGTTTGATATTGCAATTATTTTTGCCAAAAAATCACCTTGTCTTTTGTTTTTATGATTTTTATATCTTTTACTTTAAAATTATATCATAATGCACACCATTTTTAAAGCTATTTTGAAGATTTTTTGGGATTTAATGCAACTTTTTTTCTTAATCAAAAGCAAATGTTTCACGTGAAACATTTCCTGTGTAACAAAAAAATAAAAACTATACAACGCAAAAAGCCGCACATTACTGTGCGACTCTTTGCAAGGGGTTTAGATAAGGAAATGGGTATGAGTGGAACGGATGCTTTCGCACCCTCTGAAAAGTGAATTAAGCAGTTTTTTCTGCATCAGGCTCTTGATGTCTTTTAGGAATCCGAATTGTGTATTCAATAAAATTGTCTGTGTCTTTTTTGTCTGATTGTGCGTCGATTCCTGCAAGACGCATCGTATCAATAGCCTTGTTGATTGTGTTAAGAAAAATTCGTAAGTCTTTTATCACCGCTTTGCTTGTACCTTTGGATTTTGTTGTTTTTGGTACTGAATTAATTAAAATGCCGACGAGTTCATCAGTCTGACTTGTGTTGAGATTCTCCGAAATTATTTTTGACAGAGCCTCATGTCTTAAAGCGTCATCTTCAATTCTTAAAAGAGCCCTTGCGTGTCTTTCGCTCAATCCTGCATTTACAATCCATTCCTGCTCCTCGTATGTAAGGCGAAGAAGTCTTAGCTTGTTTGCAATTGTTGATTGGCTTTTGCCCAGTCGGTTCGCTGCTTCCTCTTGGGTAAGACCGTAGCGCCTGATCAGCTTTGAAATCCCGCGAGCTTCCTCGAATATACCGAGGTCGCTTCGCTGGAGATTTTCAAGGAGAGCATAAATGGCTGACTCTTTTTCCGAACACTTTAAAACGATGCACGGCACCTTTCGTAATCCTGCCAAAACCGATGCCCTGAGGCGGCGCTCACCTGCCACAAGTTCATACTCCGCAGCCGAGATTTTTCTCACCGACAACGGTTGCAAGATACCGTTTTCGCTGATTGATGCGGAGAGCGCGGCAAGTTCGGTTTCGTCAAAGGTTTTGCGAGGTTGTGCTTTGTTCGGTCTGATTTTAATAATCGGAATCTCTAAAACTTTGTTATCGTTTTTGAGCATAAAATTCAACCGCATCGCCTCAATGTTCGTTAGCATCAGGGGTTGTCCCTGTGCTATTATAATAACATAGACACGGTGCGGTTGTTGTCGCTTTGTGAGCAACTTTTTTAAGAAATTTTACCACAAAATGGTAATTTATCAAAAAAGCTGTCGATATTTATCACAACGGTTGTGACTTTATTTTGCCCGAAATTCTCGGGTATTGTTTTGGTGTGGGTTTTACCTTTTTGATTACAATGATTGTACGCTCGCCCTCGTCACACGGAAGATTAAACTTGTGAACCTTTTCAACCTTACCGCCGAGTAATTTCAAAGCATTCTCTGCTCCGTCAAGTTCTTCATCAGCATTCGGTCCTTTCATTGCTACAAACAAACCGCCAACCTTGACATACGGCAAGCAGTATTCACAGAGAACATTCAGCCTTGCAACTGCTCTTGAAACGGAAATATCAAACTTTTCACGATAAAGCTTATTTTTACCGCCCTCCTCTGCCCTGCTGTGAACAAGCTCTGCATCAAGTCCTGTATTGTTAAGAACTGTGTCAAGAAATGTAAGTCTTTTGTTAAGGCTGTCAAGAAGCGTCAGTTTAATGTCAGGTCTTGCAATTTTAAGCACAACACCCGGAAAACCGGCACCTGTTCCCACATCAATAATGCTTGCATTCTTCTTTACATCCACAAAGTTGTAAAGTGTAAGGCTGTCGGCAAAATGCTTGATCGCAACACCGTGTTCATCGGTTATTGCAGTAAGATTCATCTTTTCATTCCACTCAACAAGCAATTTGAAGTAGATTTCAAGCCTTTGGAGCATTTCATCGTCAAGTTTGGTTTTAAAACCATCAGTAACGGTAGTAAGAGTATCTTTAATTGCCATTACTGCCTCCTGTTGTTCTGAGCAAGCCAGATAAGAAGTACGCTGATATCCGCAGGAGAAACGCCCGAAATTCTTGACGCCTGTCCGATATTGAGCGGTTTAATCTTATTAAGCTTTTCCCTTGCCTCAAGTCGAAGTCCTTCAATTTCATTATAATCAAAGTCCTTTGGCAATTGCTTAACTTCAAGCTTTTTCATTTGTTCAACCTGTTTAAGCTGTTTTTGAATATAGCCCTCATACTTAATTTCAATTTCAACCTGTTCAAAGATATTCGGATCAAGCTCCGGTCTTGTTTTGTCAATGTTCTTGAGTGCATCATAACCAAGCTGAGGCCGTTTCATAAGGTCAATAAGTCGTACACCCGAAGTAATTTCAGATGTTTCACGTGAAACAAGTATCTCATTTACTTCATCAGTAGGTGAAATAACCGTACTTTTAAGTCTATTAAGTTCTTCTTTTTTAAGCTCCTGCTTTTTAAGAAACTTTTCGTATCTTTCGTCACTTATAAGACCAATTCTGTGACCGAGAGGAGTAAGTCTTTCGTCGGCATTATCCTGACGAAGTACAAGTCTGTACTCACTTCTTGAAGTCATCATTCTATACGGCTCATTTGCTCCCTTTGTAACAAGGTCATCAACAAGTGTGCCTATATAGCTTTCCGAACGGTCGAATATAACAGGCTCTCTGCCGAGAACCTTCATTGCGGCATTAATTCCTGCAACAAGTCCCTGAGCCGCAGCCTCCTCATAACCCGAAGAGCCGTTGAATTGACCGGCACCGAAAAGTCCTTCAAAATCTTTAAATTCAAGTGTCGGGTTCATTGCAAGCGGATCAACGCAATCATATTCAATTGCATAAGCAGGTCGCATAATAAGGCAATGTTCAAGACCTTTTATTGTGTGGTAGAATTTAAGCTGAACTTCTTCCGGAAGTGATGAGCTCATTCCCTGAAGATACATTTCCTCGGTATCAAGTCCGCACGGCTCAATAAAAAGCTGATGTCTTGGCTTATCCTTAAAACGCATAATCTTATCTTCAAAGCTTGGACAATAACGGGGACCAACACCCTCAATTTTGCCGGCATAAAGCGGAGAACGGTTGATATTTTCAAGAATAATCTGCTTTGTTTCGTCGTTTGTCCAACTGACATGGCATTCAACCTTGTTTTCACCGAGATTCTCAGTTTCATAAGAGAACGGCTGGGGAGGTTCATCACCTTTTTGAACTTCAAGCTCAGAAAAATCAATTGAACTTTTCAGAACTCTTGCCGGAGTACCTGTCTTAAATCTTCTCAAAGGCAGACCGAGTTTTTTAATGCTTGAACCGAGAAATGCGGCGGGAAAAATTCCGTCAGGACCGCTTTCATAAGAAACCTCACCGACAAAAATTCTTCCGCCGAGATATGTACCCGTTGCAATAATAACGGTCTTGCACTTAAATACGGCAAGCATTCTTGTAGTAAGATTATAACCGCCCTCCGTCTTTTCAATATCCGTAATTTCAGCCTGACGAAGGTCGAGATTTTTCTGTAATTCAATCTTATGTTTCATAACGGAAGAATATTTTCTTCTGTCAATCTGTGCTCTCAGCGAATGAACAGCCGGACCTTTTCCCCTGTTAAGCATTCTGGACTGCAAAAAACATTCATCGGCAGTCTTTCCCATTTCACCGCCGAGTGCGTCAATCTCACGGACGAGATGTCCTTTTGCTGTTCCTCCGATTGACGGATTGCAGGGACAGTTTCCGACCGCATCCATATTTATGGTAAATATTGCAGTTTTACAGCCAAGCCTTGCCGCCGCAAGAGCCGCCTCGATTCCGGCGTGACCTGCACCGACTACTGCAACATCATATTCACCCGCAAAATAATTCATAATATCACCTATTTTCCTACGCAGAAGTTGTGAAACACCCTATCCACAACCTCATCACTTGTTCTTTCACCCGTTAATTCAAGTAAGTGTGAAATTGCATCCTCAATTGAAACTGTTACTGCGTCAAATGTCATACCGCATTTAAGTGCGTTCATTGCCTCAACAACCGAATCAAGTGCATTTTTAACGGCAATTCGCTGTCTTTCATTTGAGAGGACACCTTCACTCGGATTAAAGTTTTGAGTTCCTGCAATTTTTTCAACAGCCTTTGTTAATTCATCTCTGCCGTCACCGCTGATTGCGGATATATATACTATATATTTTATATTTTTACTGATATATTCTATATCAAGCTTGTTATCAAGATCAGTCTTATTAATTACGGCAATTGAAGGCACAAGCTTTGCAGACTCAATAAGTGCATAATCGTCATCGTCAAGTTCTCTGCTGTTATCAAAAACAGCAAGCAAAAGACCGCATTGCTCAAGTCTTTTTCTCGCTCTGTCAACACCGATTTTCTCAACCGTATCATCAGTATCACGAAGTCCTGCCGTATCGCTGAGATTCAGAACAACATCGCCCACAGTTACCGTATCTTCAACAATATCTCTCGTAGTTCCGGGAATATCAGTTACAATACTCTTTTCATATCCCGAAAGCAAATTCATAAGCGTGCTTTTTCCTACATTCGGTCTGCCGGCAATTACGGTATCAATGCCTTTTTTTACCGCCTGACCGCAGTCATAGCTGTCAAGTAAGGACTTAAAACACTTGATTGCCTTGTCACAGGTTTCAATTACGGAATCAGCCGTAACCTCGGCAATATCCTCCTCGGGATAATCTGCCCACGCAGAAAGGTGAGCCGCCATTGAGAGGAGGTCATTTTTTACACCGTCAATTTTCTTACGCAAAGCACCCTCTTTTACACAAAGAGCAGACCTTGCCGCACCCCTGCTTTTAGCACTTATAATATCAATTACAGCCTCTGCTTCGGTGAGGTCAATTTTGCCGTTTAGGAATGCTCGCTTTGTAAATTCTCCTGCCTGAGCCGGAACGGCGCCGGCATTGAGAACAGCACGCAGAACTCTTTTTGTAATGTAAAGTCCGCCGTGGCACGAAAGCTCAACAACATCTTCACCGGTATAGCTGTGAGGTGCCTTAAAAACAAGTGCAACCGCCTCGTCAATATCTTCACCGTTTTCTGAAATTTTTCCGAACGATGCCGTATAGCCTTTCATCTCAGTAACCTTTTTACCCGAAACGGAGTTAAAAATTTTGTCGGCAATCCGAAGTGCATCGTCACCCGAAATTCTAATAACGCCGATACCGCCCTCGCCCTGAGCGGTACTTATTGCGGCAACTGTATCGTAATTCATAAAATCACCAAGAAAAAAGGGCGGTTAAAAACCGCCCTGTAATTATTTGTCTATTCTTCCGTAAAGACCTGTTGCACCGCCCTCGTTAAGGGGCTTTCTGTCAGGATTTGCGGGAGTGTTATGCTCGGAACGGTTTGCGCTGTATGGGCGTCTGCCGCCTCTGCCTCTGTTGTTATAACCACCGTTTCTGCGAACGGGCTTTGCCTTTGGATCAGGACCGATAACAACATGGCGGTTTGCGTTTTCGCCTTCGCTCCATGAAATAGCACCATTTACCTTCTGAACAGAAGTGTGAATAATTCTTCTCTCATAAGGATTCATTGGCTCAAGATTTGTCTTTCTGCCTGTTTTAACAGCTTTGAAAGCAAGCTTTCTACCGAGAATTTCAAGAGTCTTTTCTCTTTTTTCTCTGTAGTTTCCGGTATCAATGGTTACCTTAAAATAGCTGTTGTCAGAGTGGTTGGCAACAAGGCTTGTAAGGTACTGAAGTGAGTCAAGTGTTTCACCTCTTCTGCCGATTACAAAACCGACATCCTCACCCGAAAGATTGAACTCGATACCGCCTTCAATTTCTTTCTTCTCTATCACAACGCTTTCAAGCTTCATATTATCGAGAACATCTCTCAAAAACTGTTCAGCTTTTTCTGCAGGAGTTTCTTTGAGAGTAACCCTAACCTTTGCAGGCTGACCTCCGAAAAGACCGAATTTTTTCTTTTCGGCTCTCTGGATAACCTCAAAATCAACCTCTGCATTTTCGTCAAGACCAAGCTGCTTTTTTGCATCGTTTAATGCGTCAACTTCGTTATCGCCAATGCCGATAGCTTCTTTAATCACAATATCACCTGATTTCAAACTTCTACTTCTTTTTCTTCTTTTTGGAATTTGTATTTTCTTCTGCATTCTCTGAAAGACCGTGCGGAACATAGTTATACTGAACAAGAGCCTCCTGCTCAAACATAAGAGCGGCGTGTCTTGCTTCGGATGTTGCTGTCATTCTCTGAGGGCTGAAAAGCTTGCCCACGATAACCGACTGAACAAGGCTTACGAGAGAAGATACAATCCAGTAAAATGCAACGGCTGACGGAACAATGTAGGCGATATATGCCGAGAAAAGCGGCATTGCATACATCATAACCTTCATACAGCCCTGCTGTTGCTGCATAGGATTGTTCTTTCCGTTGATTCTCATTGTGATAAACTGTGTAAGTACGTTTGATGCAAAACATATTACAGGGAAAAGAATCATCGGACTCCAAAGACCGTAGTCCTGCGGAATTGCGAAAAGGTTCATACCGAATGTATTAAATCCCTTTTCAAACATAGTGATTGTATTGAGCTGGTCGGCAGAAAAAATCTGCTGAATAGCGTCAATATTTTGGAAACAGCTGAAATCCTTCAAAAAATAAATTTCCTGATATGTGGCATTGGTTGCGCCCGACGCCGCAGTATATCCGGGAATTGTATTTACATAGTTAAGAGCTTCGGTTACCTTTGCGCTGTCGATATGAAGTGTGTTTGTAAGCGGATATGCAACAGCGTAGAATACTCCGAAAAGAACAAGGAACGGAACAATCATCGTAAGACAGCCGCCTGTCGGCTTTACGCCCTCTTTTTCATAGAGCTTATATATTTCTTCCTGTGCCTTTTGTCTGTTATTTTTATATTTTTCCTGAATTTCCTTTTGTTTTTTGGAAAGTCTTGCGGTACCTGCCATTGATTTTTGCTGTTTGATTGTAAAAGGAAACATACAAAGTCTTACAATAATTGTAAAGACGATAATTGACAGTCCGAAATCTTTAAGAAGATAGAAAGCTCCCCACAGCACATAGCCGAGCAAGCTTCCAAGAAAACCAAAGATCTGCATACGGTTACCTCACTTTAATTTCTTACTCTTTGGCTTTTTTTCCGGAACGGGATCATACCCGCCCTTTGAAAACGGATTGCAGCGCAGAATACGCCAAACGGTAAGCGCTGTGCCCTTGAGTGCACCAAACCTTTCAATTGCCTCAATGCCGTATTGCGAACAAGTCGGAATGTATTTACAATGACTTGCCGTCAACGGAGAAACTGAGGTCCGGTAAAACCTGATAATTGCCAGAAGAATTCGTTTCATAAAACTATCCCTCTTTAAGAACACCTGCAAGCAAAAGCTGTTTTTTCATTTCCTTGTAAACAACAGTGCTTTTAACATAGGGTGTTTTACCTCTGGCAACAAAAACAAAGTCATATCCTTTTTTTATATCGGGATAAAGTTTGTAATAAGCCTCTCTTATTACCCTCCTTGACCTTGTGCGCCTTACGGCTTTTCCGATTTTTTTGCCGGTGGTTATTCCAAAACGCAGGTTATCGGATTTATTCTTTAACACATAAGTTACCAAAACAGGACCAACAAAGGATTTTCCCCGTCTGTAAAGTCCGGAAAAATCCCTGTTATCCTTCAAAGTGATATATTCACTCATAAATTTACCACCTTGCAAACAGGTGCATTAAAAAAGAAAGACCACCGGTTAAAAGTGGTCTTCTCTTTAATAAGACAACCTTTTTCTACCTTTAGCTCTTCTTCTGGCTAAAACTTTCTTGCCGTTAGATGTAGACATTCTCTTTCTGAAGCCGTGCTCCTTTTTTCTGTGGAGCTTCTTAGGCTGATAAGTTCTCAACATAATGAAAACCCTCCCTTCAAAATATAACCTTGCAATATAGCATTATATCTTAATTTCAGCCCGTAGTCAACAAAAATTTTTATTTTTTTATTTTCAAAAATGAAATTTAAAATTTTCTTTTGATTTTAAAAAAAGCAGCAAATTATTTTTCTTTATCGGTAAATACAATATATTGCAACGCAGAATTTAACACACACTATATATCCGAATTATTGTAAAATTTGCACCCTGTTTGCGCACTTTAATAATAATAAAGTATAAATTACAATAAATTACAAATGGCTTTTTGTAATTGCAATTTTAAATTTGTTGCGTTATAATAAAGCAGAATGGTATTTTATCAAAATGGGATAATTATGGAAAATGGGTGCAGTGTGTTGCACCGTGGAAGGGAAAGATTAAATTAATGGACTCCTTTGAAGACGCATGGAAAGTTATAAGCGATTACTGTAAATCTAAAATTACCGACATTGCCTACAATACATGGATTAGCAGAATTCAGCCCGTTGACCTTGACTTTGACAACGGAACCGCTTATCTGCTCGTGCCAAATGACTTTCACGCCCAAACATTGAGGAGATGCTATATGTCGCTTCTCAACGAGGGATTTGAAGAGATTTTCGGAACAAAGTTCAATATTGAGTTCCGCACACCGGCAAATGCGCCGAAAAAATCAAAGCCGTCTGCGGCGGCATCAATCACAACATCGGCGGCAACCGCTCCTCTTTTGCAAAGCCCCGACAGCAGTTCTTACGAATACACCTTTGACACATTTATTGTCGGCTCGTCAAATAAGTTTGCTCATGCAGCCTGTCTTGCAGTTGCAACAAATCCGTCACATGCCTACAACCCCCTCTTTCTTTACGGAAACTCGGGACTCGGCAAGACTCACCTTTTGTATGCAATCGGCAATGAAATCAAGAAGAACGATCCGTCAAAGGTTATCTGTTACATAAAAGGCGACGATTTTACCGTTGAGCTTGTTGAGTCGCTCCGTCTTGCCAAGATGAATGAATTCAGACAAAAATACAGACAGGCGGATATTCTGCTCGTGGACGATGTTCAGTTTATCGGCGGTAAAGAAAGTACACAGGAAGAATTTTTCCATACCTTTAACGCACTTTATGACGCAAGAAAACAGATTGTTCTCACATCGGACCGTCCTCCTAAGGAAATCAAAACTCTTGAGGATCGTTTGCGTTCAAGATTTGAGCAGGATCTTATTGCAGATATCCAGCCTCCGGATCTTGAAACAAGAATTGCCATTATAAAAAGAAAGGCAGAGCTTGACGGAGTTGAAATTTCGGACGAAGTCTGCGAGTATGTTGCATCTAAAATCAAGGCAAATATCCGTCAGCTTGAGGGAACAGTTAAAAAAATCAAAGCCAAATACTACCTTGACGGTGAAAAACCGACAATTAATTCGGTTCAGGGCATAATTTCCGACATTCTCAACAATGACGCTCCGCCCGAGGTTACCGTTGAACGCATTATTGATGAGGTTGCAAGAACCTACGGCGTTTCGGCAGACGAAATTCGTTCACAGAAAAACCGCAGTGCCAATATCAGCAACGCAAGACATATTGCAATATATGTTACACGAGAGCTTACAACGCTTTCAATGGTTGCAATCGGTGAAGAATTCGGCAACCGTCATTATTCTACCATTATATATACAATTCAGAAGGTTCAGAAGATGATGGAAAAGGACAGAAAGGTCAAAGAAATCATTGACGATACCATCAAAAATATCCGTGACAGATAGACTGAATTATTTAACATATTTTTCAACATTCCATAAACATTCTTCAACCCGATGTTGAAAAATTTACTAAAAAATATTTTTGTCAACAAAAGCAAACAAATCGAAAAAATCTTTTGTTTATGCTTTTTTTCAGTGTCAATGCGGAATCTCACCGCTTTTTGACATTTTGACATCCCCTACTACTACTACAATAAAAATATTAATAAAAAGACAGGAGAGAATGCACCCGATGAAAATTTCATGTTTGCGCTCCGATTTGGCAACAGCCATATCCAATGTGTCAAGAGCTGTGTCAACAAAGGCATCAATTCCTGCACTTGAAGGCGTTCTTATAAAAGCATACGGTAACACACTGAATATTTCAGGTTATAACCTTGAAATCGGTATAACAACCGATATTGAGGCAACAATCAAAGAAGAAGGCGAAATTGTCGTAAGCGCAAAGCTGTTTCTTGATATTGTACGCCGACTTCCCGAAGAGATTGTCTTTATCGAAACCGATGAGCGTATGGTTACATACATTGCCTGCGGAAAGGTTAATTATCAGATTGTCGGTATGTCATCTGTTGAATATCCCGACCTTCCGTCATTTGAACAGACTGACAGAATCACTCTCAACGCAAAAATTCTGCGTGATATGATCAGACAGACAGTCTACGCAGTAAGCGAAAACACGGCAAAGCCTATTTACACAGGTTCACTTTACGAAATTGAGGACGGTGTATTCAAAATTATTGCCATTGACGGTTACAGAATGGCAATTCGCAGTGAAAATGTAAACAGCGAAAGCAAAAACCGTTTTGTTGTTCCGGGAAAAACTCAGCATGAGGTGCTTAAACTCCTCACCGATGACGAAGAAAATACGGAAATTATCATCGGTCAGCGACATATCACATTCAAAATCAAAAATTACAGAATTATCTCCCGTCTTATCGAGGGCACATTCATAGAATACAAGTCTGCAATTCCAAAGGAGACAAAAACTGAGGTAGTTATCAATACAAGAACAATTATTGATGCAGTTGAAAGAATGTCGCTTTTGAACAACGATAGAATCCAAAGCCCGGTAAGATGCATTTTTTCGGATGATGAAATTAAACTTTCATGCACATCCGCAGTAGGCAGAGCTAATGATGTAATCTCTGTTCCTATCATCGGAGAGTCGGTTGAAATCGGCTTTAACAACAGATACCTTCTTGACGCTTTAAAAAATGCCGATACCGATGAGATTAAGCTTATTCTCAACGGTTCACTTACGGCGATGATTGTAAAACCCGTTAAGGGTGACAGCTATCTGAGCATAGTTGTTCCGATGAGGTTGGCAAATGAAAACTGAGAAAATTAAAATTGACAGCGAATACATAAAATTGCAGGATTTACTTAAACTCGGCGGTGCGGTTGAAACCGGCGGACAGGCAAAAGTTGTAATTCAGAACGGAGATGTTACCGTAAACGGTGAGATCTGCACAATGAGAGGCAAAAAAATGCGTGTCGGCGACACGGCTGTGTTTGACGGTCTTGAAATAATCGTTGAATAACTTTGGGATTGATGAAGTAAGTGAAGGTAATTGCTCTTAAATTTGAAAATTACAGAAATTTAAAGGACAATATAATCACTCCTTGTGACGGAGTAAATATAATTTACGGTGACAATGCTCAGGGAAAGACAAATTTGCTTGAGGCACTGTGGTTTTTTTGCGGAGGTCACAGCTTCAGAGGTTCAAAGGACAGCGAAATTATCAATTGGGATGAGAATTTTGCGAGGATTGAGATGCGTTTTCTCGGTCAGGAGCGTGAGCAAACAGCAAAAATTCTTTTCAGGGGCGGAAAAAAGTCCGTAGAAATCAACGGTGTGCAGAAAAATTCAGCCGCCGCACTGATTGAACGGTTTTGCGCCGTTGTATTTTCTCCCGAGCACCTCAGCCTTATAAAAAGAGGTCCGGGTGAGCGGAGAAAATTTATTGACAGCGCAATCTGTCGTGAAAAGCTTAAAAATGCGGTTGTTCTCTCAAAATACAACAGGATTCTCAATCAAAGAAATTCGCTTTTGAAAGACATTTACAGGCGGCCGTCACTTGCGGACACACTTCCCGTATGGGATGAACCGCTTTTGAAAAGCGGCGCAGTACTTGTAAAAAACAGAATCGACTATGTAAAAATGCTTTCCGACCGTGCCGTTGAATATCATAACGGAATTTCAAAAGGCAAAGAAGAGCTGAAAATCCGTTATATGTCGGGATATGAAGCCTCCGAGGATGATACGGTCGGTGAAATTTATGAAAAACTCAAGTGTAAGCTTGAAAAACACAAGAGTGACGATATAAGGACGGGTTTTACAAATTACGGTCCTCATCGTGATGATATTGAAATAATAATAAACGGTAAAAATGCCAGAGCTTTTGCATCTCAGGGACAACAGCGAAGTGCGGTTCTGTCGCTGAAGCTTGCCGAGGCGTCTGTATTGCGTGAAAGAATGGGCGAAGAACCCGTTATTCTGCTTGATGATGTGCTTTCTGAGCTTGATGCAAAAAGACAGGATTTTTTACTTAACGAACTTCACGGATGTCAGGTGTTTATTACCTGCTGTGAAAAGTCGAATAAAGAACAGCTTAAAGACGGAAAAATCTTTCTGCTGAACAACGGAGAGGTGAGCTGATGTATCTTCATCTCGGACAGGACACCGTTATCACAACCGAAACGGTTATAGGAATTTTTGATATGGACGAGTGTACCGTGTCAAAAAAGACAAGGGATTATCTTACTGCCGCCGAAAAAAGAGGCAGAGTTGTAAATGTTTCGTTTGAATTGCCGAAATCCTTTGTTGTCTGTGAAAAGAACGGCAAAATTACCGTTTATATCAGCCAGCTTTCATCAAAAACACTCATAAAAAGAAGTCAATCTCCCTATAAGGAGCTTATGTACCGTTGATACGGATATAAAAAGGAGTTCTGTGTATGAAAATGAGAAAATGCCCCTACTGCGGAAGAAGAATTTCATATACCTCATCGTTTGCAAGCAGAAGAAAAGCAGAATATATCTGCCAAAAGTGCGGAAAAGAGAGCAAGGTTGCAGTTGATAAGAAGGTAATTTTGTTTTTTATTGTTGCTGTGGTAATTTCTCTTGCAATAATGGCAGGTTGGATTCTTGCAGGCCTTGTGAGCAATCCTCTCGGAATTTTACTCGTTGCGATTCCGCTCATAATTTTTACGGCAGCTTCTCCGAACTTCGTTCACTATGAGCCGTACAAGAAATACCGTAAGTCTATGGAGGCAAAAAAAGCAGGCATCGCTTATTCCGACAATCTTCTTACCTCGGAACTTGACGAGGATGAAAACTATACTTTTCCGAGTATCACTCCTCAGCAGAATGATGCCGATGATAATTTTGAAATTAACACGGATGTATTTAACAAAATCAGAGCCGAAAGAAATGCCGCAAGACAAAGACTTGATTCAAATGAGATTTCTTCCGATTCATCGTCTTTTGAAAAGCAGGAATATGTTTCCGTGATTAATAATACAAGTGAGAATCATGCATCAAGCGGAGCAACACTCAAAAAAATTCACTCCGAAATACCCCAGCACCATACGGTGAACAGAAGCAGACACTACATAAATTCCGAGGAAGCTTCGGAAAATAAAAAAACGGATGACGGCAACCGTTATTCCGTGAACAGAAAGTTTTAACGGGTGATATTGTGTTCAAACTGCCCGTATGCCCGCATTGTCACGCAATTTATCGTTACGGTGATGCAAGGAAGAGCTTAAATACAAAAATTCACACCTGCTATCACTGCAAAAAGCAGTTCAAAACCTCATTTTCGGGACTTTGGATTTTATTTTTGATTGCAGTTGTGATAGGAATTTTCGTCAATATCTTTGAAATGACGGCTTTTTCAGGCACAAATGTGATAGCGTTGATGATTACAAATATCGTACTTATACTGTTTTTTCTGCTTTTTGTGCCGTTTTTTACAAAATTCAGAAAATTCGGAGCAGACGCTCAAGAAAGCGAAAATATTCAAATATCAAAAAAACAGCAGAAAAAACAAACGAACAAAAACGCTGTTCGTTCATCGAATAAACGGAGGTAAGTGTTTTGGATAATCTTGAAAACAACGAAAATATGAATGAAAATATTGATGAAACCAACGAAAATATAAACGAGGAAGCCATTGATGAAGCCTACGAAAAAGAGATTGAGGCTGAAAAATTGGTTGAATTTGACGGTGAATCCGAGGGTATGGAGCTTTCAAAGGTTGAACAGGAATACGGCGCAGATGAAATTCAGGTTCTTGAAGGACTTGAGGCTGTAAGAAAGCGTCCCGGTATGTACATCGGTTCAACAGGACCGAGAGGACTTCACCACCTTGTTTACGAAATCGTAGATAACTCAATTGACGAAGCACTTGCAGGTTATTGTACAAAAATTGATGTTGTAATCGAAAAGGGCGATATAATCAGAGTAACCGATAACGGTCGTGGTATTCCTGTCGGCGTGAACAGCAAAACAGGACTCCCTGCCGTAACGGTTGTATTCACTGTTCTCCACGCCGGCGGAAAATTCGGCGGAGGCGGTTACAAGGTTTCGGGCGGTTTGCACGGCGTAGGTGCGTCTGTTGTAAACGCACTTTCCGAGTGGCTCGAAGTCAAGGTTTGTGACGGCGAGGATGTTTACTTCCAGCGTTATGAAAGAGGAAAAATTGTAACCGACCTTCAAAAAATCGGCAAGTCTGATGTTAAGGGTACGGAAGTACGCTTTAAAGCCGATCCTGAAATTTTTAAAGAAACCACGGTTTACGATTACAGCGTTTTGGAAAGAAGACTTCGTGAACAGGCATTTCTCAATGCAGGTGTTCACATTGAGCTTCGTGACGAGCGTGACCTTGAAAATATTATTCAGAATAACTTTGTCTATGAGGGCGGTATCAAGAGCTTTGTTGAGTATATTCACAAAAAGCGTTCTCTTGAAGTTATTCATCCTGATGTAATTTACTTTGCGTCAAGAAATGCAGATGACACGATTGCGGTTGAAATTGCACTCCAGTACAACGAAAGCTACAACGAAAATTTGCTCACTTTTGCAAACAACATTCATACAACCGACGGCGGTACTCATGAAGAAGGCTTCAAAAGAGCACTCACCTATGTTATGAATGACTATGCGAGAAAGTTCGGAAAATTGAAGGACAATGATAAGAACCTCAGCGGTGAAGATGTCCGTGAAGGACTTACCGCAATTGTCAGTGTAAAGCTCAAAGAGGCTCAGTTTGAAGGACAGACCAAGGCAAAACTCGGTAATACCGAGGTAAGAGCAATGGTTGACCGCCTTATGAGGGATAAGCTTTCTGTTTATCTCGAAGAAAATCCTGCTGTTGCAAAGGTAATTTTTGAAAAGGCGCTTGCGTCGTCAAGAGCAAGAGAGGCTGCAAGAAAAGCAAGGGAAAATGCAAGAAGAAAATCTCCGCTTGACTCCGCACAGCTTCCGGGTAAGCTTGCCGACTGTCAGTCAAAAGACAGCAGCGAAACAGAAATCTTCATAGTCGAGGGTGATTCTGCGGGCGGTTCAGCAAAGGGCGGCCGTGACAGAAGAATTCAGGCTATCCTCCCTCTTTGGGGTAAAATGCTCAATGTTGAAAAAGCAAGAATTGACAGAGTTTACGGAAATGACAAGCTTATGCCCGTTATCACTGCGCTCGGTACAGGCATAGGTGATGAATTTGATATTGCAAAGCTCAGATACGACAAGGTTATCATTATGGCGGATGCCGATGTTGACGGTTCGCACATCAGAACCCTTCTTTTAACTTTCTTTTTCAGATATATGCGTCCGCTTATCGAAGAGGGCCATGTTTACATTGCCCAGCCGCCTCTCTTTAGAATTTCAAAGGGCAAAGAGCATAAATATGCGTATTCGGACCTTGAGCGTGACCAAATTCTGGCTCAAATTGAGGGTAAAACCGAAGTTCAGCGATACAAAGGTCTTGGTGAGATGGACTCCGAGCAGCTTTGGGAAACAACAATGAATCCCGAAACAAGACTTATGCTCCGTGTTGATCTCAGCGATGCAGAACAGGCAGACGAAACCTTCACAATTCTTATGGGTGATAAGGTTGAGCCGAGAAGAGATTTCATTGAGAAAAATGCAAAGTATGTACAGAATCTCGATGTCTGATATATTACGATAAACCAAAATTTTGAAAACGGGGTGATTTTATGCACGCAAGAACAAAAGTTACAGTTCGTTACGCAGAAACGGATAGAATGGGAATTGTACACCACTCAAATTATCCGATTTGGTACGAAATAGCAAGAAATGACTATATCAAAATGTTCGGAATCAGCTACACAGACATGGAAAATGCAGGTGTAATGACTCCCCTTTTGAACCTGAGTTGTCATTTCGGAACCCCTGCTCTTTATGAGGACGAGCTGATTATCCGCACTTGGGTGCAGACTATCACAGCCGCAAGAATTATTTTTACATACACGGTAAAGCGTATTGAAAAGGACGGTTCGGAAACTGAACTTGGCTACGGTACAACCGAACACGGTTTTGTAGATTCCAAAACATTCCGTCCCACAAGCATCAAAAAACGCTTTCCGAAACTCTACGAAGATATTTCAGCCGCAGTAAAACACTTCTAACAGCGAGTTGACGGCAGCGTGTCGCTGCACCCAAAATAACATTATTATAAATTATTGAACAGACAGTAACAAGAGCTTGAAAAGCGAGGAAAGAATATGGATAACGAACAGAATCAGAACAAGAATTCGAGAATTATTGATGTCGATCTGCAAAATGAAATGAGAAAAAGCTTTTTGGACTACTCCATGAGCGTTATTGTTTCCCGTGCGTTGCCCGATGTCAGAGACGGTTTGAAACCTGTTCACAGAAGAATACTCTATACAATGAATCAAATCGGTCTTGATCCGTCAAAGCCGTACCACAAGTGTGCCGACACGGTAGGTCAGGTGCTTGGTTCGTATCACCCTCACGGTGACGCCTCGGTTTATGACGCAATGGTTCGTCTTGCACAGGATTTTTCCATGAGATATATGCTTGTTGACGGTCACGGTAACTTCGGTTCGGTTGACGGTGATCCGCCTGCCGCATACCGTTATACAGAGGCAAGAATGAGCAAAATTTCTCTTGAAATGCTCACGGATATCGAGAAAAACACGGTTGACTTTATGTCAAACTACGATGACCGTCTTAAAGAACCGACTGTTCTTCCAAGCCGTTTTCCAAACCTTCTCGTAAACGGTTCAAGCGGTATTGCCGTTGGTATGGCAACCGAAATTCCGCCCCATAACCTCGGTGAAACAATTGACGCAGTTTGTACTCTCATTGACAATCCCGATGCCGAGCTTGCAGAGATTATGGAGTGTATGCCCGGACCCGACTTCCCGACAGGCGGTATTATCATGGGCAGAAGCGGTATTCGTGCCGCCTATGCAACAGGTCGAGGAAAAATTACCGTAAGAGCCAAGACTGAAATTATCGAAGCTAAAAACGGCAGATATAAAATTATCGTTACGGAGCTTCCGTACAAGGTCAACAAAGCAAGACTTATTGAAAACATTGCCGACCTTGTAAAGGATAAGAGAATTGAGGGTATTTCAAATATCGAGGATCATTCCGACCGTAAGGGTATGCACATTGAAATTGACATCAAGAGAGATGCCTCACCTCAGATTGTTCTTAACCAGCTGTTCTCATACACACAGTTGCAGACAACCTTCGGTGCAATTATGCTTTCTATCGTTGACGGCGAGCCTAAAATTCTTTCACTCAAGGAAATGCTCCAATGCTATATTGAATTTCAGGCTGAGGTTATTCGCCGCCGTACTGATTTTGACCTCAAAAAAGCCCGTGACAGAGCTCACATTCTTGAGGGCTTGAAGATTGCTCTTGACTTCATTGACGAGGTAATCAAAATTATCAGAAACAGCAAGGATACTGTAAGCGCAAAAGCAGGTCTTATGGAGCGTTTCGGTCTTGATGATGTTCAGGCTCAGGCTATCGTTCAGATGCGTCTCGGACAGCTCACAAATATGGAGCAGACTAAGATTGAGGATGAAATTGCAGCCCTCCACGCAAAGATTGAAGAATATCTCGAAATTCTTGCAAGCGAGCCAAGACAGCTTGAAATCGTAAAAGAAGAAATTATGCAGATTCGTAATAAATATGCCGATCCGAGAAGAACAGAAATTTGTGCTGTCAGCGGTGAGGTTGATATTGAGGATCTTATTCCGCAGGAGGAGTGCGTTCTTACACTTACACAGTTTGGATATGTAAAGCGTCTTTCTGCCGATACCTACAAAATTCAGCGCAGAGGAGGTCGCGGTGTATCGGGTATGTCGCGCCGTGAAGAAGATATTGCGGCTGAAATGTTCGTAATCAATTCACACGATTATGTTCTGTTCTTTACCGACAAGGGCAGAGTTTATCGCCTTAAATGCTATGAAGTTCCCGAGGGAAGCCGTCAGTCAAAGGGTGTGAATATTGCAAATCTGATTCCGATTTCACCCGACGAAAAGGTAACCTCAATGATAAGAGTGCCTGAATTTGACGAGGGAAAATACCTTGTTATGGTCACCCGTCAGGGCATTATCAAGCGTATTGAACTCAATGCATACAATACTTCAAGAAAGGGCGGTCTTATCGCTCTTGAACTCAACGAGGGTGACGAACTTGCGTGGGTAAGAATGACCGACGGTAACAGTCAGGTTATTATCGCCACCAAGAAGGGTATGGCTATTCGCTTTAACGAAACCGACATTCGTGCAATGGGCAGACAGGCTCGAGGTGTTAAGGCAATGGCTCTCAAAGAGGGCGACTGCGTAGTCGGAATGAGTGTTGTCCGTGAGGGCGGTCTTGTTCTCACAGTTTCCGAAACAGGCTACGGCAGACTTTCAAGTCCCGATGATTACCGTATTCAGAGCCGTGGCGGTAAAGGTCTTACCAACTACCATACGGAAAAATACGGCGATGTTGCCGCTATCAAGGTGGTTAACCTTGACGATGATATTATTATCATCTCGGAAGAAGGCATTATTATCAGAATTGCCGCCGAATCAATTCGTGTTTGCGCCCGTCCTTCAAAGGGTGTAACCGTAATGAAAGTAAACGGTGACGACAGGGTTGTAACAATAGCCCGTGTTCCCCACATTGACGGTGAAGATGATGAATCAGCCGAGAGCGAAGATAACGCAGAAAACGGCGAACCGTCAGAAGCGGTTGCAGAAGAAGTTTCCGAAAATAACGAGGGTGAAACTTCTGATTCAACCGAAGAAAATACGGAAGAATAATTGATAAAAATAAAAAAAACTCCACTTTTTTAAGTGGAGTTTTTGACACATATGAAAATCTGGTGATTTGATGAAAAAATCTTTAGTTCTGATTGTAGCGGCAATCCTCATGCTTTCACTTTTCGGCTGTTCTGACAAGAAGAATGCCGATGTTTCGGGTGTAGTAGATGCGCCCGATAAATTTTCTACTCTTGATGAGGCAAAGGTAACAGAAAATCCGAACATTCGCAAAGAAAGTGAAAATGTAAACGGAATGTGCTACGCAATCACTCTTGAAGAATTTACGTATAATTACAACGAAATGCTCAAAGAGGCGGGTAATCTTGATATGATTAATCCAAAGGGTTGGAAAATGCTCGGCAGTCCTCAGAATGACGCAAACGGAACGGAGTATCAGTATTATTACTACAATGCCGATAAAATCAACTTCACAGCCTCTGTTGAAACAAAGACAAATTATATTATGAATATCGGTCTCGGAACAACAATGAGCAACTTTGTTTCGATTGAGAACGAGAAAAATAACAGCGATACAATCCTGATGAAAAGTGCCGTAATGGCTGCCGCAGTAAGCGGAATGGGCATTAATAAGGTTGATACAATTCAGGATATTTTCTATCTTACAACCTTTGAAAACACAAATGAGCTGTGGTACAACGGCAATGTCTATGCCCTCAGCACCAATGAAGATAAGGCAGACAGTGAACGCAGTACAATGCTGTTTCGTACCTTTCCTATCTCTGATGAAGTAAAAGAAAACTGGGGCATTGACGAGTATGAAAGCTATGTGGCAAACGCAACTCAGGTAACAACAAACGCAAATTAAAAATGAATTTTGCAAAAAGACAAGGCGACTATCGTTTTCGATAGCCGCCTTATAGTTTAATCTCTTCTGTTATTTGTCTTACTTTTTCTTTCTGTCAACAGCCGTTGCGGTAATGAATGCACCGCCGCCGGCAATCAGCAGGACAATCCACAAAATCATATTATCGGTATTGCCTGTTTTCGGTGAGGCTGTATTTATCGGTTTGTTTGTTTGGTCAGCAGAACTGCTTTCGGAAGAGGCAGTATTTATAGGCTTATTCGGTTGGTCGTCTGAGCTGTTTCTAAAATCTGTCACAGGAATGTCAACGGCAGTCTTTTTGTAACCGCAGACGGTACATTCTTCATGCTTCGAGCCTTTTTCGGTAGCCGTGGCTTTCTTGTCAATAATCTGCTTAAAGGCGTGAGCCGTTATGTCAGCCTTTTCGCCGTCTTCACATTCGTGCCAATGATTCGTTTCATCATACTTCCATTCCGTACCGTAGTTGTGATTGTGAGAATCAATTTTCGGAATGTCAACGGCAGCTTTTTTGTAACCGCAGACGGTGCATTCTTCATGCTTTGAGCCTTTTTCGGTAGTAGTGGCTTTCCTGTCAACAATCCATTTAAAGTTGTGAGCCGTTATATCAGCCTTGTTGCCGCACTCACATTCGTGCCAATGATTCGTTTCATCATACTTCCATTCCGTACCGTACTTGTGTGTATGTCCGTCTGCGGCAGGAGTCATTGTCAGATCAGTGAGAACCCACATAGTACCGTCGGAGCCGTCGCTCTCATCGCCTTCGTAGCGCGTATAATTCACAAATTCGCCGTTGATCTTCAGCTTGGTGTCAGGACCGAATATATAGCGGATATTTCCGACATCGCCATAGGCCACCACATATACACCGTAATGATAGGTCTTTCCGGCTTCAAAAGCGGTGATTTTGTTTTCATAAGCGCCGCTGAAGAAATCTGCGGAAATCGCACCGGTTTTGCTGTCCAGCTCCCACCACGCAGCTCGCAGTACGTAGTATACATCATCGGGCACATCGCCGGTGAATACGGGTTTATCGCCGTCCTTGAAGCTGACAGTGGCGTCATTGATCTCCACCACATCAATAGCTTTCTCGGTGGTCGGCGTCATGGTCAATACATTCATGAACCAAATGGTTTCGCCGTTATCGTCTACACTGATCTGATCAGGTGTCAGGGTGATTTCTTTACCGTTGATATAGAGCTTTGTGTTCTTATCAAAGCGGTAGCCCTCTCCCATGCCCAAGTCGGAAATCTTGAAATATACGCCATAGGTGTAACTCTTTCCGGCTTCAAATTCCGTAATGAGCTTGCCGTTGTAACGCTCGTTCCAGTAGTCGCTGGAGGTAATGCCATAGCCACTGCCGTCATTGGCGTCCCAACGCTCATGGTCGAGATCAATAAACGGATCCACGGCGCTGGTCATAAAGCTCGGTTTGTCGCCGGCATCAAATTTGATACGAGCAATAAAGTCAATTTTCTCTACAGCCTGACCGGGGCGCAGCTCTGTTCCATATGTAATGAGGCAAGTTTTTCCATCATCCATCACCATGACCCACGAACCGAACGGCAGACTTGCTCCGTTCAATGTGACATTTTCTGTGTTTGTCAAATTACTGTCGAAGGTATAGCCGTCTTTCGCCTGAAGTTTCACGGAATATTTGTATCTTCCGCCCTTTTCAAAGGTGCTGAATCGAACATCGCCGTCCGAATAGCAGCTTTCATCGGAATACCAATAGCCAACCGTGTGCATGCTGTCATTGGCGTCTTTCTCAATCTTTTTCCAGCACTCGTAGGAAATATCATATTTGTCCTGATTGGTGCCTGTCTTCTTGGCCGACGCCCGTGGGGCATCACCCGGCTGATAGTCGAGTTTCACATTCTCAACATCGATGGCAGTGAGCGTGCTGTTTTGTTTTGTCGGTGTAATCGTTTTCACAGCAGGGAGATACAGGTATTCCCCACTCAGACTCGATTTTACGCTTTCTCCATTCACTGTAACGGTGGTTTCGCTGTTGAAGGAATATCCATCCTTCGGCTTCAGCATAAGAAAATACACATAACGCTTGCCGCTTTCAAATTCTGTGATGGTCGGCAGAGAGCCATGCGAGCCGTTATCGGAGTACCATGCGGCAACTGGTTCGTTGTTTTCAAACTGTTGCCAACATTCATAGTCAATTTCATATTTCTCTGCATCGGCAGCCGTCACCTGTGCCGTTGCCTGCGGAGCATCACCCGGCTGATAGTTGAATTTCGCATTCTCAATCGTCGCCACAGGGATGGTGTTCGTCGGCTGACTGTTTTCCTGCACAATCAGGTCATAGGTTGTTTGATACACTTGATATTGATGAACAACAATATTCTTATTCACACTTCCGGAAGCTGCGTTTTCGAGAGCATCCTGATCGCCGACGAGTATATCGCCATCTGGTGTAATAATATTACTACTCTCAAAATGATCAAGAATAAATGTGCTATTACGGTTTTCAGTGGTAATATTTCCTCGCGAAGAAAATTGTGCAATGATTTCATCATCAATTCTTTTGATTTCTGCCTGCACCGCATCACTGTTAAAATTGCCTTCAACGAAATCCCCTGATTTGGTCACTTCTGTTGTTTCTGCCACATTGCCGTCTGCATCTTTAATGGTGACCCGCGCAGTTGTTTCAACCTTTGTGTGATAGAAATGGCTATAGGGGTTAGTGGTATTGCCTCCGGTCACATCTGTTACACCGGCATATGCTGTAATCGGTACAATGGATAGTGCCAAGTACAAGGTCAGCAGAACAGTCAACAGTTTTTTTGGTTTTGTTTTTTTCATATTCATCTTCTCCTTTCAACGGCTAATGCCGCATAAAATGTTTTTTGGCTGTATCCGTTTGGTATTATTACCGTCCGTTACCGCCATATTGGCAGGTTGGCTGTGATGAACACAACCCCGTATACCTGTCAAAGATTTCGCCATTATTTTAGCATATTTTACGCACAATTTTACCATAATTCCAAAAAAGTCAATTGACTATTTTGGAATTATTCTGTAATATACTCTTATAACATTGTTAAAAACAAACTCGTTTGGAGTGATATCTATGAAATTTTCTGAAAAATTAAACGATTATATTGAGCAGTTGTCCTGTACGGGAAAAGATATTTGTAATTTATCCGGCATTTCTGCGGCATCCCTCAGTCGATACAGAAACGGCGAACGAGTACCCGAGCTTGGAACAAAGCCTTTTGAGGATTTATGCTGTGCGCTGGCACAGATTTCCGCACAAAAAGGAAAGTTACAAATCACCGCTGACGCTGTGAAAAAAGCGTTTGTAAGCTGCGACGATTTTGTATCTACAGACAAGGAATTACTGTGAAAAAATTTCAACACACTCCTCTCTGCACTCAATGTCAATCTGACGCAGTTGTGTCAGTACACTAACTATGACGCGTCTGCTATTTTTCGCATTCGTAACGGCTCAAGAAAGCCCGGAGATGCCGAGCGTTTTGCCTCTGCAGTTGCTTCCTTTGTTACAAGAACAATGCAGACGCAGTCAGAAATCGGTGCCGTTGCAGAATTGATTGGCTGTGATATTGATGAAATTTATGATTTGTCGGTTCGATACGCAAAAATAAAAAGCTGGCTTTTGAAACAGCCCGTGCAAAAAGCCGAAGGCAACAGCGTTTCAAATTTTTTAAGCAAGCTGGATGATTTCGATTTGAACGAATATATCAAGGTTATCAAGTTTGATGAGCTGAAAGTTCCGTCCGTACCGTTTCAAATTCCGTCCTCCAAGACATATTTCGGTATTAAAGAAATGATGGAGAGCGAGCTTGATTTTTTGAAATCAACCGTGCTTTCAAAATCATCAGCCCCTGTGATAATGTACAGCGATATGCCGATGAAGGAAATGGCAAAGGATCCGGAGTTCCCAAAAAAATGGATGTTCGGTATGGCGATGATGCTAAAAAAAGGACTGCATCTTCATCAAATACATAATCTTGACCGTTCTTTTGATGAGATGATGCTTGGTCTTGAAAGCTGGATACCGATGTATATGACAGGGCAGATTTCTCCCTACTATTTCAAGAATGCTCCGAATGATGTCTTTCTGCATTTTTTGAAGGTGTCGGGAATTGCCGCACTTTCGGGCGAAGCTGTTGCCGGATACCATTCCGACGGCAAATACTATCTGACAAAGGTAAAGCGTGAGGTGGAATATTACCGAAAAAGAGCCGAGGAAATGCTGAAAAATGCCTATCCTTTGATGGAAATTTACCGCAGTGAACGAAAAAATGAGTTGAATGCCTTTCTTCTTGCCGATACAAAAACAGCAGGCAAACGCCGCAGTATTCTGTCCTCTTTGCCGTTGTATACAATAAGCAGTAAGCTTCTTGACAGTATTCTTACACGAAACAATATTAATGCAGAGCTAAAAGAAAAGATAAAAGAGTACGCAAAAACACAAAGACAGCGAATGAAAATAATTCTTGAAAATGAAAGAATTGAAGATGAGATACCTGATTTTGTACAGGAAAATTTTACGAAAAGTCCTCCCATGCTGGAACTTTCAGGTATATTTTGTGAAGAGGATATTCCGTATAACGAAGAGGAATATACTGCCCATTTGAAAGAATCAATGGCTATTGCGGAGCAGAACCCGAATTACACATTAAAGTGCAGTACGGCGCATGCATTTCATAATCTGAAAATTATAATTCACGAGGGACAATGGGTGATGGTGTCCAAAGGAAAAACGCCTGCAATCCATTTTGTCATTCGTCACCCCAAGCTTCGCAGTGCGATAGAATGCTTTATTCCGCCGATAACGGAAGATGAGTAAGTCGGCAAATCAAATATAACAAACATATAAATACCGCAACAAAACAAGCGACAGTTTAATTTCTGTCGCTTGTAATTATACTTTATTCTGTTTTACATTACATATATCATGTACCGAGTTCAAGAACTACAAATTCTGCGGACATAGGCGGAATTGTGAGTATGCCGTTCTCAAGCTTTGAACCGAAAACAGGTTTGCCGTCTGCATATCCGGGCGGCATTTTTGCCTCGACTTCATAATCATAGAGATTGAATGTGCAGAAAATAGCGGAATCTTTGTCGTGGCGGATGTATGAAATTCTTCTTTCCTCCGAAAGAACATTTATAAAATCACCGTCCCACAATGCCGAACAGCTTTTTCTGACATCGGCAAGCTTTTTGTGCCATTCAATGAGTTCCTTATTTTCTTTGCCCCACGGATAACAGCAACGGTTGAACGGATCACGATATCCCTCCATTCCTGCCTCGTCACCGTAATAAATACACGGAAATCCGGGGAGAGTAAACTGCATTGCACTTGCAACCTTGAGCAGCTTTACACCGAGTTTTTTATGCTCGTCATCAAGCTTAGTGTCAGCCTGCCATTCTCTGTCCTTGCCGTCAAGCGGTTCGCCTGCCATAACTGTGATTGCTCTTTCTGTATCGTGAGTCGAAAGTGAATTCATCAGCACTCTGAGAACAGGACGGGGATAATTTTCGATTACGCTCATAATCAGATCCATTGTGTATTTGCCGTGCTGACCTTTGCAGAAGTTGAGAATTGCATCCCTGAACACATAGTTCATAACGGAGTCAAACTGTTCGCCGAGCAAGAACTTTCTTCTTGCACCGTAGCTTTCCTTGTTGCTTGCATCCTCCCACACTTCACCTACAAGAAAGGCGTTTGGATTTTCGTCCTTAACGGCTTTGCGTAGATTTTCAATGAATACATCGGGAAGTTCATCTGCAACATCAAGTCGCCAACCCGAGTTGCCGCATTTCATCCATTTTCTGACAATGCCGTCTTTGCCGTTGATATATTCGTTGAATGACGGAGTTTCCTCAATAACCTCGGGCAGAGTATCAAAGCCCCACCAGCTTTGGTAATTGTTCGGCCATTCGTTGAATTTGTACCAACTGAAATACGGTGAGTTTTTGTCATTATACGCACCGCCCTTGCCGTATTTGCCATAACGGTTGAAATAAACGCTGTCACTTCCCGTATGAGAGAACACACCGTCATTTATGATGTGTATTCCCCTCTTTTTAGCCTCTGCACAAAGGTGCTTAAAATCTTCCTCCGTTCCGAGAATCGGATCAACATTTGAGTAGTCGCCCGTATCATAGCGGTGGTTTGAGTATGCCTCGCTGATAGGATTAAGGTAAATACAGCTTACACCGAGGCTTTCAAGGTAATCAAGCTTCATCGTAATTCCCTTGAGGTCGCCCATAAAGAAATCATTGTTCTTAATCATTCCGTTTTCATCGGGTTTCCATTCGGGGAGAGCATACCAATCCTTGTTGCGTTTGAAGTCGGTACGCTTTATATTCTTTTCTTCACCGCTGAAATAAAAACGGTCGGGAAAAATCTGATACATAATTCCGCCGACAAGCCAGCCGGGAGTTTTAAAGCCTTTTTTGTAGCAGGTAATCTGCCAGCTTCTGCCCATATAGTCTTCAATGGTGCTGACCTTATACGGATCGGACGGAATAACATATCTTGTTTTATCAATGGCAGTAAGCTTAAAGTTATACCAATAAAGTCCGATTTTTTTCGGGGTAAAATCGCACTCCCAAATTTCGGTATCCTCGTCAAATTTACCGCACCAGATAAGCTCGGTAAATTCCCAGTTGCAGTCATAATCATATTTTACACACAAGTGTGCTTTTTGTGTATGCTCCGCCTTGGGCAAAAGAATTCTGAAATGAATCTCGGTACCCTGTTCAACCGCACCAAACGGTGAACGATAGTAAATTTTTCGTGAATCAAACGGTACGGGCATATAATCACTTCCCATAATAATATATTCCGAAATGTCAATTTTGTTTTGGCGGTTATGCCCTGTTAATCGGAAATTAAGACAAATCCGCCAAAATGACGCAAAGATTATTTTATCATAAGAGAATAAATATTTCAACCGATATTAAGTTGTAAACAGCATAAAATCGCCAAATTTGCCTACGAATGAAAAAATATTTAAACAATATTCTCTTTGCTCTTTTATTATTTCCGATTTTATATTATAATGTAAAATGATTATATATGCAAAGAAGTCAAACGAGGACGAAAAAGCTATAAAAGGGAGATGCATTTCCTATGGAGAAAAAGAGAGTAAGCGTTCAGATTGAGGGAAGAAGTTATTCACTTATCACAACAGATGATGAAAAGTATGTTCAAAAGGTAGCAAACGAGGTGCTTTCTCACATAAGAAAAGCCGCCCAAAGCACAAAGCAGCTTGATACCCGTGATTGTGCGGTTCTTGCGGCACTTAACTTCTGCGATGACCGCAACAAGGCTCTTAAAAAGAACAAAGATTATGTTGAAAAAGCCGACAAAATTATTCAGCAGACAAATGATCTTAACAGGCTTTGCAAGGAATACAGAGAAAAGCTTACGGAGGCCATGAACGATAACACTCGACTTATAAATAATAATAAAGAGCTTGAAAAAAGACTCGCTGTTCTCGGACACGAGGTTTCACAGCTTAAAGAAAAGCTCGAAAGTGTTGAGAAAGGCAAAGAAAAAGCCAAATCGGAAAAATCAGAGCCTGAAAAAAATTCAGTTCCAAAGGAAAAAAAGGCTTCAGATGCAAAAAATAATATGACAGAGCAGTCAGATGATATACCGGTGAATGTTCTGTCAAACGAGGCTAAAAAAACAGAACAGGAATTGCGTAATGAAAAACTTCTCGGTTATGTTCCAATGACACAGTTCTCTCTGTTTGATGAAGATAAGAAATGAAAAAGATAGAAATACTTGCTCCGGCGGGAAGCTTTGACAGTGTAATTGCCGCCGTAAGGAGCGGAGCAGACGCAGTGTATCTTGGTGAAAAGGCATTTTCCGCTCGTTCATCTGCCAAAAATTTTGATGATGAAGAACTAAAGAAAGCAACGGCATACTGTCACATTCACGGTGTAAAGGTGTATGTCACAATCAATACGATTGTGTTCGATGACGAGCTTGAAAAGCTGAAAAAAGCCATAATTTCAGCCGCAGAGGCTGATGTTGACGCACTCATTGTTCAGAATATGGGTGTAGCAAGGCTTGCACACAGGCTTGTTCCCGACCTTGCACTTCATGCTTCAACCCAGATGAGCATTCACACCGCATCCGGTGTAAAGGCACTTTATGAAATGGGTTTCAAGCGTGTTGTTCTTGCCCGTGAAATGAGTAAAAAAGAGATTGAAAAATGCTGTGAAATTCCGGTTGAACTCGAAGTTTTTGTTCACGGTGCATTGTGTATGTGCGTTTCGGGACAATGCTACCTCAGCGCAATGATAGGCGCAAGGAGCGGAAACCGTGGTTCCTGTGCCCAGCCGTGCCGATTGCCGTTTTCCGTAAACAATCAAAAAGGCGGTCATGCTTTAAGTCTTAAAGACAACAGTATTGTAAATTACCTCGATGAACTTCAAAATATGGGGGTTGCCTCGGCTAAAATTGAGGGCAGAATGAAACGCCCCGAGTATGTTTCAGCCGCAGTAAGAGCGTGTGTTGAACAGCGTGATTTCGGTTTTATTAGCGACAAAACTCAGAAGATGCTCAGAGGGGTTTTTTCACGAACAGGCTTTACAGACGCTTATTACATCGGCAAAACGGGAAGTCATATGTTCGGCACAAGAACAAAATCGGATGTTGTTTCTGCCGATGAAAAGCTGTTTTCGGCAATCCGTTCTTCCTACAAGGACGAAATCGGAAATGTTGAAATAACTTTTGATTTTACGGCAAAACTCGGCGAAAATCCTGTTTTAGTCGCCTCTGACGGAGTTCACACCGTCAAAAAGATTGCGGATACCGTAACCGAAAAAGCAATCAACAGACCGATTGATGCGGAAAAGTGCAGAAAACAGCTTGAAAAAACAGGCTCAACGGCATATAATCCCACCAATGTGAACATAAATATTGATGATGACATTTCTATTCCGCTTTCAATTATCAATTCCTTGCGCAGAGATGTTCTTGACGAACTCGATACGGCGAGAAGTGTTGTTCACAACTACAAAATCAACCGTGATTACGAAATAACTTTTCCAAAATTCACACCGCCTGTGGAAAAATCCACCCGTGCAAGAGTGACTCAGACAAAGCTTTCCGATGCTTTTAAAAAATGCGAGCTTGTTTTTGTTCCTCTTTTTGCCGACAAAAGGGAGCTTGTAAGGCTCAAAAACGAGGGCTTTAGCATCGGTGTTGAAATTCCGAGAGGAATGTTCGGACGGGAAGATACGATTGCAAAAAAGCTTTCCGAGATGAAAGAAATCGGCATATCCGATGTGTTGTGCAACAATCTTGGAGCATTATACATTGCCAAAAATCTCGGTTTCACACTTCATTCGGGTTTCGGAATGAATTTTGTAAATACTCTCGACCTTTTGTGGGCGGAGGAATACGGAATCAAGGATGCAGAACTCAGTTTTGAACTCGATTTTAAGCGAATTAACGCACTCGGAGGCAACATCCCGAGGGGAATTATCAGCTACGGCTACCTTCCTCTTATGCTTTGCAGAAGTTGCCCTGTCAAGGGCGCAGGTATAGACTGCAAAACTTGCAAAAATCATTCAAAAATGAAAGACCGACTCGGTAAACAATTTTTACTGAAATGCGACGGAAACTGTACCGAGGTTCTGAATTGTGACTTGCTTTTCGTTCCTGATAAACAAAATTTAACACTTTTAACATCTTTCAACATTTTAAGATTTAGTGTTGAAAACTATGTGGAAACCGTGGAAAGTCTTAACGAATCAAGCCTTTATCCGATGTTGAAAGATAAATTAACATATGGACTGTACCGCCGAGGTGTTAATTAGATTGTTGAAAATGTTAAAATAATCATTATTGTTTTGTGGAAAAAGTGATTTTTCCGTTTAACAGAGATTTATAATTACATTTTTGCAATAAATAATTTTTTTAGAGAAAAATAAAAACAGTAATGAATAATTCCTGCAAATTTTTGCAGGAAATGAAGGATGGTAAACTATGACTGTTAAAATAAAAAAGGTAAAAGACAATGCAAAAATCCCGAAAAGAGCCACAAACGGTTCTGCCGGTATGGATTTATATGCTTGCATTGACGAAAAAATCACAATCAATCCGGGTCAGCTTGTGCTTGTTCCGACAGGTATAGCAATTGAACTTCCCGACAACAGCGTTGCCGCATTTCTTTATGCAAGAAGCGGTCTGGGAATCAAGCACGGCATCTGCCTTTCAAACGGTGTGGGTGTTGTTGACAGCGACTACCGTGGAGAAATCTGTGCAGGTCTTTGCAATGTTTCGGACAAGCCTTATGAGATTGAGCCGTTTGAAAGAATCTGTCAGATGGTCATCGCTCCTGTTGTTCCGTGTGATGTTGAAGAGGTTACGGAGCTTGGCAACACAGAGCGTGGCGAGGGCGGTTTTGGCTCAACGGGTAAAAAATAAAAGAATTTCGACAATTTATCATTGCCCTTATTTGTGAAAAGATATATGATAAAAGTATACTGCCTGAGTAAAATACATTTGGGTATTACAGCGTAAAAGGAGGCTGTGGGATGTTTTCGTTTTCAAAGGATATAGGAATTGACCTTGGAACTGCAAACACTCTTGTTTGTCTTAAAGGGAAGGGAATAATTTTGCGTGAACCGAGCGTTGTCGCAGTTGATATGCGTACCGACGAGGTTCTTGCAGTCGGCTCACAGGCAAAAGAAATGATTGGCAGAACTCCCGGTTCCATAGTTGCGGTTCGTCCGCTCAAGGACGGTGTTATTGCCGATTTTAAAATAACCGCAAAAATGCTTCAGCACTTTATCAAAAAGGCGGTGAAACCCGGGATTTTCAGCAAGCCGAGAGTTATAATCTGTATGCCTTCGGGTGTTACCGAGGTTGAGAGAAAGGCTGTTGAGGACGCCGCATATCAGGCAGGTGCAAAGCCTCCCGTTGTTCTTATCGAAGAACCGATGGCTGCCGCAATCGGCGCAGGTATGCCCGTTGACGAACCGTGCGGAAGTATGGTTGTTGACATCGGCGGAGGCACAAGCGAGGTTGCCGTAATTTCTCTCGGTGACATTGTTACAGCCTGTTCCGTAAGAGTTGCCGGAGATAAGTTTGACGAGGCGATTTCAACCTATGTTAAAAGAAAATATAATCTTCTCATCGGTGAAAGAACTGCCGAAGACATCAAAATGAAAATCGGCTCCGCATATCCGGGTGAGGAAGAAAAAAACCTTGTTGTCAAGGGCAGAAATCTTGTTGACGGACTTCCAAAGGATATTACAATTTCCTCAGCCGAGGTCAGAGAGGCTCTTGCCGATCCGCTTGCAACAATTGTTGAGGCAATCAGAACCACTCTTGAAAAAACTCCGCCTGAGCTTTCTGCCGACATAATCGACCACGGTATTATGCTCACGGGCGGCGGTGCGTTACTCAAGGGACTTGATATGCTTGTTATGCAACAGACGGGTATGCCTGTTCACATTGCCGAAAGACCGCTTGACTGTGTTGTTGACGGTGCAGGAAAAAGACTCGGCAAACCGCTCGGTGTTCAGTACAAGCACGACAGATAATAAAGATCGACAAAGTAAGGTCGGGCAGATTGAAAAAACACCGCCCGACCGTATTTGTAATATAAATATGAGATATGAGAAAATTTTTACATGATAAAAACTCAAAAATTTTGATAATTACACTCGTCATACTAACTGTGATGAGTGTTTTCTCTCATAACGGCAGTAACATTTTTTCGGGTGCGGTAAACACGGTTACAAAAGGACTTTCAACGCTGACCGCAGGTGCGGCGTCTTCCGACAAGTCAAAGGAAGAACTTGAAAAAGAAAACGAACAGCTTAAAAAGGAAAATGCCGAACTCCGTGAACAGCTTGTTGACTACCTTGACGCCAAGGAAGAAAATGCAAAGCTGTGGAAATATTATGAGCTTAAAAAGGAAAATCCGTCATACGACATTCTTCCGGCAGGTGTGTTGAGAAGGGATGCGAACGATGATTTCTACTCGTTCACTCTTGACAAGGGTTCAACAGACAATGTGGAAAAAAATGATCCCGTAATCACGGAAAACGGTCTTATCGGCTGGGTGAGTGATGTTGAACTAACGACCTGTCGGGTAAGAACAATTCTTTCGCCCGACACCAAAGCGTCTGCAATTGACAAAAAGACTTCCGACAACGGAATCATAAGCGGAAACGCTGAATATTGTGATGATAATCTTACCTGTCTGACAAAGATTGCAGAGAACAACAAAATCAAAGTAGGCGACATTGTTGTAACCTCGGGAACAGGCGGAGTTTATCCGAAAAATCTCATAATCGGCAAGGTTAAAGAACTGAAGTTCAATTCCTATGACACAACCCGTTATGCTGTTGTTGAGCCGTATGAGGACATCCGCACCGTGACCTCTGCCGCAATTATTACCGACTTTGACGGCAAGGGCGAGGTTAAAAAATGATGAGAGCTTCAAGAACTTTTTTTCGATTTTTCGGCTATTCCCTGCTGTTAATAATTCTATATGTTTTTCAGGGTTCGGGTTTCATAATTCCCGAAATTTTCGGTGGCAGACCGCTTATGTTGATTTCACTTGCACTCTGCATTGCTTCTTTTGAAAACACTTTGCCGTCGGTAATTTTCGGTGCGTTGTGCGGTGTGCTGACTGATATTTCATTTGACGGCAGTATCGGCTATTTTGCCTTTGCACTTACGATTGTCTGCTATGCGGAAAACTTTGTATTCAGCAAATATTTTGTACCGTCATTTGTTACCGTTATCGTGTTTTCGCTTGCGGCGGTGATGACGGTAATGTTGATTTATTATCTGCTGTTCGTCTTGATTGCAGGGCTAGACAGCGGTTGCGTGTTGTTTGTACGGCACTACATTTCAAGAATACTTTACACATTTGCCGTGACAATTCCGCTGTATTTTCTCACGGCATTTTTAAACAAAAATCTTTAATCTTTGTGAAAGGGAGGTTCGGTATGAGATTCGGCAAAAGCAGAAAAAACGGCAAAAAAAGTAAAAAGAGCAGAACAACAGTCTGCATAATAATAACAGCCGCAATTTTTGCAGGCTTTGCAATCAGGCTTGTCGATTGGCAGCTTGTACAGGGAAAAAGCTACAAGAGTCTTGCCGCAAAATCAACGGGATATACCGAGAAAACCGACGCAACAAGGGGCGAAATCGTTGACCGCAACGGTGTAGGTTTTGTTGTAAACACCACAAAGTATAAAATAGTCCTCAACAAGCTTTATATTGAGGAGGACAGGTTTGACGGAATTTTACTTGAGCTTGATGATATTCTCACAAAAACAGGAGACGCAAGAACAGATTCATTGCCGATTTCGGTCGGCTCGGACGGCAGTTGCGTTTATAAAACAAGCCGTGAAGAAGATGCAGAAAAACTTCTGTCATCGGATTTTCTTGATATGGACAGGAACACAAGTGCCGATGATTGCTTTGATGCACTTTTAAAACGCTACAAAATTTCCGACAGGTTAAGTCTAAGTCAAAAAACAACGCTCGTTTCAATTCATTACAATATGGAACTTGAAAATTATTCAAATTCAAACCCGTATGTTTTTGCCGAAAATATCAGCCGAAGTGCCGTGAATGCCGTCAGCGAAAATACTCAGGGTGTGAGCGGTGTTGAAATTCAGACCTACCTCACACGAGGTGCTTCGGACCCCGACCTTGCACCGCACATCCTCGGCGCACTCGGTTCGTTGTCGGAAGATGAATACAATGAGCTGAAAAAACAGGGCAAAAGCTATTCCTATGATGATAAGATAGGCAAATTCGGAATTGAACTTGCCTGTGAAGATGACCTCAAAGGCAAGGGCGGAACAAGGGTTATTCAGCGAAATGCCGACGGAACTCTTGTTGAAAGCATTGAAACCGAGAGTGCAAAACCGGGTAACACGGTCTACCTTACAATTGATTCAAAATTGCAGAAAACCGCTGCAAAATCGCTTGAAGAAAATGTCAAAGCGGCAAAACAGGCAGGCAAGGAATCGGGACAAAAAAATAACGGTGAGGACTGTGAAACAGGTGCAGTTGTAATGCTGTCGGTCAAGGATTTTTCGGTACTTGCGGCGGCAAGCTATCCTACATACGATTTGAACAGGTACAGCGAATACGGCTCGTACTATGTCAAACTTTCCGAAAACAAAAACTCTCCGATGTACAACCGTGCAACAGTCGGAACATTCGCCTGCGGTTCGGTGTTCAAGCCGTGTGTTGCGGGTGCGGCTCTTGAGGAGAAAATCATAACCGATAAAACGAAAATCTACTGCAAACAGGACTATGATTTTTACCCTACCAATGTGGTAAGGTGTATGCACTATCACGGCAGTCTTGATGTTACGGGCGCAATTGAACAATCGTGCAACTACTTTTTTGCCGACACGGGCAGAAGGCTCGGAATTGAACCGATGTATCTGTATGCACAGAAGTTCGGGCTCGGTGAATACACGGGTGTTGAAATTGAGGAATCAAAGGGAACGCTTGCAGGCAGGGACAGCACAAGCTGGCAGGTAGGCAACACGGTTTCAGCCGCAATCGGTCAGTCCGACAACGCATTTACTCCAGTTCAGCTTGCAACCTATGTTGCGACAATCGCCAACAACGGTGAAAGGCTCAAAACACACATTGTTGATAAAGTTACAAATTATGAGCGGACAAAAACCGTAAAATCGACAGCTGTTGAAAGCTACGGCGACTGCGGAATTTCTAAGAAAAATCTCGACATTGTCCGCAAAGCAATGCTCGGCGTTACTCAGAACGAAAACGGCACGGCAAATTATATGTTCGGTGATTATAAAGTTAAGGTTGCCGCCAAAACAGGTACGGCTGAAAACTCGGGCTCAGACCATACAACATTCATTTGCTATGCTCCGTATGAAAAGCCCGAGGTAGCAATTGCCGTTGTAATCGAACACGGTGCAAAGGGCAGATATTCAATGCAGGTTGCAAAGGATTTACTGGACGCATATTTTAAATAAAAATTGAAAATGGAAAATGGAAAATTGAAAATTATGGTCGAGAATACGATATGTTAAAAGATAAAACAAAAATCCCGACCGTATAATGGCTGAACGACCAAACATAAAAAACTTATTTTTTGCTTTTAGCATTAAAAATCAATGAAATTATTGTGCAAACCGTTAAAAATGAAGAATAATTTTATTAACTATCACTAAAATATCAACAAAAATTTTGGCTGATAAAAATAATGTTCGTTTCTTGCTCTTTAACGGATTTTGTGATAGAATATAGCAGAGGTAGAATTTATTATGGATAATGTTATAGTTGTAGCGTCGGGAAAAGGCGGAACGGGTAAATCAACCGTCTGCATTTGTCTTTCCGTTGCTCTTGTAAAGCAGGGCAAAAGAGTCTTGCTTATTGATTGTGACTGCGGAATGCGTGGTCTTGACATTATGCTCGATATGGAGCAGGACATAATTTTTGATGCGTCGGATGCCGTATGCGGCAACTGTACATTCGGTGAGGCTGTTTACAAAAGCAAAAACAATGAGAACCTCTACCTTATGGCGGCTCCCTTTGACACCGAAAACGAACTCAGTCCCTCGGTGTTTACTCAACTTGTCAACTCAGTAAAGGACAGCTTTGATTTTGTCCTTATCGACTCCCCTGCCGGAATCGGTTCGGGCTTTGAAACTGCGGCGGCTCCCGCCGACAGAGCCTTGATTGTTACCAATGCAGAGCCGACGGGCGTGCGTGGTGCGGTTAAGGTGAGAAGAAAGCTTGAGTCGATGGGAAAAACAAATATCCGACTTGTTATCAACCGCTTTGACCGAAAGCTTTTTACACAGCTCGGTTTTTATGAAGACCTCGACAGCGTTATTGACGCAACACAGACACAGCTTATTGCGCTTGTGCCGTTTGACATCCGTATTTCGGTGATTGTTCAGCGAGGTGTTGCCGGACTTAACTGGAGTGCGGCGGCGTCCGTTTTTGACTGTCTTGCACAGAGGCTTGAGGGAAAACATATTCCCCTTGCGTTCAAAGGGTAGTTTGTGCGGGGTATTTTGAGTTAAAGTTTTGAAACTAATTTGATATGAAATTAATGTCTGGAGGAAATATATATGAATATAGCCCTTATAGCTCATGATGAAAAAAAGGAACTGATGGTGCAGTTCTGCATTGCTTACTGCGGTGTTCTTAGCCGCAACAACCTTTGCGCCACCGGCACAACAGGCAAAATGGTGTCAGAGGCAACAGGTCTTACAATTCAGAAATTCCTTGCAGGCTCTCAGGGCGGAAGTCAGCAGATTGCGGCAAGAATTGCGTGCAATGAGATTGATATGCTTCTCTTTTTCAGAGATCCGCTCAATCCAAAGCCGAACGAGCCTAACGATATGAATATGCTCCGTCTTTGCGATATGCACAACATTCCGGTTGCAACAAACATTGCAACTGCCGAGGTGCTTATCCACGGTCTTGAAAGAGGCGACCTTGACTGGAGAAATATTCTCAAATAATTTAATTATTTTCGCTTTACATATCGGGTGGTGTAATACTGCCCGATTGTTGTGTTTTTTAGGGAAATTTTTTCGTTTCCCTTTTCTATAAAAGATTGTAATTTTCGGAGGGAAAAATGGCACTTATAACCAAGAAAATCAAGGGTACGGAAGATGTTCTTCCGAAGGAAAGCTACAAATGGCAGTTTGTTGAAAAGATTATGCGTGAGGAGGCTCGCTCCTACGGTTTCAGAGAAATCCGAACTCCCGTGTTTGAACACACAGAGCTTTTTGCCCGCGGCGTTGGTCAGACAACCGATGTTGTTCAGAAAGAAATGTACACATTCGACACAAAGGGCGGTGAAAGCGTAACACTTCGCCCCGAGGGTACATCCGGTGCGGCAAGAGCCGTTCTTGAACACGCTCTTGAAAACGAAGGACTTCCGATTAAGGCAAGCTACTTTGTTTCATGCTACCGCTATGAAAAGCCACAGGCAGGCAGACTTCGTGAGTTCCACCAGTTCGGTATTGAGGAGTACGGCACACAGGACCCTGTTGCCGACGCAGAGCTTATCAGCCTTGCAAGCTCCGTAATCAACAGACTTCAGCTTGACAGCGTTCATCTTCAGATTAATTCTATCGGCTGTCCGACCTGCCGTGCGGAATATCACAAGGCTTTGAAATCATATTTTGAGGGTTATAAGGACAAGCTGTGCGACACCTGTCTTTCCCGTCTTGACAAAAACCCGATGAGAATTCTCGACTGCAAAAGTCCTATCTGTTCCGAGATTGCAAAGGACGCACCTAAGATTACAGACTATCTTTGTGACGAGTGCAGAAACCACTTTGACGCAGTTCAGAAATATCTTGATGACGCAGGCATTGAATACACGGTTGATCCCACAATTGTAAGAGGTCTTGATTACTATACAAAGACAGTATTTGAGTTTGTAACCGATTGTATCGGTGCTCAGGGTACTGTTTGCGGCGGCGGTCGTTATGACGGCCTTATCGAGGAGCTCGGCGGTAAGCACCTTCCCTCCCTCGGTTTCGCAATGGGTATGGAAAGACTTCTCATGGTAATGGATAAGCAGGGCATTGAGATTCCCGACAATGACGAGTGTATGCTCTACATTGCAACAATGGGCGATGCCGCAAAGGTTAAGGCTTTTGAGCTTATCAAACAGGTTCGCAGCTGCGGAATGATTGCCGAAACCGATGTTATCGGCAGAGGACTTCGTGCTCAGATGAAGTATGCCGACAAAATTGACGCAAGATATTCAATCGTTTTGGGCGACAACGAAATCGAGCAGAACACAGCCAAGGTCAAGAATATGGAAACAGGCGAAACAGCCGAGGTTACTCTTGACGGGCATTTCATGGAGAAGTTCATCGAAATTCAGCTTTCCGACGAACAGAAAAACAAGTAATAAAAGAAAATTTTCGGTCGGTCAGGCACATTAAAAATGCCGACCGATTCATATAAAGGAGCATATACAATGGCAGAATTTATGACAGGAATGAAGCGTACCGATTATTGCGGAGATTTGCGTATCGGTGATGTCGGCAGAGAGGTAACTGTCTGCGGTTGGGTACAGCGTTGCCGTGACCTCGGTCAGCTCATTTTCATTGACTTGCGTGACCGCACAGGCATTGTTCAGCTTGCATTCAATGACAAAACAGACAAAGAAATTTTTGATAAGGCATTTTCATGCAGAAGTGAATTTGTTCTTGCCGCAAAGGGTGTTGTTTGCGAAAGAAGTTCAAAAAACAGCGAAATCCCCACAGGCGATATCGAGGTTGTTGTAAGCGATATGCGTGTGCTTTCAAAGGCACAGACACCGCCTTTTGAAATTGTTGACGATACAAACACAAACGAGGAGTTAAGACTTAAATATCGTTATCTTGACCTTCGCCGCCGTCCTCTTCTCAACAATCTTATGATGAGAAGTAAGATTGCAAAGGTTGCAAGAGATTATTTCCACGACAACGGCTTTGTTGAAATTGAAACTCCTATGATGATCAAGTCAACTCCCGAGGGCGCAAGAGATTACCTTGTTCCGTCAAGAATCCACAACGGCAAGTTTTATGCTCTTCCTCAGTCACCGCAGATTTACAAACAGCTCCTTATGCTTTCGGGCTTTGACCGTTACATTCAGCTTGCAAGATGTTTCCGTGACGAGGATCTTCGTGCAGACCGTCAGCCTGAATTTACACAGATTGATATGGAGCTTTCATTTGTTGATGTTGATGAAATTCTCGAAATCAACGAAGGCTTCTTCAAAAAGCTTTTTAAAGAGGTTTTAAACATTGACCTTGAGGAGCATTTCCAGAGAATGACCTACAAAGAGGCTATGGAAAGCTACGGTTCGGACAAGCCCGATATCCGTTTTGACATGAAGATTCAGGACATTTCGGATCTTGTTAAGGACTGCGGTTTCAGCGTATTTACAAGTGCAATTGAGAACGGCGGTTCTGTAAGGGCAATTGTTGCCAAGAATGCGTCGTCGGTTTACACAAGAAAAGAAATTGACAAGCTCACAGAATATGCAAAGGGTATCGGCGCAAAGGGACTTGCCTATGTAAGATGGGTTGACGAGCCTAACGCATCATTCAAAAAGTTTATGAGCGAAGAAGAGCTTTCTGCAATCTACGAAAGACTCGGTGCGGAAAAGGGCGATGTTATCCTCATCGTTGCCGACAAGAACAGCACGGTTCTTTCAACACTCGGCGCACTCCGTCTTGTTGTTGCAAAGCGTCTTGACATTATCCCCGATGTATTCAAGTTCCTCTGGATTGTTGACTTCCCGTTCTTTGAATATGACGAGGAAAGCGGCGAATGGCTTGCAATGCATCATCCGTTTACAATGCCTAAGGAGGAATGCCTGCAGTACCTTGACACAGATCCGTCAAAGGTTATCGCAAAGGCCTATGACCTCACACTCAACGGTGTTGAGCTTTCAAGCGGTTCAATGCGTATCACAGACTATGAACTCCAGCAGAAGATGTTCAAGGCTTTGAAGCTCACCGATGAAGAAATCGAAGCAAAGTTCGGATTCCTTGTTGAAGCCTACAAATACGGCGCACCGCCACACGGTGGTATGGGTATCGGTCTTGACCGTGTTACAATGCTTATGTGCAAGGCTGACAGCCTCCGTGATGTAACGGCATTCCCGAAGGTTCAGAATGCAAGCGAACTTATGTCTGCGTGTCCGGCAGAGGTTGATGACGAAAGCCTTGAAGTTCTCGGAATCAAGGTTGTCAACAAAGAAGACTGATTAAGGGTACAATTATATGAGTCCGGATACAATCGCAACAATCATCTCTGTGTCGATAGTCGTACTTGCAATAGCAATTATAGTTACGGTAATTGTCAGTAAGATAAGACATCTTTCAAGAACATTGTTCGGTACAAGTTCCCTTATAGAGGGCATTCAGGGCGTTAAAGAGGATCAGGAGCAAATGCGTGAAACTCCCCGTTCGCTTCACGGAATGACCTCGGTTTATATGCCAATGATAAAAAAGGATTTTCCCGAGCTTGATGTTGAGCAGTATATGAACAAAACCCGTTCACTTTTGCGAAACTACTTTTCGGCGGTTGAGTCAAAAAGGCTGGGCGTTATTGCGGAAGAGGTCACTCCGAATTTTACAAACTATGTTCAGGGAATTATCGACCAGCTTTCATCTGTTGCAAATACACAGCACTATGAGGATGTCAATATTTACGATGTTCAGATTGCCCGCTATATAAAAAACGGTGCAACGGTAACGATACTTTTTGAGGCGTCTGTCGGTTACTTTTCGTATGTTACCGATATGAACAATGAGGTGACCTTCGGCAGCAGAGAGAACAGAATGCAGACAATCTACGAGGTTGGGTTGATGTATGTTCAGGACGCTGACCGGCTTCATAACAGAGCAACCGCTCTCGGAGTGAATTGCCCCAACTGCGGCGCTCCCGTAAAAACGCTGGGAGAAAAATTTTGTCAGTTCTGCGGAACTGCAATAAAAGAAATTAACATTCGTTCGTGGAAGTTTAATTCCGTAAACGAACAGACACTTCAACAGAGAAAATTCTGAAAGTTTGACGGTCGGGTTGTCAGAGCCAAATGCCCTCTTCCCGACCGTCTTTTTGCATTATTTATGATGGCAAAACATTGGAACAATAAAAAAACATATGCCATTCAGCCTGTTTTTTAATAATAGTATTGAAATTTTTCTTCAAACATATTATTATTAGTGTAACAGCAATATCTGAAAAATCAGCTATAAGCTACAAAAATTAAGGAGTTAAATTATGGGTATTATTAAAGCAGCTATAAATGCAGTCGGAGGCGGACTCGCGGATTCATGGCTCGAGGTCATTGAACCGTCCCCCATGGGCGACAACACCCTCATCTGTCCCGGTCAGCTTGTTTCGCAGAACGGCAAAAGTCAGAACAAAAAGGGTTCTGAAAACATCGTATCAAACGGTTCTGTAATTCATGTTTACGATAACCAGATGATGATTCTTATTGACGGCGGTAAGATTGTTGACTTTACTGCAGAGCCGGGTTATTTTAAGGTAAATAACAGCTCAATGCCGTCACTTTTCTGCGGTCAGTTCGGTGATTCAATCAAGGAAACTTTTAACCGTATTAAGTACGGCGGAATCCCCTCACAGGCTCAGAGAGTTTTCTATATAAATCTTCAGGAAATCAAGGGTATTCCTTTCGGAACATCAACTCCCGTAAACTACTTTGACAATTTTTACAATTCAGAGCTTATGCTCCGTGCTCACGGTACATATTCAATCAAGGTTGTTGAGCCGTTCAAGTTCTATCAGGAGGTTATTCCGAGAGAGGCTGTTACGGAAAACAAGTCTGTTGATTTCGCAGATGTAAGAGCACAGTATAACGAGGAGTTTGTCGGCGCTCTCGGTTCTGCAATCAACCAGTATTCCGCTGACGGTGAGAGAATCAGCTTTATCAAGTCAAAACAGCGTCTTATCGGTCAGTATATGGCACAGACGCTTGATGAGGAATGGACACAGGCTCGTGGTATGGAAGTCTTTGCCGTTGGTATGGATGTTTCCTACACAGAGGACAGTCAGGAGCTCATCAATATGCGCAACAAGGGTGCAATGCTCTCGGACGCAGCAGTTCAGCAGGGCTATGTTGCAGCCAATATTTCAGAGGGCCTTAAAGATGCCGGCTCAAATGCAAACGGTGCAATGGCAGGCTTTATGGGTATGGGCATAGGTATGAATGCCGGCGGAAATATCATGGGCGGTTATCAGCAGAATCCGCAGTACCGTCAGCAGCAGCCGACTCAGCCACAGCAACAGGCTCAGCCGCAACAGACTCCCGCTCCGCAGGCAGGCGGTGCAGCCGCAGGCTCATGGACTTGCTCATGCGGTGCGGTAAACACAGGCAAGTTCTGCTCGGAGTGCGGTTCAAAGAAGCCCGAGGCTCCCAAAAAGCGTTTCTGCACAAACTGCGGATACGAGCTTTCTGCAAATGCAAAGTTCTGTCCCGAGTGCGGTACAAAGACAGAATAATCTGAATTTTAAGTACAAACAATCCCTCTTCTCAAATGGAGGGGGATGTTTCAGAATTTAATTATAAGGGGTAAGTTATGGCAACTGTAAACTACACCTGTCCGAACTGCGCCGCTCCGCTGAAATTCAATCCCGATAAGCAGATGTTCAGTTGTGAATACTGTATGTCCGATTTTACGGAAAAGTATGTTCAGGATTTTTTTGCCAAGAAGGAGCAAAAAGAGAACAGCGCAGAAAAACAGGAGAAAAAGGAACAGGAAAAGGCTAAAGAGAATGCTGCCAAGCAGGCGCAGAGCAATGACAGCGCACAGGCAGAAAACAAAACTGAGGAAGAGGCCGTTATCTACAACTGCCCAAGCTGCGGTGCTCAGGTTGTTACAACAGCGTCAACTGCGGCAACAACCTGCTTCTATTGTCAGAATCCTGTTGTTCTCGGCGGCAGACTTTCGGGTGAATTTAAACCCGACCGTGTGATTCCGTTCAAGCTTTCAAAGCAGAAGGCAATTGACAAGTTTCTTGAAATGTGCAAAAGGAAATGGTTTTTGCCGAAGAATTTTGTCAGCGAAAAGCATTTTGACAAACTCACGGGTGTGTATTTTCCGTATTGGTATGTTGACGAACAGCGTAGCGCACAGATGGTTGCAAAGGGCGAAAAGGTTCGTTCGTGGACTGTCGGAGATGACCGTTACACGGAAACAAAGGTTTTTGAGCTCCACAGAGCAGGCAATCTGATTGTAAATAATGTTTTTGAAAGAGCGTTAAAAGGTCAGGACAGAGATATGCTCCAATGCGTACACCCTTACGATTTGGGCGAAGCTCACCCGTTTGCAATGTCCTATCTTTCGGGTTTTCAGGCAGAAAAGCGTGACATTGAGCAAAATGAGGTTGCACAGGCAGTTCAAACAAGAATCAACGGCTATTGTCAACAGCTTATGAAAGACACGGCAAGCGGATACAGTGCCGTTCAGATTCAGAACTACAACGATAAAATCGACCTTGAAAATTGGAACTATACCCTCTTGCCCGTTTGGGTTGTAACCTATAAATACAGGGGTAAAATTCTGCCGTTTGCAGTTAACGGTCAGACGGGCAAAACCTACGGTGAGCTTCCTACCTCCGCAGGAAAGCTTCTTGCCTTCGCTGCAATTATTGCCGCAGCGCTTATGGCACTCGGCTTGTTGGGAGGTCTGTTGTTCTTATGATGAATGTGACTAAAAGACTTTCCGCAATGCTTGCGGCAATGATTATGGTTTTCTGCACTCCGCTCTTTGTTTTTGCGGCGGGACAAACAGAACTCCGTGATGACGCTGAACTGTTTACCTCGGAGGAAGAAACACAGCTTCAGGCGGAACTTGACGCTTTTGCTCAAAAAACCGGCTGGGTTGCGGTTATCTATACTAACAACGAGGGCAAAACCGAGGACAATATCAAACCGTTTGCAAACCGTTATTATGCCGACAAATACGGCAAAACTACGGCGGGCGTTATACTCACGATTGATATGAAGGGCAGAGCAATCGACTTCAGAACAAAAGGCGATGCAATGTATTATTTCGGCGATGGCCGTGTTAATACTCTTCTTGATGATGTTCAGCGTGATATGAAGCAAGGCAACTATTACAGTGCTGCCGAACAATTCCTCTATTATGTTGACCACTACTATGACGAGGGTATTGACGATGACGAGTCAAACGAAAATATTGATTTGCAGGAAAAAGAGGATAACAAATTCCTCTATGTCGTAAAGCATTACGGCATTGTCATTGCAGGCGGTTCAATTATTGTTGCCGTTATTGTTGTTATTGTAGTGAAAAATCGTTACAAGCACAACGGCAAAGCAGGAACTTATGACCTCAAGAAAAACAGCAAGACTATGCTTACCGACAAGAAGGATATCTTCCTGACAAAGCATGTTTCCGTTACAAGAATCCGGAGTGATTCCGACAGCTCGGGCGGTTCATCAAGCAGCTCCTCCGGTGGCGGCGGTTCATCGGGCGGCGGAAGCAGAAGCTTTTAATGCTGAAAACTATTTGAATTTTACGGAGAATGCTGTATTCTCTGTTTGGGGGCGGCAGAAATGCCGTCCTCTTTTAATGTGAAAAATTATGAGGAATATTGAAATTATTCAAAAACTGAATACCATACACACAGCCTGTGAAAGCGAACTTTTACAGCTGATTACAACTTACGACGAAAAAGATTTTGAATATCTTCGCAAATGTGCAAGAGATACTGCCGACAAAATTTTCGGTAACAAAATTTATATCCGTGGCTTGATTGAATTTTCAAGTATATGCAAAAATGATTGCTTTTACTGCGGACTTCGCCGTTCAAACAGCAATGCCGTGCGTTACCGACTTTCAAAGGATGAAATTCTCTCGTGTTGCCAAAACGGACACGAACTCGGATTCCGCACATTTGTGTTGCAGGGCGGTGAGGACGGATTTTTTACAGATGATGTAATGTGCGACATCGTGTCGGAAATAAAAAATAGATTTCCCGATTGTGCCGTAACGCTATCGCTTGGCGAAAGGTCGTATGAAAGCTATCAAAGACTTTTTGACAGCGGCGCAGACAGATATCTTCTCCGTCACGAAACAGCCGACAAAAAACACTATTCCATGTTGCATCCGCCCGAAATGTCACTTGAAAACCGAATGCAATGCCTGTATAATTTAAAGAGAATAGGTTATCAGACAGGCGCAGGATTTATGGTCGGCTCACCGTTCCAAACTCCTGAAATGCTTGTCAAGGATTTAAAATTTATTGAAAAATTAAGTCCAGAAATGTGCGGAATAGGTCCGTTTGTACCGCACAAAGACACAAAATTTAAAAATGAAAATCATGGCGATGTAAGCCTTGTGCTTATGTTGCTTTCAATAATAAGGCTTTTAAAACCGAACATTCTTTTGCCGGCAACAACCGCCTTAGGTACGGTCGATCCGCTTGGTCGGGAAAAAGGCATTCTTCACGGCGCAAATGTTGTAATGCCCAACCTTTCCCCTGTTAAGCACAGAAAAGATTACTCGCTCTACGATAACAAAATCTGTACGGGAGACGAAGCGGCGCAGTGTATCGGCTGTCTTGCCGACAGAATGAAAAAAATCGGCTACGAAATCGTAACTGACAGAGGAAATTATACAGAGAAATAGTGTGAAAAATCACACTATTATAATATATTGCCCTCAAAATTTGCCTTTGGCATAATTTTGAGATGGCTGAAATCATCATTTACGCCTGTTCAGGCAACGCAGGTTAATTAGGTGATTTTTAATAAACTGTTTGTTGCCTGAAAGGCTATGATGATTATTATGAATAAATACGATAAAAATTCGCTGAAAGCGGAGGAATTTATCAATGACGGGGAGATTCTTGATTCCCTGAAATTTGCCGATGAAAATAAAAATAACCTTGAACTTGTCGATAAAATAATCGAAAAGGCAAGGCTCAAAAAGGGTATCAATCACCGTGAGGCAAGCGTTCTTTTAGCTTGTGAAGATAAGGAGAGAATCAAAGAAATCTACAACCTTGCCCGTCAGATTAAGAAGGATTTTTACGGTGACAGAATTGTTATGTTCGCCCCTCTCTATCTTTCAAACTACTGCGTAAACGGTTGTGTCTATTGTCCGTATCATGCAAAGAACAAGCACATCTGCCGTAAAAAGCTCACACAGGATGAGGTCAGAAAAGAAGTTATCGCACTTCAGGATATGGGACACAAGCGTCTTGCGATTGAGGCAGGAGAAGATCCCGTAAACAACCCGATTGAGTACATTCTCGACTGCATAAAGACCATTTATTCGGTCAATCACAAGAACGGTGCAATCAGACGGGTTAATGTGAACATTGCCGCAACAACCGTTGAAAATTATAAAAAGCTCAAGGAAGCCGGAATCGGCACATACATTCTTTTTCAGGAAACCTACAATAAAAAGAGTTATGAACAGCTCCACCCCACAGGTCCCAAGCACAACTACAATTACCACACAGAGGCAATGGACAGAGCCATGCAGGGCGGTATTGATGATGTGGGAATCGGTGTGCTTTTCGGGCTTGAGCTCTACCGCTATGAACTTGCAGGACTTCTTATGCACGCAGAACATCTTGAGGCCGTTCACGGCGTCGGTCCACACACAATCAGCGTTCCCCGAATCAAGGCGGCAGACGATATAAATCCCGATGATTTTGACAACGGAATTGACGATGAAACCTTTGCCAAAATAGTCGCAATTATCAGAATTGCAGTTCCCTACACGGGTATGATTATTTCAACCCGAGAGAGCGAAAGCGTTCGCAAAAAGGTGCTTGAACTCGGCATTTCTCAGATCAGCGGAGGCTCACGCACAAGCGTAGGAGGATATGACGAACCCGAATCGGAAGAAGAAAATTCGGCTCAATTTGATGTTTCCGACAACCGCAGTCTTGATGAGGTTGTAAGGTGGCTTATGAACCTCGGCTATATTCCGTCATTCTGCACCGCCTGTTACCGTGAGGGCAGAACGGGCGACCGCTTTATGTCGCTTTGCAAGAGCGGTCAGATTCAGAACTGTTGCCACCCCAACGCCCTTATGACGCTTGAAGAATATCTTGTTGATTATGCAAGTAATGATACAAGGAATGTCGGTCAAAAACTCATTGAACAGGAACTCGAAAAAATCCCCAACGAAAAAGTCCGCACCATTGCAAAAGAACATATCTTTGACATAAGAAACAACAATAAAAGAGATTTCAGATTTTGACGGAGGGCGTAATGGGAATGAATGATACACCGTCGTCGGAACGACTGCACATCGGATTTTTCGGCAGACGAAATGCAGGAAAATCAAGCGTTGTGAATGCGGTCACAAATCAAAATATGTCGCTTGTATCGGACAAAAAAGGCACAACAACCGATCCTGTGGAAAAGACAATGGAGCTTCTACCACTCGGTCCTGTTGTGATAATCGACACGGCAGGCTTTGATGACGGAGGAACTCTCGGCACAATGCGTGTTGAACGCACAAAAGCCGTGCTGAACCGTGTTGACATTGCCGTGCTTGTGGTTGACGGAACAATCGGAATGATCTCGGTTGAAAACGAACTTGTATCGCTTTTTGAGGAAAAGAAAATTCCGTATCTTATTGTGTTCAACAAATGCGATTTGCTTGATAATACAACTGACGGTAAAATTTTTGTAAGTGCAAAAAACAACACGAATATCGAACTTTTAAAGGATAAAATCGCAAAAGTTGTAAACGCACAAAAATCCGATAAAAGGCTTTGCGGTGACCTTGTTAATAAAAATGACTTTGTTGTGCTTGTAATCCCGATTGACTCCGCCGCCCCCAAGGGCAGAATAATTCTTCCGCAGCAGCAGGTTATCCGTGATTTGCTCGACAGCGGAGCAATCCCTGTTTGTGTGCGTGAAAGCGAACTTGCCGATACTCTGAAAAATCTCGGTACAAAACCAAAGCTCGTCATAACCGACAGTCAGGTATTTAAGCCTGTTTCGGAGATTGTGCCGAACGATATCAAACTGACCTCGTTTTCAATTCTTATGGCGAGGTACAAGGGGTTTCTGAAAACTGCCGTAAACGGTGCAAGGGCAATTGAGTCGCTTAATGACGGTGACAAAATTCTCATCAGCGAGGGTTGCACTCATCACAGGCAATGCGATGACATTGGCACGGTAAAACTTCCCCGATTGCTGAAAAATTACACGGGTAAAAATTTTGAAATCGTGACAAGCTCAGGCAAAGACTTCCCAAATAATTTGTCGGAATTTTCACTTGCAATCCATTGCGGTGCGTGTATGCTCAATTCAAGAGAGGTAATCAGCCGAATGAACCGTTCGATTGAAAGCGGAGTTCCGTTCACAAACTACGGAATCGCCATAGCCTATATGCGTGGAATTCTCGACCGTTCAATTGAAATGTTTGATGAATAAAATAAAAATTCGGTATGTAAAAATACACACCGAAACAGATTGACATATTAAAAAATTGATGTTAATATATAAGTAAGGAAACGGCTTTAGCTGTTTCGCAATTGGGATTTATTATTTCAAAATCGCTCTGTATTGTGCAGTACAGGGCGGTTATTTCTTTATGCATAAAACTATAATAGTTACTAACAAAGTAAAACAGATTATGTATTCCACGCAAACACCCCCTTTCATAAGGGTAGTCTTGCGACCGCCGCCAGTGGCGGAAAAAGGGAGCATAGCGCTGTCTGAAATAACGAGTATAAGGGCGTTACTGTTTGGGTACAAATTTTACTCAAGGTCAATTTTGCCAATCCCTAAATAATAAATATGTACTTGTTGACTGCGTTTGTTGTTCTCTTTTTCTGCTTCGCAAATTTCAATTTTATCAATCAAGTCAATTAACACATTTCTTGAAAGCTCTTGAATTGGAACTTTGTACATTTCAAGTTTTCTCAAAAATTCACAAATCTTTTTTGACTGAGAATCAATGTTGACCTTAATACGAGATTGGTTAATTACTGTTTGATTGAGATTTGCTTGTTCACGCAAAAACTCATTTTCGAGCTTTTTAAAAGTTTCAAGAGTGATATTTCCTCGCACTTTATCTTCATACAAGTTTTTTAATATTGCGTCAATCTCAGAAATGCGGGTTTGGGCATTTTTTAGATTTTTAACACTTGCACATTGTGCCGTTTTGGCATCAGTATGCATTTTTGCTTTTGCAAACTCAACAACTTTTGTCTTATTAGCTATAAGTTTGTTAATTTCGCTTTTAACACAATCTGATAACCTGTTTTCGTTGATATAATGCGATGAACAACCTTGTACTTTTCGAGCGGTTGAGCAAGTGTAGGAAGTTGAACCTTTATAGCGTCGCTGTGCATACATTCGATTTTTACAATCTGCACAACGCAGAAAATCCGAAAATAGAACAGGTTCGCTGTAAGAGTGTCTTACCGGTTTTTTGCTCAAACGCAATTTTTGTGCTTCTGCAAAAATTTCTCGACTTATAATAGGTTCTTGTTTATCTGGAAATATTACAAGATTATCAACATCTGAACGCTTAAAGTTAATCATATCTCCGCAATAATCCTGACAAGTCAAGATATGTGCTACGGAATCTTTCGACCAACGATATGGATTTCTCGTTTTATCAGATATTTGCAAACCGGTTAAAGAAGGAATCTTAACTTTGTTTGCAAAAAGATAATTTGCGATACTTGCCGGACCGTAACCTTTTAAATATAAATCGAAAATTTTGCGAACAACGATCGCAGCCGGCTCATCAATTATCCAATCTCCATTTTCGGCTTTTTTGTAGCCGTAAATTGGTCTTGTGGATAATCTTTTGCCCGCGTTGCCTTTGCTCTTAATTACAGCTCGTTGTTTTCGTGACAAGTCTTTTGCATACCACTCATTCATAATATTTTTAAATGGGATAAAATCGTTGATTTCATCTTTTGCAGATGTATCAAGATTGTCAGAAACCGAAATAAATCTAACTCCTTTTGATGGAAACAATATTTCTGTGTAATATCCAACTTTAAGATAATTTCTTCCGAATCGTGATAAGTCCTTAACGATTATTGTTTTGACTAAATCATTTTCAACATCAGATAACAGTCTTTTAAAGTCAGGTCTATCGAAATTTGTTCCGGTGAAGCCATCATCGACATACACTTCTGTTGGAGTTAAACTATTTTTAAGAGCATAGTCTTGTAGGATTTGTTTTTGATGTATTATGCTGTTGCTGTCCCCTTTTAGCTCGTCATCAGACGATAAGCGACAGTACAGGGCAGTAAATCGTATGTTTTGCTTGTTTTCCTGCATATGTGGATCTCCTTACGGCACTTTTTACGCAGGCAACAATTGATTACCTCCATAATAACATCTAAAAAAATCAAGTCAAGACTTCGTGAGGATTTTATCCTCTTAAATATATTCCGCAAAATTTGCGGTTTGTCACCCTAAATAAGTAAAAAAATCAAAAGAATTTTCAAAACTCAGAATATTGCTCTAAAAGTGTGCGTAATTTGCGTAAAATTCGGCATAACTTGTTATAATAAGCACCTTTGGACAGATTATGCTTTTCGCCGAGTTCCTCATATGTTTTTCGCTTAACATCATTGTAAAAAAAGCATTCTTCAATAATTTGCCTTTCAATTACAGGTAGGCTGTCTAAAGCTTCCGTAAGAGCGTTGTGCAAGTATCTTTGATATAGTATGTTATCAATATCTGCCTTCTCGTCTTTTAAAGCTTTGACCTTATCATTCGCAAACTCGTCCAAAGATATTATTCTTTTGCAATTGTTTTGCCGATAGTCTTTTTCGTAAAGCAAATAATGTTCTTGTCGCCAAGATTTACGCTTATGAGCTTTAAGTAATATGAGTTGTTTTTGCTCATCAGGGTAATGATTTCCGTCATTCACTAAAAGAACACTCCATTCTTTTAGCGAACGAACAGACAACTATTGATATATCTATACTATCACAATATATTTGCAATTACAAGATTTTTCTTTTCGAAAGAAAAATCTTTTTTTTATTCTCAAAAAAGAGTGACAAATAGTCTTTTTTGCGGAATATATATAGGGGGATTTTACAAAATTCGCTGATTTGTCAAAATATACCCGATTCTATAATAGCAAGCACTGCGGTGTGTGGACACAAAGTCCACAAATCGCCAATTTTTCAAATCGTTCCGATTTTGAAAAATTGCTTGTTAAGGGATACCCCTAAAACCCCGTCTTTTAAGATTTTTATAATAAGCAGGAAGGTTATTTTATGAATAACAAGAATACAAGAAAAACAACAATTAAATTTAGAGTAAACGAACAGGAGTTGAAAATAATTGAAAAAAGGGCTACATTGACTAATGAAAAATCATTAAGTTCATATTTGCGAAAAATGGCACTTTCGGGAATGATTGTAAATGTGAATTTTACAGAATTTGCGGATTTAAAAAAGGAGTTAACTGCAATTGGTGCTAATGTGAACCAAATTGCAAGGCGAATAAATTCAACAAATCGTTTTTATGATGATGATGTTAATTACATAAAAGAGGTAAATGAAAAAATATGGCAGTCACTAAACTCGGTTCAATCAAAACTACGCTCTCTGTAGCTGTTGACTACATCTTAAATCCTGAAAAAACCGATAACAAAAAGTATGTGTATTGTTTCGGTTGTATGGATGACGGTAAGAAAGCTGAAAAAGAATTTCTGTCTGTTCGAAGTTTTGGAACAGGCAAAGGAAGTGTACTTGCACAACACATCAAACAGTCGTTTAAGGGACAGGAAGTTACTCCTGAACAAGCACTTGAAATTGGCATAAAGACTGCTGAGCGATTACTTGAAAACAAGTATCAATACATTGTTGCAACACACATAGATAAGGGAAATATTCATAACCATATTATTTTTAATAATGTCGATTTTGTGAATTTCAGAACCTTTGAATGGCAGAAAAACCGTGGCGGAAAATCGTGGGAGAAATTAAGAAACATAAACGATGATTTATGCAGAGAATACAATTTATCAATAATTGAAAATCCAAAAAATCAAGGTAAATGCTACTATGAATGGCAGCAGGATTATTTGGGTAAGTCTTGGAAATCAAAATTAAGATATTTGATAGATGAAACCATAATGCAATCTGCAAATTTTGAGGATTTTCTTAATAAACTTGCAGGCTGTAATATTGAGTATAAGTACACACCTGAGAATGTCATTAAAATAAAATTTAAATTACAAGGACAACAGCGATTTTCAAGAGGTCGCACTCTCGGTTGGTATTATGACGAACCTCAATTACGCAAACGAATTGAACAGTATCAACTGCTTAAAACAGGTGTATCCGGAAAATCCTATAAAACAAAAATCATAGATACATCTGCTGAAATATTTCAAAATTCAAAAGGCTTGTTGCATTGGGCAAATATTAAAAATATGCAAGAGGCAGCCGATGCAATAAATTTACTTACATCCGAAAATTATCAAAAATTAGAAAGTTCAGCAACAAATAAATATAACGAACGGATGGTTATTGTGTCACAACTGAATGCTAAACAACATCAAATTGATGAGTTATCAGATACAATAAAGCTCATCAGGACATACGAAAAATACAAACCAATACACAAAAAATATTTATCCCATAAAGATAAAAAACAATTCAAAAAAGAAAACATCACCGCACTGAAAAAGTACGATGATGCCGTAAAAAACTTATTAACTTTATATCCGGACAGAAAATTACCACCTTTAGACAAGCTGGAGGATGAAAAGAAAAATCTGATTGATGAAGTGCGAAAAATGAATGAACGCTACAAGCAAATTGTAGCCGAATTAAAAGAAATTGAATTTGCTCGTCAGAGCATTGATGATTATCTAAACAATCAAAAAAAGTCGCACAGTCAGGATTTACAATAGTGTATTACTCTCGGTATCTTCTTTATCGAGCTGTTCCATAAACAACTGCATCGCCATATTATATGCCTTGTTAAGTGTCAGATTTTTACTTTTTACCCAATCCTGTAATTTCACCTTCTCGCCCTTCGGCACATAGATATGAATTGTGTCATATGATAGGTTTGGATTTTGAAAGGTGGTTTTCTTATATACTCTTTTTTTTGCACATTCTTCGCAAACTTTTTGATTTCCGGTTTTCAGTACAAAGGTTTTTCCGCATTGAGGACAAATTTGTTCAGAACCGATTTGTCTTGCTGTACCGGATTTCAATTTATCTTTGTGAGCCTGTACTCGCTCAACCTGTTTCTTGTCACGGCAGTATGTACAATACTTAGCGTGATTAGCATAGGAGTGGAATTTTCCCCCACACATTTCACAAGTGAATTCTTTTAGTTTTCTCATATTATCACTCCGTTTTTATATTTAACGATACTACTATAAGTTTATCAGATATAACTTGATTGTCAATATGTGAGGGCAAAATAAAAAACAAATTTAAAAAGCAAAAACTTATGCTTGACAGTAGCACTATACTGATGTATAATAAAGCCATAAAAATTAAAATAAAATCAAGGGGGTAATAAAATGACAATTGTACGAGTAGTTGAATATACAGACCTTGACGGTGAGAACCACACGAAAGACTTTGAAAACGCAAGCGATGCAGTAAGATTTTTTATGATGGTTACATCTGAAAGGCTCGTAAAAAAAGCTGCGTTATATGACAAAGTAATTGAAAATTAACTTGTGCCCCAACGGGGCATAAGTTGCAAAATACAAATATTTTTAAAGGAGTTAAAATTATGATTCGCAATGAAGTAAAACTTATCGGCAGACTTACCGCCGACCCTGAACTCAAATACACAAAGAAAACAAACAAAGCTCTGTGCAATGTAGTGTTAGCTGTAAACAGTATTTACAGTAATGAAGCAGAGTATTTGCACCTTGTCTTTTGGAACAAGACGGCTGAAAATCTTTGCAAATATAAAGGCAAAGGTGATTTGATTGCTGTTACAGGATACCTTAAAACGAGGAGCTACATCGACAAAGAGAATATTGTCAGAAATATTGTAGAAGTCATTGTTGAACAAGTTGACTATCTCGGTTACACCAAAAAAGGAGTTGACAAAAGCGAAACAATACCGAAGCTTGACCCTGACCACAAGAAACAGGAAGAGTATCAGATGATACACGATGCACTGTGTGCTGACGAAGATTTACCGTTTTAAGGAGCGATATAAATTATGTGCAAAATCATTTCAATAGCTAATCAGAAGGGCGGAGTCGGTAAGACAACAACAGCTTTTAATATAGCAACCGCTCTCGCCCTCAAAAACAACAAAGTGCTTGCAATAGACTTTGACCCACAGGCGGATTTATCCAAATATGCCGATTTCGACAATACAGACGGCAATCCTACAATGAGTGACCTTCTCATCGGCAAGGTAGGTATGAGTAAGGCAGTCGAAACTAAAGACTGCATCAGACATAACGAGGTTAATAATCTTGATTACATACCTTGTGATATTAACCTTGCAAATGCAGACTTATTCCTTGCAGGAGTTTTGTCAAGAGAAACCATACTCAAGCGTATCCTGAATGATGATACAGTTAAACAGTATGATTATGTAATCATTGACTGCAATCCCTCATTAGGTGTGCTGCTGATGAACGCACTGACGGCAAGCTCAGGAGTAATTATACCCGTACAGGTACAGGATTTTGCTTTCGGCGGTTTAAAAACTCTTACAGGTGTTATTTCACAAATACAGGAAACCATCAATCCTAATTTAAGAATTCTCGGTGTGCTGCCAACAATGGTTGACCGCACAAACGCAAGCAAGCGTGTCATTGAGCAACTTGAAAGCATTTACAATAATGCTCTTTTTAACACTCAGATACACCGTGCCACACAGGCAGTTGAAAGCACTAAGCAGCACAAAGCATTATGCTTAATTAAAGGCAGTAAGCTCGGAGAGGAATACATAGCTTGTGCCGAAGAACTGACAAAAAGAATTGGTGTGTAATTTACGGAGGAACGACAATGACAGGCTTTAACTTTGGAGCAATGCTCTCGCAAAACAATCAAATAAAGCAAATACCGCTTGATATGCTTGTACCGTTTCACAATCATCAGTTTTCTCTTTACGACGGCGAACGCAGGGATGATATGGTTGAATCAATCCGCAAAAACGGAGTAATGACACCTATTGTTTGCAGACCAAATCCTGATGGAACAGATACATACGAAATCTTAATCGGTCATAACCGGTGGAATTGCTCTAAAATAGCAGGTCTTGAAACCATACCGGCCATTATTAAAGAGCAACTCACAGAAGAGGAAGCTCAAACTTATGTTGATGAAAGCAACCTTATTCAGAGAGGTTTCAATGACCTCAAAGTATCTGAACAGGCAAGAATTATTGCAAGACGATATTCTGAAATGTTTTCTCAGGGAAAGAGAAATGACATCATCAATGAAATTCGTGTGCTTAACGGCGAAGAAACTTCTTCCGGCAACAGCCGTGAAAAGGTTGCAGATGAGTACGGATTAAGTCGGAATACTATTGCAAGACTTGTGCGAATAAGCAAGTTATCTGACGGTATTCTCGGTTGGATTGATAAAGGTCAGCTTGCCGTCAGAGCAGGTGTAGAATTATCGTATTTATCGGCAGATGAGCAGTCGGAATTATTCGAGATTAACTCTGCTGACGATAATATGCTAATGAAAATATCAGAAGCTCAGGCAAGAGATTTAAGAATCTTGTCAGCTGACGGTGTACTTGATGGCGATGAAATGCTGAAAGTTTTATCCGCTAAAAAGAAAAAGCCCGATAAAAAGGTGTCTATCGCTCCAACACTCTACAAAAAATACTTTGCAGGTCTTAGCAATGAGGAAATCGCCGACACAGTTGCAGCAGCTCTTGATATGTTTTTCAAAAGCAAAGAAAAAGGCGATAACAATAACTAAAGCGGTATTATTTCAGAAAAGCGGTCAGCCGGTATTGTTTACCGATTATGCGGAATATGATACCGGTACAGGCTATATAGTTGCTGAAAACAAAGAAAAAGGAATCTGCTATATTTGCAGAATCCTTGATAAATCAGAAATATTAAATTACAATGACCGAATTTTACCCATTGTAATTAAGGAAAAAGGTCTGAAAGAAATATCCGTTATACTTGTAACGGATAAATACAGGAGCATAGCAGAAGCAGAACAACACTATCCCGAATTGTTAGGAGGAAATAATTATGACAGTTAATGCTTTTTTAGAATTTTTTAATTTTGAAAATTCTATTCAGAGTAGCGAAAAAATGAATTACGGCGAAATTGAAATACCAAAATATGCCCTTGAAGAAACAGTCGATGAACCGGGAAACAAGGAATTCAATTATTACAGCTATAATTCCGAAGAGAAAACCTATGATGTGAGAAGATTGTATTGGGATGAAGGCTTTTTCACACACTACCTTTATCATTTCCGTGCTTCTGAACTTTGCAAATTACTGAATAGCGGAAATTTATATAAACACATACTTGCCGAAACACGCAAAGCTAATAAGATAATTGATGACTGCGTAGCTTTGATGGCTCAGGACAATTCTGAATGTCAGCTTGCCCTAAAAAATAATGACACGGAACATTACAAAAAGTTGCTTAACAATCTCAGATTGATAGTAAGCGAAAGCGTTTATCGTAATATGGTTTTAGTTTTTTAATAAGGAGATGAAGAAATGTTAGTTATAATTAATTGTATTTTCGCTTTAATTTTCTTTTTTATATTTTTAATAATGTTACATTTAGAGCCGAGTTTTATTAAACTGGCAATTGTATTAACAACACTTCTGATTAATATAGTGTGTGTAGTAACAATTATATCATCTTTTAAATACACAATTGATATTAAACTATCAGATGAAGTAAAAAGCAGCCAAAGTATTGTTAATTTTAAAGACAATCGTGATTTACAAGGTGGTTTTTTTATTGGGTGCGGCGAAGTAAATACTGAGCAATACTATTATTATTACTACAAAACTGATAAAGGTAGTTACAAAGCAAGCAAAATTAAGGCTGACGATTGCGAAATAATCTATACTAAGGATACTCCGCACATAGATACTATAGTAAAATCGGCTGACGAAAAAGCAACTGAAAATCCGCTTACTTTTGAACCTCTTTTGTCGCTCAGAATTTCAGGTACAGGAGAAAAGTATAAAATTTATATCCCTGAAGGCTCGATTACAACAGATTTTCAGGTTGATATGGAATGAGGTGAAAATAATATGTTATTTTTTGTGCTGACATTCATTTTTTTGCTTATATCAATATTACTCTCTATTTATGGCTTACTCTTTACATCCCCAAAATGGCTATCTACATTAGCTGTAACTTCAATAATTATGTTTGGAGTTTGCCTTGCGAGTACAATAGCATGTTGTATATACTCTCAAAGTATCACAAAAAATCTAAAATTGGAAAGTGTCATTGAAATCCAGCCAATCAAAAGCACTTATAATACCACATATTTTGTTGAAGACTCACACTATTATTGTTTCAATACAAAAAAAGATACCCTAAGAATAAACAAATCAACATGTAATATTAACTACACCGATACAAATGCTCGGATAGAGAAATATGTTAATAAACCGGACGAAAGCCAGCTTATACCAATATTTTATATTTCCTTTAATGATGAATATACTTTAGGTGATGAATACTATTACAAAATCTATGTACCAAATAATGCAAAAGCAAATGATGTGGAGGAGTAAAAATGGCGAAAATTGGAATCACCGTATCAGCTGACAAAAAATCAATTTCTAAGGTAGAACAAACATAAAAAATAATTATATAACATTTTCCGCTATTCAGGGTGGGATAAATTTTTCTTGCAGGCTATAAAATTAAGATTTCAAATAACCAATAGGAGAGATATTACTTATGGGATATAGAATTAAATCACGCTTTATTTATAAGCAAGTAGGACAAAGACTAAAACAGCTGCGAAATCAAAAAGGTGTTTCTCAGAAAGTAGTTGCAGACTATTTGGGAGTCGACAGAAGTACCTATACTAACTACGAAATGGGAACTACTACAATGACATATGTAACTATACTAATGCTTGCAAGATACTTTTCTGTTGACTTCAATACCTTGCTCTGCTATGACCTTCAAACCCCAAATTAATACAAATAAACGATTGGAAGTGAAAAAATGAACGATAATTCATCTCCAAAAACAGGCTGTATAACACTTATTGCAGTATTAGAACAAATTATATTTATTGAATTAAAGCTGCTTAATGTAATTAATTGGAGCTGGTGGTATGTGTTGTCACCTACACTGATTTATGCAGATTTATGGTTCATAACCGCAATTATAATATTTTTTACTGACGATTAAGTTAGAGAAAAGAAAGAGGAACGGAAAATGAATATTTGGAACAATTACATAACAAGTGTACGAACCAAAATACAAGTCAAACAGGATAAAAAGTTACTTACTGAAAGACAATGGAAGTTAAAACATTTTGTGAAAATTAATGATAAATGCGGTAAATATTTATGGATTAATGCCTATTGCCCATCTAAGGAGCTTTACTTATGGGACGAGGAAGTCAGACCTATGACTGAAAAAGAGCTTACAAATTACCGTACTGAGGAAAAGGAAAAGCGTGCAGCTCAGGCAAAACGCAGAGAGTTAAAGGCTGAGTATAAGAAAAGACAAGAAATCGGACAAAGTGTATCAGTAAGGAATATTATGAGTACATTAAAAGAAAATGAAATTATAATAGTTGACACTGAAACGACTGGACTCGATTCTGTAACAGACGAGCTGTTACAAGTGTCTATTATTAATTGTGTGGGCAAGACACTATTTAACAGTTATATAAAGCCTGAAAGAACAAAGAGCTGGAACGAAGCTATGGCAATCAATCATATAACTGCTGAAATGGTAGTGAACGCACCGACAGTTTCCGATGTTTATTACGAATTAAACAATATTATAAAGTCGGCAAAAGTCATAATTGGTTACAATGTAGGTCTTGATTTGATGTTCTTGTCTGCCTGTGGCATTGAGAATACTAAAGCCACAACTTTTGATGTTATGAAAATGTTCGCAGACATATACGGTGAATGGAGTGAGTACTATGGTTGTAATAAGTGGCAGACTCTAACTAAGTGTGCCGAATATTACTGCTACGATTGGGGCAGTGAAACAGCACACGATAGTTTAGCGGATTGCAAAGCAACGCTATACTGCTACAAGAAAATTCAAGAACAAAAGATGAAATAAAACAATTTTACAAAAATCAAGGAGAATGTTTGTCTATGTTTTGGGAGAAGTTTCAATATCTATCAAAAATAAAAGGAATAAAACCACATGCTGTTCTTAAAGAACTTGAAATTTCATCAGGTTCTGCGAACAACTGGAAAAAAGGAACTATCCCGAACGGAGAAATATTAAAGAAAATAGCAGATTACTTTGAGGTATCAATAGATTCGCTTCTTGATTTTGATGAAAATGTGTCTGTTAGACTTAGTAGTAAAAAATCTGTTTTAAAAAAACTTAGTGCCATTCCGCAAAGATTCAACAGTCTTAAAGCCGTTGTGGAAACCACCGATGAGCAAAAACTTGCCATTGCCAAATATGTGGGATGCCCAATATGGTGGCTTGTGAATGAGCAGGACATAAAATTTGAACCGAAAGACACTTCTCCTGAATCAGATAACAGCGTTTTATTTATGATTCTGGATATTATGGACGGTTGTGCTGACAACGATATTGACAAAGCAATGCAGATTCAGCTTTCCAGAGTGGTGTTATATCATCTAAATGAAAAAGGATTCGGAACGGAAAAGCTAACCATTCTTTCAGATATCGAACAGAAAAAACTTCATTTTATTCTTACTGGAGAGGAAAACAGGGATTTTTCTCTCAATTATGGTTTCAACTTTTCAGATCTCGTTTATCTGAAAAGCGTTACAGGGATCGATTACCCTTACTTGTTTGCTGGTATGTAAGAAAGTACACAAAACCCACGAAGTTTTTATGAGCTATATAATTTGGAAAAACAACAAAAAGGCAGATAACATCTTTTTGATGCTATCTGCTTTTACTTTTGTCCTTGTTATGTTGTGATTGATTTTCTTGTTTGTGGGATATAATTTTTGCGTTTTGATTTATCTGCTTTCTTGATAGAGGAGATTTTGTTTTACATACATCATTCCACGACAATGATTTGCAATCCCACATTTTATTTGGAATTACTTCCTGTGCAAATGGGACTATAAATTCATACAAGTAATTGTAAACAGTATTAAAATCAGGTTTTCCTTCAATACCCTTTAATTTGTTGTATGCGTGTTCAATTTCAGCTTCTTTATTATGGAAAGCATCAAATGATTTTATTTCCCTTCCTGCTCTTTTGCAAATATCAGAAATATCCTTAGAATACACTTCCACACATTTAGATAACAGGAAAACATCTAATACATCTTTGGCTCTGTTTTTATATATAGCTTCTCCCGACAAGACACAAATCTTATCAGCCAAAATTTCATTTGGAAGTACTCCTCTGATTTTAGTTTGTTCATAATAATAGGTTTTGCTGTCAATCAACGGCTTAATGTCTATATCCATAGTAATAAATTTTCTGCCTGTGTTTTTATCAATAACACTTATACCGGCAGATTGTTTTTCTCCGTATTGCCGTGACGCAACAGCTTTATAGCATCTTTGTAAATCGCCAAAACTGTTATTTAAAGAATCAACTAAATAGTCCATAGACGGGGGTTGACCAATCCAATTCGCATCAATATCTTTCGTGGTTCGTTGAACTGAGCTAAGACCACTCTCGTTTAAAATCAGTTTAGTTATCAAACCGCCCTTGAACACAATAGGAATATCAGAGGTGGTTATTTGTCCGAGAATTTCGTACATCAGTTTTTCCTGTTCAGTCATATTACTCCTCACAATAATATTCTATCGCCATCTGCTTCACTTGATTAAAAACATCTCTGTTTTCAGGTTTAATTTTAAGATTATCAAATGATTCATTGTTGGCGAAATAATAATTGCTCAATGCTTCAAGAAAAGCAAGCTCATCTATGTTGTCATAATCAGAAAGCATATCGTTTATAGTCTGATTAACAGTTGTACATAAAACACCGTCAAAATTGAGATACTCTATATCGTCAAATGAATTGACAATATGATATTCAATGTTATCAAATTGTCCCTCGTTCTGAGCATACACCTGTATCTTAGATTCATTGACATAACCATTGAATAATTCAAGGTACTCAAGTGCCGAAACTCCGCACAGGATTAAATCCGTACCTTGAACCACATCTTGTAACCAATCGACATTAGAAAGATACCGTGTACTTGTAATTGACATCATAAATATCACCACACTTCATTTTCTTTACATATTATTATATGTCAAAATCGGCAAATTTGCAAGTTTTAAGGACAACAAAAAAGAGCCGTTCAGAGCCATCTGAACGGCTGCTTTTTAAATTAAATAAAAAATATTTATCTACCGCAAAATCGGAATAAAGAGCTGTTTAAAGCCGTTTCAAGCTATTATAATCACAACTCTTGTTCACTCCTTTTAGGCTCTGATTTTAAAAATCTATATCCACGCTATTCATTCCTCAATAAAAGGGAGCAACTGCATATAATGCAGTTGCTCCAAAAATCGTTACTTTTTGTCGCATTCTCCTGATATGGTGGTCAGACGGTAGCGAAGCACAACACTAAGATGAGTAACCAACATCGTTCAAATACTATTATATGTTATAACTAAGAAAAAAACAAGTGTTTTAAAAAGAAATTCAGAAAAGAATTTCTAATTTTAAAGTGAAGTAACAATATAAAATGTCACTTTGTCACTTATAAGATTATGAGCTAATAAATTTTGAACGGTTTTTCTGTCAAGTCCACCTGTTCCGCAACCAAGTAAAGGTATGGCTACTGAATTTATGTTTAAGTTTTCAGCTACCGCTACTATCTTTGGAATCAGATCTTTAATTTTTTTGATTTTTGCTTTGCTACCCGGAGTACGCATAGTAACTGCGTGTATTATTTTTTTACACTCAAGATTTGGAGCATTAGTCACAAAAACAGTTCCGGGTGAATAACCAAAAAAGGAGTGTGCCTTACATTTTGCTCTTGCAAGCCGTTCAACAGCACCGCAAGATGCAAATTGAATGCTCTCTGCAACTCCTCTATGTAATTCATTAACACATCTTTTACCTCCCATATAACCAAAACCGTTGGATGCATTTACAATAGCATCTACATCAAATTTTGTTATATCGCCTTGTGCGTAAACTATCATAATTCAGGTTCACTCCTTTTAGGTTCTGATTTCATAACTTCATTATTCTGTATTTGCTTTGATGATTTCTTTTTTCCAAGAATAAAATCCTTACCAAAATAATGAGTCTTTTTGGGCTTGTCTGCTGATTTGTGCTGTTCGGACATTTCAATGTTTAAGGCAGTTGTCAACTCATCAAGTCTTTTTGTGCTGCTGTTAAGCTCATCCTCAAACTCAAACGGTTTGTTAAGCATATTTTGTGCAGTCTTATAGTCAATATCAAGTTTATTGAGTTCCGATTTTTTATCGTTCAGAACATTTTCAACCTTGAAAAGCAAATTTTCAATTTTTTTAAGATTTACAGGATTTGATACACCTAACTCGACTGAATAAGCGTAATTGCCACGAAGAGTAGCAGTTATCTTATCAAAAAAATATCCGTCATTGATTACTTCAATGCCAAAGTTTGCAAGCTGTCCTATATTAACTCGTTTATTCTTATTAGCATCTCCTTTGACTTGTGCAAAAGCGTTAGTTAATGCTTTCGTAGCAGCTTTTCTTGCCTCTTCATCTCTGAGTGAGTAAGTATCTGCTCCGAGGGTAATTTCTACCTGATAATTTCCGTCTTTCGTGTTATACGGAATAGATTTAACTGTTTCCAAATCTTTACTGACATTACCTATATCCATAAGGAGTTTTTTGCGTGCTTCAGGGTAAGCATTAACCTTGTCTTCTAGTTCATATTTTGTGCTGCTGTATTCGGATTTGAGTGCCTGTAGTTCTTTAACTTGGTTTTCAAGCGTGAGTTTTTCACGGATACGCTCATCACCCGTACACAAAGCCTTAATTTCCGAGTAAGTTAATGCAGCTTGGTCAACATCTGCACACTTTCTTCCCGGTGCTTTTGAGGTCATTACCTGACTGATAAATTTCTGCTTTTTTTCAAGGAGCTGATAGCTGTAAGCATCAAATGTGCCTTTAGTTACATAACGGTAAAGATGTACTTTTTCATTAATGTTTCCCTGTCTGACCATTCTGCCACGCCTTTGCTCGAGGTCAGAGGGTCGCCACGGAACATCCAAATCGTGTAGGGCAATGATTTTATCCTGTACATTTGTACCTGTACCCATTTTACTTGTTGAGCCGAGCAAAATTCGCACCTCACCGCTTCTGACCTTCGCAAAAAGCTCAGATTTCTGAGTTTCAGTTTTTGCACTGTGTATATATGCTATTTCATCAGCAGGGACACCCTTTGCAATGAGCTTGTCCCTTATATCATCATACACGCAGAATTTCCCGCTTTCTTCAAGGGAATCAAGTTCCGCTACACTCTTTATATCATCATCTTTGCTGTCAACAGAGGAATTTTTGCCCGGAACACCTAAATCGCAGAATATAATCTGAGTCAGCTTTTTTTCGCTTGTTTTATCATAAATATCAAAAACATTATTGACACAAACATTAAGTTTTGTGCCGGGATCATCATCAAATGACGGATCTATAAGGCGAGGGTCAAGACCAAGTTTTCTGCCGTCACCGGTAATTTTGAGCATATTATCCTGTGACGGATCTACGGAGCCGTTGTTGACCTTATCAGCTCTGTCTGATAATTCTTCAACAAGTTCCGTTTGTAATTCTGTCGGCTCAACATCAACAATATGCAATTCGCAGTCAGGGACTTTAAGATTAAGAGTATCTGCTGTGCGGACATCTGCAATCATTTTGAACATTGACATAAGTTCCGGCAAATTTGCGTATTCGGCGATACGGGTTCTTTCTTTAAATTTGTTACCTGCAGGAGCAAGTTCATATTCCTTTTTTTGTGTGCCGAATGTAGATACCCAGTTGTCAAAGTTTTGCATATTGTTATGATTTACAAGAAAGTCATAGTTAAGGTATCTCATCATCGTGTGAAGTTCGGTAACGCTGTTTGACAATGGTGTACCTGTGGCGAATACAACACCTTTACCGCCTGTTTTTTCGTCAAGATACCGGCATTTTGCAAATAGCTCGGTTGCTCTTTGCGAAGCTCTTGAAGATATGCCAGATACATTCTGCAACTTTGTTGTACAGAATAAGTTCTTAAACTCGTGTGCTTCGTCAATAAAGAGTTTATCAATGCCGAGTTCTTCAAAATACACGGTGTTGTCTTTCTTGCTTGATTGGAGCTTTTCAAGCTGATTTTCAAGGTTTCTTTTTGTTCGCTCCATATCCTTGACCTTAAAACCGTTGCCCTCATTGTGCTTAAGTTCGGCAATACCGGCAACGATATTCTCAATTTGTTCTTTGTAAATTTTCTCCTGCCTTTCAGGGGACAAAGGAAGCATTTTTAACTGAGTATGACCGATTATTACAGCATCATAATTACCTGTTGCAATCTTACTCATAAGCCTTTTGCGATTTTCAGCCTTAAAATCATCCTTTGTTGCAACCAATATATTGGCATTAGGATAGAGCTTTAAAAAATCTGCTCCCACCTGTTCTGTCAAGTGATTCGGAACTGCAAATAATGATTTATGACATAAGCCCAGTCTTTTACATTCCATTGCTGTTGCAATCATTTCAAAAGTTTTGCCGGCTCCGACTGAATGAGCAAACAGAGTGTTACCACCGTAAATAGCGTGAGCTATTGCATTTTTCTGATGTTCGTGCAATTCAATATTGGAATTCATACCCGGAAACCTAAGGTGTGAACCGTCATATTCACGGGGTCTGATACAATTAAATGTGCGATTATAGGTGTCAACAATATCACTTCTTCTTTTAGAATCGCTGAACAGCCAATTCTTAAATTCTCTGCGAATTTTATTAGCTTTTTGTTGTACAACCTGTGTTGCCGGAACATCAATTACTCGAATTGGTGTTCCATTTTTATCAAACATAGTTTGTCCGTTTTCATCAAGCTTGTTCTTATACACCTTTGGTTCTGTCAAATTAAGAGCTGCTTCGAGAATCTGATATGCCGAATAACCGTAAGCTCCGTATGTCTTTGTTACAGTTACAGACTTATCTGCAGCTTTGTTTGAAATAAACCATTTGCCGGAATATTCGGAATACTCAACAGATATTTTGTCGTTCTTAAAAATACCGTCAGAACGATTGAAAAGAGGGGTTTCAAACAACTTGTACATAAACTTCTCATAGTATTCAGGAGCAATCCAAGTTGCACCGAGATTTACATCAATATCGCCTGCTTTAAGTGGTGTAGGTAATGCTGCTTTAAGAGCAGTAACATTAGCACTATAGATATTGTCAACAGCAGCATAGGATTCTGCTGTATCAAGTTTAGCATATATATCGCCTGATAGATATTCTGATGCGGTCTGATATGTATATTCATTATTTTCCGTATTCATAGGTATAGGATATATTTCACCGTTATTACGCAAACTTTCTTCAAGACTTGCTTTGTCAATATCGGTAAGATTACTCATATAATCAAAGTCAATATATCCTTTTTCGGCGATACAAACGGCAAGAGCTTCCGATGCAGTATCAATATGTTCAATCTGCGGTTTCGGAACATTTACACGCTGAGTGAAAATATCCGATTTTTTAATCAAGGTATTTTTATCATAGTCCTGTTCAAGAGATGCCACAAGCTGATACGCTCCGTCAAATCCGAGAATATTACGGTTGTATCTGCTATGTATAAGACCGTACTTATCATAAAAGTTGTCATAGATTGTGTTAAGCCTATGCTGTAACTGCTCGACTTCTGCATCATTATTATCGTGCTGTTGTACCTCAAGCAGTTCTCTTAAAGTATCACGGATTTCCATAAACGCAGTAAGTCTGTCAATGTTTTTTGTTGTGTACTTTTTATCAAGTAAATCTTTAGCCGGCACAGTAACTAATTCTCCAGCAGAATTGCTACCGTAAAAATAAATCTCGTTACCGGATTTATAGTAACTCTGTGACCGAAGTTCTTCAGGTTTAACAGATTCTGTTTTAGAAACAGGTGGTATTACCTCTTTTGCCGGTGAATAGGTAAATGTAATATTTTTTACAGCTTCAGGTAACAGTTCTGATAATGGTCTACCGTCAGCAAACGGTACACACATTGTATCATCTGTTCGTCCGTAGAGCTTGTTGCCTTGAGCAATATCACCGAGAACCATTTCAGGATGTTCAATAAAATAATTATTGATTGATAAACCGTTTTCGGTTGTTCCCACATTTACCCAAGAGGGTATATTTTCAAGTGGTGCAGAACGCTTTTGGAGAAAGATAATATCGGGAGTAACTTCCGTTCCTGCTGACTTAAAAGCATTATTCGGCAGTCTGATAGCTCCGACTAAATCAGCTCTTTCGGCCAAAGTCTTGCGGAAAGAGCTGTCCTTTTTGTCAAGTGTACCTTTGGAAGTTACAAAAGCAACAATGCCGCCGTCACGCACTTTATCAAGTGATTTCAAAAAGAAATAATCGTGAATTTTTAGATGTTCTGAGTTATATTTAGAATCATTAACGCTGAAATCGCCGAAAGGAATATTTCCGATTGCAACATCAAAACTGTTGTCATTGAAACGAGTATTCTCAAAGCCGTCAATCGTAATGTCAGCTTGCGGATACAGCTTTTGAGCTATTCTGCCTGACAGGCTGTCTTTTTCAACACCGTACAAATTCACCTTATCACGAAGCTCTTCGGGAAGTCTGCCGAAAAAGTTTCCTACGCCCATTGCAGGCTCAAGTATGTTGCCGTCCTCAAATCCTGCGTTACGAATGACCTCATATATACTGTCAACGATTGCTGTATCTGTGTAGAATGAATCAAGCACAGTTGACCGAGCTGCGGTATATTCTTCATCCGTAAGCAAACCCTTGAGTTCAGAATACTCATTTTTCCATTTATCATTATCAGACTCAAAAGCATTGGCAAGACCGCCCCAACCGCTGTAAAGGGACAACTGACCTTGTTCTTCAGGTGTAGCCGCTCTGTTTTCTGCTTCCGTTTGCTTTAAAATCTTAATGGCAGCAATGTTATTTTGAAACTTTGTTTTTGCTCCCGTGACAGCTTCTCTGTCCTCAATTACATAGTTTTTGGCTTTTTCATCATTTACGCTTGTTTCGGTCTGCTCTGAGCTTTCGACCATATCAAACAATGTAGGCGGTTCAGCTTTTTCTGCTCTTGACGGTGCGGCATTTTCAACCTCCACGGTAAGCTCGTCAACGCTCTGTAATTTTTCATCGCTCCTGACTTCTCTTTCTTTGCTTTCCGTTATCGGCAAATCTGCGGCTTTCTCATTTTCACCTTTATCAAGCTTTATATCGGCTTCGAGTATTTTTACAACACCTGAATACTGCGGATATTGATTTAAAAAATCAATAATTCCACCGTCACCATCGCCAATATCCTGCCTGAATGTATGAGTTGTTCCGTTTGGCATATTAACAATAAATTTTGTCTTTTCATAACCAAGATGAATATTGTCAAGTTCACCGTTACGGTAAGCTTCGGCTACCGCATTTTCACTGCCGTATTCTTCAATTTCAAGCTGTCTTTGCTCAACCCATTCGTCATCGGCATTTTTCATAAGTGTGTCAAATTCAGAAACAGAGTATGTTTTGCCATTCTCAAATACCGGACTTTCACTCCAATCACAAGTAATTGTCGGACGAATTATTTCCTGTACAGACTCAGTTCGTTCAGGCTCATTTATCGGGACGATTTCATTTTCTGAATTAAATTGATTAACGATTTCTTCTGAGCTGACATTCAGAGCACCGGCATCGGATTCTGCGACAGCCATAACCTGTTGAATAAATGGATCACTGTTCAGCTTATCTTCATCGACAAGCTCACCGTTGACTATCCCTGCGTCCTCAAGCTGCTGACGAATAACTGCGGGATCTATGTCGTCAAGCTCGTCGTGTTCCTCATAAAACGGTGCAAGCTCCTCATATTTGATATTCACAGTAAATCCTTGTGTTTTAAGAAGTTCAGTATTATCATTCAGTTTAAAATCAGGGAATCCGACTGTATCAACTGAAGAACCGTTAATGTTTCTTGTTGTAGAAACAAGGTCGAGAATATCTGCAACGGCTTTTGCGTTCTCACCTCTGACTTCATAAAAATCACCGACCTTTATAAGTTCTATTTTCCGTACTTCAGGTAATTTGATTTCGGGAACTACTGCAAGCTCAACGAGCTTGTGCTGAATATCTGCATTAAGACCTTCGGCAAACTCCGTACCGCTGTAAAACTTTTTAACAGCGGTTCTGAAACTTTCGCTACCGATATCAATTAACCTTTGTTCGCCTGTTGTATCAAGAAAATCAAAGAATCCTGAAAAATCATCTCCGTATTCTTTGTTAGCTTCCGCTATCTGTTTGTAAGATACCTCGGTAATTACAAACTGACCGCCGGAGTATGCGTCAGGATTATAGTACATATATGTAATACTTTCGACTTCGGACTCTTGAAAATAAAGGGTTTTCTCAAGAGTGTTAAAGTCGGGTAAAGCAGGAGTGTATGTACCGCCCTCAATTTGCCCTTCAATATCCGTGCGTGTAGTACCTTTAATATCTGCAATGAGATTGATTAAATCTTCATACGAGCCGTTCTTGTATGCTGTAAAGAAGTTTTGCATTTCATCAATCGAAAAAGTGTAATCAAGCAAGTTGATTACTGATTCGCTCATACCGTAAGTTACCATTTCTCTGATAATTTCAAACTGAGTAGTTGAGTAACCACGATTTTCAGTTAATTTTTCAGTAATGTTATCATTAACAAAACGCTGTTTTAAATCATTAAACCTTGATGTATCTGCAAACATCAAAGATTTATCCGAAAAACTTCGATATGTGTCAACATAAATTTCGGCAAGAGCAGAAAGTTGTGATTCATAAAAATCAGTGCAGTCAGAAAACAATGAAACAAAGTTATCAGTCAAATTATCATCGTTTCTCGTTTGGATAAATTTTACAGACGGTGCAAGTGCCGAAAGTTGCGATTCATTAAAATGTAATTCAGATATTTTTTCATTAACTGATTTTGATTCTTCCGGTGATTCATTTTGAACAATTTCAGATTTTGACATAAATGATGCTCGCTGTTCTTTAAGTTCAGCAGATATTTTATTCAAGGTATCAGCATATTGCTCGTCAACAGTAATAGTTGTTGTTTTTCCGTAAATTCTGCCTGAAAAAAGGATGCCTTGCTCAGTAAGCCTTTGACCGATTTTATAGGCAAAATCGGTATTGTACTTACGGTATAATTTATCCTCAATAGAATCGTAGGTTGTAGTTCCTATGATGTTGTTGGTTTTATAGACTTTTGAATTACATTCTATAACAGTCTGATAATCAATATCCAACTTATCAATATTAGTTGCGGTAGCTCTGCCTATGGCAATATGTGCTTCACCATTAAAAATATAAGCACAATAATTAAGACCTGAATTTTCAAGTTCCTGACATATATTATCAAAACTATCCTCATTCGCAATGATTACTTTTTTGTATTTGTTCGGAGTGTTGCTGTTCCATATTTTGTTTCCGTATAATTCAATCATTTCATTCACCTCTTAAAAAAGACCTGTGCCTGAATGGCACAGGTCTAAAATAGCTTTATAATTCTTGTCCCTGAGTTTTGGTTTTATCATTCGTTTGTTGCTCATTATGAGCAATAGTGTTTGCATTTTGCTTAATCTGATTTCTCGATAAAGGTGCTGTTCTGCGTTCGGATTTCTTTTCAGGCTCTTTGAGTTTTTCGTATTCCTGCTGCTTATTGCCGTTGTTGATAATACCGTCAATGCTGTCATAATCGTCCTCAATCGACATTTCGGCATTTTTTAGGTAGTTTTCTTCGAATACAGCTTTTGCGGCAGATGAAACGATTACATCAGCCTGCTTTTTTAAAGCCTGTGGGTTGGTTGTAAACTCATCAACAATGTTCTGACAGCTCTTGCTGATAATATTGTCAGCTTCCTTATCGGGCATAGTTTTAACCGATTCAAACTTATCTGACCACTCATTAAGAGCCTTGAGCTTGTTTATCAGCTTTTCTTTTTTGTTGGTGAGCTTGTCGATTTGTTTTCGCAGTTTGAGTTTTTCGGACATATAATGAGTTTGACCGTATGCTTTTATTGCAGCATCGAGTTTGCTCTGAGTAGTATCAAACTTTTCAGAGGTTGTCCTCATTGCCATTGTCCCGTATTCCTGCATACCTTTGACAAAGTTTTCTTTCCTGCCGTCAGGGGATTTCATATTGTCAAGAAATTTATTGATTTTTTTGCAGTTCTCAGCACGGCTTTGTTGCTTCAAAATCTTCTGCTCATTCGATTTGATGTTCAGCTTATGAGAATGGATTTTCTCATTGATATTTACTATTTTCTGTCGCCTTTCAGCCGATAGAACAGACAATGCTTTATACACAGGCATTGGTACAACATTTCTCATTGATTCAACCGTTGAAACAAATTCAGCACTGCGAACCTTTTTTATGTTGAGTTTTTCGATTTTTGCATTGAGTTTATCGTTTTTTAGATTAAGCTCATCAATCTTAAGATTGCACCTGTCATACAGCTTTGCAAAAATCGGTATTGAAAATTCTTTGCTTTTCGTTTGTTCAAGCAATTCGGGTTCGGATTTTGTCTGTTCGGGTTGGAGATTGTCATTATTGACTTCTTCATCTCGCTGTTTTCTTTTATCGGTATTTGGATTATTATCAAAATCATTTGTAATATCAGGCATTTTACTTCCTCCTTCGTTTATTTTTTATGGAAACAGCAATTACTAAAATTGCCAAAATTGCGGTTATAACAATTACTGCAATAATAAAATCAAAACTTCCGTTATTGTTGTTTTCGGTTTTTGTTGCCGTATCAGATGCAGCTGTATCCTTTACTCTTTCAGCAGTCACAATAAGTCTGTGACTGTTTACACCGTATGGATAACAAGTTATAAGACTTAATAGGTCTTTTTCTTCGTCAACTGACAGTAACGATATGTTGTCGGGCTTAACAATGTTTTTTGCTGTTACAGCATAGGTAAGCGTTTCATCGAGTACGGATACCTTGATTTCATCACCGATTTCAAGCTCGTTGAGATTGTCAAAAAACACTTGCGTTGGATAACCCGTATGTGCAGACAAGACAGAATGATTTCCTATACCACCAATCGGAAACGCTGTATTTGGCAGATGAGCAACACCTTTTTCAAGCACTTTATCCGTATCCCCGTGGTAAATAGGCAGTTTTACATTGATTTTTGAAATATCAATGTAGCCTATAAGACCGTCACCAAAATTGAGAATATCGTCATATCCGTCAATCACGCTGTCTGTATCGTAAGAAAATCCATTGATAAGTTCTGATAAATTGTTGTTATATTCAGCAGCAGCCGACAAGTACTGTGACCTGTCGGCTGCTGAAATGCTGTCAAAATTTGCGGCATAATTGTTAATTGTGGATGCTGCGAAAAAACTATTGACAGCATTTGATACAGAAGGGTACAGCACAAAGCAGAGTGATGCAGTCATAAAAATTATTCCTATTATCAAGGTGCATTTGCTTCTGCATTTTTTCAATGTGCTGTACTCCTTTCTGTTTAATGTGAAATTACTTGTTTGTAGCTTTTACTCTTCTGCGAATGAACAATGTTGCAATACCGCCGAGTGCAAATGCTGTGCCGAGAATGTAGAACATTACTGTTCCGACACCGCCTGTCTGCGGAACAACAACCTTTGTATCCTTAACATCAACGCTTGCTGTGCCGTCTGTAGGGCAGTTTGTGATGTACGAACCGTCAACAAATGTTGCACCGTATGTAACATCAATTGTCACAGGAATAACCTTACCGTAGATGTTGTATCCCGTTGGGGCTTTTGTTTCGACAATATAATATTTACCGCTTGCAAGTTTGATTTCTTCTTTACTTGTGTTGTAGTAAGTAACCTTGCCGGTCTTGTCGGATACACCGCTTGCAAGGGCATTTGTAAGAGCAGTTGCGTCCTCTTCTGTCTTGAAAAGGCTGAATTCTGCACCTTCGAGAGCCTTTCCGTCTGTATCTGTCTTGTTTGTTGTTACAGCAAAGGTGTAAACATAAACTGTATTACCGTTTACTTCTGATTCAACACCGTTCTTGTTAGAATAAACGAGCTTTGTTTCTGTGTTAGGGTTGCCTGTCTTTCCTGTTATTGCGTACTTATTGAGCTTTGCTGAATAAGTTACAGATGTATAAGTAACACTCTCTGCATAAAAGTCATTTTTCTGAAGATAAGCGTTTGTGAGAGCTACATTAAATGTTGTAGCTTTACCATCAACTTCTGATGTTACATTGAGAGCATAATCAGTTGAAGTAAGGTCAGCAACCTTACCGCCCTGTGCGTTGAGAAGTGCAACCTTTACGCTGTCTTTATCAAGAGTAAGACCGGCTGACATTTCATCATATACGGTATATGATTTAAGTTTCATTTCGCTTGAACCGGCAGTCGATGACTTGATTTCAAAATTTACTGTGTCACCAAGGCTTACATCGGTAAAATTAACATTATCCTTTGTGCTGTTAGTGATAGTCTTGCCTGTAACTACATCACCGTCATTTACCTTTGTTGCGAGGTCAATATCATTCACAGAATAAACCCAACCGTTGTTGTAGTATGGGAGCGATACAACAGAGTTTGTAACACTTCTTACACCGGCAGGAAAGTTCGTAGCCTTAATGTAGTACAAACCCTGAGCAAGGCTTGAAAAAGTCTTTTTTACAGATGTTGCCGAAGTAGTAAATGTGCCAACGGTTGAAGCAGTTGACGGGATTGAAGAAAGACCGTCAAGAGCTGAGAGAACATTCGATGTCTTACCGCTTAAAATCTCATCAGATATTGAAGGAATAAGTGAATCATAGCCTGTCTTGTATGGATTTTCAGTAGTTTTGAGTTCTGCCACCTTGTACACCGTGAATGTATAGCCGGGCTTAGAACAATTGAGCGTGAATGAAACCTTCTTTGTTTCATCAAGAGCGTTGTTGTTTGTTGCGGCACTTGCAAACGGAATTGCAGTAAATACCATCATAACGGCAAGTACCATAGCTGTCAGAATTCGTGTGATTTTCTTTTTCATTTTTGATTTTCCTTTCGTGATTTTTTATATTTCTTGCTACCGTGTTTATGGTAGTCATAGATGAAAATTATAGCCATTGCTCCGAGTGCCACGGCAACGAAGTAAAACGGAGCAATACCACCGCCGCCTGTTTGAGATAACACGGATTTGTTATCGGCAACGGTTAAAGAGATGTTAAGTGTGTTTTCATTGTCGGCTGAAATTGTAAATTCAACCTTTTTACCGTATGGCATATAGCCTGACGGAGTTACAGATTCAATAAAATAGTAATCACCTACCGGCAGATTACTGATTGACAAACTACCATTCGTAGCCATATAATCGGTTGCAGTTTTTGCAACTGAATTATACATATAAGTTTCTGAGCCTGTCTGATAACAGCTGATGGGAGTGTCGTCTGACTTATAGAGTTGCCAACCTGATCCGGTAAGAGCCTTTGTGCCGTCTGTTTTTGTCAGCTTAACAGAGCCTGTTTTCAGCGTGTTTTTGATATTTGCAAAAACTACGGTATCTGAATTAAGCGTAACTGTTACGCTTTTTGGCTTGTTGTACTTATACGGTAAAGAATAAGTGCCGTCATCGTTCAGAACACCGAGTTCTGACACCTTATATTTAAGCAATTCGTCATTGCTGTTATAAATCGGCAAATCTGAGATTTCAGGACTTAAACCTTCAAGGTTTGTGCTTACTTTTTCGTTAAACCCTGTTTCAGCACAGCTTATCTCAAAATACAAACCGTCAACAACATCATCTTCAGATGTTTTTTGTACCTGTAATGAACCTGTTTTTACGGTGTTCACGCAATCATATGTATAGGTATATTCATCGGTATCGTAGATTGTAAATTCGACTGCATCTTTCAGTTCATAACGGCTCGGAAACTTGTATGTGCCGTCTGACTGTTTGATGCCGATTTCGGTCAGTCTGTAGGTAATTTGAAAACCGTTTTGATTGAATACATATGGCAGAATTCCGTCAATTTTATTACCGTTTATGTCATAAAATTGCATATTATCTGTACTTGCTTTACCGTTCGCATCGGTCGTTAAAACGATACTTGTAATCTCGTTTCCGTCTGCATCATAAGCCATAGGGGTAGGGATAAGGTCGTCACCGTATTCTCGTTCATCGTCAAAAGACTCAAGCTTAAAACTCAAACCCTCGATAACTCCGTCCTCGGAAGTCTTATTGATGTTAATACTTCCTGTTGCAGGAGCGTTGTAGGCGGAATAATTAAGAGTAGATGTTGTTCCGTATTTGTTGGCAGTCTTACACTCTGATTCAGCCTTTCCAAGGTAATTTTCGGGGAAGTAGTAACTGCCTCCGCCGAGAAAACCTTTTTCAACAACCTTATATTTTATAGGGATACAAATTGCTGAGTTTGGAACGGTTAAACAGCTTTTGAGTTTATAACCGTATCTGTTGTAATAGTTAGCTTTACCGCTTGAATCCGTGACAATATCCCCATAGTATTTACCGTTTTCATCCCGTACCTCGAACCACACCCCCGATACATTACCGTTGTATGAGGCCTTTGTAACAGTTAAATCTGTTTCGGGAACTGTGTTTTGATAACTGAATGTAACGGTTTTGCTCTCGTCAAGTGTAAATGACTTACCGTTAGCGTTGGATTTTGCTTCTGATGATTTGCCATAGTAGTATCTTGAATAAGCATTCTCACAATTGCTGAACACGGCATTTGAAACACCCTCATAGTAAGAGCCTTTGTAGCTGATTGCATTTTCTTTCTTTATCGTCCAAGTGTAACCGCCATAGCTGTGAATACCCAAAGTAGTCTTAAAGCCGAGTTCTTTGACGGTATAGGTTATCTTATTGCCTTTATCGTCATAAACCCTTAAACCTTTAACTGTAGCTTCACCGTTTTTGTCGGTTGAAACTGCGTTGTACTCGTTGCCACGGCTATCTGATATTGCAAACCACAGATTTGAAACAATACCGTCTGTTGATGACTTCTTAATTTTGAGGTCAGCTTTTACGGCATCTTCGTAAATCGTCTGAATAACGGCTGTTTCAACGGTTGAGTTTTCCTCATTTGCAATGACAGGATAAACAGTATCGTCAAGCTCATAGCCTGTCGGTGCGGTTATTTCTTTGATGTAATATGTTTTGCCGACATCTACTGATTTTGCAAAAGTACCCTTGCCGTCAGCATTTGTTGTGAGCTTGTCATACAAGCTTGCACAAGCTGAATCAGAGTACAAGCCATATACTGCACCGCCGACACCTATACCTGACCGATTAAGTTTGTGTATGCCGATATATGCCTTTGCCGGCATTTCATCAATTGGCACATTTATGGGAGTATTGGTGTCTTTTGCTATCTCTGCAATTTCTTCACTAATGTGTCTGTAAAATACAACATCACTTAGCGAATACCCTTCGGGAGCTTTTACTTCTCGAATGACAACTGTACCAATTGGGATAGCAGGTACTGGGTTTTCAGCCGAAGTATAGTAAAAGTCATCTGAACTGTACTCCGAAGCAAGATATTTTTTGTTCAGGTCACAATATCCATCTTCGTCAGTCTGAATATACCAAGTCCTTTTAAGGTTTTTGCTGTTAAGAGCAGGAGCTGTATCACCGGGTTTGACATTGTAATCTTTGTCAATCTCTTGTGCGTAGTATTCAATGCTGAAAACCGCACCAGCAAGTCCTTGTCCTGTCGTTTCGCCTGTTACTGCGTTTTTCTTTTGGAGAATAATGCCGACAGGGTCATTTACGGGCTCATCAGTACAGCTAAAGCTATAAATTTTTGTACCGTCTGCGGCTTTTTTGCCTGAATTCACAAATGTATAAACAGTTTCATCAAGCTCATAGCCTTTTGGTGCTTTGGTTTCTTTGGCATAGTAAGAAGCTGATGCGTCAACATATTTACTGTAACTGCCGTAACCGCTTGCATTTGTTGTAATACTGCCGATTTTTTTGGTACAAGCTTTGTCTGTGTATATGCCATACTCAGCTCCCGACAAGCTGTAACAACCGTTGCCGGCTGTAAGCTCTTTGTTTGATGATGATTTGTGAAGTTGCAGCTTGACAACATCCGGAAATGTCAACTTAACATATCCGTCTTTAACTGTATAATTAGAACCCTGAGCAAAAGTCTGATATGATGCATAGTCATTACTTGTAATTAAATACAAACTGTTTTTGCTCTTGATTCCATGTTCCTTCAAAAAAGAATTTTTCATTGTCACATTAACTGTCGTACCAAGATTTTTAGAACAGGTAAATGTTATCTTTTTACCGCTTACGCTGACCTTAACATTTGAATTGCTGACGATTACATCGGATGCTTTAGTTACTGAAGCGGTACCGTTCTTATCAGTCAAAGTGATTGAATACTGTCCGTTTGATTGATTATATGACATTTGATACGACTTCGCAGAACTGAGTGATGATGCTGTATATGACGGATTACGCACCGACCTTTTGCACCAAGACACCATATTGTCATATGCTGTTGTAACATTTGCTACAGTAGTTTCAGCTGAGCTTGTCTCAGTCATAGTACGGGCAGGAGTAAGCAACGGTTTTCCGGATACGGCATCAAAGGTTGAAGCATTTCTCTTGCCGGCTACAATCTCGAAAATTAACAACTGTGTTGCGTAATAGTAATGTACCTTATTTTCTGACGGAGATTCAAAACCTCCGAACCCCCAACTTAGGATCAGATTAACTGCGTTCTGTTGTGCAGTAGTTAGCTGTTTCCAAGCTGCTGATTGAGATGTACTTTTTACAGTAGCAGAACTTGTTAATTCAGATGCTTTATCCGGTTCAATACAGTACGCTCTTTGTGTGTAGTCTAAAAAATTCAAGGTTTTTCCGGATGGAGCAAAAAAGTGCACCTTGAAATTTTCCCAACCTTCATAATGCTGACTGTGCTTTTTTCCGTTTGCGTCTGTATAAGTATATTCAGCTGTTTTCTTGTATATAAAACCTTTGCCGTCTGCTCCACGATTGCCTTTAACCGAGGCAGCACTTACGGAAAATGAACCAACAGACAATGAGCCGATAATTACAGTCAAGCATAAGAAAACCGACAATATTTTTTTAATTAACTTCATTCAAATTTTTCTCTCCTTTCATCTAAATATTGAAAAAGAAAAACTACTGTATTCTTTTATGGGTGATGCACGAATCATATTTACCTCCGTAAATTTATATTATTAACCACCTTAGTGGGGATTGTAGGGATGCATCGGACAAATTAATGCCCGATGCAAAAGAAGAATAACAATGAAAACTTAAAAAGTCTTGCTGTCAAGTGAACAGTGAGAGTCATAAAACAGAAAGTTGTAATCAACTTAAAATGTTAAGGTCATATATGTAGTTAAGGTCAACATTTGTTGATATGCCGTTAATTCTACCGTTATCTGAATACTGCCACACATCACAAGTGATTGACGGCTTTGTATACCATTCTGCGTTCCAAATGGAAATGCCGTTATTTTTTAAGGTTTTGCGATTGAGCAGATAGTCATAAACGCTTGCTGAGGAATACACACCCGATTTAAAGCCGTTGCTTTTGAGTTTGTTACAGAAATTGACTGCCATTTTTGTATAATTGCTGTTGCTTGTACTCATTGCAGGCTGATATTCCATATCGTAGTAAACAGGAAGTTCAAACTTTTTACCCTTGATACAACTAAGGCAAGCATCTGCTTCTGCTGTTGCCGTTGACGGTGACATTGCATAGCTGAACCAATATGCTCCGACTTTAAGACCGGCGGATTTTGCGTTTTTGTAGTTTGTTTCAAACATATTGTCTTTTTGGCTTTTTTCTTTACCGTAGCCTGCACGGATAATCACATAGTTATAACCGGCTGATTTTACCTTGTTAAAATCTATTGAGCCTTGCCAAGTTGATACATCAATACACTTTGCGACACTTCCCGAAACAGTCAGCTTGCACGATGCGGTTTTTCCGTTGTAGGTTTTGTATGTGATTGTTGCTGTTCCTTGAGATTTAGCGGAGATTTTTCCGGTTGAATTAACCGTTGCAACATATGTATTACTGCTTGTCCAAGTACTGCGATAACTGTATGCGTTATTGTTGAGCGTAGCTTTAAGCGTTTTACTCTGTCCGACTTTAAGGGTTGCAGATTTATCAGAAACAGTAACCCTTGAAGGTGCAGATTTGACTGTTACCTTACAAGTAGCTTCTTTTCCATTGTTGAGCTTACATCTTATCGTAGTAGTGCCGGCTGTTTTTGCAGTAACAAGACCGCCTGCCTTTTGGACGGGAGCAATTGCGGTGTTATTCGAGTAATAAAGTCTGTAGTAGGCTGCTGTATTGTTCGGAATACTGCTGTTCAAGTCATATTTTTCACCAACACCTAAAGTAATACTTGTTTTATTAAGTGTGATACTGTCAGCAAGTTTTTTGACTGTTACGGTACAGCTTGCAGTCTTGCCGTTATATGTTTTGGCTGTAATCTTTGACGTGCCGACACCGACAGCAGTTATTTTGCCGTTATTGTCAATACCTGCAACCTTACTGTTGTCAGTTGTAAACGACACCTGTGACAGCGTTCCGTTTTCAACCGTAGTTTTTAATGTGTAGGTTTCAGTTGTGCCAAGTGTGATACTTGACTTGTCAAGTTTTACACTTTTAGGTATAGTAGTAGGCTTTGGAACAGTTGTAGGTTCTGTAACTGCTTCCGTTGTAGGCTCTGTTGTTGATTCTGCTGTTGTCGGTTGTTCTTCTGTTGGCCCTTTAATCAGACCTACGATAATCTTCTGTACAAGTGTTGAATCAACAACGGTAATCACACCGTCTTTATTAAGGTCATACAACTTAATTTGTTTTTCATCAAATGTTGTCATACCTACAACATTCTTCTGAATAAGCGTTGCATCTTCGACTGAAAACTTTTTGTCTGTGCTTACTGCTCCTGCACTAAAGGCACAAAGGCTCACAAGAGTAGTGGCAGTAAGTAAGCCCGAAATAATCTTCTTTTTTATTTTCATAACTTCCTCCTAAAAAAAGGTCTCTATATATATTCCGCAAAATTTGCGGTTTGTCACCCTAAAAATCAAAAAATTTTAAAAGTTTTTTAAAAATAAAAACCTTCTCATATATATTCCGTAAAAATCGGGTTTTTCTTTAAAATTATTCTCAAAAAGAAAAAAATACTCCGTTCAGGAGCATAAAAAGAGCATAAAAAAACAGAGCCGTAGCTCTGTCTGAAATTTGTTATGTAATTTTACAAAAAATAAAGGGACGGAAAAACCGCCCCTTTACACATTAAGGTTTCTAATTTTATAAACAGAAAAAATCAAGTGCGAAATCGCTCAAATTGTCACCGATATTTTCTAAGAAGTCTGCAATTGAATCGCCCAAATTAAACAGAATGTTAAATCCCATAGCAAACAGCCATAATATGCCGATTACAACGCAGCCTTCAAGTAATTGAAATGAGCCTTGCTGTATCCATCCCACAACAACTATAGTTCCGCAGATAGCAAATATTGTAGTGAAAAAACCAACTATCAAATGAATGACTCCGCAAAAATCGGCAATGAAGGTTAATATGTAGGCTAATATGTAAAGTATGCCTTTTAATAGGTAAGCAATAATCAGAAATATTAGTTTTAAGGGGAATAACAGTATTTTTTTCATATTGTTCACCTCTCGTTAAAATCAATTATACTCAACTTTACCGCAAACTGTACACTTTCTGCCGACAACTTTGGTTTTAGTTTCATAGTGCGATTTTTCGGGTACAGTTATAGTCTTTGTGCCAACTTGAACATTTACCCATACATTGTGATAAGATACTGGTTCTCCGTTCAGTGCGTGCTGTTTATTATGTTCGCTGCAATTATCAGTAATATCAGCTCCGCAAACCTTACAAATAGTTCTATCGTGTTTCTCGTAAATCGGTTCTTCGTAGGTATAGGCTTCCTTATCCACAACCTTTACTTGTGTTTCTTTGGTAATTTTCTGCCAACTATGAGTATGCTCCGCAGGAGCTGAAATATATTTTACGGATTTGCCCTTTGAATCATATCCGCTTGTGAACTTAGTTGCAGATGAGTTGATGCACCTTACCGTGTAGGTGTAATTTTTGCCTGATGAAACATCCTTATCAATATATGAGGTTGAAGTTGTATCGACCATTCTTGTCCAGCCTTTACTACCTTTGTAGTAAACTCTGTACTTTTCTGCACCGTTTGATTTGTTCCAACTGATTTTTACACCGCCGTCTACGCTCTCGGCTTTGGTAATCTTCGGAGTTGCAAGATTAGAGCTGACTGCTCCGACAACCGTAGATGATACTGCTGTTGCCGACAGAGAAATTACTGCCGCCATAGCTACTGATAATAATGCCTTTTTCATTGATAATCCTCCTTAAAAAAATTTTGTTATTTCTTCTTCTTTTTTACAGCCATAACACCGACCGTTCCGCCTCCGATGACAATCAGACCTCCGATAATTGACAACACAACTATCTGTCCTGTACTCATTCCGTTGTCATCTGCTGTAGCTTCGGCTTCTGCCGTTGTCGGCTGTGTTTCTGCGATAGCTTCAACTTTGCTTCCGTCAACATCAGATTTTGAATTTGCTACTGCCTGATTGTGACTGTTCTCGGATTCTGATGATTGTGTGTCGGATGAATCTGTATTGCTGCTGTCAGTTTCTTCTTCAGGGTGATAACGGTCATATGATTCTGCAATTTTACCGTTATCATCATATCTGATAAACTTGTCCGAACTCGCATCATAAGTCCATATAAGCTTTGTGCCGTCTGTTAGCAACTCATAAAGCTGACCGTTGTCATCAACATCAAGCGTATCAACATCAGCTGTCTTTTCTTTCATATACTCATAAAAAAGATTGGCAACATTACTGACTGTTACATCTTTGTTTTCAGGAGTATAGTCATCTAAAAAAACACCAAGATAATATCTTGACATTGAAGCATACAGGGCAATAGGTTCAGGCATTTCGGACTCACTGTAATTGATGTTTCGCAGTTCGAAATAATACCACGCTTCGTTATACAGCTCGTCTTTGGTACATTCATATGCTTTTTTGTACGCTGCCGATACGCAGAATGTTTGTAAAGCTATTAGCAATACGGCGATTGCTGCAATTGCAAATTTTCTGACCTTTCTCATTTGTTACTCTCCTTTTTGTAAGTTAAAAGGTTTTGGTTTTCCTTTCAATTATATTATACATCAGTATATCACTACTGTCAAGCATAAGTTTTTGCTTTTTTAAAAAAATTACCAACGGTCAAAAAACAGTACATTCTCATATTGTAGTATGAAGTTCTGTGTTGAATGAAAATTACCGGGTGTGCTGTCATAATAATCCTTTGTACACATATAAAACAGCCTGTGCCTGACCGCAAGATTGTTATCATCGAATATGTATTTGACAGCATTAACTGCGTTCTGCGAACGGTTGGCAGTTGAGCCGACATATCCCATACCTTTAATTACAGCCGATACGGAAGTATAGCCGTCATACACTATGGCACACTTGATTGACTGAGCAATAAGGCAAGAGCCTACATAACTGCCGCCAAATTCGCCCGTAACAATTCGTTCAAGCATATCCCTGTCCTTATCCGACAGCTTTACCATAGGTAATTTAAAGTCTTTGTTATCATATTTTGTTTTGATAAGATAGCTTGTTTTGTTATTATAAGATTTATTGATAATATCAATATTCCTGTTACCTTTAACTATAATCTTATCGGTCGGATATGTCAATACTTGTTGCTTAATACATTTATGTGATATAAGTTCGCCGTTTACATATTTATCCTTATATATGTATTCTGTACTGCCCGGTTTGCCTTTTTGGAGCATTTTGGTTTGTCCGACAAAAAGTTTGTCCGACTCCTGTTCAACAGTTTTGTATGGGATAGATTTGTATATCGGATAGCAAGCATAATTAACACGGTCAATTTTAATCTCTTGACCGAGATAGACCGTGTCTGATAAATCAGCATTTAATATATCATCATCCGAGAGTGATATATTAAGATAATTTAGTGCATTGCTAACTGTCCCCATAGGCACATAATAATCTTTGCTTACATCATCTACGGTTATATGTATTCCTATTTCGGGATTTATAAGTCTGTTATCAACAACAGACTGCCCATTATGAGCAGTCTGTGTTGTTGCACCTGCTATGGGTGCTGTATTGAGTAACGCTGTCATAGATATTATGACAGACAAAAAGGAGAGCTTAATTGTTGTATGTATAAATTTGTTCATAATCCACCTAACTGTTATTATTCCTTGTTATGTTTTCCGGTTGCTGACGGTCATATTGTTTTGATTTATCGGAGTCGGCAATTGTTCGTGCATTTTGAAGAATTTGATTTCTGCTCAATAAGTATGACCGTTTGTTTTTTCGTTCTGTGACTTCGGTTTGCCGTAACTCATTGTCAACGGCAGTATTGTCCTGTTGCTTTTCAATCTCTTTGATACCCACCTCATCAATATCAAGATTGACTATACCGTTCAGAGCTTCGGCAACATCATCCTTGCCAAGCTCACAATTGTTGATGTAAGCCTGACAAAGGATCTGTTTCATATCGGATGGGTACTGCTCAAGCTGAGAGATAGATATATTAAGAGCTTCTGCTATTTGTGGATACAGCTTGTCGGTGTCGGCAGTCTGTTCCTGTCTTGAGCGTTCTCGTTCCATAGTTTACTTCCTGTAAGATTTTTTAGATTTTGAAGAGCTTGAAAAAACAAACTCTGTTTTAAAATCCGAGTTAAGTTTAATAGCTGCGTCAAAGGATTCGCCTAATTTGGACTTCAAGCCCTTGAGCGTGTCCGTCTTGCCTTTGGTAAGGAGCTTTACAACCTGTGTCACTGAAAGGTTCTTGCCGCGGACATTTTTCCAAACGACAAAATCACACTCTTTGTTTTCACAAGAATATGATTTCGGATATGACAATACTTTCTGTCCGCATTTAGGGCAAATGCCGACTGTTTCCCAACGGGTAAAATGTTTACTGTTGTCAACTTCGCTGTATGTATCAACAAGATACTTTACGCTGTCCTCAATCTGATTCATAAATTCATCGGCACTTGAAGCACCTTTTTCAATGTGTTGCAAAGCGGTTTCCCATACAGCCGTCATTTTCGGAGATTTGACATCATCGGGAACACAGTCTATGAGCTGAATGCCTTTTTCGGTCGGCAGAATTTTCTTACCATCACGCTGTATGTATTGTCGCTTAACAAGGTTTTCGATAATGCCTGCACGGGTTGCAGGAGTACCGAGTCCTTTTTTTTCAACATTGCTGTCTTCAACATAATCGGTATTTCCGGCTGTTTCCATAGCAGACAATAAAGTAGCGTCCGTATATTGCTTTGGCGGTGAAGTGAAGTGTTCTGATACGCTTGCAGGTACGGAGCAATATTTACTGTTACGCTGTATTTTATCAGGCACTTCATCTCCGCAACACAACTTATCTACTTCGTTTTTATCTTTTTCTTTAGCAGATATGTCAATAAATTTCCAACCGAGATTAACGGGATATGTTGCTTTGGAAACAAATGGTTTATCGCTGTTATTAGATTTTAATTCACAAGTGAATGTACAATATATATAATCTTCACCTGTTGCAACACAAAGTCTGACTGCAATCATAAACAATATGTTGTATTCTGCTGTCGGCAATGACGATAAGTCATAGCTTGTTATCTGTTCTGTCGGCAATACAGCATGATGGTCTGATACTTTTGCATTGTTAATACACTTAGTAACATCTGTAGGCATATGCGGTATTTTCTCGTACACACCATAAACGCTTTCAATAAGCTTTTTGGCGGTATCAGCCATATCATCAGTAATATAGTTACTGTCCGTGCGAGGATATGTAGCAAGCTTCTTTTCGTAAAGCGACTGCAAATAATCAAGCGTTTGCTGTGCGGTATAACCGTAAATGCTGTTTGCATCACGCTGCAAAGCAGTTAAATCATAGAGTTTTGGCGGAGCAACAGACTTTTGTTGCTCCGTTAAATCAACAACCGTAAAATCCGACTTATCAACACATTCAGCAAGCTTGTCAGCTTCATACTCCGACTTAAAGTCATCAACGCTTGTTGCCTTAAAATCACCGCAATCAATATCAACCTTGTAAAACGGCTCTTTCACAAAGTTTTTAACCTTGTTGTTTCGGTCAACAATCATTGCAAGGGTGGGTGTTTGTACTCTGCCAATGTTGAGCAACAAACCGTACCGTACAGAAAACAGCCTTGTGGCATTCATCCCAACAAGCCAATCGGCTTTAGCTCTTGCAAGTCCTGCACGGTATAGATTGTCATATTCCGAGTCATCTTTAAGCTCGGAAAAAGCCTTTTTAATAGCTTTTTCCTCAAGAGATGAAACCCACAATCTTTTGACCGGCTTTGTACAGCCCGTTTTGTAATACATATAACGGAAAATACATTCGCCTTCCCGTCCTGCATCGGTTGCACATACAATTTCATTTACATCATCTCGTTCAATCAGGCTTTTCAGAACATAATACTGAGATTTTGTCGAACCGCCAACCGAAAACTTCCACTTTTCAGGGATAATGGGTAGGTTTTCAAACTTCCACGGTTTTTCGGCAAACCTATCCCCGTAGGCAACCGGGTCATCAAGCTTGATAAGATGACCGACACACCAAGATACAATGTAATAGTCGTTGTAAAAATAATTGACACCTTTTTTATCTGCACTAAGCACTGTGGCTATAGTATTTGCAACAGAGGGCTTTTCTGCAATGACCAACTTCATAATTATTTTTCCTCCTCAGAGGTATCGCCATCTTCATTTACTTCATCTTCGTATTCAAAATCATCATCTGTATATTCCGGACTGTCATCTTCATCAGATTTCTTTTTACCGTCTTTGCCCTTTAATTTAAAGAAAGCAAAGCCAATACCGCCGAGGATTGCTATTCCGAGAACGAGATACAACATAAATGAATTGTTTGAATTCGAGGAGCTGTTGTCGTTCTGTGTGGCTGTTTCGGTATCTGCATCTTCATCGGCAGGAGCCGTTGTTTCGGTAGAACTGTCACCGTTACTGACATTACTGTCATCATTTGCAAGTTTGTCGAGGTCAGCAGTATCTACTTCGTTCAGAAAGTACACATTATTTTCCTTTTTTGTTTTATCTATGATGACATAAAACATATCATCATCTCTTGTTGTAACAGCGATGAGCTGATATGTACCGTTTTCCATCACCACGGTTTGGTCGGCTGCAAGGTTTGCATTACCGGTGGTGTTTTTTGACCAGTCATAGCTTGTCTGTGAATTATCATTGTCATCAGAAGTGTCATCGACAGAATCTGATGAATCCGCCGTATCGCCATTATTATCCGAATCAGTATCAGAGGACGAATTGCTTTTGGTCGTTTCGGCTGCCGAAACGCTTGAGATACTGCAAATGGAGATTGACAAGCACATTAAAACTGTCATAATCACAGAAAGTATTCTTCGTTTAGTTTTCATTGTTAGAGCCTCCTAAAAGTTCAAGTAAGTCTTGTTGAGATAGATTGTTTTCCTTTATAACTTTAATCAATTTAATATCGTTGCTGAGGTCAACAACTGTATAATTGTTATTGCGAATGATTTGCATAAACTCTTTTTCTTCTGTATCTTTAATTTGTTTTTCTACAGTTCTTTTTTTAGCCATCAATGAATTGATTTTTTCGTTGAGCGAATCAAGCGTAGCTTTTAAACTATCAAGTTTATTGATTTTGTTTGCGGACAAAAATATTTCCTCCTTCAACTTATGCCCCAACGGGGCATAAGTTATTATTTGTTTTCACGGTAAATCAAAAATTGTGGATCTACATCGTGCCACACCAGACCATACTTTATTTGCACACCTAAATGCAAATAATTTTGATTAGCCTTAGTATCGTTACCGTCACAATGCTTATAACTATCCACTTTGCCGATATAATCTCCTAATTTAACTTTACTGTCCTTTTTTAAGCCTGTTTTAGGAGTTATATTACCGTATGTCAGTTTAAATGTTCGTGCGGTATCGTTTTCATACCATATGTTACGGTCTTTCTCGGTGACAATAACAATAGTATGATTTGATGTATCAATACTTTCGACTTTGCCGTCCATAAGTGAATACACATTAGTACCCTTGCTTGCAACAAAGTCTGTGCCATAGTGCATAGTATTTTGACAATGGCGAGAATACCAACTTACAACATCGTAACCAAAATTGTTATATATTTTCGTATTAACAAAATTTCCGGGAAGAGGATTACACTCAAATGATTGATGTAAGCCGTATGTTGTCTGTGTTTTGCCATTTTCGTCTTGTTCAAGGCAGGCAAGCACTTGATAATACTGCTTCCGTTGTGCATAATCTTCTTTGATTTTTGATTGAGAGGAATACAAACTTTGACTCTTAGAATTTAAAACTGCGTAAATAGCATCGTCAAATGACCGTATTTGTTGCACATTAGTGTAGAGTGTACAATCCGTAATGTAAGTATCACGCTTATAAAATCTGACAGCTTGCCTGTCTTTATCGCCAAAGCGTGTTTTTACATCATCATCAGCCATTGCCCAGTCAAAGTTTTTGCCGTCTGCTGTAAGCTGAGTTTTTCGGTACACACTTGTTCCCGAACCACGAAAGCCTAAAAAGCTTTCACCGTCTTTGTTGACTGTTGTATAAAAAGCCGGTATTATACCGCCATCGGGAGCTCTGACCGCTTTGTTCAGATTTTGAAAATAATATCCGGTTTTTGCATAGCTTTTTTTGCTGTTTTTGATTTCACCGGTTGAGTTATCAAAATACACCATCGTACCGCTCGCATATGACTTAATTGCATTCGGTACTCCCAAAGAGCCAAAATCAATATATCCGTATTTCTTACCGTTAGCTGTTGTTACACCCGACCCTTTACAGTAATACAAGTCATCGGACGCATCACCGGGATAAGCATCGTAGGAGCTTAACTCAAGCCAATAAGAACCGTTGACATACTTGTATTTAAAGCTGTATTCTTTATCGAAAAGGTCTTGCAGAATATCATCAAACTTGTCATCATCATAACTCCAACTTTGCTCTTTATCGTCCGCATCGGTAAAATCATAAGTATAGGCACACATAAAAGCAATTAGTTTGTTTGCATCAAAGTCATACACAGGTTCGTAGTTCTGAACGATATTTTTGCCGTAATAATATTTAGTTGGTGTATCGTCCATACTGTCCGTATTGACTTTAAGGCTTTTAAGCCCCTGACGCCATTCGTTTTTGCTTTTGCAACGAATGAGGTTGCTATTATACTCATAAGCAATATTAGTGTACGATTCAATTGCTCTCGACATATCGTAATCATTGCAGTAATAAGTGCCGAGAATGGCAGAGTTTTTTGAAGCTCCTCCGCCGAAAACCATAAGAATCAGAGAGAAAAAGAAAATAATAATCAATAGGGGAGCTGCAATAAATCCAAAAAATTTAAAAATAAAACTGAATAATTTTCCTGCGAGCTTAGCAACCTTGTCCGTTGTTTTCGGCTTTGGTGGCTTTCTTTTTTTCTTATGCTTTATTTTTTCCTTTTGAAGCTTATTCTTTCGTTGCTGTAATTTGTTTGATTTTTTAGAAAGTTTTTCTTTTCTGCTCTCAGTTTTTGAAATCTTATGATTTTTACGCTTTTTTGAAATTGTTTTTGCGTGTCGGGTATATGTGACTGCTTTGTTGGCAGCTTGCACGAAATCATTGTCGGCAGCTTCCTGAGCGATGCGGTTTGAAAATCTGTAGACAGAACCCGATACAGAAGCTCCGACAGCTAACCTAATAAGTGACTTTGGCTTATACAGTTTTTTCAGCTTTCGCTTATTTTTGTAAGAGCGTTTCTTGTTTTTATATACCTTTTTGTTAAGTTTATAGTCATTCTTTATAAGTTTCCGCTTACGCATAATCAACTTATAAGTCTTAACCTTTTTAGTTACGGAGGTGTTTTTGACTTTATCAAAGTTATTTGAGATAGATTTAAGTTGCTTTTTTTGAGCGGATTTTGCAACCTTGAAATTTTTCTTCTGACCTTTGAACTTAACCTTTGCACCCAACCGTATTGACTTTGCAGATTTAGCGGTCTTTTTGTGGAGCGTGTATTTTTTCTTTTGCAGATGATGCTGCACTATTGTTTTGCGAGCATTATCAATAGTCCGCAAAGTAGTAGCAGTACTCAACACAGCTTTACCGCTATCTGTAGTATCGGTTTTGTATCGGAGATTTTGCATTAACTGTGTTTTTGCAAAGTTGCCAAAAGTCAAACCAACCGTTTCTGCCGACAAAGCCGATTTCCAAACTATTCTTGTACCAGTCTTACGCACCTTATTTACAGCTGATAAAGTGTACTTTGTACCTTTACCGAAGGCTGTTGTCGGTCGCATATTCGATATACGCTTTGTTACCGATAAGGTCGGCTTATCACCTTCAAACCGTCTGCCTAATCCGTCAATGCGATGCAAAATTCCTTCCTGCTTAAATGCAGGAGCGTTTGCCCTTTTAAGTCTGACTGCGGTATGATATTTACCGGTTAATTTACTTTGCCGGCGGACAAATTTTATATGATATTCTTTTCCGGTAAGTCCCATAGAGCCACCTCAATTAAGTTGATAACGGTTGAAGTTTGCGTTTTGACGGATCCGTGTTTAACAGTTGGAACATAAGAGTATCTTCCGGGAATTCATCTTTAAATGGCAGAATTGTATCTCCGTAGAACACAAGACCGTGACCGGGTTTTGAACCTTTAACATACTTGATTTGTGCGTCTGAAATTTCAAGCTTTTGTTGTAAAATCTGTCTGTCACCGTCACTCTGATTCAGCATATAGATGAAGTCGGAGTTATCAAGAATATTTTCGATTTCCGGTGATGAGAGCAAGTCTTTAACATTTTGCGTAATTCCCGTCGGCACACCGCCCCACTTACGGAAACGCTTCCACATTTCAACAGAATATTTAGCAGTCTGTTCTTCACGCAAAAGCAAGTGAAATTCGTCAATATAGTAGCGTGTTGTCTTTTTACCTTTGTTCTGAGCCACTCTGCTCCATACCTGATCCTGAATAATGAGCATAGCAATCTTTTTAAGCTGACTGCCAAGCTCTTTAATATCAAAGCAGACAAGTCTGTTGCTGATGTCAATGTTAGTTTTATAAGCAAAAACATTATGAGAGCCTGTAACATACATTTCCATTGAGTTTGAAACACGGCTTAATGTGTTGATGACATCGGGTAGACGAAACTCCTTATTGAGGTCGGCAAGTGTAGGCATTTTTTCTTTTGATGGGTTGTGCATAAAAAAATTGTTATATAATCTGCGAGTGCATTTATCAATGGCAGAGCGTTCCTCTGATGTCAAGCCAACTTTATCAGCTACAATAAGCTCACAAAGTGAGATGATAAAGTCTGATTTTGTTGAAATAGGATTTTCACCGTCCATATCATCAATCAAACTAATATCGAGCGGATTGATGTGATGAGAACTGTTTGTAGAGATTTTTACAACCTGACCGTCAAGATGTTCAACGAGTGGATAATATTCGCCTTCGGGATCAGTGATGAGAATATCATCATTCCTTGTAAGAAACACATCGGTCAACTCACGCTTAACAGAAAACGATTTACCCGAACCCGGTGTACCGAGATACAAGCCGTTAGGATTCTTTAATTTAAGTCGGTCTGCTAAAATCATATTTTTTGTTACCTGATTAAGTCCGTAGTAAGCACCGCCCGGCTGAAAGATTTCTTGTGTGGAAAATGGAATAAACACAGCTACAGAGCTTGTCGGTAAGTTACGGATAATCGGTACTGCATTGTATCCTATCGGCAGTGATGATGCAAGAGCTTCTTCCTGCATATAATCAAGCGGGATAAGTTTACAATTGTTCTTTTGAACAATTCTGGACAGCGTTTCAAGCTGTAATTCGCTTTTATTTTTGCTTGACGCATAATTTCGGATTGTAACAGTTACATTAAAAAGCCTTTCATTCTTGCTGTTTAGATCTTCAAGCATTGTTTTAAGCTCATCAAGATAAATTTGTATGTTTTCCGGTAATATGTCAGAATCATAACCTGCTTGAAAAGCCTTTTTTTGTTCATCAATTTTCATCTTCTGAACATCTGAAAGTTTGCCCCTAATATATTTAAGAGCTTTGAGTTGGTCAAATGGCTGAATATGAAAATTGAGGGAAATCAAGCCGTCTGTATTATCAAGAAAATCAGCAATTATACCGTCCGATAATTCACCTGCAAGAATATTGATTGAAGTTATGCAGCCATAAGAGTCATTGATTTCAAACCTATTTTTGCCTACAAACTTTACTGATGACGGAGCGATGAAATCCTTTGTATCATACCCCTTTTTTACAAGTTCCCAGTCAAAAAGAAACGGCTGAGCAGAGTAGGGGTTAAGCGATTGATACATAGATTCAAGTCTTTCTTTGCCGTTTAGCTTATGTGCAGATACTTTCATATCTCCGAAAAGTCGTACAATTTCAGTTGATACTGTGCTGAGTTTTGCTCTTGCTTCACGCAAGTTCTTAGCCTCAGTTGAAAATGTAAGATATTTTTTTACACTTCTGCCGTTTTTCCCGCCTATGAGATTTTTGACTCTGATATTGCTATATTCCTTACGAACATCATTAAAATCGTCATCAACATCATCAATCTTGACATACTTAATCATTGCATCTTTGTCAATAATTTGATTTTCATAAGTATTCTGAAACTCAATTGATTCGTCAAAGTAATTGAGAATATCGCACCAGTTAGTAAACTTTACACCTTTTTCATCAAATGTTGCGAGCTGATAGTTGGTATCATAAAATTCAACAGTTTGAGAATAGCGTTTGCCCGAAATATGACAAGTACCGTCAGGGAACATAGTCTTGTACGGAATTATTGCCTGTGTAGATGACTTAGAACCCTCGTTTTGTTTTTTAAGGGTTGCCATACGCTTCTTAATGGCGGTTATTTCATCTTTTGTCAAAGTATTATTTTTTCTTTTTGATTTTGTCAAATATATTCACCTTCTTTTGAGTATCAAATTCTGAAGTGTCAACTCCTGCTCTTTTGAGTTTTATACGGAGTTTGTTATATTCAATCTGATTTTCGATAGCTTTAAACGCATTAACAGTTTGATATGTGCGTACCCGTGGTTTGCGGAAAAATGTAATTATCAGCTTGAGATATTCTTCAAAAAACATACCGTTCTTATTGAACAAACCACACGCAATGCCCGGAAAAGCCAAAATGCCAAGAGCAAAGACTGAAACAGTAAGGTTATTAGTCAAAATCTTGAAAATAAAAAAAGCAGGAATACCCATAGCAAGACCGATGCCAAAACAGATAGCTTGTCTTTTAGTCAATCCAAAGATAAATTTCTGCTTGATAAGGCTCAAATCTTTAGGTATTCGCACAAAATTCTGTTGCATATTTTCTCCTTCCAACTTCTGCCCCGGTGGGGCAGAAGTTAAATGTAATGAATTTAGTGTGCTGCAAACGCAGACTTTGATATGTTCGATGTTCGAAACATTGTAAAGATAAATGCCACGACAAAGCCAAGTAATGTTGCCATTGTCATTACAACATCTTGTCCACTCATCATATTCGACAAAGTGTTATTAAACAAAGTCTTGAATATTGCGAGTGCAACGATAATGAAAAATCCCTGAAAAGCAAGAGCAAGCAGATTTCTGAGCCAATTTTTTCCTATGTCGCCCCAGTCTTTGTTCATCATTGTAGCCATTGGAATTGGTGAGATTGAAAGCATCATATACACATCAATAATCCTTGATGCAAGCACAATTACAATTGCAGCCAACAAAACAAATGTAACGATTATAATGACAAATGCAATTATTAAGGTAGTTATCAGAGTACCTATATCTTGTGCCATTAACGCTTGATGAAATTCTGATGAATTAACTACATCTGTGGATATGAATTTCCCTGTGCCAAATAAAGTATTTAGTCCGGAATTGACGGCATCAGTTCCGAATACAAAAATACCGGTTGCAATGTAAAACACATTGCTTACAAGTAAAATTCCGCAAAAGGATTTCAAAATCCAACGGATAAAAATCGAATCATCAAAATCTCTGAAATTATTGCCTTCCACAACCATCGTAAATAGTTCATAACACACAACAATCATAAGCATAAATGCTCCTATCGGCACAATTACATTGTTGGATAATTTTTCGATAGTTGCCCAAATGCTTGTACCACCTGATCCGGTAGTACCTGTAAATGTTGTTGGATCACCGAGAAATTGTGAAAAAATACCGTTTAAACCGGTGTTGTCGCTATTATTAAGTGCTCCCGAAAGCATATCATTAACGGTATTAAGGCAGCCTTCAATTGCTCCTGATAAGATTTCTTTAAACCAATTTTCAAGAGCATTCATAAAATCTTCAACAATCCAGATAATCGCCCTCTTTCTTACTCATTTCCAAATGCGGATGTGGATATAAGTTTATTATCATCAAAATAATCAGCCTGTCATAGCCTGTGACATCATATTGCCGAGTACAGGGACGATGATAAGACCAACAGCAACTAATCCAATGCCTGCCATAAGCTGTTTCATACCCTGAGATTTAGCACCGGGGTTATCGTTTCCGTAACCTTCAATAAGGTTTACAACACCCCAAACTGCAAGACCTGCACCGATAAGGCTGATTACGGCAGTCAATACAGTCTGAGTTTTGCTGATAAACTGACTTGTGTTTACTGCTGCGAAGCAAGACACACATCCGATAGCTGCAATGCAAGCAACAATTGTCATAATGAGTGTAATTTTTTTTGCATTTCTGCTTCTTTTAGAGAGTCTAAAAGGCTCTGTTTTGGTTTTTAATAAGTTCATTTGATACTCCTTTATTTGTTGTATTTGTATTCGGTATAAACCGAATTCTTGTTTATAAGTGCCGACCTGTTATTACGATGAGCGACAAATTTCGCTACATCGAAATAATTTTTTTTGGCATAATCGAAAAGCATTTTGTAATTTTTGTGTTTAGTAATGTCAAATTTTTTTGAGAGAAATGGATGTAATCCTCTGATTTGCAGGATGCATAATGAGTTATCCATAACTGCCAACTCATCTTGTGATTTAAGCTCTTTACCAAGCTTTTGGTAATTTACACCATAGCTTTCCTGCGTTCCTCGACTTCGTGATGTGTTAAACATATAGATTGTTTCTTTACCGAGTGACTCAGAAATATCTTTGAGCGTTGTTTTTTCTTTACCACCCAAAAACAACAAGGAATCACAGTTGCCCTCAATAGTTTCAGCATTGTCCTTATACAATGACTTGAGCTGTGATTTGGTCTGCAAAATTATACTTGCTGATATTCCACGGCTACGAATTACCGAAATAATTTTTTCAAACTGTGGAATCTGTTTGATATTTGCAAATTCATCTATCAGACAACGCACAGGATACTTGAGCCTACCTGAACCGTCGGGGTTGTTATCAGCTTTTGTACACAGCAAATTAAATAGCTGCGTGTACATCATTGCGACCAAAAAGTTAAAGGTATCATCCGTATCAGAAACGATAATAAACAATGCTGTAAGCTCATCACCTACAGTGTCGAGATGCATTTCGTCATAGCTTGTAATTTCGAGAATACGGTCAATCGAAAAAGGAGCCAATCTTGTTGCACAACTGATCAAAATTGATTTTGCAGTCTTACCGGCTGCAAGTTTATACGCTTTGTACTGTCTAACTGCAAATCTACCGAGAGATGCTCTCCACGGTTCGACCTCAATATCTATCAAATCCGAATAATTTGCATTTTGTTCTGCAAACTTCTCATCTTTTTCCCAGTCTTTTTCTATCCATTTTTCAAGATAGTAAAAAGCCCAATCAATTGCATTCTTGAAACTTTCATCATCTTCTCGGCATTCTGATGCGTTGACAAAGTCGATGAGTGTTTCAAAATTCCATTCGTTTTCCGGACACATCGTCAATATCAAAGCTATGTATGAGGTGTAAAGTAATTTTTCAGCTTTAACCCAAAACTCATCTCCGCCTTTTTGTTCGCCTGTTGTGTTAGCAATCAGCACCTCGACTGTACGCAGTATATCCTGCTCACGAGTTTTAGGGCGGATATATGCGAACGGGTTATAATGCATTGACTTGTCGAAATCAATCGTGTTAAACACTCTGATACTGTATGGTTTATAGCCAATGATTTCACCGTTTCTCACAATCGGTTGTCCTCGCTGAAGCATTTTTCCGCACTCGGGCAATGTTGTACCTTTTGGATCTGTTACAACATAACTTGAGTGCATTTGCATCAGATTAGGCTTAACATAAAATCGGGTTTTACCTGAGCCTGAACCGCCGACAACAAGCACATTTTGGTTACGGGCATACTTGACATGAGAGGGTTTACCCATTGTCAAGCGTTCAGATTGCGTGAGCAATACATTGTCAGCAAAATCTTTTTTGTCCATATACGGCTCAATATCTTTTGCATTGCCCCAACGAGCCGAGCCGTATTCTTCATCTTGAGCAAATTTTTTACGATGCTTATCCTTATAAATCAAGACTAATCTTGCAATAACTGCTGTAGCCACACCAACAAACACATCAAGGGGATGAAATGACGGTAGTGGATTGACTAAAGTTGTGCCAAGATTATCAAGGAACGGCATTAGCTTAACGCTAATATCGCCGACAACCGTTACGGTACGATATGCAAGGCAGAGCTTGTCACCTATCCAAAAAAACAAAACGAGAGGTAGGGCAGTTATTATAATTTTTTTGAGCTTATCAGTGTCCATAAACTCACCTACCCATATCAGACTTGTTTTTAGATTTTTCGACACTCTTGTCCGCCTGTTGACGAGATATTGTCTTAGCGTTTTGCTTTATCTGCTCACGATTGACGACCTGAGTTACCGATTTTTTATCAAAGCTTTTTTTGATACCTAAAGCATATTCAGAAAATGCCTTTTTAAAATTTTCAGTATGTGAACTTTCAAAAAATATGTGATATGTAGCAGGAGATGTTGACTTATCTTTCTTAAGAGCAAAATCTATGTCATATTTCTTCGCTGTCTGCAAAAAATCCTTGATATTGCTGTCAGTTATCTTGATGTTTTCAAGTTTGCCAGATTTCGCAAGCTTGCCGTAACGCTTTTTGCCTGATTTTTGCATTTTGCCGGATAAAAAGTCACGCATTACATTTTTCAGGACTTCGTTCGTAACTTGTCCCGCCTGTATAGCAAAGTCAAGTATTTTTTTACCGTCACTCATTATGCGGTCACTTCCTCAATCGGTTCAGGCATCTCATATACCGGTTTGCCGGTATTAAGAGCTTCAATGAGATTCAGCAAGACATTTTCACATTCCTCAGCATTGTTGTATATACCGAGAACCGTGTCGTTATCGCTGTCAATATCATCGGGGACAGACTCAAAAGCAACGATTGCATAAATCGTTGTTCCGTCAACCTCGCCCTCATACATTGAGATTTTGGCAAACTTATCGTAGTTGATAAGCTCATAATCCTGATTTACAATTGTCATTTCCTTTCCTCCTTTTAACTTTTGCCCCGGTGGGGCAGAAGTTCGATTTATCTGTTGTACAGGTCATAAGCAACCTGTAAATCGGTATCAGGCTCCATTGTTGTCGGAGCATTGTAAAGACAGCTCAATAAATAACTTCTCGGATTTTTGATTTGCTTTGTATTTGCGGATGCATCAATTTTTTCAAAAAGATATTCAATATGAGATTCATCTATCGTTTTCAAACGGTCGGCAACAATACCGATTGATGTTTTGATACCGTTAATTGTGACAGAGGTTGTAGGATGAGCGTAAGCCGACACATATACCTCCGCTATCAGGCTGACAATTAAGTCAAGATAACCTTTTTTGCTTTGATGATTGGTGAGTAAGTACATATACGAGATTTGGAGCTGCGTTTCTGCAACGGCATTTTTGTAAAAAGAAATTTCTGAGTTCGGTTTGCTTCTATCTATCAATCCATCAGATGATGGGTTTTCAGACTTCGGTTGTGATTTTCCATTAGTTTCTGTAATATGATAGATAGATGGATAAGTATTACTATTCTCAGTATGGTTAATCTCAGTATGGATATATGACTGATTTTCAGAAGTCAAGACTTCTGCTTTATCGAAGTCCAGACTTCGGTTTTTCAGAAGTCTAGACTTCGATATGGTACTGCTGCAATCAAGTTCAGACTTCGGTTTTTCAGAAGTCTTGACTTCGGCACGCTTTTCTTCAGACTTCGGTTTTTCAGAAGTCTGAACAGCTGTTTTAGAAGTAATGTCAGAAGTCTTATTTTTAGACTTGCACTCGGTCAAAGACTTGATTTTTTGCAAAGCCTTCGTATTGTTTTTAGATATTGGCTTTGAAAAATTCATCACATAGATTTTTGTGGGCTTTCCCTGCCCTTGTTTTTTTCGGATTATCAAGCCGATTTTTTCAAGTTCAACAAAAATCTTAACAGCCTTATCTTTGCCAATGTTCAGACTCTCCTGTGCATTTTCCTGCTTGTAGAAAACATAGGTTTTACCGTCTGCGTCAACCCATTTGCTTTTTTTAGATAGGGAAGTCCTGTCAAGCAAAAATCCATAGAGTAATTTTGCTTCACAGGAAATGCTCTTAAACCTGTCATCGGTAAAAAGCACTTGAGGTACTCTATAAAACTGATACTGTTCGCTGTCGCTGCCATAGAAAAAATCAAACATTATGCACACGCTCCTTTTCGTTAGCCTTTTTCAGCTCGCCCTGAAGTGCGTTGATTTCAGCTTTTCCAAGCTGATTGATTAAATCTGCTACATTCATTACAGCCGATGCAGTAACAGAGTTGCTCAAAATCATTCCAAAGAGCAATTTCGTTTCGGCAGAGTAGCCGTTGTATTCGTTTGTCATAAGTTCTTTTGGCAGATAAATGCACTGTCCCATACTAATTCCCATCTTTACTTTTAAATTTCAATCGTTGCCTGCTCAATTCGCTTTTTAAATCAAAATAAAAAAAGCCAATCTCTTTCGAGATTGACTTTAGTGTGTCTTGAGTATTTAATTTTGTACCCTGACAGTAACGAGCATAAGGAAGTGCGTTTATGCACAACGAGATACGACTATATTTCAGACTGGACAGCCGCCGTTTCCTTACAAAGTGATTATATCAAATATATTGTTTATGTTCAAGTGCTGATTGTATATTACATAGCATCTGTAAATTTGCAATATTATTCTAATAAAGGCAATCCTACTTTACCGTAAGATTGCCTTTATTTTATGCTTTGTGATTTTCTCTTAAATCCGTTCTCTTGATTTTTCCGCTGATTGTTTTTGGGAATTCATCGACAATTTCAAGGTGCTGAATCCACTTGTAGCTTGCCATACGCTTGTTGCAGAAGGTTTTGATTTTGTTTTCAAGCTCCTTATCATGCGGTGCGCCGTCTGTCATTTTGACAATCGCCTTAATTGCCTGACCTCTGTCTTTGTCCGGAACACCTATAACCGCACATTCAAGCACATTCGGATATTGCATAAGAACATTTTCAACTTCAAACGGACCTACTCTGAAGCCTCTTGTTTTGATAAGGTCATCAGATCTGCCGACATACCAGAAATATCCGTTCTCGTCCTTATATGCCGTATCGCCCGTGTGATATACACCGTGTCGCCACACCTTTTCATAAAGATTTTCGTTGTTATAGTATGTGATGAAAATTCCGTGCTGTTTTCTGTCCTTTGGAGGGAATACAACAACTTCGCCTACTTCACCCTGCTTAACCTCGTTGCATTCATCGTCAACAATTCGTACATCATAAAGTGGAGTAGGCTTGCCCATTGAACCTGCAATCGCCTTGTCCCCTTTGAGATTTGCAAGCATAAGAACCGACTCAGTTTGACCGAAGCCCTCGCAAAGTTCAATTCCCGTCTGCTTAAACACCTCTTCAAAAACTTCATTGTTGAGTGCCTCGCCTGCTGTCGTTAGGTGAGAAAGTGCAGAAAGGTCGTACTTGTTCATACCCCTTTTGATGAAGTATCTGTAAACTGTCGGCGGTGCGCAGAAGGTTGTAACCTTGTACTTTTCCATTATACGCAACAGCTTGCCCGGAGAGAATTTGTCAAAGTCATAGACCATAACGGCTGAACCGCAGAGCCATTGACCGTAGATTTTGCCCCATGACGCTTTTGCCCAGCCTGTTTCGGCAACGGTGAGGTGAAGTCCGCCGTCTTTTACACATTGCCAGTATTTTGCCGTGATAATGTGTCCGAGTGTGTAGATATGATTGTGTTCAACAGCCTTAGGATAGCCTGTTGTGCCTGAGGTAAAGTAAATTACCATAGGCTCTTCTGCTTTTGTTTCAACTCTTTCAAGGGTATCGGGAGCGTTTTCAACTTCTTCGGTAAAATCAACCGCACCGAAAATCTGCCTTCTCGGAACAAAAACGGTTTCAAGCGTGTTCGACTGAGATGCAACCGCAAGCATATCTTCGGCGGTAGTTTCATCGGGAGTGCAGACAGCTGCCTTTATCCCTGCCGTGTTAACACGATACGAAATGTCACTTTGAGTCAGAAGATTTGTCGCGGGAATAATAACCGCACCAAGCTTGTGGAGTGCAGGGGCAACATACCAGTATTCGTAGTTTCGTTTCAGAATAACAAGAACCTTGTCACCTTTTTTAATGCCGTGATTTCTGAAAACATTTGCAGCCTTGTTGCTCAGTCTGCTGATGTCGGAGTATGTGAAAATCTTTTCCTCTTTTTCGGGATTTGTCCACACAACTGCCGTGTCATTCGGCACAAGTTCTGCCATTTTGTCAACGACATCATAGCCAAAATTATAGTTTTCGGGAAACACAAGTTCAAAGCTTGTCAGTTTTCCGTTTTCATCGGTAGTTTCTTTACAGAAATTTTTGTATAATTGCATTTTTTACATCCTTATTTAAGTCGTTTTTTTGGTTTTGCCTTTTCAATTAATATTGTATAACACAAACCCTTTTCTATACAATACCGCCCATTATGAAAAAACACGGACTAAAATTTATAATTATTCATCCACGGAATGTAGCTATCCAAATTTGCATAACACTATCCGCATATCGGTATATTATGAATAACAGGAGCAAATTATTAACATTTTCAACACATTTATTCACATATCGTTTCAAGGAGTTGAAAGTCGTAAATCTGAATATTATACAGTTTTTAAACTGCAAAACAGTATGATGATACCCTGTTCTACAAATTTGCTTTTTTGCTTGCAATCGGATAAATAAAATATTATAATATAGGTTACAGTCTTGTTTCAAAAAGGTAACAGACTGACAGAGTTAAAGAGAATAAAGAAATAAAAATAGAAACAAAACATTTTAGAGGGAGAAATATATATGAGAATAGTTGTTCTTGCAGGCGGACTGAGCACAGAGCGTGAAGTTTCAATTTCATCAGGCACACTTGTTGCCGAGGCTCTCAGAAGCAAGGGACACGAGGTTGTTTTGCTTGATGTATTTATGGGATATGAGGAAAACATCTGTGACATTGACGCACTTTTTAAGCAGAACTACAGCTTTACCGACGGAAATTCAATCGGTGACGATGTTGAAAATACAATCACAAATATCAAAGAGGCAAAGGAAAATCGCCTTGATAAAACATCACGCTATATCGGCAGAAATGTAATTGAAATCTGCGCCGAGGCAGACATCACTTTCCTTGCACTTCACGGCGGTGAGGGTGAAAACGGTCAGTTGCAGGCAACGCTTGATTTGTTCGGAATCAAGTACACAGGTTCGGGATATCTCGGTTCTGCGCTTGCAATGAACAAAGGTCTTACAAAGAGCGTGTTTATGCAGAAGAATATCAACACTCCGTCAGGTGAACTTTACAAGAACGAAAAGGACGCTCTTGCATGGAATATGTTCCCGTGCATCGTTAAGCCCTGCTCGGGCGGTTCAAGCGTGGGCGTTTCAAAGGTTGAGAATGCAGCTCAGTATAAAAAGGCTGTTAAAGAGGCTCTCAAATATGAGGACGAAATTGTTGTTGAGCAGTTCGTAACAGGCAGAGAATTTTCCGTCGGTCTTATCGGTGGCAAGGCACTTCCGCCGATTGAGATTGCTCCTAAGTCGGGAATGTACGATTATGCCGCAAAATATCAGGCAGGCGCAACAGTTGAAACCTGTCCGGCAGACATTGATGAAGAAACTGACAAAAAGCTCCGTGATGCCGCAACAGAGGCATACGAGGCACTTCACCTTGAAAGCTATGCACGAATCGACTTTCTTCTTGACAAGGGCGGTTTTACATACTGCCTCGAGGCAAACACTCTCCCCGGCATGACTCCCACAAGCCTTCTTCCTCAGGAGGCGGCTGTTGAGGGTATAAGCTATCCCGATTTGTGCGAAAAGATTATTGAAATTTCACTTGCAAAATATCCCGAAGAAAAATCTGATTTTTAATAAGAGGTTAGTATGAAAGACTTTACTCTTGCCGAAATCGCAAAGGCTTGCAACGGCGAATATGTCGGCGATGAATCGCTTAAAAACACAAAAATAACCTCTGTTGAGCGTGACAGCCGACAGGTGAAGAACGGAAGTCTGTTTCTTGCCATAAAGGGAGAGCGTGTTGACGGTCATGATTTTATCGAAAAATGTTTTGCACAGGGCGCTGTGTGTGCATTGTGCGAGAAAGCTCCCGAAAATGCGACAAAGCCTTGCATTGTCGTTCCATCAACACTTGATGCCGTTAAGAAAATCGGCAGGGCATACAGAGAAAAATTCGACATTCCCGTTATCGGAATTTCGGGCAGCGTCGGAAAAACCTCTACAAAAGAAATGCTCTATGCCGTTCTTTCACAAAAGTTCAAGACCCACAAAACACAAGGCAATCTCAATAACGAGCTCGGTGTTCCGCTAACGCTTCTTTCAATGCCCGAGGATACCGAGGCGGCTGTTATAGAAATGGGTATTTCCGATTTCGGTGAAATGACAAGACTTTCCGAAATGGTTCAGCCCACAATCTGCGTGCTTACAATCATCGGCGAATGTCATCTTGAAAATCTCGGCAACCGTGACGGTGTTCTCAAGGCTAAAACAGAAATGTTCAAAAATGCCCGTGAAAATGCAGATTTCATTCTTAACGGCGATGACGATAAGCTTTCAACCGTTAAGACCGTAAACGGCAAAAAGCCTGTTTTCTTCGGACTTGACGCAAAGAACGATTTTTACGCAAAGAATATAAAAAACAGCGGTGACGGCAAGGTTCTTGCAACACTCTGTTTTGACAATAATAATATTGATGTTGAAATTCCTGCAATCGGTACATATATGGTGACAAATGCTCTTGCGGCTGCTGCCGCAGGCAAGCTTCTCGGACTTACCGATGAAGAAATTGCAAACGGTGTTGCCTCGTACAAAACAGTAGGCAGTCGTGCCAATGTTATTAATACAGGCAAAATCAAAATCATTGACGATTGCTACAACGCAAATCCGACATCCGTCAGAGCATCTCTTGACACACTTTCCAATCTTGACGGCAGAAAGGTTGCGATCCTCGGTGATATGAAGGAGCTTGGAAGTGAGGAATTGAAACTCCACTTTGACACGGGTGTTTATGCAAAATCAAAGGATATCGGTACGGTTATAACCGTAGGCGAGCTTGCAAAGGAGCTTGCAAAGGGTGCAGACGGCAAAGCGTTTGACACAATCGAAGATGCAAAACCCGAAATTCTTAAAACAATTAAAAGCGGAGATGTTGTGCTTGTTAAGGCATCACATTCAATGCAGTTTGAAAACATTGTTGAGTTTCTCAAACAGAATTTTTGATTTACCGCAAAAAAATGTTGACAAATCAAAAATACGGTCATATAATTGTCCTATAGAGAAAAAACCTGTGAGCAAGAATAGTAGGTTTTTCCAAAGCTTTCAGAGAGTCAGCGGTTGGTGTAAGCTGACAGCAGAGGATTTGCCGAATGGACTTGTGAGGGCGGGCCGAAAGCCTTTTGGCAAGTAGTTTCCGACGGAGCTCAACCGTTAAAGTGAGAGGCATATGTTAGTATGCTGTTAAAGCGGGCGTTTATCGTCAATTTGGGTGGTACCGCAGAAGTTGATTTTTCAAGACTTTTGTCCCTTGTGGGGACAAAAGTCTTTTTTGTTTATGTTTAAAACTTTTACCAAAGAAAGGTTGGTGTACGATGATTAAACCGTCTTACGATGAGGTGTTGAACCTCAAGGACAATTACAGCGTTATTCCGATTTACAAGGAAATCTACGCTGACGCATTTACCCCGATTAACCTGCTCAGAAAAATTGCAGGAAAATCCGACAAATTCTTTCTTCTTGAAAGTATCGAGGGCGGTGAAAAGTGGGCAAGGTATTCATTCATCGGATTCAACCCCAAGGCAAGGCTTTCGTACAAAAACGGAACCCTCACGGTTACGGGCGAGGGTGCAAGAGTTGTTAAAACATCAAAGCCGTATGACGCTCTCCGTGAGTATCTTGCAGATTACAAAACTCCGCATTTCAAAGACATTCCGCCGTTCACAGGCGGTCTTGTCGGCTATTTCGGTTACGCAATGATTTCTGTTGCAGAGCCTGTTTTAAAGCTCAAAAGAGGAGATACAAACGATTTTGATATGATGCTTTTCGACAAGATTATAGCCTACGATCATCTTAAAGAAAAACTCATTATCATTGTTAATATGAAAACAAACGACACCAAGGCACAGTATGAACTTGCCAAAAAGGATATTGCAGAGATAATTTCGACAATCACATCTCCCGAACCCCTTCCAAAGCTTGAGCGTGACGGGAATGTTGAATTTACAAGCACATATTCAAAAGAAGAATTCTGCAAAATGGTTGAGAAAACCAAGGAGTACATCTTTGACGGCGACATCTTCCAATGTGTTGTTTCAAGAAGATTTGAGGCGGATTACAAAAATTCCCTCATCAATGCATACAGAGTGCTGAGAAGTACAAACCCGTCACCTTATATGGTTTATATGTCAATTGACGGTGACGAGATTATAAGCACCTCTCCCGAAACACTTGTAAAGCTTCAGAACGGAGTGCTTAACACATTCCCGATTGCAGGTTCTCGCCCGAGAGGTAAAACAGATACAGAGGACAATGCCCTTGCAGACGAGCTTATCCACGATGAAAAGGAGCTTGCAGAGCATAATATGCTCGTTGACCTCGGACGAAATGACATCGGAAAAATCTCCGAATTTAATTCGGTTAAGGTTACAAAATATCAGGAGGTTCTCCGTTATTCAAAGATAATGCACATTTGCAGTGAGGTTGAGGGCAAGCTCAAGGACGGACTTGATGCTTTTGATGCAATCGAATCCCTCCTCCCTGCCGGCACACTTTCGGGTGCTCCGAAAATCAGAGCCTGTGAAATCATTGAAGAGCTTGAAAGAACTCCCCGAGGTGTATATGGCGGAGCGCTCGGATATGTTGATTTCAACGGCAACCTCGACACCTGTATCGCTATCAGAATGGCAGTCAAGAAAAATGACAAGGTTTATGTTCAGGCGGGCGCAGGCATTGTAGCCGACAGTGTTCCCGAAAGCGAATACGAGGAAACCTACAACAAGGCTCTTGCTGTTATGAATGCAGTTAAAAATGCAGGGGAGGTAAACGCTTTATGATACTTTTTATTGATAACTACGACAGCTTTACCTACAATCTTGTGCAGTTCTGCGGCAGCGTAAATCCCGATATCAAGGTTGTAAGAAACGATGAAATAACAGTTGACGAAATCAAAAAGCTTGCTCCCTCCCACATCATCCTTTCGCCCGGCCCCGGTTATCCAAAAGATGCCGGAATATGTGAAGAGGTTATAAAGAAGCTTGCAGGACAGTTTCCGATTCTTGGTATCTGCCTCGGTCATCAGGCAATATGCGAGGTTTACGGTGCAACAATTTCCCACGCAATAAAGCTTATGCACGGCAAAAAGAGCGATATCATTGTTGACACGGACAAGAAAATTTTTAACGGACTTCCAAAGGTTGTTGAGGGTGCAAGGTATCATTCGTTGATTGCGAAAAGAGATACGGTTCCCGACACACTCGAGGTAATCGCAGAAGACCGTGACGGCGAGGTTATGGGAGTTAAGCACAAGGATTTTGAGCTTTACGGATTGCAGTTCCACCCCGAATCAATTCTCACCTCACACGGTATGGAAATGATAAAGAATTTTATTACACTTTGCAAATAACACGGAAAGGATTGAAGTTTTATGATTAAAGAGGCAATAAAAAAGTTGGTTGCAGGCAATGACCTCACTTTTGATGAGGCGGCACAGGTTATGGACGAAATGTTCTCAGGCACAGCAACGCAGTCGCAGATGGCGGCATATCTCACAGCCTTGAGAATCAAGGGTGAAACAATTGACGAAATTACCGCAAGCGCACAGGTTATGAGAGAAAAAGCACTCCACATCAAGCCTAACCGTGATGTACTCGATATCGTCGGCACAGGCGGCGACGGTACAGGCACATTCAATATTTCAACAACAGCGGCATTTATTATTGCCGCCGCAGGAATCCCCGTTGCAAAGCACGGCAACCGTTCAATGTCAAGCAAAAGCGGTTCGGCAGACTGTCTTGAACAGCTCGGAATCAACATCAACATCACTCCCGAAAAGAGCGAAGAGGTTCTTAACAAAGCAGGCATCTGCTTTATGTTTGCACAGGGCTACCATTCATCAATGAAGTATGTAGGTCCTGTCCGTAAGGAAATCGGAATCAGAAACATTTTCAATGTTCTCGGACCTCTCACAAACCCTGCAGGCGCAGACCTTCAGGTAACGGGCGTGTATTCTGAGGCTCTTGTTGAGCCGATTGCACAGGTTTTCTCAAATCTCGGTGTTAAGAAAGGCTATGTTTTCTACGGCATGGACGGCATGGACGAGGTTACTCTCACAACAACAACAAAGGTTTGTGAGATTGACAACGGTAGGTTCAACACATTTATTCTCAATCCCGAAGATTACGGTCTTAAACTTTGTGCACCCGAGGATCTTGCAGGCGGTGACGGCAAAGAAAATGCTGAAATCACAAAAGAAATTCTCAGCGGTGAAATTAAGGACGCAAAGCGTGATATCGTTGTTCTCAATGCCGCACTCGGACTTTGCACAGGCGGCAAGGCAGATTCAATTCAGGACGGCATAAAACTTGCAAACGAAATTATCGACAGCGGCAAGGCTTATGCAAAGATTGAAGAATTTGCAAAGGCTTCCAACGAATAAAGGTGACACAATGATACTTGAAACAATTGCAGATGCCAACAGAGTAAGATATGAAGAAATCGAAAAGCAAGTTCCGCTTGAAGTGATAAAGCAAAAAGCACTTTCAATGGAAACAGGCAATGAATTTCCGTTTGAAAAGGCGCTTGCGGGCAAGGACATTTCATTCATTTGCGAGGTCAAAAAAGCGTCCCCGTCAAAGGAAATTATCGCAGAGGATTTTCCCTATGTTCAGATTGCCAAGGATTATGAAAATGCAGGCGCAAGTGCAATTTCAGTTTTGACAGAACCAAAATGGTTCAAGGGCGAAAACGCTTTTCTTGAAGAGATTTCAAAGAATGTAAGTATTCCGCTTTTGAGAAAAGACTTCACAGTTTGTGAATATCAGATTTATGAGGCAAAGACAATCGGTGCGTCAGCCGTACTGCTTATCTGCTCACTTCTTGACACGGACACAATCAGAAGATGGATTAAGCTTTGCGACTCTCTCGGACTTTCGGCACTTGTTGAGGCTCACACAGCCGATGAGGTGTATTCCGCAATTGCCGCAGGAGCAAGAGTTATCGGTGTAAACAACCGAAATCTTCGTGACTTCACGGTGGACATAAATAACTGTACAAAGCTCCGTAAGCTTGTTCCAGACAACATTATTTTTGTTGCCGAAAGCGGAATCAAAACACGGGATGACATCAAGGTGCTTGAAAACGCAGGAGTAAACGCAGTTCTCATAGGTGAAACCCTTATGAGAAATCCCGACAAAAAAGCCGCACTTGACGAATTGTCGGGCAGAAAATAAAAAATTGATTTATAAGCCGTGTGCAAAGCACACCAATTAAAGTGTAGGGGCGGTCATCGGCCGCCCGCTGTGTGCAACGCACACCAATGATATAAAAGTAATTAAGGGGAATCAAGATGACAAAAGGGAAATTCGGTATTCACGGCGGACAGTTCGTTCCCGAAACGCTGATGAATGCAATTAATGAATTTGAAGAGGCATACAACAGGTATAAGGACGATCCCGAGTTTGTTGCAGAACTCGACACACTTATGCGTGAATACGCAGGCAGACCGTCACTTCTCTATTATGCCGAAAAAATGACAAAAGACCTCGGCGGTGCAAAGATTTATCTCAAGCGTGAGGACTTGAACCACACAGGTTCACACAAGCTCAACAACTGCCTTGGTCAGTGCCTTCTTGCAAAGAGAATGGGCAAAACAAGAGTTATTGCCGAAACAGGCGCAGGTCAGCACGGTGTTGCAACGGCAACCGTAGCCGCACTTTTAGGACTTGAATGTGAAATCTTTATGGGCAAAGAGGACACAATCCGTCAGGCTCTCAATGTTTACAGAATGAAACTTCTCGGTGCAAAGGTCAATGCTGTTGAAACAGGCACAATGACTCTTAAAGATGCCGTAAACGAGGCAATGCGTGAATGGACAAACAGGGTTTCCGACACACACTATGTTCTCGGCTCGGTAATGGGACCGCACCCGTTCCCGACTGTTGTCCGTGATTTTCAGAGTGTAATCGGCAAGGAAATCAAGTCACAGATGCTTGAAAAGGAAGGCAGACTTCCTGATGTTGTTATGGCTTGCGTAGGCGGCGGAAGCAACGCAATGGGCGCTTTCTATGAGTTTATCAAGGATGAAAATGTAAAGCTTATCGGCTGTGAGGCAGCAGGCCTCGGCACAGATACTCCAAAGACTGCCGCTACAATCGCAACAGGCACACTCGGCATCTTCCATGGCATGAAGTCGTACTTCTGTCAGAACGAATACGGTCAGATTGCTCCCGTATATTCAATTTCGGCAGGTCTTGACTACCCCGGTATCGGTCCCGAACACGCAAACCTTGCCGATACGGGCAGAGCAAGCTATGTTCCCGTTACAGACGAAGAGGCTGTAAACGCATTTGAATATCTTTCGAGAACAGAGGGTATCATTCCCGCAATTGAAAGCGCACATGCAGTTGCACATTGTATAAAAATTGCCCCGACAATGGACAAAGACAAGATTATCGTAGTCAACCTTTCGGGCAGAGGCGACAAGGATGTTGCGGCTATCGCAAGATACAGAGGGGAGGATCTCCATGATTGATATTAAATCTGCATTCCAAAACGGCAAGGCGTTCATCCCGTTTGTAACAGCGGGTGATCCCGACCTTGAAACAACAGAAAAGCTTCTTATTGAAATGAGCAAAAACGGTGCCGATATCATCGAAATCGGTATTCCGTTTTCAGACCCGATTGCCGAGGGTGTTGTAATTCAGGAGGCTGACCTCCGTTCTCTTTCGGCAGGCACAACAACAGACAAAATCTTTGATATGGTAAAGCGTATCCGTCCGCAGATTGACGCCGTTCTTGCCGTTATGACCTATATGAATCCGATTTTCGTATATGGTACGGAAAGGTTTATGGCAAAGTGTCAGGAGTGCGGAATCTCCGCAGTTATCGTTCCCGACACACCATATGAAGAAAAGCACGAGCTTACCGATTACAGCGGAAAATACGGCATTGATGTAATTTCTCTCATCGCTCCTACATCTCATGAGAGAATCAAGATGATTGCAAAAGAGGCAGAGGGCTTTGTTTACTGCGTTTCATCAATGGGCGTTACAGGCGTAAGAAGTGAAATCACAACCAATGTTGGCGAAATGGTAAGACTTGTTAAGTCAGTAAAGGATATTCCGTGTGCAATCGGTTTCGGCATTTCAACTCCGGAGCAGGCAAAGAAAATGAGCGAAAGTGCAGACGGTGTTATCGTTGGTTCTGCAATCGTGAAAATTATTGCAAAGTACGGCAAAGACAGCGTTAAGCCTGTTTGCGACTATGTTAAAAGTATGAAGGAAGCGATTTCGTGAGTACACTCGAAGAACTTCAAAGCGTAATTGACAAAAGCAAAAGAATAGTATTTTTCGGCGGTGCGGGAGTTTCGACAGAAAGCGGAATTCCCGACTTCCGAAGTGTTGACGGTCTGTACAATCAAAAGTACGATTATCCGCCCGAGCAGATTCTCAGCCACACATTTTTTGTTCACAAAACAAGCGAGTTCTTCCGCTTTTACCGTGACAAAATGCTATGCCTTGACAAAAAGCCGAACAAGGCGCACTATAAGCTTGCAGAGCTTGAAAAGGCGGGAAAGCTTTCGGCTGTTGTCACCCAAAACATTGATGGACTTCATCAGGCGGCAGGCAGTAAGCGTGTTTATGAGCTGCACGGAAGTGTTCTTCGCAACTACTGCACAAAGTGCGGTAGGTTCTATGACGCAGAATTTATCAAGAACTCTGCCGATATTCCTAAATGTACTTGCGGAGGTATCATAAAACCCGATGTTGTGCTTTATGAAGAGGGACTTGACGACAGCACGGTTACGGGTGCGGTCAATGCAATTTCAAAGGCTGACACGCTGATTATTGCCGGCACAAGCCTCACGGTTTATCCGGCGGCCGGGTTTATCCGCTACTTCGGCGGCGACAATCTTGTGCTTATCAACCGTGATCCCACCCCAATGGACAAGAACGCAAATCTTGTGTTCCGTGAAAAAGTGGGAGAATTGCTTGACAAAATTACCGTAAACATATAAAATTTATGCGGCGGGGAAATTTCTGTTATTTTTCTGTTACAGCATATAGATAAATGAAAAAATCAATACACAAGATGTTGTTGCGGAACAGAGAAAACCGATAAAATCCGCATGAAATCCAACTTTTTTTGTAAAAAGACTTGATTTTTGCACATTCTTGTGCTATCATAATTCCTATATGACCGATACTTTAAGGAGGTGGGACAATGCCAAACATCAAATCTGCTAAAAAGCGTGTTAAAGTTATTGCTACAAAGACTGCTCGTAACAAGGCTACAAAATCTGCTCTCAGAACAGCTGTAAAGAAGGCTTATTACGCAGTTGACACTAACGCTGACAACAAAACAGAGGCAGTTCGTCTTGCTATTAAGAAAATTGACCAGGCAGCAGCTAAGGGTATTCTTCACAAGAACACTGCAGCAAGAAGCAAATCATCACTTGCTAAAAGACTTAACGCATCAGCATAAGTGCAATAAATCTTACAGGCTTAAAAGCAGAGAATATTCTCTGCTTTTTTATTTTGTTCTGTTGACATTTTTGTAAAAACTGTTAGAATATAAATAAAGATACGGCAGATACTACTGCCATACAAGCATACAAAATTTGGAGGCGACAGAATATGAAAAATCATAAGTGCAGATGGGCTTTAATTATCGGTATCATCTCTGCAGTTGCAGCTCTTTCTGCTGCTCTCACAGCGTTCTTTATCGTTAAGGATAAGCAGAAAAAAGATGACGAGGAGCTTATGGAATACCTCGACAGCTCAATTGAGTAATTATTGAGTAAATCTTAAAAGCCGAATGCGGACCGTTCATTTTTGGGCGGTCCGTTTTTATGAAACTTCATTTTATTTTCGTGGTGATTTTATGATACGGGAAGAACTTGACCGACTTCTCTGTGACGCCAAAAGCAACGCAGAACTCAAAGAAAAACTTCTGAAAACCGAACAGAGCGAAAATCCGATTGATAACTTCTGTTCCCTCTGCCGGTCGCACGGGTACAAAATCAGTGCAGGCGAACTTTTTGCACTCGGACTTGACGAAAGCGACACCAAGCTTCGCAGTGTGAACGGTGGCGGAGTGAACGCAATTGACGGCTGGGACGATGCCTACGAGCAACTTATTCTTACATTGAAATGGACATGACTATGAAACACTACTTCCCGAAATACTGTGAAAAATTCAGATGCATTGCGAACCTCTGTCCCGACAGCTGTTGCAGGGACTGGGATGTTGTTGTCGATGATACAAGCTTTGATTTTTATAATACAGTCAAAGGCGAGTTTGGCGACAGGCTCAGGTCGCTTATGACAATTGACGAGGACGGCGACAGAATTTTCATCAGGCAAGGTGAAAAATGCCCGTTTTGGAACAGCGATATGCTGTGCGACATTTACATCAACATCGGCGAAAATCACCTTTGTCACACCTGTAAGGAATTTCCGAGAATCACTCAGGACTACACCGTTTTTTGTGAACATACGCTTTCGTTTGCCTGTCCCGAGGCGGCAAGGCTTATGCTTGAATCGGATTTTGACACAGGCTTTGCAACCGGTATTCCGCAGGACTCACAGACCGATTACAGCACAACCGAGATGAATTTTCTGCTCTCTGCAAGAAAACGCACTTTTGAGATTCTCTCAGACTGCAAACTCTCCTTGTCCGAAAGATTGTGCAGACTTCTTGCCTTTAACGAGCGTGTGCAGAATATGCTTGACGATGAAATTTTTGATATCACGGCTATGCCGACAGATGAATATAAAAAGCAAAGCTGCGGTGATGCGTCATTCATTTTTGATTTGCACAAAAGCCTTGATATCATGAGTAAGGATTGGCTATGTGAGCTTGAAACAACCGCTGATTTTGCAAAAAATAATACGCTGTCAAACCGTTTTGACAAACAGCTTACCGCCTATCTTGACTACTATGTCCGCAGATATTACCTTTCTGCAATCGACAGTTTTAATGTCATATCCACAATCAAGCGAATGGTCTGTGCATACATAGTGACCGCTTATGAACTCGAAAGGCCCAACAATCCGACTCAAACCGAAATTGCGAAAATTCTTCAGGGATATTCAAAAGAGGTTGAACATTCCTATGAAAACGGCGAACTCCTCGAAGATGAATTTATCTTCAATCCACTTTTTTCAACCGACAATTTAATAGGTATTTTATAAATAAATCCCGAACACATTTTACCGTGTTCGGGATTTGTTGTTTATTCTTTATTTTCGTCCGAATTCTTTTTGTTTCGTTTTTTCACGGAAACAATGTCGAGTTCAAACCAGAATGTACTGCCTTTGCCGAGTGTACTGCGAACGCCGTACCTTGCTTTGTGGCTGTCAAGAATACCCTTGACTATTGACAAGCCGAGTCCCGTGCCGATAACGCCACGCTTATGCTCCTTGTCAACCTTGTAGTAACGATCCCAGATGTATTCAAGCTTTTCGGGAGGAATGCCGTCACCGTGATCCGTTACCTCAATGAGAACCTTTTTGCCGTTTACCTTTTGCGTTACAATAACAGTTTTGTCTTCACCGACATAATTGACTGCATTGTTCACAAGATTATAGATTACCTGTGAAATTTTCAGTTCATCGGCAAAAATGTAAACATCTTCGTCACTCTCAAACAGAATGTTGTATCCGTCCTGTTCCTTGAGCTTTGCGTACCTTGTGAAAATATTCTTGATGCTGTCGGTAAGACAGAACTCCGATTTTTCGGGTTGAATTGAACCCGATTGAATCTTTGAGAGGTCAAGCAAATCGTTGACAAGTGTTGAAAGTCTTGTTGCCTCGTCAATAATAATCTGAATATTTTCGGGAGTGTTTTCACCGGGCAGGTCACGCATAACCTCGCCGTAGCCCGTAATCATTGTCAGCGGTGTTCTCAAATCGTGCGAGATGTTAGCAATAAGTTCTTTTTGTAATTTTTCGGTTGCAGCAAGCTCCGTTTTTGCGTAGTTCAGCGTTTCGTTGAGTTCCTCAACCTCAAGATATCCTCTTGCGTTAAAGTCAACATCATAGTTTTTCTTTGCAAGCTCCTTTGCCGCCGTGTTTGTCTTAGAAATCGGTTTCGCAATTCTGTAGCTTGCGTAAAGCGAAATTATAACGGCAAGAAGCACAAACACAACCGAAACGATTGCAAGCTGGTCACGGACGATTTCAACCGTGTTAGTCAGCGGTGTGATTGACGATGTTACAATCAAAAAGCATTCGCTGCCGTCCTGCAGATTGATAATGTCGGTGTAGACCATATTTTGAACATTTTTATCGGGAGCGGAAGCATACCGAATAGTATTCCTCTCGGCTGTGTCGGATGAAGAATATTCATCAAAAAACTGTCGCTCAAACTTGCCTTTAATGCTGTCCTCTTTGTAGTTACTTGTGATGAACAAATAATGTCCGTCATTTTCCTCTGCCAGCTTGTAGTATGAATAGACATCGTGATACTGAAAATTCAGGTTTGAAACTGGGTTGTCATATTCGCAACAATACTTCAATGTGAAAAGAGAAGTTGAATCGTAAACATATACCGAAAGTGAATTGTAGCTTGCAACATTTTCAATTGTTCCGAGAGCGTTTTTGTTTTCTTCAATCGACTTTGAAATAACCTGTGCGTTCTTTTCAACCTGTGAAGATTTTGTTGCTGTGTAGAACGATTCAAGAAAAAAGGTCTGGAACACCCACAACACGATCACAATTGCAAATCCGAACAGAAGAAAATAGCATAACAGCTTAAAATTCAACGGCAGATAATGGCGGTCAAATCGTTTGTTAGATTGTTTCAAAACGGTAACCCACCCCTCGAAGCGTTACAATGCATCTGCTGTATTCGCCAAGGCTCTTTCTGAGAAGCTTAATGTGTGTGTCAAGCGTTCTTTCGTCACCGAAGAAGTCGTAGCCCCAGACCTCGCTTATAAGCTTTTCACGGGTGAGTGCAAGTCCTTTGTTCTTTACCATATAGAAAAAGAGTTCGTATTCCTTTGGCGTCATCTCAATTCTTTTGCCGTCAATTGTAACGATTCTGGCTGAGAAATCAACCGAAAGACCTTCGTATGTAAATACATCCTTCTTCACATTCTCTTCGTTCTGAGCGCCTTGTGAACGCTTGATTACGGCATTAACACGCATCATAAGCTCCTTTGGCGAGAACGGCTTAACAACATAGTCGTCACTGCCAAGCTCAAAACCGTGAATTTTATCGTACTCCTCGCCTCTTGCCGAAAGCATAATGATAGGTGTTTTCTTGAATTTCCTGATTTCCCTGCAAGCGGAAAAGCCGTCAAGCTCAGGCATCATAACATCCATTATGATAAGGTCAAAGTCCTCTTTACGGCAAATTTCAATTGCTTGCATACCGTCAACGGCTTCTTCAACCTCAAAGCCCTCAAATTCGGCATATTTTCTGATAATCTGTCTGATTCTTGCCTCATCGTCAACAACAAGTATCCTGCTCATTTTTGTACGCCCCTTTTAATTAAAATTATAAGCGTCGGTTAAGACGCAGTGTATTCCGACTGTTACTCTATCATCCGAATGTGATAAAATTATGTTAATTTTCAATTTTGTTGGTGAAGTATCGCACGGCGAGCCGCCGTACCCCATTCGTGTAGATAGTTTGCAGTATTAAAAACATATTATGCCCGAGCATAGTATAGTTTTTTTATTTGTGCAATTCTGTAGGGGCGTTCATTGGACGCCCGCAAGTAAAGGTACAAATGTTATGTTAATTCTAATTTTATAAAAATCACAAATTAAATTATATATTGTAGCGGCGAACACGGTTCGCCGCTGTACATCAAATCACAACTGTTATAACAATCCGTTAAAATGATTATACCACATTTCATTTCTTATTGAAATACCGTTGAAAATAAATTATAATGTATAGTGTTAAAATTTGGTGCTAAATTCACATTAAGGAGTTCGGATATGGAAATAAGAAAAATCAAGGCGCAGACGGTATGCGATACGGTAAAAAAGCTGTTTACCGACTGCAACTATTTTATCGGCAAAGACATCATGTGCGCCCTTGAAACCGCAAGGGATAACGAAAGCTCGCCTGTAGGAAAAAGTGTACTTTCACAGATTATCGAAAACGATAAAATTGCGGCTCGTGAAGAAGTTCCGCTTTGTCAGGATACGGGTATGGCTGTCCTTTTTGTTGAATACGGTGACAGGGTTGTTATTGAGGACGGCAGTTTTGATGAGGCTGTCAACGAGGGCGTTCGCAGAGCCTATATTGACGGCTACCTTCGCAAGAGTGTAGTAAATGATCCTGTTTTCGACAGAATCAATACAAAGGATAACACTCCTGCAATTATACACACAAAAATTGTCAGCGGAAATCAGATTAAAATTACCGCCGGCGGCAAGGGCTTCGGCAGTGAAAATATGTCGCAGATAAAAATGCTCACCCCGTCAAAGGGCATTGAGGGTGTTAAGCAGTTTATTCTTGATACTGTTTTTCAGGCAGGTCCAAATCCCTGTCCTCCTATGGTTGTCGGTGTCGGAATCGGCGGTACTTTTGAAAGAGCCGCCCAGCTTGCAAAAAAAGCAACCTTCCGTCCGATTGATTCCAAAAATGAAGATGAACGCTATGCACAGCTTGAGGACGAGCTCCTTACCGAAATCAATAAAATGGGATTCGGTCCTGCAGGACTTGGCGGCAATACAACCGCAATCGGCGTAAATATCGAAACTTCACCCACACACATTGCAGGAATGCCTGTTGCGGTCAACATCTGTTGCCATGCCGCAAGACACGCAAGCGCAACGATCTGAGGAGGAAAAGCTGTGGAAAAGAAAATTACACTTCCGATTACGGACGAAGATATCAAAAATCTTAAAGCAGGCGACAGCGTTCTGCTCTCGGGTTCAATCATCACAGGCAGAGATGCCGCACACAAAAGACTTTATGAATTGATTCAGAAGGGCGAAAAACTTCCCGTTGATATCAAAGGCGAGATTATCTATTATGTTGGTCCTGCTCCTGCAAAGCCCGGTTATGCAGTAGGTCCTGCAGGTCCGACATCAAGCTATCGTATGGATAAGTACGCTCCGTCACTGCTTGACCTCGGACTCAAAGGAATGATAGGCAAAGGCGCAAGAAATAAAGAAGTTGTCGATGCGATTGTTCGCAACAAGGGCGTGTATCTTGTCGCAATCGGCGGTGCGGCGGCACTTATCGCCAAGAGCATCAAGAGCGAGGAGATTCTTTGCTACGAAGATTTAGGCACAGAGGCTGTTCGCAGATATGAGGTTGAAGATTTTCCGTGCATAGTTGCAATCGACAGCAACGGCAACAATGTCTATGAAACCGAACCGCCAAAGTATAGAAAATCGTAATTTTTAATTATAATTCAAATCGGTAATGGTTATAAAAAACGGGAAAACAATGAGCAGAATAAACTGCCTTGTTTTCCCGTTAATTTATTTTTTAGGTAAAGACTTAGTTTCGTTATTTAACTTGTCCAATTTATGTACGCTTTTGTTGTTTGTTAAAGATTTAAGCTGTTGTATTGCAGTGGAGTTAAGTTGTTTTAATCCATTTTTGAGGTGATAAAACAAATGAATTTGAACCCGACTCAATTTTAAACTGGTCGAATTCGACCAGTTTAAAATTTTGGTTATGAAGTTGTTCCCAAAGACCTAAAAATTCAATCGTACTGCGTACTCTCAACCAGTTCTTTATAACATCAGCCGGAAATTCAGGATTTTTATATTTTGCTATATCCGTGAGAGATATGTAATCTTCGTTATTTATTGAGGTAACAATTGATATTTCAACATCTTTTGCATGTATAGTACTTTTAAAATTTTCACCTTTAGCCATGGTTATACCTCTTAATTAAAAATTGAGTTTTCCCCTATGCACTTACTTTGCACAGCTTGCAATCGCCGATTTCTATAGCTCTTTCGAGGGTGTCGGTAAAATGTGTGACTTCTTCGGGAATGTCGCAGTAGAGGTACTGCTCGTTCACGGCAAAATCTTCCGCCTCTCTCGACTGAACGCACACTTCATACATTCCGTTCGGGTGTTTATAGACCTCGTAACGAAACATTCTGTCATCTGTGTACATATCGTAAATCACATAGTCACGCATTTTATCACTTCCTCTCAATATATTTTTGTTGCGGATTGCAAACAGTACTTGGTTACTTCGTTTCTAAAAACTCCTGTACTCTTTCAAAAAGGTACGGCTGAATTGCAGGGTATGTCAAATTTTTTGGTATATCGTCAAAAAGATTAATCTTTTCAATTTCAAGTGGCGGCAGTTCTCCAAAACTGCGAATTTCCGCAAAATAGAGCATTCCGTAATCCGTGAACGAATAGATGCACACGGGACAGATGTCGAAATTCTTCGCCCCTGTTTCTTCCCAAAGTTCACGCTTTGCTGTTGTTTCAATATCTTCGCTGTCCTCACGGTGACCGCCCGGAATTTCATATGTATCACGATTTTTGTGTTTGCAAAAAACCCATTTTCCGTTGTATCTTGCACAAATTACGGCGTATTTCAACGGCTTGTCTGCGTTGAGGTCGAAAAATTTAACTTTCATAGCTAATCCTTTTAATCAAAATATCTTACAAGCGAGATCACCTTGCCGAGCAAAGCGACTTCGTCAACTATAATCGGTTCAAAATTATCGTTTTCAGGCTGAAGTCTGAAGTGACCGTTTTCCTTGTAAAAACGCTTTACGGTCGCCTCGTCACCGACAAGAGCAACAACGATTTCGCCGTTCTCCGCAACAGGTGTGCGGTGAACAATTAAAATATCGTCAGGGAAAATGCCTGCGTTAATCATACTTTCGCCCTGAACACGCAGAGCAAAAAGCTCTCTGCCCCTTTTTAAGCTGTCGGGAACAGGCACATAACATTCAATATTCTCAACGGCAAGAATCGGATAACCTGCCGCAACTCTGCCCAAAACGGGAACATCGGTGTTTTTCTCCATGCCGTTAATCTGAATACAACGGTTCACGCCGTGTTCTCGTGAAATAAGACCTTTTTCTTCAAGTGCCTTGAGGTGGTGGTGAACGGTTGATGTTGAACTCAGTCCCGTTTCTTCGCAGATTTCACGAACTGACGGAACTCTGCCCTCGTCTGCACATTCCTTTAGATAATCGAAAATTTTCTGTTGGCTTTTGCTTAAAGGTTTCATATCGCAACGCCCCTTGTTTGTAATTACAGTATGATTGTACCATATATTTTCGGAAAAATCAAACATTTGTTTTATATTTTTGAAAAAATTTTTTATTTCGTCGAATAAATAAAGAAATTATTTGAGTTTTGATTGATTAACAGAAAAAACAGATGCTTTTCATTCCGATTTCAAATAGGGTTCACACAGTTTTCATATTTGCATTGTTTAATATAAGCGTACTCAGAAAGACGGAACCGCATCCGTCAGAGTATAATTGTTCTACCCTCCTCAATGCGAGTCTGAACAAAGACTCGTAATTGTACCCCTCATTTTTTAAAGAACATAAGAAAGCACCGGGTCGCCGCAAGCCCGGTGCTTTCACTTTTTCAGGATTATTCCTGAAAAAGTGGGTGAAATTCGCCTATGGCGAGTGAAATCTGACTTTGTCAGGTGAAATCGTCCTTGCGGACGGTGAAATTGCCCTGTCGGGCAGTTGTGGTCGGGAAGATAGTCGGTTTGTAAAACAAATTTGTAGCCCGATTGTAGTGGCGAACCGTGTTCGCCAATCGTACAATATGTTTTTACTTGTTTTGGTTTTGCAACCAAAACAAATGGCGATCACTGATCGCCGCTACATTGAATTGTGCAGACGATTACTATGCCACGCTCGGGCATAATAGTTTTTAATATTGCAAACTATCTACACGAACTAAAATAAACACGAACTAAAAAATTGAATTATCATCTGCACTATGATACAATATATATAGTAAAGTGAGGTGCTTGTATGCTTGAGAACAAACTCGGATTGACTTCTTCTGCGGAGCTTGCTCGTGAAGAGGAGCGAATCAGTAAGAAAAAGGCGGCAATGCTTTTTGAAAATCACATTCTTGACAACCTTAAAAGCGGAAAGTTTTCGACATTACAGACAATCCACAAGTACCTTTTTGATGAAATCTACGATTTTGCGGGAAAGTTGAGAACTGTAAACATTGCAAAGGGTAATTTCAGATTTGCACCTTTGATGTATATTGAATCAGCTTTGAAAAACATTGATGAAATGCCGCAGAGCAATTTTGATGAGATTATAGAAAAGTATGTCGAAATGAACATTGCGCACCCATTCAGAGAGGGCAACGGTCGCAGTGCACGAATCTGGCTTGACCATATGTTGAAAACAGAAATCGGCAAGGTTATCGACTGGAGCAAGGTTGACAAGGAAGATTATCTGCTTGCAATGGAGCGCAGTCCCATACGGGATATCGAGATAAAATATGTTCTGAAAAACGCATTGACCGATGAAATTGACAGCCGTGAGGTGTACATGAAAGGCATTGACCACAGCTATTATTATGAGGGCTACACAGCGTTTAAAGCGGACGAACTTTTGTAAATTCAAAATTGAAAATTGACGGCGAGCCGCCGTTCTCAGTCCGAGAAGATAGTTTTGATAGGGGCAAGAGTAAAATGCCCGAATGAAAATGTTTATTGAAAATTGTGCAGACAATAACAATGCTACGCTCGGGCATAATTGGTTTTTAAACATTGCAAACTATCTACACGAACGAAAAAATATGAACATAAAAATAATGGACAGCAGAAATAAAATCTGCTGTCCGATTTGTTTTTTATACATATATAGTTATTTTCTTTTTCTTATAAACCAATATATCAAACCAAGTGCAACGAGGAAACCGCCGAGGACGCAACGGAAGATGATATTAAGTGTACCCTCAAACATTGGGTAGCCTGCAAAGGTTCGCAGTCCGTACCACACGGTCATGAAGATAAAAAACACAGCCATTAAAACTGCAAGCAAGCCCTGATGTTCGTGGCGATATTTGATTCCTACGATAATCATTAATATTGCAAGAGCCGCCCAAAGCCATACATACATATTCTGAAGAAATTCGCCCATAAAATTCACCCTTAAACATTACTGATAAGTAGATTATAGAGTATCCTCGGCACAATGTCAAACCGTGTTATGTGAAGATTTTCTGAAAACGAAAAATTTTTTCAAAAACGCTTGACTTTTACTGACTTTGGTATTATATTATGAGTATAGCAATTAGCACTCACCTATCGAGAGTGCTAAAACAGCAAAAACCGACACGAAATGAGGTGAACGGTATGGAGCTGGCTGAAAGAAAAAAGAAAATATTATCGGCAGTAATCGAAAGCTATATCAACACAGGCGAGCCGATTGGTTCAAAAGCGTTGATTAACGAAACGGGACTTGAGGTTTCATCGGCAACGGTGCGAAATGACCTTGCAGACCTTACAAATAAAGGCTACTTGGTTCAGCCACACACCTCGGCAGGACGAATTCCAACGCTGCAGGGTTACAGATACTACATCGACAATCTGATGAAAATTATCCCCGTAACCCAAGGCGGACGGGAATATGTTGAATCCGAGCTTTACAAAAGCGCAGATTCCCCCGAGAGTATTCTCAAAGAGGCAAGCGGTGTTATTTCAAGGCTGACAGGCTGCACGGCGGTAACAACAACACCTTCGGGTGAGGAAAGCAGAATCCACAGAATAAGATTTGTTCAGACGGGTTCACACACGGCAATGGCTGTTGTGATTGCCTCAAACGGAATCATAAAATCAAAGCTGTTTCGTTGCGATTTCCTTTTGAATCCCGAACTTTTGACCGTGTTTGACAAGGCATTTAACGAAATCTTTTCGGGAATGAAGCTTTCATCGGTCAACCGACCGTTCATACAGACAGCGGCGGCAAGGCTCGGTGAACTTTCAATGTTTACCCCGGGAGTGCTGGTGGCAATTATGGAGGCTTGTGAAACGGCAAAGGAAGTCAGCGTCTATCTCAGCGGTGTGACAAAGCCGTTGTTTATGTCCGATGTCAATTTTCTTAACGCACGAAATGTTATGGAGTTTTTGAACAACAGACACGACCTTGCGGAAATGCTTGAAAATCTTCCGCTTGACACCTCCGTCAGCATAGGCGGCGAAAACAGCAGAACAGAGCTTGCAGGGAGTGCGGTAATCTCCACACGATACCGACTTGACGGCAACCCGTCAGGCGTGCTTGCGGTGATAGCACCCGTGAGAACGGACTACGCAAGAGCAATTTCAATTCTTGAATGTGTGTCCGAAAGCGTTAGCACTCTTATTGATGAGCTGATAGAAATATGATAAATAAAAATCCTTGAAGGAGGATAAAGATGACTAAGAAAAAATCCGAGAAAACCGAAGAAAAAAAGGTTTCCGAAGAAACAGTCGCAGAAGAAACCGAGACTGAAAATACCGAAGAGCCTGCAAAGGATGAAAATGCGGATAAAATCAAGGCTCTTGAAGATGAGCTTTCGGCACAGAAGGATAAGTATATGCGACTTGCCGCCGAGTACGACAATTACCGTAAAAGAACGGCAAACGAAAAGCTTTCAATCTATGACGATGCAACTTCAAAGGCTTGTATCGAGCTTCTTCCCGTTGCAGACAGCGTAACGCTTGCTCTTGCAAATCTGAAAGACGCCGATCCCGATATCATCAAGGGTATTGAGCTTATTTCAAATCAGCTTGCAAAGAGCTTTGAAAAGCTAAAGATTGAGTCCTACGGCAAAGCAGGCGATGCATTCGATCCGAACTTGCACAATGCGGTTTCAAAGATTGAGGACGAAAACCTCGGTGCCGACACAATCGCAGCCGTTTATCAGACGGGTTACAAAATCGGCGACAAAATTATCCGTCACGCAATGGTACAGGTTGCCAACTGTGACTGATTTCATATATAAATATTCAGCAGAAAACACACAAACAAAAACAATTAAAAATTCAATTGGAGGAATTTATCATGGCTAAGACAATAGGTATAGATTTAGGTACAACAAACTCATGCGTAGCAGTTATCGAAGGCGGCGAGCCTGTAGTTATCGCTAACGCAGAAGGCGCAAGAACAACTCCGTCTGTTGTTGCTTTTTCAAAAGACGGTGAAAGAATGGTTGGTCAGGTTGCTAAGCGTCAGGCTATCACAAACCCTGACAGAACAGTTGCATCAATCAAGAGAGAGATGGGTACTGCTCACAAGGTAACAATTGACGGTAAGAGCTACACTCCACAGGAGATTTCAGCAATGATTCTTCAGAAGCTTAAGTCAGATGCAGAGGCTTACCTCGGTGAAACAGTTACACAGGCAGTTATCACAGTTCCTGCATACTTCACAGACGCACAGCGTCAGGCTACAAAGGATGCCGGTAAGATTGCAGGTCTTGATGTTAAGAGAATCATCAACGAGCCTACAGCAGCCGCTCTTTCATACGGTGTAGATAAGGAAAAAGACCAGAAGGTTATGGTATATGACCTCGGCGGCGGTACATTCGATGTATCTATCATCGAAATGGGCGACGGTGTTCAGGAAGTACTTGCAACAGCAGGTAACAACCGTCTCGGCGGTGATGACTTCGATAAGAGAATCATCGACTGGATGGTTGCATCATTCAAGACAGAAACAGGCATTGACCTTTCACAGGATAAGGTTGCAATGCAGAGATTAAAAGAGGCTGCCGAGAAGTCAAAGATTGAACTTTCAGGTGTTACAACTTCTAACATCAACCTCCCGTTTATCACAGCAGACCAGACAGGTCCTAAGCACCTTGACCTTACTCTTACAAGAGCAAAGTTTGACGAACTCACATCAGACCTCGTAGAAGCTACAATGGGTCCTGTAAGATCGGCTCTTCAGGATTCAGGTCTTCAGATCGGTCAGATTGATAAGGTTCTTATGGTTGGCGGTTCTTCCAGAATCCCTGCTGTTCAGGACGCTGTTAAGAAGCTCATCGGCAAAGAGCCGTTCAAGGGCATCAACCCTGATGAATGTGTTGCTATCGGTGCCGCTATTCAGGCAGGCGTACTCGGCGGTGAAGTTGAAGGACTTCTCCTCCTCGATGTAACTCCGCTTTCACTCGGTGTTGAAACAATGGGCGGTGTTATGACAAAGATTATCGACAGAAACACAACAATCCCAACAAAGAAGAGCCAGATTTTCTCAACTGCCGCTGATAATCAGACACAGGTTGAAATCAATGTTCTTCAGGGTGAGCGTGAATTTGCCCGTGATAACAAGCAGCTCGGTCTTTTCGCTCTCACAGGCATTGCTCCTGCAATGCGTGGTATTCCGCAGATTGAAGTAACATTTGATATTGATGCCAACGGTATCGTTAATGTATCTGCAAAAGACCTCGGTACAGGCAAAGAGCAGAAGATTACAATCAGTAACTCAACTTCAATGAGCAAGGAAGATATCGACAAGGCTGTTAAGGAAGCTGAACAGTTTGCCGCAGAGGACAAAAAGCGCCGTGAGGCAGTTGACGCTAAGAACGAGGCTGAAAACATTGTTTATCAGGCAGAAAAGCTCGTCAGCGAAAGCGGTGACAAGATTCCCGAGAATGACAAGAACGCAATCAACACAAAGGTTGCAGCTCTTAAAGAGGCTATCTCAAAGGACGATGCCGCACTCATCGGCACAGCTAAGGAAGACCTCCAGAAGACTCTTAACGATGCTGCCGCTAAGCTTTATCAGCAGGCTGCTCCGCAGGGCGGTGCTCCCGATATGAACGGTGCTCAGCCAAACGGCGGTAATCCTACAGGCAACAACGGCGGAGATCCTAATGTATATGACGCTGATTTCACCGATGTTGACGATAACAAGTAATTTATGTTAGAATAACATATAGTCAAAGGAGCTGTTATATGGCGGCTCCTTTTGGCTGTATAAGACGATAACCGGCTTGCAATATTGCGTGATTTCGGTATTTTGACAAAGGTGAGAGTAATATGGCAGACAAAAGAGACTACTACGAGGTGCTTGGCGTTCAAAAGGGCGCAAGCGACGATGAAATAAAAAAGGCATACAGAGCCTGTGCCAAAAAATATCACCCGGATTTGCATCCCGGCGATAAAGAATGCGAGGAAAAATTCAAGGAAGTAAACGAGGCTTATGAAGTTCTTTCCGACTCCGATAAAAAGGCTCGTTACGACCAGTTCGGTCACGCAGGCGTTGATCCCAACTACGGCGCAGGTGCAGGCGGAGCAGGAAGTCCGTTCGGTCAGGGTATTGATATTGACGATATCTTCTCCAGCTTTTTCGGCGGATTCGGCGGCAGACGCTCCAACAATGCAAATGCTCCTATGCGTGGCAGTGATATTGAAACTACGGTTTACATTTCATTTGAAGAGGCGGCAAAGGGCTGCAAGCAGACAATCAACTATTCATGCGTAACAACCTGTGACGACTGTCACGGAACAGGCGCACAGCCCGGAACAAGCCCCAAGACCTGTTCGTCATGCGGCGGTTCGGGCAGGGTAACAATCAACCAGAGAACACCTTTCGGTGTTGTCCAGACTCAGCGTACCTGTGATGCCTGTCACGGCAGAGGTAAGATTGTTGACAATCCTTGTAAAAAGTGCGGCGGTTCGGGCAAACAGCGCAAGAACAAGACTGTTGATGTAACGATTCCGGCAGGTATCAAGGATCAGCAGATTCTTAATGTAAGCGGCAGAGGTAACTCAGGTACAAACGGCGGTCCTGCAGGCGACCTTCATGTTTATGTAAATGTTCGTCCGCACCCTGTTTTTGAACGCAGAGGTGACGATGTGTGGTGCGAAGTTCCGATAACCTTTACACAGGCGGCGCTCGGAGCAGATGTTGTCGTTCCTACTCTTGACGGCAAGGTTTCCTACACGGTTCGTGAGGGTACACAGCCGGGTGATGTTTTCAGACTCAAGGGCAAGGGTATTCAGCGACTCGGCGGCAGAGGCAGAGGCGACCAGTATGTAAGAGTTACCGTTGAAGTTCCGAAGAATCTTAACGGTAAGCAGAAAGAGCTTATCAAACAGCTTGACGGCGCAACAGGCGACAAGAACTACGCAAAACGCAGAAACTTCTTTGATAAAATTAAGAAGATGTTCAACGAGTAACACAGAATAAATAAGATTTGTGGGGCATTTGTCCCCACAAATTTTTTATACGGCGTGCCGCCGCTCCCAATTTGAGCAGATAATTTGTTGTGCAAAAAACATATTATGTCCGAGTGTAAATTGTGATTGTCTGAACAATTTATCCGCCACTACATTACAAACAAAAATATCGGCATAAAATGCCCGTGAATCAGAGGTTAAAATGGAATCCTGGACAGAAATAAAAATATCCGTTGACGCAAAGGATATTGACAGAGCAAGTGATATTGCAAATGTCGTAGTTCCCTACGGCATCTATATTGAAGATTACACAAACCTTGAGCAAGAGGTTGAGGACATTGCCCATATTGACCTTATTGACGAGGATTTGCTTGCAAAGGACAGAAACAAGGCTTTTGTTCACATTTATCTTGAACCCGATGTTTCGCCGTCAGAGGCGGTTGCATTCCTTTCGGAACGCTACAATGCGGAGGGTATAAAGCATTCAATTGAACTTCTTGACTGCCTTGAAGAGGATTGGAGAAACAACTGGAAGAAATATTTCAACCCGATTGAAGTCGGTGAAAAACTTCTTATCCGTCCGAGCTGGCGAGATGATTACGATGCCGGCAACCGCAAAGTTCTCAATATTGATCCGGGTCTTGCGTTCGGCACGGGCGGTCATGAAACCACAAGGCTTTGCCTTGAGATGTGCGAAAAGTACCTTAAAGCTGGCGATTCTGTCCTTGATGTGGGTTGCGGCAGCGGTATTCTCGGTATTGCAACATTGCTTTTGGGTGCAGACCGTGCCGTCGGTGTTGACATTGACGAAACTGCGGTTAGAACTGCGGCTGAAAACGCAGAAATCAACGGCGTTGCTGACCGCTTTACAGCTATCTGCGGCAGCTTTACCGACAAGGTTGAGGGCAAGTATGACATTGTTCTTGCCAATATTGTTGCCGATGCGATTATGTTTCTCTCAAAGGGCATTAAGGACTTTATGAAGGACGATGCCGTTTACATTATGAGCGGTATCATCGACACTCGTGCCGAAGAAGTCAAGGCATCCGTAAGTCAGTATTTTGACATCATCGAAGAACATCTTGACAACGGATGGGCTTGTTTTGCCGCACGGCGTGCCGCCGTTCCCCGTTCGTGAAGATAGTATGATTAGGGTTAGTGTTAAGACCTTCCGAGCGGAACTTTTTTAAATTGAAAATGGAAAATTGAAAATTGAAAATTATGGTCGGGCAGCAGGTTTGCATAATGCAAAACATTGTTTCCCGACCGTTTTCTTTATATGGGAGTTATTGTTTATTAGAACACGGTTCTCCCCTACAAAAACAAAACAGCTTTCCGATTTTGAGTTCGGAAAGCTGTTTTTAATTTACATTAACTTTTTACTTGATTATCTCATATGACAAATTGTTTTCTTTTGCATATGCTTCGGCGACTGAACCTTTTTTGCAATACATTTTAAAGCCCTTGAGCGGAACACTGTCATAATTGTCATCAACATCCATACCAAGACCGCAATTATCCATTTCCTTTACGGAATCGGGAACCGTAACACTTTTAAGGTTCGTCATAGATGTGAACGCATCGCTTTCAAGAACCTTTACACCGTCGGCAATTTCAAGCTCGTATATATTGTCATTGAAGCTGAATGCAAACGAATCCACAACCTTAACGGTTTTCGGGATAACCACTTTAACCTTAAAAGCAAAATATTGCAAATACTTATTTGCTAAGTTCTTTTTCGATTATTTCTGCCGCTTCGTCAAGATAGTTCCCTTCAAAAAATTCAATCTTTCCCTCGTCAACACATTTTGCAAGTTCGGGATCAATCGGAAGCTTTGCAAGCACTTGTGTGTCATATTCCTTTGCAACTTCCTCAATGCGGCTGTCGCCGAAGATGCTGTGTTTCTTTCCGCAATCGGGACACATGAACCAGCTCATATTTTCAACAAGACCTAAAATCGGCACATTCATCATCCTTGCCATTTTAACGGCCTTTTGAACTATCATTGAAACCAGCTCCTGCGGTGACGCAACAATAACAATGCCGTCAATCGGCAGGCTCTGAAATACCGTAAGCGGAACATCGCCTGTTCCGGGAGGCATATCAACAAACATATAGTCAACATTTTCCCAGGTTACATCTTTCCAAAACTGCTTTACCGTGCCTGTGATAACCGGCGAACGCCACACCACGGGATCGGTTTCATGTTCAAGAAGAAGGTTTACGGAAATCATCTTGATTCCCGTTTCGGTAACAACGGGGAAAATTCCCTCATTGTTGCCTCTGCATCTCTCATGTACTCCGAATGCCTTTGGAATTGACGGACCTGTGATATCTGCGTCAAGAACAGCCGTGCTTTTACCGAGTCGGTTAAATGTTACTGCGAGCATTGAGGTTACAAGACTCTTGCCTACTCCGCCCTTGCCCGACACAATGCCGATTACCTTTTTTACGCTGCTGTATTTATTAAGTTCTTCGTGCAAATTCTGTTCCTTGCTTTTGCAATCCGAAGAACAGCTTGAACAATCGTGGGTGCAACCCATTTAAAACATCTCCAATTTCATAAATTCATTTTATCAAAAGAAAACAATCAGTTTTCTTCAACATACGGTTCATCGCCGCCGCTCTCGTATGACTGTGTCGGCTGAGGGTCATCCGAAGTCTGAGAAGATTCGGTAACACTGATATCACTGCTCTGCTGCGGCTCTGTTTCAGGCTGATACTCTGTCTGCGGTTCAGTTTGAACAGGCGCTTCTGTTTCAGGCTGATATTCAGTCGGCGGTTCATATGTCGGTTCTTCCGTGTAAACGGGAACATAGTTGTCATCGCCGTATTCCGTTGTAGGCTGTACCGTTGTCACCTGTTCCGTTGACGGTGCTGTGGAAGCCTTGTTATCATTTTTCTGTGAACTGCATTGTGTGAATGCAAAAACAACGGCAACAATAAGGCAGATTACCGCCGCAATTGTTAAGATAACCGCCACATTACGGCTTGTTCTCTTTTTCTTTTTAACAACCTTTTTACGCTTTGGGTGTATCGTTGATTTTGTGTAGTAGTTACCAATATCGTCAGATGAAAGGTCATACTGAAAATCCTTTGTAGCCTTTGACACCTGCTCCCCTGTCTGAGAATCAAAATTGTCGCCATAGTCGGGAGTCTGTGTGCGGTCATCTCTTTTCGACGGCATTTTTACGGGAGTTTCCATATCGTCCTCAAAGTCGATTTCCGGCATCTGAACGGCGTCTTCGTCATAATCGCCGACAAATTTTACATCATTGTCAAAGTTATCGCCGTAATCCTCCTGAATATCGGAAGATCTTTCGGGGGCGTTGTTTCTTCTTGCAGGAAACGCAACCTCGTCATCAAAGTTGTCAGGCTCATAATCCTTATTTCTATTATATTTATTGTTATCGTCCATTATGTAATTCTCCTTTGAAAGAAAAATTTTGAAACAGAAAAATACGGTGCATTTATTCTGCACACCCCGTACCAAAATAATAAATCAGCCGTGACAATTTGTCAACTGAATATTAGGACTGTTAAGTTTAAAAGCATAATTTTTGCCATATACAAAAAGTACCCGCACAAGTCGTGCAGGTACTCGTCGATTTAAGAAAAATCAGCAGTGAATCAAGCGTCTTCACCGTTATCGGTTTCGTCTGTTGATTCGCCTTCATCCTCGGAAGCTTCCTCTGTTTCAACCTCTTCGGATTCTTCAAATGCAGTATCTTCTGCGTTTTCGTCATCTGCAAGATCAGCCTCAATGCCTCCCTGAACAGGGTTGCCTGTTTCTTCTTCAACAGCCTCATCATCGGCAACTTCAAAACCGCTGAGGAATGAGTAAGGAATTCCGTAACCGAGTGCGATACTTGCAAGCGTTACAATAACGCTTAATCCCGAGCCGTTTGCATTTGAAAATACATCATAAAGCGGAAGTCCCGGAGCAATGGAAGCAACGATTATGTAGAGTGACGGGAGCACCATTACAATAAGTGTAACGAGCGAAAAACGCTTTACCGCCTTGCCGTCACCGACACGGGTTGCATAGAACATCAAAAGACCGAACACAGCATACACAAGAATCGGAATGATTGAACCGAGTGGCTGTGAAAGGGCTGATGCGTACTGTGAGAAGAAGTGTGCGCAAACGATAAATGCGATGATCAGAAATGCAGAGAAAAACAGATTGATTGTATCTCTTTTAGTAGGTTTTTTCATAATATGTCCTCCGTACATGCGATATTGGTTTAAGTTTAACATTGAAATGTGACAGTTTTGTGAACAAACAATGATATGTACATTAGAATAAGGTAAATAAGGCGTAAAAAACGCAACCGCCTTTTGTTTGACAAAATCTGTAAGGGAGTTTATCATAAATCATAAAGGGATTATGCAACTGATTTTTACATAAAGTGTAAAATCAGGTTGGTAGAAATTGCGTTACATATGAAATATACTTAACTCAGGAGGTATGAAAAGTATGATTGGTATGAATTTGAAGTATCTTCGGAAAAAGTACGGATATTCACAGGAGGACCTTGCGGAGAGGCTTGAGGTGTCAAGACAGTCTGTTGCAAAGTGGGAAAACGAGGAATCTCTTCCCGATGTCGAAAAATGCGTGACGATGGCGCAGATTTTTGAAACTACGGTAGAAATGCTTCTTGTGTGTCCTTTTTACGAGGAAGAATCTGACGCACTTACTCCCGACGGTGACGGAAAGTACATTTTCGGCATTGTTAAGGTCAGCGAAAGAGGACAGATTACACTCCCTAAACACGCCAGAAAGGTGTTCGGAATTGAGGCAGGCGACAGACTTCTGGTTCTCGGTGACGAGAAAAAAGGTATGGCACTTGCAAAAATAAAAAATCCCTTTGATAAGTTAATGAAGTAAAATTTGACTTGAATCCCTTTTATCCTGAATTGAGGAGAAAATATGTACGCAATAAAAACAGAAAAACTTACAAAAAAATATAAGGAAAAAACGGCTGTATCAAACCTTGACCTTAAAATCAACGAGGGCGAAATGTACGGTTTGCTCGGAGTCAACGGTGCAGGAAAAACAACAACAATGAAAATGCTCACAACGCTTATTATGCCGACATCGGGTGAGGCAGAGCTTCTCGGTCACAGCATAAAAACCGACAGAGCAGCGGTAAAACAGATTATCGGAATTTCACCGCAGGAAAGTGCGGCGGCAATGAACCTTACCGCAAGAGAAAATCTTGAACTCATGGCAGAGGTTTACGGCTTTTCAAAGAAAGTTGCAAAAGCCAAAGCAAGCGAACTTATCGAACGCTTTTCCATGCGGGAATTTGAAAATCGCAAGGCTAAAAAGCTGTCGGGCGGTGAGGTCAGAAGACTGAGCATTGCAATGGCACTTATCTCAGAGCCGAAAATACTTTTTCTTGACGAACCCACGCTCGGACTTGATGTAATTGCAAGACACAGCCTTTGGGTTGAGATTGAAAAGCTCAAGGGTAAAGTCACCGTTATTCTCACAACGCACTATCTTGAAGAGGCTGTTGCACTCTGCGACAGAATCGGTATTATGGCTCACGGTAAATTTGTGGCTGAGGGTACTTCCGATGAGCTTGTTGCTCTTTCGGGCGAAAAAGATTTTGAGTCGGCTTTTGTAAAGCTGACAAACGGAGGTGCGTTGTAATGAGATTGACTGCGTTTGCTTCACGAAATACAAAGGAAATTCTCCGTGATCCGCTGACATTCTGTTTCGGACTCGGATTTCCCGTTGTTCTTCTTCTTTTGTTGTCGGCAATAAATTCGGCAATCCCCGAACAGGCTCAAATGACAATGTTCAACATCGACAAGCTGACGCCCGGTATTACGGTTTTCGGAATGAGCTTTATCTCGCTGTTCTCGTCAATGCTCATTGCAAAGGACAGAACTACAAGCTTTATGATGAGATTATTCACATCTCCGCTCAAAGCACACGAGTTTATTATCGGTTACACCCTTCCGCTTTTGCCAATGGCAATTTTGCAGAGTGTCGTATGTGTTGTTGTTGCGTTCTTCCTCAGACTTGAGGTCAGCGTGAACATTTTGCTTATGCTTGCGGTAAACATTCCGATTGCAATTGTGTTTATCTCGCTCGGACTTCTGCTCGGCACACTTCTGAATGAAAAGGCTGTCGGCGGAATCTGCGGTGCATTGCTCACAAACCTTTCGGCATGGTTTTCAAACATTTGGTTCGATACCGCAATGGTCGGCGGTTGGTTCAAAAACCTTGCAAACGCACTTCCGTTTGCCCATGCCGTAAACGCCGCAAGGAATGTAATTTCGGGCAACTATTCGGACATTATGTCCGAACTTATCCCCGTCTGCGGATATGCGGTTGTGTTGCTTGTTCTGGCTGTGGTCGTCTTTTCTGTTATGATGAAAAGGAATAAATAATTGATGAATCCAAACGGTAAAGCCTTGTTAAAAGAAAACAAAAGATATTATCTTCTCGACTCTCTGCGTGGAATTTCAACCGTCAGTATGGTTGCATTTCACTTATGCTACGATATTTTTATGATGTACGGACTTAACACAAGCTGGTACTTTTATCCCATGACTGCGGTCTGGGAACGCAGTATCTGCGTAATGTTCATACTGCTTTCGGGAATGTGCCTTAACTTTTCGGGAAACGGCATAAAAAGAGGTGTTCTTTTAAATCTTGCGGGCTTTGCCGTTACCTGCGTTACCGTGATAGCCGAACCGAATCAGGCGGTATGGTTCGGTGTACTGAATCTGATAGGCTGCTCAATGATGATTGTTTCCGTTCTGTCGGATAACCTCAAAAAAATAAGCCCCCTGTCGGGAGCGTTGATTTCACTTTTGTTGTATGCGGTTTCGTATGATTTGCAAAAAGGCTGTGTCGGATTTTTCGGGCTGGATATCGTAAAATTGCCCGATTTTCTCTATTCGTGCAAGTACCTTGCATTTCTGGGATTTCCCTCGTCCGACTTTGTGTCGGCAGACTATTTCCCGATTATTCCGTGGATTTTCCTCTTTACGGCAGGCTTTTATCTTTGGAATTTCATCGCACAAAAAAATCTTGCAAAATATTTTGAATTCAAAATCCCGCTGTTTGACAAAATCGGCAAATACAGCCTGTGGATTTATCTTGCCCACCAGCCTGTTATTATGGGTGTTTTGATGTTGATAATGTGACTTTGCCGATTGAAAGTTATAAACAAAAAAATAATGTCAGAGGTGTACCGCCGACATTATTTTTTATTTTAAATTATTTCCGATTGTGCTGCTAAGCCTTCGGATGTTGCAAAGGATTCTTTTCTGTCAAACACACCGCAGAGCCACATATATGAAGCTGTTGAAAGGGAAATGCTTACAAAGCCGAACCAGATGCTGTTCACACCGATAAAAACGCTCGGAACGCAGGCAAGGACAACACCTATATGATAGCTTGCAAGCGTAAGCCAATAGAATTTAGCCTTTTTCTTCATATCCTTGTCCTTGTCAATAATACCCGTGAATGTTGAAACCGTTGCAACACGAAGGTTGTTTGTCGAGAAAATCGGAGATGTAACATAACTTCCGGCTGTTCTGAATGAATTCCACAAAACAGGAGTTACGAACAGAATCGGCAGAATTGCAAGGTAGTTGTTTGAAATATTCGGAAAAATTCCGATAATCAGAAGTGCAACCGCACTTGCAATAAGGCTGACGGTTTTGGTTTCAAGCTTAATAAAACGGTCGGAAACTACAAAGAAAACATTGCCGAGAATATATGTAAGGAGAGCGATGACGATAAACACAACGCCCTCAAAATCACCCGTAAAAATTTTGCTGACAAGGTGAATCATATTTGCTGTCTGTGCGTTACCGAACACATCACAGTGATTGTAAATTGCATATCCGCCCATAAATCCGCCCAGAGAGCTGACTGCAAAATGCAGAATATGCTGTTTTTGTTCTCTTGTCATTTTAAAGACTTCCTCTTTCGCCATAAAACATGTAATTGTTTAACATAATTATACACCTGCAATTCTGATTTTGCTATTATCCCTCAATGGAATTATACTCCGTTTTGCAATAAAAATTAAGTCACATTGCACAAAACAGCTGTCTTACTGTTGTACAATGTGACTTTTTTGCTTTTTATGAAGTTTTAAAGAATCAAACTGTCATCAAACTTTTTCAGGCATTTCATCTGCCATACATTCAACAAGAACAGCCTTCTGAGCGTGAAGACGGTTTTCTGCCTCCTCAAAGATTTCATTTGCGTGTGCTTCAAATACATCTGCAGTAATCTCTTCACCACGGTGTGCAGGAAGACAATGAAGAACCATACAATCCTTGTTTGTAACAGCCATAAGCTCCTTGTTAACCTGATAGCCTGCGAATGCTGCCTCACGGATTTTCTTTTCTTCTTCCTGTCCCATTGATGCCCATACATCTGTATAAACAATGTCGGCATTCTTAGCGGCCTCAAGCGGATCTGTTACGATTTCAAACTTGCCGTTACCGTACTTTTCACCGAACTCGATAATATGCTTAGGCGGCATATAATCCTTTGGACAGGCGGCAGAGAAGCTCATGCCTGTGCTGAGTGCGCCGACGATGAGCGAGTTCATCATGTTGTTGCCGTCACCGATAAAGCACATCTTGAGTCCTTCAAGCTTGCCCTTGAATTCACGAATTGTCATAAGGTCTGCGAGAACCTGACATGGATGACAATAGTCTGTAAGACCGTTGATAATCGGGATTGAACCGTACTCTGCAAGAGCTTCAACTTCTTTCTGCTCAAAGGTACGAATCATAATACCGTCAAGAAAACGGGAAAGAACACGGGCTGTGTCCTCAACAGGCTCGCCTCTGCCAATCTGAAGGTCATTTGATGAGAGGAAAAGCGGATAACCGCCGAGCTGCGTCATACCAACCTCAAATGAAACACGGGTACGGGTGCTTGACTTTTCAAAAATCATACCAAGAGACTTGCCCTTGAGAATTTTATGCTCAATGCCGTGTTTCTGCTCATATTTAAGCTGATCGGCAAGGTTAAGTGTGTTGATAATTTCTTCTGTTGACCAATCCTCAAGTTTAAGTAAGTGTTTCATTAGTTGTTCTCCTTTATTGTTTTTTCGAGTATATTAATCGCCTCGTCAATTTCATTGTAATCAATAACAAGCGGTGGGAGCATACGGAGCAAATCTTTTGCCGTGATAATAAGCAAGCCGTTTTCAACGCATTTGATTGCAATGTCGTGTGCATCGCCCTTTTCAAGCTCAATACCAATCATAAGTCCCATTCTGCGAACGCTCTTTACGCCGTCAATTTTTGTGAGCTTGTCCTCAAAATACTGACCTTTTTTCTCAACCTCGGCAAGAAATTCGTCATTTGCAACTGTGTCAAGAACATAGTTTGCACCTGCACAAACAACAGGATTTGCGCCGAATGTTGTGCCGTGAGTTGACGGTGACATAACATCCTTGAGCTTTTCACCGCACATACAAACACCGATAGGAAGTCCGCCGCCGAGCCCCTTTGCAACCGTCATAAGGTCGGGGAGGATACCGTAATTCTGATGAGCAAACAGCTTGCCTGTTCTGCCTACGCCTGTCTGAACCTCATCGACAATAACGAGAATATCGTTGTCGTTGCAATACTTAACAAGCTCTTTTACATATTCGGGATCGAGGATATTTACACCGCCCTCGCCCTGAATGAGTTCAAGCATTACTGCGCAGGTTTTGTCCGAAACAACTGCTTTCAGAGCGTCAATATCGTCTGCGTCTGCATACTTAAAGCCCTCGGTAAACGGGAAGAAATAGTTATGAAAAACATCCTGACCTGTTGCGGCAAGAGTTGTAACAGTTCTGCCGTGAAAGGAATTGTTAAGCGTTACGATTTCATTTCTGCCCTTGCCGTACTTGTCAAAGCTGTACTTACGTGCAATTTTGATTGCGCATTCGTTAGCCTCCGCACCGCTGTTGCCAAAGCAGACCTTTGAAAGACCTGTAAGTGTGCAAAGCTTTTCGGCAAGGTCACTTGCCTGTGAACAGTAAAAATAGTTTGACATATGCTGAATTGTGCCTGCCTGCTTTGAAACAGCCTCAACCCAACCGTCATTGCAATAACCAAGGCTGTTTACACCGATACCCGATGAAACATCAATGTACTTTTTGCCGTTTTCGTCATATGCGGTAACGCCTTTTGCGCTTTTGAGAGCAACATCGTAGCGACCGTATGTATGCATAATATATTTTAAATCTTTCTCTTTTGTAGTCAAGTTAGCCACACCCTTTCATATTTTATCATTGCTGAAGGAGTAAACAAAAACATCCTCACGCTTTTCAAAGCCGAAATCACGCCAGAAGCTTTGACCTGTTTCGTTGTTCTGATAACAGAAAATGTGAGTTTTGTCGATGCCTTGTTCACGGATTTTTTGGATAGCGGTCTGTGCAAGAGCGTGACCAATTTTTTTTCGTCTGAATTCGGGCAGAACAGCCATATGGTGGATAAATCCCCGTCTGCCGTCATGACCTGCAAGCACGGTTCCGACAATTTTTCCGTCAACCACGGCAACCTGACTCATACCGGCGTTGTGCTTGAGATAACGCTCCATCTGATCTCTTTCATCAGCCTTAGAGAGCGCACGCTTTGTGGTAATCTGCCACATCTCATAGACCTCGTCATAGTCGTCAATTGTCATTTCTCGTATAATCATTGCACCCTCCAAAATTTAATCTGTAGGGGCGGATATCATCCGCCCGCGGGAGCACACGGTTCGCCCCTACAAACAATGCACTGCTTTTATCAAATAAAAATTTTAAGTTAAACAGAAAGTTTTATTTAGCGAGCGACCAATGACCGCCTCTACTGTTTTTATAAATCAGCAAAACAGCAATGCTAATCAATAAAACATTGTACCGATGCCTTCATCGCTGAAAAGCTCGAGCAGGATTGAATGTTCGATTCTGCCGTCAATTATATGGGCACGGTTTACACCGCTGCGGACTGCCTCAACACAGCAATCAATCTTGGGAATCATACCGCCGCTGATGATGCCGTCACGCTTGAGCATAGGAACTTCGCTGACATTGACAACGGGGATGAGTGAATCCTCATCGTGAACATCACGGAGAAGTCCTCTGATATCTGTCATAAGAATGAGCTTTTTTGCACCGATTTTAGCGGCAATCTGCGATGCCGCAATGTCTGCGTTAATATTGTATACATTGCCGTCATAACCGCCTGCAACGGTTGACACAATCGGAATATAACCGCTTGCAAGAGCGTTGTTGAGCGGTTCGGGGTTAACCTCCTTAATCTCGCCCACATAGCCGAGGTCTGCGCCTGTAACAAGCTTTTCAGCCATAAGCATTCTGCCGTCAAGACCGCAAAGTCCCATAGCCTTACCGCCGTGACTGCCGAGGAGCTGAACAAGGCTCTTGTTGACCTTGCCTGCAAGCACCATCTGAACAATGTCGATAGTTTCCTTGTCGGTCACTCTCATACCGTTGATAAACTTGCTTTCCTTGCCAACGGCTTTGAGCATTGCATTGATTTCGGGTCCGCCGCCGTGAACAAGCACAACATTTACTCCGACAAGCTGCATAAGAACGAGGTCGCTCATAACTGCCGCTTTAAGTTCTTCGTTTATCATAGCGTTTCCGCCGTATTTTACAACAATTGTTTCGCCCGAATATTTCTTGATATAGGGCATTGCCTGTATAAGTACCTTGGCTCTCTTTGAAACATCCATTTTCTTCAATCCTTTATGTAGTTGATTTCCGCTCACACAATCAAATCGCATATTATGTGCGGTAGTCACCGTTGATTTTTACATAATCATAGGTAAGGTCGCAACCGTAAGCCTCGGCAGATGCATTGCCGTCACCTAATTTCACGAGAATTTCAATTTCGTCCTCAAGCAAAATCTCCTTAGCCTTGTCCTCATCAAACACAAGACCGTTGCCGTCCTTGCAAACAAGGATTTCACCCTTTGCGGATTTATATGAAACATCAATTTTTTTAACATCTGTTTCGGCACCGCTGTAGCCGATTGCGCAGAGGATCCTTCCGCAGTTTGCGTCAGCCCCGAACATTGCCGCCTTTACAAGACTTGAACAGATGATGCTCTTTGAAATAATCTTTGCGCTCTTATCGTCTTTTGCACCGTCAACCTTGCAGATAAGGAGCTTTGTTGCACCTTCGCCGTCTTTTGCAAGCTTCTTTGCAACCTTTTTGAATGCATCGGTAAGAACGGCTGTAAAGGTTTTGTAATCATCGTTCTTTTCTGTGATTTCCTTGTTGCCTGCATAACCAGATGCCATAATTGCAAGGGTATCGTTTGTTGAGGTATCGCCGTCAACGCTTACCATATTATAGCTGACATCAGCGGCTTCGATAAGTGCGGATTTGAGCATTTCGGAAGAAATTGCCGCATCGGTTGTTACAAAGGAAAGAGTTGTACCCATGTTAATATGAATCATACCGCTGCCCTTAGCAATACCGCCGATTGTAACCTTTTTACCGTCAAGAACCGTTTCGACAGCCCACTGCTTTTTCACGGTGTCGGTTGTCATAATTGCCTCTGCGGCAGAGATTCCGCCGTCCTTTGAAAGCGTGCCTTTGAGCTTTTCAATTCCGCTTGCAATGGGTTCAATCGGGAGAGGCTGACCGATGACACCTGTTGATGCAACGATTACATCGTTTTTGTCAACACCGAGAGCGTCTGCGGCAAGACTGCACATTTTCTCAGCCTTTTCATAGCCGTCAGGGTTACAGGCATTTGCATTGCCTGAATTTACGACAACAGCCTGAGCCGTACCGTTTTCAAGGTGTTTTTTAGTAACATATATAGTGTCGGACTTTACAAGGTTCTTTGTAAAGATAGCCGCACTGTTGCAAACCTTGTCGCAGTAAATGAGCGCAAGGTCTTTTTTAGTTGTGTTAGATGCTTTGACTCCGGCACAAATTCCGTTGGCTGTAAAGCCCTTTGCGGAAGTAACCGAGCCGTTTTCAATATACTTGATTTCCATAGATATTCACCCTTAAAATGCAGGCGGAACAATTACCAAACCTGTTTTTTCGTCAAGTCCGAAGATGATGTTCATATTCTGAATAGCCTGACCTGCGGCACCCTTGACCATGTTGTCGATTGCGGCACAGGCAACGAGCTTGTTTGCTCTCTTATCGTGGTGAATTGAAACATCACAGAAGTTAGAATATTTGATATTGTGAATGTCGGCACATTTGCCGTCATCAAGAAGTCTTACAAAAAATTCGTCCTTGTAAAAGTCCTCATAAGCCTTTCTGATTTGTTCAAAGGTTACACCGTCTTTGATGTCGGCATAAACAGTTGCAAGAATGCCACGGTTTACGGGGAGAAGGTGCGGAACAAAGGTAATAATAACCTTTTCGCCCGAAAGCTTTGAAAGAGTCTGCTCAATTTCGGGAGTGTGGCGGTGGCTTGCAACCTTATAGGCATGGAATCCTTCGTTAAGTTCGGGATAGTGGTTGCCCTGATTTGGCTTTCTGCCGGCACCCGTAACACCGCTTTTGCAGTCGCAAATGATGCCCTTTGTGCTGACAAGTCCGTTTACAATTGCAGGAGCAATTGCGAGCGGTGAACAGGTTGTGTAACAACCCGGATTCGCAACAAGCTTTTTGCCCTTGATTTTATCTCTGAAAAATTCAGGAAGTCCGTAAACTGCCTGTTCGTGAAGTTTTTTGTCAAGAAAAGTTCCGCCGTACCATTCGGTGTATTCTTCTTCGCTTTCAAGGCGGAAGTCAGCGCCGAGGTCGATGAATGCCTTGCCTGCATCAATGCACTTTGCGGCAAGCTCCTGTGAAAGACCGTGTGGAAGAGCGGCAAAGATAACATCGCTCTTTTCAACAACGGCGTCTTGATTTTCACAAACCATATCGTTCAAAAATGTATAAGACGGATAAACATCGCTCAGCTTGTCACCCTCAAAGGAAACAGAGCTGATTGCCGAAATTTCAGCCTCGGGATGAGCGGTAAGAAGTCTTACAAGCTCTGCACCTGCATAGCCGGTTGCACCGACAATACCTGCTTTTATTTTCATTGCTATCACCTAATCTATTGTAAATTTATATATTGTTCCTGTTGCTTAAAAACATTCTGACAAAACATAAAGTTTTCTCAATACCACGGATTTGCACACACAATTTCAATATTACGCTCGGGCAGAATATGCTTTTAATACTGCAAACTTTCTACACGAACCGGAAACGGCGGCTCGCCGTACTTTATATCTCTGTCAATTCATATTGACTTTTATTTGCATATACTATATAATAAGGCTACAGGGAAAACCGTTTAAAGCGGTTGACCTACTTTGTCTGGTGTAATAACCGTCCGAAAGTAGAGCGTCGGGCGGTTATTTTTTTATGTTTTAAGGAATCACTGATTAAATCGTTTGTGCATATTGCACCGTCCGATTTCTTGTCAGATTGAGCAAACAAACCACAGTAATGCTGTCGCATTACGAGGATTTTTTGAACAATATGGCGAGAAATATGCCAGCAAGATGTGCAAACAATATTCTAATGTGATTTATTCAGTGGTTCCTTAGTGACTTCTGCAAGTGCTACGAGTAAAATTACGAGTAATACCGTTTCAGTCATACATATCACCCCCATTCATTTGGGAGTGTCAACCGCCTTAACTTCCCTGCAACCCCAACAAACCCGAAAATCGGGTTTATCGGCATTGAGTTTGTTTATTAAATTATTTGAAACATTCCGTTAATTCGGAATGTTATTTTATTTTTTACAGTTTTTCTGCGATTTCTGCAACACGCTTAGCTTGAGCCTTTACATTTGTCGATGCAGGACCGCCGAATACTGTACGCTCGTTTGTACAGCGTTCAAGTGAAATTGCGCTGTAAACATCATCGTTGAACACATCGCAAACCTTTTTGTATTCGTCCATTGGAAGATTTTCGAGGTCTGTACCGAGTTCAATACATCTTGCAACGAGTTCGCCTGTTGCCTTGTAGGCATCTCTGAACGGAACACCGTTCTTTGTGAGCCAGTCGGCACAGTCTGTTGCGTTGATGAAACCGCCTGCTGCGGCTTTTCTCATATTTTCGGGAATGACACGCATTGTGTCGAGCATGGGAGTAAAGGCTGTGAGGCACATTTTAACCGTGTCGAGTGCGTCAAAGATAGCCTCCTTGTCCTCCTGCATATCCTTGTTGTATGCAAGTGCAGTACCCTTCATAATTGTGAGGAGCGTCATATTGTCGCCGAAAACTCTGCCGCTCTTACCACGAACAAGCTCTGCAATATCGGGGTTCTTTTTCTGCGGCATAATTGATGATCCTGTTGAAAAAGCGTCATCAAGTTCAATGAATTTAAATTCCCAACTGCACCACATAATGATTTCCTCTGAAAATCTTGAGAGGTGAACCATTATTATCGAAAGCACCGATGCAAATTCGATGCAGTAATCTCTGTCGGAAACACCGTCAAGAGAGTTGTTTGTAATTCTGTCAAAGCCTAGGAGTTCGGCTGTGATTGTTCTGTCAATCGGATATGTTGTGCCTGCAAGCGCACATGAACCGAGTGGCATTTCGTCCATTCTTTTAAGGCAGTCTTCAAGTCTTGAAACATCTCTCAAAAGCATTTCACCGTAAGCAAGGAGATGATGTCCGAAGGTAATCGGCTGTGCTCTCTGGAGGTGAGTATAGCCGGGCATAACGGTTTCGCTGTACTTTTCAGCCTTGTCGGCAATAACCTTAATAAGACCTACAACGAGATTTTTTACATTGACAACCTCTTTTTTGAGGTAAAGCTTGATGTCAACTGCAACCTGATCGTTACGGCTTCTTGAAGTGTGAAGTCTTTTGCCGTTGTCGCCGATTCTTTTGGTAAGCTCACCCTCGATAAAGGTGTGAATGTCCTCAGCCTCCATATCAATGTGCAGAGTACCGTTTTCGATATCAGCTAGAATGCCTTTAAGACCTTTTACGATATCGTTTGCCTCTTCTTCTTTAATAATGCCGCATCTGCCAAGCATTGTTGCGTGGGCAATGCTGCCCTCGATGTCTTCTTTATACATTCTGCTGTCGAATGAAATCGAGCTGTTAAAATCGTTAGTGGTTTTTGAAAGCTCCTTTTTGAAGCGTCCTTTCCAAAGCTGCATTATTATTTCTCCTTACATATAGATTGTATGGGCAAATCGACTGCCATACAGTAGCGGCAATCACTGATTGCCAATCGAAACGATTGTACAATCGTTTCGACTTAATTCAATTCATCTGCTTATTGTTATGCAATTATATATTCACATCTGTTCGTTTTGGTTTTACGACCAAAACGATTGGCGTTCGCTGAACGCCGCTACAATTGAGAAACGGCTTTCTTTGCACCAAAATATAGGGATTAAACGCATGAAATCGCATAAAAATAAAAAGGTGTAATAAACACTTATCGGGGCAGAGAAATTCCCTGCCCCTGATTATGTATGCAAATCAAAGATTTAATTATTTGATAAGGCCTTTCTTTGCACGAACCTTGATCGGAAGACCAAAGAGGTTGATGAAGCCTGCACTGTCGTTCTGGTCATAAACCTGATCTTCGTCAAAAGTAGCAATTTCCTCGTCATAGAGTGAATACGGGCTTGTTACGCCTGCATCAATGATGTTGCCCTTATAGAGTTTAAGTTTTACATCACCTGTTACATACTCCTGAGTGCTGTCAACGAAAGCTGAGAGAGCCTCACGGAGAGGTGTGTACCACTTGCCGTCATAAACGAGCTCTGCAAAAGCGTTGGCAACATTTTGCTTGTAGTGGAGTGTGTCCTTGTCAAGGCAGATTTCCTCAAGCTTTGCATGAGCAGCATAGAGGATTGTACCGCCGGGAGTTTCATAAACGCCACGAGCCTTCATACCAACAAGACGGTTTTCAACGATGTCTGTGATACCGACGCCGTTTCTGCCACCGATTTTGTTGAGTTCCTTAATGAGTTCAACGCTGTCGATAGCCTCGCCGTTAAGTTTTGTGGGAACACCCTTTTCAAATGTAAGAGTTACATATTCTGCCTTATCGGGAGCCTGCTCAGGTGAAACACCGAGTTCAAGGAAGCCTTCCTTATTGTACATCGGCTCATTTGCAGGATTCTCAAGGTCAAGACCTTCGTGGCTCAAGTGCCAGAGATTCTTATCCTTTGAGTAGTTTGTTTCACGGTTAATCTTGAGCGGAATATTGTGCTTTTCAGCATATTCAATCTCATCTTCACGGCTCTTGAATTCCCATGTTCTCCAAGGAGCGATAATCTTCATGTCAGGAGCGTAAGCTTTGATAGCAAGTTCAAAACGAACCTGATCGTTACCCTTGCCTGTACAGCCGTGACAAATTGCGTCAGCACCTTCGGCTTTTGCAATTTCAACGAGTCTTTTTGCAATGATAGGACGGGCAAAAGATGTGCCGAGGAGGTACTTGCCCTCGTAAACAGCACCTGCTTTTACTGTGGGAATGATATATTCGTCAACAAATTCCTTGTTGAGGTCTTCAATGTAAAGTTTTGATGCGCCTGTTTTGATAGCCTTTTCTTCAAGACCGTCAAGCTCTGTACCCTGACCAACATCACCCGAAACAGCGATAACTTCGCAGTTGTCGTAGTTTTCTTTAAGCCACGGAATGATGATTGAAGTATCAAGACCGCCTGAATATGCAAGAACTACCTTTTTAATCTTATTGTCAGCCATTTTTGATTCCTCCGGAATTTGGAAACACTTTATGTCGGTGTTTCCTTTAATTAATTTTTATTACTCTTACATTATACACTCTGTTTTCAAAAAATCAAGTGTTTTTTGAATAAATATTCAATGTTTTTTCAAATTTGCATTTTTGGGTACAAATTGACCGAAATCTGCTTTATTTTCGCTGTATTATCAGTGTTTTTGGCGGTTGATATGTCACATTCCCCTCGAAATTTCTGAAAAATGCATATATGCACAAAAAATGAATATTCATTTTATTCATCCATTTATGCATATTCATACATACATATACATCCATTTTGCATATTTTTCATTTTGTGAAAACCGCTGAAATCACTTCAAAAACCTGTTGACACCATATGCGATACCATATATAATATTATTCGGAAATACGAAAACAGGCATTAAGACAAATTGTTGAAAGTGAGGCGAAAGATGATGAAAACACTTAACGATTATCTTGCAATGTCATATCGTATGGAAATTGTCGAGGACAGGAACGAGGGCGGTTTTGTTGTATCATTTCCCGAGCTTCCGGGTTGCATAGCCTGCGGTGATACGATTGAATCGGCTGTTGCAAATGCAGAGAACGCTAAAAAAGCCTGGTTTGAAGCCGCCTTTGAAAGCGGAGTTGTAATTCACGAACCCGACAGTCTTGAAGAATATTCGGGACAATTCAAGCTGAGAATCCCGAAAAGTCTGCATCGCTCACTTGCCTAACATTCAAAGAAAGAGGGCATAAGTATGAATCAATACTGTGTCTATCTTTTGGCAAAAAATGATGCAGTCTATTCAAAATAGAATTTTGAAAGCATATTATATAAAACACAATTGTTGAAAGGAAGATCTATATGTCAGCATTCAAAGAGATAAATCCGAAAGAAATTGTTGAAAGTCCGTTTAAGCTTATCGGTGATGATTGGGCGCTTGTTACTGCAGGTGACAGAGAAAAATTCAACACAATGACGATAAGCTGGGGCGGTGTAGGCATTATGTGGGGTAAGCCCGTTGTATTCACCTTTATTCGTCCGCAGAGATATACATTTGCGTTTATGGAGAACGGCGACCGCTATACAATGAGCTTTTTTGATGAAAAGTACAGAGATGCCCTCAAATTCTGCGGTTCAAAGAGCGGCAAGGATTATGACAAGGTAAAGGAAACAGGTCTTACTCCTGCGTTCACGGAAAACGGCTCTGTATATTTTGAAGAGGCAAAGCTTGTTCTTGAATGCAAAAAAATGTACGCTCAAAGTCTTAATGCCGAAAGCATTGCCGACCGTGAAAGCGTTGACAAGTGGTATGACAACGACTTCCATAAAATGTACATCAGCGAAATTACAAAGGTTCTTGTAAAAGTATAATCGGTAATTTTAAATTCATCATGACAAAATGGCAGACAATCACACGGTTGTCTGCCATTTTCTATTTAAAAAACTGTACAAAAAATGTCCCTCACATTTTGTGAGGGACATTCCTTACTATATCGACTAAACGGAACGATATGTCAATTGCTTTAAAACTTATTAAAAGTTGCTGATGAGTTTTACAACAAACTTCTGAATAGTAGTAGCATCCTTAACTGTGATTGTGCTGTCATGGTCAACATCGGCAGCAGTAAACTGGTCATTTGTGAATGCAACGAGCTGAACAACATACTTCTGAACTTCGGTTGCATCAAAAACTGTGATATCGCCGTCCATGTTAACATCACCAAGGGTTACATCGCCGACAAATACCGTTGATGCGTTTACTGATACTTTTTCAAAGCCTGCAATGCCTGTTACATCGCAAACCTTGCTGTTATTTACAACAGATGCCTGATTAAGCTTGTTGCCCTTTACATAACCTAATGTAAGGTACTGTGTGTCAAGATATACGCTTGCAGTACCTGAACCGATAACCTCAAATGTGAGTGAGATAAATGTATCTCCGTTGTACTGAGTAGGTACCTGTGGGTTAGTAAATATACCCTTAATTACATTGCTGTAAGCATTGTGAATAAGGTTTGACTGTGAAGGCATGATTGTCTGCTTGCCGTCTGCCTTGTTATCAGCCATGTTGAATTTGAGCTTGCTTGAATCATACTTAACAGCCCACTGTCCGTCAACAACGCCCATGTTTGAGTTGAGCTTGTAGAGAACAGTTACCTTCTTGCCGTCAGTGCTTACTGTCTTTGATGCAGAACCAAAGTAATTTGAAGTAGCGTTTACTGTGAGCTTCTGAGCAGGAGCAGTAGTCGGCTCTGTAGCTGTTGTAGGCTGTGTAGGTGCAGTCGGCTGAGTAGCTGTTGTTGGCTGTGTAGCTGTAGTCGGCTGAGTTGAAGTAGTAGGCTGTGTCGGAAGTGTAGGAGATGTAGGAACAACTCCGCTTTTAATGTCGCCGTTCTTCATAGCATATGAATATGTGCCGTTTACACCGTTTCTTGTTGCGTCAACCTTGATTGTGCTTGTTGCCTTGAGAGCTGATGTTGCAACTGTGAATGCACCTGTTACATCGTCTGCAGTAGCAGTATATGTCTTACCGTCAACTGTAACAGTTACCTTTGCAGCGCTGGCTGTAACACCTGATACAACGCTCTTGCCTTTAACTGCATATGTGAGTGTTGCAGGAGCAAGTACAAGTGCCTTCTGAGCTGACTTGAGGTCTGCAATCATAGCATTCATATCTTCAGCTGTTGTAGCGTCTTCGCCTGCTTTAATCATAGCCTCGGCTGACTTGAGAACCTTCTGAGCATTTGCCCAGCTCTCTGCTGTGTAGTCTGATGCTGTCATAGCAAGAATCTTTCTTGCTTCTTTCTTGAGTGATTCATAAGGTGAAACAACGATTGGCTTTGATATAAGCTTGTATGTTGTACAACCTTCGTTTGTAATTTCGATTGTATCGCCGTCTTTAACGCCTGTGATATCTGCTGTCTGACCTGAACCGCTGCTGAGAATAATGCTTACTTCGTTAACATTATCGAACTTAACAACATAGTTGCCGTCAGAATCTTTTTCTGTAAGAGCAACGCCCGGCCATGCGCCTGTGAGCTTCTGTGTATCATTCCAAGCATAGATTTTGTAGCTTGCAGATGAGCTGTAAGGCTTGATTGTTACGGAAACAGAACCCTCTGCAGGCTCCGGATCGCCGCCGCCTCCCTGCTGATTACCGTTGGTTACTGTCTTAACCGATGCGTAGTTGCCGTTCTGAATTTCGAGAACAGCACCGTCATAAAGACCTGTGATATCGCCTGACTGTGAGCCGCTGCCGTTGTTGAGAACAACGCTGAATGGCTTGTCGGCTGAAACAGGAAGTGTGAGTTCATATGTGTTTGCCTGACCTGAAACGGCTGCTGCCTTTTGACCCGGCCATGCACCGTTGAGTGCTGTGCTTGCACCTGTCCAAGCGTAAACATTCGGAGCGCCTGCTGTGCTCTTGATTGTAAGCTTTGATGTCTGACTTGCTGTCGGACCGGGAACAGTTGTGCTCTGTGTCGGTTTGGTTGTTGGTTTTTCGTCGTTTTCGCCGAGCTTGAGGAATGTGAATTTAGCCTCTGAGCTTGCCTTGTCGTTTGTAGCCTCAACAGTTACTTCGATTGTATCGTTCTTGTAAGCTGTCTGACCGATTGTGAATGTGTCGCCGTCCTTAACAACAAACTTGTTACCGCCGTCAACAGAAACCTTTGCGCTGTCGCATTCCTTGAGAGAAACAGTAACCTGCTCTGTGCCGTAGAACTTCGGCTCGCCTGTGATTGATACAAGCGGCTGACCGTCAGCATTTTCCATAAGGATTGTGCCGTTTACACCGCTGTTGAAAGTTACCTTACCGTCAGTAACAACTGAAGATGAGTTGTCATAAGTATTGATTACATAGCTGCCGTCTTCCCAAAGAGTTGAAACATCAACAGTTACGCTTGAATTTTTGTTACAGCCGATTACTGCAGCTGCCTGATCTGTTACGCCGTTCTTATCGTATGTACGACCGAAAGCAACACCGCTTGTAGCTGAGAGCTTAACATTTGCGCCGGCACCGATGGATACATGCTTGTTACGGAACTGACCAACCTTCTGCCACTGAGCAAGAAGAGTTTTGTCCATGTTGTTCCAGTTCATATCACTTCTGAGTGCGTGACCCGATCCGCCGTAACCGTCAAATGCAACGCCGGGATAGAGAGGACGGTTGGTTTCGTCACCGTAGAAAATCTGAACTCCGCCCGGGAGAAGGAGGAATGCAGCCGCATTGTAAAGCATTGTGTTCTCATCGCCACGGGTAAGTGTTTCATCGTGTGATGACATAAATGAAAGAACGTTAAAGCCTTCCTTTGTGTTGATCTTGTCTGCATAGCCCTGATATGTGTTTGCAACACTACCGCTTGCAAGAGCACCGCCGCCTGTAACTGCGAAGTTAATCATTGAGTCGAAGCCGCCCTCGGAATAGTATGTGTCGTAGCCTACACCGTGATCCCAATGCTCGCCTGTCATCCAGAAATCTTCTTTCCAGTCAGCACCTGCTTTGCCCTTGTTGTTGGATCTCCACTCTCTGAGAGCAGAAACACAAGCCTGCTTGAGCTGGTTCCAAGAAGCCTTATCAACATGCTTTGCAGTATCGCAACGGAAACCGTCAACACCGTACTCCTTAACCCACTCTGAAAGCCAGGTTGAAAGGTAGCCTGTTACTGTGTTTGAATCACCGTATTTTGCGAGCTTCTGATCATATGTACCTTCCTGCTTCCACTTTGTTTCGAGGATCGGAGGAATTGTAACTTTCTTTGTCTGCTCTGTTCTGAAGTCGGGAAGTCCGCTGAGTGACATTGTAAGATCACCGCCGGCACCCTCTGTATATCCGGGAAGACCGCTGCGGATCCAGTCATTGCTCCACCATTTGCCCCAGTCTTCTGCTGATGTTTTATAGTCAATGTGGTCGTTTACATCACTTACATCTGTGAGCTTGTATTTGAAGTCTAACGCACCGTCAAGGAGAGTACCGAAGCCGAACTGCTCCATATCTGCAACGGTGTTGTAGCCTGTGTGGTTCATTACGATATCCATGATAACTCTGATACCGTGCTCATGCGCTGTGTCAACGAGAGTTTTGAACTCCTCTTTTGTACCGAAGTTTGCATCGGTTTCGGTATAGTCAAGAACATAGTAGCCGTGATATGAGTAGTGAGCAAAGCCCTTACCTGAATCACAATAGCCGTGAGTCTGCTCATACGGAGCTGAGATCCAAATTGCGTTTACACCGAGGTTATCAAAATAACCCTCTTCAATTGACTGAGTAACACCTGCAAAGTCGCCGCCGTGGAATGTACCGGGGTTTGTATCCCAGCCGTCAAGCGGTTTGCCGTCCTTGTCAAGTGTTCTGCCGTATGAATGGTCATTTGCGGTGTTTCCGTTCTTAAAACGGTCGGTAAGCAGGAAATACACATTGGCATTATCCCATGTAAAGCCGTCATCTTCAACAAGTGAACCTGCGGCAGTTGATGATGCAGATGTGCTGCTGTCATCGGAAACTGTTGCAGCACTTGCCGAACCAAATGCTACGGAAGCACCGGGGAGAGCCATACAAAGTGTCAATACGGCACTGAGCGCTCTCTTCATACTTCTTTTTTTCATTGTTTGATTACTCCTTTCAAAGCTTTTAAAACGTAGGGTCAAACATCCCTAGACAATTTGATTTTATCACAAAACTCTCACAAAAACTACACATAATCCTTTTATTTTGTAAAAATAGCAAGTTACACAATCTTTACACTGGAATTTTATGCAAAATTACCCTTGTCGCTCTTCTGTTTTTATTTATAAAGACAGTTTCAATTGCCCCCCTGCCGAAAATTACATAAATACGGTCGGGAATAATAAGATTTGTACTTAACAAAACTTTATTCCCGACCGCAATTTTCGCTTTTTAATTTTTATCTTATCTGAGTCTTACATTCAAAAATCTGAGTTTAAAGGTTGAGCCGACGCCGAGTTTGGAATCTGCGGTAATATATCCGCCTGTTTTTTCAACAATCGATTTTGCAAGCGACAGACCTATACCGACGCTTGACGGGGATGAATTTCGTGCTTTATAGAACCTCTCAAAAATGTGGGGCAAATCCTTCGGGCTGATTCCGCAGCCGTTGTCGCTTATAATGATTTCCGAATACATACTGTTCTTTTCGGCTGAAATTCTGACATAACCGCCGTCGGTATGCTCAATACAGTTTTTTACAATGTTTGAAACCGCTTCGCAAATCCAGCGAAAATCGCAATTAAGCATAAAATCATTTTTGACGGTTTTTTCAATTCTCACATCACGGATATCGGCAAGAACCTCTGTGCGTGAAATGCACTCGTCAATTATTTTTTCAACCGACACATCTCCGAACTTCAATTCAACAGTTCCCGAATCAAGCATTGAGAGCGTGAGCAGACTTTTTACAAGGAAATTTATCGAATGGGCATTATGCGCTATATCCATAACAAAATCCCGTCTGATTTCAACGGGCATATCATCGTCATCAAGGATATTTTCGGTTGTTATCAAAATTGAAGTCAGCGGTGTTTTAAGCTGATGTGAAATGTCGGCAAGCGAATTTTTGAGGATTTCTTTCTCTCGCATTGAATTGTCGGCATACTCACGAAGCATTACCGTTGTTTTTTGAATCTCCTGCTTTAACAGCGACATATCGTCGTCGGTTGAGCCGTCAAGGTCGAGGTCATACTCTCGGTTGTTTATTTTTTCAAGACATTTTACAATTTCAAGTCGCTGTCGCTTTTGCTTTTTGCAGTATCTTATGAACACAACGCAGAGCAAAATTCCGAACACACAAACACCTGCGGTTGCAATCACAATTGTAATTGTTGCATAACTTCCGCTCTGAATGTCAACCCAGCCGCTGTCGGATTTTATTCCGTACTTTGCAAAGTCGCCTTTTATGCCGGCAGTGTCGCTGTTCAAAATTTGAGCAAGCTCCTTTTCCGAAATGTCGGGATATTGTTCCCTAACCTTTTCGGCAACGGCAATTATCTTTTTGTCGGTGCTTTCACGAACAGCGTTAAAGCCTGCACCGATGCCTACTGCAACGGCACAACAGAAAAGTCCCGTTATCGCAAGCATTACCGCAAGAAATTTTGATGTGCTTTTCATTATACCTCCAGCCTGTAACCAAGGCCCTTTACGGTTTTAATCATATTTGTATCAAGTTTTTTGCGAAGTCTTTTTATGTACACGGTCAGCGTGTTGTCCTCAACATAATTCCCCGACAAATCCCATATGCGTTCAAGAATCTGTTCACGGGTCAGCACCTTGCCGCTGTTTTTGGCAAGCATTGCAAACAGGCGGTACTCAAGCGCCGTAAGCACAATCGGATTGCCGTTTTTGCAAACCTGTTTTTTGTCAAAGTCAATGCTGATGTCGCCAAAATTCATAGCCATAGTTTTGTCGAGCTTTTTGGTAATTCGTTTAATTCTTGCAAGAAGCTCACGGCTTGAAAACGGTTTTGTTATGTAATCCTCCGCTCCGAGGTCAAAGCCTTTTACAATGCTGTCCTCATCGTCAAGTGCGGTGAGAAAAATCACGGGAGTTTCGCACACTCTTTTTATCTCGTTACAAAGTTCAAAACCGTTGCCGTCGGGAAGCGACACATCAACAATAAAAAGGTCAAAGTCACCGCCGAGAGAGTTAAGGGTTGATTCGGCATTTTCACACAACGCAACCTCAAAGCCGTTTTGTTCAAGAGTGTAAACAAGTCCTTTTGAAATTGCACGGTTGTCCTCAATAAGAAGAATTTTCACAACAAGTCCTCCAAAAATGAAATTCGGGCGGATTAAATCAATAATCCGCCCGTCAGCAATGAAAACATACAAAATATTGTGGTATCTATTGTTACAACTACATTATAACAGAGTGTAAAACTATTGTCAACAAATTTCAACAAAATACAGTCTGCTGGCTGAATATGATGCTCAGATATTGTCATTTCTGATTGTTTCAATAATATTTTGCTTGTTAACCTTTGAAATTGAGTATTTCATAATCAGCCATACTGCAACAAATACAACCGCAATGCTAATCAAAATCGCTTTCCACGGGAATACAAAGCTCATTGGAACACTTCCGATTGAAAATGCGGAGAAGATTGCAAATACACCGAGAACGCCGAGAGGGATACCGATAAGCAAAGATTTTATGCCGTACATGAGGCTTTCAAGGCGAATCATACGGTTAAATTCTTTCTTTGTCATACCGATAGATTTAAGCGATGCAAATTCCTTGCTCCTCAACTGCATATTGGTTGAGATTGTGTTGAAAATGTTTGTAAGTCCGATGAGCGAAATAACACCGATAAAGCCGTAAACAAATATTCCGACAATCAGCATAATGGCATTGAACTGTCTTACAATTTCTTCATAGTCAAAAATAGAAATATAGCTTTCCGAGTCACCTGTACCCGACATAGACTCAATACGATTTGTAAGCGAAGTGTGGTCTGATGTATTGGCATAGAGGGTAATACCGCATCCGTGTTCACCAAGCTGAGGGGAGATTACACCCTGTTCGCCGATTATCAATCCCTGACCGAAAATTGTTCCTTCGCCGATTACAGAATCAGCCGACTTTGGAATTTCATCAAACACTGACGAAACCTTTAATTTGCCTGTTATCAAGGCGTTTCCTTCATCATCATTTCCGTGAACGGTAAACTTTGTCGGAGCGGTTTTGTCGAACAGTTTCATTGGCTTGGAAGAGTTGCCACTCTCACTGTTATCGGGGGTTACCTGAGAATACACAAGTACACCGCCCTTGACCTTGTTGTAGTCAAGTTTTAATTCCTTGCAAATCTGAACAAATGTATCGTGTTCAAATTCAAGAAACTCTGCACCAAATGACTTTGTACCGTCAGGTTCATCATAAAGGAAGTTCTTGCCACATTCATTAACAGGCACATCTGCCGACACATAACCGTACTGCAAACCGACTGTCAGATAATTCTCGATTTCAGGCATTTTTTCGATGGTTTCAGCCTGATTTGCATCAATTCCGGTAACCATATAACTGTAATCGGCATTGCCGTAGTAATGGTCTGTAAATGTCATTCCGTAGTCCATAAATGCCGAAACTGCAATGAACATTGCAACGCTGACTACAATTGAAATAACAGTTGTGCGGTACTTTTTTCTACTGCGTTTAAGGCTCTTTGAGGCGATTTCACCGCCTACACCGAAAAGCTTTTTGGTAAGCTTAGATGTGCGGTACGGCTTGTTGTTCTTCACCTTGATATCCTTGTTGCCTCTGATTGCAACAAGCGGTGGGATTCTTGATGCACGCAGTGCAATAAAGAATGACGAAAGGAATATTGTAACGGCAGAAAGAACGATTGCACAAATAATCGGAATTGTAGGGGTTACAAATACAAATGATGCACCGCTCAGCATATCACCGAGAACGCTGTTGAGTATTGCAATAAGAATTGCGTTTACACCGAGTCCGAGAAGTATTCCGAGAGGAATGCCGATTAAGCCGAGAATGAATCCCTCAAAAAGCACATTCCTGCGGATTTGTCTTTTGGTTGCACCGACCGACGCAAGCATACCGTACATACTCGTTTTCTCGGTAATTGAAATTGCAAAGCTGTTGCGGATTACAAACACGCTCGCAAGCATTACTATAATAATGATAATAACGGCAAGGCTGAAAATCATTACATTTGTACCTTCACTTCCGCCGTAGCCTTTCATAGCGAGAAGTGTCGTGTTAAAGCTGTATCCGTTCACTCCCGAGGTCTGCTGATCTTCGGGTGAAATTTCATCGCTGCTTACATTATTCATATCATCAGCTTTAAAGCCTAAAATATCCGCTGTATTTTGAAGATAATTGCCTTCGCTCTGAGGAGTATAGGCGATATACAGCTTATTCATATGCTTTGTTCTGATTGCCTCGACAGGTGCTTTTTCATCAGACACGGTATATATTTCGAAACAGGAGGAAGGATTCAGCTCTCTTGTGTTCGGATTTTCGATAATTCCTGTTATTGTATATGTCTTTTGCTTTTTATCGGTTATTTTAGATTCTTTGAATCTCTTTGGCGACAGGTCAAGCAACTCGCTTTCTCCAAGAACCTTTCCGTCTGTACCTTTAAGCACTCCGAGTTCAAGCGTAATTTTATCACCGACTTTTACATCTTTTCCGTCAGTGTTTTTAAATGCACCTGTAACAACAGCTTCGTTTGAATTTGTCGGGAAACTGCCTTTTTCAAGTTTTAACTTAAAGCAACCGTCAAATGCATTTTCGCTGATTGCGGTAACGGCATATCCGTATTCGGCATTATCGGCAACTGTTGCCTTGGAAAATCCCAGTCTTTCCTTATAAAAAGCATTTTCAACATTACGGTTCTGTCGGATTTTATCAATTTTTGCGGTGTCGATAATATCAAGTGCAACATCATAATTGCCCGACCATTCCGTCTGACCGTCAATCATAGTCTGTCGGCCGCTGAGTGCCATTCCCGAAACAACCGTAATAAGTGCCGCCGAGAGCATAATTCCCACGATTGTAACAATTGTACGTACCTTGTTAAGTCGCAGATTTTTAAGCGTAAGCTTGTTGAGAAGTTTCATAATTAAACCTCCTCAACGATTTTACCGTCACTTATTGTGATAATTCTGTCAGCCTGTTTTGCAATGTCAAGGTTGTGCGTAATCATTATAACAGTCTGTCCGTAACTCTGATTGCACATTTTGAGCATACTCATAACCTCTTCGCTTGACTTTGAATCAAGGTTGCCTGTCGGTTCATCGGCAAGCACAAGAGACGGATTGTTAATGAGCGCTCTGGCAATAGATGTTCTTTGTTGCTGACCGCCCGAAAGCTGGTTTGGAAGGTGTTTTCTTCTTGCACGCAGTCCGAACGAATCAAGAATCATCTCAAGTCGTTCTCTGTCAACACCTCTGCCGTCAAGGTCACAGGGGAGCGTGATGTTTTCTTCAACAGTCAGAATCGGGATAAGATTGTAGAACTGATAGACAATGCCCACCTGTCTGCGGCGGAATACGGCAAGCTTGTCATCATTCATTTTGCTTATATCGTTGCCGTCAACAAAAATTTTTCCGCTTGTGGGACGGTCAACACCGCCGATAAGATGAAGAAGAGTTGACTTGCCGCTGCCGCTTGCACCGACAATGGCAACAAATTCGCCCTTTTCAACCGAGAACGAAACATCGTCAACCGCATGGACAAGGTTTTCACCGCTTCCGTAGGTTTTTGTAAGATTTTCAACTTTCAGAATTTCCATAAAATATACCTCCAAATTCATTTTACACCCATATTATAGTGACGCAAAATGACTGTAAAGTGAATCCTACAAACAAATTGTTTTATTGCACAAAATAATGTAGCGGCGAACCGTGTTCGCCAATCGTATCGTGTGCAAACACGAAATGATTAACTATCAATTTTTCTGTTCATCTGTAGGGGAGTTCATCGGACGCCCGCTTTGATGGAATGTTATGTTTATACACATATGTTTTGATATGATGAAAGTAGTGCAATAACTTTCATATAAACAAAAAATGCATCAATGCTGTATCGGGCATCAATGCAATTTCTTTATCTAACTATCTTCTCGAATTGAGTGCGGTGGCTCACCGCCGACCGTAATTTTTCATTTTCAATTTTCAACTTTCAATTTAAAAGTAACGCTCGGGCGATAATGCTTGAACTATCGCAAACTGTCTTCACGAATTGGGCGTAGCGACACGCTACCTGCAGTTTTGAAAATATATTTTGATGAGATTATTCGGCTTGTCAGCAATGCCTATGCCTAAAAAATCACCATCATGGGTTTTTATTCTGAAAAGCTGACCGTCCTCGTACCCCGACTTGGCAAGATATGTTCTGTCGGCACTCAACGCACCGCCGTTTGCAAATCGTTTTGCCTGCGCAGGCGATACGGCAAGATAGCCCAAACTCATAAACAGGCTCTCAACGGAACGCAGTTTTTCTTCAACATTTCCGTTTTCGCAAATGCTTTTCAGCTCGTCAAGCGTTATGCACTCGTCAAGCGAAAATCCGCATGCCGAAGTTCTGCAAAGTGCCGTCATAACCGCACCGACACCGAGAACCCTGCCGATGTCATCAATTATCGTGCGTACATAAGTACCCTTTGAACAGGAAATTTCAAGCGTGCCTGTCTGTGCTTTTTCGTCAAAATTCGCAAGCGAAAGAGAATAGACAGTAACCTTTCGGCTCTCACGCTCAACCTCGATTCCCTGTCTTGCAAGGTCATAAAGCCTTTGACCGTTCTTTTGTACGGCAGAGTACATCGGCGGAATCTGCTCAATTTCGCCCGTGAAATTGGGAATTACTCTGCGAAGCTGCTCCTCTGTAACCGAAGATTCGCATTCTCCCGTCACCGTACCCCAGATGTCGAGGGTGTCGGTGGTTTTGCCAAGCTGAAATTCTGCCGTGTATGACTTGTCATGATTGAGAATCAAATCCTGTGTTTTCGTTGCAGTTCCGAGCAAAATAGGCAGAACGCCCGTTGCGTTCGGATCAAGTGTTCCCGTGTGACCGAGCTTTTTCTGTCCTGTCAGTCTGCGGACAACGGCAATAACATCAAACGAGGTGAATTCCTTCGGCTTGTCAATCAGCAGTACACCGTTAAGATTGCTCATGATAAAAACTTCTCCGCAGCTTTTTCAAGCGTTGTCTTTACGGTTTCAAGGTCGCCCTCAATTGAGCATCCTGCCGCCGCAGGATGACCGCCGCCTCCGAACTGCGAACAGAAATCCGAGGCATTGATATTATTGTTTGTACGAACGGAAATCTTGAAGAATCCGCCCTCTTTTTCACGCATTGTGATTCCGATGAGAACACCCTCAATCTGACGGGGAATAGAGGCAAGTCCCTCCATTTCGTCATCACCCGTGTTGAGCTTTTTGAGCATATCAAGCGTTGTGTAAATTATTGCGCACCTGCCGTCTGCACAATATGTCATTGAGTCATAAACGGCTCTTTCAAGCTGAATTTTGTTTTTCGACTTTGTTTCAAACATCGCCTTGTTTATGTATGCGGTGTTACAGCCAAAGTCCATAAGACTTGCGGCAACACGCATGGTTTCGGCGGTTGTGTTTGTGTATCTGAAACAGCCGGTGTCGGTTGAAATGCCTGTGTAGAGGCAGTCTGCAATGTCCTTTGTAAAGTTGATGTGCATTCTGAGGAACAGTTTGTAGAGAATTTCGCAGTTTGCCGACGCATATTTGTCAACAAACTTTTCCTTAGCGGTAAATGTGTTTGAACCGTGGTGGTCAATGCACAAATCAACCTTGCCGATATATTTGCCCATATTTGAACCGAGAAGGCTGTCAGCCGCAACATCAACGCTGACAACCGTTTCGGTTGTAAAATCTTCTTCCTCTATGTTTTTCTGAAGATAGGTAAACTTTGACGGAACACCTGTTGTGATAACTCTTGCTTTTTTGCCGATTTGGCGGAGCGCAAGGCAGAGTGCAAATCCGCTGCCGAGGGTGTCACCGTCAGGATAAGCGTGAGTCAGAATATCATAATTATCGTGTGCCTCAAGAAAACGGGCAACCTCATACAGATTCATCATTTTCTTCCTCGTCTTCCTTAATGTCAAGGCTGTTGAGAATACGGCTGATGTTTGCGCTGTATTCTATGCTGTCTGTTGCGTGGAAAATGAGTTCGGGAACATGGCGAAGATGAAGTCTGTGTCCAAGCTCTCGTCTGATAAAGCCCGATGCAGACTTTAAGCCCTTGACAGCCTCTTTGGCTCTGTCAAGACCTTCAATTGCGCTGATCTGTACCGTGCAGTATGAAAGGTCGTTTGTAACCTCAACTCTTACGATAGAGATAAACGCCTGCTGAACCCGTGGGTCTTTTAATTCTCTGAAAATAGCAGTAAGCTCTCTTTTGATGTCCTCTGTTGTTCTTTCAATTCTATGGCTTCCCATGCTATCACATCCTTATAATTTAATGAATTATGAAAATTCGTGGATAATCTGTAGCGGCGAACAGTGTTCGCCAATCGAAACGATTGTAAAATCGGTTCGACAATACAAATGTTTTGTTTTAACCGATTATTATGCAACAATGGGTTTGTTGTTTATTCGTTTTGGTTAAAACCAAAACGATTGGCGTTCACTGAACGCCGCTACTGATTAACAGTCGCATTGTGACATTTATAAATTCTGTCTTGTAAAAACATTGTGCCGTTTATAAGATTTGGTTTAACATACAAGCTTTAATCCCTGTATTCTTCGATTGTATAAACCTCGAACATATCGCCCTCTTTGAGATCGTTGAATCTTTCAAGACCGATACCGCATTCATAGCCTTCGCTAACTTCTTTGACAGCGTCCTTGAATCTCTGGAGAGATGCAATTGCGTCATCTGCAATAACGATACCGTCACGGATAACTCTTACGCTTGCGCCACGCTGAATCTTACCGCTCTTAACATATGAACCTGCGATTGTGCCGACTGACTTAATCTTGATAACATTACGGCATTCAGCCATACCGAGAACAACTTCTCTTGTCTTAGGAGCAAGCATACCCTTCATAGCAGATTCGATTTCGTTGATACAATCGTAGATAATGCTGTAAAGACGCATATCAACGCCTGAACGCTCTGCATTTTCTGCGGCAACTGCATCGGGACGAACGTTGAATCCTACGATAATTGCGTTAGATGCCTCTGCAAGCATTACATCGGACTCGTTGATTGCACCTACTGCGCTGTGAATTACATTTACTCTTACCTCGTCATTTGAAAGCTTTTCAAGTGACTGCTTAACAGCCTCGGCAGAACCCTGTACATCGGCTTTAACGATAATCTGAAGTTCCTTGATTTCACCGAGTTTCATCTGGTCAAAGAGATTGTCAAGAGTAACCTTAGTCTGTGCGTTGAAGATTTCTTCCTTCTTAGCGGCCTTTCTCTGGTCAACAAGAGTTCTTGCAAGACGCTCATCGGAAACTGCGTCAAAGATATCGCCGCCAACCGGAACTTCGTCAAGACCTGTGATTTCAACAGGAACAGAAGGACCTGCCTCGGTAACTCTTTCGCCCTTATCGTTTGTCATAACTCTTACACGACCGACGCAAGTGCCTGCGATGATTGTATCGCCCTTGTGAAGTGTACCGTTCTGAACGAGTACGGTTGCGATAGGACCTCTGCCCTTGTCAAGTCTTGCCTCGATAACAGTACCCTTTGCGGCTCTGTCGGGGTTAGCCTTGAGTTCTTTCATCTCTGCAACAAGAGTAACCATTTCAAGAAGATCGTCAAGACCTTCCTTTGTCTTTGCGGAAACAGGAATACACGGTGTATCGCCGCCCCACTCCTCCGGAATAAGTTCATACTCTGTGAGCTGCTGTTTAACATTTTCGGGATTTGCGCCGACCTTATCCATTTTGTTGATGGCAACAATAACAGATACGCCTGCGGCTTTTGCATGGTGGATAGCCTCAACTGTCTGCGGCATAATACCGTCATCGGCGGCTACAACGAGGATTGCAATATCGGTAACCTGAGCACCTCTTGCACGCATTGTTGTGAATGCCTCATGTCCGGGTGTGTCGAGGAATGTAACAGGCTTGCCGTTTACCATAACTCTGTAAGCACCGATATGCTGTGTGATACCGCCAGCCTCGCCTGCTGTTACATTTGCGTGACGGATAGCGTCGAGAATTGAAGTTTTACCGTGGTCAACATGACCCATAACAACAACAACCGGAGCTCTCTCAACGAGATTTGCCTCATCGTCCTCGCTGTCATCAATAATCTGTTCTTCGATTGTAACAACAACCTCTTTTTCAACCTTTGCATGAAATTCCATGGCGATAAGTGACGCTGTGTCAAAGTCGATTGTATCTGTTGCTGTTACCATTGTACCCATAAGGAATGCCTTTTTAACAACCTCGGCAACGGTAGCCTTAAGTCTGAGAGCAAGCTCCGAAACTACGATTTCGTCAGGAATCTGAACAGTAATCGGTTTCTGCTTACGCTCAAGAGCAATACGGTTCAGACGCTCCTGCTCTGTTTCACGCTTCTGTCGTCTGCCCTTTTGACGCTGGGTACGGTTTGTGAATTTCTGCTTTTTAACAATGTTGTCCGTGCTTCTGCCCTTTGAGCTGTCGCTTGCAAGGTCATCATACTTCTGATTGTAACGCTCAACATCAACATTTGTTGCACGGGTGTCAATTACTCTGCGCTTGCGGGGAGCAGACTCCTCAACGCTCTTTTCCTGAGTAACTTCAACCTTTTCCTGTTTTGATGCAGGCTTTGCATCCTTGTTGTTAGGTTTTTTGTCGTTTTTATCGGTCTTTTTCTTCTGATTGTCAGCCTTTGCATTCTGCTTTGCGGGCTTATCTTCCTGCTGTGGCTTGCTTTCGTTGTCAAGCTTGTTGTTGCGTGCCGCAAAGTATTCGTCAAAGCTGTCAACCTTGTTCTTCTTTGTGATTACATCAAAAATCACATCGAGTTCGCTTTCCTCGAGTGTTGTCATTGTTTTCTTTGTAACACCGCAATGTTTTTCGAGAATCTCAATAATTTCCTTGTTTGAAACTCCGAGATCTGCTGCTGCGTCCTTTACCTTATATTTTATCATACAATTCTCCTCCCGATTCGTTTTCAATAAGCTGTTCAAGCTTATCTGCAAAGCCTTTGTCTTCGGTTGTCATAACTCCGCAGATTTTTCCGAGAGCAAATCCGATTTCCTCTTTGCTTCGGTTCATTGTCAATGTTTTCACATTGCATTCATCAGCGGCTGTCTGCACGCTTTTCTTACTGCTCTTTGAAAAATCATTTGCAAAAATAACAAGCTTTGCCTTGCTTTTTCGTATTGAGTCAATCGTCGTGTCGGCACCTGTAATCAGCTTGCCTGCCCTCTTGCAAATGCCAAGCAGCGACAAAATTCTGTCGTTCATAAAAAATCCTTTCGCCTACTTGCTGTCTGCTGCGGCAAGTTCACTTTGCATCTGCTCATATACTTCATCAGGGATTTTACAGCTTAACGAGCGTTCAAAGCGGCGTGCCTTGCGAGCCTTTTCAAAGCAGGCAAGATTTCTGCACACATATGCGCCTCTGCCTGCCTTGCGACCTGTGAGGTCAAGCGAAATTTCGCCTTTTGCAATGATTTCACCGTTTTCATCTTTGGTGTCGGGTGCTTTGACAACACGGATAAGCTCACGCTTTTCTTTCATCTCTCCGCAACCCGTACATTTACGCAACGGCATTTTTCTTTGCTTCATAAAATCCCTCTCTGTTTAATCTGATTATTCCTCTGTTTCATCCGAAACAACTGTTTCGCCTTCTGTGCTTTCGTCAAGGTCGAGAACATCTTCGGACTTTTCTTCTGCCTTTGGTTCATCGTCCTCATCTTCGCCGTAGAAACCGCTTTCGGGACGAATGTCAATTCTCCAGCCTGTAAGTCTTGCGGCAAGACGGGCATTCTGTCCTTTGTTGCCGATAGCAAGTGAAAGCTGACCGTCGGGAACGGTTGCACGGCAACTCTTTGTTTCTTCATCTGTAATTTCAACCTTGCAAACGCTTGCAGGAGAGAGAGCCGCCGAAATGTACTTTTCGGGATCATCGCTGTAAAGCACGATGTCGATTTTCTCACCGCCGAGTTCTTCAACAATCTTGTTTACACGAGCACCCTTGTTACCGATACATGAACCGATTGCGTCAACATCGGGATTTGAGCTGTAAACAGCCATTTTTGTACGGCTGCCTGCCTCACGGGAGATTGACTTTATTTCAACAACGCCGTCATAGATTTCAGGAACTTCCTGTTCAAACAAACGCTTTACAAGACCGGGGTGTGTTCTTGAAATGATTGCGTGAGGACCTCTTTCGTTGTCTTTGACATCTGCAATATAAACCTTAATGTGGTCGCCTTCTTTAAGGTCGTCATGACCGAGCTGTTCGCTCTTTGGCAGAGTAGCTTCGCTCTTGCCTATTTTGATTGTTGCAACTCCCGACTTAGGATCAATTCTTTCAACGGTTGCAGTAACAATTTCACCGAGCTTGCTCTGAAACTCAATAAGAGTCTGACCCTTTTCGCCCTGACGAATGCCCTGACGGATAACATTTCTTGCAGAAGAAACAGATGTCCAACCGAGGTGCTTGGGATCGATCGGAACTTCAATCTCATCGCCGACAATAAATTTCTTTCTCTTGTTAATCTGCTGAGCCTCCTCAACAGTAACCTCAAAGTTAGGATCAAAAACCTCGTCAACTACTGTTTTGACAAGCTTTGCGTCAAAGCTGTTCTTTTCCGGATCAACCTTGAATACAACATTTTCATTACCGCCGTAGTAGTTCTTGCAGGCAACGGAAATTGCCTTTTCAATGTTTTGAAGCATATAGTCCATAGGAATGCCCTTTTCCTTTTCAAATGTTCTCAATGCCTCAAATAAATCTTTGTTAGTCATTTTCCAAATCATCCTTTTCTTATTTTTCGGTTATATACAAATTGTTATGCTGTTATGTGTATCCGTAGTGTTCAAACTGCAATTTTTAATCAAAATCGTCAAGCTTAATCCATGCGGCGTCCTTTTTGCTGATTGTGATTTCATTCTCACCGCTGTGATCCTCAATTGTGACCTTACCGTCGGAATAATCCTTTAAAACCCCTTTAAATTCTCTGCCTATGCCGTCAATGGGGCGGAGCATCTTAACCATAATATCCGCACCGATGAACTGCATGAAATGTTCGTCACGGATAAGCTCACGCTCAATTCCGGGGGAGCAGACCTCAAGACAGTACGCCTCCTCAATCGGATCAAGTTCATCAAGAGGGCCGTTGATTGCACGGGAAACATTTTCGCAATCGTTAATGTCAATGCCTTCGGGCTTGTCAATGTAAACACGCAGGAAACGGTCTGCACCTTCCTTGACATAACGCACATCCCAAAGTGAAAGTCCGAAGCCTTCAACAATCGGCTGACAAAGCTCCCATACTTTTGATACGGTTACACCGCCTTTGCTTTTTGCCATAAATTCACTGCCTTCCTGTCTGCAAAAATACCCTGTGCGAAATATTGCAGACAGATAAACCGCACCGAGAAACAAAGTGAAAACTAATAAATAAGGAGCGGGTTTGTTGCCCACTCCTTTAGCTTTCATTATTTACAAGAAAATTATAGCACCAAAACGGCTTATAATCAAGTGTTTTTCAAATCTTTTCGTATTTTTTACAAAAAAGTTTAAAAAAACATTTGAAATCACCGTGCAAATGTGTTATTATATTCCGTGGACACTTTACATCACGATGTTTTTGTGATATAATCACCGTGGTTTTGCAACCGTGTAAAAAAAGTAAAATTAATTTTGATTTTGTTATTGTTTGATTTTTACTGTTTTTTATATCAATGATTTGGCTGTTAATGTCCGAAATTTTGCGAGATTAACATTGTAAAGGTTGCAACCTTACAATTAAATATGCTGATATAGCTCAGTAGGCAGAGTGCGTCCTTGGTAAGGACGAGGTCACGGGTTCGAATCCCGTTATCAGCTCCATAAAAGGGTATTGGTTAAAAAGACCGATACCTTTTTATTGTGGTTTAGAAAACAATACCGTTGCCAAATCCAAACTGATTAATATTATTCTTGTACAATCTATCTTGATATGCTACAATAAAGTTGTAAAGAATGGTTGCGAATTAGTTGCGAATAAATACACAAATCAAACACACCATAGACAGAGGAGGTGACAAGCTTGCCTGAATTAAATATCGAAGCATTACAAAAGTTATGTGACGATAAATCTGTCATATGGTCTGTGCACGCTCTGAAACGGTTACAGGAACGAGGAATATACCGTGATGATGTATTCAATGCAATACATACGGGCAAAATAATAGAACAATATCCCGACAGCTATCCATATCCCGCTTGCCTTGTTTTAGGTGTAAGTACAAACAATGAATATTTGCATATTGTGGCAGGTTGCAACGGAAATGTTGTTTGTATAGTAACTGCCTATTTTCCCGATTCAGATAAATTTGAAAGTGATTCACAAACCCGAAAGGAGAAATAACAATGACTTGTTTTTATTGCAAAGGTGATTTGAAGCCAAGTACAACAACACATTTTGTTGATCTTAAAAAGTGCATTGTAATCGTAAAGAATGTTCCGTGTTTGGAATGTTCAAAATGCGGTGAAACCGTTTTTACCGATGAAGTGGCAAAAAGACTTGATGACATTGTAAAAACCGTAAGCAGTCTTATGACCGAAATAGCGGTTGTTGAATATACATCTGACAAAGTAGCATAATTCCACAAGGCAAGCTCTGAAATATGGGCTTGTCTTTTCTTTTGCCTGTGGGGTTCTGCTATGCCGCTGCCTACGCTTGCATATACTGCAATTGCGTTGCGGTCATACTGATTATCGCTTTCCCCTTTCCTTATCCTGTGACTATATTATACTACAATGTTTAAGCGTATAATTTGTGCATATTGGTACTTGTTAAGTGTAAAGAGGTATGCTATAATAATACTTGAAAAGGAACGGTGGCGGCTGTTTCAGCTCCCTTGCGAAAGGGGGTGTATTCCAATGGCAGAGATTACATACTTATTTGTTCTCGCAATTGTTTTCGTGGCTTTTAATGAAGTCATTAAGAATATAAAGAAATAACCGCCCTGTGTAGCAGCACAAGACGGTTAAGTTGAAAAATTTAATCCAGTTGCAAGCGAAACAGCTAAAGCCGTTCCTTTTCACCTATATTATACAACAACAACAAGTTGAAGTCAATAGATTTTTAACGGTCAGGCGGTGAAGAAATGGCAGAAAATAAGAACAGTAGGGCAAGAATTGAGGCAAACAACCGATATAACGCTAAAGCATATGACCGTATCAATGTTGCTGTGCCGAAAGGTCGAAAAGATATTATCAAAGCCCACGCAGAAAAGAACGGCGAAAGCGTGAACGGTTTTGTTAATCGTGCTATTAATGAAACAATGCAGCGTGACGGTGAGTAATTCCACAAGGTAAGCTCTGAAATATGGGTTTGTCTTGTTTTGTTTTAGTTGACAGGTTTCTTAACGGATTTAATTTCCCAAAACAGCTAAATGAAAGTATTTTTGAAATTGTGTAAAATATACTTGACAATAAGTAACTTTTAATGTACTATAATGGTACGGAAAGCTTTTTGTACGGGGTGTGGATTTTTAGTTTTTTAGATTTCAAAAACATTCCTATCTAATTCACACCTAAAACTATTCACATTCAAAATTTTTAACATTTGCGGATTATCGGTTGGACGAATAAATCTGCAAATTGGCTGATTTATTTGGGAGATGTTATTATGGGAGAAAAATACTATTGGGTGCTTGGTTTTTGTTGCGGTTTTATTGCCGTAGTTATCGTAACGCTCATTATCGCAAACATTAAAAGGAAAAAGAACACTTACACAGAATACGATGAACGACAGATTCTTGCACGGGGCAAGGCTTATAAATCGGCATTTTTTGTGCTTATCGGGTACATAATTGCCTGCGCTTTAGTTAATGTTTTGGAGATTAATTGGGCTGAACTCAGCGTTCAAATGTTCATAGGACTGTTTCTTTCAACCGCCGTATTCGTTGGGATAAGCATTTTCAATGACGCATATTTTACATCAAATAAAGGCAGAAAGAGTCTTTTAGGCGTTTTGGCATTTATTGCGGGAGCAGAATATTTGGGAATTGCTTTCGGCAACAAAACCTTTGTTACAAACGGAATAGCAAATCTTGACATTATTCCTATCATTGTAATGATTTGGGCAATAAGTATTTTTGTGATGGTTGTCATCAAAACAATAATTGACAAAAAGGCAGTTGAAGAATGAAGAATTTAAGATTAAAAAGCGCCCGTGCCGCAAAGGATTTGTCACAGCAACAGCTTGCGGAACTTGTAAAGGTGTCAAGACAGACAATAAGCGCAATTGAAAAGGGCGACTACAATCCCACAATTAACCTTTGCATAGCAATATGTAAAGCGCTTGACAAAACCCTTGACGAATTGTTTTGGGAAGAATAAGTAAACTTTAACGGCAATCGGTGATTTGTTTCACGGTTGCCGTTTTTATTTTTACCGTTTCAAAATCAAACGGTAAATTGCTACGGGAAATATTACAATGTGGGGGAATTGTAAAAATTAACGAAAAATGCTTGAAAAATGTCGGGTTAAGCCGTATAATATAGGTGTTTGAGGATTTCGGACTCATACAATTTATTGAAAGGAGAAGTACACATGATTTATTCAAAAGAAGTTGAAAATATGTGCACTGTAGCAAAGGGACCTAAGCACGGTCCTGCACCTATTCCCGAAGAGGGCAAATGGGTAAAATCTTATGACATTAAAGACATTTCAGGTCTTTCACACGGCATTGGCTGGTGTGCTCCTCAGCAGGGTGCCTGCAAGCTTACACTTAATGTTAAAGACGGTATCGTTGAAGAGGCTCTTGTTGAAACAATCGGTTGTTCGGGTATGACTCACTCTGCAGCTATGGCAGCAGAAATTCTTCCTAACAAAACACTCCTTGAGTGTCTTAACACAGACCTCGTTTGTGATGCTATCAACACAGCTATGAAGAACATCTTCGAGCAGCTCGTTTACGGCAGAAGCCAGACAGCTTTCTCAGAGGGCGGTCTTCCGATCGGCGCAGGTATGGAGGATCTCGGTAAGGGTCTTCGCAGCCAGGTTGGTACAATGTACAGCACAAACGCTAAGGGCGTTCGTTACATGGAAATGGCTGAAGGCTATGTTCTCAAGACAGCACTTGACGAGAACGATGAAGTTATCGGCTATCAGTTCGTAAAGCTCGGCAAAATGCTCGAGGACATTCGTCACGGCGTTGAGCCAAACGAAGCATACAAGAACAACATCGGTCAGTACGGTCGTTTTGACGGCGCAGCTAAGTACATTGACCCTCGTGAAGAATAATTCGGTAAGGAGGACACCATAATGGCAGTAACATTTGAAGGTATGGAAAGAAGAATGCCTAAAATTGAGAAGTGCCTTGCCGAATACGGTATTGCAAATCTTGAAGAGGCAAGAAAAATTTGTAACGATCTCGGTTTTGATCCCTACGACATCGTAAAGGGCGTTCAGCCGATCGCATTTGAAAACGCAGGCTGGGCTTACACACTCGGTTGTGCAGTTGCAGTTAAGAAGGGCGCAAAGACTGCTTCAGAGGCAGCAGAAGCTATCGGTATCGGTCTTGAGGCTTTCTGTATTCCCGGCTCAGTAGCTGAGCAGAGAAATGTTGGCCGTGGTCACGGTAACCTCGGCGCAATGCTCCTCAGAGATGAAACAAAGTGCTTTGCATTCCTCGCAGGTCACGAAAGCTTTGCAGCAGCAGAGGGTGCTATCGGAATCGCTCGTAACGCTAACAAAGCAAGAAAAGAGCCGCTCCGTGTTATCCTTAACGGTCTTGGCAAGGACGCTGCTTACATTATTTCAAGAATCAACGGCTTTACATATGTAAAGACTCAGTTTGACTATTTCACATCAGAGCTTAAAATCGTTGAAGAGAGAGCTTTCTCAGACGGTGAAAGAGCTGCAGTTCGTTGCTACGGCGCTGACGATGTTCGTGAAGGTGTTGCAATCATGCAGCATGAAAATGTAGGTGTATCTATCACAGGTAACTCTACTAACCCGACTCGTTTCCAGCACCTCGTTGCAGGTACATACAAGAAGTGGGCAAATGAGAACGGCGTTAAGTATTTCTCGGTTGCATCAGGTGGCGGTACAGGCCGTACACTTCACCCCGATAACATGGGTGCAGGTCCTGCATCATACGGTCTTACAGACTCAATGGGCAGAATGCACGGTGACGCTCAGTTCGCAGGTTCATCTTCTGTTCCTGCTCATGTTGAAATGATGGGCCTTATCGGTATGGGTAACAACCCGATGGTTGGTGCTACAGTTGCTTGCGCAGTTGCAGTTTATGAAGCTGTTAACAAGTAATTACCAATCTTTTCAATAAATTAAAAAGGGGTCGGCTCTTTGAGTCGATCCCTGATTTTTTTGTGCAACGAAAATCCTCGATTGTATCGGCATTCTGACAAGTTGGAATTGCAAATACAAAAAATATTAAGCTGAATGATTCCGCCTCCCCGAACGGTATGGCGGAATTTTTTATGCATTTTTGCTTTAACGAGCTTATGTTTACGGATATTCTTTACAGTGTATATGTTACTTATTTGCAGATTCTTTTTTAAACCAAAAGAATCGACTGACTACAGTAACAGCTTACTCTTTCAGCTTGTTAAGCTTTTCAATATGCTTCATGCGCTTGTAGCGGTAGAGAATGTTTTCTGCCCATTCACGGTCAATTTTAAGAAAGCCCTTTAACTTTTTGTCTTTATACGCAAGCGAATCGACAATTTTCTTCGATTTAACATAAATTTCAAGTCTTGCTGTCTGAACATACGGTGTATGCTTTTCACCTGTAAAATATGTAAATCCCATTGTGTTGCGTTCACGATCGTACATTGAAAGATATCCGTCATGAATTTCCGCACCGTTAAGCTTTTTTGAAACCGTTTGGCTGATTGCAAGCTTTGTAAGCTCAACCGACATATCGTCAAGTCCCGACTCAAAGATAAAAATTTTCTCCTTGAACGAATTGAAGGTCGGAACAATTCGTTTGCTTATGTTGCGGAGATTGCTGTATTTTTCTTCAAGCTCGTTGTCGCAGAGCTGAAAATGATCAATTTTGGGAATGAAATACACCATAAAACGATTCTTCATATCATTGTAGAGAATCGGATATGTGAGCCTTGCGGAGTATCCGCATGACGGACATTTCCACGCAAAAAGCTCACCGTCAAGCGCTCTTCTGCGCACACCCTTTGTTACGGACGGGTTGATGCTGGTGTAAACATCAGCCTTGCTCATTTCACCGCACATTGGGCAGACGATTGCCTTGGTAATTTTCTTTTCAGGCATCCAAACCACCTCTTTAACACTCTATGAAACTAATTATAGCAATTGACCGTGATTTTAACAAGTAAATTTTAAAAAAATGTTGATTTTATCAAAAAAATCTGTCATAATAATAGAAATAAGTTTAATATTATTCGCCACGGCAGAATGTGTCAGAGTGTTTGTGCCAAAGCGGTTTTAAAGGAGAAATTTACTATGACGATACTTGACAGTGTAAAAGGAACAGTAAATACAGCCGTTGATACAATTTCATCGGTAGCTCAGACAATAGTAGAAAAGAACAGAACAAACGCAAAGCTCAACAGATTAAGACTTGTTATGAAAAGCGAAAGCGAGCTTATGAACAGAGCATATATTGCTCTCGGAAAGATTATGTACGACAGCAGAAAGAAAGGCACTGAAATTAATGATGCCGAGTGCGAAAAGCTTTTGAAGGTTATTGATACTTCAAAGGCCAAAATCGCAAAAGCAAGAGAGTGTTACAGAAAGATTGTCAACAGCTCAAACGATATTTTCTACGGCAATCCCGAGGTTGCTCCCGAGGTTAAAGAGGATGATATTGTTGATATTACAGTAGCTTGCTCAAATGAGGGCGACTACAAGTCCTCTCCTTTTAAAGAGGAAAAGCCTGTTGAAAAACAGCCCGAGGCTGTTACCGAAGAAAAGGCAGAACCCGAGCATCTTACAAACATCTGCGACCTCAAGGCAGAGCTTGAGGCAAAGCGTGAAGAAGGATTCTCCGAGTCCGCAGATTCAGACGAGGCAGATGACGGTGAAGCTCCTCACGGTGAACTTTTCTGATAATTTAAATACTTAAAGCTAAAGACCTGCCGATTTCGGCAGGTTTTTCTGCATTTTTAAGATATATTAAAGTCGGAACAATGCTCCGCTTCGCTTTTGAGGGCAAATTATATGCAGTAGATTATACATTATGCCCTTTATGTGTATTGAATTTTTGTGATAAAAATGGTAAAATTCATCAAAGGTGAAAATATTCCGAATTAGAATTATTTTCTGGGCAAAAAATACTATAATTAATTAGATATGCACAATGAGATTACTATGTATTGATTTCGGAGGCACAAGTTGAAATTAGGATTGGATATTGGCTCAACAACAATAAAATGTGTTGTGCTTGACGACGAAAACAAATTAATATACAGCACATATGAAAGGCATTATTCCCGAATTACGGAAAAGATTGCAGAAATTCTTGCACTTGTACGGACAAGGATTGACGGCGTTGAAAATGCCTCGGTGGCTCTTTCGGGTTCTGCCGGAATGGGTGTTGCCGAGTCTGTCGGCGTTGATTTTATTCAGGAGGTTTACGCAACAAGAGTTGCCGCCAATACTTTTATTCCGGGTACAGATGTTATAATTGAACTCGGCGGTGAGGATGCAAAGATATTGTTTCTCACAAACGGACTTGAGGTAAGAATGAACGGTACCTGCGCCGGCGGCACGGGTGCGTTTATTGACCAGATGGCAACACTTCTGAATGTTAAGCTTGAGGATATGGACGAGCTTGCAAAACAGCACGAAAAGACATACACAATCGCATCAAGATGCGGTGTGTTTGCAAAGACCGATATTCAGCCGCTCCTTAATCAGGGTGCGAGGAAGAGCGACATCGCAGAGAGTATTTTCAATGCGGTTGTAAGCCAGACTGTTGCAGGTCTTGCACAGGGCAGAGAAATTGAAGGTCAGATTGTATATCTCGGCGGACCTCTTACATTTATGAGCGAACTGCGAAACTGCTTTGACCGCACGCTCGGAACAAAGGGCATCTGCCCCGAAAATTCACTTTATTATGTTGCCTGCGGTGCGGCTTTGTGTGCCGAAAAGACTATTGATTTTGACGAGGTTATCGAAAAGGTAAAGAACTACCGTGGCAGCGGTAACTTTGCGTTCAATCAGCCCCTCTTTAAAAACGAAGAGGAGTACAGAAAATTCTGCGACCGTCATGCAAAGGCTGATGTTAAGCAGAAGGAGCTAAAGGGTTACACCGGCAAGGCTTATATAGGAATGGACGCAGGTTCAACAACCGTAAAGGGTGTTGTTCTCAATGATGACGGTGAGTTGCTCTATTCAAAATATCTGCCATCAAAGGGAAACCCCGTTGAGATTATGAAGCAATTCCTTGACGAGGTTTACGAAATAAATCCCGAAATAAATGTTGTTTCTTCTGCCGTAACAGGTTACGGTGAGGACATTGTAAAGAACGCATTTGCGGTTGATTACGGCATTGTTGAAACAATCGCCCACTTTACCGCCGCAAAATACTTTATGCCCGATGTTGAATTTATCATCGATATCGGCGGACAGGATATCAAATGCTTTAAGATACATAACGGTGCAATTGACAATATATTCCTTAATGAGGCTTGTTCATCGGGTTGCGGAAGCTTTTTGCAGACTTTTGCAAACGCTCTCGGATATGAGATTGCCGACTTTGCAAAGCTCGGACTTTTTGCAAAGCGTCCCGTTGACCTCGGCTCACGCTGTACCGTATTCATGAATTCAAGCGTTAAGCAGGCTCAGAAAGACGGCGCAACAATTGAAGATATCTCGGCAGGTCTTTCACTCAGCGTTGTAAAGAATGCCCTTTACAAGGTTATTCGTGCGTCAAGCCCCGATGAACTCGGCAAGCGTGTTGTAGTTCAGGGCGGTACTTTCCTGAACGACGCTGTTTTGCGTGCATTTGAACAGGAAATGGGCGTTGAAGTTGTCCGTCCTAACATTGCAGGACTTATGGGTGCTTACGGTGCGGCTCTTTACGCAAAGAAAAAGTCAAAGGGCGTTGGCAAGAGTACAATTACCGACAAAAAGGGACTTGATGAATTCGTTCACGAAATCAAGGTTGCAAACTGCGGTATGTGCAACAACAACTGCCGTCTTACAATAAATTCATTCGGCAAGGGCAGAAAGTTTATTGCGGGAAACCGTTGTGAAAGACCAATCACAAAGAAGGCTCCTGCAAACGATATGAATATGTATGCCTATAAGCTGAATCTCATTGATTCCTACAAGCCTGTTGAAGGCATAAGAGGTAAGCTTGGAATTCCTATGGCGCTCAATATGTATGAGCTTTATCCGTTCTGGTACAGATTCTTTACAGAACTTAAATTTGAGGTGTTCCACTCACCGTATTCAACAAGAAAGCTTTATCAGAGAGGTCAGCAGACGATTCCGAGCGATACCGTTTGCTTCCCTGCAAAGCTTGTTCACGGTCACATTCAGACTCTTATTGATATGGGAGCAGAAACAATTTTCTACCCCTGTCTTTCCTATAATTTTGACGAGCATCTCGGAGATAACCATTACAACTGTCCTGTTGTTGCTTATTATCCCGAGGTTATCAAAAATAATATGAAGGATATACGCAAGGTTCACTTCATAAAGGAATACTTCGGTATTCACCGCCCGAACGATTTTCCTAAGAAAGCCTATGAAAGACTTTCGTTCCACTTCCCCGACCTCACTCTTAACGAGGTCAGAAATGCGGCTAAGCTTGCATATCAGGAACAGGAAAATTACAGAAAAAAGGTTATCGACAAGGGCAGCGAGATTATTGCCAAGGCTGAAAAAGAGGGCAAAAAGATTTTTGTTCTTGCAGGCAGACCATATCATATTGATCCCGAAATTAACCACGGAATCGACAGACTTATCTCAGGCTTTGATGTTGCAATCGTCAGCGAAGATGTTGTTTCTCCGAGAGTTGAACATTTCCGGACTCATGTTCTCAACCAGTGGACATACCACGCAAGACTTTATGCGGCGGCAAAATATGTTACAACAAGAAAGGACATGGAGCTTGTTCAGCTTGTATCCTTCGGCTGCGGTGTTGATGCGATTACAACCGATGAGGTAAGAGAAATTCTTGAAAGCAAAAATAAGATTTACACTCAGATTAAGATAGATGAAATTACAAACCTCGGAGCAGTTAAAATCCGAATCCGCAGTTTGCTTGCTGCGCTTGAAAACGATTGATGAAAGGAAATTCTGTTATGGCAGAGTTGAAGTATGACAAAAAAACAGGTCGTTTGCTGTTTACAAAGCAGATGAAAAAGGAATACACAATCCTTATGCCCAATATGGCGCCTATTCATTTTAAAATACTTGAAAAGGTGTTCAACTACTACGGCTATAAGTCTGATTTGCTCGACACAACAGGTCCGGAGATTGCGCAGACAGGTCTTAAATATGTTCACAACGATACCTGTTATCCGGCTTTGCTGGTTATAGGTCAGTTCATCAATGCTCTGCAAAGCGGAAAGTATGATGTTCACAAGGTTGCCCTGATGATTACTCAGACAGGCGGCGGATGTCGTGCGTCAAACTACATTTTCCTTTTGAGAAAGGCTCTCAAAAAGGCAGGCTTTGAGTTCGTTCCCGTGATTTCGCTTTCATTCGGTATGGAGCACAACAGCGGCTTTTCGCTCACACTTCCGCTTATCCGCAGATTTGTCGGCGGTCTTGTGTACGGCGACCAGTTAATGCTGCTTTCAAACCAGACAAAGCCTTATGAAGTGAACAAGGGCGAAAGTATGGCGCTTGTTGATGAATGGACGGATAAGATTTCCGATATGCTCATACAGGGCAAGGGCTACACTCTTGAAGAAATTGACGAAACTCTTGACCGAATTACAAAGTCATTTACAAAAATAGAGCTTAACAAAGTGCCGAAGGTTAAAGTCGGTATTGTCGGCGAAATCTATGTAAAATACTCCAAAATGGCTAACAACGGTCTTGAGGACTTTCTTGCAGATCAGGATTGCGAGGTTTGCGTACCTGGTCTTATGGGTTTTGCATCATTTAAGGTTGATAACCGTATTGAGGACTACAAGATGTTCGGAGGAAGCAGAGTTAAATACAAATTCTGTTCGATGCTTCTTAACTACCTCACAAAGCTTGAGGGACTTATGGTTGATGCCGCTGAAAAGTACGGCTTTGTTCCGCCTCACAGATATGCTCACACAAAGGAGCTTGTAAACGGTGTTATCGGATACGGCAGTAAGATGGGCGAGGGTTGGTTGCTGACAGCCGAGATGATTGAGCTTGCTGATACAGGTTATGAGAATATCGTATGCACACAGCCTTTCGGTTGTCTGCCAAATCATATCAACGGTAAGGGCGCAATCAGAAAGATTAAAGAAATCAGACCGAATGCCAATATCGTTACCATCGACTATGATCCGGGTGCGCCGAAGGTAAATCAGGAGAACCGTATCAAGCTGATGCTTGCTGTCGGCAAAGAGGAACTCAAGAAAAAGCTTGAGGCTGAAAAAAATGGCGAAAAAGCCGAATCGTCAGAGAAGTCAGAGAAAAAGTAATTTAATATCAATGCTTATGAGTCATCGCAGATGGCGGTGGCTTTTTTATTTTGCGGTAATATCAGGCAGAAAAAGCTAATACAATTTTACAGGGGTTTATCTCGTTTTTAAGGAAAAAATAAGTGTAAAAATCGGGGGATATTATGAAAAAACGACTTAAAGGATTTTTTCAAAGGCTTGCACGGTGGCTGAATGTGCGTGAAATGCGACAGCACAAGGTTAAGGCAGGCGTTTACATCATTATAAGGCTCATACTTGTGTCACTTTTGACTGCCGGCATTTTAAACGGAAAATGGGAGAATGTCATGACCTGCGTGTTAACGCTCGGACTGTTGATGCTTCCGTTGTTCATCGACCGAAAGCTGTCGGTAGCGTTGCCGAGTGTGCTTGAAACGATTGTTGTGCTGTTCGTGTTTGCGGCAAATGTTATGGGTGAGCTCGGTGCGTTCTACGAAAAGATTCCGATATGGGATTCATTGCTCCATACTGTGAACGGCTTTATCTGTGCAGGCGTTGGTTTTGGACTGACCGATATTTTGAACAGAAGCGAGCGGGTGAAATTGAGCCTCTCGCCCATGTTTGTGTGCCTGTTTTCGTTCTGCTTTTCAATGACAGTCGGTGTTGTGTGGGAGTTTTTTGAGTTTGGTGCGGATATGCTTTTTGAAAAGGATATGCAAAAGGACACCGTAATCACGGCAATACATTCGGGTTTGATTTCGGGCAAACCGAATGTGATAATGCACATCAGAGATATAACATCAACCGTTGTGAACGGTGAAAATCTCGGTATTAACGGTTACCTTGACATCGGTCTGATCGATACAATGAAAGATTTGCTTGTTAATTTTGTAGGAGCGGCAGTTTTTGACACCATAGGTTGGTTTTACCTGAAAGGAAGAAGTGCAGGATTTTTGCGGAATTTTATCCCCGTTAAAAAATAATGACGCAATGTTTATGTGAAATCAAATTATATAAATGAGTTGCACACGAACGGGCGAACACGGTTCGCCCCCTACAATTTTTCACTTTTAATTTTCAATTAGCAAGAGGGCAGTCACATTGCCGTGACTGCCCTCTTGCTTTTGGTGATATTCTTATATTAAAATTACTTATCTTCCTGGAGTGTGATTTCAACCTCACCATCGCCCGATGATGAGCTGTAATATTTAACCTTGATTTTGTCCCCCGGCTTGTGGGTTTCAAGAATCGCATAAACATCTGCAAAGCTTGTAATTGTTTCGCCGTCAACCTCTGTGATGATATCGCCTTCTTTAAGGCTTGTGCCGTCACACGGACCGCCCGATACGATACTCTGAACATAAATGCCCTGCGGAATGTTGTAATTTGATGCCTGATCTGAGGTTACTGCAATGCCCGAAATGCCGATTTTTACTCTGCCTTCAACATAGCCGTTCTTTACAAGTGTGTCAACAATGTTTTTTACTGTCTGTGACGGAATTGCAAAGCCCATACCTTCGTAAGTTTCGGAAACAATCTTTGAAGTTGTAATTCCGACAACCTGACCATAGTAGTTTACAAGCGGACCGCCCGAGTTGCCCGGATTGATTGCGGCATCGGTCTGAATGTACTTTGTAAGGCTTGATGTTGAAAGCTTTCTGTCAAGTGCCGAAATAACGCCCTTGGTTGTTGTGTTCTGATAGTCAAGACCGCCGGGATTGCCGACTACGATAATATCCTGACCAACCTCAAGCTGTGACGAATCACCGAATGTTGCAGGAGTAAGTCCCTTTGCATCGTCCATTTTGAGAACTGCAATATCGGTTCTTGAATCGTAACCTACAACACCTGCCTTGTATTCCTTGCCGTCAGATGTTACAACTCTGATTGCATAGGCTGTTTTGCTGTTGCCGATTACATGAGCGTTTGTGATAACATAGCCGTCCTGTGAGAAGATAATTCCGCTTCCCTGTGAAGATGCGGTTGTTGTGTCAGCCTGATCGGGTACATCGTCCGAGTAACAGAGAATGCCGACTACCGAGTCGGAAACCTTTTCTGACGCTTTTGCGGCTGTGTAGCTGTTGTTTGTTTTTGCGTCTTTCGGATTGCTTTCAAGCTTCATACCCGAGTAATCCTTGTTCACCTTGTCACTGTAGTCCGACTCATCGTGAGTTTTACCCTGCGAAGATGTGTCGGGAAGGGTTTCAAACGGTGTTGTGCTGTCTTTATTCGGAAGTCTGAACGAATTGCCCGAATCACTTCGGTTGCTGTTCAAATCTTCTTTTATGTCAGCCGAAAATCCGTACACCATCATGCCGATAAAACCGATTGTAAGAAGTGAACAGAGAACGATAATCAACGCAATTATTCCGCCCTTTGTTTTCTTTTGTGGGTACTGTGCGAACATCTGAGGATTGTATTGCTGATTGTATGTACCGTTGTTGCCGTAGGGAGGCTGTCCGTACATATTCTGCTGATACGGGGGTACATTCTGATTGTATCCTGTGTTGTTCTGATACTGTCCGTACTGCTGATTGTTCTGATTATACTGCGGATTCTGTCCGCTGTATGGATACTGACCGTAACCGTACTGCCACGGCTGAGCGTAAGTGTTCGGATTCGGATTTTGATTCTGTTGATACGGCGGAACATTTTCAGTCGGATTTGCATTGTTTGCCGTATTTTGATTGTTGTTGCCGAAAATATAATCACCGTACGGTGTGTTGCCGTTCTGCGGCTGAACATTCTGAGCCTGTTCTTCCTGTGTTTCGGGTTCGGAAACGGGAATTGTCTGTTCCGTGTTCATATTATTGTTTTGTACGGGCTTTTCGGTGAACGGCTTTTGCGGTTCAAACCCACCCATATTGTTGTTGTCAAAATTGTCCATAAAAGTTACTCCTACATTTATTTGTTACCGTGGGGTACAAGCTGCGTTTGTCCTTAAGTAATGAAACAAAATTTTTTGCAAGCAAATTGCCGAAATGAACAAATATTTCGTAGGGGCAGATATCATCCGCCAGTCACTATATCGGTTGTTTTGTTATATTTATAAAACTTTGTTTGCAATAAAATATCTGTCATTACTTGCGGTCGCAAGACTACCTCTACGGGATAGTTTACAAAAAATATTATCATACAACGCTTGACCAAAATCAGGTATTGTAATTTACACTTATATTATACCTTTTCACAAAATCAAAATCAACCTTGTTGTGTTACGGAAGTGTGAGTTTATTTTGAAAGTTTAGTGATAATTGACTAAAACAGGACAAAATGAAGAATTTTTCGACTAATTGTTAAAATTTTCACTAAATCTTCTTTTTAGGTCTTTATATTTTCAAAAATATATTGTATAATAAACTTAAATCGGCAGGTGGGGACGCTTGTCTGCTGAAATTTTTTAAAAAAGGAAGATTAAAATGCCATTAGTAAACGCTAAAGAAATGCTTACAAAAGCAAAGGCAGGCCACTATGCAGTAGGTCAGTTCAACATCAACAACCTTGAATGGACAAAATCAATTCTTTTAACAGCACAGGAACTCAACTCACCTGTTATCCTCGGTGTATCTGAGGGTGCCGGTAAATATATGTGCGGCTACAAAACAGTCGTTGGTATGGTAAACGGTATGCTCGAGGAACTCAACATCACAGTTCCTGTTGCTCTCCACCTTGACCACGGTTCATATGAAGGCGCTAAGAAGTGCATCGAAGCCGGTTTCAGCTCAATCATGTTCGACGGTTCACACTATCCGATCGAAGAAAACATTGAAAAAACAAAGGAACTCGTTGCAACTTGTAACAAGCTCGGTCTTTCACTTGAGGCTGAGGTTGGTGCAATCGGCGGCGAGGAAGACGGCGTAGTCGGCATGGGCGAATGTGCAGATCCTAAGGAATGCAAAATGGTTGCAGACCTCGGCGTAACAATGCTCGCAGCAGGTATCGGTAACATTCACGGTAAGTATCCTGCAAACTGGAAGGGCCTCAGCTTTGAAACTCTTGACGCTATCCAGCAGCTTACAGGCGAGATGCCGCTCGTTCTCCACGGCGGTACAGGTATCCCTGCCGACATGATCAAGAAGGCTATCTCACTCGGCGTTTCAAAGATCAATGTTAACACAGAGTGCCAGCTCGCATTTGCAGCAGCTACAAGAAAGTACATTGAAGAGGGCAAGGATCTCGAAGGCAAGGGCTTCGATCCAAGAAAGCTCCTCGCTCCCGGCGCAGAGGCTATCAAGGCTACTGTTAAGGAAAAGATGGAACTCTTCGGTTCGGTTAACAAGGCTTAATTGTAAGCACGCAAACTTAATCTTTACAAAAATTTCAGGGACAGCAAAACGCTGTCCCTGTTTTTATGTTCTGTTTGGTTAACTCAGTTGTATTATAAGACGGTTGTAAAGTCAATTGTTACATCAAAACGGATTGTAATTGTCACTTTAAAACATAAATTGGGTTGACAAATGCGATAATCGGTACTATAATAATTGTCAACCGATAAAATAATTTGGTTGACAATCTGCAAAACAAAAGAAGCGGTTTTGCAAAGGAGAGGTAATTTTATGACAGAAGCAAAAACAAACAGTAAATCAAAAAGTAATGTATTAAGCCTTGCGTATATGGCGATGTTCGTCGCAATCATCACAGTGTGCGCACAGATTCAGATTCCGATGACAGTTCCGTTCACACTTCAGACTCTCGGCATCTTTATGGCTGCGGCTATGCTCGGTTGGAAAAGAGGACTCATCAGCGTTGCGGTTTATGTTCTCCTCGGTGCAATCGGTGTTCCCGTGTTTGCAGGATTCTCAGGCGGAATCGGCGTTCTCGGCGGTCCTACAGGCGGTTATATCATCGGTTTCCTCTTTACGGCACTTATCGTTGGACTTATGACTGATTTTCTCGGCAGAAAGCTTTGGGTGCTTGCGGTTTCAATGGTTGCAGGCCTTGCAGTATGCTATCTTTTCGGTACAATCTGGTTTATGATTGCAATGCATACAGACTTTGTTGCCGCACTTCTCACCTGCGTTGTTCCGTTCCTTCTTGCAGATGCTGCAAAGATTGTTGTTGCAACAGTTTTGGTGAATCGTCTTGACAAAATCGTTAAGCTTTAAGTTCAGACCGCATCACAGCCTTTGTGTGCAGTTTTTTGAAGGCAAGGGTTACAGCGATGAATTTGTCTGCGGAATGGCAAAAATAGTGTCGGTTCTTGAAAATAACAACGCAAACCTTACGCTTACGGGCGGTTGTGACGAAATTTGTTCATCGTGTCCGAACCGTGACAACGGCAGCTGCGATGTTACGGGCAAGGCGTCGTGCTATGACAAAAGATGTCTTGATTTACTCGGAATGAAAATCGGCGATACTGCCGATTGGAAAGAGCTTTCGAGAATTGCAAGGAAAAATATAATTTTAAAAGACAGGCTTTCGCAGGTGTGCGGCGACTGCAAATGGTCGCATATATGCCGTGATAAAGCCGATAAAATGAAAAGTCTTCATTAATCCTCATAGATATATCATGATAAAAGACCTCACGAATTTCGTGAGGTCTTTTGTTTACGGCGAGCCGCCGTTCCCTGTTTGTGCAGACAGTTTGTATATTTTAAAACATATTTTGCCCGAGCAAATATTTGTAATTGTCTTTGCAATTTGTGTTGTAGGGGCGTTCATTGGACGCCCGCCTTGATGAAACATTTTGTTTAGTCACATATGTTTTGATGTGATAAATGTTGTGTATCGAATTTGCACGCATTGCGTGCAAACCGTGTGCAATGCACACGGTTCGCCCCTACAATATAACAATTGTTTTGCGGCATTTATAAAATTTAATCTGTTATGAAAATTCTGCCGTTGCCTGCGGGCGTCCGATGAACGCCCCTACAGTTTGGTTTGTACAAACAATTAAAATGCTACGCTCGGGCATTAAAATATTTGACTTAAAAAACTATCTTCACGAATGGGGCGCCGAGGCACTCGGCTGAAAAAACTATCTTAATATAGAAAGTCACGCTCGGGTATCATAAGTTTTTTATTGTACAAACTGTCTTCACGAACTGGCTGCCGTGACACACGGCTATTGACTTTTGGAGGAAATTGGATTATTATTTAAACTGTATAACTTTAAGTATGCTTATTTTTAGGACAGATGATTTGTGAAGGAGTTGAAAAAAGTGCCGGATCTTTCGATAATTTTCGATATGGGTGTTGTTGCACTGCGTTTTCTTATGCCTGTTTATGCAATAATAATTGTGTACCAGTGCTTTGCCGCAATGCGCCGCCGCCGCCGTCCCGAAACTCCTTTGATTTCACTTTTGAACCCTGCAACGGGCGAGATGCTCCCCGTGCTTTTCTGGGAAAATTCAATCGGCAGAAGTAAAAGCAGTGATGTAACCGTTGATGACCCGACGGTTTCAAGAAATCATTGCGTACTCCTTCGCCGTAAAGACGGTTGGTATGTAAGCGATACCGACTCAAAGAGCGGCACAATGCTCAACGGCAAAAGAACAAGAGGCAGAGCAAAGGTGCTTATTGACGATACAATAACAATAGGCGGTACAAGCCTTATAGTAAAAAGAGGCGAGGAGTTCCAACAGCCGTTGCATTCGAGCTGGTTTTTCTCAAAGGTCAGCGATAAGCCTGCAATGAAATCGTGGAAGCTTATGCTTCTTATTACATTTTTTCACTTTTTTATGTGCGTTCAGGCAATGTTCTGGAATGACGGCACAAATACAATGGCTCCGCTCGTGCTGTTCGGCGCTCTTGCGGCTGTTGAATGGGGATTCTTCTTTATCTCCTATTTTGTAATTCGCAGAGTAAATTTCGAGCTTGAATCGCTTGCCCTGTTTTTGACGGGCATAGGCGTAATGATGCTTATCAGACAGTCGGAACGCTCGGCTTATGTTCAGCTTGTTGCCGCCGCAATAGGTATGATTTTCTTCTGCGTAATCATCAAGCTGATTGAAGATCCCGACAAGGTAAATAAACTCAGACTTCCGGCAATGATTTGTGCGGTCGGTCTTTTGGGTGTAACAATTGTATTCGGTAAGATTACAAACGGCGCCGCCAACTGGATTTATATCGGCTCGTTTTCATTTCAGCCGTCAGAGCTTGCAAAGATTATTTTCATCTTTATCGGCGCAAGTTCGCTTGATGTGTTGATGACAAAGAAGAACCTGCTTGAGTACATTATCTTCTCGGCAGTCTGCGTCGGCCTTTTGGCTCTTATGGGTGACTTCGGTACTGCGCTCATCTTCTTTGTAACATTTTTGCTCACAGCGTTTATGCGCTCGGGTGATTTCAAGACGATTATTCTTGCTGTTGCCGCCGCAATTTTCGGCGTAACCTTTGTTCTCAAGTTTAAACCGTATGTTGCCGACCGTTTTTCGGGTTGGCGTCATGTGTGGAAACATACTCAGGACAACCTCGGTTATCAGCAGGCAAGAGTTCTCACATATATGGCAAGCGGCGGACTTTTCGGTGTAGGTATCGGCAACGGTTTTTTAAAGCAGGTTGCCGCATCCGAAAGTGACCTTGTTTTCGGACTTGTTTCGGAAGAAATGGGAGTTATCGTTGCGTTCACACTTGCCGTGGCAGTAGGTGCAATGTTTATTTATGCGAGGGCAATTACAACCCGAAGCAGAAGTACCTTTTATTCAATTTCAGCGTGCTGTGCGGCAGGACTTTTTGTCGTTCAGCTTTCTCTCAATGTTTTCGGTGCAACCGATGTCCTTCCGCTCACAGGCGTAACATTTCCGTTTGTGTCTGCCGGCGGTTCAAGTATTATGTCTTGTTGGGGACTTGTTGCATTCATCAAAGCCGCAGACGAGAGAACTTATTCGGTAAAAAGATAAGTTTGGTAAATTGAAAATGAAAAATTGAAAATGGAAAATTGTTGTCGAGAGGAAAAACAGCAAAATAAAATGCTCTATCTCCCGACCGTATTCATAGTGCTTTGCAAGCAAAGCCGCATTTTCTTTAATTTTTCGATTGTTCACTTGATACACAGGGTGGTGTAAGGTTTGAAAAAAATACTTCGCAGAAGTACACTTATATATATAGTTGCGCTTGCGTTTATCGGCGGACTCGGCTATCTTGCCTTTGAGCTTGTAACAGGGGCAGACGATTGGGTTGATCAGGCATATAATGCGCATATAGCAGGTGACGGCGGCCTTGCACAGGCAGGAGCGATCTATGACCGCAACGGCATGGCTCTTGCACAGACGGTTGACGGTAAAAGAGTTTATAACGAAAGCGAGAGCGTAAGAAAATCTCTGCTTCATGTTGTCGGTGATGACAGCCTTAACATTTCAACGGCTGTTCAAAGTATGTATCGTTCTCAGCTGATAGGCTATAACCTTGTTTTCGGACTTAATATGCCGGAATCATTGCGTGCCTCTCACGATATAAAGCTGACAGTCGATTCCGCAACCTGTGCGGCGGCTTATGATGTTCTTGCAGCTTATAACAAAAAAGGTGCCTGTGTAATATATAACTACAAAACAGGCGAGGTTATCTGTTCCATAAGCACCATGGCTTACGATCCGCAGGCTCCTCCCGAAATTACCGAGGACAACGAAAGCGAATACGAGGGCGTTTACCTTGATAATGTGCTTTCGTCAACCTTTACCCCGGGTTCAATCTTCAAAATCGTTACATCTGCGGCGGCAATCGAGAATATTCCCGACCTTTATGACCGCACTTGGGTTTGTAACGGAAGTGAGAACATAGGCGGAAGTGAAGTTACCTGTACGGAAACTCACGGAACGCTGACATATAAAGAGGCAATGGCACATTCCTGCAATATTGTTTTTGCAAAGCTTGCCGTTGAACTCGGAAGTGACACAATGACAAAAACTGCCGAGAAAATCGGCATTAACAGCTCCTTTGATGTTGACGGAATTAAAACCGCAAAAGGTTCATATGATGTCAGCGATGCCAATGAAAACCAGCTTGGCTGGTCGGGCGTAGGTCAGTATAATGACAAGGTAAACCCGATGCAGATGGCAATTATCTGCGGTGCAATCGCAAACGGCGGTAAGGCTACAAACCCTACCCTTATCAAAGATGAGTCCATACTCTCCGCACTCGGCATAAACTACAAGAGCAGCGGACAGGAGCTTTTTTCATCCGATACGGCGACAAAGCTTGATGATGTTATGAGATACACCGTTTCGGATTACTACGGCGACAATCTTTTCGGCGGACTTACAGTCTGTGCCAAAACAGGTACGGGTGAAGTCGGCGATGATAAGAACCCTAACGGCTGGATGGTCGGCTACTCAAAAGATGAGGACTGCCCTCTCGCCTTTGCCTGTGTTGTACAGGATTCGGGTTTCGGCTTCCAATATGCCGGTCCCGTGGTTGAGGCCGCAATGATTCAGGCTGCAAAAAGCCTTGGAGCGTCTGCGGTGCAGTAAATTAAAATTATATTATTGAAAATACAGTTTGACCGATTTTTCGGTACATTGAAAGGAAGAACCCTGATGAATTTTTTAAAGGCTATGTTCGGCAACTACAGCAAGCGTGAAGTTAAGCGTGTGCAACCAATCTGTGACAAGGTGCTTGCACTCGAAGATAAATATGCGGCTATGAGCGAAAGTGAACTCAAGAACCAGACAACAATTCTTAAAGAAAGACTTGCCAACGGCGAAACAACAGACGATATTCTCCCCGAAGCATTTGCAACCTGTCGTGAGGCAGGCTGGAGAGTACTTGGCATGAAGCACTTCCCCGTTCAGATTATCGGCGGTATTGTTCTTCACCAGGGCAGAATCGCCGAGATGAAAACCGGTGAAGGTAAAACCTTGGTTGCTACCCTCCCTGCATACCTCAACGCTCTTACAGGCGAAGGTGTTCACATTGTAACAGTCAACGATTACCTTGCCCGCCGTGACTCAGAGTGGATGGGCAAGCTTTACAGATATCTCGGTCTTTCGGTCGGTCTTATCTGCCACGATCTCGATAACGAGGGCAGAAAAAAGGCTTATGCCGCAGACATTACATACGGAACAAACAACGAACTCGGTTTTGACTACCTCCGTGACAACATGGTAGTTTACAAGGAAAACAAGGTTCAGCGCCCGCACGCATTTGCGATTGTCGATGAGGTTGACTCAATCCTCATTGATGAGGCGAGAACTCCTCTTATTATTTCGGGTAAGGGCGACAAGTCAACAGACCTTTACGCAAAGGCTGACGCTTTTGCAAAAACTCTTAAAGTTCAGCGTTTTGCAGAACTTGACGCAAAAGAGGATATGGAGGAATATTACAAGGAAAACGACATTGATTATGTTGTTGATGAAAAGCAGAAAACAGCAACCCTCACACAGAGCGGTGTTAAGAAAGCCGAAGAATTTTTCGGTATTGAAAACCTTACCGATCCCGATAACCTTACAATTCAGCACCATGTAAATCAGGCTATCAAGGCTAACGGCGTTATGAAGCTTGATGTTGACTATGTTGTCAAGGACGGCGAAGTTATCATCGTTGACGAATTTACAGGTCGTCTTATGTACGGCCGTCGTTTTAACGAAGGTCTTCATCAGGCTATTGAGGCTAAAGAGGGCGTAAAGGTTCAGAGCGAAAGCAAGACTCTTGCTACAATCACATTCCAGAACTACTTCCGTCTTTACAAAAAGCTTTCGGGTATGACAGGTACTGCTCAGACAGAGTCGGAAGAATTCCAGGAAATCTACAAGCTTGATGTTGTTGAAATTCCTACAAACAAGCCTGTTTTAAGAAAAGACCTCCCCGATTCGGTTTATAAGACAGAAAACGGTAAGTTCCACGCTGTTATTGATGCAATTGTTGAGGCTCACGAAAAGGGACAGCCTGTCCTTGTCGGTACAATTTCAATTGAGAAGTCGGAGCTTCTTTCAAAAATGCTCAAAAAGAGAGGCATTAAGCACAATGTCCTCAATGCAAAACAGCATGAAAAAGAGGCTGAAATTGTTGCTCAGGCAGGTAAACTCGGTGCGGTAACAATCGCAACCAACATGGCAGGTCGTGGTACCGATATCATCCTCGGCGGTAACGCAGAGTATATGGCAAAAGCCGCAATGCGTAAGCAGGGCTTTACAGAGGAGCTTATTGAAGAAGCTACAGGTTATGCGGAAACCGATGATGAAGAAATCATCAATGCAAGAAATACATTCAGAGAACTGAATGACAAGTATAAGGAAGAAATTAAGGGCGAGGCTGAAAAGGTAAGAGAGGCCGGCGGTCTTTACATTATGGGTACGGAAAGACACGAGTCACGCCGTATTGATAACCAGCTCCGTGGTCGTGCAGGCCGTCAGGGCGATCCGGGTGTCAGCCGTTTCTTCCTCTCAACCGAGGATGACCTTATGCGTCTGTTCGGCGGCGACAGAATGAAAATGATGATGGAGCGTATGAATGTTGCCGAGGATATGCCCATTGAGAACAAGATGCTCACAAGTATTATCGAAGGCTCACAGGAAAAGGTTGAGCTTCGTAACTTCGGCATTCGTAAGGATGTCCTCCAGTACGACGATGTTATGAACAAACAGCGTGAAATCATCTACGGTCAGCGTGATCAGGTTCTTAATGGTGAGGATCTCCACGAAACAATCCTCAAGATGGTTGAGGATACAATCGCAACTTCAATCAAGCAGTATCTCCCCGAAGGTCCTGCAGAACATTGGAACTTCCAAAGCCTCAAGGATTATTACGCAGGCTGGCTTATAAGAGATGAATCAAAGTATGATTTCAGCCTTGAAGATCTTGAAAATATGGAACCCGAAGAGATTCAGAAGATGCTCGTTGACGATGCTCTTGAAATCTACAAGGAAAACGAAGAACTTCTTCCCGAGGAAACAATCCGTGAGATGGAGCGTGTTTACCTCCTCAAGAATGTTGATACACATTGGATGGATCACATCGACAATATGGATCAGCTCAAGAGCGGTATCAGACTTCGTTCATACGGTCAGCACGATCCTGTTGTTGAGTACAGAGTTGAAGGCTTCGATATGTTTGATGAGATGATTGAAAGCATTCGTGAAGATACTGTCAAGATGATGCTCATTATGCCAAAGCGTGTTTATGAGATTCAGAAAAGACAGGATGCAATTGCAGCGGCAAAGAGAGCAGCTCAGAGGGCTGCCGCAGCGGCAAAGTCTGCATCCGATGATGAAGAAGCTGTTGAACAGTCGGACGCCGTAAAGCAGGCGCTTCACCGTGAGCAGGTTGCTCAGCCTACAGAAACTTCTGCAGACGGTACGGATTCTGTAAACAAGACTATCCGTAAGGGCAAGAAAATCGGCAGAAATGATCCCTGTCCGTGCGGCAGCGGTAAAAAGTACAAGAAGTGCTGCGGCAGAGATCTTTAATATGTTTGCATAAAGCGGTTTGTATAATTACAGTTTAAGTGAATTACATTTTGAGGGGCAGAGAGCAATACTCTGCCCTTTATTTGTGCCGAATTTTCAAGGTATTCGGTGATTAATTTGATGAGATATAGATATTGATTATAAAAATATATCTGAAAAATTCTGCAAAATGCTGGTTTTGGGGCATTTTAAAAGCAGCAATCGCAAAATAATACATATTTCCGCACGCACAGCTTGGAGTAAACCTGCATAAAATTTTTGATATTTTTGAAAAAAGAATTAAAAATCAACAAATTTAGTGCCGAAATTGACTTTTTAACTGCCTGTTAAGGTTGTACAATGGGTATAATTTATCTTAAACACAAAAAATGGCGATAAATAAGCAATAAAATCACATTATGGTCAAAAATATTAAATCGTGCTTGCAGATATGCAAAATAACCAAAAACATTACCCAAAGTTTAGCTATATTGCCTCTACAAATATGCAATAAAATATTATATACTTGTATACAAGTAAAAAAGAAGAACAAATTCAAAAAATTGCGTTTCATAATTAGTTGGCAGATATGTTGGACTGTCCTATGCAGTTCTGTTTAATTGTACTTTGACTGCCAAAACAAAGTAATCGGCAATGAAGGAGAAGAAAAAATTATGAAATTAAGTAAAAAGCTTTGCATAACCGCAAAGAAAAGCTTTTCTCTTGTGCTTGCACTTACCCTCATGCTTTCGATATGTGCCGTGTCGGGTATGTCGCTTAATGTGTTTGCGGCAACATCTTTGGATCAGAAGATTTACATTAACCTGAACAAGAATAAGGAATGGAATGGTTTTTCTTCTGTTACATGTCGTTTTGCTCAGGATGACGGCACGGTTCTTAAAACAGAAAAAGTAAGCAAAGATCCTTCGTCGGGAGTTTTTAAAACCATTGCACCATCCGGTGCAACAAAAATTGAGCTTTCTTCCGGGGTTAATTTTACTCTTCCCGAAAAGACTGTTGCAAACGGTTCCCGCCGTATCTATCTTAATAACAGCAATAATACCTATAATGAGGCTTATGCATATTCTTGGGTAAACGATACTGACTCCAACGCAGAGTGGCCGGGTGTTGCAATGACTAAGACATCTTCAGACAGCGATTACTACTATGTAGATGTTAAGTCATCCCATAAAAATGTAATCTTCAGCAACAAGGGCGAAACACAAACAAGCGACCTCGGTATTAACGACTCATACAGTAAAGATAATGCTCTTTATGACGCTTCAAAAAGTCAGTGGACTAACCCGTTCATCAAGACCATCGACATTTCTGGTGCTTCGGGTGACACAGAATTTTATCTTACAACTGACGGCTCGTTCAAAGAAAGTAAATACCTTTCTGTTGAAGCTCCCGACAAACAGTCGAAAGCAACATATAAAACAGTTTATGTTTCAAACGATGACTGGAAGTCGCTTACAAAGGTTTATGCAACTTTTGACTACAACGATGCCTATGAAGGAACAGTTGAGCTTACAAAAGACACCAAAGACACCAAGGTAAGCGGTTCTGTGGTGTTCAAAGGTGAAATTCCGGCGGGTGCGCTTTTAAGATTCCATCCGAACGAACATAACCTCAACGGTGCATCTTCTGCAACATCATATCCGACAGATTCGGAATATGATGGTTCGGGCTACAGCGATAACACGGCTACATATGTTAAGACAGCCAGAGGCGAAGGCTGGACAAAATTCTCGGAAATAGACAATGTAAACTATGGTGCTGTCGTTGAAAATTCATTCTCAGATAATCCTAACATCGTAGGCGTTGACGCAACATACTTTGACTACTGGTCGGATATGGAGCAGGCGAACGGGTATCTTCAGTGTCAGGGCAGTGACAATATGTATAACCATTGGTATCAGTTTGATAACTTCAACAAGTACATAAGCGACATTGCTTTAGATCATCAATCGGACTGGAAGTATCCTCTCTACTTCGGTAATATGTATAAGGGTGATAAACACTACGATACATTTAAGACCCACGCAGAAAAACTTACAAACATCAACGATTTTAATGATAACTATTACTATGCAGTAAACAACTCCAACGGTATGGCATGGGGCGACGGTAATTATAACCAGTCCTTACAGGGCCTTATGTACAACACGCTTGACAGTAAGGGCAATCTTCAGGTTGCAAATGGTGTCAAGGCTCCTTACTTTGATGCTGAGGCACTTTCAACCGCTACATATAATGATAAAAGAGTTGCCAATGTTTATAAGTCATCTTTCCCGTTCCGTGCAACTACTGACAGTGATGGTGTTACTACTTATGAATTCACTTCAAAAAATGCAACCGATAACATCTACTTTACATGGAACGGCCTCACACCTACAAAAATTAACTACGGTGCGGGCGAACAATTTGGTGTACATGATGAGTTGTCAAAATTCGCCGGTGGACAAGACGGTTATGGTGTTTTCCCATTCAACAATACTCAGAACACATCAGCGGGCAAGGGTACTAACTGTAACCTTAACTATGGCTTTGGTGTCAGACTTGATATAGACTTCAGAGTTCCGAAAGATGGTATGCTTGCAGACAACAAACCTGTAACCTTTGACTTCACCGGAGACGATGACCTTTGGGTTTATATCGGTGAAGATCCAACAGGTGCTAACGCAGAGCTTGCTCTCGACCTCGGCGGTGACCATAAAGAGGCAAAAGGTTCAATTAACTTTAATACAATGAAAGCAACAGCTGACGATGTATTTGCCGACTACTCATCTTCATCATCGTCGACAACAGTTACAGTTCCGAGTGATGAGTTTTGGGTTAAGACAAATAATAAATACTTCTGTCTGAATGTTTGGGAGGATACAAGTGTTGGTGTAGATAATAATGGTAAACGTTATGTAGAACCTTATGACAAATCAGACGGTTTTTACAAATTCAAAAAGGCAGACCTTGGCAAAAATACAAAAGCTAACTTCTGTAAGTGGCAGAATATAACTGACGGCAATCTTACACCAGATGCACCCCTTACGCTTTCAGACCTTTACGGTGGAATGTGGAACGATAACGGCACTCCGTATACCGGAGACGCTGTGTTACATCATACAAACCTTGGCACCGTTACAAAGGACATCAACAATGGTGTTCAGCTTGATCCTAACAAGACATACCATATGGTAGTATTCTATATGGAGCGTGGTGAGGCTGAGTCTAACTTCTCAGTAAACTTCACAATGACACCTGCCAACAATGACCTCAAGGTTACAAAGGCACTTGATACAGGCGATGTTGTTTCTGAAATTTCAGATGACCTCAAAGCTAATGAAACTTTTGATTATACAATCAAAGAGAACGGCAACGATACCTCCGGTAAAGGCTACAAGCTTACAAAATCAGACGAAAGCACAAGCAATGAAACTCTTTCAAACAGCGGTTTCACACTTAAAGATAATTATATAGCTGACTTTGACAACTCATTCAAGACCGGCAACTATATGACGGTTGACGAGTCAACAGACAGCAGTAATCTTAAATACACAACGAACTGGGAACTCGTTAACAACAGAGTCGGTTCAATAATCAAGAGCGGTTCAGCTACGGAGTCGGAATTCAATCTTGCGGATCCCGCTGATAAAAAGGCTTATGCACAGCTCCAGCTCGACTATACTAACAAGATAGTGACAGCACCTCTTGAAATTTCAAAGAATGTTGTTGATGAAGACGGTAAAACCGATTACGATACAGATCAGCAGTTTACATTTGCGATTGCTCTCGACTTTGACGGCAATGGTTCAACCTATGATTACAAGACCTATCCTCTTGAGTATCAGCTCAAAGAAAAGGATGCAAGTGGTTATTCAAACACAGTTTACCGCACATCTAAGGACGGTTCGTTTACAATCAAAAAGGGCGAAAGCATTAAGCTTCTCAATATTCCTGTAGGTGCAACCTATAAGATTACAGAGAAAAATGTTATAGGTTATGTTCCCTACAAAGTAGGCGATCAGAACTTCAACGGTACATTTGTCGGTACTCTCGCCGAAGCAGGAAATGCGCTTAACTTTATCAATAAGGTTAATCCTACAAACATTGCCATTTCGGTAAATAAAACTCTTGACGGTCAGGCTTACAGCGGCAGTAAGTTCGTCTATACATTGACAGGTCTTGAATCAATGGATACAACAAAACCTGATGCCGACGGCAAACCTATCAAGACAAACAGCGCAAAAACAATTTCCACGAATTTGGAAACACCTGACAAAAACGGTAAGGTTGAATTCAAAAACCTCAAATTAGTCACTGCGGGTGTTTACAGATTTAAGATTACCGAGGCTCTTGCCGAAGGTGCAAATGCATCCGATTATAAAATGGATACAAACACCTGGCTTGCCGAGATTGAACTTCTTGAAAACGGTAAAGTAACAGCGCCTAAGTATATTAAGGTTAGTAGCTCAGATATTAAAGACAAAACCGATGCTGAGCTTGCAGAATACTTCAACGATTCTACTTCTGTTAAAGAAAATGAAGCCCTGTTTGCAAATGAAACCACACACGGAAGCGCAACAGTAAACAAGAAGAATCAGACAGGCGGTAATGTAAGTGATACGGAATTTGCTGTGATGAAGGTATCTAGTGAGGATATCTTTACTGCAGATGATATCAATACAATCATTAAAGATGCCTCAATGAAAACTCATATGGCTTCTAAAAAGACAGACAGCAACGGTCAGGCTGTGTTTGACAATCTGACAATCTTCAAGGACGGTCAGGGCGAGTTCACAAAAACAAACGGTAATGTTGTATGGAGCGACAGTTCCGACAATTATATATCAGGTACTTCAACATATCAGACATACTGTCTGTTTGAGTACAAACCGTCAGAGGGTTACACCCCGAACTACACACTTTCCTACTTCACACTTCCTGTTGAGGGTAAGTACGATGTTACATATGATTATGTTGACGGCGCAATTACAATGCCTTCGGCAAGCGGTGACGGTATGAACGGTTATTTTGTTCTCGGTTTGTCGGTTGCAGGACTTGCGGTGACAATGTTCACGGGTTACGCAATCTATTACGGAAAAGGTCGTAAAAAACGCAGAGCAAGACGCAGAAAGTAACCCAATATGATTTAACTTGTTAGAACAGGTGATTTTTTAATCATATGTTTCTTTCATAGAAAACCTCTTTGACTGCTACGGACACCGTTGTTAGCCGGTGTCTGCCATGCAGCCACCCCAACCCGTTTAACCATTCGGTTAGAATATAATTACATATATTAAATCAAACACAAAGGAGAAAGTAAAAATGAAAACTACAAAGAAAATCTTTGCAGCTGTTCTTGCAGTAATGATGATCGCTCTCATGATTCCATTCTCAGCAAGTGCAGCAGAGAGCTATTCAGCTACGTACAAACTTGCAGTTGATGCAACTGACACTGACAAAGTCGGTAATTACACATTCAGCTTCTTCAAGATTGCAGACCTCAACCTTACAACAGGTGAGTACTCATGTACTATCACCGACAAAGCACTTGAGGATGCTGTAAAGGGCACATACTCAGATGCAAAGTCACAGCAAATCATCACGGCTTGTGATAACCTCTACAAGACAGACAAAGCTGCATTCGGTACAGCTGCTACAACAATCAGCTTTTCTTCAACAGTTACAGAGGCTACTGCAACAGTAACAGACCCAGGTCTTTACTATGTATATTGTACTTCTAAGCCCGCTAAGGTAACAGGTGTTCAGAGCTCACTTGCTTCACTTCCTTACTTTGATGGTAAAAATTATGTTTCTGTTGACCAGACAGAGTACAACCTTGCTGAAAAGGTTTCAACAAGCTCAGTATCAGTTGACAAGACAGCTGACAAGACATATGTAGGCGACAACAATAAGACTGTAACCTACACACTTACAGCTTCAACAGCAGGTTCAATCGACAACCAGCTCAAAAAGTATGCAATCGTTGATACAATGGATGAAGGTCTTACATTCAACGAGAATTCAGTTGTAGTTAAGTACGACGGCGCAGTTGATGCTCTTACTTTGGGTACAGATTACTCTATTGAAAAGAACTATACTTACACAGGCAAGAACGGTGAGGCAACTGCTACATTCGCAGTTGTATTCGAATCTGCTACACTTGAATCAGAGGAATTCTATAATGCTAAAACAGTTGTTGTTACATACACAGCTGATTTAAACGAAAAAGCTAAGCTCAACACACCTATCACCAACACAGACGGTCTTGTTTACGGCAACGATTCTGATACAAACTTTGAACCCGGTAAAAATTCACCTGATGTATTTACATACGGCATGAAGGTTGTTAAGGTTAACGGCAATGACAAAACTCAGAAGCTTGCTAAAGCTAAATTCCAGATCTTCACAGACCCAGAGGCTAAAACACCTCTTACAGTTAAAGTTGACGACAAGAATGTAAATGTAGTTGCTGAGACAGGTGCTAACGGTGAGGCTACATTTGTTCTCGAAGGCACAACAACAACATTCAAGTTTGATGCTACACAGACATACTATGCAAAAGAGACAGCAGCTCCTACAGGCTACAACCTCAACAGCTCAGTATTTACAGTAAGCATTGACAAGAGCAAGGAGTATACATTTGTAGGTAACATTGCAGACGGTGACAATGTTGCTGTTGCTAACTACCCTGTAACTGTTCCTAAGACAGGTGGTATGGGTACAATGATGTTCTATGTTGGCGGTGCAGCACTTATCGCTTGTGCAGGCGTTCTTCTCTTTGTTCTTAAGAGAAAGAAAGCAGCTAAATAATTAATCGAATATCTTTATCTTAAAATCTGTGATATGATATATGTAATTTTCAGGGGATGCGGCAACGCATCCCCGTTCTATTTACAGAAGAGCCGTAGAGGCGGATGAATATTTATGTTTATATAATATGTTTTGATGTGATGAAAATTGTGTATTGTCTGTAGGGGAGAACCATTACATTTTTACAGTCGGGCATAATATGTTTTTTACATTACAAACTGTCTTCCCGACATTAATTTTCCATTTTCCATTTTCAATTTTACATTTAACTAAACCTTTCGCTCGGGCATGATATGTTTTGGCATTGCACAAACTATCTTCACGAACTGGGACTGCGGCACGCAGTTGCGATAAATAGTAAAATATAGTATAATAACAACGGAACAAAAACACGCAGAAAAGGAAAATTTTATGAAACGAAAGCTGTCAATTTTACTAATAGCTTTAATATTTGTTGCGGGAATCGGCATAATGAGCTATCCGCTTGTCAGCTCCGCAATTAATAACTATGTCAGTCGAAGCATGGTTAAGGAGTACACCAACAGAGTTGCTCAGATGCCGAGTGAGAAAACTCAAAAAATGTTTGAAGAGGCTGCTAAGTACAATAACAGCCTTTCAAATAATATGATAATTACCGACCCATTCGACGAAAAGGCTTTTCAGAAAATCGGTGCAAATTATGAGAAAACTCTCAATATTGATGATAACGGTCTTATCGGCTATATTGATGTGCCGAAAATCAATGTTTATCTGCCGATTTATCACGGCACAAGCGAAGAGGTTCTTTCCAAAGGTGCAGGACATCTTCAAAATACTTCCCTGCCTGTCGGCGGTGCAAGCACACATTCCGTAATTTCTGCCCATTCGGGTTATCCGGGCGAAACATTTTTCGATTACCTCACCGATATGAAGGTCGGCGATGAATTCTATGTTCATATCCTCGACAGAACGCTGAAATATGAGGTTGATCAAATCGAAGTTGTTCTCCCCTCGGAAATCAATTCTTTGCGAATTGTTGACGGTGAAGACCTTGTAACGCTCCTCACCTGTACCCCATACGGCATTAATACTCACAGACTTCTCGTGCGTGGCAAGCATGTTGCATACGATGATACTAAATATGTTGAAACAGGTGTGTCACTTGCAAAGTTTGACAACGGTTACATATTCTTTCTCGGTTACAAAATCCCTTATGCAGTCGCAATCGGCATAATTGTCGGCTTTGTTGCACTTGTTGTGTTTGTGGTTGTATTTCTGCTCAAGCGTAAAAAGAAGAAGTCAAACGGTGCAAAACGGCTGAGAGATGACTTGGCTGACGAAAATCAGAATGATTTGGGCGGTGATTCCGATGATTAAAAAAATACTTACGGGTGTGGCAATAGCAATGCTCGTTGTCGGAATAGGTCTTGTCGCATTCCCCCCTATATCAAATTTTATCGGAACACAGATTTCAAACGGTGAGGCTGACGGCTTTGACACCCGTGTTGAAGAAGCTGAGGACGGCTCTTTTGAACAGGCGGTCAAGGACGGCAAGGTTGACGAAGATGGTTACAAAATTGACAGGGAAGGCAAGCGTACTTCCAAACAGCCCGTTGTTTTCAAGGCTGACCTCGACAGACTTTTCAATGACAGCGTTGCCTACAACAAAAAACTTGAAACAAACCAGTATGAAATGCTCCGCAACGATACCTATTCACAGGCTGCCGTCAATCTTGAGGATTACGGCATAACGGACGGCATTTACGGCTATGTTACCGCCGAAACAATAAATATGCGTCTGCCGATTTACCTCGGTGCGAACAGCTCAAATATGAGCTACGGTGCGGCACATATGAGTGCAACCTCATTGCCGATCGGCGGTAAGAATACAAACGCAGTCCTTGCAGGTCATACGGGATACATCGGTCGAATATTCTTTGACAACCTCCGCAACCTCAAAATCGGTGACAGGGTTTCAATCACAAATTATTGGGATACACTCAATTACAAGGTCGTTGAAACCAAAGTCAATAAGCCGAGCGAATCAAGCGACTGCTATTTGCAGAAGGACAGAGATTTGCTCACGATGTTTACCTGCATAAGTGACGGCAACGGCGGTTTTGACCGTTACTATGTAATATGTGAGCGTGTGTCATAATTTACAGCAGACTGCATCACGGTGCAGTCTGTTTTTTGTTTAAAGACTAATTGTTTAAAACAGAAATGACCGAGTATTTTGTCTGTCATTTGTAATAGTTAATATTTGAAAAATACGCATATATTGCCGTAAATGCCGAATTTATTTTAAAATTATTGACATAAGAAAAATAGATTGATAAACTTAGACAAGTATTAACAATTGAGAGGTATAATATGAAGTTGAATCTTCCGAAAAATCAAAAGTGTTATCATTGGACTGTTATAGATTTGCTCGCTTCATCCGCAAGCAAGCATTACAAATATGAGTTCAATAATACAAGCGGTGAAGATGCAACTGTTTTGCAGAAATATGTTGTCGGTTCGGACAGATAAACAATAAAAACGGAGGATAAACAATGAAAAATATAATTAAAAAAATATCTGCAATCGCAATGTGCGGTGTGCTTACCGTCGGTTCGGTTCTTATGACAGGTGCGGTAAGCGAGGATGAAAATCACAAGGACTTTGAAGTTACAAGTACAACGCAGAAAATCTCAAACAATCAGCTTTTTGTGTCAACAACGGGATACACTGAAAATACCGATAAAAATTTCGGTGCAAAGTTCCAAACAACCGAAGAAAAGGATTACGATATATGGTTTAAGGATTGTATCAACGCACCGAGATTTTTAAATCTTCCAAAGGGCGAAAAATTTGTAAAATATATGATGACGCAGGGTCACGGTTATTTCGGTAATGTTCAGACATTCTATCAGTTTGACAAAACAGGCGGTGAATATGTTAAGGTAAAAATCAAGCTTTCCGATTTTTCCCGTCTGTTCAATGAAAACGGAACAATGACTGCTGAGCTCAGCGACGGTTCTTACAAGGATTTTGATTTTACATACGAAGATTTCGGAACTGACAGCATCGGTGCTAATTGCTATGCGGGATCCGGCGCATATGCGACAAGCGGAGGTACGGTAACCTCCTTTGCTCCCGATAAGGACGGCTATGCTGAAATATATGTTTCAAGACAGCTTGGCGTAGATACAAAAGTAATGTCATACCGCTATTGCAGACTTAAAGACGGAGCTCATTGCGATTACGGAAGAATCGGAGATACTCTGGTCGGTTTAACTTGCGGTGATACGGATTTAAGCGGATACATTTCTGTTACTGATGCAACGCTTGTTCAAAAATATGTTGTAGGTATTGAGGACTTTGACAAGCTTCAGCTCTTTAACAGCGATGTAAACGATGACGGTGAAATCAGTGTTGTTGACGCAACCTTGATTCAGAAGTATATTGTAGGGTTGAGTTAAATAAAAATTTCATGTAAAAGCAAACTGACGAAGTAATGGTACAATCTTTTTGATAAGACAGATTATATATATGTCGCCAATTACACACAACTTCCATAACATCAACTGATTTTGCGAAAACATAAAATTCAATCAAATCGGGCGTCCAATGAGCGCCCCTACTGATAGAAAGAGGAAAAACAATGAAAAATATAATTAAAAAAATAACTGCAATCGCAATGTGCGGTGTGCTTACCGTCGGTTCGGTTCTTATGACAGGTGCGGTAAGCGAGTATGAAGATCGCAAGGACTATGAAGTTACAGGTACAACGCAGAAAATCTCAAACAATCAGCTTTTTGTTACAACAACGGGATATACCGAAAATACGGCAAAGAATTTCGGGGCAATGTTCATATCAACGGATTATCAAAAGTACAGCGTGATGTTTAAGGACTGTATTGATGCACCGAAGTTTGTAAATCTCCCGAAAAATCAGGAATTTACTCGCCATATGATAACAGCGGATAATCGTTATTTTGGTAATACGGGTATGAAATTCAATTATGATTCAACAGGCGGAGAATATGTTAAGATAAGGATTAAACTCTCCGACTATTTTCCTGATGTCTTTAATGATGATGGCACAATGACCGGAAAACTCAGCGATGGCACATACAAGAATTTTGACTTTACATATGAGGATTTCGGTACAGACAGTAGCGGCAAACCTTGCTATGCAACCTCGGGCGCATATTTTGTCAGCGGAGGTGCGGTAACATCTTTTGTCCCCGATAAGAACGGCTATGCGGAGTTTTATATTTCAAGACAGCTTGGCGAGGATACGGGCCTTATGGCTTATAAATATTGCAGACTTAAAAACGGCGCAGAGTGTAAAACAACGATTGGTGGCAAATTGAACTGCCTGACTTGCGGTGATGCATATCCAGACGGAAACATTACGGTTGGAGATGCAACATCTGTTCAGAAATATGTTGTAGGTATTGTAAAATTCGGCAAGACTCAGCTTTTTAACAGCGATGTAAACCATGACGGCGAAATCAGTGTTGTTGACGCAACCTTGATTCAGAAGTATATCGTTGGGTTGATTTAAACAAAAATAATGGTACAAATAATATTGAAAATTAAATGATATAAATGTTACAAAGTAACTGCAATTCTGTATCTCATTTATACAGTTTATTTTCATCATAAATTTTCTGTCATTACTTGGCGGGCGTCCAATGAACGCCCCTACGGGATTGTGCGAAAAATTGCAATGCTACGCTCGGGCATGATATGTTTTTTTATATTACAAACTATCTACACGAATCGGGAACGGCGGCTCGCCGTGCGGGAGAATACGGTTCTTCCCTATAAAATTATACACAACTTTCATAACATCACATAATCATATTTAAACATAAAATTTAATCAAAACGGTTGTCCGATGAACACTCCTGCTGATTAAACAAAAACAGTCGGGAAGACAATGCTTTGCATTTCGCAAATTGTCTTCCCGACTTTAATTTTACATTTTCAGCTATAAAGTTTTGCTCGGGCATTTTATTTTCGCCCTTATAAATACTATCTGCACGAATTGGGAACGGCGGCTCGCCGTTAGTGTCTGTATTCGTTTAAGATATCGTCAATTTCGCTTTCGTTCGGATCTTGCTTTCTGTCAATACCGGAAAGGTACTTGTCATAATCAAAATCATCGTCATCTGCTGTTTCGATTTTCTGCGGTGCAGGCGACGGTCTGCGTGCAGGCTTGCGTTCCTGTCTGTAAGGTGCTTTTCTTTCGGACTTTTTGCTTGATGAAGTCATGTTCTCAAGCTCTTCCTTTTCACGGCGCTTTGCCTCAAGAAGCATTTCCTCTGCTTCTTCCTGTTCTGCCTTTTCTTTCTGACGGCGCTTGTCACCGAAAGCAAGGTCGCCGAGGAAAAGTCCGAAAATTCCGGCAACAAGATAAACTACGAGGAGAATAAGGTTTGTTGAAAGTGTGCTTGAAGAAAATCCGCCGTTGTAGATGAGCATACTCGGAAGATAAATAATCGGCGCAATGAGAGCAAAGAGAAAGTCAAGTCCGTGTTTTGAGCAGTAGTGTGCCGAACAGCCGATTGCTGTAATCGGGAACACAAAGTCATATGCAACGGGTGAAAACTTCTGCATTGCGCCCGGAATAAACACAAGCGGCAACAGCATATAAACAAGCAAAATTATTACCGCATAGGGAACATATTTTTTAACCATATCTGTCATAACGGTTAATCTCCAATCTTTGAAATTTTATTTTGAATCATGCATATTTATTATACATTGATACACTTCAAAAAGCAAGAAATATTATACCGAGTTACCAAGCTGTTACAGAGGATAATGTAAAATGTTTGCAAAGTGGATTTTTAGCGGATAAATCCGTTGACATCGGACATAAAAAAGAATAAAATAAATATGTACGGGCTTTTGCCCGAATTTAAATGCGAATGAGGTGAAAACTTAATGGACGCAGACGGTAATAAAGGCGCTGTACCCGGGCGAAGTTGCAACAGAATGTGCGCTTGTGCGTTCATTTTGTTTTATTGATTTTGCTTTGTATTTTTATTTTAATTTGAATTGATTTAATTTAATACTCAGGGTGACACCGTCTTTACTTCCAATTGAATTAAAAAGGAGGAAAAGATGATGGAACAGGTTAACGTAACCCTTACCGAAACTATCAAATTGTTGCTTGATGACAAAAAGTTCAGCACTTTGCGTGACATTTTGATTACGATGAAACCGTTTGACATTGCGGCGGTTTTTGAAAATCTACAGGATGAAAAAATGCCGATTCTGTTTCGTATTCTGCCAAAGGAGCTTGCGGCGGAAACCTTTGTCGAAATGGATGACGAAACTCAGGAATTCCTTATCCACGGCTTCAGCGACAGCGAACTGAAAGAGGTTGTCGATGAGTTATTTGTCGATGACGCCGTTGACCTTATTGAGGAAATGCCTGCCAATGTTGTAAAGCGTATTTTAAGACAGGCCGACAAGGATATGAGAAAGCAGATTAACGAGCTTTTGAAATATCCCGAGGACAGCGCAGGCTCGATTATGACAACCGAGTTTATTGTGCTTCGTCCCGATATGACGGCTGAAATGGCTATTAAAAGAATCAGAAGAACAGGTGTTGACAAGGAAACAATCTACACCTGCTATGTAACCGATGCCAACAACAAGCTTATCGGTATTACCACTGTAAAAGACCTTTTGCTTGCCGAAGATGACGAGCTTGTAAAGTCGATTATGGAGGAAAATGTTATCTCGGTAACTACTCTTGCCGATCAGGAGCAGGTTGCCCAGATGTTCTCAAACTATAACTTCCTTGCCCTTCCTGTTGTTGATAACGAAAACCGACTTGTCGGTATCGTAACAATTGACGACGCTATTGATGTTATTCAGGAAGAGGCTACCGAGGATATCGAAAAGATGGCAGCCGTATTGCCGTCTGACAAACCGTATATGAAAACAAGCGTTTTCGGTCTGTACAAAAAGAGAGCGCCGTGGCTGCTTATACTCATGCTTTCGGCAACCTTTACAAGTGCGATTATCTCATCATTTGAGGCTGTGCTTGCAAATGTTTTGATTCTCTCATCGTTTATCCCGATGATTACGGGTTCGGGCGGTAACGCAGGTTCTCAGGCGTCGGTTTCCGTAATCCGTGCGTTGTCGCTCGGTGAAATTCATTTCAGGAGCATTTTCCTTGTGCTGTGGAAAGAATTCAGGGTGTCAATTCTTTGCGGTATTACCCTTGCGGCGGCAAACTTTGTAAAACTGCTTTTGTTTGATCTCAACGGTCAGGAAAACGCATTTATGATTGCCCTTGTAATTTCGCTTACGCTTGTCGGCACAATTATTATGGCAAAGCTTGTCGGCAGCAGTCTGCCTCTTTTGGCAAGCAAGGTCGGCTTTGACCCTGCCGTTATGGCGAATCCGCTCATTTCAACAGTCTGCGACTCGCTTTCATTGCTTATCTATTTCGGCGTTGCAAAGTTGATTTTGCATCTGTGATTTTTTAAAATTGAAAGTTGAAAATTGAAAATTGAGGTCGGCGGTGTGCCACCGCAATCTATTCGAGAAGATACTCGGATAAAGGAATTGCATCAGATGCCCGAATACGGCATTGATGCAATTTTTGCTTTATTATGAAAGTAAATTTATACTCTGTAGTGGAGAACACGGTTCGCCACTACAGAATATAACGGTGAATTTGGTTTGTTAACAAAATTATAATTATTATAAAACTCTTTGATATAATTTTTGCTTATACCCAAACTTCCAAAAAAATGATAGCCTTAAACGACAAAACCCACCAAAACAGTATTGTATGCAAAAATTATTTATGCTATAATTAATCAAGTTTAACAAAACCATTACCGAGGTGTTTATATATGAAAATAAGCAATTTATTTAACAGCGGAAAAACAGTTTTTTCTTTTGAAGTATTTCCGCCTAAAAAGACCTCTCCGATTGAATCGGTTTATGGCAAGCTTGAAGAAATTTCGGCTTTAAAGCCTGATTTCATCAGCGTAACATACAGCGCAGGCGGCAGCGGTTCAAAGAGCCGTACCTGCGAAATCGCAACAAAAATCAAGAGAGATTTCGGAGTTGAATCCGTGGCACACCTCACCTGCATTAACAGCACAAAGGCTGATATTGACCGCAACCTTGCGCTTTTTAAAGAGAACGGCATTGAGAATATTCTTGCACTCCGTGGTGACAGGGTTGAAGGTGTTGAACCGCAGAAGGATTTCACTTATGCAAGCGATTTGTGCAGATATATTGTGTCACAGGGTAATTTTGACATTGCCGGCGCTTGTTATCCCGAGGTTCACGGCGAGGCAACCGATGAGGTTGAGGATATTCACAACCTTCGCAAAAAGGTTGAGTCGGGTGCAAGCCATCTTATTTCACAGCTTTTCTTTGACAACTCCGTTTACTATCGCTTTCTTGAAAGAGCGAAGATTGCAGGCGTGAATGTTCCGATTGAGGCAGGTATTATGCCTGTAACAAGCAAAAGTCAGATTGAAAGAATGGTTTCAATGTGCGGTGCAAGCCTTCCTGCAAAATTTGCAAAGATTATGCAGAAGTATGATACAAGGCCCGAGGCTTTGCGTGACGCAGGCATTGCATATGCGGTTGACCAGATTGTTGACCTTATCGCACACGGTGTTGACGGCATCCACCTCTACACAATGAACAACCCGTATGTTGCAAGAAAAATTACGGAGGCGGTGTCAAGTCTTTTATGATAACGCTTGACAGATTAAACCGCAAAGAGGCTATACGCTACCTCGGCGGTGCAGGAATCAGCCTTAATTACCGCATGGATGTGCTGATGGATGAATGCGAAAAAGAAATATTGAAAACAGCAGAGCCGAGATTTCTCTATGTTGAACGCAAAGCTCCGTTTGACGATATTTTACTCGGCAATGATATAAAAAAGCACCTTGAGGGCTGCCACACAGCCGTTATGATGTGTGCTACAATCGGTTCGGAAATTGACAAGATTATCCGTATAAGTCAGATTTCCGATATGGCAAGGGCGGTTGTGCTTGACAGCTTTGCAAGCGTTGCCGTTGAACAGGTGTGTCAAAAGGTTGACGAAATCCTTGCCGAAAAATACAGCGGAAAGTATATGACCTTCCGTTTCAGCCCCGGCTATGGGGACTATCCTATTGAGATGCAGAAGGAGTATCTGAGAATACTTGACGCTCCGAGAAAAATAGGTCTTACAACAGGCGACAGCTGTTTGCTTGTGCCGTCAAAGTCGGTTACGGCGGTTCTCGGAATTTCAGACAATCCGATTGAACGAAGAAAACGAGGGTGTGCAATTTGCAGTATGAAAGGCAAATGTCGCTTCAGAAGAAATGGGGAACATTGTGGTGTTTAAGAATTTTTCAAACTTTAGTGAATATCTCAACCAAAAGAATTTTATTCTGCTTGACGGTGCAACAGGAACTCTCATTCAGAAAAGCGGTGTAAAGTACGACCATGTGCCTGAGGTGCTGAACATTACTCACCCCGAGCTTATCGAGAGCTTTCACAGGAGGTATATTGATGCCGGATCTGACATTGTGTACGCAAACACCTTCGGTGCAAATGCCTACAAGCTTCAGGACAGCGGTTACAGCGTTGAAGAAATCATCGGCGCCGGTGTTAAGATTGCAAGAAAAGCCGTTGAGGGTACAGACACCCTCGTTGCCCTTGATATCGGTCCGATAGGTCAGTTGCTTGAACCTGCCGGTTCAATGAAATTTGACGAGGCTTATGAGTATTACAAACAGCAGATTCTTGCCGGTAAAGATGCCGATGTCATAGTTTTTGAAACAATGACCGACCTTTACGAGCTTAAAGCCGCAGTCCTTGCCGCAAAAGAAAACTGCGATAAGCCTATCCTCACAACAATGACCTTTGAGAGAAACGGACGAACATTTACGGGTGTATCCCCTGCCTGTGCGGCTGTCACTCTTACAGGACTCGGTGTTGACGCTCTCGGTGTCAACTGTTCACTCGGTCCGGATGAGCTTGAACCCGTTGTTTCCGAGATGTCGAAATACACAAATCTTCCACTTGTAATCAAGGCTAACGCAGGTTTGCCCGATCCTAACAGCAACGAGTACAACATTATGCCCGATAAATTTGCCGAGTGCGTCTGTTCACTCCTCAAATACGGTGTTAAGGTTATCGGCGGATGCTGCGGAACGAATCCCGATTATATTGCAAAAATTAAGTCAGAGGTTGCCGACAGAGAATATCAGCCTCAGACAAAGAGCGTTGACACAACCGTTTGCAGTTCAACGACGGTTGTCGAAATCAACGGTCCGAGAATTATCGGCGAAAGAATTAACCCCACAGGTAAAAAGCTGTTTAAGCAGGCGCTTGTTGAAAATAATATTGACTATATTCTCACTCAGGCTCTCAGTCAGGTTCAGGGCGGTGCGGAAATTCTTGATGTCAATGTAGGCCACCCCGAAATTGACGAAAAAAAGATGATGGTGCGTGTTCTCAAGGCTATTCAGAGTGTGTGTGATGTTCCGCTCCAGATTGACTCCACAAAGCCCGAGGTTATTGAGGCCGGACTCCGCTACTACAACGGCAAACCGATTCTGAACTCCGTAAACGGTGAGGAACAGAGCCTTGCAACGGTTCTTCCTCTTGTCAAAAAGTACGGTGCGTCTGTTGTCGGACTTGCACTTGACGAAAACGGTATCCCGAAAACCGCCGAGGGCAGATTTGAGATTGCAAAACGAATTGTTGAAAGAGCCGAGGCTGTCGGCATTGACAGAAAAGATGTATATATCGACTGTCTTACTCTTACGGTTTCCGCAGAACAGGCGGCTTGCCGTCAGACTCTTGAGGCCTTGCACAGAGTAAAAACGGAACTCGGCTGTAAAACCTGTCTCGGTGTATCAAACATTTCGTTCGGACTTCCGAACCGTGAGCTTGTCAACAGAACTTTCCTTACAATGGCTATGGAACAGGGACTTGATTTGCCGATTATCAATCCAAATGTTGAGTCGATGACAGGTGCTGTAAGAGCATTCCGTGTGCTTAACGGCATTGACAAGAACTCGCTTGAATTTATCAACGCATATAACGATGCTGTTCCTGCCGCTCCTGTTAAAAAGGCAGACAGCAATGTTGATATTTTTGCGGCTGTTTATAACGGACTTAAAAACGAAGGTGCAGCCGCAACCGCAAAGCTTCTTGAAACAACCGATGCAATGCAGGTTGTAAACGAAATGCTTATCCCTGCACTTGACAGAGTGGGTGAAGATTTTGAAAAGAATAAAATCTTCCTTCCACAGCTTATCCAAAGCGCAAACACAGCTCAGGAGTGCTTTGATGTAATCAAAAAGCACCTTACAAAGACAAGCGGAACTCCCGTAAGCAAGGGTAAAATTATTGTGGCAACCGTAAAGGGTGACATTCACGATATCGGCAAGAACATTGTAAAGGTTCTTCTTGATAACTACGGCTACACAGTTGTTGACCTCGGTCGTGATGTTGATCCTCAGCTTATTGTTGATACTGCCGTTGAACAGAATATTACAATGATAGGACTTTCGGCTCTTATGACAACAACCCTCAAGAGTATGGAAGACACAATAAGGCTTGTAAGAGAATGTAGGGAACTTCAGAATCCCGACGGCTCAAGCAAATGCACAATATTTGTCGGCGGTGCGGTTCTTACAAAGGACTACGCTATGAAAATCGGTGCTGACTACTACTGCCGTGACGCAAAAGAAAGCGTTGACACGGCAAAGCTCGTTCTCGGCTGATTTAGTGACATATATCGTCAAATGTTTATTGAATGTACGCCCTGCCTGTGATAAAATGGTTGAGAGATGATTTTTGTAATTACCGCTTTTTGCGGAAAGGATGAACTTTATGCGAGGATTATTTAACAGATTCGCCAATTTTATGCAGGGCAGATACGGCACGGATAAGCTCAACAATGCACTCTGGGTGCTGTTGCTTATACTGTGGTTCGTGAATATTTTTGTGTGGAACCGTGTTGCAAGATACATCATTGACGGAATAATGCTCTTGATTATCGTGCTTATCTGTTTTCGTATGTTCTCACGCAACATTGTTGCAAGAAGTGCCGAAAACAGAAAATTTCTTCCGATTTACAATGCGGTAACAGGTTGGTTCAGGCTGACCTTCAAGAAAATTCGTGACCGTAAGGACTACCGTTATATCAAGTGTCCCGTGTGCAAGGCGCAGCTTCGTGTTCGCAACAAAAAAGGTAATCATACTGTTCGCTGTCCGAAATGCGGAAGTGAATTTAACAAAAAAATATGACCGCAGAATCTGCGGTTGCAGCGAAATGATTTTGTGGTAAAACTAAATAAAAACAGAGATTTGACCACAGGCAGTATAACAGGCGGCCTGTGGTCTTTTTCAGTACCGCTTATGCTCGGCAATGTGTTCCAGCAGTTTTACAACCTTGCCGATACATGGATGGTCGGAAAATATGTGGGCGACAATGCCCTTGCGGCAGTCGGCTCGTTATATGATAGATTTTTTGTGTACGGATTTAAGCGAAGCGATAAAGCATTTATAAATTGAAAATTACGGCGAGCCGCCGTTCCCAATTCGTGCAGACAGTTTGCAATGTCAAAAAACATATTATGTCCGAGCGTAGTATTGCAACCGTTTGTACAAATAACCAAAACCTTTGTTATTGATTTTTAAAAAATCAACAACAAAGTATTTTGACAGAAACAAGTAAATATAAAAACTTTTTTGTAAAAAACGAAACAAAAATATATATCCTGCTTTGAATTTCTTGTGTAAAACACTTTACAAATCGGTGTTTAAGTGATAAAATTTAAGATGATACAAAGTATCCGTACCGCTTGTTGATTTACGGTGCGTAATTAACGGGTATCGAAAATTTATGCGGCATCATTTCCTTTGCCGCTTTGATTAAAAAGGAGGACGATTCCATTGGCAAGAAAAATGAAAACTATGGATGGTAACAGCGCAGTAGCTCATGTTTCTTATGCGTTTACCGATGTTGCGGCTATCTATCCTATTACACCTTCTTCCGTAATGGCTGACCTTACCGACAAGTTCTCGGCACAGGGTGCCAAGAACCTTTTCGGCAGACAGGTTCAGGTAACGGAAATGCAGTCGGAGGGCGGCGCATCAGGTGCTGTTCACGGCTCACTCGCAGCAGGTGCTTTGACCACAACTTACACAGCATCACAGGGCCTGCTCCTTATGATTCCGAATATGTACAAGATGGCAGGCGAGCTCCTTCCGGGCGTTATTCATGTATCAGCCCGTGCGCTCACAAGCCACGCACTTTCTATTTTTGGTGACCACTCAGATATCTACGCTTGCCGTCAGACAGGTTATGCTATGCTTTGTTCAAACAATCCTCAGGAATGTATGGATCTTGCCGCTGTTGCTCACCTTGCAGCTATTGAAGGCAGAGTTCCTTTCCTTCATTTCTTTGACGGTTTCAGAACTTCTCACGAAATTCAGAAGATTGAGGAGTGGGATTACGCAGACCTCGCCGATATGCTTAACTGGGATGCAGTGGAGGCTTTCCGTCGTCGTGCTCTTAACCCTGAGCATCCTGTAACAAGAGGTACTGCTCAGAACGACGATATCTTCTTCCAGGCAAGAGAAGCTTGTAACAAGTATTATGACGCAGTTCCCGAAGTTGTTGTTAAGTACATGGACAAGGTTAATGCTAAAATCGGCACTGACTACAAGCCGTTCAACTACTACGGTGCAGAGGATGCAGAGCATGTTATCGTTGCTATGGGTTCTGTTTGTGACTGTACGGAAGAAGTTGTCGATTACCTCAATGCCGCAGGCGAAAAGGTCGGTCTTCTTAAAGTTCACCTTTACAGACCTTTCGTTGCCGACTATATGCTCAGAGAGCTTCCTAAGACTGTTAAGACAATCTCTGTTCTTGACAGAACAAAGGAACCCGGTTCAATCGGCGAACCTCTTTATCTTGATGTTCTTGCCGCTATCAACGGTTCGGACTTTGCAGGTGTAAAGGTTTACACAGGCAGATACGGTCTTGGCTCAAAGGATACAACACCAGGCGACATCATCGCTGTTTACAGAAACGCTGAAAGCGAAACACCTAAGAGAAGATTTACAATCGGCATTGTTGATGATGTTACAAACCTCTCACTTCCGATTGTTGAAAATCCCGATACAACTCCGAAGGGTACACACAGCTGTAAGTTCTGGGGCCTTGGTGCTGACGGTACTGTTGGTGCTAACAAGAACTCAATTAAGATTATCGGCGATAACACCGATATGTATGCTCAGGGCTACTTTGCATATGACTCAAAGAAGTCGGGCGGTCTTACAGTTTCTCACCTTCGTTTCGGTAAAACTCCCATTAAGTCAACATACTACATTTCAAAGGCAGACTTTGTTGCCTGTCACAATCCGTCTTATGTTGACAAGTACGATATTGTTGATGACCTTAAAGAAGGCGGTTCATTCCTTCTTAACTGCCCATGGGATACAGAAGAGCTTTCCGAGCGTCTCCCGGGTAAGATGAAGAAGATTCTCGCTGAAAGACACATCAACTTCTACACAATTGACGGTATCAAGATTGGTAAGGAAATCGGTCTTGGCGGTCGTATCAACACAGTTCTTCAGTCAGCATTCTTCAAGATTGCAGATATCATTCCTGCCGACAAGGCTAAGGAGCTTATGAAGGCTGCCGCTAAGAAGTCATACATGAAGAAAGGTCAGGCTATCGTAGATATGAACTACGCCGCTATTGACCGTGGTATGGAAGACCTCAAAAAGGTTGAAATTCCTGCTGATTGGGCTAACGCTGTTGATAATTCAGTTGCCGACAAGGCAGAGGGTAACGGCGCTCTCGTTGAGTATGTAAACGAAATCCTCAAGCCTGTAAATGCATATAAGGGTAACAAGCTCCCTGTTTCAACATTTATGGATCATGTTGACGGTACTGCTCCTAACGGTTCTGCCGCTTATGAAAAGAGAGGTATAGCAGTTGATGTTCCCGAATGGAATCCTGAAAACTGTATTCAGTGTAACAGATGTGCAATCGTATGTCCTCACGCTGTAATCCGTCCTGTTGCCATGACAGCTGACGAGCTTGCAAAAGCTCCCGAGGGTACAAAGAGCCTCCCGATGATGGGACTCAAGGACCTCAACTTTGTAATGACAGTTTCAACACTTGACTGTACGGGTTGCGGCGCTTGTGCTCAGGTTTGTCCGGGTAAGAAGGGCGCTAAGGCTCTCACAATGCAGTCAATCGACTCACAGCGTCCTAAGCAGGCAGTATTTGACTACGCTCTCACACTTGAAGATAAGCCTGAAGTTCACGAGAAGTTCAAGTTCACTACAGTTAAGGGCAGTCAGTTCAAACAGCCGTTGCTTGAATTCTCAGGCGCTTGCGCAGGCTGCGGTGAAACACCGTATGCAAAGCTTGTTACACAGCTTTTCGGTGACAGAATGTTTATCGCTAACGCAACAGGCTGTTCATCAATTTGGGGTGCATCTGCTCCTGCAACACCTTATACAAAGAATAAGAAGGGTTACGGTCCTGCTTGGCAGAACTCACTCTTTGAAGATAACGCAGAGTTTGGTCTTGGTATGGCTCTCGGTCAGAAGGCTATCCGCAACAGACTTATCGAGTATGTTGAGGGTATTCAGAAAGATACAGACAGCGCTGACCTCAAGACAGCTTGCCAGAACTATCTCGACACAGTAACAGATTCAACTTCAAGCCGTCCTGCAACAGACGCTCTTATCGCTGAACTCGAAAAGAACACAGAGGATGCAAAGGTTGGCGAACTTGTTAAGAAAACACTCGTTGACAAGGACGAACTTGCTAAGAAGTCAATGTGGATCTTCGGCGGTGACGGTTGGGCTTACGATATCGGTTTCGGCGGTCTTGACCACGTAATCGCATCAGGCGAAAATGTTAATATCCTTGTATTCGATACTGAGGTTTATTCTAACACAGGCGGTCAGGCTTCAAAGGCTACTCCTGTAGGTTCGGTTGCACAGTTTGCCGCTGCAGGTAAGGCTGTTAAGAAGAAAGACCTCGCCGCTATTGCAATGAGCTACGGCTATGTTTATGTTGCACAGTGCGCTATGGGTGCTGACAACAATCAGGTTCTCAAGGCTATGGTTGAGGCTGAAAGCTACAACGGTCCGTCACTCGTAATCTGCTACGCTCCGTGTATCAACCACGGTATCAAGGGTGGCATGGGCATTGCTCAGCTTGAGGAGAAAAAGGCTGTTGAGGCAGGTTACTGGAACATCTTCCGTTACGATCCTCGCCTTGCAGACGAAGGAAAGAATCCGTTCATGCTTGACGGTAAAGCTCCTTCTGCATCATATCGTGACTTCATCATGGGCGAAGTTCGTTATAACTCACTCACTCGTTCATTCCCCGAAAGAGCAGAAAAACTCTTTGAAAAGGCTGAAAAGGTTGCTGCTGATAAGTATGCTCACCTTGAAAAGCTTGCAAGCCTTCCCGATGCCGAATAATTTTGGCTAAAGCTTGTACAAAGTGAATATGTGAATACATAAAAAATTCTCCCGAATATGGCATTTGCCGTGTTCGGGATTTTTTTAATTGAAAATTGAAAATGGAAAGTGGAAAATTGTAGCGGCGTTCAGTGAACGCCAATCGAACCGATTGCAAAATCGGTTCGATCACAGGCAACGGCAGTATTTTTCCGTTTAAATAATAATTTATAAATGTAAACCCGTAGGGGCGGTCATCGGCCGCCCGCCTTGATGAAATATTTTGTTTAATCACATATGTTTTGATGTGATTATAATTGTGTATTGAACCTTGCACGCATTGCGTGCAATCGTATGCGTTGCATACGAACGGGCGAACACGGTTCCCCCTAAAACATACATTGCAAAAATAATTGGAATTTTATACTTGGTCAAAATATGTATGTTGCTGTATGGTTGATTTGGTTTTGCAACCAAATCAAATGGCGGTCACTGACCGCCGCTACTGTTTGTGAAAACTGTCTGCACGAACATAAAAAATGCGGTGGCACATTGCCAACCGCATTTTTATTTTACATTTTCAATTTTCAACTTTCAATTTAACAATCACGCAACCGTAACCGTAATCGTGACGGAATTGGTTCTTTTCAGCACATCGGTGACTGAATATGTTACCTTGTACTTGCCTTTTCGGGTGGTTACTACATTGCCGAAAACTTCGATATTTGATGTTATGTCGTTGCCGCAGGTGTCAACGGCTGTTACTCCTGCAAGGGCGTAAAATTCGCCGCCGCTTTTGATTGTGTAATCGTTTGCACCGCTGATTATTGGTGTTGCTTTGGCATACGGGCATTTTTTATTGCTGTCTGTCGGATCCCATTTGTTGGTGAAATCGGTGATTTTGATTGCATCCGGTTTTCCGAGAGGGCCTGCATTTTCTGCATCGTCATATATGCTTACATTCGTGCCTGTGGGGCAGTTGTCATAAACCCACTTTGCATCCGAAACCGCAAGTCTTACGCATCCTTGTGATGCCTGTTCGCCAAGCTTGTTGAACTCCTCAAGCTCCAAATCTTCTTCGCTCATTGAGTAGTAGGGAACGGAGTGGAAAAGATAATCGCCCGAAATTCCGCTGATGTATCTTCCGAAAACATCGCCCACAAGGGAAAGCCATTCGGACTTGATTCCGATTGTGTAGTCACCCGTGATTGTCGAATTGTCAAGACCTGTGGAGCAAATCATCGCCCTTACGGGGATTGTGTACTTGCCCTTTTCGTCATATGTGTAAACCGTCACGCAGTTTGCCGTGCGGTTGACCTTGATTGCGTACAGGTTTTTTGCCGTGTTACGCTTATTGCTTTCAAGCTTGTCAAGATTTGCCGTTATACAGGTTGAGTAGCTTTGCTGTTTTTTCGTGGTTGATTTTGCCACCGTAACCTGAAATTCCGACTTTGATTTGTCTTTTGAAATGGCAGAAATCAGAGCCGTACCCTCTTTGAGAGCGTCAACCCTTCCGCCGTCATCAACGGTAACAATTTTACTGTCCGAGCTTGTCCATTTGGTAACGGATTTTGCTTTTTCGGCTGACAGTTCAATAAGCTTTGATTCGCCGACTTTTAATGTGAGCGAATCGACCTTGCTCGGAAATGTCATATTTTCGGTTACTGCCGTATCGGGCGTCTGCGGTTTTGAAGAATTTTGAGAATCATTTCCGAAAATTCCCGTCAGACCGCATAATATGCAGGTTGCAATGAGGACAACACAAAGTAAAAGAATGAAAATTTTCTTTTTCATAGATTACCTATCCTTATAGAATTTAACATTAAATGGTTACAAAATTTTAACCTTTGTATATTATAACTTTTTTTCGACAATCTTGCAAGTGCTATTTTAAATCGGCGAGAAATGTGGTAAAATGTCAGTCGGAGAATGTTTTGTATTTTCCAAACTAACAATTTATGGTGATAATTATGGCACATCCGATTAAACATTTCAGAACAATAACCCGCCATAGGCACAAGGTAATTGCCAACTGTGCAAGGGCGGGAATTCTCAGACAGGGATTAATACACGATTTGTCAAAGTATTCGCCTACAGAATTTATTCTGGGTGCAAAGTATTTCCAGGGCACGAGAAGTCCCAATGAAAAGGAAAGAGAACTGTACGGCTATTCACAGGCGTGGCTGCATCACAAGGGCAGAAACCGTCACCATTACGAATACTGGAACGATTATAACCCAAAGACAAAGCAGATTGAAAATGTTGAAATGCCTGTAAAATATGTTATCGAAATGTTCTGCGACCGAGTTGCCGCAAGCAAAATCTACAACGGCAAAAATTACACGGACGGCGCTCCGTTTACATATTTTTGCAGAATCAGAGGCAAACACCGTATGCACCCCAACACCGAGGCTTTGCTTGAAAAATTGTTGGTTATGCTGAGAGATGAGGGTGAAGAAAAGACCTTTGCATATATAAGAAGTATGAAAAAGTGATTGTTTGTGCGAATCCTCCCGTCTGAAATATAGTCGCAAGGCTACCCCTACAGAATTGCACAAACAAAAACTATCTACACGAATAGGGTACGGCGGCTCGCCGTAAGGAGTGATAATATGAAAACCGACAGGGTTATAACTGCTATGATTGAATATTTTGGAAGTGACAAGAAAAGGATTCACCATTTTCTCAAGGTTTATTCATTCGCAAAGACAATCGGTGAAAGTGAAAATCTTTTGCCCGACGATCAGGAGCTTCTTGAAATCTCCGCAATCGTTCACGACATCGGCATAAAGGTGAGCGAAGAAAAGTACAATTCGTCTGCAGGAAAGTATCAGGAACTTGAAGGTCCTCACGAGGCTGAAAAGTTGCTTGCCGCTCTCGGTTACGAAAAAACATTTATTGACAAAGTTTGTTACCTTGTGGGACACCATCACACCTATGGAAATATTGATACTTTGCCGTACCGAATTTTGGTAGAGTCAGACTTCCTTGTGAACCTTTATGAGGACGATTCAAGCCGCAGTGCAGCAGAGCAGGCATATGACAAAATATTCCGCACAAATACAGGAAAAAATCTGCTGAAAATAATGTTCCTCATACCCTAAAATTGTACTCATTTACCATAGTGTTTTGAGCGTGAAAAAGTGGTGTAAAAAGTATCCCAAAATGCTTGACAACGCCCTTAAAAAGTGTTATTTTAATGGTGTTGGTTATATGATTATAAAAGTGAATAAATGACAGAATACAAGGATGTATGACGATTTTTTCAAGGAGCTGACCTTACCGGGCGTCTGCTTGGAATTGAGTCGGCATTTTTTTGTGTCATATACAAAATTCAGTATTAATTATCATTATCGGAGGTTTTACAGTAATGAGAGAAGAATGGACAAATTTTGCAGGTGGCAAATGGGAGTCCGACATTGATGTCAGAGACTTCATTCAGAGAAACTACACACCTTATGACGGCGACCAGTCTTTCCTTGAAGGTCCTACAGAAGCTACAGACAAGCTCTGGGGCGAGCTCAAGGAACTCCAGAAGGAAGAAAGAGCCAAGGGCGGCGTTCTTGATATGGAAACTGAGGTTGTAAGCGGCATCACAGCTTACGGCGCTGCATATCTTGATAAAGACCTTGAAAAGGTTGTAGGTCTTCAGACAGACAAGCCTCTCAAGCGTGCATTTATGCCTTACGGCGGTATCAAAATGGCTGAGCAGTCATGCCAGATGTATGGCTACACTCCAAGCCCTAAACTCCACGAAATCTTTACAAAATATCACAAGACTCACAACCAGGGTGTATTCGATATCTACACTCCCGAGATGAAGCTTGCCCGTCACAACAAGATTCTTACAGGTCTTCCCGACACATACGGCAGAGGCAGAATCGTCGGTGACTACAGAAGAGTTGCTCTTTACGGTATTGACCGTCTTATCGAAGGCAAGAAAGAAGACTTTGCAGAAACAAACCGTCAGGGTATGAGAAGAGGCGACTTCCAGCTTCGTGAAGAAATCGCTGATCAGATTCGTGCTCTTAACGATATGAAGGAAATGGCACTTTCTTACGGCTTTGATATTTCACAGCCTGCTAAGAACGCTGCAGAGGCAGTTCAGTGGCTCTACTTCGGTTATCTTGCTGCTATCAAGACTCAGAACGGCGCTGCAATGAGCGTTGGTCGTGTATCAACATTCCTCGACATCTACATCGAGCGTGACCTTGAGAACGGTACACTTACAGAATCACAGGCTCAGGAACTCGTTGACCACTTTGTTATGAAGTGCCGTATGGTTAAGTTTGCAAGAATTGAGTCTTACAACCAGCTCTTCTCGGGCGACCCTGTATGGGCTACACTCGAAGTTGCAGGTCTTGGCATTGACGGCCGTTCAATGGTTACAAAGAACGACTACCGTTTCCTCCACACACTTGAGAATATGGGACCTTCACCTGAGCCAAACCTCACAGTTCTTTATTCTTCAAGACTTCCGGAGAACTTCAAGAAGTATGCTGCTCATATTTCAGTTACAACAAGCTCAATTCAGTACGAGAACGATGATGTAATGCGTCCTGTATGGGGCGATGATTACTCAATCTGCTGCTGCGTATCCGCAACACAGACAGGTAAGGAAATCCAGTTCTTCGGTGCAAGAGCTAACCTTGCTAAGTGCCTTCTCTACGCTATCAACGGCGGTATTGATGAAAAGACAAAGATGCAGGTTGGTCCTGAATATACACCTATCACATCAGAGTACCTTGATTATGACGAAGTTATCAAGAAGTATGACACAATGATGGATTGGCTTGCTCACCTTTATGTAGGCACACTTAACATGATTCACTACATGCATGATAAGTACTACTATGAGGCAGCAGAAATGGCTCTTATCGATACAGATGTAAGGAGAACATTTGCAACAGGTATTGCAGGCTTCTCACATGTTGTTGACTCACTCAGCGCTATTAAGTACGCTAAGGTTAAGGTTATCCGTGATGAGGACGGCATTGCTGTTGACTTTGAAACAGAGGGCGACTTCCCAAGATACGGTAACAATGACGAGAGAGCAGATAAGATTGCCGTTGATCTTCTCAAGACATTCATGGCTAAGCTCAAGTATTGCCACACATACAGAGATTCAGAGCCTACAACTTCTATCCTTACAATCACATCAAATGTTGTTTACGGTAAGGCTACAGGTTCACTTCCTGACGGCAGAAAAGCAGGCGAGCCACTTTCACCGGGTGCTAACCCAAGCTACGGTGCAGAGCAGAACGGTCTTCTTGCTTCACTTAACTCTGTTGCTAAGCTTCCTTACGAGTATGCTCTTGACGGTATTTCAAATACTCAGACAATCAACCCGGGTGCTCTCGGACACAACGATGACGAGCGTGTTGACAACCTCGTAAATGTTATGGACGGCTACTTTGATCAGGGCGCACACCACCTCAATGTAAATGTATTCGGTACAGAAAAACTCATTGACGCTATGGAGCATCCTGAGAAGGAAGAGTATGCTAACTTCACAATCCGTGTATCGGGTTATGCTGTTAAGTTCATCGACCTTACAAGAGAGCAGCAGCTGGATGTTATTGCCAGAACCTGCCACGACAGAATGTAATGTCGGACAACGCTGTTAAAGGCTTTGTACACTCAATAGAAACTTTTGGCTCTGTTGACGGTCCGGGCGTGAGATTTGTGATTTTTCTGAGCGGTTGCGCAATGCGTTGCCAGTTCTGCCACAATCCCGACACATGGAAACACGATGAAAACACCGTGGAATACACCGCCGACGAGTTGCTTAATAAAGCGCTTGCATACCGCCCCTATTGGAAAAATAAGGGCGGTATCACAGTAAGCGGAGGTGAGCCGCTTTTACAGATTGACTTTTTGCTTGATTTGTTCAAGAAGGCTAAAAAGCAGGGTGTTAATACCTGCATTGACACAAGCGCCAACCCGTTTACAACCAAAGAGCCGTTCTATTCAAAGTGGAAAGAGCTAATGGAATATACGGATTTGCTGTTGCTTGATATAAAGCATATCGACAACGAACAGCACAAAATCCTTACAGGACAGCCAAACACCAATATTCTTGAAATGGCAAAACAGCTTTCCGATATGGGCAAGCCCGTATGGATAAGACATGTTCTTGTGCCTGAAAGAAATGATAAGGACGAGTATCTTTTCAGACTTGCCGACTTTATCCGTTCGCTCAGGAATGTTGAGCGTGTCGAGGTTCTTCCTTACCACACCCTCGGTGTGTACAAGTGGAAAGCACTCGGCTATGACTATCCTCTCGAGGGCATTGAGCCCCCGACAAAAGAGCGTGTTAAGAATGCGGAAATGATTCTTAACGGCGAAAAAACAAGAGATTAATTTCTTATATAACAACGGCAGTACCGATTTTTTTGGTACTGCCGTTTTTGTTTTGATTTTTATTTGTTATTCTGCTTTTGTTGTTTTTTCTTCAGCCAAAATTGATGAATCAAAGGTGTATTCAAAGATTTTTAAGCTGTCCTTGTTGAGAAATCTCAGCGTAACTTTTGGGTTATCAACATCTTAAAATAATAGCAGATAAAGCAGAATTTTGCAATAATAAAACAGCTTGCCGCCGTATCCAATATAAAATTATTGAAAAATTGCGCAGAATATGGTACAATTCACCCAACAAAGCATTGATTTTACAAACAATTACTACATATTTTTAATTTGAAAGGAGTAAAGTAATGAAATCAGAAAACATAAAAAAATTCGGTTGTGTTTTGCTTAGTGCCATAATGCTTTCGGGCATTTCGGTGTGTGCTGTATCTGCCAAAGAAAAATCAACGGAAATTCATATCGTTCACACAAACGATATTCATGGCTACTACAAGTCCACATCGGGCGGTCAAATCGGTTTTGACGCAGTCAAGACCATTGCGGACAAGGAAAATGCCGATTTGATACTTGATGCAGGCGACACCTTTCACGGACAGTCATTTGCCACCGTTGAAGAGGGAAAAAGCATTGCCGAGCTTATGGACGCTGTAGGTTATGACGCAATGACGCCCGGCAATCACGATTGGTCTTACAGTGCCGACAGGCTGAGAGAGCTTGACAGAGAAAGCTCTTTTACCATACTTGCCTCAAATGTGGCAGACACAAACGGCAACAGATATTTTGACAACAACTTTTATATAAAGAATGTTACTGCTGATGACGGCACAAAGGTAAGAGTCGGAGTTTTCGGCGTTATTGACGAAGATTTTTACACATCAACATCGGCAAAGAATGTTGAAAATGTTCGCTTTGAAAATTCAGCCGAAACAGCGACAGCGTATGCGAATTTTCTCAGAGATGACGAGAATTGTGATATTATACTTGCGCTGACTCATAATGCAAACCCCGAAAAATTTATTGCCGAAACATCGGGCATTGATGCGGTAATCGCAGGTCATCAGCACATTCTCATTGACAAATACTGTACTGACAGTGACGGCAAGAGCGTAAAGCTTGTTGAGGCAAACTGCTTTTTCAAAAATGTAGGTGTGCTTACTCTGACATATTCCAATGAAAAGGGCGTTACCGATGCAGTCGAAAAAACATATTCGTCTGCCGATACTCAGGGGATGTCCGATGAAAAGATTGCGTCCGATATTTCGGCAATTGAAAAGCGTGAACAGAGCGTACTCAGCGAAGTAATAGGCGAGAGCAGTAGGGAGTACGCTTACAGCTGGGAAGAGCTGAGAACAAGCGAGCAGGAGATAGGCAGAATTGTAACAGCCGCTTATCTTGACTTTACGGGTGCTGATGTTGCAATGGAGAATGCAGGCGGAATCCGTTCGGGTATTCCAAAGGGTAATGTGACATATTCCGATTTGATTTCAATTTCACCCTACGGCAATGTGCTTGTTGAAAAGGCGCTTACAGGTCAGCAGATTATTGATATTCTTGAATTTTCAGTTGACCTTATGAAGAAAAACAATGCGGTTTATGATCTTCAAAAGCAGGCGATAAAGGACGGGGAAGACCCGTATCAGTACAGCTGGCCGGATAACAGCGGTTCTGTAATGCAGTTCAGCGGTTTAAGTGCGGTATATGACTATTCAAAGCCGTACGGCGGCAGAGTGTCAGATGTAAAAATCGGAGGAAAGGCAATTGACACTTTAAAAACTTACAGAGTGGTTTCAAATAACTATGCGTTTGACAGTTCCGATTACGGCGATGTTGCGTCGCTCACGACCGTGAAAGAATATACCACCTGCGAACAAATTCTGCGTGATTATATCGGCAAGGGCGATTTTGAAAAGGTTGCCGCAAATGCAAATCTTGTTGAAAAATCGTCACCGTCGGAAGAACCGACTGCTACTCAGGAACAGACAGTTCAGACTGCTCCGACGGGTGAGCCTGCAACTGTCGGTACAACCTCCGTAAATCCGACTTCGGCAACAGGCGGTGCCGCAACATCGGACAGCACTCCTTCACAGCCTGATAAAAACGGCGGTGTTCAGACAGGAGTGACAGCAACGGCTGTTATGATGCTTGTTGTAATTTCAGGCGGAGTGCTTTTTGCCCTTGCAGAGCGTAAAAAGAGAATATAACACACTGACAGCCATTTGTGCAAAGATTATCAGTTGCCTATTGAAAAATTTGTAAAAATGATATAAAATAGCAATAAGTAGAAAAATACGGTTTTTCCGCTGATTTATATTAATACTGAAAGAGGTGCCGGAATGGATAAAAACAAAAAATTATTCTACACAATCATCGGTGCAATCTCTGCACTTGCGGCTGCCACAGCAGCATTTCTCGCTTTAAAAAAGCACAGATGCGCAGAGCAGAAGCTTATTGAGGAAATTGACGATATTGTTTCCGAAAAAGAGCCTGAGGAGGCTGCAAAGGAAGAACCGCAGGCAGAAGTTACAGCCGATGAGCTTGCTGAGGAAGAATAAGCAACAAGTTGTTGCACCCAATTCGGGTAGCAGTATTTGCATATGCGAAAGTTAAATACCCGAGCGGTGCTTTCAATTAAGAATTGAAAGTTGAAAACAGAAAATGATGTCGGCGGTGTGCCACCGCAGTCTATTCAAGAAAACAGTTTAAAAAAGGAAATGCATCAGTTGCCCGAAAAGGTCTGATGCATTTTTGTTTTGTGCGAAGTAACCGCCAAACCCACAGCCGTGAGGCATTATAAAAACGCAGACATCATCTGATATCTGCGTTTGGTTGTCAAGATTTCTTTTGTTTTTTCTTCTGAACAGCGTCCTTGATTAAATAATAGATAAATATAACAAGAACAGTTCCTATGAATACAACAAAAGGTTTTGTGTATTTATATACCGATGCAAGGTGAATTTTCGGTGTAATCTGATTGCACAGGGTAAGAATTATCGGATGTACTATGTATATCAGAAGTGAATATCGCTGTCCGAGTCGGGCAAGTATGCTTGATACTTTGCCCGATTTGAATTCAACGGCAATTGTGAAGAATATCTACCCCGAGATTTCGGGTTTTATCAATTTTATTCATATATATCTCCTCAGTGGCTTGTCGGTTAAAGCAACCGTAAGCCTTAATTCCCTCTGAATTTAAGATAAATGGCATAGACAGCCTTTTTAATTTTTTGAATTGGCGTAAGCCTGAAACCCTTCTTTTTCATAAGACTGAGAATTTCTGCATAATAGTCCTTGTTCTGATGTTTGAGAACATAGTCCATATATTTGTTCTTGTCTCTGTAAAATTTCGGAATATCAAAAACATTCTTATACAGTTCAAGTTTTCCGAGTGCCATAAGCTCAAATTGCGTTCTGACGCACTTTTCACAGTGACCGCAGTTGTTCTCACCGTAGTAACACACATTGAGGTTATCATATGTAATCGGAAATTTTGAAATGAAGTCAACCTTTTCAAGCCTTGTCTTTTCAAGACCTGTAATGTAAAAATCGGTACTTTCGGTACTCAGCATACTTGCCGTAAATGCCTCATAGTGTGCCGAGCCAGTGTCGCATTGTTTTATCGAAAAACTGCTTATCGGGTATCCCGACGCATAGTAATAGTTTTTGAAAAATTTCTGCATACACAAGACCGCCGAAAAGCTGCAATAATGATGAACCTTTACATACGGCAGGGTAAGATGTTCACCGAGATTAGAATTAATGTCAATCAACGGCATATCAAAGATTTTTGCGGATTTTTTTGCAATTTCAAGACGATTTTCGTACAGCTCGGCAGATTGTTCGGGTGTGTAATTAGCCGTACTCCTGTGGGAGCCGACATTGAAAAAGGTAAGATGACTCAGCTTTTCCGTTCTGTTTTCGGAAAAACTGCAAATTGTGTCAAATGAATCCACACCTCTCGAAAATCCTGTTGCCGACGCATTTTTGCAGCAGTAGTTTTCCTGTGTAAGCTCTTTTGCAGATATCGAAATTTTGTTGAATAATTTTGAATTTTTTGTAAGAACGGGAATGAAAATTTCATTAAGCTGAAAACACAGTTGCTTCGACATCTTTGCTTCTGCCAAAATATTCAGACTGTTGTTCATTGCATACGGCAACAGCGCAACAACGAATGCATCAGCACTTTCGGTTAGATAGTCAGCATACTTTGCATCAACATCAAACCAGAGAGTGTAGGAAGGCTTTCCGTTTTCGCTGATTTTTGAACAGAGTCTGGCACGATTATCAAGTTTTTCAATTTTCGGTTTGCCGATAATCAATGTTTCCATACTTTTACCCTCAAATTAATCTCTGAAAAACAAATCTCTTGTGTAAACCTTTTCTTTTACACAGTCAAGAACGGAGCTGTATCTGTTTGCAACGATTACATCCGATTTTGTGACGAACTTTTCAAAGTCGTTTTCAACGCTAAAGCCCTCGAATAAATCGACTTTAAGTGTCGGTTCGTAGATAATTAACTCGATGCCGTTATTTTTCAAAAGCTCCATAACGCTCTGAATTGAGCTTTGTCTGAAGTTATCGGAATTTGACTTCATTGTAAGGCGGTAAATTCCGACAGCTTTTGGATTTTTATTCATTATCTGTGATGTAATAAATTCTTTTCTTGTCTTGTTAGATGTTACAACAGCGCTGATTATGTCATTCGGAACATCCGAAAAATTGGCCTTGAGCTGTTTTGTGTCCTTTGGCAGACAGTAACCGCCGTAGCCAAAGGACGGATTGTTGTAGTGATTTCCGATTCTCGGATCAAGACACACACCGTCAATGATACTTTTAGTGTTAAGGTTCTTCATTTCGGCATATGTGTCTAGCTCGTTGAAAAAGCTGACACGCATTGCAAGGTATGTATTTGCAAAAAGCTTGACTGCCTCTGCCTCTGTGTAGTCCATAAAGAGAGTGTCTATGTTTTCCTTAATTGCACAGTCTGCAAGTGCCGTTGCAAAAGTCTCGGCAGATTTTTTCAGTTCTTCATTTTCCATATCAACACCGACAATGATTCTTGACGGATAGAGGTTATCATAGAGAGCCTTGCCCTCACGCAAAAATTCGGGACTGAAAAGAATTTTTGTGTATTTGTATTTTTTAATAACACTTTTTGTGTATCCAACCGGTATAGTGGATTTGATAACTATAACCGCATTTGGGTTGCACTCAATTACAAGCTCAATTACAGCCTCAACGGACGATGTATCAAAAAAGTGTCTTTCGTCATCGTAATTGGTAGGAGTAGAGATAATTACAAAATCAGCGTTTTTGTACGCAGATTTTGCATTGACGGTTGCAACCAAATTTAATTTTTTGTCAGCAAGATATTCTTCGATTTCCCTGTCGGCAATCGGAGATTTCTTTTCATTGATTAACCTTACCTTGCTTTCAACTACATCAACAGCGGTAACTTCGTGTTTCTGCGAAAGAAGTACGGCGTTTGAAAGACCTACATAGCCTGTCCCGGCAATTGCTATTTTCATTTGGTTTCACCTGATTACTTTTTTAATAATTTTTTTGCCTTTTGAATCTGTGACGGACTGAGAATTGACTTTGCTTTTTCCATCATCTTGAGCTTCATTCCGCCAAATTTCATTCTGTTGTCATGAAAAAGCCTGTTAATAAGCTTTGCGTCCTCTTCCATATCGGTGAAAATCTCAACAAAAATCGGTCGGTCGGATTCTTCTGCAAGTGTAGGAATAATGTTGTCAACTTCTTCCTTGGTTGTTGCGCTGTAATAGTCATATCCGAGTGATTCAATCCAGCCCTTTGCGCCCTTGTGATGTTCGGCGCAGATGTACTGATTGATTGTAGGAATCTTTTCCTTGCCCATAAAGAAGTGAAATTCTGAACCACCGCCGTTGTTGAGAAGAATAATTCTCGCATTGTTCTTGATTCCTCTGATGCCTGCGGAGTTCATATCATAGAAGAAACTGAGGTCGCCCACAACGCAAAAGGCAAGCTCGTCTGTTGCCGATGCCTGTCCGAAGAACGAAGACATACAGCCGTCAATACCCAGAGCGCCGATATTGCTGTAAACCTTGACATTCGGTTTCAAATCGAAGAACTGCATAGTTCTTGTACTGCTGAGAATTGCAAGGTGCAGAACAGAACGGTCGGGAATAATTTCAGCAAGCTTTTTGGCAACATACATATTTGAGAACGGAAGATTGCTTGAATAATCAAGCATTTTGATATCGTCATTCCACATATTGTAGTATGTCATATCATTTTTTGAATCCTGCGGTGCGTTCTCTGCAAAGCAGTTAAAGAAATACTGCGGTGTACATTCAAATACATCTGTCAGCTTGTCGGAAAAATCTCTGATTCTTCCCGCAGTATCAATTTGCCAGTGAACAAATTTTTCCTTGTGAGCCTTAATCATAGGCTTGAGTTTATATGAAGCAATATTGTTGCCGAACGAAATAATAAGATCGGGGCATAACTCGCCGAACATTCCCTGCATTGAGCATTCTGACAAAGGATAGGTCATAAGGCAGCCCTTGCACTTGAGGTTTGACATATGCTCAACCGATATAAGGCAATTGTATTTCTCAAAGAACTTCTCAACGCACGCTCTGTCATCTTCCGAGAAACAGTTGTTCTGACCGGCAATGACAAGAATTTTCTTATATTTTGAAAGCCTTTCTGCATATTTACGCCACTTCTCGGAGGGCATATCGGGAGAAATTCTGTTGATTTTCCTAACCTGAGGAAGATTTTCACAATCATATACAGCCGAGTTTTCAACAATCGGAATATTGATATGCACAGGTCCTGTTCCGTGATGGTCAAGCTCCGAAAGAGCCTCGTTAATAAGTCTTTCGCAGTACCATCTGTCATTTCCGCCACGCACAACGGGAAGATTAACGGATTTTTTTGTAACCGATTCAAAAATATTGACCTGCTGGGTTTTCTGCAGCATAAGCTGATTTAATCTGTACGGGTCTTTGTCAGCGGTAATTGCGACAATCGGAACATCCTGATAAAATGCCTCTGTCATACCCGGAAGATAATTGCTTACAGCCGTACCCGAGGTACAGATACAGGCAACGGGGGATTTTGTCTGTTGTGCAAGTCCGATGCCGTAATACACGGCACTTCTCTCGTCAACGACCGAATGACACTCAAAAAAATCGTCATTTTCAAGTGAATGAATTATAGGAATATCACTGCCTCCGGGAGAAAGCACCAATTTGTTGATATTATATTTTTTCAGAAGTGCAGTGAGCAACTGAATGCTTTTTATTGTAGAATACATACGCTTTCCTCCGCTTTAGTTTTTGATAATTCCGGAACCGCCTGTAATCAGAGCGGTTTTGCCGTTAAGAATATTGTTGTTCTCCTTCTGCACATACACGGGAACAACATTTTTTGCTTTAAAGGTTTTGATTATGCCCTGTCTGACTTTTTTTAGTGTATTTTTAAGACTCATTTTAACCACCGCTGACAAAGGATTTAAGATAATCCAAAGATATTATTGTCTGGTTCTTGATTTTTTCGTTCACATCGTACCAGTTTATTTCGGTTTCTCGGCAGTTTCCGTCAACAATTTCACGGTCGATTCCAAGACTTTTCAAAAGACCTTCGGAGCGGATGTTTCTTCCGCTTTTGTTCTTGAATTCAACAAAAAGATTCTTGTTGAAAATAACAGAAAACGCTGTTCCGTGAAACGAGTTTGTAACAACATATTCGGCATTTTTGAAACAGCCGACAAATTCCTCAACAGTAGGTGCAACAATATAATTTATACCGTGACTTACAGGGTGAGGTGCATCGTTTATGCAGTAAACGGGAAGGTTCTTTTCTTTTGACAGTTTAAGGGCAAAATCCACAAGCGAAACTGCCGGATTAGCCGTAAAAATGAGGATATACGGTTTGTCGATTTTTGAAACGGCAATCTTTTTCCATTCGTCTGCCGAAATCAGCAGGGTAGGATCAAGATGAGTTTCGGCGGTTCTGCCCGTGAGTTCTTTTACAAGCTTTTCTCCGCTCGGTTCACGAACTGAGAACTTCTGAAAACCGTTCAGCCTTTTTTTATATTCATCAATAAATTCATCGGGCAATGTCGGAACGGCAAAGCTTGCCGCATATGAATACTTCTGTCTGTCATCGGCAAATGTCAGAAAATAAGCGGGATCAAAGCCGACGCATCTCGGACTCCACACCTGATCGCTTCCCGAAATGAACAAGTCATAATCGTTTTTAAGCTCTCCGATATTCTGCGGAGTATACGACTTTTTACTCTTTACAAGATAGTTATTGAAAAACGACTTAAAAGCGTCTCTGCGTTTTGCTCTTCTTCTTACCATGACACAGCTTTTTGCAAAGGATTTCAGAAGGTCGTTTTTATAAATGCGAAAGGGTTTGTAGTCGGCTGTGATTTTCGGACAGATATAGTCAACAATTTCACACTCTGCGCCGAGCGAGGAAACGGTTTTTTGCAACGCATAGCTCTGAAGCACAGCGCCGTAGTTCAATGCACGGTGAAATGTTACAATGCCTACCTTTTTCATTATCTGCTTCCCCCTGATTGTTTTTTGTACAAAAAATATCCCATGGGATAAAATATGACCGCAAGAGCCCTCTTTGAAAATGTGTCGGGCATCTTTTTTATTTCGGAAAATCTTTTGCCGTTGAGTAAGCCGTCACGGGAAAGTCCCACAAATTGTTTGATAAAGAACTTAGGATTGCTCTTTGCGTAATCCCAACATTCGTTTATAAAGTGGAGTCTTACGAAAATAGTTTCCCTGTGAGCCGAGTAAGCGTTACCTGTCAAAGAATTTTCCTGATCGTTTATGTAATATCGCAACGGTGTGTCAATAAAACGGGTTATATACTTTCTTCCGATATTGTCCCAATAGATATTTTCGGGATAAAAATGAAGTCCCGAAACACACGGATATGGGTTGGCTCTGATTATTTCAAGTTTTGTCATTCCCCACATCTCACCGTCAATTTTATACTTCAATCTCAGGTCAAGGTCGGAACAGTCAAATCGTTCTGACGGCAGAGGACAACCGTTTGTTTTGCCGCTTTCGTTACAGGTGCGGCATGAAATTCCCTTGTATTTTGACCTGTCTTCATCGGGAATTTTATTCCATTCGTTTATAAATGTTTCAAGGGCATCGTCTTTTACGCTGTCATCGGAGTCAATCGTTATAAAGAATTCACCCTTTGCAATCTGTGCCGCAACATTTGTTGCAATGTGTTTTCCTTTGTTGGTCTGATATTTATAGGTTATGTTAAAATCGGGCCTGTCGCTGATGAATTTCTCAACCGTTTCTTTTGTGTTGTCGGCTGAACCGTCATCAACAATTATCCATTCAAAATTTCTGTATGTCTGTCTTTTCAGCGCCTCATATAATCTGGGCAGAGTTTTTGCCCTGTTATATGACGGTGTAAAAACGGAAAAAGTATATTCAGTCATTGCAACCTCAAAATGATAATAATTTAGCTTTTCTTAAACTTCTTCTTAATTTTATCCTTGATAAGAACGAGTTCTTTTCTTGAGAAAATGAGTGGAACGGAAACGGCATATCCTGCCAGTCCGCTTGCTGCACAGAGAAGAAGGAATGATATCCAGTTGTTTGCGTGTACAAAGCTGTTGATAAAGATGAACATGGTGATAACAACAGCAAAGCAGAACCATCCTCTGAAAATAGACCTGTAATATGTTGTAAGCTTTATTTTCAAAATATGTGCGGCGTATAACGGAACAAATACTATCGCTTTAAGACCGATAAAAACAGAGCTGACGCCTGCAATAGCATAAACGCCGAGCGGTGTAAAGTGTATGAGCAGTAAAACGATAATAACCGTAAGAACACCGCACACAAGCGAGATAAGAACGGAGGCCTTGAGCTTGTTGCATACGGTGAAAAGGCTAGAAAGAGTTCTTGTGTGACAGGTAAATAGGTATGAAATACATACAAGCACCGACAAAATCTGAATTATGGTAATTTCGTCCGGAGATTTGGTCGGCTGCCACAATGTATAGAACTTGTTGCCAAACGCAATAAATCCCGCAAGAGGTGCAGTCATGAGAAAACTCATAATCTTTGACGAAAACTTTGTTTCTTCAACAAGTAAGTCCGTGTTGTCCTTTGCATAAAGGATTGTAAATCTGGGAGTGAATATATTTGCAATGGTTGTAATAAGGTTATCAATGCAGTGCGGAACGGTGTTTGCAATCGACAAAAGTCCCATGAGTCCCGCTCCGAGAGTCAGGTTACAGATTAACAGGTCAAGACCTCTGTTCAGAGCTGTGCTGAGATAACCGATTGACGACCAAATTCCTGCGGAAATCAGAACTTTTACCAGCTTGAAACTGAAAAGGTTGAAGTTCATCTTTACTTCCGGCAGAATTTTATTCTTGACTTTGATATTGGTAAGCAAAAGAAAAATTCCGCTTGCAAGTGACGCCATAGCGAGAAAATATACTTTTGCGGGAAAAAACGAGAACAAAATTACTACAAGCAAGAGCTTGAGCGTGTTTGACGCAATATCACGGAGGGAATTGATATACAGCTTGTTTTTTACAAATGCCGCAGTAGTAAATATTGCCGTGATAACGCTGATTATAAATGTTGCAAAAGTGAACGCAAACAATATCTTTACGCTGTCAACAAGATTTTCGGGAACATTCAGTATAAATTCAATGTTGAATGTAATAATTGACGAAACCAAAAGTAAAACGCCGGCAATAATCAGGTCGGCAACCAGAACCGAGCTGAAATATCTTGATGCCTTGTCAATGTTTCCTTTGCTGTATTCAATTGAAATAAATCTGCCCGACATTGAGTTGAGAGCAGATGTTACAATGGTGGCATACTGGACAAAGTTGTTTGCAAGTCCGATAAATCCGTAGGTTTCAGAACCGAGTTCCTTTACAAGATAGGGTGCAAGAACAAAGTTAATTCCTGTTCCTATCAAAAAAGACACTATGGCGGCAACCATATTTATTGCCATTTGTTTACTTGTTGATAATTTTTTCATAATATGACCTTAGTTTTAACTGATTAAAATTTTGGAAAAGCATTGAAGAGCTGTTCTTTCTTCAGTTCAACAACATCCGGATCGATTCTGTAATTATTTTTCACCTCGCTGATTGTAGGCATATCACCGTTTGAACAATCAAAGGGTGTGTGTGTAATGTCAAAGGCAGAGAGGTAATCATTGTACTTGTTTCCGTCACCGAACATATTGTTCGTAAGGGTTATGTGCATATTGGGAATGTGGAAACTGTCGGCAACAATCATACCGTGAAGGCTGCTTGAAATAATGTATTCGCACTCGCCTATTTTTTCGACAACCTTTTTTGGGTTTTCCTTCAGGTCAATAAGCGTTGAATTATCGTAGTTATCAAGAAGTTTTTTCACAACAGGGTGATCCTGTTCCTTGAAGTGCGGGATAATTCCGACAAGATACTTTTTTTCGGGATAAAATCCAAGCCACCTTTCGGCAAGAAGTCCTCCGTCACCTGTCGGCACATCAAGCTTTTTGCCGAGAATATTTTCCATTCTCTGCAATGAAAGTCTGCCCCTCAGAGCGTGTATATGTATATGTCTGAACATCAGCCCCAAATCAAGCTCGGCATTGCCTCGGATAAAGCCCGTACTCCATATGTGGACATTATCATTCATAAAATGCTCAATTTTCTGCTTTGCTCTGATCCTCGGATATGTTGAGTACATTATGTGGTCAAGTGCAGAACCGATTGCAATCAGGTTACAGCTTTTAAGGTCTTTTCTTACAACCTTGATGTTAAACAGTTCTTCAAGCATATCTTTATTAAGAAGATCTCCCATATTCGGAATCGGGGGATACATTATCTTATATACCATTGTATTTTCTCCGTTGTATTATTTGCGCCGTGAGCAGAAGCTCTGATTAAGAGATATAAATATCGGATTTGTCTTGCATATGTATATCAGCGAATAAGTAATAAGCATCCATATCGATGTTGTTGCCCATGGTTCGGTGGAAATCAGAAGTTTTGGAAGTGTTACGCACACAAGCGTACAGCACAACGCAAATTCTGACTTATCTTTGATTCTTGTGCATACAACCTTTGCCGTCAGCGAAAGGCTTGAATATACCGGAATAAGTCCGAATACAATTCCGCCTTCAAAGAGGTATTGGTAGATGTACTGGTGCGGATACGGCCATGAACGGTTTGCCAGCTCACCCGAAACCTTTGAGAAGGTTTCAATGCCGTAGCCGAAAATAGGATTGTTCGCAATTGCGGGTAATGTAAATGCATCAATTGCGGTTCGTCCGTCAGATACATCACCGAGTTCAAGATATTTAATCATTTTTGAAATGAAGCTCGGAACGCTGTTTAAAATACTGTTGCACAAGTCTGCCAGCGAATGCAACAGGGGAAGTGCAAATATAATTATCAAAATTCCGATTACAGAGAAGACAATAATGAGCGACAGCTTAATCGCAGACAATTTTTTGCGTTTGTCGTCATCGTATGCGTTTATGACAAGCACAATGGCACAGCAGGCAAGACAGAGAACAGCGCCTCTGTTTGCAAACAAAACAATCTTAACCATTATGTAGAGGTTGTATATATATGTAAGTTTTATGAGAAGGTTCGACTGCTTTCTGTACAGCTTAAAATGTATCATGGCAACGATAACAGGTGATAAAATTGCGTAGATATTTCCCATATATGCCTGATTGTATTTTACATACTGGAGAACAAAAAACAAATTTATAACCGGCAGGGTCATAAGGGAAAGATAGAGAATATACCGCATCACAAGTTCCCCGTCAAGCTTTTTGCCTATGACATAAATCGGTATTATTGCGTAAAATATGAATTGAATCACATCCAGATCGCAGTTATTTCCGTGAAAAATGAGGGAATAAAGATACCACAAGGTTACAAAAGAGAGAAAGAACATAACAGGAAGTTCTATAGTCACTTTCTTGTAGTAAATTATTTCCGCAAAGATTATTGTAAGTGCAATTACCAAAATTATGAAATTGTTATGAAAATCTTTAAAAGCCGGAATACGAACGATTGTACCCGTGATGGTCTGTGCTGAAATCATCATGGCTACAACAAAGCTGTTAAGTTTTATGAAAAGCCGGTCTTTTGAGTTTTGAAGCGTGTTTTCCATAAATTACCTCGGTTATTTTCGTAGAATAAAAGTCATTCCGTCTTTAACAAACAAAAACAGAGCCTTTGCCGGATTGGAAGTTTTAAACGCCCAATGCATAGCCTTTTTCAACTGCTTTTGTTTTAAATACGCCTTGCCGATTTCCGTATAATGAATGTTGTACAATCTTTTTTGTTCTTTCTCGGTGAATTGTTCAATAATTGGCTTCATTTTATTAAGATAATGAAGTCTGTATTGTTCATAAAGCTCGCCCTTCGGCATATTGCGGTCAAGCTTGAACTTTTCAATGCAGACATCACTTATGCAGGCAACCCTGCAGCCGCAGGCAACACGGGCAAAAAATTCAAGATCCTGATGACGCTTAAATGATTCGTCCCATTCCTTTACATAGTCAAGCACACTTCTTTTAATCATAATTGTACTTGAACAGGCAATTATTTCGTTGCACAAAAAGCGGTAAAGAAAATTGTCGGCATTATCCGCTTTTACAATACGGTCGGTGTTCTCGGTCATATGCTCCAGAAACGAGCCGTAAATCATTGCGTAATCTTCGGGAAGCTTTTCAAAGCAGTCAACCTGTTTCTGCGTTTTGTCCGGAAGAAAGACATCGTCATCATCAAGAAAGCCCAAATAAAATCCCTTTGATGCTTTGATTCCTGTGTTTCTGGCGGCAGAACCGTTAATATTTTTTTTGTGCACAAGATATTTTACATTTTCAAATGTTTCGTATTTTTCCATTTTTTCGGCAGTAAGCAACTGTTCCGGTTCATTTTCGCCGTTATCGTCAACAACGATTACCTCAATGTTTTTGTATGTCTGGTTAAGAACGCTGTCAACGGCAGAGTTGATCTTGTCGGCACCTTTATATGTAGGAATGATAACGGAAACGAGCTGTTGCATTTATACCACCTTAAAATGTTTTTGCTGTAATTATAGATTTTTTTGTGCGTGTCTTGCTCTGAGTGTGCGGTCAATGTAGAAGTCCTGAAGAAGCTTTGCCGTGTTGCATACATCGAATCCGGCGTCTGTAACCTGTTTCTGACAGTCCTTCCTTTCGTATGCGCCAAGCACATCAAGGCAGGTTTTTGCCCATACATCGGCAGAGTTTGAAAGCGAAAGTCGTGTTACATTGTCCGTAACAACAGTTTCATCGGCAATAACATCGCTCATAACAATCGGCAAGCCCGAAGTCTGGGCTTCAATGCCCGTAAGCGGCAAGCCTTCCCATAATGACGGAAAAAGGAAAAGGTCAAGCGCCTGATACAATACGCTTGTGTCCATAACGCCTGTAAAAATCACATCATTTTCAAGACCGAGTGCCTTTGTTTTAGCTTTTATATCGTCCTCAAGCTTTCCTTCACCGCAGAGAACAAGAACCGTGTTCTTATTCATCCTGTGAATCTCGTTAAAGACATCAAGAATAAATGTATGGTTTTTCGGCTGAGCAAAACGGCCTACATGACCGATGACGATTTTGTCGCCGACGCCGAGCTTTTCACGCATATCTCTGCGTGTCTGTTCGTTATATTTGAATCTGTCTGTTTCAATGCTGTTGTTGATATATTTTACTTTTCCGTCCTGAACAGCCTGTTTTCCGAACAGCCATTCTCCGGCAGGCTTTGAGCACATAAACATATCCGTACAATGTTTTTTGATGAACATTTTTTCGTAAAGAAAGAAGAAATATTTCAGATTTACGACAGTTTTCGCATTGTGAGCATGTGCAATTCTTGTCGGAATTCCTGCCTGATGAGCATAATCAAGCGTCCAGAGTCCCAGTTCCTGATGAACATGAAAAACTTTGTACTCCGGATGACTTGTGAGAATATTCATACATTCCTTTTTGTATTCTCTCATATGCAGGGGATTAAACGGACGGGTTCTGTAAACTTTTCCGCCGTATTCTCTGATTTCCTTTTCGTAATAACCCTCCTGCGGTCTGTGAACGAGAAAATCAAATAAAATCTGTTCCTTATCAATATGTCTGTATAAATTCATTACGAGGGTTTCAATTCCGCCCGCATCCATCAGCACGATGTTGTGCAAAACTCTTATCGGTTCCATACTGACCTCCGTATCATTTTTTGATTTTATGCAGTGCAGGAAGTATTTTGTCATGAACAATTCCGATTGAACCCGCAACAAAGCCCTGTGGCAGAATATTGAACATCTTGCCGCCTAACTTCTTGACGGCACTGCGGTTGTCTTTCCACAGCGGTGTGTCTGCCCATTCACTCTTTTGCTTGTAATCAAGATACTGTTTTATCATAGGATGATTATTGTTTTCAATCCACGGCCTTGTTCCGTCCATAAAACAGGTCGTAAAATGAACAATACAGGGGTTGGAAACTGCATCAAGCACCTGCGATTCCGTATAATACCGGCTGACTCTCTTGGCTTTTTTCGCATTTTTATAATTGAGATAAAAAACAATTGAGTAGGCGTTGTAGTTGAGCGGAATAAGAAGCTTGTCCTCGTTTGTAGTGCAGGCATTCAGTACAGGCTGGTCAACAAAGGAGAGATGACGGTGATTCTGTATAAACTTCTTGAAATTTTCTTCAAGATTTCTTCTGCGGATTTCCGCAAGATTTAGCATAATATTGCCTGCGCTTATATATATGTCGTCGGGTTTCATTCCGACTTCCGTTTTATAGCTGTCACCGATACATTCATATGCACCTGCAACAATCTTGTCTTTCATATCAATGTTCCATAACGGCTCAAGAGAGGACATTATCATTGTGTCGCAGTCAATGTGGATAACCTTGTCAACCCATTCGGGCAACATACTTGAATAAAAAAGTCTTGCAAATGTGCTGATATTCCATCTTCCGATGTTGATTGATGAGTTTGTCAGCTTTTCAATATCGGAAATGGGAATAAAAGTAATCTGACGGTTAAATTTTTGACACATTGTTGTGAATTTGTCTTTGTTTTCCTGCGACATACCGTTTTCAATCAGGAAAATATTTAGTTCGTCAACAGATTGGTTGTTTTCGAGCAGGGAATACATTGATATACCCGCAACCATCGAGTAGCTGTCCGAACTTGAATAAACTACATTCATTTTACCCTCCGGGGCTTATATACTAAAACTTATTTAAGATACATTTCCTCATATTTCTTGAACGATTGAAGATTTTTATCTTTGTCGGCAATAATAAGATTTTCAATACCGCCGATTTCATCAAACGGCCATTCAACCCCCAAATCCGGATCGTTGTACATAATGCCGTCGTCATATTCGCCGTAGAATTTTTCACCGCATTTGTATGAAACAACAGACGGTTCAAGCACAAGATAGCCGTGTGCAAAATGTTCGGGAACATAGAGTTCATTCATATTTTCTTCGGAAAGGTAGAATCCCTGCCATTTTTTGAATGTAGGTGATTCGGGACGGAGGTCAACGATAACATCAAAAACCTTGCCCTTAATGCACCGTACCAGCTTTGCCTGTTCGTGAACTCTCTGAAAATGAAGCGCACGAATTACACCCTTGTGAGAAACCGTGTAGAAAACCTCGGCGAGATTGTGTTCAAGGCCGTTAGCCTCAAAAACTTCCTTTGAGTAGTCCTTTATAAATGCACCTCTGATATCGGTTGCACAGAACGGTTTGATGAGGTATGCACCCTCAAAGTCCGTATTGCAAAATTCAAATTTCTGTATCATTAAAATACACCTTACTTTAAAAAACTAATTAAGTGATTTAAGCCATTCCATTGTTTTTGAAACACCTTCGGCAAAAGAAACCGAGGGCTTGAAATAACAGTCTGTTTTAATATCGGCTGTATCAAATGCCTCAAGCGGCATATTTATTCCCGTAAAAGGTACATCGCCGAAAATCGGCTTTGCTTCGGGGGCAAGCGTCTGTTGCATTTCAAGAATAAATTCTTTAAGAGGTCTTGCGTTTCCGCTGCCGATTGTATATTCCTTGTTAGGTTTACCGTATTCTCCGATTGCTTCAAATGCTCTTGCAACATCGTCAATATAGATGAAGTCATAGTTCTGTGTTGCGGCGGTGAACTGCAACGGCTCATTTGCAATGATTTTGCGGATTGTAGAATTTACAAAACGGGGCGAAAGCTCACCAACACCGTATGCGTTTGTGATAACTGCCCAACAGAGGTTAATTGAAAGGCTGTTTGCAATCGGCTTGCAAATTGCTCTTGCAATCAGCTTGCCTGCACCGTAAATGTACGGAAGTCCGGGCTTGCTTTCCTGAGTGTAAACAGCGGTGTAGGTTTCTTTTTCCATTATTGAACCGGCATTTACAAACTTTTTGCACTGCATTTTGTCGGCTGTTCTTAGAGCACGAGCGGTCCACAGGGCATTTTGCAGCTGAACATTTTCATCGCATCTGAGCGATCCTGCCGAGCCTACCCATGCAAAGTGGTAGAAAACATCAATATCTCTGTCGGAAATTATGTCAGCCAAGGTTTCAATCTCATCAAGCTCGCAATACACAATTTCAATGCCGCTGAGATTCTTTATGTTATCAATGTTTTCGTTTTCATCCTTAACAACGGCAAACACCTTTATACCGTCGGCACAAAGTCTTTTGCAGACATTTGAGCCGATAAAACCGTTTGAACCTGTTACAATTGCCTTTTTCATAAGTAAACCTCTTTTTATATTTGCCGTATGATTATTTCAGAAATTCTTCAATCTGCCTATCCATACAGTCTCTTACATTGCCGTTTTCCATATAACAGCATGACCATTCGACCGTTTTTTTAACTGCATCATCAACATGCCAATGAGGTTTCCAGCCAAAAACAGTCTTGAGTTTTGAGCAGTCAAGCTTGAGAAAATTAGCCTCGTGGACTGCATTCTTTTCACTTTTGTCAATCCGGTTTATATTGCCGGCATATTTTACGAACAAGTCAACAAGTTCGCCTGTTGTTATGCAGTCGCACTCGTCAGGACCTACATTATAACAGTCGGCAAACTTAATGTTCCCGTACTGGGCTTTTGCAATCATAAGATATGCATAAAGCGGTTCGAGAACATGCTGATACGGTCTTATGGAATGCGGATTGCGGACGATAATATCCTCGCCCTTTTCCAATGCTCTCACGCAGTCGGGAATAATTCTGTCGTTTGCAAAATCTCCGCCGCCGATAACATTTCCTGCTCTCGCTGTGGAAATCGCCGTTCTTCCGTCGGCGAAGAAAGAATTTTTGTAGCTGTGAGTTACAAGCTCCGAGCAGCTTTTGCTGTTTGAATACGGATCAAACCCGTCAAGCGGTTCGTTTTCACGATATCCCCATTGCCATTCCCTGTTTTCATAAACCTTGTCGGTTGTTACATTGAGAAACGATTTTACACAGCTTGACTGCCGTACACACTCAAGAATGTTGACCGTTCCCATAACATTTGTTTCATATGTATATGCAGGCATTTTGTAGCTGTCACGCACAATCGGCTGAGCCGCAAGATGAAGTACAATCTCAGGCTGTGCCTCATCAAATGCCTTTTTAAGCGAATCAAAATCACGGATATCCCCGATAACCGACTTTACATCGCTCTCGATATTTGCAATCTCAAAAAGTGACGGTGAGGTTGGCGGATTAAGCGAATAACCCGTTACATCCGCACCTGCATTTGCAAGTAGTTTGCAGAGCCAACTGCCCTTGAATCCTGTGTGTCCCGTAATGAACACTTTTTTACCCTTATAAAAATCAAGCATCATTCCGACCACACTTTCCAAGGAGCAGTACGGTCGTTCCAAAGCTTTTCCAGACGCTCTTTGTCACGCAATGTGTCCATACACTGCCAAAATCCGTTATGCTTGTAGCACATAAGCTGACCTTCTCTTGCAAGCTGTTCCATCGGCTCACGCTCAAACATAACCGTATCATCTTTTATATAGTCCAAAACCTTCGGTTCAAGCACCATAAAGCCTGCGTTAATCCAGCCTGAGTCAATATCGCTTTTTTCACGAAAAGCTCTGACTTCATTGTTTTCGGTCAAATCAAGCACACCGAATCTGCTTTCGGGTTTTACGGCTGACATAGTTGCAAGCTTGCCGTGCTTTTTGTGGAAATTGAGCAGAGCGTTTATGTCAACATCGGAAACACCGTCGCCATAGGTCATAAAAAACGGTTTATCTCCGATAAAATTGCTAATCCTTTTAAGCCTGCCGCCTGTCATCGTGTCAAGACCTGTGTCAACAACAGTAACCTTCCATTTTTCGGCTCTTTTGTTATGGACGATAATCTTATCATCCTGAGTAAAATCAAAGGTGATATCGGATGTATGAAGAAAATAGTCGGCAAACCATTCCTTGATTACATGCTGTTTGTAACCTGCACATATGATGAACTCATTCACACCGTAGTGGGTGTACAGCTTCATAATGTGCCACAAAATAGGCATTCCGCCGATTTCAATCATTGGTTTAGGTTTGAACTGGGATTCCTCGGAAATTCTTGTTCCGTATCCTCCTGCGAGTATAACTGCTTTCAAAACTCTGCCTCCTTAAACAGCACCCTCACCCTTGAAAACAGAGGTGATAGTTTTGAGAATAATTTTCAGGTCAAAGCAGACAGAGCGGTTTTTGATATAGCAAATCTCCATTGCTCTTCTGCGTGCATATGAGGTACAGCTTCTGCCGTTTGCCGCCCGGAAACCCGTAAGCCCCGGCTTAACGCTCAAAAGCATGTCACGGTAGTTGCCGTAAATTTCAGTTTCAACCTCCATAACGGGTCTTAGTCCTACAATAGAGATGTCGCCTTTTAAAATATTGAAAAGCTGAGGCAGCTCGTCAAGTTTAAAAAAATCATAAACAGGCTTTTGTTCAGTTGTATGTCCGCTTGATGACGCACTTTTGTTTATGCTTTTTACGGATTCCCTTTTTTCCTCCGTGGGCAGGACGAACCTGTTAGTTTATGTTTGCAAAGGCGGTTTGGCATCAGTCATTTGCTGATGCCTTGTAATATCCGCCGTATCTTGAGTAATAGCTCTTGCCCTTACGGGTTTCGTGAGGCTTTACACGGTTAAGAATAACACCGAGAATTTTTGCATTGGTTCTTTTGATAACTTCAACTGTTCTTGAAAGCTCGGGATATGTTGTTGAGTTATTTCTTGCAATAATAACAACACCGTCAGACGCCTTCATAATAGGCAGGGCGTCAATAACAACGCCGATTGGCGGTGTATCAAAAATAATGTAGTCGTAATTTTTTTCAAGAGTTTTGATAAGCTCAAACATGGATTCACTCGCAAGAAGCTCTGACGGGTTCGGCGGAATAGCGCCGTATGTAATTGCCTTGAGATTCTCGATTTTTGTATCCTTTACAATGTCCTCAAGTGAACATTCCTCGTTGAGGTAGTTTGTAAGACCGGGAGTAGGTGTGATTTTTAAAGCTGTGTTAACTCTCGGACGGCGAAGGTCACATTCAACAACGATAACCTTTGTGCCAACCTGTTGAGCAAGAGCAGATGCAACATTGATTGAAGTTACGGTTTTACCCTCACCTTTTGTTGAAGAAGTAAAGGCTACCTTTTTACAACCCTTTTTGAAAATTGAGTATGCGATGTTTGTTCTTGCTGTTTTGTATGATTCACGAACCTGAAAGCCAAGTGCCTCGGTGTCGATTGAACGGTCGATTTTAGTCTTTTTCATTGCAGTTTCACTCCTTTAACAATTAATAACCCGATTCGTAGTCACCGTACTTCTTTTCGGCTGCCTTCTGATTTGAAAAATATTCAAAGTCGGGAATAGCGGCAAGCAACGGAAGGTCAAGAACGGTTGTCATTTCATCATTGTACTTGATTTTAACATCAAGGATGTCACGGACGAATGAAATGATGAGTGAAATAACAAGACCTGCGGCAAAAGCTATCATAACATTTCTCGAAACATTCGGGGATGTAGGGGCTTTCGGTGTTGTAGCCTTGTCAACAATTTTAAGCTTTGCATTGTCCTTTACATTGGCAATTGTATCTGGTGCAATTTTTGCAATTGCGTTGCCTATGTTTTTTGATTCGGACGGACTGCCCGAATTTACAAGCACCTTAAAAACCTCGGTATCTTCAATGCTTTCAAACTTAATCATTGATTTAAGCTGTGACGCCGTGTATTTTTCTTTGAGTTCCTTTGAAACGGAATTGTAGAAAGAATTTGAATCGAGCAACTCGATATAGGTGAGAACAAGATTCTTTGCGTAGTTGATACTCTGATAGTCGTCATAAGCCGACTGGCTTTTGTAGTTGGTTTCAACATAAAGCTTTACGGTTGAAGTATATGTTTTCGGAACAAAAAATGTTGTTACAAAATATGACGCAGCCGCACATAAAAGCGACAGCACCGCAATAAACACAATATTTTTCTTGATAATTCTCGTTATGTCCTTGAATGTTATCTCCATTAAATTACTCCTCTTCTCGGCTTTTGTACGCTTATGGCAAGATAATGCCACAGTCGACGCGAAAGTGCTGTAGGCGAAAAACGGCACAAAAGCACAAATTACTTTTAAACATGACATTCCTATTATATTTCAAATCAGTAAAAAAATCAATATGAACAGAGGTTTAATAAAGGAAAAATATGTCTTTTTTGCAAAATATGCAATTACTCTGATTTTTCATGTGTACAAAATATACATAAAATATATGATTATTTTGTTGCGGTTAGCCGAAAAGTACATAAATAACGAGCTGAAATAAAGCTCAGGTAAAATTTGCAAAAAAATAAACAAAAATATGGCGAATAACCGACAAATTTTCTACTTAAATATTAGTATGTCACAATATGTCATAATAAGAAAACAATTACAGAAAAAGGTGTAGGGTAAGCGGATAAGGTCTGCACACGAATATTTGTAAAAGAAGGAATTTATAAATCGGCAGGTGTATTTTTATGTAAAAGGCAAGTGTACAAATGAATTAAAATACAAGATTAGAGAAAACTATGCAGTGCATAAATGATTTAAAACGGCATAATGCACAATGAAAATGCCTGATTTGACAAAAGGATTGTAATTTTTCCGAATATAACAAATTTTTATAATAAAATGCTTTACAAAATGCGAAATGTGGTGTATAATACTGTACAAAGAAGTTAAATGGTGAAGTTTTCCATTGTACTCCCTGCAGTTTTCGGCTTGCAGATGCGTATTATGCCAATGAATCCGTGAAGCTTCTTGCTGATGAAAACAAAATAAAATACAAGGTGGTATGAACTATGAAAAAGTTATCAGCAATGTTAGTAGCGTTCATCCTTGTTGCAGCAACTGCTTTCACTGCTTTTGCAGCAGGAATCAATGACAGCGAACAGGCTGTCCTCAACGAACTCAAGACATCTGTTAAGATGAACGGTTCGGAGATGGTTATTCCGAGCGAGTTTGTAAACCAGGCTGAAAACTACTTTAACACAATCGATATGACAGCAGATGAGTCATCTCAGATCGTTGCTATTCTCAAGAAGGGCGAGAGCTTCCTTGAGAACTCAGGTGCATCTAATATTGCAGATCTCACATTTGCTCAGAAGCAGACACTTCTTTCTTACGGTAAGGAAGTTGTCGGTGTGCTTGATATGACAATGTCATATGACACATCTTCAAAGAAGCTTACAATTTACGGCAAAGACGGCAAGGTTGCATTCTCAGCTGTTCCTACACTTACAAAGGCAGGCAGTGTTCAGGATAACAGTGTTATCAAGACAACAGGCGCAGAGGCTGACTTCAGCGGCATTATCGCTGTTTCTGCTGTTGCATTTGTAATGGTAGCAGGCGGTGCTTTCTACCTTGCAAAATCTAAAAAAGAAAGAGCTTGATTCTAATGTCTGATAAAAAAATCAGACACGGTCATAAATCAAAGAATGGGAAGAGTTTTATAATTCTTCCCATTATCTTTTGTTTGATAACATATCTTGTGCTGTATCTTGCTTTTGTTCCGTCCTTTTCACCTGTGATTTCGGCAGTAGGTATGTTCTTCTCAGATAATGAAAAGGATTATTCAACAGAGTACGATAATATTTTTGTGCCCGTGTCAGAAAACTCAACCGTTCCTACCGTTACAAAAAAGGATTCAAACGGTCAGGAAAAAACTTATGTTAAAAACGACTCCGTTCAGTACCCTAACTACGGAAATCTGTTCGGTGAGCTTATAATCAATGACTGCAATGTTGACGCAAATCTTTTTTTCGGTGACAATGATGTTGCACTCAGAAACGGTGTTGGCATTTATGCCGGAAGTTTTGTCCCCGGTTACGGCGGAACAATCCTCGTTGCAGGTCATAACAATACTTATTTCAACGGTCTTAAAAACGCAGAAGTCGGTCAGAAGGTTGAAATCAAGACAAGCTACGGTAATTACATCTATGAAATCACCGACACGGCTGTCAAAAAAGCGACTGACAGAACCGCATATGACCTTTCGGCGGATTATGAAAATCTCATAATGTACACCTGCTATCCGTTTGACGCACTCGGTCTTACAACACAGAGATATTTTGTGTATGCAAAGTTAGTGTCGGGTACTCCGATTGATAAGGAGGCGAACTGATGAATTCTAAAGTAAGACATATTATTTACGGAATAATTTCGTTCGTTCTCTCGTTTGTACTGTTTTTGCTTTCGTTTGCAATAGTTCTTCAGTCAACAATCCTCAACCCATCGTATATTATGGATAACATGAATACGAGCAACTATTTTGTTGACAAGCGTGACGAAATCAAAGAAAGCCTTGTTGACCTCGGTTATGCGTCGGGACTTGATGAAAAGTTTTTTGAAAATGTTGTTGACGAAGTGACAATTCACGATAATACACAGGCCTATCTCAACAGCTTTTATGCAGGCGAGGAGGCTAAGATTGACACAACAGCGTTTAAGCAGAAATTTAACAGCGAGCTTGACAGCTACATAAGTAAGAATAATCTCAAGGTTGCAAATGATGGGAGCAGAGAATATCTCATCAATCAGGCTGCTAACATTTATGCGGCGGCGCTCAGAATACCGCTTTTTGCCACACTTTCTGCTTATCTCATTGCATTGAAAAATATGATGCCGTTGATTATCGGCGGACTTGCAGTCCTTGTCGCAATTCTATGCGTAATCATCATCTTTACAAATAGTTGGAAGCACAGAGCGGTAAGGTATATCTGTTATTCAACATCTGCGGCATTCCTTACGGTTGGTATAATTCCGGCAGTGTTGCTTTCAACAGGCTATATGAGCAAGATTAATATTGATTCAAGGGCGTTCTACAATCTCTTTGTTCAGAGTATGAACAATATTCTTATCGCCGTTGCAATCTGTTCTGTAATCTTTTTTATAGTTTCGATCGGACTTTTCTTCCTGCACAAGAGTATGCGCAGACACGCAAGTGAAGAATGATGAAATTGAAAGTTGAAAATTGAAAATGTAAAATTACGGTCGAGAAGATAGTTTGCAAATGCAAAACACTGTCTTCCCGACCGTTTTTTATATAAAAGTTGTTGTCTGTTTGTAGTGGCGAACACGGTTCGATTCTACGAAAAAAAACACAGTCGGTTTTCCTACAAGGATTCCGACCGTATTTTTTATGAATTAATCATCGATATTGTAAAATCGTTTTGCGTTGTCGCAGGTGATTTGCAAAAGTTCGGAAATGCTCATATTACGCAGAGATGCGATTTTTTCTGCGGCATAGACAATCATAGAGCTGTCGCAACGCTTGCCACGGAACGGCACGGGCGCCATATACGGAGCGTCGGTTTCGAGCAGAAGCCTGTCAAGTGGAATTTCCGAGGCGACCTCAAGACTGTGACGGGCATTTTTGAATGTAACAACACCGCCGAGACTGATGTACATTCCCATGCGAACCGCTTCACGCATAAGCTCAACACTGCCCGAAAAGCAATGAACCAGCGCATTTGGTTTGTATTTTCTCAGAAGATCGTACACATCACCGTGAGCCTCACGATCGTGAACTATAAGCGGCATTTCAAGGTCAAGAGAAAGCCTGATCTGTTCCTCAAAAACACGCTTTTGCAAGTCTTTCGGAATGTCCCAATGATAATCAAGCCCTGTTTCGCCGATTGCGACAACCTTTTTATGTTTTGAAAGCTGTGCAAGCTGTTCAAGATAATTGTCCGGAATATTTTCGAGATTTTCTGGATGAAATCCGACTGCGGCATACATAAAATCATATTTTTCGGCATATTCAATGCAGGTTTTTGCCGTTTCAAGGTCAACCGCATTGTTGACAATTCCGCACACACCCTTTGTGTGAATGTTTTCCAAAAGTTCAAAACGGTCATCGTCAAACCATTTGTCGTCATAATGTGCGTGTGCATCGAAAATGTTGTTGTAAAGTGACATCGGTGTATCTCCCTAAAAGTATGGGCGGTCATTGACCGCCCACATTGATGAATTTATATGTTCATACACATATGTTTTGATATAACATATGTGTATTCAATTTTGCACGCATTGCGTGCAATCGTGTGCAACGCACACGAACTATGCTACGCTCGGGCATAATATGTTTTTATATTGCAAACTGTCTACCCGACCGCAATTTTCAATTTTCCATTTTCAACTTTCAATTTTAAAAAACTTTCGCTCGGGCATAGATAGCTTTTAATTTATCAAACTGTCTACACGAACATAAATCAACAGATTTTTGAGCCGACAGGCATATTGTCAACAAAAACAACCTTTAAATCATCGCCGTGAACTGCAGAAAGAATCATACCGCAGCTTTCAACACCGCAAAGCTTTGCCGGCTTGAGGTTCTGAACAAGAATAATCTTCTTGCCGATAAGCTCCTCGGGCTTGTAGTAGTTTGCAATACCGCTGACAACGGTTCTGTCCTTTACACCGTCAAAAATTGTGAACTGTAAAAGCTTTTTGCTCTTTTTAACGGGTTCGCAGGTCTTAACCTTGCACACACGGAGGTCAACCTTGGCAAAGTCATCAATGCCAATCTGTGCAACACCCTCAAGCTCTTCACGGAGTGCCTTTGTTTCTTCACTTTCACCCTCGTTGTTCTTGATAATGCTGTTGAGTTCTTCAATTTCCTTTTCAACATCAATTCGTGGGAAGAGTGCATCTCCCTTGTGAACCGTGACATCAGCAGGAAGAACACCGAACTTGTCGCAGTTTTCGTAGCCGGCACATTTTTCACAAGCGCCAATCTGCTCAAGAGCCTTTGGCATTGTCGTTGGCATAAATGCCGAGAGAAGGGTGCAGGCAATACGGATTGCCTCAAGAAGGTTGTAGAGAACCGTTGCGAGTCTTGCTTTCTTTGTTTCGTCCTTGGCAATAACCCACGGAGCGGTTTCGTCAATGTATTTATTTGCACGGGAAACAAGCTTGAAGATTTCGGCAAGTGCGTTCTGGAGCTGAGTCTTGTCCATGAAATCGTCAACCTTTGCACGGAGCGATGTTGCGGTTTCGATAAGGTCATCGTCAAATTCGCCGCTCTCACGCTCTGTGGGAAGAGTGCCGCCGAAATATTTCTGAACCATTGCAACTGTTCTTGAAACAAGATTGCCAAGACCGTTTGCAAGGTCGGAATTGATACGATTAATCATAATTTCGTTTGAGAATGAGCTGTCTGCACCGAGAGCCATTTCACGCATAATGTGGTAACGGATTGCGTCAGCGCCGTAACGCTCACCGAGAACAAACGGATCAACAACATTGCCGAGTGACTTTGACATCTTCTGTCCGTTGAAAGTAATCCAGCCGTGAACGGCAAGATGCTTTGGAAGCGGAAGGTCAAGAGCCATAAGCATTGCAGGCCAGATGATAGCGTGAAAACGCATGATGTCCTTTGCTACCATATGAACATCGGCAGGCCAGTATTTGTCAAATTCGTCAAATTTTTCATTCTTGTAGCCGAGAGCGGAGATATAGTTTGAAAGTGCGTCAATCCAAACATAAACAATATGCTTTTCGTCAAATGTAACCGGAATGCCCCATTTGAAGCTTGTTCTCGATACGCAAAGGTCTTCAAGTCCCGGCTTGATAAAGTTGTTTACAAGCTCAACAGCTCTTGTCTTTGGCTGTAAATAGTCTGTTTCCGTGAGGAGCTTTTCAATTCTGTCGGCAAAAGGTGACATCTTAAAGAAGTATGCCTCCTCCTTTGCCTCTGTAACCTCTCGTCCGCATTCGGGGCATTTGCCGTCAATAAGCTGGCTTTCTGTCCAGAAGCTTTCACAGGGGGTGCAGTATTTGCCCTTGTATTCGCCCTTGTAGATGTAGCCCTTGTCATACAGCTCCTTGAAAATTTTCTGAACTGTTTCAATGTGATAATCGTCTGTTGTGCGGATATATCTGTCATAGCTTATGTTCATAAATTTCCATAAGCCCTTAAAGGTTTTTACAATTTCGTCAACATACTCTTTGGGAGTAACACCCTTTTCGGCAGCCTTCTGTTCAATTTTAAGACCGTGTTCATCCGTACCCGTAAGGAACATAACATCATATCCCTGCATTCGTCTGTAACGGGCGATAGAATCGCACGCAACGGTGGTGTAGCAATGACCGATGTGGGGATTGCCTGACGGATAATAAATAGGCGTTGTAATGTAAAATGGTTTTTTCTGACACATAGTATTTGTCCTCCCTAAAATTCAGCAAATGAGCTGTAACTGTAATTATACCAATTATTGCATATAATTTCAAGAGTTCATGGTATAAACGGAGAATAGTTAATTGTTGTATGCTTAATTTAAAGACAATTACTTATGATTCATTCGGTGATATTACTGTTTGAATTCATAATTAATCGTGTTAAAGTGAAATAATGCCGAACTGCGCAAGTGTGTAGGAAATTAAGATGAACACAAGGCAGATTGGAGCTATATATTTAATCATAACATCAAACAAAGCCCTTCTGCTGAAACGCTCGCCGTTCCTTGTGACTTCGTCTGCAATAGTCTTTGGCTTGATAACCCAGCCGATGAGAATACAAGTGCAAAGTGCGACAATCGGCATAATAATGCTGTTGCTCAAGAAGTCAAAGAATGTAAGGAAGTCCATTCCGAGAATCTTAACATTTGACCATATACCGTTGCCGAGTGATGACGGAATACCCATAATAAGACAGATGACGATAACGATAAGACAGGACTTGATTCGTGTAAGCTTGAACTTGTCCATAAGCGAAGAAACAATTGCTTCCATTACGGAGATTGAGCTTGTGATAGCTGCAAAGAATACAAGAACAAAGAACAAAAATCCGATGATTCCGCCGGCAGGCATTTCGTTGAATACCTTTGGAAGTGTGATGAACATAAGTCCGGGACCGCTTGCACCAAGACCTTCTTCACCGCTGAATACATAAACCGCAGGAACTACCATAAGACCTGCGAGAAGTGCAACGGCTGTGTCGAAAATCTCAATTTGGTTAACCGACTTTGTGAGGTTTACCTCATCTTTTGTGTATGAACCGTAGGTTACCATAATTCCCATTGCAATGCTCATTGAGAAGAACAGCTGACCGAGTGCCGCCGCAAATGTCCAAATTGACAGCTTGCTGAAATCGGGAATGAGGTAGTACGAAACACCCTCCATTGCGTTTGGGAGCGTGAGTGTGTAGATTGAAATTCCGACTGTCAGAACAAGCAGAACAGGCATCAAAAATTTGCTCAGTCGCTCAATGCCTTTGTTTACTCCGAGCATAATTACCACTGCACTCAACAGCATAAATATTAAGAAAAACACAATGGGTGACAACGGGTCGGAAATAAAGTCCGAGAAAAAGTTGTCCTGTGCCGCAGGGGCAACAAGTCCCTGTGCATAAACGCACATATATTTTGTAACCCAACCGCCGATAACGCAGTAGTACGGAATAATGATTATAGGAACAAGCGTTGCAAGGTAGCCTAAAAACGAGAATTTGCTACATAGCTTTTTGTAGGCGAGAATCGGACTTAGCTTTGTTTTTCTGCCGATTGCGATTTCGGCAGTCAAAAGTGAAAAGCCGAATGTAAGCGCAAGAATTATGTAGATAAAGATAAATGTTCCGCCGCCGTACTTAGCTGCATAATACGGAAATCTCCAGAGATTTCCCAAGCCTACTGCACTTCCCGCAGCGGCAAATACAAATCCGAGTCCGCCGGAAAAGCTTCCCCTTTTTTTACTCATGATAATTACCTCTCATTTTCTTTAGAATTTTTTAAAATCTGTAAATAAACAATCAACGCAAGTATAACATAATACAGAGATTAAAACAATATTTTTTGAAATTTTTTGAATATTTTGCAAAAAGAAAATTTTGGTTTTATCTTTGCGAATTTTGTCAAATCTATTGCAAATCAATTTTATTTGTGTTATTGTAAAATATATGTAAAGAATGCGTTGTCAAAGGTAAAATTTAGTGCAATTCGCTTGAAATAATCCGTTTCGTATTTTATACTTAATCAGATATATTAAATTGGGTTATATATCAGTTTTTATGGTGGTGAATTATATGTCAAATTCAAAAAACAACAATAAAAAAACATCCGAAAAAGCAAAGCTTATGTCAAAATGGCAAAAGATGCCTTATACTAACAGAGAATTAAGCTGGGTTGACTTTAATGCAAGAGTGCTTGAAGAGGCGTTCAAAAAGACCAATCCAATTATGGAAAGATGCAACTTCCTTTCAATTACGGCATCGAACCTTGACGAATTTTTTATGGTTCGTGTTGCAGGTGTGCTTGACCAAATTCATCACGGCAGAACAAGCCGTGACGCATCGGGCATGACTCCTACAGAGGTTATGGACGGACTTGTTGAAAAAATTCACGAGTTTGCCAAAAAGCAGTACAGCTGTTACAACCGTTCAATAATTCCGTCACTTCGTTCGGCAGGCATTGTGTTCAAAGAGGCTGACGAGCTTGACGGCGACCAGAAAGCGTTTGTTGAGGAATACTTTAAAAAAGTAGTTTTCCCCGTATTGACGCCTATGGCTGTTGATACAAGCCGTCCGTTTCCGATGCTTGCAAACAAAAGTCTTAACATTGCTGTTCGCCTTACAAATGCCGAGAATGAAGAATTTTTCGCATTGGTTCAGGTTCCGTCAATTCTTCCGAGATTTCTTGAGCTTCCGACTCACGAGGGCAGAGCGTTTATTCTGCTTGAAAAAATAATCGCAATGCACCTCGGTGAGCTTTTTGAGCTTTACAACATTAAGCAGTACGATCCTTTCAGAATCACCCGAGATTCCGACCTTGACATTGACGAGGATACCGAGGATCTTATGGCTGAAATTAAAAAGTCAATCAGAAAGCGTAAGAGAGGAGAACCTGTTCGTCTTGAATTCGGCAAGAAATGCAACCGAGAAATTCGTGAATTTCTTGTTGACGCTCTCGATGTTACGGAGCGTGAAATCTACTTTCAGAGAGGTCCTCTTGACCTTACATTCCTTTCAAAATTTGCCCACATTAAGGGCTGTGAGGATATGTGCTTTGAACCTATCGTTCCCGTAAATCCGCCTGCGGAATTCTGCGGTTATGACGATATTTTTGAGGCTATCCGTGAAAAGGACAGACTTGTGCATCATCCTTATGAAAGCTTTGATGTTGTGGTTGATTTTGTCAAAAAGGCGGCAACCGATCCGAATGTTCTTGCCATCAAGCAAACCTTGTACCGTGTCAGCGGAAATTCACCGATTGTTGCGGCTCTTATCAAGGCGGCTGAAAACGGCAAGCAGGTAACTGTTCTTGTTGAACTCAAGGCGAGATTTGACGAGGAAAACAACATTCAGTGGGCAACAAAGCTTGAAAAGGCGGGCTGTCATGTAATTTACGGTCTTACAGGACTTAAAACCCACTGCAAAATCTGTCTTGTAGTAAGAAAAGACAAGGACGGAATCAGAAGATATTTGCATATGGGTACGGGTAACTATAACGACAGTACGGCGAGATTCTATACCGATATCGGTATGTTCACCTGTCGTGAAGAATACGGTGTTGACGCATCATCACTTTTTAATGTATTGACAGGTTACTCAACTCCGCCTGAATACAACAAATTTATCGTTGCACCTCACGGAATGCGTCCGTTCTTTGAGGCTATGATTATTCAGGAAACCGAGAACGCAAAGCTCGGACTTCCTGCCAAAATTACCGCAAAGGTGAACTCGCTTGTTGATCCTGAAATCATCAGCCTTTTGTACGATGCGTCAAACGCAGGCGTAAAAATTGACCTCATAGTAAGAGGTATCTGCTGTCTTGTTCCGGGGGTTCATGGATTCAGCGAAAACATCAGAGTAATTTCAATTGTCGGTCAGCTTTTGGAGCATAGCCGAATATTCATATTTGAAAACAATTCAAATCCGCTTTATTATATGGGAAGTGCCGACTGGATGCCGAGAAACCTCGACAGACGAGTTGAGCTTGTGTTCCCTGTTGAGGACGAGAATATCAAAAAGCGTGTGCAGGAGGTTATCACGGTTTCATTTAAGGATACCGTAAATGCACGCCAACAGCTTTCAACAGGTGTATATAAGTCTGTTGACAAGCGTGGAAAACACAAAACAAATTGTCAGAAATTCTTTTCAAAGCTTGCGTTAAAGGCTCAAAAGCAGGCAATGAAAAAAACATATGCGAGCACTGTCGGAACTCCGATTGTACCCGTTGAAGTGAAAAAGGAGGACTCCGAACAATGAAAAGAGTAGGCATTTTAACAAGCGGCGGTGATTGTCAGGGACTTAACGCAACAATCCGTGCTGTTGCAAAAACACTTTATAATCAGCTTGGCAATGATGTTGAAATCATCGGCATTATTGACGGCTACAGAGGTCTTATCTACGGCGAAACAAGAAAGATGAAACCCGAGAATTTTTCGGGTATTCTCACAATGGGCGGTACGATTCTCGGCACATCAAGACAGCCGTTCAAGCTTATGCGTGTTGTTGACGAGAACAGCGTTGACAAGGTTGAGGCTATGAAGAAGAACTACAAAAAGCTTGGTCTTGACTGTCTTGTTGTACTCGGCGGCAACGGAACTCAAAAAACCGCAAATCTTCTTCGTGAAGAAGGACTCAATGTGGTTTCGCTTCCTAAGACAATTGACAACGACCTTTGGGGTACAGACAAGACATTCGGTTTTCAGAGTGCCGTTGATATTGCAACAAATGTAATCGACTGTATCCACTCAACCGCAACATCTCACGGCAGAGTTTTCATTATTGAGGTTATGGGACATAAGGTTGGCTGGCTCACACTTTATGCAGGTATTGCAGGCGGTGCGGATATTATTCTTATCCCCGAAATTCCATACGACATCAACTCGGTTGTAAAGACAATCAAGTCAAGAACCGCAGGCGGTAAGAACTTCTCAATTCTTGCAGTTGCCGAGGGTGCAATTTCAAAAGAAATTGCAGCTTTGCCCAAAAAGCAGAGAAAAGCTGCTGTTGCAGAGATGAAATATCCGTCAATTTCCTATCAGATTGCCCATGATATTGAGGAGGCAACAGGTCAGGAAACAAGGGTTACAGTACCGGGTCACTTCCAGAGAGGCGGCAGTCCCGATGCCTATGACCGTGTGATTTCAACTCGTTTCGGTGTTAAAGCCGCAGAGCTTATTATCAATAAAGACTACGGCAAAATGGTTGCCCTTGTAAATAATAAGGTAATTGCCGTTCCGCTTGAGGACATCGCAGGCAAGCTCAAGAGCGTTCCGAAAGACAGCGAGGTTGTTGAAACAGCAAGAAAAATGGGCATCAGCTTTGGCGAATGATTTTCACCTTTTGGTTGACATATGCCTTTGTTATGATAAAATGATATGAAGTTCAGATTTCACGAAAGGGAGTGTTACTGTGAACGGTAATAAGCCGATTGAACAGATAATAGAAAATGCTGCCGCATCAGTTGAAATGGAAGGCTATACCATTGACAGCAAAAGCAAAGAATGGTGTCAAAAATTACTGCGTAACGAAATCACAATGCAGGAATATATTTCACTCGTTAAGAAAAAAGCAGGAGTTAAGGCTTAATGGCATACAATGTTAATTCACTTACAGATGATTGTTATCCAAACACTTTATGCTTAATAAATAAATTTGATATAAGAGATGAAGAACAGTTATCTGCGATAGAAGCCGATATTACATTTGCAAAATCATCTGAATGGGAACGCAATCCATTGCTTGAAAGTTTTGATTTTAATCACTACAAAGCTATCCATAAGTTTTTATTTGAAGATTTGTATTCTTGGGCTGGTGAATTGCGAAGTATTGACATCTCAAAAAAGGAACTTCATTTTGCAGTGCATATAATCTTGAAGAAATGTGTAGAAAGAGTTTTGACTATCTCAAATCAAAACATTTGTTTATAAATTTAGATAAAATAGAGTTTGTTGATGAAATAGTCGATTTTTACTGCACAACAAATATGCTGCACCCATTTAGAGAGGGAAACGGCAGAACACAAAGATTATTTATTTCGCAGTTGATACGGCACAACGGTTATGACTTTAACTTTTCGGATATTGACACAGACGAGTTAATGATAGCAACAATTCATTCCGCTAACGGTGTTACAGATTTTTTAAGAGATATATTTTTAAAAAATATAAGGTAGTGTAAGGTGTTCCATGAACAGAGATGTAATTTTAAACTATGCCTTTAGCACATACGGAACAGAACCCGAATATCCGTGGGAGAACAGTCCCGATAATGCGGTTCTGCGGAATACGATGTCAGGCAAATGGTACGCAATAGTTATGCGTGTCAAAAGGCAGATTTTAGGGCTTGACGGCGATGGCTTTGTCGATGTGATGAATGTCAAGTGCGATCCGATTCTTGTCGGCTCGCTGAGAATGAAAAACGGATTTCTGCCAGCCTATCATATGAACAAGGACAAGTGGATAAGTATTCTGCTTGACGGCTCTGTGAGCAAGGAAGAAATCTTTCCGCTGATTGACGAAAGCTACAATCTTGTTATGCCAAAGGCTAAAAAACGCTCAAAAAACTGACATAATAATCAAGTCGGAAAATCGGTTTTACAATTGGTTTTCCGATTTTTTGTTGTTTGGGCATTAATTGTGTGCAGAAAAGTTGTCTGAAATCTTGCAATGAACGCCTGCTTTTGTTATAATCGTAGTATGTATATGAAAATATGTGCCACGCAGAATGAACGGGGTATTAAATATGAAGTCAGATTTTAAGAAAATTTTTAGGAAAAGAATACTTCCGACCGTACTTGCGGTTCTTGCATTGTCGGTTTGTTCAATAACCGCCTTTGCGGTAGGAGAGGACGATTCGCAAACTCCAGATCCCCAGCCCGATCCCGTAGTGACGGAGTATGTTCCCGTTGAAACCGAACCGCAATACACAGAGCCGATTTATACCGAGCCTGTTTACACCGAAGCGCCTACGACCGAGTATGTTGAGCCCGAAACGGAAGAACACACAACTGAGTATGTTCAGCCTGAAACGGAAGCTCCGAAACAGGAAGAAACGCAGTATCAGAATCAGTATGTTGAAACTCAGGCGACCGATTCAACGGAATTTCAGGCTCCGACAATCGCAAAAACAGTCAGCGAGAAAAAGTATTCCACAAGCTACACGGCGGGAATCGTTTCGTGGATTTGCGTAGGTCTTGGAGTAGTTGCAATTGCGGTTGTAATGATCAGCACAAAAGTCGGTGCAAGAAAAAGAATAAGGTAACAGCATTAAATGTGTAAAAATATGGATAATCTTAACATCGGCGGTGTTCCGCTGAAATCCCACGCAGTTCTCGCACCCATGGCGGGGGTAAGTGACAGAGCCTACCGTGAGCTTTGCGTAAGATTCGGTGCGGCATACTGCGTAAGCGAAATGGTCAGCTCAAAGGCGCTTTCTTTCAACAGTAAAAAGAGCGAAGAACTGATGGAAATTTCAGATTTGGAGCGTCCTTGCGGAATTCAGATTTTCGGTGATGATCCGAAATGTATGGCTGATGCCGCAAAGCACGCACTTGAAAACAAACCCGATATAATTGATATCAATATGGGATGCCCTGCTCCGAAGATAAGCTCAAACGGCAGCGGAAGTGCATTGATGAAAAATCCTCGGCTTTGCGGAGAAATCGTCAAGGCTGTGACAGCCGTTACCGATATACCCGTAACCGTAAAAATCCGCAAGGGTTGGGATGATGACAGCGTAAATGCCGTTGAAGTTGCAAAAATCTGCGAATCGGCAGGTGCGGCGGCAATCACCGTTCACGGCAGAACAAGACAGCAATATTACAAGCCTCCCGTTGATTACGATATCATAAAGGCTGTAAGAGAATCCGTCAGCGTTCCCGTAATCGCAAACGGAGACATTGACAGTGCCAAAAGGGCAAAGGAGGTTATGGATATCACGGGCTGTGACCTTGTTATGATCGGTAGGGCAACGCTCGGAAATCCGTGGATTTTCTCGCAGATTAACGCATACCTTGAAAACCCGAATGTTAAAATTCACACTCCCGACCTTGAAGAAAGGCTCGGTGTAATGATTGAACATATCGGCAAAATGGTTGAGTACAAGGGTGAGCATATGGCAATGCTTCAGGCAAGAAAACTTGTAGTCGGCTATTTCAAAGGCATGAAGGGTGCGGCAGCCTTGAGAAATGAGGCAGGAAAAATTAAAACGCTTGATGATTTGTACGAATTAAGGCAAAAAGCCCTTTCGTTGCAATGACATAAATTCAAACAGGATACACAGTATCCTAAAATAAAAATATAAGGGGAATATAACAATGAGTGAAAAAACAAATATCGCTACTCTTGATTACCTCAACGAGTACGATCCCGCAATCGGTAACGCAATGACAGACGAGCTTAAAAGACAGCGCAGAAACCTTGAACTTATCGCAAGTGAAAACATCGTTTCTCCGGCAGTTATGGCTGCAATGGGCAGCTTGCTCACAAACAAATATGCCGAGGGTTATCCGGGAAAGAGATACTACGGCGGTTGTCAGTGCGTTGATGTAGTTGAAGAAATTGCCCGTCAGCGTGCGTGTGAGCTTTTCGGTGCCGAACACGCAAATGTTCAACCTCATTCAGGCGCTCAGGCTAACACAGCGGTATATTTTGCAATGCTTAATCCCGGTGATACGGTAATGGGTATGAACCTTAACGAAGGCGGTCACCTTACACACGGTTCACCTGTTAATATTTCAGGTAAATACTTCAATTTTGTTCCATACGGTGTTGATCCCGAAACGCACAGAATTGATTATGATAAGGTTCTTGAAATTGCAAAGGAATGCAAGCCTAAGATGATTGTTGCAGGTGCGTCTGCATACCCAAGAATCATCGATTTTGCAAAGCTCCGTGAGATTGCCGACGCAGTAGGCGCATATCTTATGGTTGATATGGCTCACATCGCAGGCCTTGTTGCCGCAGGCGTTCATCCGAACCCTGTTCCGTATTGTGAATTCGTTACAACAACAACACACAAAACTCTCCGTGGTCCTCGTGGCGGTCTTATCCTTTGCCGTGAAGAATTTGCAAAGCAGATTGACAAGGCTATCTTCCCCGGTACACAGGGCGGTCCTCTTATGCATGTTATTGCCGCAAAGGCTGTTTGCTTCGGCGAGGCATTAAAGCCTGAGTTCAAGGAGTACGGCAAAAAGATTGTTTCTAACTGTAAGGCTCTTGCAGACGGACTTCTCAAAAGAGGCAACAAGCTTGTTTCAGGCGGTACTGACAACCATGTTCTTCTTATGGATCTCCGTGATACAGATGTAACCGGCAAGGAGCTTGAGGCTCGTCTTGACGATTGCTACATCACAGTAAATAAAAACACAATCCCGGGCGAACCCCGTTCACCGTTCGTAACAAGCGGTGTAAGAATCGGTACTGCCGCTGTTACTACAAGAGGTCTTAACGAGGAAGATATGGACAAGATTGCCGAGTACATCACCCTCGTTCTTAACGACTATGAGAACAGCAAGGAAAAGGTTAGAGCAGGTGTTGAAGAAATCTGCAAAAAATATCCGCTTTATGAGTAATTGTGAGTAATAAATTACTCGGGTAGAAAGTAAAAATGAATAATTAAAAAGTCAGTCGGTTGGTATATTGCCAACCGACTGCTTTGCTGTTACAGTTTGTAATATTAAAAACATATTATGCCCGAGCGGAAGTTTTTTTAAATTGAAAGTTGAAAATGGAAAATTGAAAATTGCGGTCGGGCAGACAGTTTGAAAAATGCAAATCATTGTCGCCCGACTGCTTTTTATATATAGAAGTTGTGTTTAAATGTAGGGGAGAACCGTGTTCTCCCGTTCGTGTGCATTGCACACGATTGCACGCATTGCGTGCAATCGTGTATACCAAATTAAAACATAACATTCATTACATCAAAAAATATGTAGGCAAACAAAAAGACCGAAAAATTGCTTTTTCGACCTTAAATTAATTTTGATTATTCTGTTTTACTGTCGGAGGCGGTGGGGATTTCACCGTGTTTTTCTTCAAAATCCGCAATTTCATTTTTAATCAGATGAAGAAGATACCAATTCATTGACCTGTCATCATACTTTGTGACATACTCAAATTTACGCAATAAATCTTCATCAATGCGTAGTGACAAATGTTTTGGCTTTCCCTTCATAAAATTGCACCTCAAATGAACCTATTATGGGTTTATTATAAGTCCTTCTTGTGCTATAATGTAAAAGTGAACCCATAATGGGTTCATAAAAAGAGGGAGTGCTTTGTTAATGAAAATTGCGGTTATCGGTTCAAGGACGCTTACAGTCAGAAACCTTGAAAAATATATTCCGAAAGATACAACAGAAATCATTTCGGGAGGTGCAAATGGAATTGACAGATGTGCAAAGGAATTTGCGGTAAAAAACAATATCAGATACACAGAATTTCTTTCTGAATATAAAATACATGGAAGATATGCTCCGCTGAAACGCAATCTTGAAATCATTGACAATGCAGATTTTGTTTTGGCTTTCTGGGACGGAAAAAGCAGGGGTACTAAATTTGTTATAGATAATTGCAGAAAAATAAATAAACCGATAAGAGTGTTGATTAGCAAAGGATGTTTATAACATAATGTTATTGCCACATATTACATAGTGTTTTCGTCACTCAAAAGTTATGCGTACAAACAAAAATGCATCGGAGCCTTGTTCGGGCGACCGATGCAATTCATTTATCATATTATTTTTTTCAAAAGTTATACCATAGGAAACCACATCGGAACTACGGTATTGAAAATAAGGACAGAGCAGATTCCGCAGGTTAAGCCTAAAATCATACCGGCAATAACATCCGTAAGGTAGTGAACACGCAGATAAATTCTTGAAAACGCAATCAACATTGCAAGCATAAGAATCGGCATAAAGGTTATGACTTTGCAACGCATAAGAGCAACCCCGACCATTGCAAACGATGCCGTCGTGTGACCTGACGGAAACGAGTAGAATCTCGGTCTGTCAATAAGCTGTTCGTCATCATCAAGGGTGTGGCAAGGTCGCACACGCTTTACTATATGCTTGATAATAATCTCTCCCATAAGGTGAGCCCACGCAAGTCCGAACACAAAGTTTGCACCTGTTGCCCTCCAGTTGGAGTTTATAAGAAACGGCAGGCAGATTGCCCACCATACAATACCTGCATTGCCTGCACGAGATGCAGTAATCATTATTTTGTTTAGTGCCGGCTTATGAATTCGGGATATGTTATCAAGTACCCTGTTGTCAATGTTTTGAATTCTGCCAAACATAAACACAACTCCTGTTCGTAATATTTATCCTGTCTGTCGCAAAATATGCTTGCAAAACAGGCTGATTAAGCATTCTATCATTACTCATACAGGTTCATTATAACACATTAAAATTCATTTGAACAGATATTTTGCAAAAATTTTACTTAATTTTCAGATTCACCAAATGTGCAATTGACGGGATATTTGCCCCCTGTCCGCTTGATGTCGGACTCATGAGCGCACCCGTTGCCATAAACAGGATGTTTTGAACGAGTCCGTTTTGAAAATCGTCCATAATTTTTGAACAAAGAACCGATGCGGCGCATCCGCAGCCCGAACCGCCTGCATGAACATCCTGATTGGAGCGTTCAAAAATCATCAGTCCGCAATCGTTGTGTTGTTTTCTTATATTGATTCCGTCACGCTCAAGCAAATCATAAAGTGATTTACTGCCGACTTCGCCCAAATCACCCGTAATAATCATATCGTAATCCTCGGGCGATGTTTTGGTATCCTCAAGATAACATTCAAGGGTCTGAGCTGCCGCCGGAGCCATTGCCGCCCCCATGTTATTGGCATCGCTTACACCGAGGTCAACTATTCTGCCGACTGTCGCTCTTGCAACGCAGATTCCTTTTTTTAGGCTTTTCAGAATACAGCTTCCCGCACCCGTAACTGTCCATTGTGCGGTTGGAGTGCGAACTCCGCCGTATTCAAGCGGAAAACGGTACTGCCGTTCCGCCGACGCAAAGTGTGACGAGGTGACGCAGGCGGAAACTTTTGCCCCGCCGCTTTCGACGGCAGATGCCGCCATAATAAGACTTTGCGCCATTGTTGAACACGCTCCGTACTGCCCAAGATACGGGATTCCGAATTTCATAAGTCCAAAGCTTGATCCGATGCATTGGTTGAGCAAATCTCCTGCGAAAACGCAGTCAACCTCGTTTGCGTGTGTTTTTGAACGCTCCAGAGCTTTTTCAAGAGCTTCGCCCTGAAACATACTTTCCGCCTGTTCAAAGGTGTCACAGCCGTCATAGCTGTCGTAAATAATCTTGTCGAAATAGTTTTTAAGGGGACCTTCGGCTTCCTTTTTTCCGACAACCGACCCCCAGCCGGCAATAACAGGCTGGCTTTCAAAAGCAATTGTATATGCACCTGTTCGTTTTATCATACAAAAACTCCCTTCCGCTTTTATTATCTGCGAAAGGGAGTTTTTTATTATTATCGGAAGTTGTTTTGCTTAATTATTCTTCGCCTGATTCAGGTTCTGTAGGCGTCGGTTCGGGATCGGGTTTTGGCTGTGGCTCGGTTTTTGATTCCGAACTTGACTGGCTTGATGAACTGTGGCTCGATGAACTGTGGCTCGATGAGCTTGATGATGAACTGTTGCTTGAATGACTTGATGAAGAACTGCTTGAATATGACGGTTCACTGTATGATGACTGTGAACTTGATGAGCTTGAACTGCTGTCGTCATTCTTCGGAACTGTTTCATCCGGGATTACAACATCATCACCGTATTTTGCACGGGGATCATTGTTGGCATCAATGAAAACATATCCGTTTTCGGTATCATAGGTTGATGAACCGAGTGATTCGGAATCAATCTCCTTGCCGTCCTTGTAATAAACTCTCCAAGCCTTTACCGTATAGCTTGAACTACCCTGATTCGTGAGCTTGTTACGAGTCATAATAAGGTCGTATGAATCCGATTTCCAACCCCAGAATGAAACATAAAGTGTGTTGTCAACAACCTTACACTCAAGGAACATCTGGTAATCTGTCGGATTAGAAAGTTTAAGGTCAAGGTTGCCGTAGTCGATTGTTGCGTCAAGACCTGTGGGAACATAGCTTGATGCCCACTTGTGACAATAACGCTCCTCAACCTTCATGTTGGCTCTGACAGCCGCATTGTAGATTGTTGAGCTTGACTGACAGATACCGCCGCCGATACCGATGTCGGACTTACCGTTTGAAATTACACCTGCCGGCTTGTAGCCGAGAGATTCAAGGTTTGAGTTGCCTGTGCATTTGTTGAATGACCAAGTTGCACCGGGTTCAATAACCGAACCGTTGCAGGCTTTGAGCGAAACACGCATATTTTCTGTTCCGTTTTCCGTATTGGTGGAAACGGTTTCGTATGTTGAAAGAAGAACGATGTTTTTCTTCAAATCGTCAATCGTGATTTTTGCATCTGTTTTTTCAACATCGGCAATAATTCTGTATTCGCTTGCACCGCTTGCAAACACACCCTTAAACTGATTTGCAAGGTCTGTTTCGTTTACTTTCTGTCCCTGTGACGCCTCTGTATATTCAAAACGCTTTTTGGCATAAGGGTGGAACTTTGAAACTCTTGCGTTCTCAGCCTCTTTGTAATTTTTCTTTGCAACCTTCTTTGCTGCTTCGTCAACACTTTCTGCGGTTACGGTAGCTGTTACCGTGTAACTCTTTTTGCTTGTTGAAGTTTCAACAGACGGATCGGTTGCTTCATTTTTGATTTCATTAAGTACAGACTCAATGTCATAAGTATATTTGAAATCCTTTTCGGTCACTTTACTGATGACTCCGTTTACATCAACCGAAATGTCAAGAGGCTTAATAAAGCTTTCTTCCTTTTCTTCAAGAGCTTTTTTTGCCTCGTCGTATGTTTTTCCCGAAATTGAAACACCCGAAACGGTTGTTCCGTCAGGAAACTTAAACTCACCGGCAATAGCCTCCTCAACGCTGTTGAACAGGTTTCCTCCGAAAATGCAGAAACCTGCCACACCGAGAGCTACTGCAACTGCGGCAACGGATGAAATGATGATTGCAAGCTTTTTCTTGCTTTTCTTTTCGCCTTTAGCCATACGACTGCCCGATGAATGTTTTCCTTTCTTGTTATCAGACTGTCTGTTGCCGTCGCAGTTGATGTCAACAAGATCTTCATCAACAACAAGAATATCGTCCATAAAATTCCTGTTCAAAAAAATTCACCTCATATATACCCAATAATTGCCCTTTGAAAACCTACTGCATTTGATTTTCAAAAAGGGAAACGCTTTTATTACTTTCTTTAATTACCCTATACTGAAATATATTACAGTACAGTTTTTATTTTACAATATAATTTCAAAAAAATAAAGTGTGAAAACACAAAATTTAGAAATTATTTTTATAGAAATTTAAGTCCTTTTTACCAAAAGATTTTAGCAATATTTCCGACTCGTATTCCGAGTGTGAATTTTTACCGCCTTAAAAGCTCGGAACAGTTGCCCCGATTAAAAAACACAAACGAAAATTTAATTGTTTTTATTTAAAATTCAGATGAAATGCAAAAATAATCTATTGAAATACTTGCAGATTAAAAGTATAATAGTAAAAGCACCCCTGTGTGCAAAACCGTTTTCGGTTATTTTGAATTACGGAGAACTGATATGAAAATAATCATCTTCACAGCATCAACAGGCGGAGGGCACAAGAGAGCCGCTGCGGCTATTGAGGCAAAAATAAAAGCCGTCAGTCCCGACACGAAGGTCAAGGTTATTGACGCCATGAAGACAATCGGCAGGGTATATGATAAAACTGTTTGTGACGGCTATCATTTTATGGCAACGAAAATTCCAAAGGTTTACGGCAAATTCTATAAGATTACCGACAGAAGAACCCTTATGTACAAGGCTGTTATGCAGTCCAACACAATGATGTCGGCAAAGCTGCTTGACACAATCAATGAATACAAGCCCGACGCAATTATTATGTGTCATCCGTTTGTTACAACAATGGTTTCAAAGCTTCGCCGTCAGCACAAGATTGATGTTAAGGCAATCAGCCTTATAACTGACTATGACGCACACAGAACATATATTGTTCCGTATGTTGACGCATATGTGCTTGCAGAGCCTGATATGGCGACAAAGCTTATTGATGAATACGGTGTTGACAAGAGCATAATATATCCGCTCGGCATACCGATTTTTGACCGTTTTACAGAGGCTTTTGACAAAAAGGCGATTTGTGAGCGTGAAGGGCTTGATCCTAACAAGCCTACAATTCTGCTTATGGCAGGTTCTTTCGGTGTTACAAGCGTGCTGAGCTTCTACAAAGCTCTTGTGGAGCAAGCTCCCGAAATGCAATTTATTGTTATCACCGGCAGAAACATCAAGCTTTTTGCAAACCTTGAAAAGGTAATTGAAGAAACGGGTATGCAGGACAACACAAAGCTTTTGTACTTTGTAAAAAATGTTGAGGATTATATGCACATCTCAGACCTTATTGTTACAAAGCCGGGCGGACTTACCGTTACCGAAAGCCTTGCCTGTTCTCTTCCCATGGCAATCTACAGCGCATTTCCGGGTCAGGAACGGGACAATGCGGAATTTTTACTCAACAAGGGTGCGGCAATTATGCTCCGAAAAAAGACAGGTGCAGATGATATCATAAACCTTGTTAAAGACAAAGAAAAACTTGATGAGATGAAGGAAAAGTGCAGAGAGTTGCACCGCCCCGATTCGGCAGAAAAAATATTCAGACTGGCGCAAAAGCTTTGTAACGATTCCAAAGGAGGAAATGACAAATGATGAAAAAAGCACTCTCTGTTGCATTGTGTATTCTTATGGCAGGCACGGTGCTTACTGCGTGTTCAAATCCCGATGAATTTTCGGACAGTGAAAACCTTTCGCTGAAATACACACGCTCCGACAAAACCGATGATACATTCAATTATGCCGACGGTGCAAAAACCGCCCCGTCATCATATGATACCTATTCCGCAAAAATAACCGATTTTGAACTCAGGCTTTTCAGAAACCGTCACAAAAGCGGTTCGTATGTATTTTGTCCCGCAAATGCGGTTCTTAATCTTGAGGCTATGGCTAACGGTGCGTCGGGCGATACTCAGGAAGAAATCACCAATGCACTTTGCAGCGGTGTGACGCTTGAAAATATGAACCAATGTGCGTCATATTTTGCAAGCCGTATTCAATCGGTTGCATCTTCGGACAAATCGCCCGAAAGCTCGCAAAGCTCGGAAAAAGATTCCGAAAAGAACAGCGACAAAAGCTTTGTAAAGCTTTGCAACTCGCTGATTTCAAATGACAATGCCGACATTATGACGGGCTTTTTGCAGACAACAAAGGACTATTATGATACTAATGTTCTGCGCTTTAATTTTTCGGACAGCGACGCTTTGAAAAAGCTTGACAAAAAATATGCCGATTTTACAAACAACGGTTCTGTTTTTGAAAATCTTGACACAAAGCAGAGTGTGATTTCACTTTCTGCGACAGATATCTGTGACAGATGGCTTAATCCTTATGTACAGACCGACATTGAAAAGGGTAAATTTAAGTCGGCTGACGGTGAAAAAGAAGTTACATATATGACCTCAAACGAAACATATATGAAGACAAACAAGGCGACTGCCGTTATGAAATATTTCTCGCAGACACCTCTCAAAATGATGGTTATTATGCCGAACGAAGGTGTTTCGCTTGATGATTACGCAACCGATTTTACGAGCCTTGAATACACAACATTGCTTGACAGCGTTGATGTGACCAAAACAGCCAAGGCAAAAATTCCTGAATTTTCAGTCAGCGGAGATAAGTCTGCAGAAGATATAACGCAGATTGTTGAAAAAAGCGGAATCAATTCATCATTCACGGCTGACCGTTCAAGATACAAGAATCTGAGCCGTTCCGATGATATTGCGTTCAGCGCAATGTATGACATCGCTCCGTCGCTTTCAATTAACGCAGGCGGTATCGGCGGAACACAGTCAAACGGCGACAAGGCAGAGCTTGAGAAAAGAACAAAAGAACTTTCAAAAACCGATGTGACGGTAGAATTTAATCGTCCGTTTATGTTTGTTATCCTCGACAACGAAAGTGACATTCCGCTGTATATGGGAACTTTTACTGGCTAATCTTTAGATTTTAATTGAAAGTTGAAAATGGAAAATTGAAAATTAAGGTCGGGCAGACAATTTGCAAAACGCAAAACAAGGTTGCCCGACCGTTTTTGTTTATATGAAATTTTCGGATTGTTAGAAGGTGTGTTCATCGGACTTGAAAATGAAAAAACGGTATGATATAATAAATCGTATATATGTAACAACGGTGTTGCGGGCGAAATATGCGCTGACCGACACACCTAAACATAAATTTCGGAGGGATATTATTATGGCTGAAAAAACTGTCCGTACACGATATGCACCAAGCCCGACAGGTTTTATGCATGTCGGCAATCTGCGTACTGCTCTTTATGAGTACCTCGTTGCAAAATCACAAAACGGCAAATTTATTCTCAGAATTGAAGACACCGACCGTGAACGCCTTGTTGAGGGTGCGGTTGATGTTATATATGATACAATGAAACTTGCGGGACTTAAACACGATGAAGGTCCCGATATCGGCGGTGATTTCGGTCCTTATGTTCAGTCCGAAAGAAAGGATATGTATCTTCCTTATGCCGAACAGCTTATAAAAGAGGGAAAGGCTTACCGTTGTTTCTGCACAAAGGAAAGACTTGAAAAGTTACAGGAAGACAGCGTTGGCGGTGGTTATGACAGACATTGTCGTAATCTTCCGCAGGAAGAAATCGACAGACTTCTTGCCGAGGGTACACCTTATGTAATTCGCCAGAAAATGCCGATTGAGGGCAGTACAACATTTACAGACGCAGTTTTCGGTGAAATCACCGTTGACAACAGCGAACTTCAGGATCAGATTCTTATCAAGACTGACGGCTACCCGACATACAACTTTGCAAATGTAATTGACGACCACACAATGGGCATTACTCATGTTGTCCGTGGTTGTGAATATTTAAGCTCCACACCGAAATATAATCTTCTTTATGAAGCATTCGGATGGGAAATTCCGACATATATCCACCTTCCGCTCATTATGGGCAAGGATGCCGACGGCAATGTTTCAAAGCTTTCAAAGCGTCACGGCGCAACAGGCTTCTATGACCTTATTAACGAGGGCTACCTCCCACAGGCAATCATCAACTATATTGCACTTCTCGGCTGGTGTCCAAAGGATAATCAGGAAATCTTTACCCTTGCAGAACTTGAAAAAGAGTTTGATGTAAGCGGTATCAGCAAGTCACCGTCAATTTTTGACTATGACAAGCTTTCATGGTTCAACGGTGAGTATTTAAAGGCTATGACTCCCGAAGAATTTACGGATGTTTGTATGCCATACTATAAGAAGGTTTTCGGTGACAGAGAAATGCCTTTTGAGAAGTTTGCCGAAATTCTTCAGAAAAGAACTACAAAGCTCACGGATATTCCCGAAATGCTCGGTTTCTTTGCAGAACTTCCCGAATATGACAAGGAGCTTTTCGTAAATAAGAAGAGCAAGACTAATCTTGAAAACGCTCCCGTTGTATTGCGTGAGGCTTACGAAAGATTAAAGGCTCTGCCGACATGGGACAACACTTCAATTCACGATTGCCTTATCAATATGGCGGTTGAAAAAGAGCTTAAAAACGGCACAGTTATGTGGCCTGTAAGAATTGCCGCAGCAGGCAAAACAGTAACTCCGGGCGGTGCTGTTGAAATTCTTGACATTCTCGGAAGAGAAGAGTCGCTCAAAAGACTTGAAATCGGTCTTGAAAAGCTCGGCGCATAATTCTACTGACGGAGGTACACGGCAAATGGCTGATGAAATAAAGAATGTTGAGGGTGAAGCTGCCGTTCAGGGCAACTTCATCTGGGATTTTATAAAAGAGGATACTGCCGAGGGCGGAAAATTTGAGGGTAAAAAGGTTCACACCCGTTTTCCTCCCGAACCGAACGGCTATCTTCACATAGGTCATGCAAAGGCTCTTTGCATTGACTTTGGTACTGCCGAGCATTTCGGCGGAATCTGCAATCTTCGTATGGATGATACCAACCCTACAAAGGAAGATGTAGAATATATTGACGCTATCAAAGAAGATATCAAGTGGCTTGGTTATGATTGGGACGACAGATTTTTCTATGCATCACAGTATTTTGATCAGATGTATGAATTTGCCGTTGAGCTTATCAAAAAGGGACTTGCATATGTTTGCGAGCTTACTCCCGACAAGGTGAGAGAATACAGAGGTGACACACAGACTCCTGCAAAGAGTCCGTATCGTGACCGTCCTATAGAAGAAAGCCTTGATTTGTTTGAAAGAATGAAAAACGGCGAATTTGAGGACGGCAAAATGACTCTTCGTGCAAAGATTGACCTTGCGTCGGGTAACTTTAATATGCGTGATCCTGTTATCTACAGAATTAACAGACTCAAGCATCACAGAACAGGCGACAAGTGGTGCATTTATCCTATGTATGACTTTGCTCATCCGATTGAGGATGCTCTTGAGGGTATTACGCACAGCCTTTGTTCACTTGAATTTGAGGCTCACCGTCCGCTTTATGACTGGGTAATTAACAATATTTCCGTTCCGTGCAAGCCAAGACAGATTGAATTTGCAAGACTCGGAATTAACAACACGGTAATGTCAAAGAGAAAGCTCCGTGAACTCGTTGAAAAGAACTATGTAAGCGGGTGGGACGATCCGAGAATGCCTACACTCTGCGGACTTCGCAGAAGGGGTTACACACCAAAGTCAATTCGTTCGTTCATTGAGCAGATTGGTGTTTCAAAGGTTAATTCAATTGTTGAATACGGCTTTCTTGAGCATTGTCTGCGTGATGACCTTAACGAAACAGCAGAGCGTACAATGTGCGTTTTAAAGCCTGTTAAGCTTGTTATCACAAACTATCCTGAGGGACGGAGCGAAGAATTTGAGGTTGAGAACAACCCGAACCGTCCCGAGGACGGCACAAGAAAGGTTACTTTCAGCCGTGAGCTTTACATTGAAGAAACTGACTTTATGGAAGAACCCGTAAAGAAGTATCAGCGCCTTTATCCCGGCAACGAGGTAAGAATCAAGTCTGCGTACATCGTAAAATGCACAGGCTGCAAAAAGGATGAAAACGGCAATGTTGTTGAGGTTTATGCAGAGTATGATCCCGAAACAAAGGGCGGAAATACTCCCGACGGCAGAAAGGTAAGAGGCACAATCCATTGGGTTGACGCTAACAACTGTCTTGATGCGGAAGTAAGACTTTACGATAACCTCTTTACTGTTCCGGACCCCGATACAGGCGACAGAAACTTCCTCGATTATCTTAACGAAAATTCACTTGAAGTTCTCACAGGCTGTAAGGCTGAAAAGAATATTGCAGGTGCAACGGCTCCGAAGAGCTATCAGTTTATGCGCCACGGCTATTTCTGCATTGACAACAAGGACAGCTCACCCGAACACCTTGTATTCAACCGCAGTGTAAGCCTTAAAGACAGTTTTAAGAAGTAAAATAAACAAAGGGCGGTCTTTTCTTTGACCGCCCACTTTAATAGGAATTTGTGTTCATTAAATAGGTTTTGATGTAATCAATAATATGTTTAAATTTGAACACAATGTGTTCAATCGTGTGCAATACACACGAACGGGCGGATGATAACCGCCCCTACCGGGTATTAATATGATGAAAAAAATACTTGTAACAGGTGCATCGGGCGGAATCGGTTCGCAGACTGCTGTCGCTTTTGCAAAATGCGGTTGCGATGTTGCGTTGCACTTTGCAAAAAATTCCGAAAAAGCCGAAAGCCTTGCCGAAAAGCTTACAAATGAATACGGCATAAATGCCTTTGCTGTTCAGGCAGATGTTTCCGATTATGAAAGCGTTTGCAAAATGTTTGACAAAATTGACAGCCGATTCGGTAACCTCGATGTGCTTGTCAACAATGCGGGAATTGCACAGCAAAAGCTGTTTACCGACATAACTCCCGATGAATGGAAGAAAATGACGGGGGTTAATCTTGACGGTGTTTTCTACTGCTCGCAACAGGCGCTCAAAAGATATATGATTAAAAACCACAGCGGTGTTATTCTCAATATCAGCTCAATGTGGGGACAGGTCGGTGCGTCTTGTGAGGTGCATTACAGTGCGTCAAAGGCGGGTGTAATCGGACTTACCAAAGGTCTTGCCAAGGAGGTCGGTCTGTCGGGAGTGCGTGTCAACTGTATTTGTCCCGGTGTGATTATGACCGATATGATGAAAGGCTTTGATGAGCAGACCGTACAGGAGCTTAAGGAGGAAACTCCGCTTAATATGCTCGGTATGCCCGATGATATTGCCGAAACAGCTGTGTTTCTCTGCAGCGACAGGGCAAGGTTCATCACGGGACAGATTGTCGGTGTAAACGGTGGAATGATTATTTAACTTAATAAGAGTATGAAAAAACGGTCGGAATTTGATTTCCGACCGTGATTTTTTACTGTATTTATATGTTTAAGGTTTTAGCTTTTGCCGTTGAGAATATCGGCAATGATTTCTCTCTCGTCCATATGGTACTTAACACCTTTGATTTCCTGATAATCCTCATGACCTTTGCCTGCAAGTACGATAATATCTCCGTCCTCGGCATTGTCCATGCAATATTTAATTGCATCTCTGCGGTTCGGCACGACAACATACTTGCCGTCGGTTTTTGCAAGACCTGTCTTGATGTCCTCAATGATGTCCATAACATCTTCAAATCTTGAGTTGTCTTCCGTTACAACCGAAAGGTCTGAAAGTCTGCCCGAGGTTTCGCCCATTTCATAACGGCGAACCTTAGGACGGTTGCCGCCTGCACCGAACATTGTAATAAGTCTGTGCGGATTGTATTGGCGAAGTGTTTCAAGTACATTTTCCATTGAAAGTGCGTTGTGTGCGTAGTCGATGATGAGTGTGTAGTTGTAGGGAACAGGCACACGCTCAACTCTGCCCTTGACCTTGGCAACCTTGAGGGCGTCAATAATCATCTGATCTTCAATTTCGTCAAAGAATGAAACTGCCGAAATTGCCGCAAGTGCGTTGTATGCATTGAATTTGCCCGGAATGTCAACATCAACAGAAAGGTTTTTGATTCCCTCTGTTTCAAAGTGAACACCGACAAATCCGTTTTCGGAGAGAAGATGAGCATTTTTGCCCTTCAAGTCCGCATTGTCGGCGAAACCGTAGGTGAGAACAGAACCCTTGAAATCCTTTGTGATATCCTTCCATGCGGGATCGTCAATATTTGCAGCGGCAAATTTGCATTGTCTGAAAAGCAGACTCTTGCAGTAGAGATATTCCGCAAGGTCTTTGTGTTCAACACCGCCGATGTGGTCGTCCGAAAAGTTTGTAAAGATGCCGACATCAAAAGTCATGCCTGCAAGACGGCTGTGCTTAAGTCCGATTGACGATGCCTCAATTACCATAGCCTTGCAGCCGGTGTTAATCATATCACGCATCGATTTCTGAATAATGTATGATTCGGGAGTTGTGTTGTCGGTTTTGTGGGTTTCTCCGCCGTAAACAACACCGAGTGTTCCGATTGTGCCTGTCTTTATTCCTGCGTGTTCAAAAATTTCCGCAACCATTGCTGTTGTTGTGGTTTTGCCCTTTGTGCCTGTGATTGCAACCGTGTAGAGCTCATCCTCGGGATGTCCGAAAAATTCAATGCTCATAAGCGAAAGGGCGTATCTTGTGTCATCAACCTTTACAACGGCAACATCACTCGGCACTTCAAAGTCGAGGCTGTCGCTGATAACGAGTGCCGATGCACCTTTTTCAACGGCCGACTTTGCGTACCTGTGTCCGTCTGAGGTATAGCCCTTAAGGCACACAAAAGCCGTGCCTTTTTCAACCTTTCGTGAATCATAGATAATATCCGAAATTTCGGTATCAAGATTGCCCTGAACCGTGTATTCAAAATTTATAAGAAGATCTTTCAGTTTCATCATATATATCTCCGTTTCCCCGACATAAAGTCGGCTTGCTTATTTTCGCTGTCTTTATAATTATAACAATTGTCAGCACTTATTACAACTGTATGTTAAAAAATTAATGTGTGATGTTTGAAATAAATGACTTTGTTTTGTGATTGGTCATTTTTTACTAAAATCAGGAAAATTTGCCGAAATTCAAGCTTATTTTATGAATAAAGAATATAATTTGGGTGTTATGTCACATAACCATCGGGTGTGATTGTGTAACTTGTACAAATGGCATCTTAGCAAAACAAACAATTCAAGTCAATGTAATTTGTGCAATAAGTAAAATTTCAATAAAAAAGATATCATATTGCACAAAAATAATTTTGATTTTTAACAACATAGATAAAAAGTACAAAGGGAGTTGAAATTCAGGCGATTTTTTGATATGATTATATAGCGGATATGATGTACTTTGTGCGTTATATCCTCAAAGAAAGTATGTAATCCGAAAGGACACTACGAAAATATTCAGAAAGAGGGATTTTTCCAATGAAAAAGATTCTCGCCATTTTATTGGCAGGTATGATGACTGCTACTGCACTTGTTGGCTGCGGCGGCGGAGACGCATCATCGAAAACAGACAATGGTTCAAAAACAGACAACGGTTCTTCGGACGGTGCTGCTAAGATTGAAGGCTCAATTGTTGACGACAGCTACTTCGGCGATGAAGGTACAGACAGCAAGCCTGTAACTCTTAAGGTATGGGCTCCTGATGCTGCTGTAAGCCTTGTTAAAGAGCAGGTTGAGGCTTTCAAAAAGGCTTATCCTAACAGAAAGTTCAAGGAAATCTCAGTTGTAGCACAGGGCGAAAAAGATGCCGCTACAAATATGCTTAACGATGCTACAACAGCTGCAGATGTATTCAGCTTCCCGAGTGACCAGCTCAACAAGCTCGTTGACGCAGGCGTTATTTCTCAGGTTGCATTTAAGGATGCCGTAACAGAGGCTAATGATGAGGGAACTGTAAAAGCAGGTACACTTAATGGTACCCTCTACGCTTATCCTGAAACAAACGATAACGGTTACTATCTCGTTTATGATAAGTCAGTAGTTTCCGACGAGCAGGCTCAGACACTTGAGGGCATTCTTGATGCTTGTAAGAAGGCAGGCAAGAAGTTCATTATGAATGCCGGTGACGGTTACTATGCTTGTACTTTCGCTTTCACTGCAGGTGTTAAAATTGACGGTCTTGAAAAAGACGGTATTACACAGAAGTTTGTTAAGTATGACGAAGATGAAGCTGTTAAAACACTTCAGGCTTTTGCAAAGCTCATCAAGGATTACAGAGGTACATTCCAATCGCTTGACGTTGCTAACATCGCTTCAGGTTTTGCAGGCGGTAAGTGTGGCGCAGGTATCGACGGTTCATGGGATACAGCTTCTAACCAGAAGGCTCTCGGTGACAACTTCGGTGCTGCAAAGCTTCCTACAATCAATGTCAACGGCACAGACAAGCAGCTTATCTCAATTTTCGGTTATAAGTACATCGGTGTAAACGGTTCTTCTAAGTTCCCGGCAACAGCTCAGATTCTTGCTCACTATCTTGCAGGTGAAGAGTGCCAGCTCCAGAGAACTGAGAAGCTCGGTTGGGGACCTTCAAACAAGAAGGTTCAGGAAAGCAAAGCTGTAACAGATTCTCCTGTTCTCAAGGCTATCGGTGAGCAGTCTCTGAATGCTTGTATACAGGTTAATATTGCTAATACATTCTGGGATCCTATGGCTAACCTTGGCAACAAGATCATCGCTGACACATGCGATCCTTCAGATGCAGCTGCTATGAAGAAGCTTCTTAACGAAACAATTTCTAACGTTAGGGATGAGGGCTAATCGTTAAGTAAGTTAAATTAAGTAAGTTAAATTGATTTAATTTAATCGATTAATTAGCTGCGGGACACTCCGAAAACGGAGTGTCCCGTAAAAAAAGAAAAAATGCGGACTGTCCGCTTGCGTTATCAATTTGTGTATTCGCCTGACTAATAATGTTTTATTACGAACGGCAACTGTTATAAGATAGCGTAAAAGACATTATTAGTTTGGTGTATTAGAGAGATTTGCAAATTATTAAGGAGAGCGCCTAATGACATATGTTGAATACAAACAGCTCAATCCTTTCCAGAGATTTGCCTACAACACAAAGAAGTTTTTCTGTAACATTCCTCATGCCGTTGCCCATTTTTTTACAGCACTCGGCAAGGCAATAGTTAAGTTCTTCGTAGGCATCGGCAAGGGCTTTGCCAACTACGGCAAGACCTTCGTAAAAGGCGACTGGGCTACAAAACTTTCCTACCTTATTTTCGGTGTAGGTGATCTTAGCAAAGGTAAATATTACAAGGGTATTCTTTTCTTCGCTGTTGAAGTTCTCTATATCCTTTATATGGCATTTTTCGGTTGGGGATATCTCAAAATGTTCCCGACACTCGGTATTCAGGCTCAGAGAACTGAATATATCAACGGTATCATACCAAAGCAGGTACCCGGCGATAACTCAATGCTTATTCTGCTTTACTCGGTATTGACACTCGTAATCACAGTAGTGGTTTTCGCTATTTACATAGTAAACATCAAAGATGCGTACAGACATCAGATTATGAAGGCTAACGGTCAGAAACCGACTTCATTCAAATATGATATGAAGCAGTTCCTTGACGGTAAGTATCATATCACACTTATGTCATTCCCTGTACTTATGATCGGTATCTTCAATGTTCTGCCGCTCATATTTATGATTTTGATTGCATTTACCAACTATGATAAACAGCATATGCCTCCGGGAACACTGTTCACATGGATTGGTTTTGACAACTTCGGCTCACTCTTCAACCTCGTTGAAGGTGCTAAGAAGGGCTATACATTTATTAAGCTCACAGAATGGACTCTTATCTGGGCTGTTGCAGCTACATTCTCAAACTATATCCTTGGTTTGATCTTCGCTCTTATGATAAACAAGAAGGGTATCAAGTTTAAATCACTCTGGAGAACACTTTTCGTTATTACAATTGCTGTTCCTCAGTTCGTATCACTTCTTCTCATGAACCAGATGCTCCAGTCAAACGGTGCTATAAACATCCTGCTTTCAAACATTACAAACAGTCATGTTGAAATTCAGTGGCTGAATCAGGACGCAACACTGGCTCGTTGGGTAGTTATCATCATTAACTGTTGGGTAGGTATTCCGTACACCATCCTCTCTATGTCGGGTATTCTTATGAATATTCCTGAGGATCTCTACGAATCTGCAAGAATTGACGGTGCAGGTCCTGTCAAGACATTTACGGCTATCACACTTCCGTATATGCTCTTTGTTACAACTCCTCAGCTCATTACCCAGTTTGTCGGCAACATCAATAACTTTAATGTTATTTACCTGTTGTCAAACGGTAATCCGACGACCGAAAAATTTTATCAGGCCGGTCAAACCGATATCCTTGTTACATGGCTCTTTAAGCTGACCATGAACTCTCAGGACTACGGACTTGCCGCCGCAATAGGTATTTTGGTATTTGTTATTTGCGCAACGCTCTCACTCATTGTGTATAATAACTCAAAATCAATGAAGGATGAGGAGGCGTTCTCATGATAAAAAGTTACAAATTAAGAAGACACATTGCGAACGCTTTTGTTTACCTGTTCCTTATTGTAATGGGTTTCGTTTGGATTTCTCCGTTCATCTATCTTTTAATGCATTCATTCCGTGGCGGTGCTGAAATTTACGGAAGTACAATTATCCCGCAGGAATGGACATTCCAGAACTACATTGATTTGTTCACAGGCTCAGGCGGTACTGCAAGCCTTAACTTCCCAAGATGGTTCCTTAACACATTCGTAGTTGCTTGTTTCAGCTGCGTAATTTCTACAATTTCGGTTCTTATGGTTAGTTATGCATTCAGCCGACTCAGATTTAAGGCTCGTAAAAAGTTTATGAATGTTGGTATGATTCTCGGTATGTTCCCCGGCTTCATGACAATGATTGCTATTTACTACCTTCTCAAGGCAATGGGTCTTACTCAGACTCTCGTTGCTCTTGTAATCTGCTACAGCTGCGGTGCCGGTCTTGGCTTCCAGATTTCAAAGGGCTTCTTCGATACAATTCCAAGAGCACTTGACGAGGCGGCAACCATTGACGGTGCTACCAAGAACCAGATTTTCTGGAAGATTATTCTTCCTATGTCAAAGCCGATTGTTGTTTACACGGTTCTTACTTCATTTATCGGACCGTGGACAGACTTCATTCTTGCTAAGATTATCATGGGTGATGCTCGTGACAACTATACTGTTGCTATCGGTCTTCAGCTAATGATTGATCAGGACTTTAAGAACACATACTACAAGCAGTTCCTTGCAGGTTCTGTTGTTGTTGCTGTTCCGATTACACTTCTCTTCCTCAAGATGCAGAAGTATTATGTTGAAGGTGTAACAGCCGGCGGCGTAAAGGGTTAATCCAATATACAAAAGCTCTCACGGGCGGCAGTCACAGGCTGCCGCCCATTTTAAATTTACGGAGGATACTATGAAAAAAATTCTTTCCATTCTTCTTGCCGGTGCAATGCTTGCTGGCTGTGTGCTTACAGGCTGCTCTGATTCTTCATCATCAAAATCAGATTCATCCGACGGAAATACTGCAAAAGTTGCCGACCCGATTGAAGGCGTTAAGGCAACTGCATCAACCGATAAATACAGAAACTACTACGAAATTTTCGTAAACTCTTTCTGCGATTCAAACGGTGACGAAACAGGCGACCTTCAGGGAATCATCTCACAGCTTGACTACCTTAATGACGGCGACCCGAATTCAGGTGACGACCTCGGTGTTGACGCAATCTGGCTTACTCCGATTATGCCGTCAAAGTCATATCATAAGTATGATGTTGAAGATTATTACAATATTGATCCCGACTTCGGTACGCTCGACGATTTTGACAAGCTTATTGAAGAATGTCACAAGCGTGGCATAAATGTAATTCTTGACCTTGTTTTGAATCACGCATCTTCAAAAAATCCGCTCTTTACAAAGGCTGTTGAAGAGGTTGCCGATAATAAGCTTGACGGCAATGCCGAATATTTTGAAATTCACAAATCCTCATATTTTGACAGCGATACTCAGACTATCAGTCTTGGAAACGGTTATGCCTGTGAGGCGAACTTTTCTCAGGAGATGCCCGAATGGAATCTCAATTCTAAAAAGACGAGAGAAGAATTTACAAAAATTGCGAAATTCTGGCTTGACCGAGGAGTTGACGGTTTCAGACTTGACGCTTGCAAATACTTTACAAATAAGGAAACCGACGGAACAGAATTTCTCAAGTGGTTCTACGACACCTGCAAGGGCATAAAGGAAGATGTCTATATGGTTGGCGAGAACTGGAGCGATGATTCCGATATTCAGGAGCTTTACAAATCCGGCATCGACAGCCAGTTTGCATTCAAGTTTTCAACCTCAACAGGCACAATTATCAGCAACATCATTTCGCAGGGCGGTATGGCTACTGTCAAAAAAATTATGAACTACGATAATAAAATGACAGAGTCAAATCCCAATGCTATCAATGCTATGTTCCTTTCAAACCACGATCAGGTTCGTAGCGGAAACGCACTTGAATCTCAGGGACTTTCTTCTCAGAAACTTGCAGCCGCAGTTTATATGCTCGCGCCGGGTAATCCGTTCATCTATTACGGAGAGGAAATCGGCGTCAAGGCTCCGAATACCACAAACGATGCGGCATACAGAACACAGATGGTTTTTGACAGCGACAACCTTCCCGATATTTATGTAAACGGTATCGGAGATGAGCCGGAGGTGCCTACCGGCGGCGGTGTAAAACAGCAGCTTGCCGACAAGGATTCTCTCCTCAACTACTATCGTAGAATTATCACAATCAAAAATCAGAACCACGAAATTGCAAGGGGCAGAATTGTAGGCACACAGGGCTTTGATGATAAGGCAGTCGGCGCTTACTATGTTGAGTATGAGGATTCAAAGCTCCTCATTATTCACAACTTCAGCAAGAATGACGCCAAGGAGCTTACAATTACAGACGATATGATTAAGAATGCAACTCTCCGTGCAGACCTTATCCCCGAAAGCAGCTCAAAGCATACCGAGCTTAAAGACGGTAAAATCTCTGTACCGCCACAGTCAACGGTAATCATTAAGTCGGCTGAATGATTTTTTGTTCGTGAAGACAGTTTTATAATATATAAATCATATTATGCCCGAGCGTAGTATAGCTACCATTTGCACAATTTTGTAGGAGAGAACCTCGTTCTCCCGTGAGTAACGGCAGAAATTATATTTAAAAACAAATTTTATAAATTCTCAAATACATTGTTTGCTACTACAAATGATAAAAATTGAAAATTCCGAAAACATTCTTGTTTCCGTCACACAGTTGTCAATATTGGTGTGGTATAATAAAGTCACAACATAAGGGAACGGCGAACATCGTCCCGATTAAACAGTGTATAAGTTTTTTTATTTGATATATTTTCCTCTCTCCTAAATAAAAATGAAAACGGAGGCTGTGAAGAACGAAGTCTTAAACTTCATTTCTTTACAGCCTCTTTTTCATTGCGGTGTGTCGCCGTTGTCAATTCGTGCAGACAATTTTTTGCTAGTCGCTGTGATTAATATACAGCTTTCATAATATCAAAACACATTCGTGGGAATGTATAATATTTATCAGGCATAAGCCCGCTTAAATTTTACAAAAAAATGCTTGACAAAAAGTGAGCGGATAGTTTATAATGTTTAATCGTGGGACATTCTGTAATTGCGCCCGTTTTTGGGGATATTATTGATGTTTCACAGGACTTTGCAAAAGCAAAGCAGTTTTATCAATTCTTATATTTTTTGAAAGGAGGACAAATAATGCCTACATTTAACCAGTTGGTACGCAAGGGCAGACAGGTTTCCGAGAAGAAGGCAAAGGCACCTGCTCTCTTAAAGGGTTGGAACTCAAAAAAGCGTGTTGCTATTGATCAGAGCTCCCCACAGAAGAGAGGTGTTTGTACTGCAGTAAAGACCGCTACACCTAAAAAGCCTAACTCAGCGCTCAGAAAGATTGCCAGAGTAAGACTTTCTAACGGTATTGAAGTCAGTTCCTATATTCCCGGCGTAGGTCACAACCTTCAGGAACACAGCGTTGTTCTTATTCGTGGTGGCCGTGTTAAGGACTTGCCTGGTGTTCGTTACCACATCGTTCGTGGTACACTCGATGCTCAGGGTGTTTCGGGCCGTATGCAGAGCCGTTCAAAGTACGGTGCTAAGCGTCCGAAGAAGGGTAAATAAGGAATTGACAAAACTCTCTTGACTTAAATTATTTAAGTTCTGCTATGCGGCAGGAATTTTACTATATATATTATGGTAGAATGTCTTGTTGGCATACGGGAGTTTGTCGCTTTCGAGTACCTATGATATCTCAATTATTGTGAAGGAGGGAAGCAAAGTGCCAAGAAGAGGTTCTATTGCGAAGCGTGACGTATTACCGGATCCGCTTTATAATTCAAAACTCGTAACTCGTCTTATCAACAACATTATGTACGACGGTAAAAAGGGCGTTGCTCAGAAAATTGTTTACGGTGCATTCGATATTATTGCTGAAAAGACAGGTAACAACCCGCTTGAGGTTTTTGAACAGGCTATGGAAAATGTAATGCCCGTTCTCGAAGTTAAGGCTCGTCGTGTCGGCGGTGCTACTTATCAGGTACCTATGGAGGTTCGTCCTGAAAGACGCCAGACACTCGGTCTCCGCTGGATTTCTACTTATTCAAGAGCTCGCAGCGAAAAGACAATGAAGGAAAGACTTGCAGGAGAAATCCTTGATGCCACAAACAGTGCCGGCGGTGCTTTCAAGAAGCGTGAAGACACTCATAAGATGGCTGAAGCTAACAAGGCTTTCGCTCATTACAGATGGTAATTTTATCATCAGCGTTTATTAGGAGGATTTTATGCCAAGACAGGTTTCACTTGAAAAAACAAGAAACATCGGTATCATGGCTCACATTGATGCCGGTAAAACCACAACAACTGAGCGTATCCTGTATTATACCGGCGTAAACCATAAAATCGGTGAGACACACGACGGTGCTTCCACAATGGACTGGATGGTTCAGGAAAAAGAGCGTGGTATCACAATCACCTCTGCTGCTACAACTGCATTCTGGTTCGGCAGCAAGCATCAGTATGACAAGCACAGAATCAACATCATCGACACCCCCGGTCACGTTGACTTCACTGTTGAAGTTGAGCGTTCACTTCGTGTTCTTGACGGTTCTGTAACAGTCCTCTGCGCAAAAGGCGGCGTTGAGCCTCAGTCTGAAACAGTATGGCGTCAGGCTGATAACTACGGTGTTCCGAGAATGGTTTATGTAAACAAGATGGACATCATGGGCGCTAACTTCTACCATGTTGTTCAGATGATGAAGGACAGACTTAAATGTAATGCTGTTCCGATTCAGCTTCCGATCGGTGCTGAGAGCGATTTCAGAGGCATCGTTGACCTCGTTACTATGAAGGCCGAAATCTATCACAACGAAGACGGCACAGACTACAGTGAAGAGGAAATTCCGGAAGAGATGCAGGATCTCGCTAACGAGTATCATGAGAAACTTATCGAATCAGTTGCTGAACTCGATGAGGATCTTATGGAGAAATACTTCGGCGGCGAAGAGCTTACAATCGACGAAATCAAGAGCACAATCAGAAAGGCTACTATTGACAACACAATGGTACCTGTAACCTGCGGTTCTTCTTACCGTAACAAGGGTGTTCAGATGCTCCTTGATGCTATCGTTGATTATATGCCTGCTCCGACAGATGTACCTGCTATCAAGGGTGTTGACCCTGAAACAGGCGATGAGGTTGAAAGACCGTCATCAGATAAAGAGCCATTCGCAGCTCTCGCATTCAAGATTGCTACTGACCCGTTTGTTGGTAAGCTCTGCTTCTTCAGAGTTTACTCCGGTACAGTTTCTGCCGGCACAACTGTTTACAACTCAGTTAAGGACACCAACGAGCGTCTCGGTCGTATCTTGCAGATGCACGCTAACGACAGAAAAGATATCGACTGCGTATATGCAGGTGACATCGCTGCTGCCGTTGGTCTTAAAAATACAACAACAGGTGATACTCTCTGTGATGAGAAGGCTCCTGTTATCCTTGAGTCTATGGAATTCCCTGATCCTGTAATTCGTGTTGCTATTGAGCCGAAGACAAAAGCAGGTCAGGAAAAGATGGGTATCGCTCTTGCAAAGCTTGCAGAAGAAGATCCTACTTTCAAGGCTTATACAGACGAAGAAACAGGCCAGACAATCATCGCAGGTATGGGTGAACTCCACCTCGAAATCATTGTTGACCGTCTCCTCCGTGAATTTAAGGTAGAAGCAAACATCGGTGCTCCACAGGTTGCATACAAGGAAACTATCCGCAAGGAAGCTTCTGTTGATGAAAAGTATGCTCGTCAGTCAGGTGGTAAGGGTCAGTACGGTCACGTTAAGATCAATATCTATCCTAACAAGGACAAGGGCTATGAGTTCGTTAACAACATTGTCGGCGGTGCTATTCCAAAGGAATACATTCCGGCTGTTGACCAGGGTATTCAGGGCGCAATGCTCAGCGGTGTTGTTGCAGGCTACAATGTAGTTGATGTTAAGGTTGAGCTTTATGATGGTTCTTATCATGAAGTCGACTCATCAGAAATGGCATTTAAGATTGCCGGTTCAATGGCATTCAAGAACGCTATGAAGAAGGCAGATCCTGTACTTCTCGAACCGATCATGAAGGTTACTGTTATCACTCCTGAGGAATACCTCGGTGATGTAATCGGCGACCTTAACTCTCGTCGTGGTATGATCCAGAGCATGGAAGCTGACAACGGCGTTCAGAGAGTTATCGCTCATGTTCCGCTTTCAGAGATGTTTGGTTACGCAACAGACATGCGTTCCAAGACTCAGGGTCGTGGTCAGTATGTTATGGAGCCTGACACATATGCAGAGGTTCCGAAGAACATTGCTGAAAAGATTATGAGTGAAAGAGCTAAAAAGGACTAATCATACCTTTTAAAGCACTTTTTTCAAAAATGTATTGATTTTTTTAGAAAAAATTGATACAATATGATTAAATCTATTGTAAATTCTTTTTACAACAATAAGGAGGAAATTTCCAATGGCAAGAGAAAAATTTGAAAGAAATAAGCCCCATGTTAACATTGGTACAATCGGCCACGTTGACCATGGTAAAACAACACTTACTGCTGCTATCACAAAGGTTCTCAACCTCGAAGGCGATGCTGATTTCGTTGATTACGCTAACATCGATAAGGCTCCTGAAGAGAGAGAGCGTGGTATCACAATTAACACAGCTCACGTTGAGTATGAAACAGCCAAGCGTCACTATGCACACGTTGACTGCCCAGGCCATGCTGACTATGTAAAGAACATGATCACAGGTGCTGCTCAGATGGACGGCGCTATCCTCGTTGTATCAGCTGCTGACGGTCCTATGCCACAGACAAGAGAGCACATCCTTCTTTCTCGTCAGGTAGGTGTACCTTACATCGTAGTATTCATGAACAAGACTGACCAGGTTGACGATCCTGAGCTTCTCGAGCTCGTAGAGATGGAGATCCGTGACCTCCTCAACGAGTATGAGTTCCCGGGCGATGATACACCAATCATCAAGGGTTCAGCTTATCTTGCTCTTACAAGCACATCTAAGGATCCTAACGCTCCTGAGTACAAGTGCATCCACGAGCTTATGGACGCTGTTGACGAGTATATTCCAACTCCTGACCGTAAGGCTGACCAGCCATTCCTTATGCCTGTTGAGGACGTATTCACAATCACAGGTCGTGGTACTGTTGCAACCGGTAGAGTTGAAAGAGGTCAGATTAAGACTGGTGAAGAAGTTGAAATCGTTGGTCTTACAGACGAAAAGAGAAAAGTTGTTGTTACAGGTCTTGAAATGTTCAGAAAGACTCTTGACTTCGCTGAAGCAGGCGACAACGTAGGTGTTCTTCTCCGTGGTGTTCAGAGAACTGAAATCCAGAGAGGTCAGGTACTTGCTAAGCCAGGTACAATTCACCCACACACAAAGTTCCGTGGCCAGGTTTACGTTCTTACTAAGGACGAAGGCGGCCGTCATACTCCATTCTTCAACAACTATCGTCCGCAGTTCTATTTCAGAACAACTGACGTAACAGGTACAATCTCACTCCCAGAGGGCGTAGAGATGTGCATGCCTGGTGATAACGTTGAAATGGACGTTGAACTTATCACTCCTATCGCTATCGAAGTTGGTCTTCGTTTCGCTATTCGTGAAGGCGGCAGAACAGTAGGTTCAGGCGCAGTTATCGCTATTAACGAATAATTTTAACCGATTATCGTTTATTTTCTAACATTCAGAGCCGATACATTTGTATCGGCTCTTTTTGTGTTCGCATCGTGTGCAAACATGATACGATTGGTAGCCTTGCGACCGCCGCCGGTGGCGGATAAAGGGAGCAAAGCGCTGTCTGAAATAATGAGCAAAAGGCAGCACATTTATGTGCAACGCATTGCGACTATTTTTCAGACGGGAAAACTCGGTTCGCTGCTACAGATAAAACTTGACTTTGCGATATTTATATGCTTTGTAATTATCATAATGTATGTGCTGTTATCTGCGGGAGAACGAGGTTTTCCCCTACAGATTATACACAACATCCATTACATCAAAATATTTTTATCAAACATAAGACTTCATCAAGTGTGCGTCACATGAGCGTCCCTACGGTTTGTTTTGTTCTTTTAATATCAAACTATCTACACGAACGGGGAACGGCGGCTCGCCATTATCGTGTGGGAAAAATTATAACTATGTTACGCTCGGGCATCATATGTTTTTTGACATTACAAACTATCTACACGAACGGGGAACGGCGGCTCGCCGGCTCGCCGTGCAACAGTAAGTTGCTTGTGAAAAATCACGCTCTGCATTATAATATACGCAAGAGGTGACGGCCATGGATACAAAAGAAATTTTACTGAAATTAAGAACAAAATCGGGCTTTTCTCAGGATGAGCTGGCTGGAAAACTGTTTGTAACAAGACAGGCTGTTTCTCGTTGGGAAAACGGCGACACAGTTCCGAATACGGAAACATTAAAACTTCTCTCAAAGCTTTATAATGTGTCAATCAATACCTTGCTCGGTTCTCCGAGAGAACTCATTTGTCAATGTTGCGGTATGCCGTTGGAAGATGAGATTATCAGCAGAGAGAAAGACGGCTTTATGAATGAAGATTATTGCAAGTGGTGCTATGCCGACGGAAATTATATGTACAGCGATATGGATGATTTGATTGATGTCTGCGTCAAAAATATGGCTAATGAGGAACATTCCGAAAAAGAGGTGCGTGAGTATCTGTTGAGAACACTCCCAAAGCTCGACTATTGGAAAAGATATAAGGAACTCGGTGGAAACAAGGCTTTTGAGGAATTTAAAAATGTTCTGATTGATGAGATAAATGCCTTAAATGTTGACGGTATGCCAAAGCTTACAAAGCTGAATGCACTTGTCGGAAAATTTGTTAATTTGGGATACAGACTTCCGAACGGCAACACCGTAAAATTTTTGGACGATAATGCAACATATCTCGGCAATCAGCTTGAATGTGAGTTCGGCGGTGACAGATATTTCGGCATTGTTGCAAATACCGATTATATTCTGATTTCAACTTATGAGGAAAATCTTAAAAATCCGGAGCTTGTTTTGTACAAGAAAAGATAACAAGATAACAGACAAAGAGGTGTCAGCGTTTGCGACACCTCTTTTTGCAGTCTAAATTGTTGAAAAGTCAGAATAAGGTAATCCCGAACATATGCAGTACCCATAAAACAGCACCGAAAACAACAGATGCGGTAACACCGTAAACTATGACAGGTCCTGCAATGATGAACAGCTTTGCGCCGAGTCCTGCAACATATCCCTCGGATTTGAATTCAATTGCAGGTGACGAAACCGCATTTGCAAAACCTGTAATCGGCACAAGCGTACCCGCACCGCCATGCTTGGCGATTTTATCGTAAACACCGATTGCTGTCAGCAAAATTCCTATGAAAATCAGCGTTACCGAAGTCAGCGTTTTTGCATCATCCTTGCTGAGATCAAGCATTGAATAACAGTCCGTCAGAACCTGACCGATAAGGCAGATGAAACCGCCGATGAAAAATGCCTTAGTCCCGTTCACAAAACATTTACTTTTCGGTGAATTATTTTTCACAATCGTGCTATATTCTTTTTTTGAAATCATAAAATGCCACCTTTGCACCGTTAATTAATTTACATATATTTTTGCCGTATAAATTTCAATTATGTTTGAATTATCACTTTATTTTTTTTGACTGTTGTAGTATACTTATTAATATGTACAGCTATGTAAAACGAAATGAGGGTAAAGTAATGGAGCATTATCTCGATAACAGCGCAACTACGAAGGTGTCGCAAAAGGCGGCAGAAAAAGCGTTTGAGATAATGACCGAAAATTACGGCAATCCTTCGTCGCTCCATTTGCGTGGAATGTATGCAGAGCAGGAGCTTGTAAAGGCTCGAAAAGAGGTTGCAAGAAAGCTTGGTGCAACTGCCGACGAAATCTATTTTACAAGCGGCGGTACAGAGGCGAATAACCTTGCAATTTTCGGTGTTGCCGAGGCTAAAAAACGCAGAGGAAAGCGGATTGTTGTGTCTGCCGTTGAACACAGCAGTATTATGGAATCCGCAAAAAAACTTGAGGATAACGGCTTTGATGTTGTCTACATTATGCCCCGTGAGGACGGCACAATTCACAAGGAAGATGTGCTTGAAAAGGTTGACGAAAACACAATTCTTGTGTCTGTAATGTGCGTCAATAATGAAACGGGCGCAATGATGAATGTTACGGATATTTTTTCTGCCGTAAAGGCGAAGAACAGCGATGTAATCTGCCACACGGACGCCGTTCAGGCTTTCGGTAAAATCTCGCTTTCTGCGTCAAGGCTTCATGCGGATTTAATCAGCGTGAGCGGTCATAAAATCCATGCCCCGAAGGGTGTGGGTGCAATCTTTGTGAAAAAGGGTGTACGGCTTGTTCCGCTTCACTACGGCGGTGAACAGGAGAAAAAACTCCGCCCCGGTACAGAGGCGATTCCGTTGATTGCCGCAATGGGTGTTGCCTGTGGTGAATTTAACATAGATAAAAATTACGATTATGTTTCAAAGCTTAACAGCTACGCAAAGGATAAGCTATTAAAAATTGATGGTGTGAGCCTCAACTCCCCCCAAAACGCACTTCCGTATGTGCTGAATATCTCGGCAGGAAAGGTCAGAAGCGAAACCATGCTCCATTTTCTTGAAAATCTTGAGGTTTATGTATCCTCGGGAAGTGCCTGTGCAAAGGGCAAACCGAGTTATGTGCTTGAGTCAATGAATATCGGTCGTGACAGAGCCGACAGCGCACTGAGAATCAGCTTTTCAAAATTTAACACAGAGGCAGATATCGACGCACTTTGTTACGGTATTGAAAAGGGACTGAAAACCCTTGCTCACAAATAAAATCGTATGAATACATATTAAAACAAAGGAATACATTTTATGAAGGAAATTTTACTTTTGAAAGACGGCGAAATTGTTCTCAAGGGACTTAACCGCCGTTCATTTGAAGATGTCCTCAAAAAGAACCTCAAACACGCATTAAAGAGTGCAGGCCATTTTGAGATTACATCCGCACAGTCCACAATTTATGTAAAACCGCTTGATGATGACGCAGATCTTGAAAAGGCTTGCGAAATCGTTTCAAGGGTGTTCGGAATTATCGCTTTTTCAAGAGCTGCTGTTTGTGAAAAGACAATCGAATCAGTTCTTGAAACCGCTCCGAAATATCTTGAAAATCAGCTTAAAAATATAAAAACCTTCAAGGTTGAGGCAAAGAGAAGCGACAAGAAGTTTCCGCTTAAATCTCCCGAAATTTGCAGAGAGGTCGGCGGTGAAATCCTTTCAAAGTTTCCGCATCTCAAGGTTGATGTTCACAACCCCGACCTTGTTGTAAATGTTGAAATCCGTGACTTCGGCGCTTATGTTCACGGTGAGCCGGTAAGAGGAGCAGGCGGTATTCCGGTCGGCACAGGCGGAAGAGCCGCAATTCTCATCAGCGGAGGTCTTGACTCTCCCGTTGCCGCTTATATGATGGCAAAAAGAGGTATCAGACTTACTGCAATTCACTTTGCAAGTCCGCCTTACACAAGCCCCAGAGCCGAAGACAAGGTTGTCAGACTTCTCCGCAGAGTCAGCAGATATGCAGGCGATATGGTTATGTACACCGTGCCGTTTACACAGTTGCAGGAGAAAATCAAGGACGAATGTCCCGAAGAACTTTTCACAATCATTATGCGCCGCTTGATGATGCAGATTTCAGAAAAGATTGCCGAAAAGTACGAATGTCAGGCACTCATCACAGGAGAAAGCCTCGGTCAGGTTGCAAGCCAGACAATCGGTGCGCTTTCGTGCACAGATGAGGCGACCGATATGCTCGTGTTCAGACCGCTCATAGGTATGGATAAGCAGGAGATTATCGACATTGCCTACAAGATTGATACCTACGATATATCAATTGAGCCGTATGAGGACTGCTGTACCGTGTTCACACCAAAGCATCCCCGTACAAGACCTGTTCTCAAATATGTAAAAGAGGCTCAGGAAAAGCCGAACTTCGGACCTCTTGTTGAGGAGGCTCTTCAGAACTTAAAAGTTACAAGAATTTCGGCTGATGATGAATAATCAAACGATTGAAAGGGGAATTGACATGGATGTTGAGATTTTTTCCTTAACGGGCAAAAATTCCGCTGACCTTTCTCAAACAAGCGGTGAAATTGCAAAAAAGCTTGAACAAAACGGCTTTTCCGTAACCAAAGTAAAAAGCGTTTCACCTTCATATTCTAAAATTATTTCTGCACTTAACGAGCTTGCGAAAAGCGAAAAAGCGCCTGATCAGGTTGTGATTGCAGAGGCTCTTACAACAAAGGACAGCACATCGTTTCGCAAAAGGTTTGCCGAGGTTGTTGCGGCATCCGAGAAGTATGAGAATACTCCTGTGCCGAAGGACTATTGGCGAAAGAGAAATCTTGATTTTCTTGATGCCAAAAAGCGTAAGGCAGACAAGGAAGAGATGGAACAGCTCGAGGACAAGTACAGAATGTTCCGTAAAAAGTCAAGAATTTTCAGTCTTAAAGATATGGGCAACGGCTATCGTGGCTACTGCTTTATGTACCGTGGTATTCAGGTTGCCGTTCTTCCAAAGTCGGCTCTTGCCGGTGAAAATCCCGAAGATATGGTTTGTCTTGCCTGCATAAGAGCGAAGTCAAACTTTGAAAATTCTGCAATTGACTATCCTAACGGTTTCAGCGACAGGGAATTTGTTCCGGCAAAGACAGGCTTTGTCAACAACTTCATTCCTATGCGTGGTGACGGTTCAAAGGAAGTTACAAGAAAATGCGTTGTAATTGTTTCGTTTCTCGTGTTTCTTACGGCGCTTTCGCTGTTGTTCTACAATATGATTTACCTCAGCCTGAGAAATGCCGAGCTTAACGGAGAAATTCAGCGAATTGCTCACAGCGTTGATGACGGTGAAACAACACCCGAAAAGAAAAAGGATGACACAATCAATTGGGATAAACTTCTGAAAATTAACGATGAAATTGTCGGCTGGATTCAGATGAAGGATACCCACATTGACTACCCCGTTCTTTGGCATAAGGCAGACAGCACACCGCAACAGTATTACCTTAACCACAACTACAAGAATGAGTGGGACGGCTTCGGCAGCGTATTTGTTGACTACCGTTCAACAAAGGGTACAGACGGCAAGAACCTTGTTCTTCACTCTCACCACATTCAGGACGGTTCAATGTTCGGTGATCTTATGAAGTTTGGCGGAACAACGGGGGATCTCGATTTCTACAAAGAAGTTCCGACCTTCCGTTTTGACACTCCAAAGGGCAAAGGTACTTATAAGATTATCTCCGTGTTCAAGACAAACACTCTTACCGCACACGGCGATTTCTTCAACTACATGATAAGCGACTTTGAAAATGACAAGGATTTTATGAACTATGTTTACAATGTCCGTGTTCGTTCACTCTTTAATTGTCCTGTTGATGTAAACGAGGACGATGAGCTTGTAACACTTTCAACCTGTTCGTATGAGTTCACAAACTTCAGAACGGTTGTTGTTGCAAGAAAGGTAAGAGCGGGCGAGTCAACAAAGGTTGATGTTTCAAAGGCATCGCTTAATAAGAATGCAGTATGGCCGCAGGTTTATTACTCATCCTACGGCGGTACAAGACCTACCGTCACAGACTTTGATACAGCATACAAGAAAGGTCAGATTACCTGGTATGACGGAGATTACAGCTTTAAGAACCAAAAGGTAACCAAGAAAACTGAGGCTACAACCGCAACAGATACAAAAGGTCAGGTTGTAACACAAAAGCCACAGCCTAAAACAGAGGCAAAGGTTTATTGCAATGTAACCTTCCTTAACTACGACGGTTCAGCCTTGTCAACGCAAAAGGTTGAGTACGGTAAGTCGGCGGTTGTGCCTAAGACCGTACCGAAAAAACCGAGTGATGAGTATTATACCTACACCTTTGAGGGTTGGGACACCACCTATGACTATACAAAGGTAACGGCTAATTTGAGCATTGCACCAAAATTCAAGGCAACGCTGAAACCCGAATACGCAAACGCACAGTAGGAGGACGGAAAATGAATTGCAGGCTTGTATTTTTCGCTGCTCGCAAAACCTCGTTTTGCGAAAGAGCTTTGCAAAAATCCTTTTCCGAGCTTGACCTTGAACTCGTCAAAACCTGCTTTGCAACCGATTCCGAACAACTCGGAAATGAACTTACAGACGCTTTCAAAAAACTGAATGCGGTTTTCGTTGTCGGCGGACTCGGATTTGACGATGAAAAAGGAATAAAAAGCATAATTTCCCGTGCTTTGTGTGAAACCCCTGTTAATGACTGCAAAAAGCTGAAAAATGAAAACGGCGATGACGGATATGTTGTCAGAGCCGCAAATCAGATTCTTATTCTTCTGCCCGATGAACCCGAGCAGATTGAATCCATTATGCAGGGACCGCTCAGAAAATATATTATGGCAAACTCGGTAATGCAATAGCATTGCGAATTGAAAGTTGAAAATTAAAATGTAAAATTACAGTCGGCGGTGTGCCACCGTTGTCAATTCGAGAAGATAGTTAGATAAAAAGATTGCATCAGATGCCCGAATAAGGTTCTGATGCAATTTTTGTTTTATATGGAATCAGTAGGGGTAGCCTTGCGACTATATTTCAGACAGCGCTATGCTCCCTTTATCCGCCACAGGCGGCGGTCGCAAACCGTGTTTGCCATTTATAAAATTAATCTTGACAATGCAAAAAATGGTGCTATAATTAAAACATACTAAATACATAGGAATAGTAGAAATAAAACGCATACATAATCAAGCACATAAAAATCATGCTAAGAAAGGAAGTACAGTTATGGCAAAAAGAAATTTTGGTGATGAATTCGGATTTCAGACAAGGGCTGTTCACACGGGCAATGATGTTGACAGCGAAACAGGAGCAATTAAAAGACCTATCACAATGGCAAACAGCTATGAACTCCCGTATGATCCGAGCAACCTCAACTGGAGCAGTGCAGGCAAAAACCTCTACACACGCAACGGCGGTTCAAATCAGCAGTATCTTCAGGAAAAGCTTGCGTCCCTTGAGGGCGGAGAGGATTGCGTTGTTCTTGCAAGCGGTGTTGCGGCTCTGTCGGGACTTTTCTTTGCATTGCTCAAAAGCGGTGATCATGTTGTATTTTCAAGCGTAACATATATTGCGGTTTACAGACTTCTGAATGAACTTCTCAAAGACAAATTCGGTGTTGAAACAACAATTGTTGACACAACCGACATTGAAAAAGTTAAGGCGGCAATCCGTCCGAACACAAAGCTCATTCACATTGAAACACCGGGCAACCCTACTCTTTCAATTTCCGACATTGAAAAGATTGCAGAGCTTGCCCATGCAAACGGCGCACTTTTGTCGGTTGACAACACATTTGCTTCTCCGTTCAACCAAAGACCGATTGAACTCGGTGCAGACTTTACCGTTGAAAGCCTTACAAAGTACATCAACGGTCACGGTGATGCAATGGGAGGTGCAATCATCGGCAAAAAAGAATACCTCGACATTATCCGTGCGCAGTCGCAGATTAATCTCGGCGCAACAATCAGCCCGTTCAATGCATGGCTGATTATGAGAGGCTCGGTAACACTTCCGTTGCGTATGAAACAGCACAACGAAAATGCCCTCAAGGTTGCCAGTTATCTGAAAACGGTCAAAGGTGTAAGCTTTGTTGCATATCCGGGACTTGAGGATCACCCGAATCACGATGTTGCAGTTAAGCAGATGAAAAACGGGTTCGGAGGAGTGCTTTCGTTTGGACTTAAAGCCGACCACGATACCTACAACCGTTTTGTTACACATCTTAAAGTAATCACATCGGCTGTATCACTCGGTCACGATGAAAGCCTTATCGTATTTCTCGGTGAAAACGATGAAAGACAGTATCTTTATCCCGAAGAATTTCACAACGGATTTTTCCGTTTCAGCGTTGGTATTGAGGATGCAGAAGATATCATTGAAGATTTAAGACAGGCTTTTGAAAAAGAAAACCTGCTTTAAGGAGAGCTTATTATGAATTTTTCATATTCACAGGTGCTTGAATTCAAGAGGATTCTTGACGAAAAATTCGGAGTGTATCTACATTTTCACGATGCCTGCGGAGGACAGTATTTTTCATTTGATGAAGCAGAGAAGGATGAAGTATATCAATTTTTAACCTCTTATTTTGCAAATATCGGCGGTAAAATCAATATTGCCGACAATAAATTGACATTTACAGTAGATAAAGCGTAATCAGAAAATTTTTTTAAAAGATTTTCAAAACATTCTCTTGTTTGTCATTATTCTGTCACGATTGCTGTGATATAATAAGCACGGCAAGTACGATTAGACTTATAATTTTGCAAAGTGCTTATTATGTCAATTTATGTTCCCCTCAAATTTTGCCCTGCAAAATTTTCGATGGGTGATTCTATCATAACTCATTTCATGATTTATGATAGAATAAGCACAGCAAGTGTGATTAGATTTATAATTTTGCAAAGTGCTTATTATGTCAATTTATATTCCCCTCAAATTTTGCTCTGCAAAATTCTCGATGGGTGATTATATCATAACTCATTTCCTGATTTATGATAGAATAAACTCACAACATAAGAAAGGGTTAACAAACAACCGTTATTTACAGTTCGTAAAGGCAGAACGACTTGATTTATAACAAGTCTTGTCCGAGCGTGACAGAATAAGTGGTGATAACCCATGTTAAACAGCTTACAAGATTTTCATTTGATATATTTTTCCTCTTTCTTTAATCAAAAATATGGAAGAAACAGCGAGTTACACCGCTGTTTTTTTCATTTTACGGCAAAGCCGCAATGAATAACTGTATGCCGTTTTTCATATACATTATCGGTGATTGATATGAAAAAACTGCTCTGTGTGTTTTTTTGCGTAATGCTTGCGGCATTGTCGGCTGTCGTGTTTACGGGCGGAAAGGACACGCAAAAAAACTACATAAAATATGTTGAATTTAATGTTACGAAAGACGCTTTGCAAAATGCCGTTGACCTCGACAGACAAACTCACGATGACGACAGGCATACCGACTGCATAACCATGCTTGCGTATCTCGGTGCGAAATACGGCGGTGATTTTACAAAGTACAAATATGGCGATATGACAGATTTTGCCGACAAAATCAAAAACGGCGAAACCGTTGAAAACCTGACAAAGGATATGAAATATTTCAACTATTACTCTCAGGCATACGGTGCGGCGCTTTCGGGAATTGTCGGTGATTACGAAAAAGAAACTTCAAAAGGCACTGAAAAAGACTACGGCTTGTGCTGGTTTTCACCGATTGCCAAATCTTTTCCGTATTCCTGCTATGATGATTTCGGTGCGGTCAGAACCTACGGCTACACAAGACCGCACCTGGGGCATGATCTTATGGCGGCTGTCGGCACACCTGTTGTGGCGGTTGAGTCGGGAACGGTTGAAATTATGGGCTGGAACAGGTACGGCGGTTGGCGAATCGGAATCCGTTCTGCCGACAAAAAACGCTATTGGTACTATGCCCACCTAAGACAGAACCGTCCGTTTGCAGAAAACTTAAAAGAGGGCGACAAGGTTTGTGCAGGCGATGTAATCGGTTATGTGGGAAGAACGGGTTACAGCGATACCGAAAATACAAACGGAATAACCGAAAGTCATTTGCATCTCGGACTTGAGCTTGTGTTTGATGAGAGCCAAAAAGAAAGCAATAACGAAATATGGATTGATGTGGGTGCTATAACAAGCGTTGTTGAGCAAAATCAGAGCGAAGTCGTGCGTAATAACGAAACAAAGGAATTTACAAGGAAATACAAATTTTTGGTTAATAATGATTTGCAAACAGGTGCAACAGGATAGACGCTTTGGCAATTGTTGGCAATACTGATTCTTAACAAAGTGACCAATGCAATTTTTATAATATCAAATGACTTTACTCCAAAACACAGACTGTCATACGGCAGTCTGTGTTTTGTCTCTAAGTCGAAATTTGTCACGAAATGTCAACAATACCGAACAGAACAATTTATTCTGTCAAAAGCACAAAATCATAAACATTACTTTTATTCTTTACGGGCAAAAAATCATATAATTTGTACGTTGACTGAAAAATAGCAATAAGTTAAAATATGTAGGACGGTATTTGAAAAAATTTATGAATTTAAATTTGCAGGAGGATAAAACGAGTGGTATTTTCGAGCCTTGTATTTATGTTTGCGTATCTGCCGATTACCTTGCTTGCCTATTATCTTGTGCCAAGACAGGGACGTAATATTTTTCTCTTTATCGTAAACCTTATATTCTACGGCTGGGGCGAACCTAAGCTTGTTCTGCTTATGGTGTTCAACATCTTCTTCAACTATATAGGCGGTTGGCTTGTTGACAAATACAGAGCCGACGCCAAAAAGAAAAAGCTGTTTCTGATTCTTACCTGTGTGCTTGATATAGGTATTCTTGCGGTGTTTAAATATACGGGAATGATAACCGAAACGCTCAATATGCTGCCGTTTCTCAATATTCCGGAGCTTCAAATCAGCCTGCCGATCGGCATCAGCTTCTACACATTCCAGACAATGAGCTATGTTATTGATGTTTACCGTGACGATGCGCCAGTGTCGAAAAACTTTATCAACTTCGGTACTTATGTTGCACTCTTTCCGCAGCTTATTGCAGGTCCGATTGTCCGTTACCGTGATGTTGCCGAACAGCTTGTAAACCGCCGTGAAACGCTTGAAATGTTCACAAGGGGCGTGAAGCTCTTTATGGTCGGCCTTGCCAAAAAGGTAATTATCGCAAACACCATGGGAACGCTCACAACAAACATTTTTGCAACAACCGATGAAAACGGTGTTGTCGGAACATGGGTGGGTATGATAGCCTATACATTCCAGATTTACTTTGATTTCTCGGGTTACTCCGATATGGCTTGCGGTCTTGGCAATATGATGGGATTCGAGTTTCTTAAAAACTTTAACTATCCCTACATTGCAAAGTCGATTACAGACTTTTGGAGAAGATGGCACATTTCCCTTTCAACATGGTTCAAAGAATATGTTTATATTCCTCTCGGCGGTAACAGAAAGGGCGTTAAAAGGCAGATTCTCAACCTTCTTATCGTGTGGGGACTTACAGGACTTTGGCACGGTGCGGCATACAACTTTGTACTTTGGGGACTTTACTACGGACTTCTTCTTATTCTTGAAAAATTCGTACTCAAAAAATTTCTCGACAGACTGCCGTCATTTGTTCAGCACATTTACACTCTGTTTATCATAATCATCGGTTGGGGGCTTTTCTACTTCACGGATGTCGGACAGCTCGGTGAGTTTATGGTTGACCTTTTCAATTTCGGCAACGGAATTTGCGGTGATCAGGCGTTCAATCTTATTATGAGCAACATGCCAATGCTTATTATTGCGGCTGTTGCGTCAACTCCGCTTGCAACAATGCTTTATACACGCTTTGAACACAGACGCTTTATGTGGATTCCCGAAACACTCTACTGTATGGGTGTTCTTGCTGTCAGCACGGCAAGCCTTGTTAATCAGAGCTACAACCCGTTCCTTTATTTCAGATTTTAAAACGGCTGTGAACAATTAGAAAAAGTCAGGTGAATATATATGCGTTTTGCTGATAACAGAAATAAAATCGGAAAATATATTCCTGCGGTTGTATTTCTGATTTTCATATACGGAATGGCTTTGTGGTTTATATTTTCTCCGAAGCCCGACTACAGCTCTTCCGAAAAAAGATACTTGCAGAAGTTTCCGGAGGTTACAGCCGAAAAATTGCTTTCGGGTGATTTCGGCAGTGAGTTTGAAACATTCTTTGCCGACAGGTTTCCGCAGAGAAACACATGGGTAGGTCTTAACGCATACACCGCCCTTGCAGAGGGTAACAACGGTGCAAGCGGTGTGTATAACTGCAAAAACGGCTACCTTATCAACAAGCCTGTTTCGACTGAGAACAATCTCGATAAGAATATCGGTGCGGTTGCGGATTTTGCAAAATCAATCGACACTCCGACAACGGTTATGCTTGTTCCGTCAACAGGATATATTGTTGATGATGTGCTTCCGACATTCCACGATAAATACAACGATGATGAGGATATAAGCAAAATTTCTTCAACGCTTTCAAAGGATAAAATCGGATTTGTTGATTTGCGTGAACGCTTTAAGAGCGAATACAAAAACGGCAGTCAGATTTACTACAAAACCGACCACCATTGGACAACAAAGGGTGCTTACACGGGCTACCAAGAGCTTTGCAAGGCACTCGGCATTACTCCGATTGATGATTCAACCCTGAAAAAAGACAGCTACCCCGACTTTTACGGCACAACATATTCTTCAAGCGGTTTTTGGCTCACTCCGCCCGATAATATCGAAATTTGGAATAACCCTAAAAATTCCGACAGGAATATCTCCGTAAAAATTACTGAGGGTGCAAATATTAAAACTTCGGGTTCAATGTACTTTACCGACCATCTCAAAGAGGACGACAAGTACCCCGTGTTTATTGACGGCAATCACGCTCTCACGGAGATTACAAACACCAATGCAAAGAACGGCACAATTCTTCTCATCAAGGACAGCTTTTCGCACAGTCTTGCACCGTTCCTTGCAGAAAACTACAGCAAGGTGGTTCTGGTTGACCTGCGTTATTATAAGGAAAGCGTGTCCGACCTTGTGACAACCTACAACCCCGAACAGGTTGTTGTGCTTTACGGAATTGACAACCTTGCAACCGATACGGATATCGTATGGCTCAAGTAAATTCTTTAATATTCAATTGAATTAAAAACGGCTGTTGCTGATGAATTGACTTTCGTCAAGTGACAGCCGTTTCTCTGTAATTCTTTAATCCGTTATATCCTACATTCTCCATAAAACAATGCAAAAAAATAACCACCCATAAATCGGGTGGTGTCGGATACGATTTTATAAGCGCTACGCTCGAGCGTTTTATGTTTTTGTAAATTAAACTATCTACACAAACTTAAAATTAAAATTCAACACCGATTCTGCCGGTGATGCCTCGATCGTAGGGATGTTTGATTTTCTTGAACTCGGTCACATAATCGCAAAGGTCAATCATTTTTTGTGACGGGTTATGACCTGTCATGATGATTTCCATGCTTGAGGGAGCGTTGGTGATGAACTCAACAACCTCGGATTCGGTGAGCATTTCAGCATTGATTGCGTCAATAATCTCGTCAAATACAACCATGTCGTACTTTTCGGTCAGGGCAAGTGTGACGCTGTGGTCAAAAATACCCTTGAAAATTTTTGCCGCCTGAGCCTTTTCCTTTTCGTTCATCTGAAATGTGAACTTGAGGTCGGCGGGGCAGAGCGTGAGAGTCACATTCTCGGTGTGACTGAGAACATGGCGTTCACCCGAAAATTCCGTTTTTAAAAATTGCACAAACAGCACCTTGAGGTTACTGCCTGCCGCCCTGACGGCAATTCCTACAGCGGCTGTGGTTTTGCCCTTACCGTCGCCAAAATACAAATGTTTCATTGTCTGTCATTCCTTTTCATAAAACTGCACAATTGACAAAATGTAACCCCTTATATACAATAGTATAGAAAAGACATTTTCGTCTGCCTAATTATAACATAAAATCGGCAAACGGGAGTATGTACAAATTAAACAAAATTAATTAAAAATATTTCAAAAACTTCTATGCCGCTTATTTTGCCGAAAAGGTTGAAATAATGCGGTATTTCGTTTATAATAATGCTTGTGTGACTGCACAAGATATGCGATGAAGCGGGAGGTTGCGGCATTAAGCCGGTTTTTCCGTGGAGTATGTCCGATTTTAAACCGGGCGATTAAATTGAAACACAGAGCGATTGAGTGGCAATGGGGTTGCTTTGCCATAACTGCGCTCAAACGCTTTCAGAACTTCCCGGTTAACTGAATAGTTAAACGGGTTTTTTAATGCGGGGTGAGGAAACACCCGGCAGAGTTTCAAAAAGTTTTGAAAAGCAACGCCCGCCAACTAACATTTTTAAGGAGGCGACGATAATGGCAGTCAAGGAAAAGATTAGAATAAGATTAAAGGGTTATGATCATCAGCTCGTTGATCAGTCTGCAGAGAGAATCGTGGCAACAGCTAAGCGCACAGGCGCAAGAGTTTCAGGTCCCGTTCCGCTCCCGACTGAGAAGCAGGTTGTAACAATTCTCCGTGCTGTTCATAAGTACAAGGACAGCCGTGAGCAGTTTGAAATCAGAACTCACAAGCGTCTTATCGACATCTTAAGACCGTCAAACAAGACAGTCGAGGCTCTTATGAGCTTAGAGCTCCCTGCCGGCGTTGATATCGAGATTAAGTTATAATCGGATACCAACCTACAAGCAGACAGGGTCATGTTGGGAAACCAACCAATAACCTATAAGGAGGATACAATTTATGCAGAAAGCAATCATCGGTAAGAAAATCGGTATGACACAGATTTTCGATGAAAAGGGAATCATGATTCCCGTAACTGTTGTTGAGGCAGGCCCTTGCGTGGTAACAGCCAAGAAAACAGTTGAAAACGACGGCTACGCTTCGGTACAGCTCGGCTACGGCGATGTTAAACCTCACAAGGTAAACAAGCCAATGAAGGGCTTCTTTGATAAGGCCGGTGTAGCACCAAAGAAAACTCTCAAAGAGTTCCGCTTTACAGACACAGACGCTTACAGCATCGGTGATCTCGTTAAAGCAGACGTATTCACCCCCGGCGACAAGATTGACGTAACAGGCAAGAGCAAAGGTAAGGGTACAGCAGGTGTTATTAAGAGATGGAACTTCCACCGTCTTAAGGAATCACACGGTACAGGTCCTTGCGTACGCCACGGCGGTTCAATCGGTGCCTGCTCATCACCTTCAAGAGTTTGGAAGGGTAAGAGAATGGCAGGTCACCTCGGCGCAGAACAGGTAACGGTTCAGAACCTCACAGTTGTTAAGGTTGACGCAGAAAACAACCTCATCGCTGTTAAGGGTGCTATTCCGGGTCCTAACAAGGGAATCGTTGTAATCAAAGATTCCGTAAAGGCTTAAGGAAGGGGGATTATAAATGCCAAATTTAGCAGTAGTAGATATGGAAGGCAAGAATGTCGGTACAATCGAGCTTGCCGAGTCCGTATTCGGTATCGAACCAAATGCAGCTGTTATGCATCAGATGGTAGTTAACTACCTCGCAGCACAGCGTCAGGGCACACAGTCCGCTCTTACAAGATCAGAGGTTTCAGGCGGCGGTAAAAAGCCGTGGAGACAGAAGGGTACAGGCCGTGCAAGACAGGGTTCAACAAGAGCTCCGCAGTGGACACACGGCGGCGTTGTATTCGCTCCGAAGCCAAGAGATTACAGATTTTCCGTAAACAAGAAGGTAAGAAGACTTGCTATGAAGTCAGCTTTCTCTTCAAAGGTTATGGAGAACGAGCTCATCGTTGTTGATTCAATCAGCATGGACGAGTACAAGACAAAGAAGATTGTTGCAATGCTCAGCGCAATCGGAGCTGAAAAGAAGGCTCTCATTGTTCTTCCTGAGGTTGACAGCAAGGTTATTAAATCAGCTAACAACATCCCCGGTGTTAAAACAGCTCAGGTAAACACTCTTAATGTATATGACATTTTGAATGCTGACAAGCTTATCATCGTTAAGGATGCGGTAAGCAAGATTGAGGAGGTATATGCATGATAGCTCATGATATTGTAATCCGCCCTGTTATTACCGAAAAGAGTATGCTCGGCGCAGTTAACAAAATTTATACCTTTGAAGTTGCTAAGTCAGCAAACAAGATTGAAATTGCAAAAGCTTGTGAAGAAGTTTTCGGCGTTAAGGTTGCAAAGGTAAACACAGTAAGCATGAGAGGCAAATTCCGTCGTCAGGGCAGAAACAACGGCGGCTACTCAAAGAGCTGGAAGAAAGCAATCGTAAAACTTACCGAAGACAGCAAGCCTATCGAATTTTTTGAAGGCATGATGTAATACTGACTCAGGTTCAGTATTGAGTCTGAAAAACATTATTCAGGCAGAATGTATGGGAAATGCCATATTCCCGCAAAGCCATCATGAGGAGAGTGAAACCAAATGGCCATTAAAGTATATAAGCCGACCATTAACTCAAGAAGAAATATGTCGGTTACAGATTATTCGGGTCTTTCAAAGGTTGAGCCGGAAAAAAGCTTGCTTGCTCCTTTAAATAAAAAGGCAGGTCGTAACAGCTACGGCAGAATCACCGTTCGTCACAGAGGCGGCGGCAACCGCAAAAAGTACCGTATTATTGACTTCAAGCGTCAGAAATTTGATGTTGAAGGTACAGTTAAAACATTAGAGTACGATCCAAACCGTTCTGCATTCATCGCTCTTGTAGAGTACACAGACGGCGAGAAGGCTTACATTATTGCTCCGGAAGGACTTAAGGTAGGCGACAAGGTAACAGCAGGTGCAAACGCTGATATTAAGCCCGGTAACGCACTTCCGCTTACAGCAATCCCTGTTGGTACATTTATCCACAATGTAGAGCTTTATCCCGGCAGAGGCGCTCAGCTCGCTCGTTCAGCCGGCAACATGGCTCAGCTCATGGCTAAGGAAAACGGTCTTGCACTTTTAAGACTTCCTTCAGGCGAGCTCAGAAACGTTCCTGAAAACTGCATGGCTACAATCGGTCAGGTAGGTAACACCGATCACGAAAATGTTAAGATCGGTAAAGCAGGTCGTAAGAGAAACATGGGTTGGCGTCCTACTGTTCGTGGTTCTGTAATGAACCCTAACGACCATCCGCACGGCGGTGGTGAGGGTAAGTCACCTGTTGGTCGTCCGGGCCCTGTAACCCCATGGGGTAAGCCCGCACTCGGCTACAAGACTCGTAAGAACAACAAGAGCAGCGACAAGCTTATCGTAAGAAGAAGAAACGGTAAGTAAGGCGGAAAGGAGCTAAAACATGAGTAGAAGTACTAAAAAGGGCCCTTATGTTCAGCCTGTACTGCTCAAAAGGGTTATCGAAATGAACGAAGCAGGCGAAAAGAGAATTCTCAAGACTTGGTCAAGAAGTTCAACAATTTTCCCTGAATTCGTTGGTCACACATTTGCCGTTCATGACGGCAGAAAACATGTTCCTGTATATGTAACCGAAGATATGGTTGGTCACAAGCTCGGTGAGTTTGCTCCGACAAGAACATTCAAAGGTCACGCAGGATCAAAGACAAGCAAATAAGCGGAAGGAGAGTATTGCAGATGGAAGCAAAGGCAAATGCAAAATTTGTTCGTATTTCACCCCGCAAGGTTAATGTTGTTCTTGACCTCGTAAGAGGCAAAGATGTTAAGTATGCGGAAGCTGTTCTTAAGCACACTCCCAAGGCCGCTTGCGAGCCGCTTTTAAAGCTGCTCAATTCAGCTATGGCAAATGCTGAGAACAACCATGACATGGATGTATCCAAGCTTTACATTGCTCAGTGCAATGCAACAGCAGGCCCCATCCTTAAAAGAATTCGTCCGAGAGCACAGGGCAGAGCGTTCAGAATTAACAAGAGAACTTCTCACATTTCCCTCGTACTCAAGGAAAGAGAAGACGACTAAGGGGAGGTTAGATTATGGGTCAGAAAGTTAATCCGCACGGTCTCCGTGTCGGCGTTATTAAAGATTGGGATTCCCGTTGGTTTGCAAACAAGAAGGACTTCGGTGCTACACTCGTTGAGGACTATAACCTCCGTAAGACTCTGAAGGCTCAGCTTTACAACTTCGGTATCTCAAAGATTGAAATTGAGCGTGACGGCAAAAAGGTTAAAATCAGCATCCACTGCGCTAAGCCCGGTCTTGTAATCGGTAAGGGCGGTTCTGAGATTGAAAAGCTCAGAGCACAGTGCGAAAAGATGCTCGGCAAGCCCGTTGCAATCAATATCGTAGAAGTTAAGGCTCCTGAGCTCGATGCACAGCTCGTTGCAGAAAGCATCGCTCAGCAGCTTGAAAAGAGAATCTCTTTCCGCCGTGCAATGAAGATGTCAATCGGCAACGCAATGCGTCGTGGCGCTAAGGGTATTAAGATCATGTGTTCAGGTCGTCTCGGCGGTGCTGAAATTGCTCGTTCAGAGCAGTACCACGAAGGTACTATTCCGCTTCAGACACTTCGTGCCGACATCGACTACGGCTTTGCAGAAGCTAACACAACCTACGGTAAAGTAGGCGTTAAGGTTTGGCTTTACAAGGGCGAGGTTCTTAACGAAGTTAAGTCAAGAAAGCCCCGCAGAGAAGGAGGCAGAAAGTAATGTTATTACCTAAGAGAGTAAAATACAGAAGAGTTCACAGAGGTCGTATGACAGGTAAGGCTCTTCGTGGTAACAAGGTTACTTACGGCGATTTCGGTCTTCAGGCTACAGAGCCTGCATGGATCACCTCAAACCAGATTGAGGCTGCCCGTGTCGCTATGACTCGTTACTGCAAAAGATTCGGTAAAGTATGGATCAAAATTTTCCCTGATAAGCCTGTTACAGCAAAGCCTGCTGAAACACGAATGGGTTCAGGTAAAGGTTCACCCGAGTACTGGGTAGCCGTAGTAAAGCCGGGCAGAGTTATGTTTGAACTCGGCGGCGTAGATGAAGCTACTGCAAGAGAGGCTCTTCGCCTTGCTGCAAATAAGCTTCCGATCAAGTGCAAGTTTGTTAAGAAAGAGGAGGGTGAGCAGTAATGAAAGCATCAGAACTCAGAGATATGTCAGTAGAAGAGCTTCAGACAAAGCTCACTGAACTCAAAGAAGAATTATTCAATCTTCGTTTCCAGCTTGCTGTTAATCAGCTCGAAAACTCATCCAGAATCGGTGCTGTTAAAAAGGACATCGCAAGAATTTCAACAGTTCTTCGTCAGATGGAACTTAACGGCGCTGAAGCTTAAGAGAGGAGGACTTAACAGTGAGTGAAAGAAATATGAGAAAAACTGTTGTCGGAAAAGTTGTAAGCGACAAGATGGACAAGACAATTGTCGTTGCAGTTGAAGACAGCGTAAAGCACAAGCTTTACAACAAAATTGTTAAGCGTACAGTTCGTTTCAAGGCACATGACGAAAACAACGAGTGTGGCATTGGCGACCGTGTAAAGATTATGGAGACCCGTCCTCTTTCTAAAGACAAAAGATGGAGACTCGTCGAGATTATTGAGAAAGCTAAATAAGTTTATTTTAGCGGCTTTGAGTAAAGGAGGAATTACACTGTGATTCAGCAGCAAACTATCCTCAAGGTTGCCGACAACACCGGCGCAAAGGAACTTATGTGCATTCGTGTACTCGGCGGTACCAGAAGGAGATATGCCAACATTGGCGATGTAATCGTAGCCTCGGTTAAAAAGGCAGCACCCGGCGGTGTTGTTAAAAAAGGCGACGTTGTAAAGGCTGTAGTTGTTCGTTCTGCAAAGGGCGTCAGAAGAGAAGACGGTACTTATATCCGTTTCGATGAAAATGCAGCTGTTATTATTAAGGAAGATAAGAACCCGAAGGGTACTCGTATCTTCGGACCGGTAGCAAGAGAGCTTCGTGATAAAGATTATATGAAGATTCTTTCTCTCGCTCCCGAAGTACTTTAATTGGAGGTGTCACAATGAGTAAAGTTCATGTTAAAACAGGCGACACCGTTATCGTATTAAGCGGTAAGGACAAGGGCAAGACAGGTCAGGTTATGGCTGTAAGCCCTAAAGAAGGCAAAGTTATCGTAGAAAAGGTAAACATGGTTTCAAAGCATGTTAAGCCCAAGAAGATGGGCGAGCAGGGCGGTATCATTAAGGCTGAGGGTGCTATGTATGCATCTAAGGTTCAGATCGTTTGCCCAAGATGCAAAAAGCCTACAAGAGTTGCTCATAAGTTCTATGAGGACGGCTCTAAGGGCAGAGTTTGCGCTAAATGCGGCGAAGCACTTTAAGGAGGAAATAAGATATGGCAAGACTTAAAGAATATTATTCAAAAGAAGTTGCACCTGCTCTTATGTCAAAGTTCTCCTACAAGAGCACAATGCAGATTCCTAAGCTTGATAAAATCGTTATCAATGTAGGCGCAGGCGAAGCAAAAGATAACTCAAAAGTAATTGATGCTATCTGCACAGACCTTTCTGCTATTACAGGTCAGAAGCCTCTTATCTGTAAGGCAAGAAAGTCAGTTGCTAACTTCAAACTCAGAGAAGGTATGGCAATCGGCTGTAAGGTTACATTAAGAGGCGAGAGAATGTATGAATTCCTCGACAGATTCTTCAATGTAGCACTTCCCCGTGTTCGTGACTTCAGAGGTATCAACCCTGATTCATTTGACGGTCGTGGTAACTACAACATGGGCCTCAAAGAGCAGCTCATCTTCCCCGAGATTGACTATGACAAGATCGACAAGGTTCGTGGTATGGACATTTGTTTCGTAACCACTGCAACAACAGACGAAGAAGCTCGCGAGCTCTTAAAGCTTATGGGCGCACCGTTTTCAAAGTAAGGAGGGATTGTTGTGGCTAAAACTTCAATGAAAGTAAAGCAGCAGAGAAAGCAGAAATTCTCTACAAGAGAGTACACAAGATGTAACATCTGTGGTAGACCACACGCCTACCTCCGTAAGTATGGCATTTGTCGTATTTGCTTCCGTGAACTCGCTTACAAGGGCGAAATTCCGGGTGTAAAGAAAGCAAGCTGGTAAGCAAGGGAGGTAAAGCATAATGCAGATTACAGATACAATTGCTGATTTACTTACAAGAATCCGTAACGCAAATTCAGCAAAGCATGATTCTGTTGAAATTCCCGCTTCAAACCTCAAGAAGTCAATTTGTCAGATTCTTGTTGACGAAGGTTATGTAAAGAATTTCACAGTTATTGAAGACGGCAAGCAGGGCGTTATTAAGGTAACACTCAAGTATACAGACGGTAAGACTCCTGTTATCACAGGTCTCCGCCGTGTATCAAAGCCCGGTCTCAGAATTTACAGTAATGCAGAAGATATGCCAAAGGTAATGAAGGGTCTTGGTATCGCTATCATTTCAACCTCAAAGGGTGTTATGACAGATCGTGAGGCAAGAAAGCAGCACATCGGCGGCGAGGTTCTCGCTTACATTTGGTAAGAGGAGGTGCGATAAATGTCTCGAATTGGAAGAAAACCTATAAATATTCCCGCCGGCGTTACAGCTTCAGTTGACAACGGCGTTATCACAGTTAAAGGTCCTAAGGGTACACTTGATTTCAAGTTTAATCCTGCTATGACTGTTGAAATCAAGGGCGATGTAATCGAGGTTACACGTCCTAACGACGCAAAGGAAAACCGTTCACTTCACGGCCTTACAAGAACACTTATCCATAATATGGTTATTGGTGTTACAGAGGGTTACTCAAAGACTCTCGAAGTAAACGGCGTTGGTTACCGTGTTCAGAAGCAGGGTAACAAGTGCGTTATGAACCTTGGTTATTCACACCAGGTTATCGTTGAGGATACAGAGGACATCAAGATTGAAGTTCCCGATCCTAACAAAATCATCATCTCCGGCATTGATAAGCAAAAGGTTGGTCAGTTTGCTGCCGAAGTAAGAGAAAAGCGTCCTCCGGAGCCATATAAGGGCAAGGGTATTAAGTACGCTGATGAAGTTATCCGCCGCAAGGAAGGCAAGGCCGGTAAGGGCAAATAATTAAGGAGTGAATAATTAATGGTAAGCAGACCAGATACAAAAAAGGCACGCGCAAAACGCCATAAGAGAGTCCGCAGCAAGATCAGCGGTACAGCTTCTTGTCCTCGTCTTTGCGTATTCCGCTCCACAAGCAACATCTATGCTCAGATTATTGACGATGTAGCCGGTGTTACACTTGCTCAGGCTTCAAGCCTTGATAAGGAAATCACAGGCAATGGCGGAAACAAAGAGGCAGCTAAGGCTGTTGGCAAGCTCGTTGCAGAGCGTGCAAAAGAAAAGAATATCGTTGATGTTGTATTCGACAGAGGCGGTAACATATATCACGGCCGTGTTAAGGAATTGGCCGAAGGCGCCCGTGAGGGCGGCCTCAATTTCTAAGGATTGGAGGAATAACTTTGGCTAAAACAGTAGAAGTAACAGGCGAATTAAAAGAAAGAGTAGTTACTATTAACCGTGTTTCTAAAACAGTTAAAGGCGGTCGTATTTTCAAGTTTGCAGCTCTCGTAGTTGTAGGCGACGGTAACGGAACAGTTGGTTTCGGTATCGGTAAAGCAGGCGAAGTACCCGACGCTATCCGCAAGGGTATTGAGGATGCTAAGAAGAACCTCATGAAGGTTTCACTCAGAGGTACAACAATCCCTCACGAAGTAATCGGTGAGTTCGGTGCAGGCAGAGTTCTTATGAAGCCCGCAGCTCCCGGTACCGGTGTTATTGCCGGCGGTCCTGTTCGTGCCGTTGTTGAAGCAGTAGGTATCAAGGACATCAGAACAAAGGCTCTTCGTTCCAACAATCCCTGTAATGTAGTTAGAGCTACTCTTGCAGGTCTTGGCGCATTAAGAAATGCTGAAGAAGTTGCTGCAATCCGCGGTAAATCCGTTAAAGAAATTCTTTAATAGGGAGGTTGTAAACTATGACAATTAAGTTAGTAAAGAGTCTTATCGGCTCTAAGAAGGATCAGATTGCAACCGCCCACGCTCTTGGTCTTAAGAAAATCGGTGATGTTACAACTCAGCCCGATAACGCTCAGACTAAGGGTAAGGTAGCAAAAATCATCCACCTCGTAGAGGTTAGTGAAGCATAAGCAAGGAGGTGCGAACTAATGAAGTTACATGAACTTTCTCCTGTTGAGGGTTCTAAGAAGGACTCAAAGAGAATCGGCAGAGGTCACGGCTCGGGCTGGGGCAAAACTTCCGGTAAAGGTCATAAGGGCCAGAAGGCTCGTTCAGGCGGCAGCATCCGTCCCGGATTTGAGGGCGGTCAGATGCCTTTACAGCGTCGTATCCCTAAAAGAGGTTTCAACAACATTTTTGCAAAAGCTGTAGCAGCAGTAAACCTCAGCACTTTGAACAGAAAGTTTGAAGACGGTGCGACAGTAGATATTGAGGCTCTTGTTAATGCGGGCGTTGTTAAGAACGGCTTTGATGCTGTTAAAATTCTTGGCAACGGTAAGCTTGACAAAAAACTTACAGTAAAGGTTTCTGCTTTTTCCGAATCAGCTAAAGCTGCAATTGAGGCTGCGGGCGGAAAGGCAGAGGTGATCTAAGTGTTTAAAACCATCAAAAATGCTTGGTCACTCCCCGATTTAAGAAAGAAAATTTTATTTACTCTCTTAATCATTGTTGTATTCAGAATCGGCTCGGTTATTCAGGTTCCGTTCCTGGATACTGCGGCTCTCAGAAGTGTTATGAATCCGGATGACTGGTCAAACACAATGCTCTCTTATATGAATACACTCTCAGGCGGTGCATTCTCAAACGCAACATTGTTTGCAATGGGTATCACCCCTTATATCAACAGCTCAATCATCATCCAGCTCCTCTGCGTTGCTATTCCTCCTCTGGAGAGATTGGCAAGAGAAGGCGAAGCCGGCAGACGCAAAATCAGTGCTATCACTCGTTATGTAACAGTCGGTCTCGGTATTATTCAGGGTACTGCATATTACTTCTACCTTCTCAACAGCAAGGTAACACTTTACAACAGCGGTTTTGAACTTTGGTTCTCTGCTATCGTAATCATCCTTGTTTTTACCGCAGGTACGGCGGTTATGATGTGGCTTGGTGAACAGATCAACAGCCACGGCATCGGAAACGGTATTTCCATTCTCCTTTTTGCAGGTATCGTTGCTCAGTTCCCACAGATTATCAACACACTCGGTCAGTACTGGAACCTTGCTGTTAACGGCAGCACACAGTTCTTCTTCCTCGTACCTCTCTGGGTAGTTCTCTTTGTTGCTGTCGTATGGATTATCACATTCATGCAGGACAGCGAAAGAAGAATCCCGATTCAGTATGCAAAGCGTGTTGTGGGCAGAAAGATGTACGGCGGTCAGTCAAGCCACCTTCCTATCAAGGTTGCTCTCGGCGGCGTTCTTCCAATCATCTTTGCAAGCTCAATTCTTTCAATTCCAAGTACAATCAACCTCTTCCTCAAGATTCCTGCAGGAGAAGGTTTCTGGGGTGCATTCTTTGCAGCATTCAGCACCACAGGCTGGCTGTACATGGTACTTTATTTCTTGTTCATCATAATGTTCGCTTATTTCTATACATCAATTCAGTACAACCCTGTTGAAATGGCTAACAATCTTAAAGCTAACAACGGCACAGTTCCCGGTATTCGTCCGGGTGCTCCGACAGCCGATTATATCAGAAAGATTTTGTCTAGAATCACATTAATCGGTGCAATGTTCCTTGCTGTTATCGCTATGATTCCGCTTATCTACGGCGCTGCTTCCGGAATGGGACAGATGTCAATCGGCGGTACATCAATCATCATCGTAGTTGGTGTTGCTCTTGAAACTGTTAAACAGCTCGAGTCACAAATGATGATGCGTCATTACAAAGGTTTTCTTGACTAATTGAGAAAAAAGGAGTATAATAGATGAACATTATCATGTTAGGTGCTCCGGGTGCAGGTAAAGGCACACAGGCTGCTGTACTTTGTGAACACTTTGGTATTCCCACAATTTCAACCGGAAACATGATCCGTGAAGCGCTGAAAAACGGCACTGAGATGGGCTTGAAGGCTAAATCCTTTATGGATGAAGGCAAGCTTGTTCCCGACGAAGTAGTAATCGGTATTGTAAAGGAAAGACTTTCTGCCGATGACTGCAAGAAGGGTTTCATTCTTGACGGTTTTCCAAGAACTATTCCTCAGGCTGAGGCTCTGGATAATATGGGTGTTGAGATTCAGCATGTCATCAACATCGACATTTCTGATGAAAAAATCATCAACCGTATGTCCGGACGCCGTGTTTGCGAAAATTGTGGCAGACCTTTCCACATTGTGACTTTAAAGCCCAAAAAGGAAGGTGTTTGTGACGATTGCGGCGGCACCCTTGTTCAGCGCAAGGACGACCACCCCGATACCGTGCTTGCTCGTCTCGAAACATATCACAAAGAGACCGAGCCCCTCGTTTCTTACTATGAGAAGCAGGGTAAGCTTGTTACTGTAAAAGGACAGGACGATGTAGAAGCTACTACAAAGGCTATCCTTGAAGGTATTGAGGCTTAATTCATGGTTGTAGTTAAGACAGCACGGGAACTTTCAAAAATGAAAGATGCCTGCAGAATTTCTGCCGAGGCATTGCGTGTTGCGGGAGAGGCTGTAAAGCCCGGCGTTACTACTTATGAAATAGATAACATTGTCCGCTCATACATCGAGAAACAGGGAGCAGTTCCCTCGTTTCTCGGTTACGGCGGCTTTCCTGCGAGTGCGTGCATTTCCGTTAACAATGTGGTTATCCATGGCATACCCAGTAAAGAACTCGTTTTAAAAGAGGGCGACATAGTAAGCGTGGATGTTGGCGCTTTCTACGGGGGATTTCACGGCGACAACGCCTTTACATTCCCCTGCGGCAAAATCAGTGCAGACGCACAGGCTTTGCTTGACGCCACAAAAGAGAGTCTGTATGAGGGAATTAAACAGGCTCTTGCCTTTAACCGTGTCGGTGACATAGGCAACGCTGTTCAGAAGTATGTCGAAGCTCGCAGTTACTCGGTGGTACGAGATTTTGTCGGCCACGGCGTAGGTGCGAAACTGCACGAAGACCCAAGCGTACCCAATTACGGCACTGCTCACAGAGGAGTGCGGCTTATTCCGGGTATGACTATTGCCATTGAACCCATGGTGAACCAGGGCAGGTGCAATGTGCGTGTTCTTGATGACAAATGGACTACCGTCACTGCTGACGGAAAGCTTTCAGCTCATTTTGAACATACTGTTGCAATAACTCCTGACGGACCTAAAATTATGACTTTGTGCGATTAAAGGTGATTTTATGAACACAGTAAAAGGCAGTATCGTAAAGGCTGTGGCAGGAAGGGAAAAGAACGGCTTTTTTGTTGTTCTCGACTGCGATTCCGTTTTTGCTTACATTGCAGACGGAAAGCGAAGAAAGGTTGAGAAGCCTAAAAAGAAAAAGCTTATTCATATTTCTCCTACAGGAACCGTGATAGAGGGTTCAATCAAGACCAATCCGCAGATAAGAAAAATTTTGAACAATTTTAGAAAGAGCGAGGGTTGACAATATGTCAAAACAGGATGTAATCGAAATTGAAGGTATTGTTAAGGAAGCTTTACCGAACGCACAGTTTAAGGTAGAGTTGCCGAACGGTCACGTGATATTAGCTGTTATTTCAGGCAAACTGAGAATGAACTTCATTCGCATATTGCCGGGTGATAAGGTAAAGGTGGAAATGTCCCCCTATGACCTGACAAGAGGCAGAATTACCTGGAGAACTAAATAATTCGGGTAAAAACACGACTTTTTAGAAAGGAATGATTATACATGAAAGTCAGACCTTCAGTAAAGAAAATGTGCGACAAGTGCAAAGTAATCAAAAGAAAAGGTAAGATTTTAGTTATTTGCGAAAACCCCAAGCATAAGCAGCGCCAGGGTTAATTTACCTAACGAAAACAAAACTATATTTTAGAATTTATATGGAGGTGCAACTATATGGCTCGTATAGCAGGTGTTGACTTACCGAGAGATAAAAGAGTTGAGATTGGTTTGACCTATATCTACGGTATCGGCCGTAAGACTGCAGACGACATTATTGCTGCAACAGGTGTTAATCCGGACACTCGTGTCAGAGATTTGACAGAAGAAGATATTGCAAAGCTCAGAGAATACATCGAGCATCACTGCCGCGTTGAAGGTGACCTTCGCCGTGACATCGCTTATGATATTAAAAGACTTATTGATATTGGTTGTTACCGTGGCGTTCGCCACAGAAAAGGACTTCCTGTAAGAGGTCAGCGTTCAAAGACTAACGCTCGTACTCGTAAGGGTCCCCGTAAAACCATGGCTAATAAGAAGAAGTAAGGAGGGCAAAGGACTATGGCAGCACCAAAGGGTGGTAAGAAGGTTATTCGCCGTCGCCGTGAACGCAAGCACATTGAAAAAGGCGCAGCGCATATCCAGTCTACATTTAACAACACAATTGTTACTATTTCCGATACACAGGGCAACGCTGTTTCATGGGCAAGCGCAGGCGAGCTCGGTTTCAGAGGTTCAAAGAAGTCAACTCCGTTTGCCGCTCAGTCAGCAGCCGAAACAGCTGCAAAGGCAGCAATGGAACACGGCATGAAGTATGTTGAAGTATATGTAAAGGGTCCCGGTCAGGGTCGTGAAGCTGCAATCCGTGCATTGCAGACTGCAGGTCTTGAGGTAACAATGATTAAGGATGTTACTCCAATCCCGCACAACGGATGCCGTCCTCCAAAGAGAAGACGTGTATAGTATTTTAAAAGGAGGAAAATTCTACTATGGCTAAAAATATGCAGCCTATCGCTAAGCGTTGCAGAGCTCTTGGCATTTCACCCGCAGTTATGGGTTATTCCAAGAAGACTTCCAACAGAAATCCCGGCGGTAAGATGAGAAGAAAAAAGAGCGAATACAGCATGCAGCTCACTGAGAAGCAGAAGGTAAAATTTATCTACGGCATCATGGAGAAGCAGTTCAGAGCTTACTACGAAAAAGCTGAAAAAGCTGAGGGTAAGACAGGTGCTGTATTGCTTACACTTATTGAAAGAAGACTTGACAACGTTATCTTTAGACTCGGTCTTGCAGCTACAAGAAGAGAAGCAAGACAGCTTGTTAGTCACAGCCACTTTACCGTAAACGGTAAGAAGGTAAACATTCCTTCATACCTTGTTAAGGTTGGCGATGTAATCGAAGTTAAGGAGAAGAGCCGTTCAACTGCAAGATTCAAGGCAATCGCAGAGGGCGAAACATCTTCAATTGTAACACCAAAGTGGCTTGAGAAGAACGAAAACCTTCTCGGCGGCAAGGTTGTTGCAGCTCCCCAGAGAGAAGACATCGACTTTCCTGTTGAAGAACACCTCATCGTTGAGTTGTACTCCAAGTAATCTTATATTTCACAGGCAGATTACACACAGATGGGCTGCTTTTGCAGTCGCATAATGTTTAGGAGGATTCGCGAATGATAGAAATTGAAAAGCCAAGAATTGAAACCGAGGAATTAACCGAGGATGGAAAGTACGGCAAGTTTGTTGTTGAACCGCTCGAGCGTGGTTTTGGCAACACACTCGGCAACAGTTTGCGCCGTGTGCTGCTTTCCTCTCTTGAAGGCTGTGCTGTTACATCAATCAAGATTGACGGCGTTCTTCACGAATTTTCAACTATTCCCGGCGTAAAGGAAGACGTTACGGAAATTGTTCTTAATATGAAAAGTCTTGTTGCAAAGCTCCATGAAACAAGTCCCAAGGTTATAGAAATTGCAGCCGAGGGTCCCTGTGAGGTAAAGGCTGCCGACATCAAATGTGATGATGAGGTTGAAATTCTCAACCCTGAACTCCATATTGCTACACTCGGTGAGGGTGCTAAGCTCAATATGGAAATCACAGTTGACAAGGGCAGAGGATATATTCCTTCAGAGCGCAACAAGCAGTTAAGCGGCAACAATGTTATTGGCGTTTTGCCGATTGATTCAATTTATACTCCCGTGTTAAAGGTAAACTATACAGTTGATAACACTCGTGTAGGTCAGATTACTGACTATGACAAGCTCACTTTAGATGTTTGGACAAACGGAGTTATCAATGCTCAGGAGGCTGTTTCTCTTGCAGCAAAGGTTCTTACCGAACACCTTAACCTTTTTGTTAATCTTTCAGACAAAGCTTCAAGTGCTGAAGTTATGGTTGAGAAGGATGACAAGGGTAAGGAAAAGATTCTTGAAATGACAATTGAAGATCTTGATCTTTCAGTTCGTTCTTTCAACTGCCTCAAGCGTGCAGGCATTAACACGGTAGAGGATTTGATCAACAAGTCCGAAGAGGATATGATGAAAGTGCGTAACCTCGGTAGAAAATCTCTCGAGGAAGTTGTACAGAAGCTCAATTCTCTCGGTTTTAGTCTTCAGAAGGAAGACGAATAACTTCCCAAAGTCTTTGACAGGCTATTCTGTCAAATTCTTACCAACAAACTCAACGGTAAAGGAGTGAAAGAAATGCCAGGTACAAGAAAATTAGGAAGAACTACTGCACAGAGAACTGCAATGCTTCGTGCTATGGTTACTTTCCTTTTGGAAAACGGCAAAATTGAAACAACTCTTACTCGTGCCAAGGAAGTTCAGGCTATGGCAGAGAAGATGATTACTACAGCTAAAGAAGATACTCTTCACAACAGACGCCTTGTTTTGGCTTTTGTTACTAAGGAAGATGTTACAAGCAAGCTCTTTAAGGAAATTGCTCCAAAATACAGCGATAGAAACGGTGGCTATACAAGAGTTACTAAAATCGGTCCCCGTCGTGGTGACGCCGCTGAAATGGCAATTATCGAGCTCGTTTAATTCTTTTTAAGTTAATACAAGTTCAATTTGACTCCCGACTTTTTAGTCGGGAGTTTTTGCGTTTGTTTCAAAATGCAGGCTCTTTTGCTACCCCAACTTTTATTATAGAGTTACAAAAAGTTCATCAGCAGGCGAACACGGTCCGGCGCTGCATTGAAATTGTATGAATAACTACAATAATACGCTCGGGCATAAATGCTTTTTATTTATCAAACTGTATTCACGAACAGGAAACGGGGTGCGCCGTGCTTTTGTACAAAACAAGACAGGCTGTGAAGAACGAAGTCTTAAACTTCATTTCTTCACAGCCTCATTTTACGGTTTTAAAAGCAATTCAATTTTTAGCTGGCAACCTAATCTTTATAAGATGAGCTGAGCTTAAAACCGCTCGCAGGCTTACCCTTTTTGTCGATAAGGTTCTTACTGTCGCTTGCTCTGCAGGCAACTTCCCAGTGATAACTTGGTGATGTTGAGCCGCCGCCTTTAACTTCATATACTACGGTCATAAACGCACCGCCGTTTGTGTAGTCATAACCGTCACCGATGTTGACGCCGCTTAAAGAAATCTCTCCGGCAATCTTTATGTTGAGCATAGCTCCGTATTTAGCGGGTTCAGACATTTTTGCACTTTTGCAGGTAAGCTTTGATGAATCATATTTGATTGTTGCCTGATAGTTTTCGAGAACTGCCGGTGTTGTCAAATTGTATGTGCATACAATTGTGTCACCGACATTGAATGTTTTGCCGCCGATTTTAAGTGACTTGCTGTTGCTGTCATCAGATTTTGATGAATCCGACTTTGAAGATGAACTGTTATTATTTTTGTTGCTGTTGTTATTTTTATTGCTGTTGTTATTATTCTTATTACTGTTGTTATTAGTTTTGCCTGAGTCTGTTTTTGAAGAACTGTTGTTAGTAGTTTTGCTTGTTTCACTCTTTTCAATAACGGAACTCTGCTGACTGTTTGATTTTTTGCCCGAAGAACTGCCGCCTGAGTTTTCGGAGTTATTGCCTGAATCGCCTGACTTGCTGTTGCCGCCGGCGTTGTTGTTTACAGGCACAGCTTTTGTTTCTTTAACATATTCAGTGTTGCCCTGAGCGTCTGTTACAACCTCGGTGTATGTTTCAATTTTTGTTTCAATCTGAGTATCTATGCGTGTTTCGTGTACAATATCTGTTGTTTTCTGTTCATCCGAATTTTCTCCGCAACCACTCATAACGCTTGCAGCCATAGTTGAAAAAGCCACAAGTGATGCAAGTGCCGCAATAAGACAATAGTTTTTCTTTTTGCCGTAGTTACGCATTATGTCACTTCCTTAATGTGATTTAAAATTTCGGTAAGTGTTACCGTATCTTTACCATAATATTATATCAAATTAATCAACGAAAATAAAGAAATTTCGCAAAATTGTACCGTTATATATTGAAAAATTACTTGTATTAATTTTATGCAAATGGTACAATAATTTTGACGGATGTGATTAACAAGTGAACTTTTTGTGAATATATCTAAAAGTTCCTTATTGATATGATTTTTTAGGAGTGATTATAGTGAGGACAACAAAAAAAGCGATTTCAATTGTACTTGCTGGTTTGATGACCGTTGGCGGTATGTCGGTATTTTCTGTTTCTGCCGCTCAAACATCAACACCGACTCTTTCATTTAAAACTCAGAATGCACTTTATGCACACGCAGTAAGCGGTTCTGACGATTCTGACGCATGGGTTGCATGGCAATGTAAACACAACGAGGATATGGAGGAATTGAATACTAATAGTAAGTATTTCTTCCTTCCAAGCAGTGTTTCGTCAACAAGCGTTGAGCTTTATAACGCATATTCAAAAAGCGTTACGGTTAATAATGTAACTATACCGTCAGGCGAGTCGAGGGAGGTTTCGTACACAATTGATAAGGCAGGCAATGTTACTGCCGACGGAAAAACCTATTCCCTCACATTCTTAAAGTCCTCTGCCGAGTCTGCAATCTATGTGAACAACAGCAATGCTGACGGCAACGGCAAGGAACTTATCTCTTATCTTAACGAGGATAAGAGCAACTATTCCTCTGCAACAGGCGCTATTGTTGACAGGAACGGCAAGATTGACAATACTTCAATCAAGAAAATCAAGGGCAGAGGCAACTCAACATGGGGCAAGGCTAAGAAGCCGTACAACATCACATATTCCGATAAGGTTTCAATCGGCGGTATGTCAAAGGGCAAAAAGTTCTCTCTTCTTGCAAACTATCAGGATGATTCACTCACAAGAAACCGTTTTCTTTATGACCTTGCAGATGCAGTAGGAACTCCATATGCTTCGGATTCAAGATATGTTGATTTCTACTCAGACGGTTATTACTGGGGTTCATATCAGATGACCGAAAAAATTGAGGTGGGTAAGAGTGCCCTTGTCAACGATATTGACGATACTGCATACCTTGACGCTGACGGCAATGTAAACAAGGATTTCCCGTTCCTTTGTGAAGTTGATTCCGGTGCTGTAGACGGTGAAGATTACTATGTAAAATGTGATGACGGTATCAAGGTTACAATTAAAGCTCCTGAGCTTTCGGAAGGCGACAAGGGCTATAATGAAGTTAAGAACTATGTCCGTGAAAAGTACAATGCTTTTTACAGAGCCGCTAAAAAAGCAGACTCCGACCTTTCACAGTACGCTGATGTTGATTCATGTGCAAAGCTGTGGCTTATAAATGAACTCGGTAAAAACTGGGATTCCGGTGTTTCAAGCGTTTACTTTGTTTATAAGCAGGATTCTGACGGTAACTATAAGTTCTTCGGCTCACCTGTATGGGACTACGATAATGCGCTCGGTAATGCTACAGGCAGTGCTTGGGATCTTCAGAACTTCGGTGTTAAGGATTACACACAGTATTCAGGCTGGTGGTGCAGATTCAAGGACAGACAGAAACGCTCTCAGAATAGCTCCAACATTATTAACAACATTTCAAGAAACACTCAGGTTAATAAAGCTGCCGTAAATATCTGGTTTGAGCAGTTTGTTCCTGCAATCAACTATTTTGCAGGCAAGACCACATCTTACAAGGGCTCTGACGAATTCTATACAAAAACACAGTATTTTGACCTTCTCAAGGACAGCGGTGCGATGAATTACAAAAGCGGCTGGCATATAAGAACAAGCAGTTGGATTTGTGACCACACATCAATGAACAAGGCTGACTTTGATATGACAACAGGTACATATACCGTAAGTAACACTAAGACAAGCTACAATCAGGGCAGTTTTACGGATATGTATAACTATGCGGCTGATTGGATGACAAGCCGTGCGGCATGGATCAGCAGTAAGTGGTTTAGTGAATACACTCCTTCCGCTAAAATCGGTGATGTTGACGGTGACGGCGAAGTTACTGTAATGGACGCAACGCTTGTTCAGAAGTACATTGTAAGTCTTGAAACACTCACAGACAGTCAGCTCAATGTTGCCGATGTAAACGGTGACGGTGAAATCAGCGTTATTGACGCAACACAAATTCAGAAGATTGTCGTAAATCTTGTATAATTCAAGCACAGAATCGGGCAGGAAACTGCCCGATTTTTTGTTATTGTTTTGAAAATTTTTGTACAAGCCACAGAATGTAAAATTTTACAAATCAAAGATTGAAATTGTGTTGTGAATAATATATAATGAATGTAATCAAAATTTTTACACAGATTTATACATATGCACAATAACGGAATATAAGCATTTTAAAAGGACGGAGAAATCATGAGAAAAACTAAGATAGTTTGTACCATCGGACCTGCCTGCGATTCAAAAGAAATGATGCGTAAAATGATTGACGCAGGTATGAATGTTGCCAGAATCAATATGTCACACGGCGTTTATGACCGACTTGAGGTTACAATCAAAAACCTTAAAGAGGCAATTGCAGAGAGTGGTCAAAATGTTGCAATTCTGCTCGATACAAAGGGTCCTGAGGTCAGAGTCGGCACATTCAAGGACGGTTCTGTTGAACTTGTCGAGGGTGCAGAGTTCAGTCTTTTTAAAAACAAAGAAGAGGGTGACGAAACAGGTGTAAGCCTTTCGTTTCCGAAGCTTGTTGATATTTTTGAATCCGAAGGTCAGAAGGCAATCGGCAGAGAGCTTTTGCTTGATGACGGTATTATCTCGCTTGTCGTTAAGTCGGTAAATCCCGAGTCAATCGTTTGTACCGTAAACAAGGGCGGTGTGCTTAAAAACCGCAAGAGTATCAACATTCCGGGCTACTTTATCAATATGCCGTATGTAAGCGCTCAGGACAGAAAGGACATTGAGTTCGGTCTTAACCACGGTGCAACAGTTGTTGCCGCATCATTTGTCCGCAATCACGATGATGTTAGAACTCTTCGTGACTTTATTGACAGCCTCGGCTATGAGTATGTTGAAATTATCGCAAAGATTGAAAATCAGAGCGGTGTTGACGATATGGACGCAATCATTGATTACGCAGACGGTATTATGGTTGCCCGAGGAGATATGGGTGTTGAAATTCCGTTTATCAAGCTGCCTGAAATTCAGAAAACAATCATCAGAAAGGTTGTTTCAAGAGGTAAGTATGTAATCACTGCAACCCAGATGCTTGAGAGTATGACAACGGCTCCCCGTCCTACAAGAGCCGAAATCAGCGATGTTGCCAATGCAGTTTATGACGGCACAAGCGCAGTAATGCTTTCGGCAGAATCCGCCGCAGGTAAGTACCCGATTGAAAGCGTAAAGGCACTTGACGCAATTTGTTCGGAGGCTGAAGAAAACGGTGAATTTACCGCACTTCATGAGTATGTGGAAGAACACGGAATGAAGGACACTAACCCAATCAGATCAAGTATCTGTAAAGCTGCAAAGAATATTGCGCAGGCAGTAGGCGCAAAGGCTATTATTGTTGAAAGTGCAACAGGTCGAGTTGCAAGAGCGATGGTTCATTACAGACCTGATTGTCCCGTTATTGCAGTTGCAACATCACAGCTTGTATGCAGAAAGCTTTGTCTTAACTGGGGTGTTATGGCTGTCATGGGCGAAGAAAAGCGCACATCTGATTCAATCACGAAACAGGCTATGGAAAAGGCACTCAGCACAGGCGTTGTCAAAAAAGGCGACACGGTTGTTGTGCTTTCGTCAAACAAAACCTGCCCGACTTCAAGCACAGATTCACTTAATGTAAGGATTCTTTAATATGAAAAATATAGTTTTAATCGGAATGCCGGGATCGGGCAAAAGCACAGTCGGTGTGTTGCTTGCCAAGGCGCTGGGTTATTCCTTTGTTGATGTAGATTTGATAATCTGCAAAGAGGCAGGAAAGCCGTTGCAGGAGATTCTTGATAATGAAGGTCTTGACTTTTTTCTTCACCTTGAGGGAAAAATCGGTGCAGAGCTTGACTACGACAAGACCGTTATCGCAACAGGCGGTTCAATGGTTCTCAGTGAAAATGCCATGGAAAACCTCAGAAAAAACGGCAAGGTCGTTTTCATTGATGTTGACCTCGATGAAATCAAGCGCAGAGTTACAAATATCAAAACAAGAGGCATTGCATTCGGTAAGGGTGAAACTCTTGATGATGTGTACAGAGTGCGTTATCCGCTCTATAAAAAGTATGCCGATATCACGGTGTCAATGGAACTGAGCAGTATCGAAACCACGGTTGATGCAATTGTTGAAAAGCTGAAACTTGAAAAACAGAATTAAAGAAAAAGTAAAAGCGTCCGTTATTCGGGCGCTTTTGTTGTTAAATATGAAAATTTTTATGAATAAAAATATGCAGGGGTTCATTGAACGCCGCATTCGGAAAATCGGGGTGCTAAACCGACATTTTGTCCCGAATGGCGGTGAGGATTTTCTTTTCCCGCCGACTGATTTGAACCTGCGTCATGGAAAGAATTTTGGCGGTTTGAGTTTGTGTTTTGCTCCGATAGTACCGCAGTTGAATTATTTTTCGGTCGGTTTCGCATAGGGATTTTACTGCCTGTTCAAGCGACAATCGTTCCGAGATTTCGTCTTGAATATCATCTGTCGGGACATCAAGCTGTGGGTTGCCCTCGCTGTCATATTCGGCAGTCAGGGAGAGAGGAACTCTTGTGCTGTTGAGTGCGTCAATGATTTTTTCCTCGCTTGTATCAAGCCTTTCGGCAAGCTCGCTCACGGTGAGTTCTCTGCCGTTTTTCAGCTTGCTTTCATTGTTAAGCCTTGATATTGCAAGTGAAAGCTCCTTTAATGTGCGGCTGACCCTGACTGCACCGCCGTCACGGAAAAGTCGCTTAATTTCGCCCATAATTACAGGAAAGGCATAGGTTGAAAACTGCAGGTTACGGCTTTCATCAAAGTTATTAATCGCCTTTGCGAGTCCGAGACAACCAGATGCAAAAAGTTCTTCGTACTCTATTCCTTTGCCTGAAAATCGTTTGCAACAGGCATGGACAAGCCCCATATTTTTGTCGGCAAGTTTATTTTTATCGGTCATTTTCCGAACCTATATTTTTTTCAAGAGTTACGGTTGTTCCGCTGTCGGGCTTTGAACGGACACGCACCTTGTCGCAAAAGCTCTGCATAACTGCAAAGCCGAGTCCTGCCCTGTCTTCCTCGGGAGCGGTTGTAAACAACGGTTCCATTGCCTTTTTAATATCGGAAATTCCGCAGCCTTTGTCGCGGATTGTGATTATCACCTTGTTTTCGGAGGTAATTTTTCCGTTTATGTAAATTGTTCCGCTTTGGTGGCGGTAGCCGTGAACAATGCAGTTTGTCACAGCCTCGGATACAGCGGTTTTTAGGTCGCTGAGTTCGTTCACGGTAGGATCAAGGCTCATTACAAATGCCGACACAACGCACCGTGCAAAAGCCTCATTACAGCTTTTTGACGGCACGCAAAGTTTCATTTCATTTACTGTTTTCATCTCAACACCCCCAAACTTTCAAGTCCCGACATTGAAAAAAGCCTGTACAATCTGTCGGGAATATTAATCACACGCAATGCTCCGCCGACAAGCTTCATCTGGCGGTATCGCCCCATTACAAGACCTATGCCCGATGAGTCCATAAACGATACTTTTGAAAAATCAAGGCACAAAAGTTTCGGTTTGTTTGTCTGAACGGCGGCGTCAATTTTTGTGCGTATTCCTGCCGCCGAATCGTGGTCAATTTCGCCGTCAATGTATGCCGTGAGAATATTATTTTTAAATTCCGTTTTCAGCAATTTTATCAGTCCTTCTAAAAAATAAGAGCTCCGCACCTGTTATCTTAATGATAATAAGTGCGGAGCAAAAAATTTGTTTTATTCTGTTGTAACGAAAAATTTACTTTTCGGCTGATTCGTTTTCAGCCTTAATTTTATTGATGATATACGGACGGATTTCGCCTGCAAGATAGAGCGAACCGCAGATTACAACTGCACAATCGGTCTTTTCAGCCTGTTCAAAAGCCATATCAAAAGCGTGTTCGGCACTTTCAAAGGTTACCGTATCGTCAACAAATCTTGCATACTGTTGCATAAGCTTTGCAGGGTGCATTGCCCTTGGATTGTGAACGGGAACTGTGTAAACTCTGTCAAAAACTCCGTCAAGCAGTTTTACCGAAGTGCTGACATCCTTGTCGGCAAGCATCCCCGTGATTGCAATTATATACTTATTCGGAAGAAATTTTTGGATTGCCGATTTAAGTGCCTCAATTCCGTTAGGATTGTGAGCACCGTCAAGCAGAACAATCGGCTTTTCACTCAATAGCTCAAGTCTTGCAGGGTTGACAGCCTTTGCAAAACCGTTTGCAATTTGCTCATCTGTTATTGAAATCAGAGAATTGCAACGGAGCATATCAAGTGTCGCAAGTGCGGTTTTTGCATTTTCAAGCTGATGATCACCCGAAAGCGGAAGATCAATTTCAACACCGTTAAACATAAAGCGACTGCCCTTTAAGGTGGTTTCGATGACATCAATATTAACGCTCCCGCTCGTTGCAAGCGGAATTTTCTTTTCTCTTGCAGTTGATTCAATAACCTTCATTGCACGGATATCCTGCTTTGAAGTAACCGCCATTGAGTCGGGCTTGAAGATTCCGCATTTTTGCTGTGCAATTTTTTCAATTGTATCACCGAGAATTGCCGTGTGGTCAAGTCCGATTGTGGTGATAACGGCACAAAGCGGTGATTTTATAGTATTGGTGCAGTCGAGCAGACCGCCCATTCCTGTTTCAAGAACAACAATGTCACAATCTGCATTTGCGTGTATATAAAATTGAAGAGCGTTGACATACTCAAATTCTGTGATGATTGTGCCCTCTTCACGCAGTTGCTCGATAATAGGGAAAGTTTTTTCAACCGCATCCGTGAGAACGGACTCGCTCACCATACAATTGTTTATTTGTATTCTCTCACGAAAATCCGTGATATACGGTGAAATGAACAAGCCTGTTTTGTAGCCTGCCGCAACAAGTGCGGATGAAAGCATAGCGCAAACCGAGCCCTTGCCGTTCGTACCTGCAATGTGTATAAATTTCAGCCTGTCCTGCGGATTTCCGAGCCTGTCAAGTAAAATTCTCATTCGGTCAAGTCCCGGACGAGAACCGAATGTCAAAAGTGAATGAATTTTTTCAACAGCATTTTCGTATGTCATTTACAACAGCTCCCTGTAAATCTCATTTTTCTTAAAGCCTGTTATACTTGCCGCCTCTTTTGCCGCCTCGGTGGGCTTTGCACCGTTTTCAATCAGCTTGCGAGCGGTTTCAACCGCAAATTCAAGGGTGTATTCTTCGGATTTTTCCTCTTGCTTTTTGCCCTCAAGCACAAGCACAAATTCGCCCTTCAGACTGCCGTCTGCATAATTTTCCGCAGCATATTTTGTTGTGGTGCGGATTACTTCTTCGTGAACTTTGGTGAGTTCACGAACAATCGAAAGCTTTCTGTCACCGAAAAAATTGTACAAATCACGGAGAGTTTGCGGAAGCTTGTGGGGCGCTTCATAAAAAATCATTGTTCTGTGTTCGTTTTTCAGGCTGTCAAGATGCTCGCTGCGGCTCTTTTTGTTCACACTCAAAAAGCCTTCAAATGTGAATCTGCCTGTTTCAAGTCCCGAAACCGCAAGTGCGGAAATCACGGCACTCGGACCGGGAATCACCACGGTTTTTATTCCACGCTCCTCGCAGAGCTTAATCAAATCTTCGCCCGGATCGGAAATGCACGGCATTCCGGCGTCCGTTACAATTGCACAATTTTCGCCCTGTTCAATTCTGTTGCAGATGATTTCGCCACGCTCACGCTTGTTGTGTTCAAAATAGCTCACCATAGGCTTTTTTATGCCGAAATGATTCAAGAGCTTAAGCGTTACCCTTGTGTCCTCTGCCGCAATGAAATCAACCGATTCGAGTGTTTCTGCGGCTCTCGGTGAAAAATCTCCGAGGTTGCCGATCGGCGTTCCCGTTACATATAAAATTCCGCTCAATTTATATAGTCCTCCTTGTAACTGCCGTAGATGTTCAGCATTTCTTCGGAAAAGTTTCCGCTTTCGTCCTCAATAAACAGGGTTGGCATAACCTCAAGAAATCCCCTTTTGCCGCCTCTTCTGCCTTCAAGCAAAAAGAGCTTCGGGGCTTTTGACTTTCGCTGTTGAACAAGTCTTAATTTTTTCGGCTCAACCGAATATTTACGCATTGCCTCCATTGCATCGGCAAGTCTTTCGGGGCGCTGACAAATGCAGAGCCGTCCTCCAAACTGCAAAAGCGACGAACCGCAACGGCACACATCGTCAAGCGTACATTCGGATTCGTGCCTTGCAACAAGCTTTGCGTTTTCGGGATTTGTAATTCCGCCTCCGCTGATTTTGTAGGGCGGATTGCAGGCAACAAGGTCAAACGAGCCGAGCGGTAATGCACCGTCAAGCTTGTTTAAGTCCGAGTTTACAATTCTGATTTTGTCCTGAAGATTGTTGTATTCAAGACTTTGTGAAAACAGCTTGCAGGCATTCTCCTGTATTTCTACCGCCGTGATGTCAAGGCGGTTGTTGTTTTTGTACCACAAAAGCGGAATAGTTCCGCAACCCGTGCCGAGATCAACACATTTTTTCGCACCGATTTGCTTTGAAAAATCGGCAAGTAAAATTGTGTCCGTTGAAAAACGGTAGCTGTCTGACACATATATTTTAATACCGCTGCCAAGCGGTTCAAGATGTTTATTGTTCATCGGTATTCCCCTGAAAACAGTAATTAAAAAGCGGCAAGGAAATCCCTGCCGCCTGTCTTTGTGGATTAACCCTTAATCAGCCTTCCTGTGGAGCGCCGACGGGGCAAACTTCAGCACATGAACCGCAATCAACACAAGCGTCTGCATTGATTTCATACTTGCCGTCGCCTTCTGAAATAGCGTCGCAAGGGCAGTTGTCTGCACAAGCACCACACATGATGCAATCGTCACTGATAGTATATGCCATAGGGAAATACCTCCTTCATGAATTTCACCTTTATTGTAACATAAATTTTGAAAAAAGCAACCTTTTGGAAAGAATTTTATATTTTAAACTGAAAACAGTTCTTTTTTACTGCAACTTGACGAACGCTGTACGCATTACAAAAAATTATTCAAGTCCCTTGAATTTTTCCATTTCCTTTTTGTCAAGCTTGATGTAGCCGTCCTTAACAAGCTTGCATTGCTTGACTGTGAATGATTTCGGAGCGGCGTCTTCGGGAGTGTTGTTGAGCTTAACCTTTAAAGTTCCTGCAATCAGGTTGTTTTCAACAACAAGACCTCTGCCTTCGGGAGTATTTACAATTGCTCCTACCTTGGGGGTGTGTTTAAGAAGGTCTGTGTATGCCTCCTGTTCATATTTAAGACAGCACATAAGTCTGCCACAGGTTCCCGAAATTTTAACGGGAGAGAGTGACAAGCCCTGCTCCTTTGCCATTTTGATTGAAACGGGCTGGAACTCGCCCATAAAGCTTGCACAGCAGAACGGCTTACCGCAGATGCCGAGTCCTCCGAGCATTTTTGCCTCATCACGCACGCCTATCTGGCGAAGCTCAATTCTTGTTCTGAATACACTTGCAAGGTCTTTTACAAGAGCACGGAAGTCAACTCGTCCGTCAGCCGTAAAGTAGAAAAGAATTTTGCTGTTGTCAAATGTGTATTCAACATTTACAAGCTTCATTTCAAGCTTGTGGTTGGCAATTTTCTGTTCACAGATTCTGTATGCTTCCTTTTCTTTGAGCTTGTTTTCCGCAAGGTGATTCAGGTCTTTTTCGGTTGCAATTCTGATTAACGGCTTGAGCGGATGCGAAATTTCCGCATCGTCAACGGTCTTGTTCGGAGTTGCAACCTCTCCGCACTCAAGACCTCTTGCCGTTTCAACAATTACCCTGTCGCCTGTGTTAAGTTTATTGTCAAGCGGATCAAAGTAATACACTTTGCCGACTTCTTTAAATCGTACTCCGATTATCTCTGCCATGAAATCCTCCTGTATTCTCCGCACAGCCAAGTTGTGAGAAGATTTATATTTATGTGTTTCGGTATTTTCAGTTTTGCGTTCTCGGTAAGCTCAATCATAGAAATCAGCTTTGCCCGAGTAAATCGTCTTGCAAGCTCCCCGGCACATTCTTCGTCAAAAACCGCATCCGCTCCGACGCTTTTTGCCATTCCGTCACGCAGAATCAGCTTTACGACAAGCAGAATTTCGTCTGCAAGGTTTTTATCGCTGAGGGCATAGAGTGCCTGCATAAGGTTGTACTCCCGTGTCGATAAAATTCCTTTTACAATTTTCTTTGCACCTGCAACCGCATCCTCACTGAAAACATCTTTTGTTTTCAGACGGAATACACTTGAACGGGAGAGAATTGTCGGGAGCAGTTTCTTGGAGTTTTCGCAGAGCATAATGAAATATACATTCTGCGGAGGTTCTTCAAGAAGTTTCAAAAACGAGTTTTGAACGATGTCCGAAAGCCTTGTGTCGGCAAAAGGGAAGATATACACCTTTGCATCTGCCTCATTCGGCTTTATGACAGAGTCACCGATTATCTCTCTCATCTGCTCAATTGAATTTTGTTTTCTGTCATTTGGAAGTTCAACATATTTAATGTCGGCGTGTGCCTTATTCTTTGCCTTGTGACATTGCTCACAATGACCGCAAGGCTTTACGGGTTCGGTACACACCGCATACATTGACAGAAACACGGCAAGGTTCATCGCCTTTTCGCTGTCCCTGCTTTCTATTACAACAGCGTGGGGAACTCTGCCCTGAATATCAAGGGTGTTGAAGGTTTGTTTTATATTGTCGTCAAAATCAAAACCGTCAAAATTCAAAATCCCACCTCCGCTTATTTATCACATTTATTATATCATTTTATTTTTGCAATTTCCACAATTATTTTAAGGCTACGGTATTGGTAACAATTTCACCCTTGTCGGTGATGTCGATAATGCCGTAGGACGCATAGTATCCGTGGCATGAACCGGGGTTCATAATATACAGACCGTCCTCATAGAGTGTGAGAGGCATATGTGTATGACCGAAGAGGAGAATATCCGCTCCTGCTTCTCTTGCGGCGGAGGTAATGCGGTAAAGTCCCGATTTTGCGTCATAGAGATGTCCGTGTGTTACAAAGATGGTTTTACCGCAGGCTTTAAAAATCTCTTTTGACGGAAAAAAGCTGTTCCAATCGCAGTTGCCCCTTACGGCAACAATCATTTTGTCTTTGTAATTATCTTTTAAAAACCGCTGTTGTTCTTCACCGTCACCGCAATGAACAATTATTTCCGCCTTGCGCTGTGCGTCAACGGCTTTGATAAGACTGCGAAGATCTCCGTGAGTGTCCGAAACTACCAAAATACGCATTGAAAATTCTCCGTTCTAAAAATAAAATTTCCGCATAGTATATGTTGAGGTGTTGGTATGTCTGATAATAAAAAAGTTAATAAACTGCTCGGTGAGGTATCGAAAAAGTACGGTATCTCTAAGGAACAGCTTGAAAGTGCCGCACAAAGCGGTAACATAGAAAATCTTTTGAAAAATACAAATCCGAATCAATCAAAGCAGATTGAGAGCGTTCTGTCGGATCCCGAAAAAGCAAAGAAACTTTTGCAAAGTCCTCAGGCTCAGGCGCTGATGAAACTGCTCGGCGGTGAATGATATGTCTGATTTACAGGATAAGCTCAATCAGATTTTGCAGAACCCCGAGGCAATGAAACAGGTGCAAAGTCTTGGGGCACAGCTTGGTCTGACGGGTGAGCAAAAACAACCGCCAAAGCCGAAACCGCCCGAAAATAACCTTATGTCAGTGCTGGGCGGTGACGACACAATCGGCACAATTGCCAAATTTGCACCGCTTTTAAGCTCACTGAACAACAGCGATGACACCACCCGACTGCTTGATTCGCTCAGACCGTTTCTTTCACATGAACGGCAGGAAAAGCTTGACAAAGCCGAAAAGATGCTGAAATTATTCCGCCTTATGCCGTTACTGCGTGAAAACGGATTGTTCTGACAGGAGGTGATTTTTTGCCGAGTTTTGAAGAGGAGGCTTTTAACCGAGCACAGCAGATGCACCGGAAGCCGCAATTAAATCGTGAAGCACCAAGAAGGGAAGTCCCGAAACAACCCGAAAAGCAGGAAGAACCAAAGTCCGAAATTCCCGAACCGCCCGTTCCGAAAAAGGATGACGGTCTTTTGAATCTGATGTTCAAAAACAAGGAACAGAGCCTAATTCTTTTGCTTGTGATACTGCTTATGGAGGAAAACACCGATCCGTCAGTTCTGCTTGCGCTGATGTATCTTCTGATGTGATTATCGGATTTGTCCGTTTCCTCTGATGATATATTTTGAGCTTGTAAGCTCGTTAAGTCCCATAGGTCCTCTTGCGTGGAGCTTCTGTGTTGAAATTCCGATTTCTGCACCGAGTCCGAATTCTCCGCCGTCGGTAAAGCGAGTTGATGCGTTTACATAAACCGCCGCAGAATCAATTCGTGCCGTGAACTCATTTGCACTGTTGTAGTCGCTTGTCACAATGCATTCGCTGTGACCTGTACTGTACTTTTGAATGTGAGCAATTGCATCATCAAGGCTGTCAACAACCTTTACGGCAATGATGTAATCGAGAAATTCGATTCTATAATCTTCTTCCGTTGCAGTAACAACGCAGTTGCCGAGAATCTGTTTCGTTCTGTCACAGCCTCTGATTTCAACATTCTTTTTATCAAGCTCTGCTTTGATTACGGGCAGAGCTTTTTCTGCGATATCCTTGTGTACAAGCAATGTTTCAAGCGCATTGCACACAGATGGGCGAGAGGTTTTGCCGTTGAAAACAATATTCTTCGCCATTTCAATATCTGCACTCTTGTCAACATAGATATGGCAGTTACCCACGCCTGTTTCGATAACGGGAACCTTTGCATTTTCAACAACGCTTTTGATAAGTCCTGCACCGCCACGGGGAATGAGTACATCAAGATAATCGGAAAGCTGCATAAGCTCTGTTGCGCTCTGTCTTGTTGTGTCCTCAACAAGTGCTACGCAGTCACGGGGAAATCCTGCCTTTTCAAGTGCGTCACGCATAACCCTTGCGATTGCCATATTTGAATGAAAAGCCTCTTTACCGCCACGAAGAATTACGGCACTGCCTGCTTTAAGGCAAAGAGCCGCCGCATCGGAAGTTACATTAGGTCTTGCCTCAAAGATGATTCCGATAACACCCATCGGAACTGTTACCTTTTCAATCTGCAAGCCGTTTTTGAGGGTTCTGCCGTCAAGAACTCTGCCCACGGGATCGGGCAAAGCTGCAACCTGTCTTACCCCGTCAGCCATACCGTTGATTCTTTCCACTGACAATCTGAGTCTGTCGAGAAGTGATGCCGTAAGACCGCTTTTTTCGCCGTTCTCAAGGTCAATTTTGTTAGCTGCAAGAATTTCTTCGCAGTTTTCGCAGAGTGCGTCTGCAATTGCACCGAGGGCAATGTCCTTTTTTGAACCGGCTGTCATAAGAAATCTTGACGCATCTTTTGCCTTTGCGCCCATTTGTTCAAGTGTAGTCATAATTTTCCTCCGATTATTTAACAGGTAAAAATTTTGTTCCGATTTTGTTTCCGTCAATTACTTCATAAAGATTTTCGGGATTTGAGCCGTTGATAACGCTGACCTCAACACCTCGTTTTGTGGCATAATCAGCCGCCTGAAGCTTTGTAATCATACCGCCTGTACCACGGTTTGAGCCTGTACCTGCCGCCATTTCAAAAATTTCCGCATTGATTTTTTCGATAATATCAAGCTTTTTGGCATTTGGATTTGTTCGTGGGTTTGAATCGTACAGACCGTCAATATCCGTGAGAATAATGAGTCTGTCTGCGGCAACAAGTCCTGCAACAATTGCGGAAAGCATATCGTTATCACCGAAATTGTTGCCCTCAAGCTCATCAATCGTAACGGTATCGTTTTCGTTGATTACGGGGATAATGTTCATTTTGAGAAGCTCGTCAATTGTGTTGATAACATTCTGCCTTTTCTGCTCTGTTTCAACAGCGTGGCGGGTAAGCAGCAGCTGAGCAACAGAGTGGTTGTACTCGCCGAAAAGTTTGTCATACATAAACATAAGTTCACACTGACCGATTGCGGCAAGAGCCTGTTTTTTCTTGGTTTCGGTAGGTCGCTTGTCAAGACCTGCCTTGCCCATTCCTACAGCAATAGCACCCGAAGAAACGAAGATAACCTGTTCTCCGCGGTTCTGCAAATCGGAAAGCACCTTGCAAAGCTGTTCAACTCTTCTGTAATTTATTTTTCCGTTTTCATAAGTCAGCGTTGAAGTACCAACCTTGATTACGGTACGCTTTTTCTCCATAAAAACACCTGTTTCATTGCAGATTTTCATTTTTGCACTTTTTCATTATGTACAATTAAAATAATTATAACATAATGTACACGATAAATACAACACTTTACATAACAAAACCCCGAAGTTTTGGCACTTCGGGGTTGATTTTGTATTTAATTTAGTGAGGATATCTGTTGATAAGCTCACGGAGGTCATACGGAGTTGCCTGATAAACGAAATAGTTGAGCCAGTTTGTGTAGAGCAAGGTTGCGTTGCTCCTCCAAATCATCGGCGGAGTTTTTGACGCATCGTCATTCGGGAAATAATTGTAAGGAACATTCGGATTGAGTCCCTTGTTTTTATCTCTGAAATATTCCTTGGCAAGGGTGTCACGGTCATACTCTGCGTGACCTGTAACAAACACCTGTCTGCCGTTTCGACTGCAAATCACGCATGAACCTGCAATCTCGGAAACAGCAAGTACTTCAAGCCCTCTGCATCTTTTCAACGCCTCTTCATCAATTCCCGTATGCCTTGAATGAGGGATTGTAAAAGTATCGTCAAAGCCTCTCATAAGCTTGTGATGCGGAACAAGCACCTTGTGGGTGTAAATTCCGCTTAATTTTTCGGGCAAAAGGTGCTTTTTTATGCCGTAGTGATAATAAAGACCTGCCTGAGCGCCCCAGCAGATGTGGAATGTTGAACACACATTATGCTTTGACCACTCCATAATTTCACAAAGCTCACCCCAATAATCGACCTCTTCAAAGTCGAGCTGTTCAACAGGTGCACCCGTGATAATCATTCCGTCAAAGCTTTCGTTCTTCACCTGATTAAATGTCTTGTAAAAAGTTGTCAGGTGATGCGGAGAGGTGTTTTTAGAGGTGTGTGATGCCATCTGCAAAAGCTCGATATCAACCTGCAGAGGACTGTTGCCGAGCAGCCTTAAAAGCTGGGTTTCGGTTTCGATTTTTGTCGGCATCAGATTCAGAATAAGAATTTTCAGCGGACGGATATCCTGCCTGAGAGCAACCTCGTTCGGCATTACAAAAATATTTTCCGATTCCAGCACCTTGATTGCCGGAAGATTACTTTGTACCTTGATTGGCATTTTCTCACCACCTTTATTTTTTCTTACGAGCAGACAGTAAGGCTTATATCATACCTTAGCGTCCCGAACCTGTCATTGTACTATTGATGTCTTATATTTTACAAGCAACTCTGTCTTCATCTGTTCGGTTGTTATTTCACCGTTTGACCAACGGTCTGACAACAATTTTGAACTTTCAGAGGCAGGAACACCCTCGATACTGTTTACGGCATTTGCAATTTTTACTGCACGCCTACGCTTTTTCAAATCAACCGACTGCATTCCCGTCACCTCCGAAAATATTATTGACTTTATTTACAAATTAATACTGCTTGCCCCAGAATACCATATGCTTTGCAGGCTTGCCGCAGCATACGCAAACATCCGAGAGATGCTCCTCGTTGAACGGGATACATCTGCTTTTTACACCGCCTGTAACTTCTTTGATTTTTTCTTCACAGGCTGTATCGCCGCACCACATAGCCTTGATAAAGCCGGGCTTGTTCTTGGCTGTGTCAACGAACTCATCAAATGTTGTTGCCGTGAATGTCTTTTCCTGAGTGTTTTTAAGAGCACGGTCATACATATCGTCGTGGATTGTAACCATAAGGTTTTCAACAAACGGTACAAGCTCGTCAATTGAAACAAATGCCTTTTCACGGGTATCACGGCGGACAACCACGCACTGGTTCTTTTCAATATCCTTAGGACCGATTTCAACTCTTACAGGCACGCCCTTCATTTCATACTCGGCAAACTTCCATCCGGGAGCGTGGTCTGAAGAATCGAGTTTTACTCTGAACTTTTCGGCAAGTGCTTTTCTAAGCTCCTCTGCCTTTTCAAGAACACCCTCTTTGTGCTGTGCAACCGGAATGAGTGCAACCTGAATAGGGGAAATCTTCGGCGGAAGAACAAGACCGTCATCATCAGAGTGAACCATAATGAGCGCACCGATCATTCTTGTAGAAACACCCCATGATGTCTGATGCGGATAATGAAGCTTGTTGTCCTTGCCTGTGTATGTGATGCCAAAGCTCTTTGCAAAGCCGTCGCCGAAGTAGTGTGATGTACCGCCCTGAAGAGCAACACCGTTGTGCATCATCGGCTCAATTGTGTAGGTTTCTTCGGCACCTGCAAACTTTTCTTTTTCTGTCTTTCTGCCGATTACTGCCGGAATAGCAAGGGTTTCCTTGTAGAAATCAGAATAAACATGTAACATTCTGAGCGTTTCTTCTCTTGCTTCTTCTTCGGTTTCATGCATTGTATGACCTTCCTGCCAGAGGAATTCCGATGTACGAAGGAACGGACGGGTTGTCTTTTCCCATCTTACAACGCTGCACCACTGGTTGTAGAGCTTCGGAAGATCACGGTATGTGTTGATAATCTTTTTATAATGTTCACAGAAAAGAGTTTCCGATGTAGGACGAACGCAAAGACGCTCCTGAAGCTTTTCCTGACCGCCTACAGTAACCCATGCACATTCGGGGGCAAAGCCCTCAACATGGTCTTTTTCTTTCTGTAAAAGACTTTCGGGAATAAACATAGGCATATAAACATTCTCGTGACCTGTTTCTTTGAAACGACGGTCAAGGTCAGCCTGAATATTTTCCCAGATAGCATAGCCGTAGGGGCGGATAACCATACAACCCTTCACGCCCGAATAGTCAACGAGCTCAGCTTTTTTAACGATGTCGGTGTACCATTTTGCAAAGTCCTCATCTCTGCTTGTGATAGCTTCAACCATTTTTTTGTTGTTTGCCATTATATTCCCTCCGTAAAATAAAATTTTACTTATTTTTTAACATATTTTTTTGCATTTTCAAAATGCCGAATACACGGCTGTCATAACATCTATAACATTACTATTATACACTAATTCTTTTATTTTTCAACCTTTTTGATACAGCCTGAATTTTTAAATTTTCAGCCTTTTCAATATACACTAAATCTGCAAATTTTCAACCTTTTTGAGCAAAACAAAAAGAGGCCGTAAAAACGACCTCTCAAAAATTAAGTGCGAAAAAACAAGAGCAAATTATGAGTTAGCCTCGATGTAAGAAACGAGTGAACCAACTGTCTTGATATTTTCGATTTCCTCATCGGGAACTTCAACCTCAAACTCGTCTTCGATTGACATAAGAAGGTCAACAACATCGAGTGAATCTGCGCCGAGATCTTCCTGAAGATCTGTGTCGGCAGTAATCTTATCCTCTTCAACATCGAACTGTTCAGCAAGAATTGCCTTAACTTTTTCTAATACCATTAATAATTCCTCCCGGTAAAAATATTGATTGTCCAAAGTAAATTATAGACAAAAGCACTTAGTTTATGCTACAATGGTATGAAAGCAAACGGATTGCTTCACTTCCCTTATATTATTGATTATTTACCCCTTTGTCAATATATATTTGAAATTTTTTTGAAAAATTTCTGATTTTTGCATAAATAATTTCTTTTAAGTTTATTTCTGCATAGCTAAAAATATGAACCTCGGAGGTATTTTTTATTATGGAAACCAAGAAATTTGCCGTAATCGGTCACCCAATCGGTCACACAATGTCACCGTTTATACACACAAGACTTTTTGAACTTCAGGGCGTCAAAGCCGAATATACAAAGCTTGACATTGCTCCCGAAAATCTTGAATATGAATTTAAAAATACCCTTTCAAGGCTTGACGGATTTAACATTACAATTCCGCATAAGCAGGCAGTCATTCCGTTTCTTGACGAAATTGACGCAAAGGCCGAGATGTATGGCAGTGTGAACACGGTTTCAAACAAAAACGGCATTTCAAAGGGTTACACAACAGATCCGGACGGATTTTTAAAGGCTCTTGATGCGGCAGGAATTATGCTTAACGGCAGAATCGTAATCATCGGCTGCGGCGGCGTTGCAAGAACAATGGCATATGAGGTTGTTCTCAAAAAACAGCCCCTCCTCTTTGCCGTAAGAAAAGAGGATTTGAAAATTGCCGAGGCTTTATGCGATGAAATCAGAAAAACAGTTGCAGGCTGCGATGTAAGCTTCTGCCTTATTGACGAACTTTCAGGTGACATTGATGTGCTTATCAACGCAACTCCTATCGGAATGTTTCCTAAGATTGAAAATCAGCCTGTAAGCGACAGTGTAATAAACCGTTGTGCAAATGTATTTGACGCTGTTTACAATCCGCTTGAAACAATGCTTGTTAAAAAGGCAAGGGCAAACGGTGCAACAGCCGAAAGCGGAATGGCAATGCTCGTATGGCAGGCAGTTGTTTCTCACGAACATTGGGACGGCTCTGTTTATGACAAGGGCGACATTGCTCAGCTTTGTTTCGACTCTGCAAAAGAGCTTGAAAAGAATTTCTGATGAACGGAGAAATTTAAAGTGAACAACATAGTTTTATGCGGATTTATGGGTTGCGGAAAATCAACCGTAGGCAAAAACATTGCAAGAAAATCGGGAAGAAAATTCCTTGATATGGACTCATACATTGAACAAAAGGCAGGAATGACCGTTTCCGAAATATTTGAAAAATACGGCGAAGAAAAGTTTCGTGATATGGAACATGACGCCTGTGTTGAGCTTGCAGGGCTTGAAGGTCTTGTAATTGCATCGGGCGGCGGTGCGTTTACATTCAAGAGAAATGTTGAGGCCTTCAAGGGCAAGGACAAAATTGTTTTTCTTGATGTTCCGCTGGGAATCATCAAAAGCCGTCTTAAAAATGACACAACAAGACCTCTGCTTCAGCGTCCGGACAGGGACAGGGTTATGAAAGACCTTTATGACAGCAGATATCCGATTTATCATGCCGCTGCCGACATTGTGGTAAAGGGCAAAAATACGCCGTTAAAAACCGCTTTTGCGATAATCGACGCAGTAAGCGGAACAGATGTGGCTGAAAAACCGCATAAAAACGCTTGATTATGCATTTATTCTATTGACTATCACGCTTTAAAGTGCTAAAATGACTAAAGAAATATGACGAACTTCGATTCGTTTCGTCAAAAGTGAATTGAAAGGAAATTAAAGCAATGATTATAGTATTAAAACCGTCTGCAACAGAGGAGCAGATTACAAAATTCACAAATATGCTCAAAGAGAGCTATGATGTAAAGGTTAATAAGTGGGACGGTGTTCATTCAACCGTACTCGGTCTTATCGGCGATACAACAAAGATTGACATTGAGTATATTGACGCTCAGGACATTGTTGAAAATGTAAAGAGAGTTCAGGAGCCGTACAAAAAGGCTAACAGAAAGTTCCACCCAGACAATACAGTCATTAAAATTAATGACAATGTAACAATCGGTGACGGCAGTCTGCACATTATGGCAGGTCCCTGCTCTGTTGAAAGCGAGGAGCAGATTGTTCAGATTGCAAAGGATGTTAAGGCATCGGGCGCAACACTTCTCAGAGGCGGCGCATTCAAGCCCCGTACTTCACCATACGCTTTCCAGGGACTCAAGGCAGAAGGACTTGACCTTCTTAAAACAGCAAGAAGAGAAACAGGTCTGCCGATTGTAACAGAAATTATGAGAGCATCACACATTGATATGTTCGAGAATGTTGACATTATTCAGGTTGGTGCAAGAAATATGCAGAACTTTGAGCTTCTCAAGGAGCTCGGCAAAATTGACAAGCCTATCCTTCTCAAGAGAGGTCTTTCCGCAACAATCGAAGAATGGCTCATGAGTGCAGAATATATTATGGCAGGCGGTAACGATAAGGTTATGCTCTGCGAAAGAGGTATCCGCACATACGAAACATTTACAAGAAACACTCTTGATATTTCGGCTATCCCGATTATCAAAAAGCTTTCTCACCTTCCTGTTATTGTTGATCCGAGCCATGCGTCGGGCAAGTCATGGCTTGTTGAACCGCTTGCAATGGCAGCAGTTGCCGCAGGTGCAGACGGTCTTATCATAGAGGTTCACAACGATCCGCCGCACGCACTTTCGGATGGTGCGCAGTCACTTACTCCAAAGCAGTTTGACGGAGTTGCAAAGAAGGTTTTCGGCTTAAAAAAGGCTGTTGACAAATTAAATTAAGATTTTTACTTTCGGTACGGTTTTTCAGCCGTACCGATTTGGACTTTAATTAACTTTACTAAAGAATACACAAACGGAGGCTAATGCAGTGAATATTGCAGTTGTAGGACTCGGAATTATTGGCGGCAGTTTTTGCAAGGCGATAAAAAAGTACACCGACCACCGTGTAATCGGTATCAACAGAACAAAATCTACTGCCGAAAAGGCTTTAAAAGAAGGTGCGATTGATGAAATCGGCACACATGAAAGCCTTGAAAACGCAGACCTAATTATCCTTTCAATGTATCCGCAGGCGGTTGTTGACTATGTTTCAAGGTACGGAGAACACATAAAAAAAGGTGCGGTTGTAACCGATGTTTCAGGCATCAAGAGGGCAATTTGTCCGCAAATGACAGAGCTTTCCGAAAAATTCGGCTTTGTTTTTGCCGGCAGTCATCCGATGGCAGGTAAGGAAACAAACGGTTTTGATGTTTCGGATGCCGACCTTTACAAAAACGCAAGCTACATTATCGTTCCGTGCAAGGCTGATAACAGCGTTGTAAATATGTTGTCTGACTTTGCAAAATCAATCGGTTTTGGCACAGTAAAAATCACAACTCCCGAAGAACATGACAGAATGATTGCTTTCACATCACAGCTTCCGCATGTGCTTGCGTGTTCATATGTTTTAAGTCCGTGCTGTCCGAACCACAAAGGCTTTTCGGCAGGAAGTTACCGAGATGTTTCGAGAGTTGCAAACATAAATTCAACGCTTTGGAGTGAGCTTTTCCTTGAAAACAAAGATCCGCTCATTTCCGAGCTTGATATACTTATAGATAATATTACAAAAATTAAAGATGCAATAAGTGCCGAAGATGCCGACACTCTCAAGGCACTTCTTGAAAAGGGCAGAGAGGTCAAACAGGCACTCGGAGAATAAAGAGGAAGGAGAACTTTTATGAAAACTATTCATGTTTCCACGGGAAGTCCCTATGACATTATGATTGAAAGAGGTATCCTTGATAATTGCGGCGAGATTATCAAAAAGCTTTCAAATGCAGAAAAAATCACTATTGTAACAGATACAAATGTTGCTCCGCTGTACAAATGGAGAGTTCTCAACTCTCTTTCACAGCAGGGTTATCAGACTACCGCCCATGTTTTTCAGGCGGGCGAGCAGTCAAAGAATCTTAACACAATCGCAGATATCTATGACACACTTGCAGATTTTAAGATGACAAGAAAAGACCTTATCGTTGCACTCGGCGGCGGTGTTACGGGCGATATGGCAGGCTTTGCCGCCGCAACATATCTGAGAGGAATCGACTTTGTTCAGATTCCGACATCTCTGCTTGCACAGGTTGACTCTTCCGTAGGAGGAAAAACAGGCGTTGACATTGCACAGGGCAAGAACCTTGTCGGTGCATTCTATCAGCCAAAGGCTGTTTTGATTGATCCCGACACTCTTTCAACTCTTCCCGACCAGTTCATCACAGACGGTATGGCTGAGATTATCAAGTACGGCTGTATCAAGGACAGCGAATTTTTTGAAATGCTTGCAAACGGTGACGCTCTTGAACACATTGACGATGTAATTGAAACCTGTGTAAAAATTAAGCGTGATGTAGTAAACCGTGACGAAAAGGAAGCAGGGGAAAGAATGCTTTTAAACTTCGGTCACACACTCGGTCACGCAATCGAAAAAATCTACAACTATACAGGCATCACACACGGTATGGCAGTTGCCGTCGGTATGGTAATGATGACAAAGGCAAGCGAAAAGCACGGACTTACCGAGGCAGGAACTGCATACAAGATTGAAGAAGTTTGTGCAACCTACGGCTTGCCGACTACCGATGACGCAAGCCTTGAAAAAATTGCCGAGGCGGCTCAGACAGACAAGAAAACTTCGGGCTCGTCAATCAATGTTGTTTTGCTTGAGAAAATCGGCACAAGCTTTACCAAGAAAGTTGCAATTTCCGATTTGCTCGACTTCATCACACCGTAACACGGTAAACATATTTTAATGAAAGGCTGTGGAAGTATGGCTTTGTCAACCGACAAAAGTAGTAAGCCGTATGTACGGTATCTTCCGTTTGTACCAAACGGCGAGGTGAACATTCCCCCGTCAAAGAGCGATGTTCACCGTGCAATAATCTGCGCCGCCCTCACAAGGGGCAAATGCACAATTGCACCCGTTGCTCTGTCAAATGACATTAAGGCGACAATCGGCGTAATTGAGGATATGGGATGCACCGCCTCAATAAAGGACAATGTGCTGACTGTTGACGGTACAAATATTTTTAAAACAGATAATGTAACGCTTGACTGCGGCGAAAGCGGCAGTGCTTTGCGATTTTTCATACCCGTAGCCGCGGCCGGCGGTATTAATGCCACCTTTGTCGGTCACGGAAAGCTTCCCGAAAGACCTATCGGAATTTTCACGGAGGCTCTGCCAAAAGCAGGAGTAAAGTGTGAAACCGAGGGCGGTCTGCCGCTCAAAATCAGCGGTCGGCTTGAAAGCGGAACTTTTGAAATTCCCGGTAATGTAAGTTCGCAGTTCATTACGGGACTTCTGCTTGCTCTTCCGCTTGTTGAGGGCGACAGCGACATTGTGCTGACATCTCCGATTGAGAGTGTCGGCTACATAAATATGACAATTCACACTATGGCACAATTTGGTGTTGAAATTGAAACAACCGACAACGGCTGGCACATCAAGGGCGGTCAGTCATACATTCCGCATGATTACACAACAGACGGCGACTGGTCGCAGGCGGCTTTCTTTATGGTTGCAGGCGCACTCGGCGGAAAGGTGACTGTGAACGGCGTCAACAGAAATTCCGCACAGGGTGACAGGAAGATTGCCGAGTTGCTTGCACGGTTTGGTGCAAAGGTAACGCAGACGGATACTTCCGTAACCGTTGAAAAGGGAGAGCTTAATGCAATTGACATTGATGCTTCGCAGATTCCCGACCTTGTACCCGTACTGACGGTTTGTGCCGCATTTGCAAAGGGAACAACCAAGATTTACAATGCCGAAAGACTTCGCATAAAGGAATGTGACCGTCTTACGGCAACCGCTAAGCTGATAAACGATCTCGGCGGAAAGGTGACTGAGTTGCCTGACGGACTTGTCATAGAGGGAATTGACACCCTCAAGGGCGGATTCTGCGAGGGCTTTAATGACCACAGAATTGTAATGTCGGCAGGTGTCTGCGCAGTAAGACTTGGCGGTGAAATTGAGTCAAGCTATGCGCTTTCAATCAACAAAAGTTACCCTGATTTCTACATAGATTATAATAATATTGGAGGTAAGGCGAATGTCCTCGACCTACGGTGATAAGATAAAAATTTCCGTTTTCGGCGAAAGCCACGGCAACGGAATCGGAGTTGTAATTGACGGACTTCCGGCAGGATTTGAGGTTGACTTTGACAGGGTTCTCACTCAAATGGCACGCCGTGCTCCGGGCAAAGATAAAACGGCAACTCCCCGAAAAGAAAAAGACCTTCCGAAGGTTCTTTCGGGTATGCTCGGCAACAAGTTGACAGGCGCTCCGCTTTGTGCCGTAATTGAAAACACCAACACAAAAAGCGGTGACTACGGCAATCTTCTCGACTGCCCCCGCCCCGGTCACAGCGACTACACAGCCTTTGTAAAATATAATGCGTCAAACGATATTCGCGGCGGCGGTCATTTTTCGGGCAGACTTACAGCACCAATTGTTTTTGCAGGTGCTGTCTGCCGTCAGATTCTTGAATCAAAGGGCGTTAAAATTGCCGCCCATATCAGCAGTATCGGCAATGTTTCCGACAGCTCCTTCTGTCCGACGGAAATTGATGATGCACTCATTGAAAAGCTGAACAGTTCATCGTTTGCACTCATTGACGAAACTGCCGAAAAACCTATGAGGGATGCCGTTGAAGATGCCAGAATGGCACAGGACAGCATCGGCGGAACAATTGAATGTTGCGTAACAGGCATTGACGCAGGCTACGGCGAGCCGATGTTTGAAGGTGTTGAGGGTGTTATTGCCAAGGCTGTTTTCGGTGTTCCCGCAATTAAGGGCATTGAGTTCGGCAAAGGCTTTGAGCTTTCAACAATGAGAGGCTCGCAGTCGAACGATCCGTTTGAATACAAAGACGGCAAGGTTGTTACAACAACAAACAACTGCGGTGGTATTTTGGGCGGAATTACAAACGGAATGCCGATTATTTTCCGTGCCGCTGTAAAGCCTACACCGTCAATTTCACAACCGCAAAGGACTGTAAATCTTCAGACAAAAGAAAATGCAGAGCTTGTTATTCACGGCAGACACGATCCGTGTATTGTGCCGAGAGCAGTCCCTGTTATTGAGGCTGTTACGGCTGTTGCAATTATTAACCTTATGTGAGGTCTTTATGAGAGATTTAAAAGAAATCAGAAAAGATATTGACAAAATAGACAATCAGCTTATTGAGCTTTTTAAGCAGAGAATGGATTGTGCAAGGGATGTCGGCATCTACAAGCAGGCAAACAACATTCCCGTTCTTAACGAGGGCAGAGAGAATGAAATTCTTGATGCCGTTGAAAAAAAGGGAGGCGAATACGGCGCATCCGCAAGACTTCTCTACTCAAACATTATGGAGCTTTCAAGGGCGCTCCAGCACAACATTGTCGGCAGCGGCAAAGAGCTTAAAAGCGTTATCAGCAATGCAAGCACGGATATTCCGTCAAGCGGAATCAAGGTTGCGTATCAGGGAATCAAGGGTGCTAACGGTCATGAGGCAACTTTAAGACTTTTCCCGAACGGCGAGGCTGTCAATTACAAAAGCTTTGCAGATGTATTTTCTGCCGTTGACAACGGCGAGGTTGCATTCGGTGTTCTTCCTGTTGAAAACTCAAGCGCAGGCTCTGTTTCGGCAGTTTATGACCTTATTCTCAAGCACCGTTTTTACATTGTAAAGGCACTCGATTTGCCGATTGACTACTGCCTTGCAGGTCTTAAACAATCTGCTTTTGAGGATATTGAAATCGTGTGGTCGCATCCGCAGTCACTTTCGCAGTGTGCGCAGTACATTGCCGACCACGGCTTTGATTCTGTTCCATTCTCCAACACGGCAATTGCCGCCCGTGATGTTGCAAAGGAAAAGCGCCTCAATGTTGCGGCAATCTGTTCATACAAAGCGTGTGAGGAATACGGCTTGAAGGTTCTTGACAATCATCTTCAGGACAATGACGAGAACACAACAAGGTTTATTGTCATCTCCAAAAAGCTGTACATTCCCAAAGATGCGAACAGAATCAGTCTTTGTTTCTCACTTCCTCATGTTACGGGATCGCTGTACAGCCTTTTGTGCAGATTCAATTCGCTCGGTCTTAACCTCACAAAAATTGAATCCCGTCCCCGTCAGGGCAGACAGTTTGAATATCTGTTCTACCTCGACTTTTCGGGCAATGTCAGAAGTGAAAATGTTATTGAACTTGTAAGTCAGCTTAGCGAAGAGATGCCCGAATTCAGCTTTTTGGGCAACTACGCAGAACCCGAGTTCCCGATTAAATAAACCGCACGGCGAACGACTACAATGTTACAATTGTTTTGTTCGATTTTAAAAAATTACACCCTTTCGGAGTTTATCGAAAGGGTGTTTTTATATGTCAAAATGTTGATTTGGTTTTCATTTCAAAAACTCAATTAAGAGCAGGCTTAATATTTTTTGTTGGCGTGATGAAAGCTCTTTGCCTTTAAGATTGCAATCGGTAAATTCTTCGTAGAGCAGTTTCATTATATTTGTCTGCGTTTCGTTCAGATTGTTAATGTAGAGTGCGTCCTTTTTTTCTATGCCAACAAGGTAATCAAGCGAAACATTGAACACATTTGCAATTGAAATCAAAACTTCAAGCGGAGGATATTTGATGTTGTTTTCATAATTGCTTATGACAGGCTTGCTTCTGCCGATTCTCCTGCCCAAGCTTTCCTGCGACATATGTCTTGACTCTCTAAGTTCTCGTATTCTTAATCCGAAATCAAACATTATATTCACCTCAAAAAAAGTTTTTGATAAGAATATTTTAAAGCACTTGCGTTTTGTAAACAAAAACTGTATAATACAAGTGTTCACGAAACAAAAACTAAATTATATAAAAGTTTTCTAATAGTGAATTTACGGCAGAAAAATTATTTGTTTATATATCAAATAAAATAAAATAAAAAGGGGAAATTCAAATGAAAAAAATCATAAGCATTTTATTATCGGCTTTGCTTATTATAGCAAGCCTGTCGGGTTTGACAACGGTTTGTCAGGCACTTGACACAGAAGACGATACGGTTTATCCTGGGGACCAAATAACCATTACTTACAGCTTTGCAAAAGATATCCCGGAAGGTTGTGAGTACTATTATTTTGAAGCAAATTGTTCGTTTGGAATGGTAAAATACAGTGGTTTTAAAAACCATTGGGCTTTGCGACCTTGGATTGACGACTCTGCTATAAATTATTATAAAACGATACCTGTTTCAGGCATGACAACTGATGGCTCACACTATGGCCCACAGGTAAAAGCGGGTCAGAAAATTATTTCAATTGTATATGATGTGATAAAAAAAGCAAAGGTAAGCAACCTTAATTTCTCCCTTGTTGAACTTAACCTTGGTATTAATAACCAGTATGAGTACTTGAGAGATTTGTCATACCTTTCGTATGATGTAAAAATCACATCAAAGAATGGAAAGCCTGTTAAACCTACAACGGTAGCTCCAACAACTGCTGAGCCTACTACTGTAGCACCTACTACAGAGGTTCCTACAACAGTAGAACCTACAACAGTAGCTCCGACAACTGCTGAGCCTACTACTGTAGCACCCACTACAGAGGAGCCCACAACTGTAGAACCCACTACGGCAAAGCTGAGAACTGTAAAGGGTACTGTAAAAAGCTATCTGTCCGAAAGTGATACGGTTACAATTCAGCTTATAAAATCGGGTGAGGTAGCATATGAAACAACCGTAAAAGGCAACAACGCCAAATATTCAATTTCGGGTGTTGCAAGCGGAACATACACGATGAAGGTTTCAAAAAATGCCCATGCAGACAGAGAATACACGGTCATAGTTGCAAATTCCAATGTAATACGGAATGCTAAAATTTTTGCGATTGGCGATGTAAACAGTGACGGTGATATTTCGGTTGTCGATGCAACTCTTGTTCAGAAATATATCGTTGGTCTGGAAAATCTCAAAGATTTTCAGAAAAAATCGGCAGATGTAAACGATGACAACGAAATTTCTGTTGTCGATGCAACTCTTATTCAGAAATATATTGTCGGTCTTGATAATTTCGCATAATATGGAGAAATAGTTGCTTAATTAAATTAAAATTGAAAATTGAAAATGGAAAATTATGGTCGAGCGTAACATTGTAATTGTTCATACAATCCTGTAGGGGCGCTCATTGGGCGCCCGCCTTGATGAAACTTTCGGTTTAATGTAATTTGTATTGTTTTTTCAAAAATATGTATCCTGTTTTGCACGCAATGCGTTCAATCGTGTGCGTTGCTAACACGGTTCGCCCCTACATTATGGCGGTTTCATTGTGACATTCAAATAATTTATCTAAAAATATAAATTCTACCGTTACTTGCGGGCGCCCAATGAGCGCCCCTACTGATTTGTAAAAAAACACCCTTTCGGAATTTATCGAAAGGGTGTTTTTATGCTTAAACTATAAAATTATATTTAATCAGCCGTCAATTTCTACGAGGGCGAAGCTTTGCGGTGACATTGTTACTTTGCCGTCTGCAAATTCAGCGTTGCCGAGGGCATATACTGTTTTGCCTGTATATTTTGCGTTCATTACTGCACTTTCACCGAGGGGGTTGAAGTACATAACGAGGTTGCCTCTCTTGTATGCAAACGGAATTTTGCCTTCTTCATACATAAATTCAAGCTCACCGTTGCCTTTAAGGTCATCATACTTGTGACGAAGTGCAATGATGTCTGTTACAACCTTGTAGATGCTGTCGGGATCGTCCTTCTGATTCTCAACAGTCGGAGCGTCGGTACTCTTATCAACTGCAAGATACGGCTCGTCACTTGTTGAGAAACCGAGGTTCTTACCGCTGTTCCACTGCATAGGAGTACGGGAGCCTGTTCTTGAGTAACCGCCCTCCTTGCTTACGATGCCTTTTTGATATCTCATTCCGATTTCATCACCGTAGTAGAGGAACGGAACACCCGGCATTGTGAAAATGAATGCATTCACAAGCTTGATAGCCTCTTTGTCAAGATATGCCGTAACTCTCGGCATATCGTGGTTGTTTGTCATAAAGCTGATGTAGCCGTTGTCCTTTGTCTTTTCGTAGTTAGGAAGATATTCGTCTGCAAATGCTTTGATATCACCCTTGCCGTTAGGATTGAAAACAGCCTGATCGCCGAATTCACCGTAGCGGAAAAGTCTGCTGTAGCCGTTGCCGTAGTGGTCAAGATAGAAGTCCATGTGGAAACCTGCATTGTTGATTGCTCTTTCGGGATTGCACCACTCTGCAACCATTGCGGCATTCGGATATTCCGTGTCGAGCATATCACGCACACCACGCCAGATTTTTGCCGTTGCAATTTTATCGTCATCATTCTTAACAAGTGAGTCAGCCATGTCAACTCTGAAACCGTCAGCCCCCTTGTTAAGCCAAAAACGCATAACATCCTTCATAGCCTCTGCCGTTGCAAGACAGTCGGGATGATCACACGGCAACTGCCATTCGGGATGTGTGATTTCGTGGAAACCGTAGTTAAGAGCAGGCTGTGAGCTGAAGTAGTTTACCATATAGTTGCCGTCACGCTCGCAAAGTCCGCACATCATACGGTACTGCGGCGGTGCGTCCCATACGCTCTTTGTAAAGATGTAACGGTTTGAATATTCGCTCTTTGCGGCTTTCTTGGCCTCTAAAAACCATTCGTTTTGGTCTGATGTGTGACCGGGAACGAGGTCAAGAAGAATCTTAATGCCCTTTTTGTGAGCCTCGTCAAAAAGACGAACAAGGTCATCGTTTGTGCCGTAACGCTCTGCAACCTTCTTGTAGTTGCGAACATCATAGCCTGCATCCATAAAAGGTGAATCATAAATCGGGTTGAGCCAGATTGCGTTGCAGCCGAGGCTTTTTACATAATCAAGCTTGCTGATGATACCCTCGATGTCACCGATTCCGTCACCGTTGGTGTCACAAAAACTTTGCGGATAAATTTCATAGAAAACAGCGTCATTAAGCCAGTTTGGCATAAAAATCATTCCTTTTGCTTTTTATTTTCTGTGGCTGTATCTTACGGCATCATTGTAGCATTAAATTGTTATATTAGCAACCTTTTTGCATTGCATACACAAACCCTGACAATTATGTGTGAAAAAACAGCCAAATTTTATTCCATTAATATTTACTTGCAAAAGTGCTTCGTTCATCATAATATGTAAACAGATGTATGTGTATCGGAATTTAGGGGAGGGAGTATTTTGACTGTTGACAAACTCGGCGATAATAAACTGCTGATTAAGCTTGATGAATCAGATATGGAGAATTTTGAGCTTGATTTCGGAAAAATGAGCTTTAAAAACGAGGATAATCAAAAGGTGATTATCGGACTTATGCGACTTGCCTGTTGCAGGGCGGGACTTGACACGAACGGTAAAAATGTGAAAATAGAGGCTTTTCTGCTTGGCGATGAATGTTGTATCCTCGTTACGGCAAATCCGAAAAAACGAAAATACAGGCTGAAAAAGTCCGACAGCGGTCTGTGCTGGAAAATGGCGAATGCGTCGGATTTTCTGAATGCAGTAGAGGCTTTGTACCGCAGTAACATATGTTGCAGAAAAAGCTCCGTATACGAAATGTCGGGAAATTATTACCTTGTGTTTGATTATTTTTCATTGCCGAAGCATATGATACGGGTGTTGTCGGAATACGGTGAAAGACAAAAATCCCGCAACGCAGCGGCAAGAGTGCGTGAAAACGCAAACCTGTTGTGTCATGCCGATGCAGTTGCGGTGATAGGAAAGTTTCTTGTGTAAATTGAAAATGGAAAATTGAAAGTTGAAAATTGTTTTGTTTGATTAAAAACCCCCTTTCGGAAATACTCCGAAAGGGGGTTAATCTATGCGTATGTTTAATCTTTTTTTACTTCAATTTCGCCGTGTTCTTCTTCAAAGGACTTAACCCTTTGCTTTATATACTGCTCAATTTCACGATTTGCGGAACGACCTTCATAGTCGGCAACATATCTGAATTTCTGAAAAAGCGTGCGGTTAACTCTCAGAGTGTATCGTAAAATATTATCATCCATAATCGGTACTCCTAAATGTTATTATGACACTATTTTAATGTAATTATTGCGTCAAAACGAAAATGGTGCTATTATGATGTCATAATGGTGTCATAATTTTAGGAGTGTGAAAAAATGAAAATTGCGATAGTAGGCTCAAGAAGTATTACAGTGAATAATTTAGGCGATTATTTACCTGAGAATACAACTGAAATAGTAAGCGGTGGTGCTATTGGAGTTGACAGAAGTGCGAGAAATTACGCTAAGACACATAATATAAAACTAAAAGAATTTTTACCCGAATACGAACGATACGGGCGGTCAGCACCTTTGAAAAGAAATTTGCAAATAATTGATTATGCCGATGAAGTTATTGCATTTTGGGACGGTATGTCACACGGAACACGGTTTGTTATAGAGAATTGCAAAAGAAAAAATGTGCCGATTAAGGTTTATGCTTTGGCAAATAAGTAATGTTGCAAACGAACCGAAAATTTCATATATAAAAAACGGTCGGGCAACATAGCTATGCGTTTTGCAAAGCAACTGCCCGACCGAAATTTTTTATTTTCCATTTTCGATTTTCAATTTGTAAAACTATCTTTGTTTCGTGAATGAAAACTCAATTCTGTTGTTGTCATAATTAAGCACCATTGTCAGCACACCGCTGTCATAGCTCAGCTTGTATGCCGTACCGTTTACCGTCAGGTCAACGGAGGTGCCGTTGAATGTGTAGGCTGAATCACACGAAATTCCTGCAAGGGTAACCGTGCAGTTACTGCTGTCCTTGAAATCAAGACCAAACTGATCCTCGTCAATTCCAAGCTCGCTGTATGAAATTGTTTCGCCGTCTGTCTTTGCTGTTGTCGGTACCCATTTGCCGATTATTTCGGTATTTCCGTTGCTTCCGCATCCGCAGAAAATTGATGCGAAAACAAACACGCACAGCACAAGGCACATAACCCTGACTTTCATATGATACACACCCTTGAATTTGTTTGTTCCTCTTATGCAGTATATTTTACCATTTTACGCTTTATTCGTCAAACTTTAAATGTTATAAAATTGAAATTATATGCCACATTTTATTTGCTGATAATTGACAAATCGACACATAAATGAGATAATAAAAAGGTATATGAACTCGGTTTATCCGAACAATAAATCAAGAGGAGTAATGACTATGGCAAAGGAACTTGCTAAATCCTACAACCCGTCAGAGTTTGAGGACAGAATTTACGACTTCTGGCTGAAAGGTAACTACTTTCATGCAGAGGTTGACAAAGATAAAAAACCTTATACAATCGTAATGCCGCCGCCAAACATCACAGGTCAGCTGCATATGGGACACGCACTTGACGAAACACTTCAGGACATTCTTATCCGTTGGAGAAGAATGCAGGGCTACAGCGCACTTTGGCTCCCCGGTACAGACCATGCGTCAATTGCTACAGAGGCTAAAATCGTTGAGGCAATGCGTAAAGAGGGTATCACTAAAGAGGATATCGGCAGAGAAGAATTCTTAAAGCGTGCATGGGAATGGAAAAAGGTGTACGGCGGAAGAATCACAAGTCAGCTTAAAAAGCTCGGTTCAAGCTGTGACTGGGAGCGTGAGCGCTTCACAATGGACGAGGGCTGTTCAAAGGCTGTTAAAGAAGTTTTTGTCCGCCTTTATAATGACGGAAAAATCTACCGCGGCAACCGTATGGTAAACTGGTGTCCTCATTGCTGTACATCCATTTCGGATGCCGAGGTTGAATACAAGGAGCAGAACGGTCATTTCTGGCACTTGCTCTATCAGGTTAAGGAAACAGGCGAGTACCTTGAAATCGCAACAACCCGTCCCGAAACAATGCTCGGTGATACTGCTGTTGCCGTCAACAAGGACGATGAGCGTTACAAGCACCTCCACGGCTGTCATGTAATCCTTCCGCTCCTTAACAAGGAAATCCCGATTGTCTGTGATGAACACGCAGATATGGAAAAGGGAACGGGTGTTGTTAAAATCACTCCTGCACACGATCCTAACGACTTTGAAGTCGGTCAGCGTTGCAATCTTCCGATGGTTCGTTGCTTTACATATGACGGTCACCTTACAGGTGCAAAGGATGTTGAAGAATACAACGAATTAAAGGCAAAGGGACAGCTTGCCGAAAACGAACCCGAGGTTCTCGACTGCGGAAAATACGCAGGCATGACAACAATGGAGGCAAGAGAGGCTATTGTTGCCGACCTTAAAGAAATCGGCGCTCTTAAAGAGGTTGAAGAGCTTACTCACGATGTCGGCACTTGCTACCGTTGTCACACAACAATTGAGCCTATGGTTTCAAAGCAGTGGTTTGTAAAAATGGCTCCGCTTGCAAAGCCTGCAATTGATGTTGTCCGCAAGGGCGACACAAAGTTCATACCCGAAAGATTTGAAAAGGTTTACTTCCATTGGATGGAGAATATCAAGGATTGGTGTATTTCCCGTCAGCTTTGGTGGGGACACAGAATTCCGGCGTGGTACTGCGATGACTGCGGCGAAGTTATGGTTGCAAAAGATGCACCCGAAAAGTGCTGTAAGTGCGGCAGTACACACATTCATCAGGACGAGGACACTCTCGACACATGGTTCAGTTCGGCACTTTGGCCGTTCTCAACACTCGGCTGGCCCGACAAAACTCCCGAACTTGAATATTTCTATCCCACAAGCACTCTTGTAACAGGTTATGATATCATCTTCTTCTGGGTTGCAAGAATGATTTTCTCGGCTTGTGAAAATATGGGTTCTGCTCCGTTCAAGACCGTATTTATGCACGGCATTGTAAGGGATGAAAACGGCATCAAGATGTCAAAATCTCTCGGTAACGGTATTGATCCGCTTGAAGTTATTGACAAATACGGTGCAGACGCACTCCGTTTCTTCCTTGCAACAGGCAACACACCCGGTAACGATATGCGTTATTCCGACAAGCGTGTTGAAGCTTGCGCTAACTTTGCAAACAAGCTCTGGAACGCATCCCGTTATGTTCACATGAACATTGACGACCACGATGTTAAGAATGAACTTCCGAAAACTCTCACAACAGAGGACAAGTGGATTGTTTCAACTCTCAACACAGTTGCAAAAGAAGTAAACGAAAATCTTGAGAAGTTTGAACTCGGCATTGCAGTTCAGAAGATTTATGAATTCATCTGGGACTGCTACTGCGACTGGTACATTGAGCTTGTTAAGACAAGACTTTCAAGTGACGGTGAGGACGCTCAGAATGCAAGACAGGTACTTCTTTATGTGCTTGATCAAATTCTCAGACTTCTCCATCCGTTTATGCCGTACATCACAGAAGAAATCTGGCAGACAATTCCTCACGAGGGCGAAACAGTAATGCTCGCAAAGTACCCCGAATACAACGCAGAGCTTGATTATCCCGAGGCGTCGGATGAAATGAAAAAAATTATGGATGCAATCCGTGCAATCCGTAACCGCCGTGCAGAGATGAATGTTCCGCCGTCAAGAAAAGCAAAGGTTTATGTTGCAACAAAGTTTGCCGACACATTCAAGGACGGCACACAGTTCATTCAGAAGCTTGCATCAGCAAGTGAGGTTGAAGTTGCTGAAAGCTTTGAAATTGAGGGTGCTGTAAACATTGTAACGGCAGACGCAAAGATTTACATTCCTATGGACGAGCTTGTTGACAGGGAAAAGGAACTTGCAAGACTCAACAAAGAGCTTGAACAGGTTAAAAAGCGTCTTGCACAGAGCGAGGGCAAGCTTAACAATCAGGGCTTTGTTGCAAAAGCTCCCGAGGCTGTAATTGAAAAGGTTAAGGGACAGGCCGCAAAGGAAAGAGAGCAGATTGCTCTTATCGAGGCCGCAATTGCCGCACTCAAATAATTCGGCAATCCGATAAAACAGAATAAAATTATAATTAAAGGCTGAAAGAGCATAGTTGTTCTTTCAGCCTTTTTATGTTCGTACAGATAGTCTTAATAGGGAGAGAGTGAGCTTTTTAAATTGAAAGTTGAAAATTGAAAATGGAAAATTATAGTCGGGAAGACAGTTTTCAAAATACAAAACATCGTTTCCCAATTGTTTTGGTTTATTTGGAATTAACTGTTAAATTGTAGCGGCGAACACGGTTCGCCGCTACAAAATATCCGTAACTATGGTTTGCTCCATGAACAAAAATAACATCCGAAACGGTCAGGAAAAGTCAAAACGCAGAATTGTCTGCTTTAAAAGTGAAATCTGTGAAATAAAGAACATTTCTTCTGAAATCCAAATTATCCCTTTCGTACAATATGTAGCAAAATTTGTACAGAAGCACGCCTATTTAGCGGTTATAGATCGGAATATAGGCTGATTATTGCTATTCAACTGTTCAATCTTAATAAAAATAACAGATATGTGAAATAAAAATATGTATATGTGCTAATTGCACAAAGAACGGTGTTGTTTTTTAGGCATTGCTACAAATCTGCGAAAAACAGAAAATAATGCTTGAAATCCACATTTTTGTGTTGTATTATATAGGTGTCAAAGGAAATAACCGATTCGGAAAACGGAAATCAAACAAACGAATCGGAAACATTAAATCTTATTTAATAAAGAAAAGGAGAAAATATTATGCATGCTTTAAAAAGATTTGGTACAGCTTTCGGCGGATACAAAATGATGGAAAACTACCCCGTTCCCGAATGCGGTCCGGACGACATTATTCTTGAAATCAAGGCAGCCGCTATCTGCGGTGCCGACATGAAACACTGGGGTGTTGACAACGGTTACGATGACACAAACATCACTCCCGATCAGCAGCAGTCGGTTCGTGGTCACGAGTTCGCAGGCGAAATCGTTAAGGTCGGTGAAAATGTAAAAGACTGGCATATCGGTCAGAGAGTTGTTTCAGACAACAGCGCACATGTTTGCGGCGTATGTCCGGCTTGTGAGCAGGGCGACTTCCTCTGTTGCGAACATAAAGTAAACCTTGGACTTGACAACAACACATGGGGCGGCGGCTTCTCAAAGTATTGTAAAGTACCGGGCGAAATCCTCGCAATTCACAAACACGCAATCTGGGAAATTCCTGAGGGCATCAAGTACGAAGAAGCTTGTGTACTCGATCCTATCTGTAACGCATACAAGGCAGTTGCTCAGCAGTCACATCTTATCCCCGGACAGGATGTTGTAGTATTCGGTACAGGTCCTCTCGGACTCTTCTCAGTACAGGTTGCAAAGCTTATGGGTGCCGTAAACATCGTAATGGTTGGTCTTGACGATGATGTAAAAGTAAGATTCGGCGTTGCAAAAGAGCTTGGCGCTACACACTGTGTAAACGGTTCTAAGGAAGATGTAGTTGCAAGATGTACAGAAATCTGCGGCAGAGATAACCTCGGACTCGTAATTGAATGTTCAGGTGCTAACATAGCTCTCAAGCAGGCAATCGAAATGACAAGACCAAACGCTGAAATCGTTCGTGTAGGTATGGGCTTCAAACCTCTTGAATTCTCAATCAACGACATTACAGCTTGGAACAAGAGCATTATCGGTCACATGGCTTATGACTCAACATCATGGAGAAACTGCATCAGACTTCTCCAGTCAGGTCAGATTAAGGTTCAGCCGATGATTACTCATCGCCTCGGTCTTTCACAGTGGCAGGAAGGTTTCGACAAGATGGCTAAGAAAGAGGCTATCAAGGTTATCTTCCACTACGATTACGAAGATTAATTAAAGGAAATATGCATCAGGGAGGATTTTCAAATGAGAAAGCTTATGATTGCCCCGTCAGTAGGTTGCTGTGATTTGTTCCATGTTGAAGAACAGGTTAAGCTGATTAACGAAAAATCAGATTACCTCCACATGGACATTAAAGACGGTGTTTATGTTCCGAGTTACGGAATCGGTCCTGATTATCTCGACTACCTTAACAAGCATGTTGAGAATCTCAAACCAATGGATGCTCACCTTATGGTAAAACATCCTCAGCAGTATCTTGAAACCTTTGCAAAGGCAGGAGCTGCATACATAACACCTCACACAGACTGCATCGAAGGCGATGCATTTGTAACGATTCACAAGATCAAGGAGCTTGGCTGTAAGGCAGGCGTTGCATTAAGTCCCTCGGTTCCGCTTCCTACTATTGAATATTACCTCCCGTTGCTTGATAAGGTTACAATCATGATTGTTGATCCGGGCATCGCAGGTCAGCCGGTTGATCCGCAAATGTTCGTAAAAATCAACCAACTCGCTAAGATCAGAAAGGAAAGAGGTCTTAACTTCTTAATTGAAGCCGACGGTTCAATGAACAGCAGTCTTTACCGTCCGCTTTACGAGGCAGGTGCAGATCTCGTAATTCTGGGACCTCCGGCATTATGGAACAAGGACACGGATTTCAATAAGGCTTGGGACATAATGGAAAGTGAGCTTGAGCGAGAGCTTGACGGTGCTGAGAGAAAAATCTGATTTAAATAAAAAGTCAAAGAGGAAATTAAAAGGAGAAGAAAAATGGCTAACAAAACTTCTGTCAACATTGGCGCAAGACTTGACCGCTTGCCTCAATCAAAATGGCATGTTAAGATCTGGCTGGTTACAGCTTTTGCACTCTTGGTATGCTGGTCAAACGGTATCGGCGGTTCCGTTCAGAACATTCTTTTGAACGAACTTCATTGGCTCGAACCCGGTTCAACACTTCTCGCAATGTGGGGTACAACTTACACAGCAGGACAGCTCTTCGGCGCACTCATCGGCGGTCCTATCGGCGATAAAATCGGCCGTAAAAAGAGTATCCTTCTTTACGAAATTATCCATATCATCGCTATGATCGGCGGCGCTCTTTCACCGAACATCGCAGTTCTTTATGTGTTCAGACTCCTCCAGGGTCTTGCACTCGGCGCTCTCCTTGTAGTTCTTTTCGCAGGCTTCACAGAGTATGTTCCCGGTAAGAACCGTGGTACATGGTCAAGCCGTACATCATTCATCGGCAACTGGGCTCACCCAATCTGCAACGGTATTGCTCTTCTTATCGTTTCAACAGGCGTAAGCATGAATATGAACTGGAGAATCCAGTTTATGATTCCTTCAATCCTTTCAATCATCGCTTGTATCTTCATCTATGTTAAGTTCCCTGAATCACCGAGATGGCTCGAATCACAGGGCAGACTTGATGAAGCTGATAAAATTATGACAAGCATTGAGAAAGAAATTGAAAAATCAACAGGCAAACCACTCCCACCCGTTGAAGTTACAAATCCAAAGCCTGTTAAGAAGCTCCCATTCACAGCTCTCTTCAAAGGCAAACTCCTCAGAAGAACTATCGTTGGTTCTCTCGTACTCATCGGTATGAACACAATCCAGTACACACTTATGAACTGGATGCCGTCAATGCTTTCAGGTCTTGGCTATGATACATCAAAGTCACAGTTTATGACAATGTTCGGACTCTTCGGTGCTCCGTTTGGTATCTTTATCGCATCTCTTATTATGGATAAGATTCCTCGCCGTGTAATGGGCGTTATCCTCCTTGCAGGCATGGCAGGTCTTGGTGTTGCAACAGGTCTTCTTGCTCCGACACTCGGAATGACAGGACTCATTGTTATGACATTCCTTCTTAACACAATCATCTATATGTATGTTTGCTACGCATCAGCAGTTTATGTTCCTGAGATGTGGCCTACATCGGCAAAACTTTCAGGTTCGGGCTTCAGTAACGCAATGGGTCGTGTAAGTAACATCTTCTTCCCATTCCTCGTTACAAATGTTGCTGCAAGCAGCATGGGCTCAGGCGGTGTATTCATTCTTATCGCAATTGTTGCAGCAATCATCGCTGTTGCAGTTATCTTCCTCGGTGTTGAAACCAGAGGCGAATCCGTTGAGAACATCGGTGATGTAGAGTAATTCTGCAAAACCCTCTAATACATACAACCAAAAATTTTAGATGCGGTGCCTGAGTGCATCTGGCACCGCAAACTAAAATCATTAGTAATGGAAAACGAAATACAGCAATTTTAAAACATTCAAAACTTATCTTTAAATTTTTAACAGCTAAACCATCAATTTTTTAATCACAGGCAAATAAATTTGAATATACGCAGAAAGCACATCGGGTGCAAATGCTTAAATAATTATTATAAAGAAAGTGCAGGAGATTATTATGAAAAATTCAGAAGCTATCTTAGTTACTCCAAAGCAGTTTGAAATTCAGGAATGTCCCGTTCCCGAGCCAAAGGATCACGAGATTCTTATGAAGGTTGAATATGTCGGAATGTGCGGTTCCGATATCCACGGCTTTGAATTCGGTCCTTTCATCCCACCTAAGGATCCTAACCAGAAAATCGGTCTTGGTCATGAGGTTGCAGGCGAGGTTGTAAAGGTTGGCTCAAAGGTTACAAGATTCAAAGCAGGCGACAAGGTTCTCATCGAACCAGGTGTTCCGGATGACAAATGCGAATACTGCCGTACAGGCAGATACAACATCTGTCCTGATGTTGACTTTATGGCTACACAGCCTAACTACAAGGGCGCACTCACACAGTATATGACACATCCGGAGGAGTGGACATACCACATTCCCGAGGGTATGACAACAATGGAAGCAGCTCTCGTTGAGCCGGCAGCAGTCGGTATGCACGCAGCAATCCTCGGCGGCGCACAGCTTGGTAAGAGCATTGTTATCCTCGGCGGCGGTACAATCGGTCTTATGGTACTTCAGGCTTGTAAGAGCCTCGGTGCAACAGACATCACCGTTGTTGATATTATGCAGAATCGTCTTGACCTTGCATTAAAGCTTGGTGCAAGCAGAGTTATCAACGGCAAGGAGCAGGATACGGTTGCACTTCTCCGTTCACCCGAATATTTCGGCGATCACGGTTGTGAACTCGTATTCGAGGCAGCGGGTTCTGTATTCACAGCTCAGCAGGCTGTTCAGATCGTTGCAAGAGGCGGTAAGATTATGATGGTCGGCACACAGTCAAAGCCTGTTCCGATTGACTTCCTCAAGATTAACCGTGAGGTTATGATTCAGACATCATTCCGTTACTGCAACAACTTCCCGCAGACAATCGAGGCAATCGCAAGCGGTAAGTTCAATGTTAAGGATATGGTTACAAACATCTATGATTACAAAGATGTTCAGCAGGCATTTATGGACGCTATCGACCCCGAAAAGAAAGCCAATATGGTTAAGGGCGTTATCAAGGTAGCCGACTGATATACACAGATTTATTAAAAATTTTCATAAGGAAAGGTGATTAAAATGTTATCAGATATCAGATATTGGGAAAAGAAGGCAACAGAGGGACACTACGCTATTCCTCACTTCAATGTATGGAATGCAGAAATGCTCATGGGTGTTATTGACGCAGCCGAAGAGCTCCGTGCTCCAATCATTATTTCATTCGGTACAGGTTTCACAGGCAACACTTCTTTTGAAGACTTCTGCTACATGATGGATTCAATGGCAAAGAAGGCTACTGTTCCTGTAATTGAGCATTGGGATCACGGCAGAAACATGACAATTCTTCAGAACGCTGTTAATCACTGCATGAATTCGGTAATGCGTGACGCATCAGCTCTTCCTTATGAAGAAAATGTTGCTGAAATCAAGAGATGCGTTGACTACTTCCACGCTTACAACATTCCTGTTGAGGCTGAGCTTGGTCATGTAGGTAACGAAACAGTATATGAAGAGGCACTTTCAGAATACCAGTACACAGATCCTTCAAAGGCTAAGGAATTTGTTGAGAGAACAGGCTGTGACTCACTTGCAGTTGCAATCGGTAATGTTCACGGCGTATATTCTTCAGAGCCAAAGCTTGCTTTCGATGTACTCGAGGCAGTTGCCAAAGAAGTAGATGTTCCGCTCGTACTCCACGGTGCATCGGGTATCGGTGACGAGGACATTAAAAAGGCCATCTCACTCGGTATCGCTAAAATCAACATTCACACAGAGCTTTGCCAGGCTGCTATGGAAGCTATTAATGCTCACAAGGACGAGCCATTCCTTGCTGTTGAGCGTGAAGTAAGAAAGGCTGTTAAAGAGCGTGCAATGTACAAGATTAAACTCTTTGGCGATGACGGCAGAGCAGATGAGTAATATGAGTAATACAGAGAAAAAACTTGATGTTATCTGTCTTGGCGCAGCGGTAGTTGACATTCCACTTCGTCCGGTATCAAGAGATATTTTTGATATCGAGTCATATCCGGTTGACAGAATTGCAATGTCTGTCGGCGGTGACGCAATGAACGAGGCAACAATCATCAGCCGTTTAGGCTTTAAAACAGGCATTATCGCTTGTATCGGTGATGACGCTGCAGGTCAGTTTATCCTTCGCTCCTGCGAGAAGGACAACATAGATGTTGAAGGCATCAAGATTGATCCGACAATCGACACCTCAATGAACATTGGTCTTGTAACCGATGACGGTGAAAGAACCTTTGTTACAAACCGCAATGGCAGCTTGTGGAAAGAAAACATTGAGCATGTTGACTTTGAAAAAATGAAGCAGGCAAAAATCCTTTCCCTCGCAAGTATCTTTAACTGTCCTCTTCTTGACGGCAAGACGCTTGTAAAGATTTTTAAAGAGGCAAAGGCGGCAGGTATGACAATTACCGCCGATATGATAAAGCCAAGACTCGGTGAAACGCTTGACGATATCAGAGAAGCATTAAGCTATGTGGATTACTTCTTCCCGAACTTTGACGAGGCTTGCCTTATGACAGGCGAAACCGAAGAATCAAAGGTTGCGGACAAGCTCTTTGAATGCGGCGTTAAGAATGTAATCATGAAGATAGGCAAGCGTGGATGTTACATCCGCAATGCCGCAGGAGCAATGATTGTTCCTGCCTGCAAGGGTGTAACCGCAATCGACACAATCGGTGCAGGCGACAACTTTGCATCAGGCTTTATTTCGGCACTTCTTCAGGGCAAGGATATCCGTGACTGCGGTATCTATGCTAACTGCACAGCGGCTATTTCGGTTCAGTATGTCGGTGCAACAACAGGCGTTCGGAACAAAGAAATGGTTGAAGAAATGCTTGAAAAGTATAAAAAAGATTATATCCTGTAATAGTAATAAATCTGTGACATTACGCCCTGTGTTCGTAAGAATGCAGGGCAACCCCCCACCAATATATTATTAAAGAAAGGGCAGATGCAAAATGAAGACGATGAAGCTTGGCAAAACAGGCATTGATATTTCAAGAATGGGACTCGGCACCTGGTCAATCGGCGGCGGCTCGGCATGGGGCGGCGACCACGACCTTCAGGTTGTTGTAGATACAATCCGTGAAGCTCCAAAGCTCGGTGTAAACCTTATCGACACAGCTCCCGGTTACAACTTTGGCAACAGCGAGAAAATCCTCGGCAAGGCTCTTGAGAGCATGAACCGTGAAGATGTTGTAATCATTACAAAGTGCGGTGTTACATGGGATCAGGAGATGAAGGGCGACCTTTTCAACAAGGTAAACGGCATTCAGCTTTATAAGAACCTCAACAGTGCTTCAATCAAGAGAGAAATTGAAGAATCACTCAAGAGAATGGGCACAGACTATGTTGATGTATATATGACACACTGGCAGTCAATTGAGGGTAGCGAGTATTATGTTCCGATTCAGAAGACTATGGAGGTTCTCAACGATCTCAAGGCTCAGGGCAAAATCAAGGCTATCGGTGCTGCAAATGTAGATATCAAGCAGATTCAGGAGTACCTCAAGTGGGGCGAGCTTGATATCGTTCAGGCTAAGTATTCAATTCTTGACCGTGGCATTGAGGATGAAATCATTCCTTGCTGTCGTGAAAACGGTGTTACAATTCAGGCTTACTCACCGCTCGAAATGGGACTTCTCTCGGGTACATTCCCAAGAGATTACAAGCCTGTAGGCGCACAGATTCCAAAGAAATGGTTCCAGCCCGAAAATATGCAGAAGGCTATGGATGTTATGGATCAGTGGAAGCCTCTTTGTAAAAAATATAACTGTACAATTGCTAACCTTGCTCTTGCATGGATTCTTGCTCAGGGTGACTTTATCAACCTTCTCAGCGGTTCTACTACTGTAGATCAGATTGCCGAGAATGTTAAGTCAGCCGAACTTGAACTTGATTCCGCTGATGTTGCAATGATGCGTGATATGGTTGAGGCTATCGACAAATAATTAAGGGTTGCTTAATACACCTTTGTGTATAGGGTGAAGAAATCCGCTCCCGATTGTTAAAATTATTGTAAAAACAGTCGAATTCCCTTTACTTTTGTTGATAATTATGTTAGTATGTAATAAAAGTTGAGGGAAATGTTTATGGCAAAGAGAATTGACGAAATCAGACAAAAGGTTGAAACCGAAGGCGAGGTTTTCGTCTCGGATTTAAGCAGAATATATAATGTAACCGAAGAAACTATCAGGCGTGATCTTGAAAAGCTGAAGAATGACGGTATCATTACCAGAACTTTCGGCGGAGCTGTTCTTAATACAACTTCTCAGAATGACAGAGTGCATTTCTTTAAACGCAAGGGAATTAACCTTGAGGGCAAAAAGAAAATTGCTAAGCTGCTTGTTGATAAATTTATCGGTGTGAACACGATGATGATTGATAACAGCACAACTGTTCTTGAGGCTGTTAAGCTTTTTAAGGACAATGAAAATCTTACCGCAATTACATTTTCTGCACAGATTTTTCAGGAACTCGACACTTGTAAAATGAAGCTGGTTTCAACCGGCGGACTTTATGATGAAAAAACCCGTTCTTTCTACGGAAAACCTGCAAAAGAGGCTATGAAAAAGTACAATGTTGACCTTGTTCTCCTCGGATGCAAAGGGCTTGATATGGAAAGAGGCATAACTGATTCTTCCGAAGGTGAGGCTGATTTGAAGTCTGAGATGGCAAGCCGTGCCGAATGTGTGGTATTACTTGCAGACCATTCAAAATTCAACCATACTGCGTTTGTCAATTTTTTGGATTGGGATAGGATCGATTATCTGATTACCGACGAAAAGCCGTCACAGGAATGGCTTGAGTTTTGTGAGCAGATGAAAATAAAACTCATGTACTGATTTACCTTGTCCGGTACATAGTTTGAGTCAGTGCTTTTTATAATTTTACCCATTAAAGCTCCTGTTCTTTTTAATCAAAAACAGCAGGAGCTTTTGCGCTGTCAAAACTTTAGCAGATTTAACAGTTTTGAGAACGCATCGAAAATATTTTTGTTATTATTGGATAGTGTTGTTAAATCTGAGTTGAATTTTAAACATAGTAATTATTTTATATATCACTATGGAAATTCTATTAATTACGGTTATTTTTGCAGACGGGAGACCAATCGGAGACGGTTCCCGTCACATTAAGGACACACCGATTAAATATGAGGATAGGATGTGCAAATATTCCTTGAGGCAGTTTATTCGGCAGTTCCGCAATAAAGGGGTTACCCAAATTCACAGATAAGGAGATGTAAAAATGACAAAACAAAAGGAGAAGAAGAAAGCTTCAATTGTCAAGAAAATGATGATTGCCGTTGTCGCAGGTTTTGTAGTCGGCTTTATATGTCTGCTGATTAAAAGTGCGGTAATGGGAACAGACGGCGAAGGAGCCTGGAAAGTTGTTGAGGCAATTTTATTCCAGGATATCACCGCAACAAAAGATATCGAAGGACTCGGCTTGTTCTACATCGTAGGTCAGCTGTTTATGAAGGGACTTCAGATGATGATTGTTCCTCTCGTCCTTTGTTCGCTGACACTTGCACTTTGCAGCCTTGCAAACCCAAAAAAGCTCGGTCGAATCGCAGGTAAAACATTTGTGTCCTACCTTTGCTTCTATATCGTAGCAGCAGCTCTTGCAGGCGCAGCAGCTTATCTTGCAAAGAGTCTTGGTTGGTTCACAGTCAATCTTCCGGCACAACAGGCTCAGGACATCGTTACAATGGAGGGTTACAATCCGCTCGTAACAATTGTAAACGCTGTTCCGAGCAATATGATTAACGCAATGTCATCTAACAACACAATTCTTTGCGTTGTTGTTATCGCAATTATCTTTGGTCTTTGTATGACAAAGATGGGCGAAAAAGCAGATCCGCTCAAGAAAGTTTTTGAAAACATCAACGATATCGTTCAGATGTTCCTCAACTTCCTTATCAACAAGATTGCTCCTATCGCAATTTTCTGTATGATCGTAAGAGCACTCGCCGTTTACGGAATTGAGTACATTTCACCGACAATGATGTGGATTGTTGTAACAATTGTTGTAAGCCTTCTTCTTGTTTGCACAATTTACCCAATCGGTATTTTCATTACAACAGGACTTAATCCGTTTATCTTCCTTAAAAAGGCGGCAAAAATCGGTATGTTTGCAGCAGCAACAAACTCGTCTGCCGCAACGCTTCCGCTTAATAAGGAAACCTGTATTAACGAACTCGGCTGTTCCGAAGAAATCAGCAGCTTTGTTCTTCCAACAGGTATGACAATCAATATGAACGGTACAACCGCAATGCATATGATTGCCATTACATTCATCGCCACAGCCGCAGGCGTCAACATTACTCCTGCAACCCTTTGCCTTACAGCATTCCTCTCAATCTGCACAGCAGTCGGTACTCCGGCAATCCCTGTTGCAGGTACAACAATGGTTTATGTTGTAATGATGGGACTTGGCTTAAACTCGGATCTTTGTATGATTGGCTACTCGCTTATTCTTGCCATGAACTACCTCCCGGGTATGGCTGTTATCACACTTAATGTTATCGGTGACGCCGCTACCAATGTTATAGTTTGTGCAAAAGAACATTGCCTTAACAAAGAAATCTATAACAGCAAAACCCCTAAAAACAACTGATTTCAGTAAGATAACTTCCGGAAACCCCTTGTAAAACCAAACCGCCCTCGACAGCGCATGCACTGCCGAGGGCGGCTTAGTTTTACGGTGAGCCACCGTTCCCAGTTCGTGAAGATAGTATGGTATAAAAAATGACATATTATGCCCGAGCGAAAGGTTTAATTAAATGTAAAATTGAAAATTGAAAATGGAAAATTGAAAATGGAAAATTACGGTGAGCCGCCTTGCCCAGTTCGTGAAGATAGTATGGTATAAAAAATGACATATTATGCCCGAGCCTAACATTGCAACCGTTCGCACAATTCCGTATGGGCGGATATTATCCGCCCGCAGGTAATTGCAGAAAATTTATGATGAAAATAAACTGTATAAATGGGATACATTTACATAAATAATGTAGCAGTCAGTTACAACTAAACTTCATTATTTATCAGCCAAAAATTCCTTGCCGGCTTTATCGGTTGCAAGAATTGCATTGATGAATGCGTCCTCGGTCGGATTACCCGGGACATACTTCCACTCAACAACGCTTGCGGCTTTGTGCGCAATTGCAGGCACATCATCCGGAGTAAGTGCAATTTCGCCGAGAGTGCAAGGAAGTCCGATACTGTGGTTAAATTCAAAAATTCTGTTTCGTTCCTCAAATTGTCCGTCATATGTCAGCAGACACAGCACACCGAATGAAACAATTTCGCCGTGCAGATGTTGCCGTTCACATTGCGGAAAGAGTGACGCACCGTAATAAACACAATGTGCGAGCGATGAATTGTAGTAATAATCCTCCTCGGGATTCGGATTGTTTTCGTGTACGGTAAAATTTGAAACAAGTCCCGCCGTGATAATAATGTCAAGCGCAACCTGCTCAATTGCCTCTGTCGGCACATTGTTTTTGCAGTCCTCAAGAGCTTTTTTGCCAAAGCTTATGAGCGGTTCGGTACTTGCGGAGGCAATTGCCTTGCCAAGCAACGGTGTGTGAATCATATTCTTTTCACGACACGCAAAAATTACTTCATATTCCTTTGAAAGTGCGTCACCGATTCCTGCCCACATGAGCTTTTCGGGTGATTCGGCAATAATTTTTGTGTTGATAAATGTGTGAATTGCAGGGGCTTTGTGGTACGAATATTCCTTGAAAGTACCGTCGGGATTGTACATTACCGAAAGCGAGGTGCATGACGCGCAGTTTGATGCAATTGTCGGGAATGTGAACAACGGTTTGTTATATAAAGCACAATAGGTTTTTGCCGTGTCAACAGCTCGTCCGCCTCCGATACCGAACACCATATCAGCCTTTTGTACAGATGGATTGTTCTTTATTTTTTCAACATTTTCATAGCTGGAGTCACCGCCGTACCATACAAAATCAATGATTTCAATGTCAGAACCTTTGATGCCTTCAAGCAAAGCCTTTTTTGATTTTTCCATAGCTGTTTTACCGCCGACTGCAACCGCCTTTTTGCCGTACGGCTTTACAATTTCGGGAATCGCCTTGTAGCAATCAACTCCCACGCTGTAACTCGGTAAAAATTCGCTGTATGTGTGTGACATAATTTATCCCTCCGAAAATAATACTTATAAATAAATTATATCACCGCAGTTTGTGCATTTCAATACATTAGCACAATAAATTGTTAAAATTATTATTGCCTGACAGATGAAAATATGCACACATCTTATGCAATTTAGCAAAAAATTGCGAAGAATATTCGTGAAAAATACTTATGGAAATGGCTTTTGCAAAGTGCTATAATCTTGTAAATATATATAAGAAGGGCGGTGCTTTTATGCAGGAAATATACGGACAGAAAACAGACAGACAGCTTGCAGCAAAGCAGAGACTAATTGCGGTTGCGGCAGGCAGGGAAAAGGCAGACCTTGTTTTAAAAAACGCAAAGTATCTTAATGTGTTTTCAAATGAATTTTTGTGCGGTGACATAGCCGTTGCAAACGGACTGATTGCGGGAGTCGGAAAATATGACGGCAAAACAGAGATTGATGTCAGCGGAAAACTCGTTCTCCCCGGCTTTATTGACGCACATATTCACCTTGAAAGTTCAATGGTGACTCCTGCTGAATTTGCAAAGGCAGTTGTTGCCCACGGTACAACCACAGTCATAACCGACCCTCACGAAATCACAAATGTAATGGGCATTGACGGAGTTGAATATATGATTCAGGCATCGCAAAATTTGCCGATTGATGTTCATTTTATGATGCCGTCATGTGTGCCTGCCACAGAAATTGACGAGAGCGGTGCGGAGCTTGACTGCAAGGATATTGACTTGTACTTGGATAATAAAAAGGTACTCGGACTTGCAGAGATGATGAACTATGTCGGTGTTATCAACGGCGATAAAAATGTGCTTTCAAAAATTGTCACCTCGCAGGCTCATCACAAGAAAATTGACGGTCACGCTCCTGAGCTTTCGGGCAATGACCTCAACGCATACATTGCCGCAGGAGTGTATTCCGACCACGAGTGTTCCACCTTTGAAAATGCCCTTGAAAAGCTGAGAAAAGGTCAGTTTATTATGATAAGAGAGGGTACTGCCGCTCATAATCTCAAGGCACTTATGCCGCTTTTGACTCAGCAGTATTACTCAAGGTGTATGTTTGCAACAGATGATAAGCATCCAAGCGATTTGCTCTACGGCGGTCATATTGACTACATTGTAAAACAGGCGCTGAAAAACGGTGCAGATCCGATTGTTGCCCTCAAAACAGCAACCCACCATGCCGCAAGATACTTTTTGCTCAATAACAAAGGTGCGATTGCTTCGGGTTATCTTGCCGATATTGTTGTTGTCAATAATCTTGAAGATTTCAATGTTGAAACGGTTTTCAAGCGTGGCAAGCTTGTTTTTGACGGCGAAGTTAAGGACTTTTCTGCTCCCACAGTTGATGAAAAGCTTGCCGAAAAATGCTTTGACACTTTCCACCTTGACAGCGTAACTCCGAGCAGTTTCAAGGTTGACGGAAAACTCGGACTTATCGGTCTTGTCGGCGGTGAATTGCTCACACGCAATCTCGGCACAGCCGATAAAATTGATGTGGAAAACGATATTCTGAAAATTGCCTGCATTGAGCGTCACAAAGGCACAAACCATATCGGTGTCGGCTATGTTAAAGGCTATTCGCTGAAATCGGGCGCAGTCGCAACCTCGGTTGCCCACGATTCGCACAACATTATCACAGTCGGCTGTAATGATGATGATATAGCCGTTGCCGTGAACGCAATCAAGGACAGCAAGGGCGGTATCGCAGTTGTTGAAAACGGCAAAATCAAGGCTCTGCTTGAACTCCCGATTGCAGGCTTGATGTCCGATGAACCGCTGACAACCGTAAACGAAAAGCTTGAAAATGCAAAGTCATCTGCATATGAACTCGGTGCGGATAAAAGCATTGATCCGTTTATGACTCTCTCGTTTCTGAGTCTGCCCGTTATTCCAAGCTTGAGAATAACCACCAAAGGTGTGTTTGATGCAGAAAATTGGAAAATGCTCTGATGTGCGGAAGCTTTTAATAATACAATAAAACATAAAATAATTTAAACAGGAAAACAAAATGCGTATTTGTCACTTTGTTTTCCTGTTTTATTTTGTAAAAGGGCTATAGTCAATTTACAGTCACTTTGCATTTATATAATTTGAATATAAAAGAAATTGGTTGATTTAAAGCATATAGCAATACAATATTAAATAATAGCCATTGTGCAATATTTACAAATTATTGTGTAAAAATTTGTCGTAAAAATTACCTGATTTGCTTGAAATATTATTAAAATGTGATATAATAGCATTATAAAGTCAATGTATAAAAAGTATTGCAATAATAATTACAGAGTTAATTGAAGTGTAATCTACTGAATTATCAGTTGTATACGACTAAAGATACAATAACTTAAAATTAAAAACATCAAAATATTATAAATAATTTAAACGGATAAATCGTGCATTTGCGTTTGTTTAAATGGTAAATCTGTACAATGGCTTGTGAGGAGGTCTGGATATTAAGAAAAATGAGGTGACGAAATGAAATTCTATAAAAGATTATTAGCAATGGCAATTGTGGCAACCGTTTTTATTTCTGTTTTTGCATTTGGTGCATCAGCATACGGCTCGGATAACGATGTTCCGTTTTATGTTCGTGTTCCAGGAAATCAAGATGTAGTTTATAGTAATGCTGAGTACAGAGGAAATTCAGATAAAAAAGTTCCTTGGAAGGTAAACTTTACCTTTTCTGAAGAAGGCAGAGGTACCATAATGAACTTCTATCTTTCAGGTCCTTGGTATTCGAAACAATCAAATATTCAAGAGGTTCATCAAGGAAATAAGGATCATTTCTTTGCTGCATATGATTCATGCAAAAATATGAATGTTGGTCTTGCTATATATAATAATAATGATGTTGAAACAAAATATTATGTTGCAGGTTACTGGGATGAAGAAACTGCATATCATCCGTTCAAAGATTAAAAAATATAATCTTTTTTGAATAACTACTGTTTGTTAATTAACTTTTATTCCTCATAAGTCATTTGCAGATTTACCATTAAATATATAACGAATCAGCCTATAAATTGAGGTGAAAATTATGTCATATTATATTACCCGAATATTTAATAACAAACTTAAATTAGGCGTTATACTGTATATTTTTATTGCTCCTATACTTGATATACTGTTGACTCTGATTGATCTAAGTAAAGGAGCTTCTGTTCCTGCACCGTATTTGGCGACCTTTTTAGGAGGTTTCTCAATTGGAGGGTTAAGAAAATTACTAAAGTGGTATTTACCACTGCTTTTAGCAATCGTTGTTGCGGATGATTGCATTGAGGATTACAGAATAGGATACAAAAATATTCTTATCACAAAAAGAGGTAAGAATAAATATTTTGCATTAAATATGCTTAAAAGTTTTGTTATTTCTTTTTTGATTATTATAATTCCTCTTTTGCTTAATCTCCTTATGGTGTATATTGTTTTTGCAGGAGGTACATATTTATTTATGGATCCGGAATCTATAAAAGCAATTCCAAGTATGGCGGAGTATTATAGCCACCCAATGTTTTATAACCTGCTTTGTATTCTTCTGCTTTCGCTCACCGGTGGCGTTGTGGGAAGCGGTGCAACGGCACTTGCAATGGCATTTCCAAACAGATTTATCCTTTATCCGTTAATATTTATATTGTGGTATATACCGTCAATTGCTAAACAGTCTATTATGATGGCTTTTCAGCCTTTTACCGAATATCCATTGTCATATGCACTTCCTTCAGTTATTTTCGTATTAGCTACAAATGTGGTTGCTGTTTTGTTTTCGTTCTTTAAGGTGACTAAGTATGATCAGGTGTAAATTAAGAAAATATGCAATCGTACTTCCGCTTTGCGCAGTGTTTTTTATTTCGCTTTGCACATACACATATTTACGATTTTATAATTATTTGAATTCGGATTATTCTGAGAAGTTAAGCCAAAAAAATATTTTTTATAATGTTGCGGGCGGTGATGGTGACTTTATCACATCTGGCAATGTTATCGGTTTTTATATAATATTGTTCGTTTTGTTTTTGTTTTACATATTTACCGATGAGAATGAAAGCTACATTGTAAGACTGAAATCGAGAGCCTCTTTTGTGACAGGAAGAATTGCTGATTGTGCGGTATTTGCTTTTTTGTTTTCATTTTTGATAGAAGCAGTCAACGTAGTTGCGGCACTCATCTGCTTTGACATTAACCTGATTTTAGAATTGAATTTTCTGCAATATTCGGCACTTGAACTTTTGACTTTGTTTTTGTTTTATTTCAGAGCAGGACTCGTTATGCTCTCATTCGGAATAATAATTTCTCCCAAAGTTGCTCCGTTCATTACTATTGCATTATATCTTATAGAGTTATTTGCGACTATTATTTTCATGATAAGTAAAGTATGGTTGCCGTTCAGAGATTCCGTAGTGGTGTCAAAACTTATGCACGGCGAAATGGTTCTGTCGGATATGTGGGGCATTATATTAAGAGCATTGCTTATGATGTTTTTGCTTATCTTCTCTTCCTACTTTTTGTATCAGAAAAAGGATGTTTTGAGTAATGTTAAAAAGTAAGCTTGTTTTGTCGATAATACTGATTGTTGCGTGCTTTGCTCAATTGTTCAGTTGTGTATTTCAGGGAGATTTTCAAAATGCCTTTATGATTGGTTTAGCCCCAAGCGATTACGGCTTTGAAATTACAAAATTTCTGCCGCTTTTGCTGCCTGTGTGTTTTATTCTCTTCTTTACGAGCGGATCAATTGAGAACCTTAAACAAGGCTACGGCAAGATGTTGATTGTACGCAATTATTCAAAAACAGTGCTGATTTTAAAGCGTTGTCTTAACAATTTTATAGCATTGATTTGCATTGTTTTGTTCCAGTTCATAATCTTTTTTGTTGCAAGAGAAAGTATGACTCCCGTTGAAAGCGGAACTCTTAAATCTTTGATTATGTACTTTTTGACAATTTTTTCGCTGATAGTTATTCAGTCTTTGCTTGAAATCAGTATTCCTGCACACATTGTGAACATAGGAATTTTCACCTATTGCTTTATTGCGTACTATTTGGTTCAGAATTTCGTTGACGCACCGATTTGGAAAATGATTCTCTTCCCGAGTTTGATGTTCGGAATGCAGAACGGTGCTGTGTCGGGCGAGAGCATTTACTACGGATACCTGTTATTCATAGTTGCGTTAAATGCTTTGTGCATTTTTATTCTGAATTTGAGATTTAAGAAAACCGATATTTTTTGAGGTGATATTATGGTAGAAATAAAAAATTATTGTAAAAGTATCAAATCAAGACCGATTTTAAATAATGTAAGTTACAATTTTGAGTACGGCAAAATCTACGGAATTTACGGACACAACGGTTCGGGCAAAACTATGCTTTTGAGAGCAATTGCAGGCTTGCTTGTTCCCGACAGCGGCTCTGTTGTGATTGACGGAAAGGTTTTGCACAAGGATATGTCGTTCCCTCCGAGCATAGGCATCGTGATTGAAAATATGAACCTGTTGCCCCAGTACAATGCTTTTGACAATCTGAAAATCCTCGGCAAAATCAAGAAAACCGCTACCGATGAAGATATTAAAACAGCGCTTGAGCGTGTTGGATTAAAGTCTGATTTAAAGGTGAAAAAGTTTTCGCTTGGTATGAAACAGAGGCTGAATATTGCTCAGGCTGTGTTTGAAAAGCAGAAAATAATCCTGCTTGATGAACCGACAAATGCACTTGATAATGACGGTGTACAGCTGATTTACAAGCTTCTTAAAGAAGAAAAAGAAAGAGGTGCGCTCGTGGTTATCACAACTCATCACAAAGAGGATTTGGAAGAAGTTTGTGATGTTGTTTTGAAAATGACAGAAGGTGAGCTGCATGAAAAGTAAACTGTTTACTCATAAATTTTTCGTTGTTCTTTGCATCTCGGTTGCCGCTTTGCTCGGCTTGTCTTTCCTTGCCAGAGCGACAATCGTAAATAACAGATTTGAACAAATGGCTGTTGATGAAAAATATCGCCTAAAGTTTTCTGCCGACGGTCAGTTTGTAATTCAGTTTCAAGACGATGAAAACGGAAATTTTTATGCCACTGTCGGCTTGTTTCAGGGCGGATATTACGGCTTGGACGATGCGTATATTCCTACTTCATACGATGAAAATACAAAGATAACAGCTATTGAAAAGGAAGCTTTCAGCAAATTTGATTGTCTGAAAAAAGTTGTTATCCCCAACGGCATTTGTGAAATCAAGGATGACGCATTTAAGGATTCAAAAAATATAACGGAAATTTATATTGCGCCCTCCGTAAATAAGATTGCAAAAACCGCTTTTGACGGCATTGACAACCTTACGATATATGCCGAAAAGGGTTCTTATGCCGAAAAATTTGCGGTTGAAAATAAAATCAATTATAAAAACTATACGACCGAGCCTGAAAATCCGGAGGCTAAAAATACCGATTATTCAAAAATCAGAAACGGTGCGTATTACGGCGAATATTATAATTATGATGTTATCTATGATGACGGCAAGCCCGTGTGCGTAATAACTAACTATAACACAATGTCGTCAGAGGAAAAGCTTGAAATTCCTGCACATATTGACGGCTTGGATGTGATTTCAATTGCAGATGACGCAATAAATTACGGCGGTGCAAAGGAAACAGTCGTTCCCGACACAGTAAGATTCATTGCCGATAATGCGTTCAAAGAATCCTACTCCCTTGAGGATATCTACCTGACCAAAAATGTGTCCTACATAGGAAAATCTGCCTTCAAAGACTCAAAAGACCTAACAATCCACGCCCCGACAGATTCCTATGCACACACCTTTGCGACCGAAAATAAAATAAATTTCAAAGCTACAGACGATTAAATCTGATAAGCAATGAATAAATCTTTAAATTTACAGCCCTGTACCCATTTGCAGGGCTGTTTTTGCAAGCAAATGGTAGATAATGGGACAGTGACCTTTGGTATAATGTTGATAACAGGTTGAAAGATTTATAAATTTAAAAATGCAGGAGGATTTTATCATGCCAAAACAGAAAGCATATGTGCGTATCAACAGTTCTGAAAGATGTTGGTATGAGATTGTTGAGTTCGAGGTTTCGGATGATTTGTATGCAAAAATAAATGAGGCAGTTGAGAACAATATTCCGTTGGCGGATTGCGATTTTGCCGATGAATTGTACGAGCTTGCAGTCAATTTTTCTTGAGTATGACAATGAAAAATACGAAACTTATCGTGTTGACATTACATTCAAAGAAAACGGCATAATTACAGACATAACCATTGATGCAATGGGTTTACAGTATCATGATTTCCGTTCCGATAACTATGCCGAATGTTATCCGAATTACGAATATATCGAAGACGCCTTGCAGGATGCGGTGGAAATGTAATCATTTTATGCTGTATTCAATGTAATGATTTTATGCTGTATTCAAAATTACCCCCAAAAAATCACAGAAAAAATACCCCCTAAAACAACAAAAGCTGAGGATAATTTTCATATCCTCAGCTTTTGTTGTTTTAATCGGTCCATAGTACGACAATGGGACAATGCTTTGTGTTATAATAAATTTACTATAAATTGCTGAATATGTTGTAATAAAATGTGATATATGATAAAATAAGAGACGAGAAGACAATAAAAAAGACAACCCTAAGGTTGTCTTTAGTATGTGGTGCAAAGGGGTTTCCACTACCCTACGGCATATTGCCTTATCTTAGAACTCTGATGAATATTGATAAACTTATAAAAAATGGTTTATTGTGTTTGTTTTGATGAATATTGATAAACCTATACATCAAATTTCTAAGTTCTAATTTAATTATAATATTGAAAAATATATTTGTCAATAGAAAGGTGAGAATTATGAAATATATAATTGGACTTGATATTGGAATCGGTTCAGTGGGCTGGGCTGTTGTAAGAAATGACGATGATTGCAAACGATTGGAGGATTTTGGTGTCCGCATATTTGAATCCGGAGAGATCATTGAAAGTAATAAAAATATACGAAAAAGTCAAAGAAGAAGAAAATACAGAGGTATGCGAAGAAGAATTAGGAGAAGGAATCATCGAAAGGAACGATTGAAGAACTATCTTGAAAATATTGGATTTGTAAGTAGGGCGGAACTTTCCGAGTTCTTTGCTAAAAACAATCATGATATTATAGATATACGGGTTCGTGCCCTCGATGAAATGGTGACTCCTGTTGAACTTACTGCGGCATTGTTGCATATAGCAAAGCGTCGCGGATATAAAGCTTTTTACGAGTTGAGTGATGAAAATAATAACGCAAAAGATAAAAAAGCCAAAGAAGAAGAAGAAAAAGATATCTACAAGGCATTAACGAATACTGCAGATGTTATAAAAAATGGTGGTTATCGCTCAATTGCAGAAGCTATAATGAAGGATTCTGAACATTTTTCTGATAAAATTTCCGGAAGATACAAGTATAGAAATATAAAAGAAAAAGATGAAAAGGGAAAGAAAAAATCAGATAGCAAAATAAGTGAAAATGACATACTGTTTCCTACCGAAATGTTTGAAGATGAGGTAAGAAAAATTTTAGGCAAACAGAAAGAATTCTACTCTCAACTTACAGATGAAAGTATAGATAAAATATTTGATATAATATTTTCAAGGCGAGATTTCGAAGATGGACCCGGAAATACTGACGATGAAAACAGACCATATAAGGGCTTTGTTGATTCGATAGGCAATTGCCCCTACTATAAGAATGAGAAAAGAGGACACCGTTATACGGTAATAGGAGATTTATTTGCTTTGGCAAACAAACTTTCTCAATATAAATATGTTGAGAAAAACACAGGCGAAGTAGTAAAACTACCTCGGGATTTGATGAGAAATATCGTGAATCAGTCCTTACAAAGCGGTAGCATTACGAAAACAAAAATCAATGAACTCGCAAAAGAATTTAACATTGTAATTCTTAATACTAAGACTGCTAAAAATGAAAATATTGCAGATTGTATTAAATACCTCAAAGCTGTGAAGCCAATTTTTGAATCATACGGTTTCGATTGGGATAAATTGATATCGGAGGAATATACAGATCAAAATTCTTTGCTTAACAGGGTAGGTGATACAATATCTTTCAATATAACTCCCAAAAGAAGAATTGATGCTTTAAACAAAATTGATGAACTAAAAGGAAAAGATGAACTGATAAAAAAGCTCTCTAAACAAAATTTTTCAGGAACAGCAAAAGTTTCAGATAAATATATGATTGATGCAATCAATGCCTTTTTTGATGGAACATTAGTAGGTGAATTTCAGGCGAATGTACAACAAGATGAGTTTTCAGTAAGTATAAAAACAGAAAAATTGTTAAAATTAAAACCTTTTGATAATAATAGTGAGTATGCACAAAATCCTGTGGTGTTTAGAGCTATCAATGAAACAAGAAAAGTGGTTAATGCAATTGTTCAAAAATATGGCGCACCAAATGCAATGAATATTGAAATCGCAAGTGAACTCAATAAGAGTTTTGACACTCGTCAAAAAATATCCACTCAACAAAATAAAAATGAAAAGGAACGAAAAAATGCAATAAAACAAATATCATTGATTACAGGTCTTGATGAAAGAGAAATTAGGCCACAGTACATTGAAAGATATCTTCTTGGAGAACTCCAGGGTTGGAGATGTATGTATTCAAATGAAGAAATAACAAATAAGAAAGAAGCAATATTGAATAAAGGAAAACAATATGAAATCGATCATATTGTCCCATTTTCGAGAATTCTTGATGATACACTAAACAATAAAGCTCTTGTTCTTGCAAGAGAAAATCAGAAAAAAGGAGCAAGAACTCCGTTGATGTATCTATCTGCTGAAAAGGAAAAAGAGTTCAAGCAGCGTGTCAATAAGTTGTTTAAAGGCAATAAAATCACCGAGAAAAAGTATAGGTATTTTATGCTTGAATCTCTTGTAGGCGAAGATGCTGAAAAAATTCTCGGCGATTGGAAAACAAGAAATCTTAACGATACACGATATATTGCAAAATTTTTGGTTAAGTATTTTAATGATAATCTCTACTTTGCAAGGGAAAAGGGTGACGATAAGAGACCGGTAGTTTATGCAGTCAAGGGTGCAATAACGTCATCTCTTCGCAGACAGTGGCTCAACAAAGAAACATGGGGAAGATATGATAAAGGCGAACTGAAGAAGATAACATATTTTGATCATGCAGTTGACGCAATAGTAATAGCAAACTGTTTACCGGCCTATGTTATTATAGCTGCCGAAAACCACAAGCTTAGAGATATATACTATTCTGCAGGTAAAATTAAAACAGAGGAGTATAGAAAAAGTCTTGACAATTGTGTTGATACCTTAATGAAATATTATGGAATGTCTCCCGCTGTTTCAAGAAAATTACTTGAAAAGGTTAAGGAAACACCGTCATTACTGAAGAATATTCGTTTTGAAGTTGAATACCGTGTCCGTGATTACGAGTTAATGAAGTATTTCTTTAACTATGATACTAAAGTAGGTGAAGATACTCTTGATCAAATATTTAGAAATGATTTGTACAAAATATATGATCACCAATTTGCAGACTCAATTGAGATGCCGATTGTATCAATTAAGCCTGAAAGAAAATATTCAGGTCAGATGGTTAAGGATCGTTTCATAAAAAAGAAAGATGCAATTTCAGGAAAAAACAGTGTCAAAACTATTGGTGAGAATAATAGTACGGTGTTAAATGATTCACGCTTTTATTGTGTAGATGTATATAGAACTTGTAATGATGAAACAAACCTAAATTTCATTAAATATACCGACTTATTAAAAAGAAATAATCATTTATATCTTCGTTCGGATTATAGATATCCTGATGATTATGCTATGCACGAAATGTACCTTTTTCGTGGCGACTACATCGAAATTACAAAGAAAAATATAATTCGTTGTGGATACTACTTTTCATTAAAGGACAGTTCAAAAAATGAACTGTATATATCAAAAGGAAATACGAGACGAAAACTTAACAATATGAAGGAAAAAGAGGCGTGTTCAATAACTAAAAAGGATACAGTAAAGAAATTTGAAATAGACATACTTGGTAAAAAGCTTGGGGAGGTAAAGAAATATGGCGAACCGTTATCGTTGCTTCCGGAGAAAAATTGAACATAAAGGACAACTGGCTTATAGTATCAAGTGCAGAAGGCGAAAGTAGGGTTCCGGTTTCAGACATATACTCACTTGTAATAGAAAATCGTGCAGCAATGCTTAGCGTAAGTGTGTTGACCACACTTACGCAGGCAGGTGCACATATAATACTTTCGATGAAAAACATCTTCCGGTGTCTGCAACATTACCAATTAACACTCATTACAGACCATTTAATGTAATAAAGAAGCAAATTGATATGACATATGAATTTAAAAATTTATTGTGGCAGAAAATTATTGAAAGAAAAATACACAGCCGGTATTTATGCTTGAAATACCGTGAAATTAACAAAGAAAAATGTGATGAAATTGATGCGTTATCCAAAAGCGTGAAGCCCGGGGATACAACAAACCGAGATGCGGTTGCGGCACGAAAATATTTTGTTGCATTTGAAAATTGTGATACACTTTTTGAAACACTTACATATAGCAATCGCAAGAGCTTGATTGATTTGCCAAACCAAATTATTTTGCAATCAGATAAAAGAAAGCAATATTCGCAATTTAGAAAAAATCTGATTAAATCAGGTTTTATCATGATGCAGTTTTCTGTATATGCGAGAACTGTCAGAAATAATGATGATGCAAAAAAGTATTCAAAAATAGTTAAAAGTATTTTGCCCCCATCGGGTTCGGTACGATTGCTGATAATAACCGATCGTCAGTATGATTCTATGGAAATTTTGATAGGAGAAAAGTATGCAGAGGAAAACTATCTTGACAAAAGAGATATCATTGAATTATAATATGCTTGTGTTTGAATTGTCAAAACCGCCTACATTCTACAAGATGTAGTGGTTTTGGCTCTCTGATGAATATTGATAAACTTATACCCGTTACGACGGATGTTAACTGGATTGCGGGTTTTGGCTCTCTGATGAATATTGATAAACTTATACACTTGACCTTTCGGGAGTTGCCACACAGGGTTTTGGCTCTCTGATGAATATTGATAAACTTATACAGAGCCTTGAAAATCAGCTTGCGAACTTTAGTTTTGGCTCTCTGTTGAATATTAAATTAAAAGAAACAGCTTGTGGAATTCTGTTCTGCAAGTTGCTTTTTTATAACCAAAGGGGAGATAGAGGGACAGCGTTCTTTGGTATAATATAGTGGACAGTTTGGAACATCGGACGAAAATAAAATTTTTTTTGCAAATTGCAATAGCAAGTGAAAACAGTTTTTTGTGGATGAAATTGCAACCATAGGCACAAAGCATATGCACATTTTCATTTACTCAAAATCGCCGATTCGCTTTTCA